>SMFF01000006.1_pt1 | contig 399740 bp, 316 predicted proteins | sample 2456181 | NCBI WGS metagenome assembly SMFF01 (sample SAMN10132611, study PRJNA489261) | soil metagenome | isolation source: day120 antibiotic-loamy sand soil ammended with raw manure from dairy cow... | place: USA | collected 2015-04-01
TGCTGTTGGAGCTCCGATCGTTAAGGCTGGATCGCCTTCAAAAGTATGGTCGTCAAGTACGATTCCGCTTAAGGTCACGTTACCCGTATTCGTTACCAAAAACGTATAGGTAACCGTCTCGCCAACCAAACCGGTACCGCTTCCGTCAACAACCGCGGTCTTAACGATATCAATAGATGGATCCGCATCTGGACCAGGAACACCCTCCTCCTCTTCAACTGGCGGAACGATGGGTTTGTCGGGATCCGTAGGATCAGGAACCTCAGCAGTAACCGTATTGACAACATTGCCACGGTCAACATCGGCCTGCGTAACCGTGTACGAAACCTCCTTAACGTCGCTGATGCCAGGCGCAAGTTCAGTAACCGTCCAATTATCGCCCGTGAGCGGATCTTCAACAACTATATTGTAAAGGGTAACGTTACCCGTATTCGTAACCGTAACCTCATAAGTAATGATATCGCCGACCGACTCAAACGCAAGTCCTGCACGAGCAGCCCTACCCGCATCCGTAACTTCAGTAGCCGTTTTACCTATAGACAATGCTGGAGATTTCACAAAATCCGTAACGGTAGGATCGTCGTTATCTATATCCGTACCGGAAACATCATTCACCTCATTACCCTGAGGGTCTTGACCTGTAGCCATGGCAGTATTCTCGATCAATCCAAGATCAATATCATTTTGTTGTATAGTGTAAGTAAAATTTACATCACCTTCACCACCAACCGCTAAAAGATTCTGGGTCAAAGGCAAGTTAACAACATTTAATAAAGGGTCATTAATGACAATATCGCTAATAGGCGTACCAGCTGTATTTTTAACTGTAAAAGTATACGTAACTGTCTCTCCTGATTGTGCCAAACCGTCACTATTTTCGTCATTAAAGACCGCAGTTTTTACTAATGAAATATCAGAAACCGGAACTTCAACTTGAACAGCTACCGGATCATCTGGATATTCAGGATCAATTATTTCAGCAGTATTTAGGATAGAAGCTGTACCTAAATGAAGGTTGGAATCTATCGTAGCGTTAAAAGTCAATTCCAATGATCCATCTGCAGGAATAGTCAACCCAGACCATGTGATGGTGCGGGTATCTAGATCAAAATTACCAGAATAGCCAATATTATCAATATCTATAAGTCCGTCAGGAAGTACATCAGACACACTAGCTTCAGTTATCTCTATAGCATTCGGATTATTAATAGTTATTTCATAAGTAATCATCTGGTCGCGTACTACTGCCAAAGGATCGCCACTAATGCTTTTTGCAGCAGTTAGCGGACCAAGCAATGTACCGATTGTGTTTTCTTTAATATTATTACTTACTCCATTAAATCCATTATGCTCGATTTCAAAATATGGATTTGTTGGTGGAATTGCTGGATCTGGATTAGTCGCGTCTGGGTCTGTCACGTCATTAGGACGCATAATAGTAGCGTCAACCTCAATAGGGCCAGGAATTGCAGAGTCCGTAGCTTTTACCGTAAACTCATAAGTAACCACACAGCCACTCGTTAAATCTAATTTGGCGTTATAGGTATTTCCAGCAGCAGATATCGCTCCACCATGCTCTACAGCACAGCTGCTCGAAATAATGAGCATCCTAGTAATCTCATAACCCTCCGGTACATTAAATGCAAAGGGAGCTTGTTGTACATCTGACGGTCCATCACTTCCCACAACAACAGTATAGATTATGTCTTCACCAAATCTGACCGGTGTGTTGTCCGTCGTAATGCTAGTGACTTTTAGATCAGCTATTTTGATGGCTACTTCGGTATTCAGGGTGTCAGCCTCCCCTTTAATGAACGTCCAGGTATCTATCGATTTTTCATCACCAAACTGCCCATCGGTACCACTACCACCAACTCCCCAAATATGCCCATTAACTGGGGTTGCGCCATTATGTCCGCCACTGCTTAAACCATCCCCATTCCCTTCTGTGGTGGTCCCATCGTAAGTAAACATCTGATGACTGTTATTAATAGGATCAGGAATACTACCTCTTCTTGAAAGGCTCAAATAAGTGATATCCTTATCATTCCAATAGACAATATCAGACACTACTTGTTCAACACCTGTACTACTCAAGGCCTCATGATCCAACAGCTCGACTTTCGTTCCGAACCGATTATATTCCATATCAAAGAACGGAAAATGCACTTCTGCACCTTGTAGCTCCACGATTACCCGTGCTGGTACATTCCCTGCAGGAAGAGGTACCCCAGGCTGTGTAGGGTCGGTTTCACTCCCTGCTTTACCATCCCAAAAAATACTGTTCTCTCCTGCAATCGAAGACCCTGTAAGTATGCGTGTTTCAAACTTTGCAGGCGTCTCTGTACTTTCTATCGTAATGCTATATTGTCCTTGGGCACCTGCTTCAAACTGAACGTAGCCGCCTTTGTTACTTACTTGCCCCATAGAACCATCTACCCCAACTAGTTCAACATCCGAAACATCTGGTACAATCACCTCATTCTTTAACCATGTTGTACCTCCTGGAACTGCGCCTGTAGCGGCAGTCGGCAGATCGTCCGCTGGCAACGTATAAAACATCTTATGCGTAATGTGTCTATCAGTATCCGCATCATTCGGGTTATGTACTTTGCCAGTTAAAAAGCTTAAGGTTGAATTATCTAAACTTTTATAAATAGGTTCTTGTGTAGTTTGATCCACAAACCCATTGTTATTAACAAAGAAAGTGAAATACATTCCGTTATTGCCATTATTGTCCACACGGTAGGTATATCCGTCTTTAGTCAGCGCATATATAATCCCCTCAAAACCTTGGGTGTTTGGATTAGTATATCCATTGGACAGATTTAGGATATTAGCATACACACGACCTTTTATAAAATCTGTCTTTGCTTCATTCACAACCGATACATCCCAAGCAGCTATTCCAATGTTACTTTGTGTCCAATTTGCATTTGCATTTATCGTGGTAGTAGGATCACCAGTTCCTCTTGCTATAAATTGTACTCGATAAATTCCTTCTACAGTTACAAGATGGTATATAGGTACATATCTATTCCCGCCCCCGTCTGCCGAAGATTTTTGCGGACCAGCAAGCTCCGCCGTGCGATTAGGAATCTGACCTGCAATAGTGCCATCATCGATAATCGGACTACTACCAGTTGGTCCATAAAGTTGAATTCTAGAACTGCCTCCGCTATTTTGTGCACTAGATGCCAAAGTAATAGTTTCTCCTATTTTAGCATATACGTAATGTGTGCCTTGATTAGCGAAAGGCCAGCTCGCATTCGCTGCATTGCTAGAACGCAACCAAGCTCTAACACCACCTTTTCCACTCGGATACAAATCCTTCGATCCATCAGCAAAAACAGAAAATCCTGAAAACAGGCTAATCAATAAGAAACTTAAAAAAAAGGAAATCTTGTAAATTTTATTCATATTATTACGTCATGATTCCGCCATCCATATTTAGGCGACAAATAAGCTAGTTTTAACTTTTTCAAATAGTCCGCAAAAATACAGTCCCACCCTCCCGAAAGACTATCAAATTATTGGGAGCTTGTAGCTCCCAATAATTTGGAACACATAAGCAATAAAATAAATAGACCACAATGCTCTGACAATCTTTATATTACACCCTTACAAAAAGAAATATCTAGTAAAGGGAAGCACTATTTCTCAATGGGAACTTGTGTATCTATTTTCAGTCAAACAGATAGAAACGGCAAGTACAATTAAGAAAGTGGACGTCTTTTAGACCTTCGTTGGGGGCTCAACAAGGTCGAAAAAGAAGTTAAAAGATAGGGGAAGGGAGACTAGCAAAGTCAAATTGAAGCTGGATCTAAACCCGGTGGTTTAATGACGGTTGCCTGGAACTGGGTTAAAAAAAAATGCTCACAACTACCCTTCTCTTTCCCTTTTAATAAACGAAACGAAGACAGATGGAGAGACCCCAGTTATGGATTTAAAAACTGAAGTAAACTTACTATGGGAGGAAAAGCCGCATTCTTCAGCTAAATAAGCTATTTTATACTTTAGGTACCGCGGATCATTTTGAAGTTTATCTAAAGCAAACTCTATTCTTAAATCGTGAATATAATTACTAAAATCTTTCCCTTTATAAGTATTGACTATATAAGATAGATATCTGGTATTGGTTTGTAGTTGTGTCGCCAGTACAGCCAAGGAAATGTCCTTTCGGGTAAAAAAATTATTCCCTTCCAGTTTCTCCAACTCATTCAATAGTCGCTGTTCCGTTTCTAGTGGCATAATCGGCTCCTCACGATAGGAAGTAGTATTTTTCCTTAAGACACGATCCCGATCTACTCTTAAGGGTGGAGATACTGATTTTTGTTTTTGAACAAAGGCCTCGTATCGTCGTCTCTCCTTTCTTCTAACCATGCGTAAGCGAACAAACAATAACAATACAAGAGCCGCTAATGAACCGGATGTTCCATATAAAATGACGCTTCTTTTACTGGCAAAGCTTTGTTCTGTAAGACGATTTTGGACTAAGCGATCAGAGAGCTTCTCCGTAAAACTAGCCCTAGTTTTTATCCCTTGTAAATACAGGCTATCGTAATGCATGGCTTCTTTTAACAAGCTAATTTCTTTATGATAGTTAGATAAACTTTTATAAACGGGAATACTGGCAGAAAAATGTTGATTGGATGGAATATACTCTTCCGCCAGTTTTAAATAGTCAATCGCTTGGTCATAACTTTTCTTCTGCAATTCAATTTCTCCAAGTCCTCTGTAAATAGCGGAGTAATTCAAATTCTCATTGGGCACCTTGTTATCAAGGGCCAAATGAAAGTATTCTGCTGCTTTCTCATATTCCTGCAGATCTAAATAGTTTTCCCCAAGCATTAGATAATTATTGGAGAAAAAACCAGCTTGCATCTTTTCTTTAAGTAATGGTATATATTTCTGAGCAGATTGAAGCTCTAGAATTGCTTTTTCAAAATTGCCATCTTTCCATTCAAAATGTGCTCTCTCATGATGGATATTGATTTTAATCAAATCATAATCAATTGATTTTTTCACTTTCTTACTAGCAGCCTCTACAACTTTCAAATGTTCTCTGGCTTCAGCAATAAGATTGGCATCTCGAAATATGGCAGATAAAAAGCCAGCAGTTCGCAATTGCCACTCATAGTCCTTTTCTTTTTTGGCAATATCCTCTGCCCGTAAAGCGTAAACCAATGCCTCTTCATGATCATTAGACTGGATGCTCAAATTAGCCAATAGCATTAAGCCTTTTATTCTTTGTCTTCCATTTATAGCGTGTTCTAATAAAGAATCTGTAATATATTTCGCTTGTACAGCGTCTTGCCTTATCACGTTAAAGATAACATGATTAAAAACCGTATCAAATGATGTGGCCTCCTCTTGAGCAATAGTATTGCAAATGGAAAAAACGAAAACAAAGAATAAAGGTATCCTCTTAAAAATGTGAACTTCTATCAAAATACGGGGTATCGATTTTATTTGTTTCAATTTCTAAATAACTAATATCTATTTACACCTCAACCTCTTCACGAACATCCTTCTTCACATGGGAAATGAAAGCGGAAGGAGAAAGTTGAGTTATATTTTTAAAAACCGCAGCAAATTTGCTGTGCGAGGAAAAACCACACTCTTCAGCAATATAGGACAGTTTATAATCCAAATATTCTGGATGATTATGCAGTTTATCAATCACAAAACCTATTCTAAGTTCATTAATATAATTACTAAAGTCTTTTCCTTTGTGCGTATTGATTACGTAAGACAGATATTTAGGGTTCGTTTGTAAGCTGGTGGCTAAAGAAGACAAAGAGATATCTTTTTGGATAAAGAAGGTGGTTTCCTCGAATGTATTCAATTCCGCTAATATTCTCTCTTCCGTTTCTTTTGACATAATTAAGCTTTCCCGACCGCTATTCTGGTTGGACGACTTTCTAGCTGTTCTAAATAAAGGTTCTGAGGCTTCTATTCTTTTTATGATGTCCTCGTATTTTATTTTTTCCTTTTTTCGAATATTCCGAAATACAAAAATTAAAAATCCGATAACGATCAATAAGAATAAAGAAGTGCCAACCAGTACGTAATTCTTTTTTGCTTCTCTTTCCTTTTCTAAACGCAATCTTTGTATAAGTTGATTGGAAATGTCTCTGGTAGAATTGGAATAAGCTTTAACATACTCAGTATACTGCTCATTATACCGGATCGCCTCTTCTTGATTACCTATTATTTTATAATAGTTTGATAATCCTTTAAATAAAGAAGACCGCAAATTGAAGTTATCTGAAGTAGCCAAATAAACTTCTGCTTTTTCAAAAAAATCGTAAGCTGCATCATAGTTTTTATAATGCATTTCGATTTCGGCAAAATCGGTATAAATAAAAGCTTTTAATTCACTTTCTTGCTCGCCCAAGTTATCCAATGCTAAAGTAAGTTTCTCACGAGCAATTTCATATTCGCTCAGGCCTATAAAACAGTTCCCCAGCAGCTGATATGTGGTTGCTAAAAAGATATTTGTTCTTTGTGCTTCTGAAACTTCCAGAAATTTAACCTCAGCCTCCTTCAGCTCTTCTATAGCACCACTATAATCTTCTTCAGCTATCTGATAATATGCTTTCTCCTGGTGCATAAGGGCCCGAACGACATTTAACCCAGGAGAATCCTGATCAATTCTCTTTATTGCTTCCTCAGCAATAGCTAAATATTTTTTGCCCTCTTCTTTAAGATTGCTAGTTCTAAAAGTCGTAGACAAAAACCCAGCAATCCGAATCTGCCACTCGTAATTTTTATCTTTTTGTGCAATTCTTTCGGCCTGGATGGCACGAGACAATCCTTCAGCTTTATCTCCAATGCCTACTCTAAGTGTAGCAATTAGCATTAAAGACTTCATCTCCTGAACACTATTTTCCGCGCTTTTGTATAAGGAATCAGCCACATGAATGGCTTTTTGGATATCAAGAGCTGCCATTGTCGTTGCCGCCTCCACATAAATGCTGTCAAATGATGAAACCTCCGATTGTGCGCTGACTTTATCTATTAAAACAACAACAAAACTGAATAAAACAATAAGTACAGGGTAGAATTTTCTCATAAATATTCTCTAATATACAATCATTTACAAGTATTCATCTCTTTGGGTCGGTTTAAGTACTCAGAAGGCGTCATCTTAGCAATCTCTCTAAAATTCCTATAAAAAGAAGTTTTAGAATTAAACCCGCATTGTTCAACCAAATCATCAATATTAGAAACTAACTCAGGATCTTCTAAAAGCTGGCAAGCATGCATGATCCTTAAAGAATTGATATATTTTAAAAAGCTCTGACCGTAATATTGGCTAAAAACTTGTGATAAATGATGCTTAGGAACTTTAAGATCAGATGATAAAGCATTTAAATTGAAGCTAGGATCCAAATACTTTTTAGAAGCTAAGTAATCATTAATTTTCTTTGCGTAGGATTCGATCTCATCCGTTTGTATTCCTGACTTAGTATACGCTAGTCCTACGTCTTCTTCTTCTTTATCGTTCGGCTTAAAAGCTAATTGGGACTCTAAATAATTTATATTCACTTTTATTCTATTGACTATTATTAAGAAAACATATAATACAACACCTAACATCCCTGTAAAAATCATTAAACTACTGGTTATGGATGTGACTCGTATCCCTTTAAAAGTACGTGTCGCGACACTAAGAATTAAAAAAAAAGAAAGTGTGAACAAAACAATAACAGCAACAGAAGGCACTTCTCTATGATCAGAATCTGTCACCTCTTTATGAACAGTGCTTCTATATGCAACATACACTGAATAACCTAACCAAGATAAAGCCATTGGTGCATACAAGCTGCTATAATAAAACATTGAATAAGTACGAAAAGAAGAAGAGGCTAAAAAAGCAACATACAACGGGAGAGCAATTATAAACGGAATTGCATGGCGAAGAATAGTCTTTTTACTCAACGAATAGCCTTTAGCGGTTAAATGCGCATAATAAAGTATAGGTCCATATAACAAGCCAAAAGGAGCCGCCCTATCTATATACGCATATTCTGAAGGCGCCAGACGCACAAGAAATGCATGCGACACATGTATTATTATATAAATTAAAAAAAACTGGGTTACCTTATTGAAAGGGTTTTTATTACTTATCGAAAAGCTTAAGTATAAACTTACAACTGCTAGAATAAAAACACAAGTCAATACAAAAAATAAAACGCCCATTATACTGATTGTTGCTTTCTAAATTCTGAAGGTAAAGATCCCGTAATCTCTTTAAAGTATTTATTGAAAGAAGTTTTTGAATTAAATCCAGACTCATAAGCCAATCCTTCAATGGTTAATAAATCCCCTTTCTCTCTTAAAAGATCCAAAGCATTCTTTATTCTATATTCCGCAATAAGTTGGTAAAAGCCTTTTCCTAGATAAGCGTTAAACAGTTCCGATAAATGATGTCTAGGGATTTTCGTCACTTGAGCAAGCAATTCCACAGATAAATCGGGCCGTAAATATAACTTTTCTTCTTGCAAACTGTGGTGCACGCGCTTTGCGTAATCTTTCAGCAATTCAGCAGGCAAAGAATAAGGCATGTAAACGGCGCTACTTTCATTTGATGGTTCAGGGTTGGCCACAATCTGCCGCTCCCAAGCCAGTTCTTGATAAACATACCTTAATACAATAACAAAACTCAACACCAGCAGCATTAAAATAATATAAAATATAGGAACATCGAATTGTAATTCCCAATACTCTTCCATCAGCAAAGAAGCAATGAATAAAGAGATAGTAAGGAAAATCAATGAAAGCTGTTGAATCATCACTGATTTCAAATAACTTATTGGCGATACCCATTTCATCTTCTGAATTAACACCCAAGCAGGAAATATAAAAAGAGAAATAGCAGTTACTATAAAATAAACAAGATGATAACTCTCCTGCATTTCCTCAAAGGAAGTAAGCCTAGCTTTAAGATAAACATACCAAATAGCAAACAAAAAGAAAGGAATAGATAAAAAGAATAAAATATTCTTATTCGGTCGGTGTCGCATCAGGCTTAAATGGGCATGATACAATAACGGACCATATAACAGTGCCAGAGGCATTCCGCTACTAAAACCTATTGCAAGTGGATGTAAAACTAAAACCAATAATAATAGAAAAATAGATTCTAAAAAGGAATTTTCTTTGTAGAGTACTCTCTTTATCATACAACAAAAAGGATTGTAAGACTAAAAATTCTGAACTTAAAAAACATTTGGAATTCCTTAGTTAATTTCGAATATCGAGCAAACATAGTCAAAGAATGTCAAAATAATATAATACAACCTTGCAAATGTAACGGAAAAGCGAAACTAACAAAACTTTGTCTAAAACCCAAACGATAGCGATGGAGTAAAGGCCATGCACCATTTTCACTCCTATACATTAGACCTCAATTAACAGATTCAAAGCTTATTCTCAAAAAACCAGCACACGGTTTCTAAAAGAAAATGAAATTAATTAAGACTCTTCAAGCCGTTTTTAGAAATAACAGCAATCTTTTCGATTAATTGGGCTGTCCATCGCGTTGTATTAAAAACAAAGCGCTAGATAGAAAATTCTTAAGCATTCAGAAGTACTAAAAAGCATTCCTATAACTTTTTAAAAATAACAGGAGTAATAAAAAAGTAAATTTATGTAACATTAATTCTTAAAACGCAATATCTCAAGAATTGGCTTGCTCTTTCCATTCAGAAAAAGCTTGATTGATAGTATCGAGAAAAGCATCCACAGGTTGTGCGCCTGAAACTCCGTACTTTCTATTAAATACAAAGAAAGGCACTCCCTGAACTCCAATATTTGCTGCTTCTCGGATATCCTGGTTCACTTCATACAAGAACTTATCACCATTTAAAACGCCGTCCAATTCAGACTCGTCTAAGCCGATCGCGATTCCGATTTTTTTCAACTCTTGAAGATTTCCAATATCCATACCGTCCGTAAAGTAAGCCTTGAACAAAGTCTCTTCAGCTTCATTGCTTAGCCCTTTCGTTTTTGCGAATTGCAACAGCCTATGTGCATGGATGGTATTTGCAATTACTGCTTTATCGAAATTGAATTCAATTCCGGCATTCTTTCCCATCTGACTTATATTACCAAACATCTCTTTGATCTGGGATGCAGGCATTCCTTTCCTTTGTTCTAAATAGGCCATCATACTCAGATCTTCATTCCCCTCCTCCGGAATCGTTGGATCCAATTGAAAACTGTACCACTCTAACTCGATATTAGAAACATGTTCAAACTTCTCCAGCGCTTTCTCGTAATTTTTCTTCCCTATATAGCAAAATGGACAGGCGATATCTGACCATATTTCAACTTTCATTTTTTGTTTTTCCATCTCTTATAGTTTTTTGTCAGGCTCAATTAATTGGAGATTAATTTAAGACCTAAAATAGATCCTATAAGCGTTATAATGAAAAACATTCTCCAAAAGCTTACTGGATCTTTAAAAACCAATATACCTACTAATACTGTACCAACCGCTCCAACTCCTGCAAAAACGGCATACGCGGTACCCATAGGAATGGTTTTTGCCGCAATTATCAAAAATGCCATACTCAAAGTAAGGGATATTAAAAAACCTCCATACCAAGCATACGACTCCATACCTGTGGTTTGCTGCCCTTTTACTAAACAGGAAGTAAAACCAATTTCAAACAATCCAGCAAAAATTAATATAACCCAATTCATATTCTAATATATTAGGCAAAAATACTATATTTTTTTAGCTATCAGCCCTTGGCTTTCAGTTATCAGCTCCTATAACCTGTACTACTCCTATAACCTGTACTATTTATCTCCGTTGGCCTTGTACTGTCGGAGGACTTGGCCAGTCTCAATATCGCGATTCCTAAAAACTTATGAAGTTCTACTCATGCACATGCACCACCGAAATTCATAAGTTAAGAACATAATCAAACACTATTGGCATGAAAACCTATTACCTCATATCTAAAGCCTAACACCTAAAAAGACAAATTTACTTCTTACATTTGCACCCCCGTTTAAGATTTAAACGGATTTGTAATCCTTTCTGAACACTACTCTATATGTTACGCTCTGAAGCCCATAAAACCGCAAAACTTGCTTACCCTATTATCTTAGGTGAATTAGCGCAAATGGCACTCGGAATTATTGACACTGCGATGGTTGGCGCAGTAAGTTATAAGCATTTAGCAGCTTCCTCTTTAGTTCAAAGTGTGATCATTATTCCTTTTGTCTTAGGGATAGGCATAACGATTTCAGTCTCCCAATTAGTGAGCCAAGCGCATGGACAACGAGATGGTCAACAAGTAAGCCACTATTTATATAACGGTTTTTGGCTATCCGCCATCACGGCACTTGTTATTTCACTTTCCTTAGAGTTCGGACAAAACATTCTATTCCACCTCAACCAGGACCCTGAGGTAGCCCTGCTTGCCATTCCTTATTTGCAAATTATTGGTTGGTCAATCATCCCGATGCTTTTATTTATGGCCTTAAAACAATTTACAGACGGCTTGGAATTTACAAAAACGGCCATGATCCTTTCGTTAATTGCCCTTCCTTTAAACGTATTGCTCAACTGGATCATGATTTTTGGCAATTGGGGATTTCCGAGATTGGAACTAGTGGGTGCTGGCTGGGGAACCTTAATTACAAGAACCTTGATTTTCATTGCTTTGGGAATCGTGGTTTTACGACACGCTACGTTTAAAAAATACATTGCTGTTCGAAAAAAACAATGGGTATTCAGCTTAAAAACAATGAGAGAACTGTTGCATATTGGCATCCCCAGCAGTTTACAACTCTCCATGGAAGCAGGTGCTTTTGCCGTCTCCGGTATTTTAGTTGGAACCATTGGTGCAGTAGAACAAGCGGCGCATCAAATTGCGCTGAGTATTGCATCAATTACCTTTATGGTTTCAATGGGTTTGTCTCAAGCAGGCTCCATCCGCACTAGTAATGCCTTTGGCAGAAAAGACTGGCCAACGATTTCACTCATCGGCAGAAGCACAATTATGATTGCATTGGGCTATGGGGTAACTTGCGCATTAGGCTTTATCGTACTTCGCCATCAATTGCCACTGGTTTTTAACAACAATCCAGAAGTACTTGCCTTGAGTGCATTGCTATTGCTCTATGCCGCTATTTTTCAAATCTCAGACAGTACACAGGTCATTTGCGCTGGACTATTAAGAGGAATTAAAGATGTGAAGGTACCTACACTTTTTATAGCAATAGCCTATTGGGTAGTAGGTATTCCTGTCGGTTGCATACTTGCTTTTTATTATGAAATGGGAGCGGCGGGGATTTGGACAGGCTTTATTATCGGACTAACCCTTTCTGCTATGTTCTTGAGCTTACGCTTTCGAAAAATGGCGGTAAGGAGGAAAGTATGAGGTTTGAGGTATTGAGTATAAGGTATTGGCATCAACTATAAACCATCATCAGTCAACAAAGCTTTAGTGGACTGTAAGGAATCTACAGCTATCAATAAATTTCGTAAATTAGCAGTTCAAACTATTTCACAGTTAAATAGTTTAATTTAATAGCAGCCGCATCCAGGCAGTGACATACACGTAAATTGATCCAAATTTTATATGATAAAAAAAGAAGTCTTATGGAATAAAAACTTTATTATAGCTTGTGTAGCTAACTTTCTCACTGCCTGTTCCTTTAATCTTTTGATGCCTACTATTCCGTTATATTTAACGGAAGTATTGAATATTGAAAGTTCGAAAATGGGCATTATTCTATCTTCTTATGCATTCGCCTTGCTGCTCATAAGGCCTTTTTCTGGATTCATGGTAGACCTATATCCCAGAAAGCTTTTGTACTTGATCGGTATTACTTGTTTTATGGTCGTCTTCTTCGGGTATTATTTCGCTGTAACGGTTACTTTCTTTATCATCCTACGATTTGTTCATGGCCTCTTTTGGGGTCTATCTTCGGTTTCAGCAAATACGGTGGCAATTGATATTATTCCATCGACACGTCGCGCAGAAGGAATTGGCTATTTTGGTGTCAACATGAACATCGCAATGGCCATTGCGCCTTTCTTCGCGATAAAAATTTATGAGGAAAGAGGCTTTTCATACCTCATCTCTGTGGCCCTAGTAATGGGAGCTTTAGCTATTTTAGTTATTTGTTTCATTAATGTCCCAAAACGGGTACCTATTGAACACAGGCAGCCGCTCTCCTTAGATCGATTTTTACTCGTCAAAGGACTTCCTATCCTCTTCAATCAAATTTTTATCACTTTTGGATGGGGTACTTTGTCGGCTTATGCCATTTTATATGGCATAGAATCTGGCGTACAAAATGCGGGTTTATTTTTCTTATTTTTAGCCGCAGGAATCATTGCATCGAGAGTTATTTCCGGCAAATTGGTAGATAAAGGCCATATCCATCGAGTTATCATTTTCGCCGTAGCCGTAGTTACTCTTTCCTTCTTATCCTTTGCATTGATCCACACCGTATACGCCTATAATATTTCAGCATTTTTTATAGGAATTGGGTATGGAACATTACTTCCCGCCCTGCAAACCATTTATATCGACATGGCGCCTGCCTCACAAAGGGGAACCGCCAACTCCACTTACTTAACCGGCTTCGATCTAGGCATCGGTATTGGAATGCTCGCCGGCGCAAGCATGGCTTCCAAATATGGATTTGAAAACATGTACCTGCTTACTTCCTTATTATGCTTTATAGGCCTACTTTTATACACCTTTAGCTCTAGAAAGATTTTCGAGAAGCATAGATTGAGGTGAGAGAGAATAGGTATTAGGTTTTAGATATGAGGTATTAGAGGGGAAAACAGCTTTAGTAATCAGCGATCAGTTTTCTGTAGGTATTAGGTTTTAGCTTTGAGGTATTAGACGTAAATCAAGTTAGCCTCCATACCCTATTACCTAAAATCCAATACTTAACACCTCTCCTACTCATCCCTCAAACTATCTACAGGATTGGCAACTGCAGCCTTACTAGTTTGAATTCCAATAAGTAAAATTGCCACAGCGCCCAATAATAGATAAATGAAGCTGATTAAGCTTTGGAATCGACTTGCCCAATATTTCACTGAACCAAGGTGCAAGGACTGGGTAAAAAATAAGCGCAATTAAACCTGAAATTAAAACCATCACCAATGCCCCTAGAGTTAGCTGATTCATAAGCTGACTTCTACTACTACCCATTACCTTCCGAACACCGATTTCTTTTAAGCGACTTGTGGTTTTACTTACCGTAATATTTATAAAATTAATTACCGCCATTAAAAGAATAAAGGACGAGACAAGAGAAAGCGTCAATATCATTTTTCTTAACACGCCCCCGTTATCGTCTAAATGATAGGTCTTAAGAGGCTTAATAACAGGAACAAGATTCTCTACCCAGCTGAGCTCCTGTTCAGCAAAAATTATTTCTTTGCTTTTATGCTCCTCCCCTTTTGCTTCTGGTTATTGTGGTTTAATATTCGCTCACAAATCAGAACTTACCAAGAATTGCAAGATTTCGCAGAGGCTGCAAAATACCGAGATTTTACAAGGCACTTTGCGCTAGAACGCACGGGAGTAGAAATCCGTCCGTTAAGAGCCGCTTTCAATGACATTAACGACACCTTTAAGAAAATTAGTAGCGAACGCGAAACACAATACCAATACCTGCAGAAAATATTAGAGATTGTCGATACTGCAATTATTTCTTATGAAGAACGTACCGGGAAAGTCATGTGGATTAATGAGTCTTTTAAGATTTTATTTAATATCCCTTATTTTTCGACCGTTGAGGCTTTAAAGAAAAAGAACAATGTACTATATGAGCATATCATGAGATTAATGCCTGGAGAAAACGGTTTATTCTCAATGGAAACTTCTCAGGGTTCTATCAAATTACAGCTCCACATTAGCAATTTTCAGACAGCCGATGGACATTACCGCTTAATCGCTCTACAAAACATTAATGAAGCTCTAGACGAAACAGAAGCAAAAGCTTGGCAGAAATTATTGAGCGTACTAACCCATGAGATCATGAACTCGATAGCTCCGATTTCCTCACTAGCTGACACCTTGAAAAACAGATTGGAAGCTTTGCCCAATACAGAAGAATTTGAAGATATACGCTTAGGTACCGAAACGATTAAACGTAGAAGCGAAGGTTTGTTAAAATTTGCAGGAACCTACCGAACCCTGAATAAAATAAATCAACCTGAGCTTATTGCTGTAAAAGCAGCAGACTTATTTGAAAATCTTTACCTTTTATTAGAACCTTCTCTTCTGCAGAAAAACATTCAGTTAGACATTATTTTAAAAGATCCCTCGATTGAATTATTGTTGGACATCAACCTTATCGAGCAGGTCTTGATTAATCTACTGCTGAATGCAATTGAAGCTATTAAAGAAAACAAAAGACCTTACATTAGCTTATCAGCCACACTTATGAATGGAAAAGGACAAATAAAGGTGAGTGATAACGGAGTTGGAATTCCTCCCGATATTTTGGAAAATATTTTTACTCCATTTTTTACTACCCGCAAAACAGGCAGTGGAGTTGGTCTTACGCTAGGAAAACAAATTATGCTCTTGCATAAAGGCAACATTCTGGTAAACTCCGAAGAAGGGAAAGGAAGTACGTTTACTTTACAGTTTTAATGATTCCATCTGTCATTCTGAGAGCTTAAAATCTATAAATAGATCTTTTGGAACGTGATGACAAAACGTTCCGAAAGAAATGGTTTGCTTTCGGTTTTAGGCAATATAGATTGCTGGTAATCAATAAAAAAGACGTCATTGCGAGCCTGCGAAGCAATCTATACTATCGAAAGATCGCTTCGTTCCTCGCGAGGACGACACTGCTGAGTACCAGTGACCTATAAATATGTCATTGGTAGAAACGAAGAGTCTTCAAATATTAATAATGATAGCGGCACTGTAATATAATAATCGAATCCTCTTCTATTCTATAAACCAACCGATGCTCTAAACTAATTCGGCGAGACCACCAACCCTCAAGGTTGTATCTTAACGCTCCGGGTTTTCCACTACCCTCAAATGGTGTTCGCTTAATTTCCTTTATCAATGCGTTAATCTTTTTTAAAATGGATTTATCTGTACTTTGCCAGTGCAAGTAATCCTCCCAAGCCACACTTAAGAAAACAACTTTCACTCTTCAATCAATTCTTTTTCCTTGCCTCCGCCATTAGTATACTCATTAATACCGTCTAATAAACGACTAGCGTTAGCTGGATTACTCAATAAATAAAAGGTTTCTTGCATACTTTCATAGTCAGATTTCGATAGAATGACTACATCTTCACTATTCGCCCTGGTAACATACAACGGCGAATGTTCAGCCAGAACCTTTTCTAAAAAAGTTTTTAGATTGTTTCTAAAGTTTGTATAAGAAGTAATATTCATAATATTAAATTTCTTAAAGATACGAATAATACTCAAACCGTACAACAAGCTGTACAGGATTATCATTTCAACACTCTATTTAGAAAAAATATCGTTTAATTTTATCATAATTGGCGGTCAGTTTTCAGCAATCAGCTGTCAGTTATTCTATTGTTTAATTTAATACTTTTATGCAAAGCTTCAGATAGCTGTTCACAGTATGTCTTACAGCTTTCATTCCAATACTATAACAGATTGATAATAATGATATTAATAATTTAAGGGAATAAATACCGTTCAGAAATGAACAGTTTGTGTTCGGATTCGAACAGTGAGCGAGCAGCTGTCGGCAATCAGTTGTCAGCTTTTCTCATTTGAGACCTAATCCCGACGTCATGTCGACCGTAGTGGAGACATCTCTTCGTTCACCGCTCTAACACACAGATCCTTCAGTTCCGCTGCGCTCCATTCAGCATGACGGCAGGGGAACAGTGATCAGCTGAAGACTATCAGCTATCAATCCTCATAACATTGTTGTCATTCTCAGGAATAAAGAATCTCACTGATAACTGACGACTGAAAACTAACCGCTGCTTAATATCTAAAAATCGCCGCAATACCCGTAAACGTCGGCATCCTATCAACAGGAATAACTACAACATTTCCTCCATTGGCCGTAACTAACTCACCAATATCGTCAAGTAAGTCATCTACTTTTGACTCTAGCAAATCAGCTGGGGCAATCTCTCCGGTTACATTGTCCACTTTCCCTGGAATTATTCGACCTGATTCTAAAAGTATAGTATTTACTCTCCCTTCCGCAGCTGCTTTAGCAATTTCTTCTAAGGTATCACTTCCAATACCATCCGCTTTTGCTTGTTGAAATTGCTCGCCCAATGTATCAAGTCTTTTAAAATATTCGGGTTCAATGATTTCCCAGGCTAGTTTCTTTAATTTATCGATAGGAACAGATTTGGGATTAATCATAATTCCATTAGGCAAAAGATGAGGGTTATTGCTTACCCTTTGAAAAAGGTTGTGGTGCTCTGGTAAGGCAGCGAGGATAAGCGGCAAACCAGTAGGGTTTGAGTAATATTCAGTAATCGCTCTTGAGACGACCGTAAAAAATCGTTCTGCATCTTTTTCTACTTCATCACTTTTACTGCCATGCCCATGATGAATACTTGTTCCCCCAACGCCTGCACCACCTGCTGATATATTTAAGTACTTTTGAGTTAACTCTTCTCCAAGTGCCTCTGTAATGGTCGTGGGCACTTCAGGCACGAGTTTTACTTCAACCAAAGAATGTCTATTCCCTTCATAAAACTGCACATCTTGAAGGCTGATCGCTAATATTTGATAAGGTTCTAAAGTTTGCAAATAGCTACGAAGGGGTTTCGTGTGAAAACTATCTGCAACTACTACTAACCGATCTACAGGTGTTTGCAAACCTATTACTTTAAAGAAATCTTTGGTTCTTAATACAGCAAGTCCTTTCTCAGTATGTTGCCAAAAGTCAAAATCTTCTGCTAATTTGTGAAAGGGTGCAGTCAACTCCTTAATCTCGGTAGACGAATATTTTGATGATAAAGCCGCTTCAATTTCTTTAACAAGCTCTTTGAATTTCCCTGGATCTTGTTGGTTCTCAGGATGGCTTTTAAAGGTTGGCATATAGAGAGAAATATAGGTGTCTGCTTTTAAATTCGACAATTCTGGCATCATCTCTGGCACAAGTAAATCTATCATATTAAATTGGATTTTAAATTGTTTTATGATTCGTTAATCTAATTATAGAATATACTCAAAATAATAGAACAAAGTATCTTTACAACTGATATATCCAGTTTTAAGTCTAAGCTTTACATCAAAATTACAATGAGTTACTAGTAAAACACATAATCCAATTCATTGTTTTAAAGGTGACATGAGGCAGAATAGCAATTAAGAACCTTGGGCTTCATTCCGTCTACCAACTAGATCAATCTTAAGAACAATAAGATGAACTGAACTAACAAAAATATTTTATTGGTAGCTTCCTAACAACTTAATTAATTTGTCTATGCTATAAGATATAGGTTTTTTATTAACTTTGCCTTAGTTGGTCTAATGGATAAATGTTTTTTTCTTGGAACTAAATTTAAGTTCACTTGTTAAAAACAAATCACTGAAGATAAACGACTTATTTAATATCCTTTATATTAGTAAAATCTACCATTAGATTGTAATTTTGAAAATCATGACAAAAAATAAAATCGATTTAAGAATTAGCATAATAGTTGCTTTAATCCTCATAGTTGCATTATCTAGGTTAATTCCGATATATAATTTTTCACCACTTGGCGCTTTAGGTCTTTTTGGTGCGGCTTACTTTAAAAGAAAGTGGCAGGTTTTTGTTATTCCTATTGCGGCAATTTGGTTAAGTGATATATTAGTAAACAACATCCTCTATTCTTCTTATTATTCGTCTTTTACTTGGTTTTATGATGGTTTTTATTGGCAATATGGTAGTTATCTTTTAATTGCCTTGATTGGCTTGTATATCTTTAAAAGGGTAAATACTACACGTGTTATAGTAGGTGCTTTAACCGCAACCGTACTATTCTTTTTTGTTTCCAATTTTGGAAGCTGGGTAAGCAGCCCTTTATATCCTAAAAACTTCGCTGGCTTAATGGCAAGTTTAGTTGCTGGAATTCCTTTTATAAAAGGAACTTTATTAGGTAATTTGGTTTACTCTGGTGTTCTATTTGGATCTTTTGCCTTGCTGCAAAATAAGTTTCCTGTCTTGCGTTTCACAAAACAGGAAACCGTTAGTGCTAGCTTATAGAACTGTAAAGAGACTGTATCATTAAGCCGCTAAAACTAAGAAAATACGTTATTTCGAGCGTGCGAAGCAATCTTCATTTTTGCAATCACAAGATTGCTTCGCACGCTCGAAATGACGGTAAAGTTTGACTTTTGATACACCCTCTTGAGCTTGGCAGTAAGGACATTATTCTTATTCTTTAACTAAATCAGCGCTTTCTAAGCGATAATTCTTAAATTTTATTCCTGGCAATTTGTTTTTCCAGCTTTCGATAAGAGGCTGCTCTAATTTGAATTCTCTGTATTCATCTGGACTCATTATGGGTATTCCTTTTACAATGGGATAATAACGATTGCAGGTTTTACAGATCAGCAATCCTTCATGAACGTTCTCTTGTAGATCTTGGGCAATAATTTGTAAGGACAAATCGGCTTTATCAAAAGGACAACAAAGTTTATTTATGGTGGTAAGTTTCATAATGAATTGTTTTAATTTTCGAGAAGCATGACCGCGCCTCTGTATTTATTTATTAGTCAGTAATTCTAAATATTGTTTTGTGGTTTCAGTAGGGTCTATTGAACTCATAATTCCAGATACCAATGCGATCCCATCAAAGTCGAGACCTTTTAACTGGGATAAATTTGAAAGATGAATGCCTCCTGCCAAATAAATGGGCATTGAAGTAATTTTACGTGCTTGCTCGATGGTACGAAAGGATACCAACTCACAGCTATTGCTCGTTGCCGATGGAAACATGGAACAGAAAGAGATATAATCTAAGTGGTTCTTTTCAGCCCACTCTACAGTGTACAGATCGTTATTGCAGGTGAGGCCAGTCCTGAAATCTTTTGGAAAGTGCTGTTTAATTTGCTCATAATCCAGAGGAATGGAATCAAAATGCACTCCATCCAATGCTAGAGAGTTCGATAATTCCCATTCATTGTTTATAAAAACTGGCACCCGATAGCTATGGCACAGATCACAAATTTCATTAATGAGCCTTTCTTTAGGAATACCTTCCGACCAATTATCCCAAATCTGCACTACAGAAATTCCTTGCTTTAATACTTGTTCTAATTTCTCAAAGAGAATTGCCTCTTCCATAGATGGGTCAATAACCAAGTAAATCCCACCTGTAATTGTAGTATGTTTCATCTTACTTCCATCCTTCTTTATAGGCTCTAAAAAATGCATCCCAATAAGGGTCTTTTCCAGTATATGGTAAATATTCTTTTTCTCCCTCTACCATAAGTTTTATACCCCTTTCCTTTTCGGTTAACTCTCCAACGACCGTACAGGCGATATTTTCTTTTTCTAGACGCCTGATTACCCGGCTTTCTGAACCATTCACAACAGTAATAACCATTGAGCCTGCTCCTACCGAAAAGCGAGGATCAATTGAAAAAAGTTTACCTATTTCTTTTTGAGCATTGCCAATGGGCAAGCGATTATTATTGACAATCGCCCCATTTCCTGAGGCTATTGCTAATTCATAAATCGCTCCTAAGACTCCACCTTCAGTGACATCGTGCATAGCCGTAACCTCTTTATCTCGCTTTTTATCACCAACAGCTGTTAAAGCATCCAAAACCGATGATGTTTTATAAAACAGATTACATGCTTCTCTATATACTTCTTTTCCCAATTTATTCTTCACTGTTTCGGGAAAGCTCATGGCTAAAATCGCAGAAGAAGAAATAGCACACTCCTTCGTTATCAGGATTAAATCACCTGCTTTGGCATTTTTGGACGTTAGCATTTGTTCCTTGGGCGCAAAAGTCATTAGTGTTCCTCCCCCTGAGATTGTTGAGTTTTGGCCTTCAATAAATCCGGTATGTCCACCAGTGATTGAAATTTTCAGCTCTTTACAAAACTTGTGAATATAAGCCCAGTACATTTCAAAATCTGATATTGAAAGAGAAGTAGGCAAGTTGAGAACAAACTGAGCGTACATGGGAGAGAATCCTGTTGTAGCGATATCGTTTGCCATGAGATAAACTGACAACCAAGCTGACTCTTCCAACCCTAAAGATGGAATTAACGACAAAGGATCACTGGCAGTCGCCATGGCCATTCCTCCAGGCAAATCAACGATCGCCACGTCCACTCCAAAACCCGGTCCGGTACTTACTTCCCTTCTCTCAAATCCGCAGTTTTGAAGAATAGTATTCTCAAAAAAGGAATGTTTGATTTTTCCAAACTCTTTCATAATCACTTGACATCATTGAAACGCACGTATAATCCAAAGAAATCGCCATAAGGCACACTCCATTGTTGTACTGGAAACCACTTGGGCAGACCTGTGCAGGTCCATTCAATAGTATAATCTCTACCCTTAAGAGCTTCATGGATGATATTTGTAAGCATTTGAGGAGTATAGAATGTAGCCGTAACATAGAAAGGATTTTTACCAAAAGCTTGTTGAACACGCCTGCGTAATACTTTTGGTGAGTTACGGTTCATCATTCCCATGGCGATGCCATATTTTGCTACCCTGGCCGCCTCTTGGATCACTTTGACGGGGTCTTTATAATACTCAAAAGTGGTTATGAAAGCAAGAGAGTCGAAAGTATGATCTTTAAAAGGCATGAAATGAGAGTCTGCCATAACCAAGTCCCCTTCAAATAAATGAATGGCTTGTGATAACATTAATGGAGAAATATCTCCTCCTGTAGCTTCAATTCCTATTTCTTTCCACCATCTAGTAAAACGTGTGGTTCCGCACCCAAACTCTAACAATGTTTTGATGCGTTCATCTTTAGAAACAAGTTGTTCCATTACTTTCTTTTGCCATACTTCAGCACGTTTATAACGTCCTTCGTACCATTGCTCATAAGTGTCTGTGTGTTCACGATTGAAGAACCATTCAGGTCGCTTTTGCCAGTTTGGGTGGCTTTTGGGGATGAGCCCAAATTCTTTTTTTTGAATTTCCATTTTTAATTTTTGTTAAATACAAAAGCCAAATTCTTCAAATACCAAAAAAATGAAGCTTAAAAATGGAGTACCTTTATGCTGCATCCCTACGTTGGCATTATCCAAATCAGGTATCGGGTGTTATCTCAGCCTAATCATTTTGATTAAGCACCCCGTGCAATTGCGGTTGCAAGATAATGAATATATCAATTAATCCATAATACGGCATCGAAACAGACTACGATATAATAAAATATACATCTCATTTGAAGCAAAAACTTCATATATTGGGATACATTATCGCATTAAATTTGCTATCCATTAATCATTGTAAATCGCTATGTAGTATTATGAACACTGTACTTCTTGCCACTGACTTTTCAGTTACTGCCCAGCATGCAGCGACTTATATTTGCAGGTTATCGCAACAACTAAACCCAAAGAAAATCATTCTATATTATGCTTTAGAGAATATCAACCCTGACCGAATCTTCATTACAGACATTCTTGCTCCATCTGAAGATATAATAGCTGCTGAAAAGGAAGAAGCGATGCGTGAATTGGGCGTTTTAAAGGAAATAATTAGTCCGTTATTAAATTCTAATATTAGTATTGAGACGCTTTCAGATGACCGATCTCTTATTCCAGGTGTAAATGAGTTAATTAGTCAAAAAAATATAGATTTGGTATGTATCGGAATAAGCGGGAAAGGCAATCAGAATAAAAATGTGATTGGCAGTAACACCTTGCGACTAATGAGAGAGTGTATGGCTCCTTTATTAGTGGTTCCTTCTAAAGTTGACTTTAAACCTATTGACAAATTAATGCTGGCTTGGGACCATAAGGATACCAAACAAACGCTTCCTGTATTCTCTCTTGCCGCGATGGTTGAGGCATTGCAAGCGAAACTATTCGTCGTATACATTGATAATAATAGCTCTCAAACTGCCGCCGAAATTGTTGAGGAAGGCAGAGATTTGCAACTATTATTGAAACCTCTTCATCCAGAAGTTCATACGTTAAAACAACGATCTGTAACCGATGGTTTACTACAATTTGTTCATGAGCACGAGATCGGTCTTATGGCGATTGTACCTAAAAAGGCTAGTTTTTTAGAAGAATTCTTTAATCAAAGCTCGACCCGAAAGATTGCCTTACGAACCGAAATCCCAATGTTAATTATGTGGAAACGTCAACAAAATTAGTCTGGTACAACACCCGAAGTATGATTACTTTGGGTGTTGATTTAGACTATACTGCTTTTTCAACATCTTGAACAACCGATAACCGTTCCCTCTTTAATTACGGCATTCTTCTTCACGACAACGATTCCGTCTCTAATGGTATGTGTATCAAACTCACCGTCGGGCACATGTCCGCCTCCTATTATTCTGACATCGTTGCCTATGCGGCAATTTTTATCCAAAATAGCATTCTCAATATAACAGCGTTCCCCCACACCCATAACACCATGAGGATTAGCTACCATTTCCTCTAAAGTTTGGTAAAAGTCGCTTCCCATCATATAGGTATTTCGAATAACAGTACCTCTTCCTACTCTTGAACGAACGCCAATCAACGAACGTTCAATCTTATCTGCATGTACAATACAACCATCCGAAACGATAACACGATCCATAGATGTTCCCGAAAACTTGGATGGTGGTAGCATACGTGGTCTTGTATAAATTTGCTGTTTATTGAATAAATCAAACAATGGAATATCATCCGTTAGTCCAATATTGGCTTCAAAGAAAGAATCAATATTTCCAATGTCTGTCCAATACCCCTCAAACTGATAACTTGATACTTTAAAATTGCCTATAGCATCCGGAATTAGTTCTTTTCCGAAATCCATTCCTTCATTATTTTGGAGCATTTCGAGTAATACGCCTTTATTGAAAACGTAAATGCCCATGGATGCCAGGTAGTGCCTACCCTGTTGTTCCATTTCTGGCCCTACATCAGAGGCCCAGTCTAGCAGTAATTCGGTGTTTGGCTTTTCGATGAATGAGGTAATATTATGTTCAGCATCTGCTTTTAAAATTCCAAAAGATGTTGCATCCTTAGCGTTAACAGGGATGGTTGCTAGTGTAATATTAGCTTTATTATCTTCGTGAAATTTAATTAATTTCTCAAAGTCCATTTGGTAGAGCTGATCTCCTGATAGTATTAAAATATACTCATATTCATGTGCTTCTAAATGTCTCCTGACGCGACGAACGGCATCAGCAGTGCCCTGATACCATTTATCACCTTCATTGGTTTGCTCAGCGGCCAAAATATCCACAAAGCCTTTGCTAAACACATCAAAATGATAAGTATTTTTAATGTGTGTATTTAATGAGGCAGAATTATACTGTGTGAGCACAAAGATTCTGTTGAAGCTAGAATGCAAACAATTAGAAATGGGTATATCAACCAGTCGATATTTTCCTGCTATGGGAACGGCGGGTTTTGAACGGGTTTCTGTTAATGGATTTAATCGAGTTCCCTTACCGCCACCTAAGATTATGGTCACTACTTTCTTGTTTATCATAGCTTTTCAATTAAAAGATCATAGACTCTATTATATTTCTCCGAAGATTTTTTCCATGAATAATCTAATTCCATATTACTTTTTCGCAAATTATTCATCTGTGGAGTCTTCTTATAAAACTCTAAGGCTCGTTCTACAGCCTTAACAAAATCCGCTATAGATGGATTTAAAAATAAGAAACCATTTCCATCTTTGCCTGAAATATCCGTTACCGTATCTTTCAGGCCTCCAATCGCCCTCACCACGGGGATAGTACCAAAGCGCATGGCATAAAGTTGGTTTAGACCACACGGCTCCACACGTGAAGGCATTACTAAAAAGTCTGCAGATGCATAAATCCGATGTGCAAGATTTTCGTCATACCCTACAAACAAGGCAAAAGATTGACGTAAGTCGTCTTTTAATTTACGCAAAGCCTCTTCTACTGATGGATCGCCAGATCCCAATATAAATATACTTACTTTTCCTTTGTTATTTTCGATAATTTGCTGGATAAAACCCGGAAGTAAATCCGCCCCTTTCTCACCTGCGAATCTGCCTATAAATGCTATTAAAGGAAGCTCTTCATTTAGGTTATATTCTTCACATAAGATACGTTTATTCTTTTTTTTGCCATCAATTACTGTACTCACGTTATAATTAAAATCTAGTAAAGGATCACTTTCTGGATCCCAGACCGCAACATCTATCCCATTAACGATGCCAAACGATTTATCCCTCTCTCCAAAAAACAACCGGCCTAATACAGCTTGGTTATACAGTTCTTTTAAGTAGCCTTCTGAAACCGTGGTATAGGCCCAACTACATTTAATAGCTGCTGCCAACGGATTTATTGAATGATCCCAATCCAACAACCCCCAGGCATCATTATCAAACTCTGGCATCAGACGGGCCTTATGCCAAGGCATGACGCCTTGATATTCTCCATTATGAACTGTAAAAACCGTCGGTGTCCCTTTTAGTTTAGAAAACTCCTTACAGTGCTCTACAAGAAATGGAATCAATCCTGTATGATGATCATGACAATGAAGAATAGTCGGCTTGTTGTCGGCTTCCACCATCCATTGCAGAAAGGCATGTTGAAAAGCCATAAACTGATCGCTTTCATCAGCATAACCATATACTTCCGGACGATCTAACAAACCGGGTATGCGAACAAGAAATAAATCAAAACCTAAAGAACTACTCTCTTCCTTTAATATTTCAAACGAGTAAAGCTGTGAACCTTGCCGTAAATTACCTGTGTGTATGGATAAAAACGAATGATTATGCACAAATGGCTTATCATACCAAGGCATGATCACAGACGTCTTGATACCGTTCTCACTTTGGTAACTAGGCAAAGCACCAACAACATCTGCTAAGCCTCCTACTTTAGCAACGGGATAACATTCCGCACTTATATGAAATACCTTCATTACTTATTTCCTAATCGTTTTAAAACCATGCCCCCCAAAGGAGGAAGAGTAAGCTCTGCAGAAAAAGGCTGTTCCATCCATTTTCTATTTTCAGTTTTTACAGGTGCTTGCTGTATTCCAGAACCATAATAGTCCTTATGATCTGAATTTAGGATCACTCCCCAGGTTCCAGCAGCTGGCAGCCCTATCCGATAGGCTGGCAATACAGTAGGTGTTAGATTTAACGCTATGATGAGGTTATTGTCAGCATGGATTCCTTTTCTCAAATAGACCAGCACGGAGTGCTTTGAGTCGCCAGACTCCACCCATTCGAAACCATCATGACTAAAACTTTTTTCGTAAAGTGCTTGCTCAGTTCGATACAACTTGTTCAACGCCTTAACAAATTCAAAGATTCCCTTATGGGGTTCGTACTGCAATAGATGCCAATCTAAGGATTGATCTATTTTCCATTCAGATGTTTGTCCAAATTCTCCGCCCATAAACAACAGCTTTGTTCCAGCGTGAGTAAACATGTAGAGGTATAGAGCCCGTAAATTAGCGAATTTCTGCCATTCATCGCCGGGCATCTTATAAATCAACGACTTCTTACCATGTACTACTTCATCATGGGAAAGCGGTAACATAAAATTTTCAGCGAAACCATAAACCGTACTAAAGGTAATTTCACCATGATGATAGCGCCTGTATAAGGGATCTTCACTGAAATATGCTAGCGTATCGTTCATCCAACCCATCATCCATTTCATACCAAAACCCAAGCCCCCTTGATTTGTTGGTCGACTTACTCCTGGCCAAGCAGTAGACTCTTCGGCGATTGTTTGTACGTTGGGATACTCTTTATAGACCGTTTCATTCAGCTCTTTTAAAAACTGGACAGCTCCCAGATTTTCATTTCCTCCGAACTCATTCGGGATCCACTCGCCTTCTTTTCTGGAATAATTCAGATAAAGCATAGAGGCCACTGCATCCACTCGCAAACCGTCGATATGATAACGATCGAGCCAAAAAAGGGCGTTGCTGATTAAAAAAGCACGCACTTCGTTTCGATCGTAATTAAAGATATGAGAACTCCAATCGGGATGAAATCCTTGCTTAGGGTCGGCATGTTCATATAGATGAGTACCGTCGAAATGATAAAGACCATGTACATCACCAGGAAAATGGGAAGGAACCCAGTCCATGATTACCCCGATGCCATTTATATGTAACTGTTCAATCAGGTACATTAAATCTTGTGGACTTCCATAAAGCGAAGATGCCGCAAAATAACCTGTTATTTGATATCCCCAAGAAGGGTAATAAGGGTGCTCCATGAGAGGCATAAATTCCACATGGGTAAAACCAGCTTCTAATAGATAAGGAACTAATTTGTCCGCAATTTCACGGTAAGGTAAAAGGATTTCAGGCTGATGGGTATCCCGCATCCATGAACCTAAATGCATTTCATAAACTGAAATAGGCTTATTTAGTGCATTCTTTTCATGACGATTATCCATCCATTCCATGTCTTGCCACTCGTACCAAGTAGTGCTTACAACGGAGGCTGTTTTAGGCGGTTGTTCCCATTGCAAAGCAAAAGGATCACCTTTCTCTACACGCTCGCCCGTATTTGTGCATATACTGTATTTGTAGATTTCACCTAAATCAATACCGGGGATAAACCCTTCCCAAATTCCTGATTCATCCCAACGGACAAATAAGACATGCGTATGTGGATTCCACCCATTGAAATTACCAATAACCGAAACAGATGCAGCATTTGGTGCCCAGACCGCAAAGTAAGTTCCTTTTACGTTCTCATTTTCAACCGGGTGCGACCCTAGTTTTTCATAAAGTCGGAAATGCCTACCAGCTTTAAAAAGACCTATATCAAAATCCGTAAACTTTGAGTACACTTGGATCGCATTGTTCATAAGATCGGTTTTTTATTATTCCACAATTATATTTTTAAATTCTTTCGATACCACTAATTTTGGGAAGCCATCTGTATGGGTGGACAGTTGTGTTATCACACCGTCTACTCGGACACTTTTAGCTTCAAATGGCAAGCCATACAATACCATCTCATAGTCTGAATAGCTCTCTTTGAATAAGCCGTCTACTTGTTGTGTAATGGTTAATTTTCCTTGATCACCACTTACCGTAAATTTTTTCTCGGCATAAACATCGCTTTCATATGCATAAGTATCCCCATGATCTTCATAAAGGAAGCTGTTCACTTTTTTATCAGTATGGTAAACCTTTAAATGCATGATCTCGATAGCCTTTTCGCTTGAATACTGCATTACAGGTGCTTCCGGCATTACTGCTCCTTCTTTAACGAATATTGGCATCGTTTCTAGGCTAGTCTCTACATCATATTCCTGACCGCCTTCAAATGGGGCATGATTCCAGAAATCATACCATCTGCCCTTCGGGAGGTAGACCCTCTTGGTTGAAACTCCTTGCCTTAATATTGGAGCCACTAAAATTTTATCTCCAAAAGCGAATTCTTCTTCGCGATTGATATTGCCTGATTCCTGTTCTAACATCAAAACTGGGCGCAAAATGGGATATCCGTAACGGCTCTGTTCCCAGAAAGCGGAATAGATATAGGGAAGCAGTTTATAGCGTAGTTCAATAAACTTTCGGTTTATATTTTCATAATATTCACCGAAACTCCATGGTTCCCTTTCTCGGGTATCTCCGGCAGAATGAGCTCGCATAAAAGGAGAGAATACTCCTAATTGCAGCCATCTTGTGAAAAGCTCACCATCGGGATTGCCGCTAAATCCACCGATATCTGTACCGCAAAAAGACATTCCCGACACCGAAAGTCGCTGCATTTGCAAAGCACCTAAACGTAAATGCTCCCAAGTGGCTACATTATCTCCTGTCCAGACAGCTCCATAGCGCTGCGTACCAGAATAAGCTGCCCGCGTGATTGTAAACGGTCTTTTTTTATGAAACAGTTTTTTCAATCCTTCATATGTCGCTCTCACCATTTGCATGCCATATACATTATGAGCCTTTCGATGTGATCCTCGATATCCGTCATAATTATGCCTAACGTCGTTTGGAAAAGTACCTCTACCAAATACAGCGGGTTCATTCATATCATTCCAAACACCAGCTACACCATCGTCTACTAGTTCTTTGAAGAGGCCGCCCCACCATTCACGAACTGCAGGGTTTGTAAAATCGGGGAACTGGCATCGACCGGGCCAAACGTGCCCTTCCATAAAATAGTCGTCTCCTCTACGGCAGAAATAATTCTTTTCTTTTCCCTCTTTAAAAACCCAGTAATTTTCATCCATCTTGATCCCAGGGTCGATAATCACTACCGTCTTAAAGCCTTCGCTTGCCAATTTACTTATGAGGCCCTTAGGATCTGGGAAATACCGCTTATTCCAAGTAAAACAGCGGTATCCATCCATATAGTCGATATCAAGATAAAGTGAATCACAAGGTATTTTTCGACTTCTAAACTCATATGCTAAGCTCTCTAATTTTGTATCGGGGTAGTAACTCCATCGACATTGATGGTAACCTAGAGCCCAAAGAGGTGGCAAATAATTGGTACCGGTAAGTTCATGATAGCGTTTTACAACATCAATCATTTTTGGACCATGGATATAGTAATACTGTAACTCTCCCCCTTCCGACCAAAAACTGGTTTGTTCGGGTGATTCTGCTCCGAAATCAAAATAAGTTTTAAAGGTATTATCAAAAAATATCCCATAGGCCTTCTCATTCTTCAGTCCAATGTAAAATGGGATACTCCTATATAAAGGATCTTGGCCGAAACCAAATGAATAGGTATCTGAATTCCAATTTGTAAACCGTTTCCCTCGTAAATTTAAATGCGTTGGTTTATCTCCTAATCCGAAAAAAGCTTCATGCTCTTCATTTGTCTTTGAACAGTACACGTAATAACCTCCAAAATCAGGGTTTTCTTCCCAATGCATTGGGGAATGGTCTTCTGTATATACTTCACCATCCCTGTCTTGAAATGAAATAAGAAAGTCCGATTTTCCAATTAGACAGGTAACTGTATTGGTGCTTACGCGATAGGATTGTTCGTCTTCCTCAAATTTGAATACCGCTACATGTTGGTCTGAATTAGCGACTGCGTAAGAGAAGTCTGCCAAAAAACTACCATGAGGCGCCAATCGCACTCTTATAATTTCATTGCTCACGACTTTTACTTCAACTGTCGCCGATCCATCATGAAAGAAAAAGCTATTTTCATTTTGTGAATAATGAGTTACTTGGTTCAAGTAATTCTTCACAATCATAGGCGGTTCTAAAACTGGGTTATTGACATGATGAATCTCTTCTTCAACAACGTCGTGTGCTATTTTCTCTTTTAAAGTATTTTTCATAAGTATCTCCTCAAAATTTAACTTCTACTAGGATATTTTGTTTTGTAGTGTAATGAAGCTACAATAGCATCCCCTCTCCTTTTTTGTGGAATTTGCGAAAACTAATAGTTCATTCGTGTTGCTTATTTAATATTACTGAAGCGATCATGAGCATAAATTCACCTCATTTTGTAACTGTTATAGCTCATGACACCTATCAATAACGTATCCAAAATACACTTTTAATGTAACAAAACAATGGATTTATTATTTTAGTATAATATGACAGCTAGTATGATTAAAGATCTGAACGAATTCATGAAAGATGAAAAAGACCTAAAGCATTGGGGAAAGCAACCTTACGATCTTGTTTAGAAGTTTTCTGTATACGGGCCGATTTTCCCATTCTACTTGATCAATTTTAATTGAATCTTTTAAGTCGTTTTTGAAAGTAGTACGCAACTCATTAGCAAAATCTTCATCATAGACAATTGCATTGACTTCAAAATTCAAATCAAAGCTACGATGATCCATGTTTGCCGTACCGACCACCGAAATTTTTCGATCTGCAATCATTGTTTTCGCATGCATAAAACCCTTTTTGTACAGGTAAATATTCACACCTGCGTTTAATAACTCACTATAATAGGAGCTAGCGGCTGAGTTGACAAAAATAGTATCAGAATCATAGGGCACTAGTAGTTCCACTTTTAATCCACCGAGAGCCGAAACGATTAGCGCATTCATAATACTTTCGCCTGGAATAAAGTACGGAGTAGATATCAAAATTTCCTCTTGTGCACCATTAATAACTTGGAGCATCGAGAACAATATGGTTGACGTGTCGCAATCCGGCCCGCTTGCTGCGATCTGAACTACTTTGTCGCCAAATTTGGGTATTGTAGATCGATCGGGAAAATAAAGCGGGGTGGGTTCAAGGTTATCATTAGCACAAAAATTCCAATCAGCCATAAACAGTGTTTGCAAATACTGTACTCCGGGACCGTCAATACGCAAATGAGTGTCTCTCCAAAAACCAATGCTATTTTCTTTATTTATATAGCGATCGCTTACATTAATGCCCCCAACAAATCCTGTTAAACCGTCAACTATAATTATTTTTCTGTGGTTTCGATAATTTAACCGATTAGCGAAGGCAATAAAAATAACCTTATGAAAGGCAAAGGCTTTTACACCTGCCGCTTTCAGTCTTGGCACTAATTTTTTTCGTATCGTACGCCCACCGAAATCATCATATATAAAACGGACTTCTACACCTTCCCTTGCTTTCCGAATTAATACCTCTTCAATCTTACGTCCTATTTCATCGTCTTCATAAATGTAATATTCGATGTGGATATGATGTTTAGCACTTTCTAAGGCACGGATAACTTCTGGAAATTTCATTTCGCCGTTAATTAAAAGCTTTACCGCATTATTAGCCGTTAATGCGCTATGCTTATCTTTAACTAACAAATAAGTCAATTCCCTATTGCTTTGAACGGCGGCATCACCTTCAATAAAAGTAGCCTTGGAATATTGAAAAATATTGTCTTCCAACTTTTTCACCAGCTCTTCATCCTCGATAATTTTCTTGCTGTACATCTTTCTCTTACGATAATTTATACCGAAAGAGAAATAAAAAATAATCCCTAATACCGGAAGAAAAATAGCAAGTAATAGATAAGCTAAGGTCTTGGAATTATCATGCGTGTCGTAAATAATGCGCAAGCAAACCAAGAGTAATATTAGAATATATAGGATTTCATAAACCAGCAACCAGTTCATATCTTCTTTTAAAATAAATCGTCATGAATTCAACCCACAGACCGGCACACAACCTTAACGTAGCGAGCTCATGAGCGCAGTTAACACAAAACAGCCTGTAACCTTAAGTGCTCATGAGCGCCATTGTTAAAAACAATTGTTATCATATAAAAGACAAGATACGAATTTTGTAAAAAAATGTATTAGGATATTATACTTAATTCACTTTGTATAAGGCGTGTTAATTCTTGCTGAATCCCATTTCCTTTATCTTGATTGTACCAAACCTGCAAGGCTTCCTTCATTTTATTGAAATCGGCTTTATCATCCACAAACTTCTGAAAGAAAGCTTGACATTCTTCAGGTCTTGGTCCCCAAGTCGCCAAATCGTTCCCCTCTTCATCTTGAATAATAAGTTTTGGAATCGACTTACCGCCATTAGTCAAATAATCATTAATTCGGAAAGGCTCTGTATCTCTAAGTTCATAAACGGTCTTTATTAGTTCATTTTTACTTGCGAGCATTTCAATAAAAGGAACGGAATGTGCGGCATCGCCACACCAAGGCTCCGTAATGACGATCCATGTTTGGGGTGTAGAAATACCCTTTATAGCTGTAATCGCTTCTTTGTTCAATCCGCCGGTTTTCAACCAACGTTTTGTTCTTGAGAAATTAAGCTTGGTATATTCTAAATACTCAGGATCATTATAGGGTTCTGATGGATTACTGTTTGCTAATATCTGTTCAAATAGCGCTAAATATTCTTGAAAATTCATATATAAATGGAATTTAATTTAAAAATAAGGTTTCTAACAAATATAGCTTAAAGAAGGTCCGATTTAACCAGAATAACATAAATATGAGAGTATTATGAAGAATGGTCCCCACTAAGTACATCTTATATTAAATTTGTACTTTTGCGTCTATCTACCGTTTTCGCTTAATTAATAAATCCCAGATGAGAAGAATTTTATTCCTATTTATTTTTGCTGTTTCTAGCAACCTTACTTTGGCTCAGTCCATTCAATCATTAAGTGTTGAAAAAATCATGCGTGATCCCAAATGGATGGGTGTGTCGCCAAGCAATATTATCTGGGGAAATGATAGCAAAACGATCTATTTTAATTGGAATCCAGAGAACGAAGAGCGTGACCCTACCTATCAGATAACGACGATAAATATGATTCCGGAAAAAACTGACTGGGAAACGATTGCAAAATTAAAACCTAGTGAACTCGTCTACTCCAAGGATCGAACCAAAGCCCTTTTTGAACGCAATGGCGATCTTTTCCTGTATATTGTTAAAACCAACCAAGAAAGACAACTCACAAATACAGTTGAGCGAGAAAGCAATCCTCAATTCAGTTTAGATGAAACTCACCTAACTTTTGAGCGGAGTGAAAATTTATTTTCAACTTCACTGACGAGTAACGAAACTAGGCAACTGACCAATTTCACTCGTAGTAAAGTGCGGGAGGAGGCTAAATTATCAGTTCAAAACGAATGGTTGAAACAGGATCAATTAAACGAGTTTGATATTCTTAAAACTAGAAAAAGAAATCAAGAACTTCATAAAGAAATTACGGATAAATTAAGTGCAAAACGTCCAAAAGAAATCTTCTTAGACGAAAAAATACGATTGAACGGTTTGCAGATCAGCCCGGATGGAAGATTTGTTAGTTATCGCTTAATCAGTCCTGCCGATGGAAACAAAAACACGATCGTCCCCAATTATGTGACCGAGTCGGGATATACCGAGAATCTTAATACCAGAACGAAGGTAGGGAATACCTTAACGCGTTCAGAAGCCTTTCTTTTTGATACTGAAAGGGATTCTACCTACGCCATATCTTCAAAAGACATTCCCGGAATAAAGGATCTTCCCGACTATTTGAGTGATTATCCTGAGCGTTTAGATGAATTAAAAAAGAAAAACGCGGACCGTCCTGTTACTTTCTATGGCCCCTATTGGAATTCATCTTCCACTGACGCTGTATTAATTGCATATTCTCAAGACAATAAGGATCGGTGGATTTTAAAACTTGACCCGCTAACTGGCGAAATTAACTTATTAGATCGTCAACGTGACGAAGCGTGGATTGGTGGACCAGGTATATCAGGTTATGGCAGCAATGTAGGATGGATAAATGATCATACTTTTTATTTTCAGAGTGAAGAGTCTGGCTATTCACATTTGTATTCCTACGACATGAAGACTCAAAAGAAGATTCAACTAACTACGGGATCATACGAGGTACAATCTGTTAAACTGTCAAACGATAAAAAGCATTTTTATCTTACAGCCAACATGGAGCATCCGGGAATAAAGCATTTTTATAGGCTACCGGTTGGTGGGGGAACGCCTCTAAAGCTTACCTCTATGAAAGGAGGAAATGAAGTTTCTTTATCTCCGGATGAAAAATGGCTAGCCATTCGTTATTCTTATTCTACTAAACCATGGGAGCTTTATTTACAAGAAAATAAAGCAGGTGCAAAGGCCGTTCAGATCACCAATTCTACTTCAGAAGAGTTTAATTCATATGCTTGGCAAGAGCCAGATATGGTCACTTTCAAAAACCGTCACGGAGTTGATGTCCATGCTAGGGTTTATAAACCCGCAAGCCCTCATCCTTCTAAGCCTGCGGTTGTATTTGTCCATGGAGCTGGCTACTTACAAAATGTTCATTATTGGTGGAGCCAGTACTTCAGAGAATACATGTTTAATAACTTATTAGCAGATCGGGGATATACCGTTATTGATATTGATTATACTGCAAGTTCAGGATATGGAAGAGATCATCGTACGGGCATATACCGACACATGGGCGGTAAAGATCTTACGGATCAAGTGGATGGCGTGAAATTCCTTGTCGATAACTATGGTGTTAACCCTCAAAATGTAGGTTTGTATGGCGGATCTTACGGCGGCTTCATTACCTTAATGGGATTATTTACGGAGCCTGACGTTTTCAATTCGGGCGGTGCCCTGCGCTCTGTTACGGACTGGGCGCATTATAATCATGGCTATACTTCAAACATTTTAAATGAACCTTTTAATGATGAAATAGCTTACCGCAGAAGCTCACCTTTATATTTTGCTGAGGGATTAAAAGGTCACCTGTTAATGGCGCATGGAATGGTAGATGTTAATGTTCATTTCCAAGATATCGTTCGTCTATCGCAGCGTCTAATTGAACTTGGTAAAGACAACTGGGAGTTAGCAGTCTATCCGATCGAGGATCATGGATTCATCGAACCTTCTAGTTGGACAGATGAATATAAGCGAATTTTTAAGCTATTTGAAGCGACTCTTAAAGACTAATTAACCCAAGGCCAATGTGTATTTTTCTGATAATTATTAACTAATAAATATATTCTAAAACAAAAATAATTTATAAAGGTTTTCAACTTAGTTCCTCTTCCTTGAGAAACAACTAATTAACTTATCTAATTTAAATTTAATAAAATGAAGACCTTCAAAAAATTGAAAGCGTGGACCTCGATCCTGGTGACATGCTTAATGGTGTTTTCTGTAACTGCATTTGCCCAGAACCAACCAAGATTAACTGATGCAGAAATCGCTTCTATTGCGGTGACAGCGAACCAAATTGATGTAGATTATGCAGCAATTGCCAATGATAAATCACAAGACGAAGATGTATTGAGGTTTGCAAAAACGATGAACGATGACCACACGTCAGTGATTGCACAAGCAACAGCGCTTTGTGAAAGACTAGGAGTCACACCACAGGATAATGACATAACTCAGTCGTTATTAGATGGTGCGAAAAAAACTAAATCAGATTTAGAGGCTAAGTCAGGACAAGACTTTAATAAAGCGTATATTGATAATGAGGTAGCTTATCATAAGGCAGTAATCAACACGGTTGAAGAACGATTAATACCAGACGCTAATAACCAAGAACTAAAAGATCTTTTAATGAGCGTCTTACCTGTTTTAAAAAGCCATCTGGAGCATGCTGAAACGCTACAGAAGGATTTTGAATAATCAATGAACCATCTTGGCTTACAGTCGTTATCAAGTTGTACAGTAGATTTCAACTAGCTCATTAATTACTTAACTGGTTATTATTCTAATGAAAAAGCGTAGAATTATATTAAAGAACTGGAAATACTTTTCAGTGGTTTTCTTTTTTTTATTGAGTTTCTACGCTCCGGAAAAAATCGCGCCTAAAACCCATACCGTTGAAATTATCCAAATGGAATTTCGACCCGCTGCACTTAAAGTTCGCAAAGGAGATATTGTCATTTTCGCAAACAAAGATATTGTTGACCATGATGTTACAGAAGTCAATAAGGCCTGGCACTCTCCTCCTTTAGCAACGGGAAAGTCATGGAAATGGGTAGCAAAGAAGAGCGCGGACTATTATTGTAGCATTCATTTGATCATGAAAGGACAAATCCTTGTTGATTAATTCCGTTTAGCGTTACTCTATTTGATTATTTAATAATTTTAAAGCGGAGCATCACCTTTTGTACATACCATTCTATAATAATAAGAAGAGGCTGTATCAGTAAGGTTTGACTTTTGATACACCCTCTTCTCATTTATTGAAAGAGTTTCCTCTAATCTTTATCCCACCAAACTTTGTCTTGTGTCATTAAATCACTTCCTTGGGCAGCAGCATTGTCCCCGTTTGCTCCTCTTTCAGTTTCGGGATACATAAATCTTAGGGGACGATTATGAATTCCTGTAGCGGCCGTTCCTGGGAAAGACGGTAAGCCTAATCGTCTATAATCATTCCAAGCTTCAATACTGTTAATGCTATTTAAGGCGAGCCATTTTTGCTCAATAATTCGTTCAATCTTTGTGGAAGCCTGATCTAAGGCTACCGTAGCTTGCGCATTATATGAAGCAAATTCGGATGCAGGAACACTTAAATATAGGAAAGATTCTTGAATCGCTTGTTCATAAAAAAATTTAGCTGATCCATCAATCCATCCTCGCTGTGCAGCCTCAGCTTGCAAGAATAAACTCTCAAATGAACTAAGTAAAACACTAGGTTGGTTAAATCTTTTAAATAAACCACTTGGATTTCCATTAACCTCTACCGGTCCTTTTAAAGGAGAAGTGTTCTTCTCATCATATTCGATGTTTCCAGCATCAGGATTACCGAAGATTACGCCTTTATACTCGCCTTCTACCGCCACATATAATTTCTCCAAACGAGGGTCGTTTCGCTCTTTATATTGATCTAATAGATATATTGTGGGGCGGATCATTCGGTGGTTAGCGGTAGATGCCCCTGTGACATCCCTATAATAGCTTTCCCAAAACGGATTAAGCTTCCCCGTAGAATTCTGATAGCCAGGATCAACGGCTGCCTGCTCACCAACGCCTAAGAAGCCACTTCCATCATCCTTAATTTTAGCGATTTCCGAATCGATATACCCTTGATCACCTACTTCACTCTGTCGTATTAAGGCGCGTAGTTTTATCGTGTTACCAAATTTTGCCCATTTCGTTCGGTCGCCGTTAAAAAGAACATCGTCGGTCCGGACACCAATTTCCAAAGAGCTTTTTACGTCTTGTATTCCCTCAGTAATCAAATTTACTGCCTTTTGGTAAACTACTTTACCCTCCTCGTACTTGGGAGCATTAAATGCTGATCCTTGTGCCGCTTCATCGAATGGGATATTATTATATATATCCACTAATCGTAAGAATAACCACCCTTGCATAATTTTTGAAGTTCCTGCATAGAAGCGGTCATTTATTGCCGTTGCCTCATCTTTAATTAATTGGAAATACAGGATATTATTGAAACCGTTTTCCCAAACGGGGATACCGCCTCGCTGATTACGAATGCTTGAACCATTATAAGTCTTTAAGTCGTAAAATGATGAATTTCCATTATTAGAAGTTCCCCAATATCCTCCAAAGAAGGCACCAATCTGATTAAGTTGAAGGACTTCTTGATTAACCGTCGATACCAAAGCAGCTGGAAATTTAGCGCTTAAAGGTAAGGTTGTAAATCCTGGATCATTTGGGTTATCATTTACATCTAAAAACTTTTTGCAAGAACTGAATACCGTTAGCAGGATTAATACCATTACCCACCTATTTTTTATACTTTTCATCTTATAAAAATCTCTTCGTTTCATTATTTATATATTTTATCTACTACTGGTCTAAAAGTTTACACTGACATTAAAACCAAACGTTCTCATAGGAGGAATCTGCCGAAAACTACTATAGCCGTCCGTGTTATTATAGAGATATTCAGGATCTCCGATATCATTATCCTTGTGTCTTATGATGAATAAGTTAGTACCTACAAGGCCAATAGACGCTCCCCTAACGACATTTTGATTGGCAAGGAAAGATGCAGGCAAGGAATAACTAATACTTAGCTCCCTAAGCTTCAAGAAATCAGACTTAACTGCTGTATTGCTTTGTATTTTCCCTTGAACATTCCAAAATTCCTTACCAGAATTCGGTACAGGTGTTGTGTTAGGGCTATACGTTCCATCAGCGTTTTTCACTACTGAATTTGGCCATACAAAAGCATTTTGACCCCGACCATGAACGGCCGTTTCTGGATGTGTACCGAATTCATACATAGCAGGTACAACCTCAGAGTACATCCAAGCGCCCCATCTGGCATCAAATTGAGCACCAATACTGAAGTTTTTAAAATCAAACTGGGTATTTAATCCCATTAAGTAAGGAGGAATTAAAGTTCCTAAAATAACATTGTCTGTTGCTTTTATAGGATTGCCGTTTGCATCTACAACCACGCTTCCTTGCTTTGGATTTATATAAATCGGATCATCCTCGGTACTTGCCTTAGACAACTTACCCTTGTAATCTCGCTCATAATCACTAACCCAAAGACTAGGATATTGCTCACCTACAAATGTATAAGATTGTCTAAAGTTTGCTTTATACCTCGTATCCGCCTCAGTATAAAGCTCCTTAACTACGTTTTTATTATAAGCAAAATTAGCACCTACGTTCCAACGTACATTGTTATTTCGGATAATATCCCCGTTAATACTTAACTCAATAATATTATTAGTTAAGCGTCCGGAATTGACGTAAGCAGAATTATAACCGGATGCGGTGGAAACGGGCGCATTAAAAATTTGTCCGTCCGAATCGGAGAAAACATACGCTCCATCAAAGTTCAAGCGGTTATTGAACAATCCAAACTGCAAACCAGCTTCAAATGAAGTAACAAACTCTGGCTTAATATTAGGATTTGGATTAATCAAACTTGGGAGGAACCCTTCCAAATTTCCAAATGGAAAACCATTCGATTGGCTATAACTATTGTTCAACTGATAAGGCGTTAAGGTAACGTTACCCGTTTTATTCCAGGAAGTATAAAGCTTCAAAAAAGAAATCTGATCAGAATTTTTAATAAATTCAATGCCATCGCTAGCAATGAATGAAGCACTTACCCCAGGATAGAAATAAGAATTATTCTCTGGGCTTAAAGTTGACACCCAGTCATTTCTCCCTGTAAACGTAAGGTATAGATAATTCTTATAGCCTAGCATCAACTCACCATAGCCTGCAAGTGAACGCTGCTCTGTTATAGCGGCGTTTCCACTTAATTCACCCACCCTACTGTTTGGATTTAAAATATCTGGGTAAAGCAGGTTGTTTGCTCCCACATTGTGAGACTTTCTATAGTCCGTACGTAGGTTTTGCCCTAGAAGTAAACGGCCCGAAAAATCACCAAAATCCTTTTTGAATTTCAAAATTAAATCGCTGTTAAAGCGTTGATAATTATTACTACCATCATCTACGGCGCCTACTGTATTGTTTGCGCGATTCGTTTGAAATTTTCGTGTACTACTACGCGTTTGATCATTTAGACTATACAAACCTACTCTGTATAAAGCGCTAAACCAGTCTGTAAATTCATAATCCAAATCAATTTTACCATTGATGATTTGTTGGTTACTCTCATCTCTAAGGTTGTCTATTAAGAAGTATGGGTTTCTCAACCAGCTTGCATTCGAAATAAAGTAATTGTTTAGATTTCCCGGAGAGTTAGGATCTTGCCAATCTTTAATCAAATCATAGTTAAAATTAGCAGGCATTCGGTAAGCACCTATCCAAGGTCCATCGGGAGTGATGTTCTTTTTGTTATTTATATAATTAACATTATATGCGGTTTTCAACTTACCAAATTGTCTGGTTCCGTTGAAACGCAGGTTGATCCGGTCGTTTTTATCTTCTGGAATGATACCTGCTTGATGCACCTGCTGTGCGGAAAGATAATAAGTGCTATTCTCATCACCTCCAGAAAAGGAAATATCATTTTGCACGTTCACACCCGTTTGGAATAAGTCGAGACGACTATCGCTTGCGGGCGCTGCGTAGAGTAATTGAGGCTGGGTGCCATCAGGAAGCTTAGGACCCCATGGTCGCATTTGACCATCAAATTTATCTCCCCAAGATTCAAATGTTTCGGGATTATAATTTCCGTTACTTCCTTGTCCATAGATCGTTTGTGCACTCGGCAACAAATAAGCGTTGGAGAATGTAGTCGTATTACTAAAACTTACTGAACCTCTTCCTCGTTGACCTGATTTGGTCGTAATCATAATAGCACCGTTCACCCCTTCTGAACCATATAAAGCGGCAGCATTCGCGCCTTTCAATACTGTAATGCTTTCAATGTCATTCGGATTTAGGCGACCGATATCGGGAATAGGAATACCATCTACTACATACAAAGGTGCATTCGGATTTCTACCATCAATTCCAGCGTTGCGCTGAAGAGAGCGCGTTCCACGTAATGTAATTTGAGCCGCGGGATCAACCTTACTATCATACATATTGATTCTTAGTCCGGCAACTTTACTGGTTAATCCAAACAAAGGATTAACGGTCTTTCCTTCATTCAGGGTTTTGTTATCTATTAATTGTGCAGAGGCACCTAACTCTCGAGAAGAGCGCTTGATGCCTAATGCTCCTGTAATAACAACATCAGTTAGTTGACGGGTATCTATTGAAAGTTCCACATCGATATTGGCACTATTTACACTTACCGTCACTTCTTGAGAAACCATGCCGAGGTATGCAAAGATCAACGTCTGACCAACTTCAGCGTTGATATGATATGTGCCGTCAGATTGAGAAAGAGAAGTTTTTTTAGTCTCTTTTACCGTAATGCTCGCACCACCGAGAGCTTCACCTGTTTCGTGGTCATAAACTTTACCACTTATTGGACGAATAACCTCCCCAAAAACGTTTACTGAAAGAGTCAATACAAAAATAACGGATAATAATTTTCTATAATACATGTTGTTTAGGTGTTAAATAAAAGCGCTTAATTAGACTAACTCTAAATAGCGTTAATTTGGCACAAAAATAGACTTTAAAAAATCATCGTCCTTAAAAAAAACGGAATAGAGTATATAAAAAAGGGAATTAATCCACTTAATGATATACTGTCGACGTTTCCCGAAGATTAGTGACATTTCAATATATTTGTTGCGTAAAAGATCTAATTCTTATCTTGTCTCCATATCGAAAACAAAACGAATTGCTATGAATTTTAAAATGGCCGAAGTCAAGGATCTCGAAGGTGTTTTGCAGCTTCAAAAGAAATACCACATTAATACAATTGCCGACGCGGATAAAAAAGATGGTTTTGTTACTACTTCTTTTACAAAAGAACAATTGACAAAATTAGTAGAAGAAGAGCAGGGTTTATTTATTGCAGAAAATCAAGATGGCATCATGGCTTATGTAATGGCTGCCTCTTGGCAATACTGGTCTGCTTGGCCCATTTTCGTATATATGATACAAGATTTACCTAATTTAAAACATGAGGGCCAACAATTAAATGTAGAAAACTCTTACCAATATGGTCCAATCTGTATAGATAAGAGCCTTAGGGGAACGGGAATCTTAGAAACAATTTTTGAATTGGCTCGAGAAGAAATGGCTAATAAATTTTCATTTTTGGTGACATTTATCAATAAAGTCAATACTAGATCCTATGAAGCTCACACGAGAAAACTGGGACTGACGCTTCTCCAAGAGTTTGATTATAATAACAATAGCTATTATGAATTAATTTATGACGTTCAAAAAAAATGAAAAAGCCAATACAATAAGCGTATTTCATACCTTTAAAAAAACGGACAACCCCGGTAGATAATCGTAACATAACTGTTATACCTTAAACTTGGCAGTGATTTTGGACTCTATATATTGAAACCAAATACCATAGCCATGAAAAATATCAGACTTTACTCCGTTTTACTTGTCGCGTTTCTCTTGTTCAACAGTTCTGATCTTTTCGCTCAAAAGCATCATAAAGATCGGGAAAAGGCGCGGAAGGAATATTATAAAAAGCAAGAGAAAAATAGAAAGCACTACCAAAAGAAGGCTAAAAAATCTGTTCATTATTCTTATTCGAAGCCCAAAAAGAGAAATGGTCCGCCTAGCTGGGCTCCGGCACACGGTTACCGGGCGAAAAATCACGTTTACTTTCGCGATTACTATACTTTCTATGACCCTTATCGAGGTGGATATGTATACCGTAATAAAAACAAATGGATATTTTCGAGAACCGTTCCTACCTTTTTGGTTGGAGTTAATTTAAATAATGCTCGAGTACAGTTGTTAACCGATATTCCACTTAATCGTCATCCAGAACAATACTATAGTCGTTACTCTAGCCGATATCCTAGAGATTCAAGGATTAATGTGAATATTTCCTTTTAGGAGGCAAATTCTTCTTTCCAAACTATTATATAAATATAGATTTTTAACTAAAGAGGCAGTATCATTAAGCCGCTAAAACTAAGAAAATACGTCATTGCTAGCGTGCGAAGCAATCTGGTGATCGCAAAAACGAAGATTGCTTCGCACGCTAGCAATGACGGTAATGTTGACTTTTGATACAGCCTCTTTTCGCTTATTGACCATTATAAAAAATACTCCCAATAAGGACTGAACCAATATTTCGGTTAAATGCAACGGTTTCCCCTAGATCGGTCAATTAATGTTTTGCTATGTACTCAAACTGTGCAAGAACTGCATATTTCGCAGCAAAAGTAAACTGAAACATGCCTTCTACCCCATTTCCAGACTTATCTTCGCTCCATCCTTTTAGCAAATTTGTTGGCAAGAATCCGTTGTGGTTATGGTTTTCAAATCCATAATCAAGATTCTTCTGGAAGCTAGCTATATAGGCATCCACTGAGTGATATTCTGGGTACATATCTATATAGCTCCTTAGCAGTATTCCATTGAACCAATTTCTAAACCCTTCAACTGAATAGCTATAATAGCCTGGCTGTTCTTCGTCTAAAGTAGCAAAAGCGCGAAAACTGTTATCTGACAACTCTTTTCCATCTGTAAGATACTGCTTGTTCTCTGTAGCTCTATACAAATCAGCCGCACCTGATACCATTGTGCCTGTATTATATGTATAGGCCGTGCCAGTAGCAACAGGTACAGGTGTATTTTTGCGATATGTTTCTCCATCAACTTCCTCATACGCTATCCCACATGGCTTGCAACCACCCATCATGTCGTCATATACTCCATCGTTATTTAGAAGTTTCTCTTTCTGCCACTTATACACCTTTTCAGCATAGTCCAAATAATATTCATGCTTTGGGCGCATGGTTGATTTTCTAGTTTTTCTATCAATTGGGTCAATAAACCTGTGTTCTATTTTATCGTTATTTGACTTATATATTTCATGTAACCAAACCAAAGGACTAACTAACGGGCCGTTACTACATGCATGTTTAGTAACATAACCTGGTCCCCACGGGATACCTCCATTCTCATTTCCTTTTTCATCCAATGTGGTATCCCACCCATCCAAAACATATTCTGTAAGATATTCAGCTTTCTCAAGGTACCTTTGGTCATCGGTTAATTGATAGGAGTGCAAGAGCTCACGAATAAGCCACATTTGATCATCATATACATTCAAAATTCCACTAACATTTGCCTTCCCTTTTTCGTTTACGCGATCAACTGCATAAACCGTCCAGTCTTTCGTTTGCGTATAGGAGATCAACTCAAATGTTCCCAAGTAATAATCTGCATTAGAATATAACTTAGAAAGCAATTCAGTATAATTTTGAAAATTTTTATTATAAAGATCCTCATCCCCTTGTTCTTTTGCTGTTTTCAAACCTTGGAGAATTGCATTGACTGCTTCAATCGCACTACTGTACATCCATACGCTACCATGCTCGCGAGATAATTGATCAGTGAAGGGGTTATAATAACGTCTCATCGCCATTCCTTCCCCTACGAAATATCGTGAAATGGAAGTGTCTACCAATGACATCGCTCTTTCTAAATTTTGCTTTGCTAGGGCATGCTTACCGGACTGCTCATCTTGATCCACAAGTGTAGATTTAGCTTTTGTACTGCAACCGGAAAAACCAATTGTTAAGCTAAACATCGAAATAATTAAGAATAAGGATTGTAACCTTTTGAAAATCATTATAAAAAATTTGATTTGTGATAAAAAATCCGATCGCATTGTATTTGACAACACTTCCGACTAATTGATAGCTCAAATGTATCAATTAATGTATTAAAAACAACGTTCCTTGGTCGTTAATGGGGCTACATAAAAGGAAAACCAGATTTAGATTATCTGCTTAGCATCAAAGCACTTCATCAAATTTCGAAATTGACAAACATAATTAACCTATTATCGTTGATATTAATAACGGCATTAATATTCACTATTAAATATTTAGAATTATCTCAATATGAAGAAGCTATTATTTTTGACCCTAATTTGCTTTATTGTTGTAAACAGTTGTGTAAATACGGAGCAAAAAGCTAAGACAGCGAGTGTAGGTATGGAGGGTGAAGAATTATTAACTCAAGCCCAGAATTTCTTCCAACCTATATCTTCTTTAAATATTGATCGCCCTGATTCTGCAATTGTAAAATTGGGAAAATATCTATTTTTTGACACTAGATTATCCGGTGAAGGAAACATCAGTTGCAATTCGTGTCATAGTTTAAGTAACTTCGGAGTAGACAACGAACAGTTTTCATTAGGGGATGACAAATTATCAAGAGGCGCAAGAAACTCTCCAACAGTTTTTCACGCCGCTTTACATACCATGCAGTTTTGGGACGGTAGAGCCGTCGACGTTGAAGAACAGGCAGCTGGACCGATATTAAATCCTATAGAGCATAACATTAAAAACAAAGAGGAGCTTGTCAATCGACTTAAAAAAGTGGAAATCTATCAGGAGCTTTTTCCTGAGGCCTTCAAGAATGTTGAAGATCCCATAACATTTGACAATATTACTCGCGCTATTGGTGCTTTTGAAAGAACGCTCATGCCTGAAAGTCGATTCGATAAGTATTTAGAAGGCGATATGTCTGCTTTAAATGCGCAAGAGCAAGAAGGATTGAATATCTTCATCACCACCGGATGTATCACCTGCCATAGTGGTGTCGCCTTAGGTGGACATATGCTTCAAAAGTTCGGGGTATTCGAGGATTATTGGAACCAAACCGGCTCAGAGAAGGTAGACGCAGGTTTGTTTGATGTGACTCAAAACGATGCGGAGAAGTTCTTTTTCAAAGTACCAGGCTTGCGTAATGTTACACATACTTGGCCCTACTTTCATGATGGGTCTGTGGAAGATTTAACCGAAGCTGTTCGTATTATGGGAAAGTTGCAACGGGGGGTAGACTTATCAGATCAGCAAGTAGATGGAGTTGTTGCGTTTTTGGGGAGCCTATCTGCAGATATACCGGATGATGTAAAGAAATCTCCATTTGAATAATGTTTCAGGCTATTATTTAGTTCTGCCTTCAACAATCTTATCGTATTCGATATCATTGGCTTGCCACAATTCAACCTTGTTCCCTTCCAAATCTAAGATATGGACGAATTTACCATATTCAAACGTTTCAATCTGATCCAACATCGTCACTCCTTCTTTTATCAACTCTTCTACCAGCCATTCCAAGTTTTCTACCCTGTAGTTCATCATGAATTCTTTCTGAGAAGGTTCAAAAAAAGTTGACGTCTCCGCCACAGGGCTCCATTGTGTAAAGCCTTTTTGAGTAGAATCAGCCCCCTGTCTCCACTCGAAATTGGTTCCCCATTGATCCGTTTCTAGCCCTAAATGCTGACTATACCATTCCTTCATTTTTTCTGGATCCTTACATTTGAAGAATACGCCTCCGATACCTGTTACTCTTTTCATTTTTTATTGTGTTACCCTATATAAGTCGTAAGCCGATCAACACTAATAATTGCTCAAATATATTAAAATACTGAGCCAATTAGAGATAATAATCAGCTAATATAGATATCAATCAAAACATTAAATTAAAAGTTTTCCCCTTTTTAGCTCATTCCGACGAATCGTTTCGACATCGAATTTTCCTAGGAGCCTATTGAGCCGAAACACAATGAAACCAGCCATTCATTATGCTAAACGGCTGGATCTGAATGTTAACTCCTATGTTTAAGCGAAGTTCTAACACAAATCGATCTTTAGGGAAGAGGCTTAACCTGTATATCCTTAAAATAAATTACACTCTCAGGGTCATGAGCTTGAATTGCGAACGTACCACTGTCAATTTTCTGCCCTCCTTTATCACCAGACCTCTTAGGATCCATTGACTCTACGTAGTCCACAACAGTTTTACCATTAATTTTTACCGTGATCGAATCTCCCTTCACAATAATGTGCTGAGTATACCACTCATTGTCAGCAACATGAACTTCACGCACGTCGTCGTAGGAATAAAGACTTCCTGTCTTTCTCCAGTCGCTATGCGATTGATTCACCTGTACCTCGTATCCTTTAGAAGGCCAACCTTTCTCCTGATATGCGGTATGGAAAAAGATCCCCGAATTTGCAGAAGGAGAAGTTTTCACCTTGACCTTGAATTCGAAATTTTTAAAGTTGCTACCTTCTACATCACCAATGTAGAACAAGTGTGCCCGTGGACCATCTACTTTTATGGTACCGTTTTCTATAGAAAAAGAGTTTGGATTTTCACTGGCCTTCCATCCATTTAGAGTTTTTCCGTCCCAAAGGGAAATCCAGCCATCCTTATCAGCTTTCTGACCGAAAACTGTAACGGAGATTAAGGCACACAGGCCAATTAGGATAATTTTTCTTTTCATTGTGAGGTTTATTTAGACATAAAAAATTTCAATACAGTTTTCTTCTCTTTCAAGTCACTTTTTGTAAAACGCTGTTTTTAGTCTGATGCGCAGGTATATATGCAACATCTAGATAATTATCAGTTTTGATAGAATTCGGATTTCGATCCGAATTAATTTCCAAAGAACTTTTTAAACAGACACTTCTTTCTGTGAGGACAAGGTTCTCTTTTCTCATAGTTGTGGCGGACAGTTAATTTGTGTTAACTTGTACCTTCGAAAGAACATCTTCATAAAGATACAAAACAAACCAGTTAAACTAACAAGCCAGCTCAAACTCAATCTTATCAATTTCCTTCATCAATCTGTCTGTTTCGGTTAAGGCAACGATAGTTTTTTGATAGTGTAGAATATCGTCAAATTCCAACTCTCTCCCACTCCTATCCTTCAACCACTTTTGAGCGGGTTGATAACCGCCGATATAGAAGTTCCAAGCTACTTCTGGAACATTGTCAAAATATTGCTGGTCATTAATCCATACTTTACCCGTTTTCTCTTCTGGGTTAGTTAATTCAAATCCTGGGCTGGTTTTGCTCATTTTTCTGGTGACGACATTATCTCCATCAACAGGATATTGAGTAATGTAATTCTCTACAACAGGACTTTCTAATAAATGTATTTGACGAATTTCTCCGCCTAGTTTTACTAATTCCCAAAATGTATCGGCATCTTTTGGATAAGGCACTCTCGGGAAATCGATTTTTAGAAACTCTTTGTATTTTTCCCGGTAACTGGGGGAATGTAATACGGCGTAGATGTAATCTAAAATATCAATTGGTGCAAAAGTGTTTTCTGTTGTTTCTTTTTCGTTGGTAAATATGAATTCTAAATTGGCTGAGATTTCCTTAACAATGTCATCATTGAGGTTTGGAATCCTTCTTATTGTTTCTCCAATTATTAGTTGTTCATTATTTTCGGAATATAAATAAAGTGGAAATACGTAACCTCCTCCCCTATAAAATATATTATAATCGACCAATGAATTAATACAGAAAATCAAATTCCATTGCATATGGCCTATAACCTGTCCTTGTCTACCTAAAACGAGTCCTAAGTTTGCCTCACCATCAAAATGTGACATCGCTTTTTGTGCAGGCCTACTTATGAGCTTTGGATCGTAATAAGTCCAATTTACATCAAATGGTCTGTAACAACAATTTTGTACATTTTTACCATCATACTTAACCTTTTTAATTGCAGAAGTCACTTTATAGCTACCTGAATCCTTAATATTATATTCTTCAATAAATGAATTAGTCAATTCATTTGATAAGAGAATTTTAAACCTACTTTCCAACTTTATTTTATTTTGATCATAGAATAGTTTATCTCTATCTGTTTTTATGCCAGAATTTGAGTCATTAAATAATTCGGTAATTTTAAATCCTTTAATATAACTTGGTTCCTCAGAGAAATCTTTCTCAACAAAAAAGAAATACGGTTCAATAGGTTTTAAACTTTTCCACTTAATACTATTAAGTGAATTTCCAATTAAATAGTCATATTTTTCTTGACGGCTTCCATATATCTCAAAATATTTGATTGAGCCTTTAGCTTTTAATTTATTTACCCCGGTTTTTACAAAAATATTTATACTTACTCCTTGTTGAATATCAAATACGTTTTCATCTTTCTCTGCAACCAGGTTGACTTCTTTTAATTTAGCAAAACCATGCAAGTCTAAAATAAATAGCTTATCGAAACTATCCAACAAACTTTTTCGCATTTGACGGTGTGTAATGCCGTCGATAAAACTATTATTAGAAATATATGCTAATATTCCGCTGCCATTTTTGTCAATATAATGTTGCCCATATCTTATAAACTTGATGTAGTCATCATCTAAATTAATTTTACGTTCATTCAGGTTCTTCTTGTAATCAGCAATTAGGTTCTGAATCCACTCTCCTTTATTAGTACTACTTACAGCATATGGCGGATTTCCAATAATGCACATTACGGGCGTATCTCGTTTAATGTGGTTAGCTTCATTTGCTTCCGAACTCAACCAATTAGCAAATAAAGTTCCCGTATCAGGATGGCTTTCTTCTAGACTATTGGTCAGATAAATTTTAAAACGTTGATCTCTTGTTGGCTTATACCCTGTTTCTGTCAGCAGTAAATCCATTTGCAGATGCGCCATTGCATAACTCGCCATTAAGAGTTCAAAACCGTTAAGTCGCTGTATTAAATGCGTTTCTACATAATTACTCCAAATGCCTTGTTGGCCAGCAAACTTTTTATGAATGTGCTTGACTACTTCCGAGAGGAAGGTTCCTGTCCCAGTGGCAGGATCTAATATCTGCACTTTATGCACCTCTTGCTCCACTTGTTTATATCCTGTGGAAGAACGTTTATCAGGAATTTGGGTGTTGACTGAGATCTTTGTTTTAGACGTATCTGCCAATCCCTGTGGCAAATTGAATTCTGTTTTTAAAATATCATCAACGGCACGAACAATAAAATTTACTACTGGCGCTGGTGTATACCACACCCCGCGAGCCTTACGTAATTTTGGATCATACTCACTTAGGAAAGTTTCATAAAAATGTATGATCGGATCTTCCATCTTTGTGGATTTCCCGTAATTCTTTAAAATATCTACAACATTGCATGCTAAGAAGATATCGGCTAAATCATCGACGATCCATTTTATACGATCGTCAATGTCAGGCCCTGCGATATAACCAAAGAGCTTACGCAAAAAAGGATTGGATTTTGGAATCAATTCTGCCGCTTCCTGGCGGCTAAAGCTATTCAATGAAGGGTCATGCAATCGGGCAGCAAACAATCCATACGCGATCGTTTGCGCATAAACATCGGCAAAACCTTTTGGTGTAATATCGTGGATTAGTATTTCTTTAAAAGCATTTTTCTGATCGCGTATCGTACTGTTTTCGTAGCTTTCCTCATCAGATGTAATGGCCTTTTCAATAACATCTGATAGAAGTCTTGCTTTACCCGCCATCATTTTAGCTAGCTTCTGCGGACTCTTTATCGTTTGCCCAATATGTGTACAGAAGCTCTGAAGTAAATTTGTGAATGCAGAAAAGTTCTCAGGAAGAGGAACGATAGTTTGACCTTTAATCTCTGCAATCGCTATTTTGGTGATGAATTCCGCATCACGATAAAAGTAGAAATCAATGTAATCTGTAAAAATTAGATTGTTTAATCCGGCTTTATAGCGATCAAACTGTTCTTTATTACCTGTCCTCTTCGTTCCAGCAAGGTCTTTATCTCCAATATCTTTCGCTTCAATAAAACCTACAGGAATCCCTTTACGTGTTAAGATATAATCAGGCGCACCTACGGCTTGCCTTTTAGGTTCGTTGGTTGCACTTACCTCTGGAACTAAACTCTCAATCAGCTGTTGTAAGTCGCCTCGAAAAGTATGCTCTGTAGCATTTCCTAAAATAAATCTTTTATTAATATTGGACAGGTAAATATCTATAGTCATATCGGCGGTTGAAGTATCTAAAGAAGTAAATATACCATTAAATAGGATACATAACCGTATTTTAATCTCCGTATGAGCCAATTATCCACTCAATCAATTCATTAAGCGTTTTCGATCTATAATCCAGTCTCTACGCTCAAACATTTGCTCCATCCTGATACTCTAGCAATATATGTCAGGCTATAAGCTGACAATTACCATATGGTAATCAGGGTATAACCTGACCGGCAATAAAGAATTAAGGAACAACTTAAGTAAAAAAGACAAAAGTAAAGGAAAAGTGAAATAATATCATTATATTTAAAGCTAACAAATTAACAGGATATCAATTTCCCCTACTTAATTCTAATATGCTGGGGTAGTGAAAGCGCGTTTTGGCATATAAATACGCTGTCAATACGCTAGCATTACGCGCGCAATACGCCTTCATTCTTAATTGAATATATTTAATAATATAGCTGTGTGAATTTATGACTCTTTTCAATACATACCGTCCGTGTAAAGAATTGGAGGATATAGTCGAGCTTTATTGGCATTCAAAATGTTATTTGGAATTCATACTCTAGCTCTGCTGTAGCAGCACAATCAATCTACCGCTTCTTGAGGAGCATTAATAAGCCTGTATGAGGACTTCGGCCGGAATATGAAGAATATCTGATAGTTTACGGATCATAGATAAGCTCAATTTCCGTTTTCCGGAAAGAATTTCCGATTTACGTGAACGCGTACCTAGTATACTGCTTAGCTCATTTTCTGATAGATTCATTTGCTCCATGCGGAACTTGATCGCTTCAATCGGGTTTGGATATGTTACGGGATAATGCACCAATTCATATTCCTTAATCAGCAAACTTAGAATCTCCATCTCATCAGAATTCGCAGAATCTTCTATAAGATCTGTTTGCATCAACTCATAAGCGCGAGCCAGTGCATCATTATATTCCTCTTCGGTTTTAATTAGTTTTAACATAACTGATTGTTTTAGCATTTATCTTATCACACTGTTTGCGATTTTGCTTTAAAAATCGCATTGAGTCCATATCTATACCTTTGGAGATCTAAATATAGTGAGAACTTCAAAAACAATACCATATCGGGTATAAAAGTATTTTGAAACCATGTATTATACCCTATAAGATATATTTCATTTGAAATTAAACCTATAACAGTTTCAAATAATGGCATTTAATCTGAAACCTTTATTCTCAGCGTACTTAACGTAACCTAGTTGGTTTGTCAATAAACGAGTACCATTTATTTCAAATGCTGGTATGTTACGGTGGTGATGTCCGTAAATCCAAGTATTAATATTTGCATACTCAATGAAATCATCAAGATTGGTAGAGAAAGCTTCATTAATGACGCTATTCAAATATTCTTTGGGATAATTTTGAAATGTAGGAGCATGGTGGGTAACTACAATATTCCTTCTTTCATCACTCTTTTCAACAGCTCGTTTTATAAAGTTCAGATTCTCATCAAAAAGCTCATTGCATCGATCTACAGAAAAAGGCAAATTGTTGTCTCTAATCAACCTATAATCATTCAATCCCGTACTAATAGAGAACGACTTTTCTGGTGATATCCTTGTCCACAAGGTAGAGAGAATAATTTTGGCATCCTCTCTATTAACGATGTAATTGTTTACAAGAAATACATTATCAACGATTTCTTCAATGAATTCAGAGGTTCGTCCAGCTAAATCACTGTGATAATATTCATGATTTCCCGCAATCCAGTATGTTTCCTTAAAATTTTCAGAACAAAATTTAAAGAAACTTTTTGCAAAGTCTATATATTGAAACGGAATTATATCTCCAGCTAAAATCAAAATATCACCCACAGGAACAAGAGGATTCATCTCTATGAACAGCTTATTCTGCGGAAATTCTAAATGTAAATCGGAACAATATTGAATTTTCATACACCAACTTTATGAATCTTATTTTTTTCAGCAAACTTGAATTGAGAAATAAAGATACGTTTCAATCATTCCTTTCTAATAAAATACTTATATGCAGGAATCATTTCAATTGTTAGGCCGTCTTTTTCGAATATATCTTCTTGGTTCAAGGTAACTATGAAACCATGATTAACTTTGAAATAATGTAATGCTGCTACTAGCCCACTGTATTCGCGTTCAAAATTGAAGTCGTCTATCGTACAGCATACTTGTACGGCTTGGACGATTTTGCCTTTTTCAAAGACTACAAAATCACATTCTCCTTTTTCTGCAAAATAATAGATTGTACTATAGGTTCTCCTTAAATGAAGATAGACCATGTTCTCTAGTTTGCGGCCAAGGTCTTCAGTAAAGGATGTCGAAACGGCGTTGATCAATCCGGTATCCATTGCGTAGATTTTCTTCGGATTACGGGCTTGCGCTTTTATCGAATAATCGAAGCGTGGTACAAATTCTACTAAATAAGCGTCCTTGAAATAATTAAAGTATTCTAAGATGGTTGTGCTGGATTTGATCCCGAACAAGCCTGTTAATTTATTGCCCGAAACTAATACGCCAACGTTTGAGATTAAATAGATAGCTAGTTGTTTCAATGAATCGATATCACGTACGGAATGTCGAACGGAGATGTCACGTACCAAAATGTCGTCCATCAGGCTGCTGAGAATAAGAGCATGTCCGCTTTTTACGTATTCAGGCATTCCGCCAGTAACTAGATAATCTTTTAATGATTCTTGATCTGCCTCGGTTTCTTTATAGGTTATGAATTCACGATATGAAAAAGGAAATAATTCCATGGAAAGGTGTCGCCCAGTAAGGTGGGTTCCGAGCTCTTTGCTTAATAATGATGCATTGGAGCCGGTTACGAATACGGTGTATCCTTCTCTTAAGAGCTGGTTAACGAATATTTCCCATTTATCTACAATTTGAATTTCATCAAAAAATAATACACGGATGCTTCGTTTATCGATTTCTTGTTGTAAGCGTATGAAGTCCCCTATATCAAAGGCGACTAATCGAATGTCTTCAAAGTTTAAATAAATGACTTCGGTGTACTTTGTCTTTAGGAGTTGCAACAATAAAGTACTCTTCCCACATCTTCTGATTCCTGTAATTATAGTTGCATAATTATCCACTATAGGGATGTTTTGCAATGCTTCCCGGATTATTAAATCTTGTTTGTTGAGAAATGCGCGGTGCTGCGTGTCGATAACTACACTTAGTTGTTCCTGCCTTATCATTTTATTCGAGTCTTAATGATGTCAAATATAGGGATATAGAACGAGCAATACCAGTTTATCCATTAGTAATGATCGACATCGATCATTACTAATGGATAAAGTACCACAATCCCATATCTCACAGACCTTCCTGCTCCCTCCTGAATAAACACACCAATTTCTTGCAAATGTTGCAAATCTCTTGTAGCGGTCGCCTTAGATGTTTTAGTAATAGCCATATATTTCTTTGCCGTCATACCAGCCCTTAAACATCTACGCTATTCTCAAACATTCTGTTAATAACCTTTAACTGACGCTCATTAAGTTATTCAAGATTTCGATCAAAAAACTTCGCTTTCAGTAGCGTAAATCGAACCAATTCTTCATTACAGCCCAATCTGTTTAATTTTATTGGAGATAACCTGAGCATACCCTTCCTTATATTCATCTGTTAAAAAACTTCGATTGATCCGACCTTGTACATTATCAACCTGTTTTGAGAAGTCTTTATAGATATTATCACGAACAATCTCTGAAATACCTAAACTCATCGCAAACTGATTAAAGTCAGAACGTTTCACTTTTCGTTTACGCCCTCCCAAGGTTAAAGCCAAATCTTCTTTGTCATCAGGATAGATTAAATTCACATTCAAGAGATCATAAGCTGGTGAAAACAAAACACCTCTATCCGTATGCATTAAAGAAAAATTTTTCAGGTGCATATCATTATTACCCGTTAAGAAGGAAAATAACACCAATCTAAAGTACTTGATTACATCAAGCCCTGAGTTAGTTGCATATTGTTTAATTAACTTCCCAACACGTTCATAGGAACTTTTATATTTCTGTTCGGTCAGCAATTCGGATAGTTGACACAAATCTTCTACATGAATCTTCTTACCTTTGACCCGGTCAAACCTCTTAGTAATGTAGGCTAGTTCACCAGTTGAAGTACGAATAAGAGCATGCTCAGCAGTTTCAATATTAAAAAGCTTAGCTAAATGCATCGTAAGATCTTCTACCTCTGGCATAAAAGCAAAATCAGCAGATTGTGGTTTCAATATATAATCTCCCCACAAACCAACTAAAGTCAATCGTTTATTGTCTTTTTCACCGCTTAAACTTAATGATATTTTGGGCTGCACACCTGTTAACGCTAATCTTTCATTTACGGTGATTTGTGCCAATTTATTTAATTGCTCTTGATCTAATTCCAAAAAAGGAACTTGGGCTGTTCCAAAGAACTTCTTTGAACAAGCAGGGTGATATTCACCTGCTTCAACGGGCTGATAGCAAAACAAACAATTAGTCATGATTTTCCGCCTCCATCGGATACACAGAAACAGCACCTATGGTATCTCTGCATAAATTGATTAATAATTCAAAACGATCACGAGGATTGAGCTTCCAATGCTTCTCGCCAATTTCTAGTAACCAGCCTTCTGGAATTAAGCCATCAAAAAACGGAAAAAGCACATTACTGTGATAAGTGTCTTCTGAGAGTGGTAACGTTAAACTTATCGGCTTTGGATTAGGTTTTTCCAAATATCCCTTGTCATAATAGAATGAATAACCTCTATCACCTTCAACTAGATAGCCTGCTAATTGATCTTGAAAATATATTTTTGCTTGCCTTGCCATTAGTCTCGTAGTTGATCAATTACACCTACTTCTTTACCAAACAAAGCCAGTACATCGTTAACCTTATCTAAGCGAAGTGTTTTCTTACCTTGCTCCAAATCACGAACAAACCGCAGACCTACACCTGCATTTAGTGCTAAATCTTCCTGCGTAAGTTTTAATTCCTTGCGCTTTTGTTTTACAAACAATCGTAATGAATCCATATCTATACCTTTCTGGGTATAAATATAGTGAAAATTTTAAAACAATACCACTTCGGGTATAAAAGTGTTTTAATAAAGTATATTATACCTTATGAGGTATAGTGAAGAGTAGTCTGACTACATAATTAAGGGGGCTATATAATAGCATCTATTTTGAAATCCTTATTTTCAGCATACTTAACATAGCCTAATTGATTTGTTAATAAACGAGTACCATTTATTTTAAATTCTGGTATGTTACGGTGGTGATGTCCGTAAATCCAAGTATTAATATTTGCAGACTCAATGAAATCATCAAGATTAGTAGCGAAAGCTTCATTGATAACGCTATTCAAATATTCTTGGGGATAATTTTGAAATGTAGGAACATGGTGGGTAACTACGATTTTCCTTTTTTGATTGCTTTTTTCAATCGCTCGTTTTATAAAGCTCAGATTCTCATCAAAAAGCTCATTGCATCGATCTACAGAAAAAGGCAAATTATTGTCTCTAATCAACCTATAATCATTCAATCCAGCGCTAATAGAAAACGACTTTTCAGGAGATATCCTTGTCCACAAGGTAGAAAAAATAACTTTAGTATCCTCTCTTTCAACGGTATAATTATTTACAAGAAGTACCTTATCAACTATTTCTTCAATGAATTCAGAAGTTCGTCCTTTTAAATCACTGTGATAATATTCATGATTTCCCGCGATCCAGTAGGTTTCCTGAAAGTTTTCAGAACAAAATTTAAAAAAGCTTTTCGCAGCACCCATATATTGAAACGGAATGATATCTCCAGCCAGAATCAATGTATCACCCACAGGAACAAGAGGATTCATCTCTATGAACTGCTTATTATGTGGAAACTCTAAATGTAAATCTGAACAATACTGGATTCTCATACATCAACTTTATGAACCTTATCGCCTAAATATAAGTATTATATAACTATTTAAAGGGAAAACTCAATTGCTGATCGTGTTCATGACGGAAAATCCAATCTTCGATGTTTTATTGCGAGTAACTATCGATGTATCGTCTGTTACTTTCCGATGCAAAACTTCGAAAAAATATTATCTAGTAAATCATCAGTAGTCACTTCCCCTACAATCTCACCTAAATAATGCAAAGCTTGCTTAATATCCATCGCCAAGAAATCAGAAGTTATCGGATTATCTACATTCTCTAACACACGGTTTAACGCTTCTTCTGTATGCCTCAAAGCCTCAACATGGCGAATGTTAGTTAGAATAGTTTCATTCGTATTCAACGAACTAATATTAACCAAATGAAGAAGATTTTCTTTCAATTCTTCAACCCCTATTTTTTCTTTAGCGCAAATAAACTGTGCGTCCAAACCTTCTAGGCTAGTTCGTTTTTCATCACTTAATAAATCCGACTTATTAATTAATAAAACGAAAGGAATTTCTTGATGTTCTAATCCACGGACTTGCTCTTCTATCTCCTCCACAGTTTGTTCTGCATCGGCCATATAAATAATGAGTTTGGCTTGCTTCATTTTTTCCAATGTTCGCTCTACCCCTTTAGCTTCAATCAGATCCGCCGTTTCGCGGATGCCAGCCGTATCAATAAATCGAAAGATCACGCCACCAATATTAATCTCATCTTCTATCGTATCGCGTGTAGTTCCTGCAATATGAGAAACTATTGCACGCTCCTCATTTAACAAAGCATTTAACAAAGTAGATTTCCCAACATTCGGTTTCCCGGCAATTACAATAGGCACTCCGTTTTTAATCACATTCCCTAGTTCAAAGGAAGTAATTAAACGATTAATAACTTGATTGATTTGCAATACAAGCTGCTTCAATTCACCTCTATTAGCAAACTCCACATCTTCTTCTGCAAAATCTAATTCTAATTCAATCATTGAAGCAAAATGCACCAATTTCTCCCGTAAATCTTGAAGCTCGTTGGAAAAACCACCACGCATCTGCTGCATAGCAATATCATGAGAAGCTTTGGAATTGGAAGCAATCAAATCTGCAACCGCCTCCGCTTTGCTTAAATCGAAAGCCCCATTTAGAAAGGCTTGTAAGGTAAATTCTCCAGGCTTAGCCGGACGAGCACCTTTGCTCACTAATAGTGAAATAATACGTTTTATAATATAATCGGAACCGTGACAGGAAATTTCAACTACATTCTCCTTAGTATAAGACTTGGGAGCAAGGAATAAACCAATGACTACCTCATCCAATATTGTCTCTCCATCCATGATCAATCCGAAGTGCAAAGTGTGCGTTTTTTGCTCTCTTAAATCTTTCCCCTTAAAGACAGATTGAATAATGTGGATTGCGTCAGGACCGGATAAACGGATTACGCCTAATGCACCGCTACCGGCTGGAGTGGATAAGGCGACAATGGTATTGGAATGAAGAACTTGTGTCATGGCGCAAAGTTACGCTTTTTTAAGGATTCGTCTAACGCACCCTCTACACCCAATCCGAATAAAGCAAAATCATAGCTTACAGGATCTGTAGGATTTAAAAGTCGCAAATTTTCGGTTAACTCAACAGCCATTTTCCAATCGCGCTGCTTTCTTTGAATCAGGTTTAACTTTCGAGCAACTCGCTCTACATGAACATCACATGGACAGATTAAAGCTGAGGGTTGAATACGCTTCCAAATTCCGAAATCTACTCCTTTGTCATCTTTACGAACCATCCATCTCAGAAACATATTCAAGCGTTTACAAGTTGATTTCTGCAATGGAGAACTAATATGCTTTTTAGTACGAGGAGGAAAATGTTCTAAGCTCATGAAATAAGAGCGGAAATGATTTAAAGAACTTTCGATATCAACCTCCGATCTAGACAATTCATGGAGGTAACAGGAAGAGGATGAATATTCAATTTCGTTTCCAGTATTTGCCTGGGGTTGAACATCAAAAAACTCTTCTCTAAATTCTGAAGATACCTTTCGTGGTAAAAAAGCGTCTTCTAAAGAGTTGTAAAGTTGATAATGATGCTTTAAAAAGCTAATAAAATACAGTAAATCTGTGTCGTTGAACGTACGGTGCTTGAAACCAAGGACCTGCTTTAACTCTTCTTCCTTATGATTTTTGATGAAATCATAAGGTGCTCCATCCATCCTTTCAATCAATTCTATTGATTTATTAAGAATGGTTTTCCTTTGTCCCCAAGCCAAAATAGCGGCGAAGAAACCCATGATTTCAATATCCTGTTGGCTTGAAAAGCGATGAGGAATGCTAATAGGATCCAGCTCGATAAAGCTAGGTTGATTATAACGATCAACCTGCTCATCGAGAAAGAGTTTTAATTCATGGTTTGCAATCTGTTTTGAGCGATCAGTCTTCAGTTTATACATTATTGTCAATAGAATTAGTTAACCATGAGCTTTGAGTTAGTTCGAGTTTGCAAATTTCAGTTACTCAGTCACTTAGATACTAATAATAAAATCAGAGTCCTGGCAATGATTCCAAAAACTTAAGAATAATTTGCTGATAGCTGACAGCTGACAACTAATAACTGATAACTACTTGCTACCCTAATGCTTGCTCCAAGTCCGCCAATAAATCTTCAATGTCCTCAACTCCCACACTTATGCGAATTAGATTATCCACTACACCAACTTTCTCTCTCACTTCTTTCGGGATAGATCCATGAGTCATCGTTGCCGGATGGTTTATTAAAGATTCTACGCCACCTAAAGACTCTGCTAGAGAGAAAACTTTAAAGGAAGAAGCAACTTTAAAGGTGTTTTCTATTGAAGTATCTTTTAATACTATCGAGATCATGCCTCCGAAATCACGCATCTGCTTTTTCGCAATCTCATGGTTCGGATGTTCAGGGAATCCCGGCCAATATACTTTTTCAATCTTAGGATGATTTTTAAGGAAATCCGCAATCTGACGACCATTTTCACAATGGGCTTTCATGCGTAAATGCAACGTTTTGATCCCTCTTAAAACTAAGAAAGCATCTTGAGGTCCGGGCGTACCGCCGCAAGCATTGTATAAAAAGAAAAGGCGATTATAAAGTTCCTCATCATTTACGATCAAGGCGCCCATTACTACGTCAGAGTGACCCGCAATATATTTTGTGACTGAATGCATGACAATATCTGCACCTAGATCTAACGGGTTTTGCAAATAAGGAGAAGCGAAAGTGTTGTCAACTGCAAGAGTAATACCCGCCTCTTTGGTAATAGCTGCTACTGCAGCAATATCAACGATTTGCATGGTGGGATTCGTTGGCGTTTCGATCCAAACTAAACGTGTTTTGTCGGATATTGCGGCTCTTAAGTTCTCAGCGTCATGAAAGTTGATAAACTTAAATTTGATACCAAAGCCTTCGAATATTTTAGTAAACATTCTATAACTTCCGCCATATAAATCATCGCCGGCAATCACCTCATCACCTGGTTTTAACAATTTCAAAACGGTTTCGGTAGCTTGCATTCCACTTGAAAATGCTAATCCAAAACGACCATTTTCTAAGGCTGCCATACAGTCCTCAAGAGCTTTTCTGGTAGGATTAGTCCCTCTAGAATATTCGTATCCCTTGTGCTCGCCTGGAGAAGCTTGCCAATAAGTAGATGTTTGATAAATAGGAGTCATAATGGCCCCTGTTGTCGGATCAGGTTTTTGACCGGCATGGATAGCTTTGGTTGCAAATTTCATATTATTAAATCAATTAATGGGTTTCACTGTTATGCTATAAACAAATATACAAATCTTATCAGCGCCTAACAATCTCACACTTAAATGATGATACAAGTAGGACATTTAAATTAATAATTAAATTAAATGCGTTATGCTAGTGAGCGATGAAATCACTCTTTTGGACAATTATAAGAAGATCCGCGATTATAGTCTCTCCATTTGTGAACCTTTAGAAATAGAAGATTACGTTCTTCAACCTGTGGTGGATGTTAGTCCTCCTAAGTGGCACCTCGGACATACTACCTGGTTTTTTGAGACCTTCATCCTCATTCCCTACTATTTTAGCTATCAAGTATTTAATCCTGACTATAACTTTGTTTTCAATAGTTATTACGAAACAATTGGTGCCAGGGTTATAAGGACAAACCGGGGAAATTTAAGTCGCCCTACTGTTGCGGAGGTAAAAGCCTATCGCCATTATGTGGATGAAGCCATGGAAAGTTTTTTATCCGAATCCAATTTATTTGATGAGATAAGAGAGATTTTTATTTTAGGATTAAACCACGAACAACAGCATCAAGAACTCCTTATTACAGACATAAAATACATTCTCGGACATAATCCACTTTTCCCTCCTTACGTGAAAAAATCTTCTTATGAGAAATTCTTGTCTCACCAAACAACCCCGTCAAGAGATGTGAATATTAAAGCTGGAATTTACGAGATAGGTTACCAAGGAGATGGCTTTTGTTTCGACAATGAACTGTCACGTCATAAAGTATATTTAGAAGACTATACTTTGTCGGGAAGCTTAATTACCAATGAGGAATATCTCGAATTCATGAATGACGACGCTTATTCCAATTTTGTTTATTGGCATGCAGATGGGTGGGAATGGGTGAAAGCAAACGGTATTTCGGCACCACTGTATTGGCATAAAATCGACAACCAATGGCAAAATTATACTCTCAGTGGCTTACAACCAATAAAAACGGACGTTCCAGTTCGCCATGTCAGCTATTATGAGGCTGCAGCTTTCGCTGCCTGGAAAGGAAGCAGATTACCTACAGAGGCAGAATGGGAAGTTGCATCAGAGAACTTGACCTGGGGTCAGCTTTGGGAATGGACAGAAAGTGCGTATCTTCCCTATCCTGGCTTTAATAAAGCTCCGGGTGCTATAGGGGAATACAATGGAAAGTTTATGGTTAACCAAATGGTGCTTCGCGGTGCTTCAATAGCAACCTCGGAGAATCATAGTAGAAATACTTATCGAAACTTTTTCCAAGCTCCTCTGCGATGGCAGTTTACAGGAATCCGTATAATTAAATAGAATGTTAACCGAACAACAAATTTAATGACCCAACAGAAAAGTTCTTTTGTAAACAGTGAAGTCAATTTAGATATAGATGTTTTCTGTCAAGAAGTAACCTCAGGCCTACTTTCTAAAGCAAAGCGGTTAGATTCAAAATACTTTTACGATACCAATGGCGATGCTCTTTTTCAGAAAATTATGAATAGTCCTGAGTATTACCTTACTCGCTGTGAGTTGGAAATCTTAAGCCAGCAGTCTAAAACGATTGCCAATAAAATAATGAAGCACTTTAAGGGTTTCGACTTGGTAGAACTGGGACCGGGAGATGCAACGAAATCAATTCATTTATTGCAGGCCCTTCAATATGCAGATGCTAGGTTTACCTATATTCCAATCGATATTTCTAAAAATATTATTGATCATCTTGAAATCAAGATACCCAATAAAATACAGGGATTAAAAACAAAAGGACTGGCCGGTGAATACCTTAACATGCTAAAAACCGTCGTTAAATTCGATGATTTGCCAAAAGTCATCTTATTTTTAGGAGCTAATATTGGTAATTTACATTCGGAAGATGCTTTCAACTTTTGCAAGGCCATTCGTAGTTTATTAAATAAGGGTGACTTGTTTTTTATTGGCTTTGACCTTAAAAAGAACCCAACTACTATTTTAGCTGCCTACAACGATGCTAAGGGGGTCACTAGAGACTTCAATTTAAATTTATTAGCGCGAATTAACAGGGAATTAGGTGCAAACTTTGACTTAGAATCTTTTGAGCATTTCCCAACCTATGATCCAGTGAGTGGATTATGTAAAAGTTACTTGATCAGCCAAAAGGAACAATCTGTTTATATCGAGAAATCAAATGCTACCATCCCTTTCAAGAAATACGAGCCTATCTTTATGGAAGTTTCAAAGAAGTACAGTATTGAAGAAACAGAAAAATTAGCCTCTTCGGCTAATTTTTCTGTTGAAGCCAATTTTCAAGATACTAGAAATTGGTTTTTAGATAGTATATGGAAAGCTGAATAAGCTCTCCATTTTTTAATACGCTTTAGCAAATAAAACCCGTTGAGTAGAGGGCTTTCCGCTATAGATACAAACTCCTTCTTCAAGCGGGCTATCCAGGGGAATACAACGTATAGTTGCTGTGGTCTCTTCTTTTATCAACTTTTCGGTCTCTGCTGTACCATCCCAATGGGCTGATAAAAAGCCGCCTTTATCTTCTAAAACTTCTTTAAATTCTTCGTAAGAATTCACTTGAGTGATTTTCTCATCTCTAAACGTTAACGCTTTATTATAAATATTTTCTTGAATATCATCTAATAAAAACACAATTTTATCCATCAACTCATCTTTATTGATGGTTTCTTTGCTTTGAGTATCTCGGCGAGCAATCTCTACCAATCCGTTTTTTAGATCTCTTGCACCGATAGTTACTCGAATGGGCACTCCTTTAAGTTCCCATTCAGCAAATTTATAACCTGGACGATAGGTGTCTCGATCGTCAAACTTGATCGATATATCTCTCTTTTTACACTCTGCAATAAGCGCATCCGCCAAATCATCAATTTCTTTCTTCTCTTCATCAGTTTTGAAGATTGGGACGACTACTACTTGAATAGGTGCCAATTTTGGTGGAAGAACTAACCCTGCGTCATCGGAATGTGCCATGATTAAGGCTCCAATTAGTCGAGTAGAAACACCCCATGAGGTTGCCCAAACATGTTCTAACTTGCCTTCTTTGGAAGTAAATTTCACATCAAATGCTTTTGCAAAGTTTTGACCTAAAAAATGAGAGGTTCCTGCTTGCAGCGCTTTCCCATCTTGCATCAAAGCTTCAATACAATAAGTATCTAAGGCTCCCGCAAAACGTTCAGTTTCGGTTTTCTTACCCTTTACTACTGGCATAGCCATCCAGTTCTCTGCAAAATCAGCATATACCCCTAACATCTGTTCTGTTTCAGCAATGGCTTCTTCTGAAGTAGCATGTGCTGTGTGCCCCTCCTGCCACAAAAACTCTGCTGTTCTTAAGAACAAACGAGTGCGCATTTCCCACCGCACGACATTGGCCCATTGATTTACCAAAATAGGTAAGTCTCTATACGACTCAATCCATCCTTTGTAAGTATTCCAAATAATCGTTTCGGAGGTAGGACGGACGATCAACTCTTCTTCTAACTTAGCATCTTCATCTACGACAATATTTCCACTACCATCATTTTTTAATCGGTAATGCGTAACTACCGCACACTCTGTAGCAAACCCTTCTACATGGGATGCTTCTTTTGAAAAAAATGACTTGGGTATGAATAAAGGAAAATAAGCATTACTATGTCCGGTATCTTTAAACATCTTATCCAATGCAGCTTGCATTTTTTCCCATATAGCATAGCCATAAGGCTTTATAACCATACAACCACGAACAGCCGAGTGTTCTGCCAAATCTGCTTTTTGAACTAATTCATTATACCATTGGGAGTAATCCTCTTTTCTACTTGTAATACCTTTGCTCATCTTAATACCTGTATTATTTTGACTATATTTATGATTATGAACAAAGTTAGACGGATTTATCTAATTTTGTAGATATTGTAGCAATAAAAAAGAATTTCACGTTTAAACTATATACGCTTTTTATAGTCTATATGTGTAGGAAAGGAATAATACAATGAAACGCAAACAAGCACTATTTACGACACTAATCATATCAGGGCTCTTTATTTTAAGTTCCTGTGCGTCTTTAAACTCTCCTCAATCAGAGTTTCCAGATGATGTTTATGGGCGAGCAGCAACCGCTAAGCCGTTGCCTGAACATGTATATGTACCCAATGAGGATCAAGCTGACGGCTATTATGACGAGAGCTATGTAGACGGATATGAAGATGGCTATTATGCCAGCAGATTAAACCGATTTTATTATTTTACGCCAGGAATGAGTTACTACGATCCATTTTTTGATCCATGGATAGGTTATTCTCCTTTTGGTTATGGCCGTTTATCTTTTGGATTTGGATTTGGCTGGGGAAACTCTTGGTATAATCCTTATTACGGTTCTTATTATGGCGGATGGGGTTACCCTTACAATTCTTGGGGCCCTTACTCTTATTATGACCGTTTCGGCTATGGATATGGGGGCAGATATGGTTACGGTTACGGATATTATCCAGGCGTAGTCGTCACAAAACCGATTCGCACTCGACCTTCAAACCTTGGCACTGATAATATTGGGAATCGAAGCACTCGTCCATCGAGAGGTGTTGTGTCATCAGCAAATGGCGATCGAAACGTGCGTCAGGGAACTAATACTAGACCTGCTTCTTCAGCAAGGCCGTCACGAGATGGTTCACAAACTGTAAGACCAGGAAGTTCAACCCGACCAACACAAACTACTCGTCCCGCAAGAAGAAATGAAGGGGTTCGTCCGGGAAGTTCGACGAGACCAACACAAACACGACAACCTCAGACTCGGCCGGCACAGCAAACTCGTCCGACACAGACTACACGTCCTACTCGTACAGAAACCACTAGGCCAGCCAACAATACGCCTACTTCGCGACCAACCCCCAGCTATAACAATGGAGGTTCTGGTTCAAGCTCTTCGGGAAGCTCGAGCAGCGGCTCGTCAAGAAGTACGCGTCCGTCAAGAGGATAGTTACAAATAACCGGCTCACATTCAGTGCTGTCGGTTATTTTTTCAAACTAGATTTTTATCATAATTTATATGAAAGTGAATACTTCAAATTTAAAAAAACTCGGTCTCTTAGGCTGTTTTCTGGGATTAATCAGTTTTAGTCAGGCGCAGTATTTGGATGATGGCATCCGCTTTTCGAGAGGCGACATTGGAGGAACGGCTCGCTTTAAAGCCATGGGAGGAGCACAAACTGCTTTGGGAGGTGACTTAAATTCAATTGCTGGTAATCCAGCGGGTTTAGGATTTTACAACAATTCCGACGCATCACTCACTTTGGATTACCTAAACGACCTCAATAAATCAACCTATTTTTCCACATCTACTGATAGACAAAAAAACAAAGTCGGCTTTGATCAAGCTGGCGTACTAATTCATCTACCGGTCCATAAGTCATATGGACAAAATTTACAAAGTGGCTGGTTGAATTTCAATGTTGGAATCTCCTATAATAAAACCCAAGATTTCAATACAAATATTGAATTTAGCGGAGAAAACAACATTAGTAGCTATACGGACATGTTGGCAGATGCTAGTGATTTAGCTAATTCAGTTTACCAGCAATGGGGACAGGCTAGTTATCTGGTAAGAGATAACGGCAGCTATTTTTATCCAACAACTAGTGAAAACTTTTCAAACAATCAAAATAACAAGGAATTTCGTCGAGGAAGCCAATATGAAACGAACATTGCTTTCGGAGCTAATTATGGTAACCAATTTTACATAGGTGCATCAGTGGGTATCGCGGGCTTTCATTATGAAGCAGATAAAACCTATGCGGAAATAGGCATCATGAAAGATGCAACAGAGTTTAACTTCCATGACCCCAATGTTGACTTCCTAAACCCTAGTTCACCAGCTAATAACTTCTTAAACGAAGATTATGAATTGCTCTTCAACAGTTTTCAAGTAACAGACGGCTCAGGAGTAAATGCCACCTTAGGAATGATTTTCTTACCCCATAGAATGTGGCGTATTGGTGTATCAGCAACGACACCAACCTGGTATAAAGTGAGAGATGACTTCACGATGTACTTGGATAGTTGGATGGTTGACCATGTTACTGACCAAGAACTATTTTCATACTCATCGACAGAAGAGAATTTCTATGATGAATACGACCTTAGAACACCCTATAGATTAAATGCAGGTGTTGCCGCATTGTTTGATGAAGGACTGATTACAGCAGATGTTGAATTTATAGATTATGCCAGTATGCGCATAAATCAGGAATCGCAAACAGATGTTATTAAAGACGTTTATCAAAGCACTTTAAACTTTAAAGTTGGTGGAGAATATAAATTCAGTCCACAGCTTTTAGCACGGGCAGGATACAACTACAATGGAAGCCCTTACAAAGAATATGAATCGACCAGAAAAACTGTGTCAGCGGGTCTTGGCTACCGTATCAATAACATATATGTGGATTTGGCCTACCAAAATCAGCTTTATGAACAAGAATATGTTCCTTATCAATCCACTGTTAATCCTACAGAAGCGGCTTCAATAAAAAACACAAGAAATAATGTGTTATTGACTTTGGGTGTGAAATTTTAGATATCATTCAAAAACTTGTTATATAAAAAGAGGCGTCCTTGTTAAACAGGGACGCCTCTTTTATTGTTGTGTAAATCAGTTAAAATTCTTCTTCTTGATTTATTTCAATCACTTCCTTATGATTGCTTACGTTTGTTCTATTTTTTGTCTTGTATTTATTGATTTGTCTACGTAATGATTCAATCGCAATATCAGTCGCTTCTTCAAACGTCCTTGCCTGCCCTTTAGCAAACAACTGAGTGCCTGGTATATTTATTTTAAACTCAGTAATCTTGTTTTCTTCATTATCGACATTCTCTAATCTTAGATAGCAGATTCCGTCTATGATCTGATCAAAAAATTGCGATAACTTATCCGTTCTTCTGTTAATGAAATCAATTAACTTTTTATCCGCTGTAAAGTGGATAGATTGCACATCTATATTCATATTTCCTCCTTTTTTTTAGGCCTTTGGATGAGCCTGTTTATAAATAGATTTGAGTTTTTCAACTGAACTATGCGTATAAATTTGCGTTGCCGCGAGATTCGCATGGCCCAGAAGTTCTTTAATATCATTTATCGCTGCTCCTCTGTTCAATAAGCTAGTTGCAAAGCTGTGCCGTAGAACATGTGGGCTTATTTTAGATTGAGTGGATATCGTTCCTAAATAATGAGTCACAATACCATAAATCAAATTCGCATCAGCGTTTCCACCCTTATTAGTAACGATTAATTGTTCTGCTTTCTGATCAAATGTACTGTCTTTAATGATTAAATATTCTTTTATTATCTGGGATAAAGAAGTATAAATCGGAATGATCCTTTCTTTATTCCTTTTACCTAATATACGAATTGTTTGATTATAAAAGTCAATATCCCGCACTTTAATAGTTAATAATTCAGAACGACGGATGCCCGTACCAAATAGCAATTCCATTACTAAACGATCTCTTTGCCCAGCAAAATCTAAGGTAAATGTGTCCTTGGAATCTAAAAGTCTAAGAAGACGTTCCTCATCAATAACCTTGGGCAGTTGTTTGGGAGTTTTCAAGTTTTTTATCAGCAACATCGGACTAGCTGATACCGCGCCTTCACGAAGCAAAAATTTATAAAAAGAACGGAGCGTCGAAATGTTTTTATTAACGCTTCGAGCATGCTGGTTGCTTGCGATCAAAGAAGCTAGGTATGCCCGAACTTGATGATGGGTGGCAGTCTCTATTGTAAAATCTTGGGATTCGAGAAATGAAAGATAATTGTGAAGATCCTTTTTATAAGAGGCAAGGGTATGGGGCGAATAGTTTTTCTCGTATTGGATAAAGTTTAAAAATCGACCTAAAAGCATAAAAACTATTTGTATAATCAACAAGATGAAGATACAAATAGTTTTTTAATATATTAAAAAAAGAAGAACCTAATTCTCTTCTTGATTTAGCTTTTGTTTATAAATCGCTTTCTTTCTTTGGGTACGATTTGTGATGGACTTCTTTTCAAAAGCCTGACGTGAACGCAATTCTCTGAGCACACCCGTTTTCTCAAATTTCTTTTTAAAACGCTTTAACGCTCTATCTAGAGATTCACCATCTTTAACATTAATAATTAGCATATCGTTAAAATACCCCCTTTCGTTGTTTTTAATTGGATTGCAAAAGTACAAATATTATTTCTCAATCCACGATAGAATATAAGGAATATTTTTCCAATTTCCAAAAACCGTCTTCTATAATAAAAAGATGGCTTATTGCAATCTTTATAATTTAAGCATCAATTTTTGCGTAACGTGCATTTCTTTCTATGAATTCTCTTCTGGGAGCAACTTCATCTCCCATTAACATAGAAAATACACGGTCACTCTCTGCAGCATTATCAATTGTTACTTGACGCAATGTACGGGTTTCCGGATTCATGGTGGTCATCCAAAGCTGCTCTGCGTTCATCTCTCCAAGACCTTTATAACGCTGAATATGAACACTATCTTCCTTTCCAGCACCCTTTAAACGCTGTACCGCCTGATCACGCTGTGTATCGTTCCAAGCATATTCCTGTTCTTTCCCTTTCTTTACCAAGTATAAAGGTGGCGATGCTATATATACATAGCCTTGTTCAATTAACTCCTTCATATAACGGAAATAGAAAGTTAAAATCAAGGTGGTAATATGAGAACCATCCACATCAGCATCCGTCATAATAACGATGCGGTGATAACGTAATTTTTCTAAATTTAATGCCTTAGCATCGTCCTCTGTCCCTATACTAACCCCAAGAGCAGTGAACATGTTTTTGATCTCTTCATTTTCATAGATCTTATGTTCCATCGCCTTTTCTACGTTAAGAATTTTACCTCTTAGCGGCAAAATAGCCTGATTACTTCGGTCACGACCTTGCTTAGCGGTTCCACCAGCTGAATCTCCCTCGACAAGGAAGATTTCACATTCTGCCGGATCGGTATTGGCGCAATCGGCTAACTTTCCTGGCAAGCCACTTCCGCCCATGACCGTTTTTCTTTGAACCATATCCCGCGCTTTACGAGCGGCGGCACGAGCGGTAGCAGCAATAATGACTTTATTGACTATAATCTTAGCTTCCCTAGGATTCTCTTCCAAATAGTTACCCAAGATCTCCCCTACAGCAACATCCACTGCTCCCATCACCTCATTATTTCCTAACTTAGTTTTGGTTTGACCCTCAAATTGGGGCTCTTGGACTTTTACAGAAATAACCGCTGTTAACCCTTCACGGAAGTCATCACCTACAATTTCAACTTTCACGTTCTTAAGGAGTCCTGACTTTTCAGCATAGGATTTTAAAGTACGTGTAAGTCCACGTCTGAAACCAGCTACGTGAGTACCCCCTTCAATAGTATTAATATTATTTACGTAAGAATGTACATTCTCTGTGTAGGTATCGTTATACTGCAAAGCAAGTTCAACCGGAATACCCTGCTTAATTCCTTCTACGTAAATCGGCTCTGGAATTAATGGATGACGACTTCCGTCTAAAAACTTAACAAATTCACTCAATCCTCCTTCAGAGAAAAACACTTCTTCTCTAAATGAACCATTGGCCTGCTCATCACGCTCATCTAATAAAGTCAAGCGAATGCCTTTATTCAAAAATGAAAGTTCACGCAAGCGACCCGCTAACGTATCGTAATTAAACACATGGGTCAGTGTAAAAATTTCCGTATCAGGAAGGAAGGTTACTTTTGTTCCTGTACGCTCGCTTTCACCAATAACTTTTACAGGATACAAGGGTTTCCCTTGCGAATATTCTTGCTTAAATATTTTGCCTTCGCGATGAACTTCGGCGACAAGTAAAGAAGATAGAGCATTAACACAGGAAACACCGACACCATGCAATCCTCCAGAAACCTTATAGGTATCTTTATCAAACTTACCACCGGCATGTAAAACCGTCATTACAACCTCTAAAGCTGAACGCTTCTCTTTAGTAGTAATTCCTGTTGGGATTCCACGTCCGTTATCTTGAACCGACACGGAATTATTTTTATGTATTGTGACAGCAATATCGTCACAATAACCAGCCATGGCTTCGTCAATTGAGTTATCAATTACTTCATAGACCAAGTGATGTAAACCCTTTACACCAGTATCTCCAATATACATCGACGGACGTTTCCTTACGGCTTCTAATCCTTCTAAAACCTGAATATTATCAGCTGAATAATCGTTCTTAATTTCTTCGTTCATACTTTGTTTTTACCAAACACAAAAATACGAAAAAATCTGCATATTTTAGGTATAAACAAGTGAAAACAATCCCCAATCTATAGGCCTAAACCCACTATTAATGGTTACCTATTTATCTATAAATTGACTTGAAAAATGTTTATTCATGAAAAAATTGTGAATTTACATGGAAACTTTATCTTTGCCTTAGTATAGAAGTAAAAAGCAAACGAGTAAACGTTACGGAATACAACTAAATAATTTTATAACAAATAATTTAAATGAAAAAAACATTCTCAATTGTCGTTAAAGCAGCTTTCGGGCTAGCCATTACTGCTGGACTTTACTCCTGCAATCAGGGAGCCCCGGTAAAAACGACTACATCAGATAGCACATCTACTGGCAATACAGGTATAGAACAAATCGTCTATGTTAATTCTGATTCCCTGTTAAATAATTATGAATATTTTAAAGAGATAAGATCTCAATTTGAAGAAAAAGCAAAGAAAGCACAAGCTGACCTTCAATCTAAAGGCAACGCATTCCAAAGAGAAGTTGCTGAATATCAAAAAAATGCAGGAACAATGAGTGCGGACCAAAGAGCGACTACTGAGGAACGTTTAGCCCGTAAACAAGATGAACTAGGAAGATTAAACCAAAATGCGAGCTCTTCATTAGCACAACAAGAAGCGGAAGAAAATGAAAAACTTTATAATAAAGTATCTGATTTCTTGAAAAAACATGCACAAGAAAACGGATATAAACTTGTATTGACATACTCTACCTCCAACCCTACTGTGTTATATGCAGACAAAAGTTTGGAAGTAACCGATGAGGTAGTGAAAGGACTAAATGCGGAATACAGCAAAGAAAAGAAATAAAATACATCATATTCAATAACTAAAAGGGGCGCTTTTCACATTAGAAAAGCGCCCCTTTTAGTTATTATAGAAAGGAAAATTAATTTTCAATCAATCGATTGCCTGTATCCATTCTCTGATTCAATAATTCCCTCTTTAACTGCTTTTTTATAAACTTTGAAATTTTGATCTTCATTACTCCTATCGTTTATGTTGTGGTGTAAATGATAGCAAATGGCTTTTAGCTTGATGCGCTTCTGCATAATTCCTGCATTTACAAAGCGGGCTGCAAGTTCAATATCTTCGTGCCCCCAGCCCATAAGGTTGTTATTGTACCCATTTACCTTAATAAAATCGAGTCGCCAAAAAGCACAATTACAGCCTTTCAAGTCTCTTGACCTTTCACTTCTCCTACGAAACAATGAAGCAAATAAAGGAAAATGCAGTGCGTTTATTTTATTTTTAAGTCCACCATCCAAAACGGACAAAGCAATGTTTTTATTTTCAATTAGCTCTTTGGTCTTATTCGAATCAACTAAAGTTCTACTACCTTTTATATAAAAACCTACTTCAGCTTCAGATAAATGATCAGCTACAAATTCTGGATGTAAGATAATATCTCCATCAATTTGGATGATATAGTCACATTGACAAGAGGCAATTGCTTTATTTACAATAATACATTTCCGAAACCCTTCGTCGGGATGCCACATATGCTCTACTGGAATACCTATTTCCCCTCTAAAACACTCAATTACCTCTCTAGTTCTTTCGTTAGATCCGTCATCAGCAATTAATATCTTTGTAGGCAAAATCGTTTGTGACTTAACAGATTGAAGCACCAACTCCAGTGCCTCTGGCCAGTTATAGGTAGATATTAATAATGCGACGGAAAAAGACATTTTTATTCGTTATAATATATTTGCAGCTATAACGATGCCAAACTTAAAAACGCGACAAGGGATATTATTTAATTTTTTTATAATTTCTATACTCAAAAGGCCTCCAATTCGTGTACTCCTCAACTTTTGCCAATACCTTTCGTCGGTAAGTTTGTTTACTTCTAGCGATAGTCGGATCAAAAGTGAATTTCCAATTGGTCTTTTCTATCCGTTTTTTCATCACACTGGGGTGGGTGTCCTTAAAAAGCACCAGTTTATCCGCATTTCCATAATCAAATTCTCTTGACTCCGGATAATTTTCTTCTATCCAGTCGTCTTCTTTGTAAAAATGATTAAAGTTTCTAACCTTATGATTTAAGTCGCCAGGTGGCTTTACCCAACCATAATGATAAATCCATGCCCCAATATGTTTAACCTTAATTTTTCTATTGTTAATTCTGAAACCTTGTGCGTCGCGATAAGATCTTAAACCCGGCAGGTTTTTCACAGCTCTTATTTCGCGTCGATACCATCGGCGCGATTTTGCAAAGAAATCATAAGAACCGTAAAAGTGTTTATAATTAAAAAGCAATCCTTCAATGCTCTTATCATCTAAGCTTAATAGCATCTCTTTCTTTACTTCTTCTATATATTTTTCATGGAGACACTCGTCACCTTGGATGTAAAAAACCCAATCCATGTCTTTGCTGATTGCAGATAAGGCTTTATCGGTTTCTTGAGCAAAAGTTCGACCGCCTTCTCTTAAATCATCGTCCCATAAGGTTCTAACAATACGGATTTTAGGGGAATCTATGCCTTCAAGTAATTCTTGCGTTTCATCTTCTGAATCTCCATGGGCAATTACAAACTCATCGCAAAGCGGGAGAATTGATAAAATAGCTTCAACAATTGGGTAATCATTTTTAACTGCGTTTCGGATAAAGGTAAACCCCGCTACTTTCATATATCGTCATTAAAGTGATCATCATTTGATATGCGACCTTGTAATTCATCGATTTCTCTTCTATCTCGTTTGGTTGGACGTCCAGCCCCTCGATCACGCCTCAAAACCGGAGCATGAAAAACGGACTTATAGGCATGGGTCTCCTCTACAGGGGTCAAGTCTTCATAGAATAAAGCGGCAGTTTTTGCATCCACTCTTCGTTCTAACAAATCGACGACTTTGATAACTTTACGTTCAATTCCTTTTTGAACCGTAAACTTCTCTCCAATTTTAACAAGATAAGACGGCTTAATATTTTGCCCGTCTAATTTTACCCTTCCTGCACGACAGGCATCTGTAGCTAAACTCCGAGTTTTAAACAGACGGATTGCCCAGAGATACTTGTCAATTCTTAATTTTTCTACTCCTTGAGACATCTGACAAAATTACGAAATAATATGATGTGTTAAACAAAATCAAACACATGCAAACCGCATTTAGATTCCACTTTAAAAGCAAAAATTCGTTACTTTCGTATAAAATAATACTATTAGGTTTACTGAATTGAAAAACATGACTACAGAATTAAAAAAACTAATAGAAGATGCTTGGGAAGATCGTCAATTATTAGAATATAAAGACTACCAAGATGCGATTGAAACTATAATTTTAAAACTAGATCGCGGTGAATTGCGCGTTGCGGAACCTATCGGAAACCGTTGGCATGTTAATGAATGGATTAAGAAAGCTGTAATTCTATACTTTCCTATAAGGAAAATGTATGTCATTGAAGCCGGCCCTTTTGTCTTTCATGATAAATTGAAATTGAAAACCAACTTCAAAGAAAGTGAGGTCAAAGTAGTTCCTCATGGTCTTGCCCGATATGGCTCATTCTTAGGTAAAGGAGTAACTCTTATGCCCTGCTACGTAAACATCGGCGCATACGTTGATGAAGGCACGTTGGTTGACACTTGGACAACTGTAGGTGCATGTGCCCAAATAGGAAAAAATGTACATCTCGGTGGCGGCATTAAAATTGGTGGTGTTTTAGAACCCATAGAGGCGTCGCCTGTTATTATTGAAGACAATTGCTTTATTGGCTCTCATTGCACAATTGTTGGAGGAATACACATTGAACAAGAAGCTATTTTAGGAGCGAATGTTGTTTTGACTCCCTCTACTAAAATCATTGATGTGACGGGAGATAAGCCGGTAGAATACAAATCATTCGTCCCCGCTCGCTCTATCATTATTCCCGGTTCATATAGCAAGCGATTTCCAGCAGGCGACTTTCAAGTTCCATGTGCATTGATAATCGGAAAAAGAAAAGTATCAGAGAATAAGAAAAATTCTTTAATTGAAGCCGTGCGAGATCATAACATACCCATATAGTTCGATTGCGTTTAGCGTTAAAAACAATTATCTAATGAAAATCGGATATGATGCCAAAAGGGCATTTCATAATAAAACGGGGTTGGGGAACTATAGTCGCTCTCTTTTGGATTCGATGATCCTCTACCATCCCGAAAATCACTATTACCTGTTCAATCCTAGTTTCTCAACACTCTATTCACCTAAGGGTAAAAATTTATCTATTGAGCGGCCAAAAAATCTTTTTAATAGAAGGTTCCAATCACTTTGGAGAACGTTCTCAATTCACAACGTAGTCGAGAAATTAGAACTAGATATTTATCATGGATTAAGTCATGAATTACCTTATGGTAGGAAGAAAAATAAAACAAAATGGGTGCTTACCGTCCACGATCTTATCATCTTTCGTTTCCCACAGTTTTTTAAAACCATAGATCGTAAAATATACGCACGCAAACTTTCCTATTCTTGTAAAAAGGCAGATGTGATAATTGCTATTAGCGAGCAAACCAAGAATGACCTAATTTATTACCTAAAAATTCCGGAACATAAAATAACCGTAATTTATCAATCCTGCAATCAAATATTTAAGGAAACGATTCCTGAACACAGAAAACTCGAAATTGCCCAAAAACACAACCTTCCCGAAAAGTTCCTGCTGCAAGTCGGAACAATTGAAAAACGCAAAAATCTTTTATTAACCGTTAGAGCTTTATCTTTACTCAATTCTTCTTTTAAATTAGTGGTCATTGGAAAGAAAACAGACTATCTACAAGAAGTCCAACTAGAAATTGATCGCCTCCAATTGAATGATCGCATACTGTTTTTACACAATGTGGATTTCAACGAATTGCCTGCAATATATCAACTAGCCAATACATTCTTATACCCATCTTACTATGAAGGCTTTGGCATCCCAATTATTGAAGCATTATATTGCGGAACTCCAGTGATTGCAGCACATGGCTCGTGCCTTCATGAAGCCGGTGGTCCGGATAGTTATTATGTAGATCCTAACAATCACGTTGAGCTAGCCGAAGCTATTACTATGTTACAACAGGAGGACAAAAAGAGACAAGCAATTGAAGGGGGATTAACGTTTGTAAAACGCTTTGAAGAAAAAAAGATTTCAGACGATATAATGGAACTATATAAAAAAACATTACAATGAATAATGATATTCAAAAAGCTATAGAAATCCTTCAAGCCGGAGGATTGATACTCTATCCCACAGATACCATTTGGGGACTAGGGTGTGATGCAACCAATGCCGAAGCCGTTGAAAAAATTTTTAAACTAAAAGGACGGTCGAACGAGAAACCTCTTATTATACTCATCGACAACGACATGAAGCTGCCAAGTTACGTACGTGAAATTCCAGATGTTGCCTATCAGCTGATCGAATATGCCGAAAAACCCTTGACTATCGTTTACGATGGTGCTAAAAATTTGGCTGCGAATTTAATCGCAGAAGATGGAAGTATTGGAATTCGTGTGACATCTCATCCTTTTTGCAAACAACTTTTACACCGATTCAGGAAACCTATTGTATCCACATCTGCAAACTTAAGTGGATCTCCATCTCCAGCAAGCTTCGATGATATTAGTCAAGAAATCAAAGAGGGTGTCGATTACATTGTAAATTATGGCCGAAACGAAGTCAATGAATTTAATGCATCAACCATCATGAAAATTGGCCCTTCTGGAGAATTTCAGTTAATCCGGAAATAAGATTTAATATTAAATTCATACTTTTGCCTTTACATCCATTTTATCTCTCAAAGATCTGCACTATTTACTAGCATGAAAGAATTTTTACAACACGCTGTGTTTCATATTCTCGGCGATATAGCTGACGAGAATCATCAAGAAGTCTACGTGATTGGCGGTTATGTAAGAGATCGGTTGATGAGCAGGCCTTTTAACAATGACATTGACATTCTGGTTGTCGGAAATGGAATAGAGTTTGCTGAAAAAGTAGCATTAAAACTTAATACTAAGGTTAATGTATTCAAAAATTTCGGTACCGCCATGCTAAGATATCAAGATATTGATATTGAATTTGTAGGAGCAAGAAAAGAATCGTATCGATCACATTCTCGCAAACCGATTACGGAAGATGGAACTTTAGAAGATGACCAACTAAGACGTGACTTTACCATAAATGCAATGGCATTGGGATTAAATCAAAACAATTATGGCGTTTTAATCGATCCTTTTGGTGGAAGAGATCATATTCAAGAAAGATTAATAAAAACTCCTTTAGATCCCAAAATCACATTTTCTGATGATCCGCTCAGAATGATGCGTGCCATTCGCTTTGCTTCTCAGTTAGGATTTACGATTGATTCTGAAACCTTTAAAGCTATAGAAACGAACAAGGATCGAATCAAAATAGTTTCCCAGGAGCGCATAACCGATGAATTACAAAAAATAGTAGCAAGCAAAAAACCATCACTAGGGTTTAACTTATTGTTTGATTCCGGGCTGCTATCCATTATATTTCCTGCAATGGCGAACCTGTATGGGGTTGAAGTCATTCAGGGAAAAGGTCATAAAGACAATTTTTACCATACCTTGGAAGTCTTAGACAATGTCGCAAAACAAAGTGATGATCTTTGGTTACGATGGGCAGCGATTATGCATGACATAGCAAAACCGGCAACTAAACGCTTTGATCCTGTTTTAGGTTGGACCTTTCATGGCCATGAAGATAAAGGTGCACGTATGGTCCCCAAACTGTTTGCAGACCTTAAACTTCCCTTAAATGACAAGATGAAATTTGTACAAAAATTGGTACTCCTTCATCTCCGACCCATTGTTTTGGCCCAAGAAATTGTGACAGACTCTGCAGTGCGTCGTTTGCTTTTTGAAGCAGGCAACGATATTGATTCTTTAATGATGTTATGCCATGCGGACGTAACGACCAAAAACTCTTATAAACGGAAAAAATATCGCCAAAACTTTGAGATGGTTCAACAAAAACTCAAAGATGTTGAAAAAAGAGATCAGATCCGGAACTGGCAACCACCGATAAGTGGCGAGGACATCATGAAGGCGTTTAACATAAAGCCGGGACGAGAAGTAGGAATTATTAAAAAAGCGATTCGTGAAGCAATTCTTGAAGGGGAAATCAAAAATAGTCAGGAAGAAGCCTTTGATTTTATGCTCAAAAAAGGAATAGAAATCGGATTAACAAAAACAATTATAAAAAACTAATGAAGTAGCTTATTGTTAAAAACCAAAGATTCTAAAAGAATCATATTTTTTAGCATATTAGCCCAAATTTTTAAAAATATGGCAATTTATAGATTTAGAGTCTCATTCGAAGATTATGATGAAATCGTTAGAGAAATAGATATGCTTCCTAAACATACCTTTCTCGATTTACATCTTGCTATTCAAAAAAACCTAGGCTATCAACCCGAGGTTTCTTCCTCATTCTATATAAGCAACGATCAATGGAAAAAAGGTAAAGAAATAGCCTATTTACCTTCAGAAACTAAAATTAATCAGAAGGTAAGCTTAATGGAAGATTCCCGTTTAAATCAATTTATAGACGACCCGCATCAAAAATTTTATTATACCTACAATTTTTCCCGTCCCTATGACTTTCATGTTCAGCTTATCAAGATTTTGAAAGAAGAGGATGGAAAAACTTATCCTTCAATTTTTAAAAGTGTAGGTGCCGCGCCTAAGCCTTTCAACCAGACGACTATTATTGAAGCTGGCTTGGAGGAAGAAGAAGACAAAGAATTTGATTTCTTAAATGAAATGGAATTTGAAAGCGAGGATACTGAAGATATGGATATTCTAGATGATGAAGGAAGCCCGGAAGAGCAAGATGAATTTTCTGAGAGTGACTCGAGTGATGATAATTATTGATTCTAATAGGTGATATTCTTTGAAAACCCTGATTAGTATTGTTGGTCCTACAGCTGTAGGAAAGACAGCGTTAGCCCTGGAACTAGCAAAGAAATTCAATACAGAAATCATTTCTGCGGATTCGCGTCAGCTCTATAAAGAAATGAGTATAGGCACTGCCAAGCCTAGCCTAAATGAGTTAAAGTTAGTCCCTCATCACTTCATTGATTCTCACTCCATTAACGATAGTTTTTCGGCCGGCGATTTCGAGAATGAAGCCTTAGAAAGAATAGAATCCCTTTTTCAACACCATGATTTTCTTTTATTAGTTGGCGGTTCTGGTCTCTTTGTAAATGCAGTCATCGAAGGTTTGGATAATTTACCCAAAGCAAAAGATGGTCTGAGGGACACCCTTAATAAAAGCTATAAAGAAAAGGGAATCAATTTTATTCGTAAAAAATTAAAAGAGATAGACCCTTCTTATTATGAAGAAGTAGATATTTCAAACCCACAACGAATGATTCGTGCAATTGAAGTGTTTGAAACTACTGGCATTCCATTTTCAGCTTGGCGGAAGAACAAAAAGAAAGAAAGGGACTTCAAAACCCTATCAATTGGACTAACCATTGAAAGACCTATTTTGTACGAGCGAATTAATCATCGTGTTGATCTCATGATGAACAATGGTTTATTAAAAGAAGTGGAAGGATTGTATAGTTTTAAACAGGCGCCCGCTTTACAAACGGTGGGTTATGCTGAACTTTTTGATTTTATCGATAATAAGTGCAGCCTAGAAGAAGCTGTAGCCAAAATAAAACAAAATTCGCGTCGGTATGCCAAAAGACAGATGACTTGGTTTAAAAAAAATCCTACCACAGCTTGGTTTGAACCCGGGGAGATACAAGCTATTATCGATCATATCCAAAACAAATAACAAAGGAGCCCTACGAAGATTAAAAAGACTCTGCGTTGCTCACAGATTCCTTCGAAAGCCTAGTAGGTGGCGTATTTCATTTATTCCACGTTCTTTTTAGTCTGCAGATAAACCATCAGATCCACAACCTCTTTTTCATCCAAATTTTGGAAAAGCCCAGGCGGCATCATAGATACTGCAGAAACTTCTCTGGACTGGATGGTAGACTTGTTGATCAATAAGGGTTCGTCCTGGCCCACTACCCTGAGTGTTACTTGCCTTTCGTTTTCACCGATAACATTGCCAGAATAAGTTCTACCATCAAGGGTGTTAATCACTACCATCTTATAAGCATCCTGAATTTCTGCACTTGGCTCTAAAACATTCAGCAGGATATAGTTTACATCTGCTCTATTAGAACCAGTCAGATCCGGCCCCATCAATCCCCCTTCGCCATACATTTTATGACAACTTCCACAGGATTTTTTGAAAAGGACTTTACCTTGCTTTATATCTCCGCTCGCTAGTGCCGCTTGGTTAAGCATCCTCCGATACTTTTCATAAGCCGCGTCATCACTCGCCACCTGCTCGATTGGCCCCCACACTTCGATAAAACCGCTCCCTACCACGCGAAGCAATTGTCGGGCAACATTGGCCGGCACATCTTTCTTAAGGATTCGTTTCGCTTTTATCTCTCCTGTCAGCATGTTACCGTATCGCGATCGGGAAGAAAGGGTCTGTATAGCTTCTACCTTCTCCTCAGAATTAAAATTTCTATACCCGTCAATGAGCATTTTGCCTAAAGCTTCGCTGTCAAAAGCAGCGATAGATCGGATGGCATCTTTCCGCATTGGAGGTTCTTGCAATAGGTTTGGAAGCTCGACCATCAACCCTCCTTGCCTTTGGGCAGTCAACACTTGAAGCGCCCTCCTACGCTGATCAATCGGTGCCTTTTTATCTTTTAACCTAGCGAAAGAACTTTGGGTTGCCTCCTTATCGCCAAACAATCCAGAAATTTCCGCTACCAAGTGCTTTACACTTCCATTACTTCTCTTGAGCTTTTCGGACACTATTTTCCAATTTTCAGGTGTCTGAAGATCTGTTCTTCCTTCTATTCCGTTAAGCATGCCGATAAGCAAATCTTCCGTATTAGTGCCACCTTTTCCAATCAGCGCTACAAGTCTTTGCGATTCATCGCCATCCATGGCCCTTCGGGCAATATATTGCGTGACAACTGGTATCTGCGAAGCTACAGAAAGTTGCAGAAACTTATCGGGATCCTCTTCCATCAAAGGTTCTATACCAAACCAAATCATCTTCGGTAGATTATGATCGTTTGCGTCCTCTTTATGCTGCAAAAGATTACCTGCAATCGTCCACTTATCCTTGGTGAGGGTTCTCTGTAGGGCGGCAGCTAAAGACAATCGGACTATTGGAGAAGGATCATCCTTTGCAAGCGATTGAAACTTAGACAAGGCCGCTGCAGGCGGAGACTTATCTTCACACAGTAGCTGGATGGCCCAAGATCTTACATTGGGATCTTTATCCCCTAATAATTCAACCAAGCGGCTTGGAGCCAAGCCGCCTGTGAGATGCAGACTCCACATGGCTCTTAAACGCCAGTCTGGGTTTTTATCCGTTTCAAAAATAGCAGTCAGCTGGGCATTCGTCTGCGCTTGAAGCTTTCCAGCAGTAGCTCTTTTATGAAGGATACCCCTCGCTCTCCTGGCATGCCAATCACTGGTATTGGTCTGAAGGTCCACCAGCTGCTTATCCGTCATAGAATTAAGATCCTGATACCTTCCTTCAAAATTTTTCGCATGGGATTTAGTAGGCATAATCCGGAAAATGCGACCTGTTTCTTCATTCAACACCTCCTGTCCACAAATATCCGCATCGTGCCAATCGAGAGCGTATAGCCCCCCATCTGGACCGATCTCCATACTGAAACCTACCCATTGAGCATTATTAGCTAGCATAAAATCATCGCCGTGAACTCCTTCGAAACTTGACCCTTTAGCCACCAAAATGTCTGATAAAACTGCATGCTCATGAATATTTGCCATAAAAATCCGGCCATGCTCCTCTTTGGGAAAAGCATCAGACTGGTATATCCTCGCGCCCCCATGCGCGGAGCTATGCCTATGGTTAGCTATGGTTTTAATATCCTCATAGACATAAGGATTGAAGTGTTGACCTCCCTGTCTGTGGTATATACCTCCCGGAACAATGTGCCACAAATGGGGTAGCACACAGGCGGTCATGAATAGTTGACCCTTGGAATCATAATCGATGCCCCAAGGATTACTGAATCCATGAGCCACCACCTCAAAGCGCTGCTTGACGGGGTGGTAACGCCAAACTCCACCGTTAATATCTACTCCGTCTGCTTCCAGCAAATCTTCCGGGAAAGCATCATTGTGAAAATAGAGTTTGGAATCTCCATTGGGCTTTCTAATCTTAGACGGTGTAGCAAACCCCTGTAGGCCATACAGCCAGCCGTCTGGACCCCATATTAGGCTATTCAGCGTTTCGTGCCGGTCCCGAATACCCCATCCGGTTAGCAAAATCTCGATATTCTCCATATCTGCCTTATCGCCGCCATCTTTGAACGGAACGAACAGAAGATTAGGGGGCGCCCCTACGAAAAGCCCGTCAAAGCCAACCGCTATAGCTGCTGGGAAAGCCAACCCTTCCATAAACACTTTTTGGCCGTCTGCCACCCCGTCTCCATCCGTATCTTCCAAAATCAAGATGCGACTGGTTCCAGCATTAGAAAATCCATGTCCACGAGACTCGTAATCATTGTTTTCTGCTACCCATAACCGCCCTTTGTCGTCCCAGCAAAAAGCCATAGGCTGCTTCATCATAGGTTCTGATGCCCACACATTCACTTTATATCCGTTCTTCACAGTCATCGATTCGACTGCCTCTTGAGGGGTCAAAAACTTCGCATTTCTCCCTTCTTCCTGTGCCAAATCCCAAAGCTCGGTAACACTGTACATTCCCACTTTCCCCGAGAAATTGCTCCAATTGTCAGTCATCTCCAGGTCGTTCAATTTTCCAGAATAGACAACCAATTGATGCTTGAGCGTTTCAGTTTTGTCTTTTTCGATATTCCAATCCTCATCTCGGGTATACGAAGGCCCTAAACCCAGTTGATTGTCCACCCGCCATTTATTTGGATATCCTCTGTTATCCGGATGGTCGAAGATAGCCACATTGGCCCAATCATCCTGTCCGTCCACTTCCATCCCTACATTGATCCATACTGCCGGTTGCCCTTCAGCATATTCGTTCTTCTTGCGACCAGAACTAATAATTTCGCCTTCAATCCCTTCCTTCCATGGCATCCTAAGAAAAAGTCCACCATAATCGTACTTGCCAATGACCACATCTTCCTTCGCCTCTCCTTTCCATTCCATGTCTAGGAGATATTTACTTCCGATCACTTGCATTGACCAATTTTGGGTTTCCTCCATTACAGGATTTCCATTCTCGTCTAGCAGTTGGTAGATGGTCTGCCATTTAACTATACTTCCTTCCTTCTCCAAGATGTTTGCCGCCACCTTCTTCCAATGGTCCCCTTGTGGATTATGAAAATAATCCCTGCCATTCACCGAGGTAAATCCCCAGTAAAGCCCTGTTTGATGCTTATGATGACCTGGACTATACTCTGTCAATATCGCCTCTCCATTTGGCGCCACCATAGGATGGATGTAAGGTCTAAAATCTTCCTTTGCATTCTGCACCAGAATAGGCTGCTCTTTATCTTCTCGAAATATTGAAAGGGTACCTTCACTTTCATTTTGTACAATTTTCAGCATGGTGGGGATTTGCGCTGTCTCCTCTCGATGAGACGCTCCGCTTGAAGAGTGGCAACCAGACAAAAAACAAGAAGAAATGACAAACAGAAAAGCTAAGGAATAACCGGGCTTCATGATCAAGATTGTTTGAATTGAGCGCATATCGTAATAAATGTTTATAATTTGATTACCTATGTTCATAACAGATAAAATATTAGATAAAACACTTTCTTTATAACCTAAAAAATCAAGAACTATTAATCTTGATAAGGGATTTTTGAAGAAAATATAAGCTCAATTCAAACGAATCACTTGCTACATTAGATTTCGTTCTTGTTTATCAACAATGTTAATGATATAACCTATCATCCTAACTATCGCATCCTTGTATGGTGCGACATTGCATTAAGCTTCTGCAGTCGGTCCACCAAAATTCATAGGAAACGGAGGCCCATCATGAGTATTGATTTTGCCGTTTATTTTCTCAAACTTTTCAATATTATCTTTCATCGCGTTCATTAAACGCATAGCATGCTCGGGAGTCAAAATTATTCTAGACTTTACTTTCGCCTTAGGAATCCCAGGCATCACTCTAATAAAATCTAAAACAAATTCAGTATTTGAATGTGTAATAACTGCTAAATTTGAATAAATTCCTTCGGCAACTTCCTCAGAAAGTTCAACACTAATTTCACTATTTTTCTCTTCTTCCATAAACTAATAATTGGTATCTCTCTTGATATTAACTAAAGATATATCTTTTTCCCTAAGAATGATAGTAAAAAGATAAAAATCAGAATACAAAAAAGCCTGATGAAATTTAGCAATGCTAAACCATCAGGCTTTTGATAGGAATCGTATGAATACAATTCCGGATTTTTATTTATTTACCAGTCGCTCTATGCTTCCTGCTTTGAGGCGAGTAGCTGATCATACTCTTCTTGTGAACCAACAATAATACTGCTGTACTCTCGAAGGCCAGTTCCTGAAGGAATTAAGTGTCCAACAATAACGTTCTCTTTCAATCCGAGTAAATCATCACGTTTACCGTGAATAGCTGCTTCGTTCAACACTTTTGTTGTTTCCTGGAAGGACGCTGCAGAAATAAATGATTTTGTTCCTAACGAAGCTCTAGTGATCCCTTGTAAAATCGGGCTAGACGTAGCAGGAATTGCATCTCTTACTTCAACCAATTTAAGATCTCTTCGCTTTAAGCTAGAATTCTCATCACGCAACTTACGTGTCGAAACGATTTGTCCAGCTTTCAACTCATTGGAATCTCCCGCATCCACGACGATCTTCTTATCGTACATTTTATCGTTTTCCTCCATAAAATCCCATTTGGCAACTGCAGTTTTCTCAAGGAAAATCGTATCACCTGGATCTTGGATCATTACTTTTTGCATCATTTGGTGTACAATGGTTTCAAAATGCTTATCGTTGATTCTCACACCTTGTAAGCGATAAACCTCCTGAATACCATTCACAATGTACTCCTGAACAGCTGATGGTCCTTTAATTGCCAAGATATTTGCTGGTGAAATCGATCCGTCAGAAAGTGGCATACCTGCTTTTACAAAGTCATTATCTTGTACAAGAATATGCTTAGAAAGAGGAACCAAATATTTCTTAACCTGTCCATCACGAGACTCAATCGAAATCTCACGATTTGCACGTTTCACGCCACCTAACGTAACAACACCATCAATTTCTGTAACAACTGCTGGGTTAGAAGGATTTCTCGCTTCAAAAAGCTCAGTCACACGTGGCAAACCTCCAGTAATATCTCGTGTTTTACCAGTTGTACGTGGAATTTTTGCAATAATAGTTCCAACTTTTACATTAGATTTATCATTAACTGAAATATGCGCTCCTACCGGAAGGTTATAGTTACGGATGATTTCTCCGTCTTTATCCAATACCTTAATCGCTGGGTTTTTTGTCTTATCACGAGTATCGATGACTACTTTTTCACGGTGACCCGTTTGATCATCAGATTCCTCACGGAAAGTAACTCCTTCGACAATAGCGTCAAATTCAATCTTTCCTGCAAATTCAGAAATAATTACAGCGTTATATGGATCCCATGAACAGATACGATCTCCGCTCTTGAGTATATCACCATCTTTTACATACAAAAATGAACCGTATGGAATATGGTTAGTCATCACCACTTTATTTGTATTGGTGTCGACAATTCTAAACTCGCCTGAACGACCTAGAATTACATTTTCGTTTCCTGAATCCGTAACGCGTTCCACAAAACGAACGTTTTCAAATTCAATTCTTCCATCAAACTTTGCAACAATCTGAGATTCTGCAGCAATGTTAGAAGCTGTACCACCTACGTGGAATGTACGTAAAGTAAGCTGTGTACCTGGCTCACCAATGGATTGTGCTGCAATTACACCTACAGCTTCACCCATCTGAACTCGCTTACCACTCGATAGGTTTCTTCCATAACAATATGAACAGACTCCTCTTCTACTCTCACATGTTAATACGGAGCGAATTTCTAAGCCTTCAATTGCTGAGTTCTCAATACTCAATGCTACTTCTTCATCGATATCTTGATTTGCTGATACCAATAGATTGTTATTAATTGGATCATAAACATCATGCAGCGAAGTACGCCCTAATATACGGTCGTATAACGGCTCAACAATATCCTCGTTATCTTTTAAGGCAGTTGTATAAATACCTCTTAAGGTACCACAGTCCACCTCATTAACAATCATATCTTGGGCAACGTCATGCAGTCGTCGAGTTAAATAACCGGCATCGGCTGTCTTCAATGCCGTATCCGCAAGACCTTTACGAGCACCGTGAGTAGAAATGAAGTATTCTAATACGGAAAGTCCTTCTTTAAAGTTAGAAAGAATCGGGTTTTCAATAATTTCTCCACCCGAAGCTCCCGATTTTTGAGGCTTCGCCATCAATCCCCGCATTCCACACAACTGACGAATCTGCTCTTTAGAACCACGGGCACCAGAATCCAACATCATGTAAACAGAGTTGAAACCTTGGTTGTCTGTAGACAAAGTTTGCATCACGTTCGCTGTTAAGCGGTTATTGATACGTGTCCAAATATCAATGATTTGGTTATAACGCTCGTTGTTCGTGATGAATCCCATATTATAGTTACCCATCACTTCTTCTACTTCCTTGGTCGCTAAATCAATAAGATCTAGTTTAACATCAGGGATATTTAAATCCTGTAGATTAAAGGATAAACCTCCATGGAATGCCATTTGAAAGCCCATCTCCTTAATTTCATCTAAGAAATCAGCGGCGATTGCCATTCCACAAACCTTCACTACTTCACCAATAATATCCCGAAGTGATTTCTTGGTTAATAGCTCGTTTATATACCCTAATTCCTTAGGCATAACTTCGTTGAATAGCACTCTTCCAACTGTAGTTTCAATGATTTTGCTTTCTATAACGCCTTCCGAGTTTTTAACATTTGTTCTCAGCTTAATAAAAGCGTGAAGATCAATTTGCTTCTCGTTCAAAGCGATGATCACTTCTTGTGCAGAATAGAAAGTCATTCCCTCGCCCTTCATAACACGGGTTTCGTCAGATTTACGACCCTTAGTCATATAATAAAGACCCAAAACCATGTCTTGAGATGGAACAGTAATTGGAGTTCCATTCGCAGGGTTCAGAATATTATGAGAAGCAAGCATCAATAGTTGGGCTTCCAAAATCGCAGCATTACCTAAAGGCAAATGCACCGCCATTTGGTCACCATCAAAGTCGGCGTTAAAAGCCGTACACACTAATGGATGTAACTGAATTGCTTTTCCTTCAATCAACTTGGGTTGAAAGGCTTGAATACCTAAACGGTGAAGTGTAGGCGCACGGTTCAGCAATACCGGATGTCCTTTTAAGATGTTCTCTAAAATATCCCAAACTAATGGATCTTTACGATCAACAATTTTCTTGGCAGACTTAACCGTTTTTACAATTCCTCTTTCAATCATTTTACGAATGATAAAAGGCTTGTAAAGTTCAGCGGCCATATCCTTAGGAATACCGCATTCGTGTAACTTTAGATTTGGTCCAACAACAATTACCGAACGAGCAGAATAATCCACACGTTTACCTAATAAGTTTTGACGGAAACGTCCTTGTTTACCTTTCAAAATATCTGAAAGAGATTTCAAAGCACGGTTACCTTCTGTTTTTACAGCGTTAACTTTACGTGAGTTATCAAATAACGAATCAACCGCCTCTTGCAACATCCGCTTCTCGTTACGAAGAATTACTTCTGGCGCTTTAATTTCCATTAGTCGCTTCAAACGATTATTACGAATAATTACACGACGGTATAAATCGTTCAAATCCGAAGTGGCGAAACGACCACCTTCTAATGGTACTAATGGACGCAATTCAGGAGGTATAATTGGCACAATTTTGACAATCATCCATTCTGGATTGTTTTCGATACGTGTTTTCGCACCTCTAAACGCTTCTACAACTTGAAGACGCTTTAACGCTTCAGTCTTACGTTGCTGCGAAGTTTCATTTGCAGCTTGATGGCGAAGGTCATAAGATAGTTGATCCAGATCTAAACGTTTCAACAATTCCTCTAATCCCTCGGCACCCATTTTGGCGATAAATTTCTGAGGATCTTTATCATCTAAATATTGATTTTCCTTTGGTAAGGTGTCCAAAATATCCAAGTACTCCTCTTCTGTAAGGAAGTCCATATAAGATATTCCGTCGTCTTCCTTAACACCTGCCTGAATAACTACATAACGCTCGTAGTAAATAATCATATCGAGCTTTTTTGTAGGTAAGCCGAGCAGATAACCAATCTTGTTAGGTAAAGAACGGAAATACCAAATATGTGCAACTGGAACGACAAGACTGATATGTCCCATGCGCTCACGACGTACTTTTTTCTCCGTTACCTCAACCCCACAACGGTCACAAACAATACCCTTATAACGAATACGTTTGTATTTACCACAATGACATTCGTAATCCTTGACCGGTCCAAAAATACGTTCGCAGAACAAACCGTCACGTTCAGGTTTGTAGGTACGATAGTTAATGGTTTCTGGCTTCAAAACTTCACCACTTGAACGCTCCAAAATTGTTTCTGGAGAAGACAAGCTGATCGTAATCGAGGTGAAATTACTTTTTATTTTATTATCTTTTCTGTAAGACATAATCCCTTTTTATTAGTGGGTTAGGAACGTGATTTTATTCACGAATCTTAATCCAATGTTATTTCTAAACCTAATCCGCGTAATTCATGAACCAATACATTAAAGGATTCAGGAACTGATGGTGTAGGTAAATTATCACCTTTCACTATCGCTTCATATGTTTTAGCGCGACCAATGACATCATCGGACTTCACCGTTAGAATTTCCTGAAGAATGTTCGATGCACCGAATGCTTCAAGTGCCCAAACCTCCATCTCACCAAAACGCTGTCCACCGAATTGAGCTTTACCACCCAATGGTTGCTGCGTAATCAATGAGTATGGTCCAATAGAACGAGCGTGCATCTTATCATCCACCATGTGGCCTAATTTCAACATATAGATTACTCCAACAGTTGTTTTTTGGTCAAAGCGCTCGCCAGTTAATCCATTATATAGATAGGTTCCACCAGACGCTGGAAGTTCCGCCTTAGCGATCCACTCTTCCACCTCTTCGGTACTTGCACCATCAAAAATTGGAGTAGCAAACTTAACCCCTAACTTCTGTCCGGCCCAGCCTAAAACAGTTTCGTAAATCTGTCCAAGGTTCATCCGAGAAGGTACACCTAATGGGTTCAATATAATATCGACAGGAGTTCCATCTTCCAAGAAAGGCATATCTTCATCACGAACGATACGAGCAATAATACCCTTGTTACCGTGACGACCAGCCATCTTATCACCCACCTTCAACTTACGCTTTTTAGCAAGATAAACTTTTGCCATCTGAACGATACCAGAAGGAAGTTCATCCCCTACGCTAATCGCAAATCGATCTCGCTTATAGGCACCTAGCTCTTCATTCAATTTAATATTGTAGAAATGAAGTGCTTGCTTTACCAATTCGTTTTTATCCTCATCGGTTGTCCATTTCGTTGGATTGATATTAGCATATTCTAAATCAGCAAGAATCTTCTGAGTGAATTTAACACCTTTCGCAATTAACAACTCACGATAAACATTGAATACACCCTGCGAAGTCTTACCATTTACAATGGTAAACAACTTGTCGATCAATTTATCCTTTAAAGCTTTTGAAGCTTTCTCAAAACGCACGTCCAACTTTTCTAATTCAGCTTTTTCTTCTGCTTTAGTCGTTTTCTTTGCACGAGCGAATAACTTGGTATCAATCACTACTCCATGAATAGATGGAGGTGTTTTCAACGAAGCATCTTTTACGTCACCCGCTTTATCTCCAAAAATAGCTCTCAAAAGTTTCTCTTCTGGCGATGGATCAGTCTCTCCCTTCGGAGTAATTTTTCCAATTAAAATATCACCTTCACGAACTTCAGCACCTACACGAATGATTCCATTCTCATCTAAGTCTTTAGTTGCTTCTTCAGAAACGTTTGGAATATCAGGAGTCAATTCTTCCTCTCCACGTTTCGTATCACGAACATCAAGTTCGAATTGATCGATGTGTATGGAAGTAAAGATATCTTCACTTACTACACGCTCTGAAATTACGATAGCATCCTCAAAGTTATACCCTTGCCATGGCATGAAGGCTACTTTTAGGTTACGTCCTAAAGCCAATTCGCCATTTTCAGTTGCATAACCTTCACAAAGAACTTGTCCTTTTGTAACTCGTTGACCTTTTTTAACAATTGGCTTTAAGTTAATACAAGTACTCTGGTTAGTTTTCTTAAATTTAATCAGTTTATAGGTCTTCAGATCATCATCAAAAGAAACTAAAACTTGATCTTCTGATCGTTCATAGCGAATTCTAATTTCATTCGCATCAACGTATTCTACAACCCCGTCGCCTTCAGCATTAATGAGTGTACGTGAGTCACGAGCAACAAGTCCTTCTATCCCTGTTCCAACAATTGGAGCCTGAGGACGAAGTAAAGGAACCGCTTGGCGCTGCATGTTTGATCCCATCAATGCACGGTTGGCATCATTATGCTCCAAGAACGGAATTAATGACGCAGCAATTGAAGTAATCTGGTTGGGTGCGATATCCATCAAATCTAAAAGCTCGGGCTCGATAATCGGGAAGTCACCTTCATACCTTGCTTTTACTTTTGGTGTGATGAAATTACCTTTATCATCATACTCAGCATTTGCTTGAGCAATGGTTTTTCCGTCTTCATCTTCGGCAGAAAGATAAATTACAGGTTCCTCCACTACTACTCGACCATCCCTAACCTTACGGTAAGGCGTTTCGATAAATCCTAAGTTGTTAATTTTAGCATGCACACAAAGCGAGGAAATCAAACCGATGTTTGGTCCCTCTGGTGTTTCAATCGTACAAAGACGACCGTAATGTGTATAGTGAACGTCACGCACCTCAAAACCAGCTCTTTCACGAGAAAGGCCACCTGGTCCTAAAGCGGATAAACGACGTTTATGTGTAATCTCAGCAAGCGGGTTGGTTTGATCCATGAACTGCGACAACTGGTTCGTACCAAAGAACGAGTTAATAACAGAAGAAAGAGTTCTTGCGTTAATTAAATCGGTTGGTGTAAACACTTCATTGTCACGAATATTCATTCGTTCACGAATGGTACGAGCCATGCGTGATAAACCTACTCCGAATTGAGCATATAATTGTTCTCCAACTGTACGTACACGACGGTTTGACAAGTGGTCAATATCATCTACTTCAGCCTTTGAGTTAATCAGATTAATCAAGTATTTAACAATTGCAATAATATCTTGCTTTGTTAAAACCTTTATTTCATCAGGCGTATCAAGCTTCAACTTACGGTTAATGCGGTAACGACCTACATCACCTAAATCATATCTTTTATCTGAGAAGAATAAGCGATCAATGATACCACGAGCAGTTTCCTCATCAGGCGGTTCAGCGTTACGCAATTGACGGTAGATATATTCCACCGCTTCTTTCTCTGAGTTAGAGGTATCCTTTTGTAAAGTATTATAGATGATTGAGTAGTCAGCATTATTCGAAGCGTCCTCTTTCGTAAGGATGATCGTCTTCATGCCGGCGTCAAGAATCATTTCAATGTGATCTTCTTCTAGAACAGTTTCACGCTCTAAAATCACTTCATTACGCCCAATGGAAACCACTTCACCTGTATCTTCATCTACGAAGTCTTCCACCCATTTCTTAAGAACTCTAGCCGCTAATTTACGACCTAGAAACTTCTTTAAGCCAGACTTACTTACTTTAACTTCATCAGCCAGTTCAAATAATTCAAGAATATCTTTATCTGAATCGTAACCAATGGCACGAAGTAAAGTAGTAACTGGAAATTTCTTTTTACGATCGATATACGCATACATCACGTTATTCACGTCTGTTGCGAATTCAATCCAAGAACCTTTAAAAGGAATAACTCGAGCCGAATATAATTTCGTTCCGTTTGTATGACGGCTTTGGCCGAAAAACACACCCGGAGAACGGTGTAGTTGAGATACAATTACACGCTCTGCTCCATTAATTACGAAAGTACCCTTAGGTGTCATATAAGGGATCGTCCCTAAATAAACATCCTGTACGATTGTTTCGAAATCTTCATGCTCCTCATCGTTACAAGATAGGCGTAACTTTGCTTTTAATGGAACACTATGGGTTAAACCTCTTTCAATACATTCTTGTATATCGTATCGTGGAGGATCAATAAAATAATCCAAAAACTCAAGAACGAAAATGTTTCTCGAATCGGAAATGGGGAAGTTTTCGGAAAAAACTTTGAACAGCCCTTCCTGGTGGCGGTTATCAGAAGTGGTTTCAAGTTGAAAAAACTCCTGGAAAGATTGTAATTGAACATCCAGAAAGTCAGGGTAATCAATTACCTTTTTACTGGTTGCAAAATTTACTCTTTCGTTGCGAATATTGTTGTTTGCCAAGGGAATAAGTATTTAGTTTAATTAAACTGCGCGTGACTATTATTTTTACCTAAACGGAACTTGTATAGTCCAAACAAGTATAGGATTTTCTGGAAAGTTCCAGAAACAGCAATAGACCCCAGTAAATTACTGGAGTCTAAGACCGTAAGAACTAATTAGAGATGATTTATTTAATCTCAACCTTTGCTCCTGCTTCTTCTAATTGAGTTTTTAAAGCTTCTGCTTCTTCTTTAGAAACACCTTCTTTAAGCTCTTTTGGTGCACTATCAACTAAATCTTTAGATTCTTTCAATCCAAGACCTGTTAAATCTTTAACCAATTTAACAACTGCTAATTTTGATCCACCAGCTTCTACTAAGATAACATCAAAAGATGTTTTTTCTTCAGCAGCAGCAGCATCACCACCAGCAGCAGGACCTGCTACTGCAACTGCAGCAGCTGCAGGCTCGATACCATACTCATCTTTTAAGATTTGAGCTAATTCGTTAACTTCTTTTACTGTTAAGTTTACCAACTGCTCAGCAAACGATTTTAAATCTGCCATTTTATTTGAATTTGAATTGTTCTTTTTTAATAATTTATGATTTCTCGAACTTTAAGGCGTCCGTTAACCTTCTCTTTCTTGTAAAGTTTTAACTAAACCTGCAATGGTATTACCACCTGACTGTAAAGCCGAGATAACATTTTTAGCAGGAGACTGTAGTAAGCCAATGATTTCGCCAATAAGCTCTTCCCTAGATTTAAGGTTCACTAAAGCATCTAATTGATCATCGCCAACGAATACAGCAGTATCAATATAAGCACCTTTCAAGATTGGTTTTGGACCGCTCTTTCTAAGTTCTTTAATCAATTTAGCTGGAGCATTACCAGTCTCAGAGAAAAACAAAGTCGATGAACCTTTAAGTACATCTCTCAATTCCTCTGAATCTACACCGGCAGTTTCCATAGCTTTACGAATTAACGTATTCTTAGCTACTTTAATTGTAATGCCATTTTCGAAGCATTTACGACGGATCGCATTTACTTTTTCTACAGTAAGATCAGCTGTATCGGCAATATAAAAATTACCGAAAGACGAAATCTGATCAGCTAAAGCTTTAACAATTTCTTGTTTATCTTCTTTTTTCATGATTAGATCCCCGCTACTGATTTAGTTTCTACTTGTATTCCTGCACTCATTGTTGAGGAAATATAAATACTTCTGAAGTAAGTTCCTTTCGCCGCAGATGGTTTCAATTTGGAAATGGTTTGAAGAACTTCTAACGCATTTTCATATAATTTTTCTGCAGGAAACGATGCCTTACCAATGGAAGCATGGATAATACCGGTCTTATCAACCTTGAAGTCGATTTTACCACCTTTTACATCCGTTACTGCTTTACCCACATCGGGAGTTACAGTACCAGACTTAGGGTTAGGCATTAGGTTTCTAGGACCTAAAATACGGCCTAATCTACCTACTTTTGCCATCACACTAGGCATGGTGATAATGATATCGACGTCAGTCCATCCACCCTCAATCTTACTGATGTATTCATCTAAACCTACATAGTCTGCACCTGCTGCTTTAGCTTCTTCTTCCTTATCAGGAGTACAAAGTACTAAAACACGCACAGTTTTACCAGTTCCATGAGGTAAAGTTGCAATACCACGAACCATCTGATTTGCTTTACGAGGATCCACGCCCAAACGAACGTCGATATCTACGGAAGCATCAAATTTAGTTGTGGTAATTTCCTTTACTAGAGCCGAAGCATCTTGCAAAGTATACGCTTTACCAGTTTCAATTTTGGTGAGTGCCGTTTTTTGATTTTTTGTTAATCTAGCCACTTTTTTAAACTGAATTTCTATTTAATTAATTAATCCAAGGCGCATCACCACTTACAGTGATACCCATACTACGTGCTGTTCCAGCGACCATTTTCATCGCCGACTCAACCGTAAACGCATTAAGGTCAACCATTTTATCTTTAGCGATGCTCTCTACTTGTTCCCAAGTAACAGAAGCCACCTTTTTACGGTTTGGCTCGCCAGAACCTCCTTTTAAACCCGAAACTTCAACTAATTGAATAGCAACAGGGGGAGTTTTGATGATAAAATCGAAAGACTTGTCGGCGTAAACAGTGATCACAACAGGAAGTACTTTACCTGGCTTGTCTTGGGTACGTGCATTGAATTGCTTACAAAACTCCATGATGTTCACACCTTTTGCACCTAAAGCAGGTCCTACAGGAGGTGATGGATTTGCTGCGCCGCCCTTAACTTGTAGTTTTACTAACGCACTGACTTGTTTTGCCATCTTTTGTTTCTATTATTATTTACTTAATGTTAGTAAGTTGGAAGCTATGTAACATTTAAGATTTTTATTTAGGTATTGGGTATTAGATAATAGATATTAGCTAATGCCTGAAGCCTAATACCTAACCTACTCTTTTTCTACTTGCATATAATTAAGCTCAAGTGGTGTCTTTCTACCAAAAACCTTCACCATCACTTTCAACTTCTTGCGCTCCTCGTTCACTTCCTCAATCTCACCAGTAAAACCATTGAAAGGACCGTCAGTCACTTTCACCGATTCTCCAACATAATAAGGAACGTTAACGGACTCAGCTTGCTCAGACATTTCGTCTACTTTACCAAGAATACGGTTTACCTCGGCGGGTCTCAAAGGAATCGCATTTCCCTCTTTATCTCCTAAAAAACCGATTACGCTATTAATGTTTTTAATTAAATGTTCGACTTCGCTATCTAATGCAACTTCTATTAACACATATCCAGGATAATAGTTTCGTTCCTTAGCGATTTTCTTTCCATCGCGCATTTGATAGTATTTTTCCATAGGTATAAGAACCTGCGGAACAATATGAGAAATGCCTAATCGATTGATTTCGGCTTCAATATATTGCTTTACTTTTTTCTCTTTACCACTAACGGCACGTACAACATACCATTTCAATGCTTGATCTGCCATTTATTTATTTTTTAGCCCATTGAGTTATAAAACAACTCCAAAATGCCGCTGCTAGATTTGTCCATCGCTAAAATAACAAGCGCAATTATAGCGGAAGCTATTAAGACTACAACTGCAGAATTTTGCAATTCTCCTATAGTAGGCCAAGTTACCTTATGAAGCATTTCATTGTAAGATTCTTTTAAAAATTCAAGGATGCTAGTCATAATTATATTAAATTTTGCACGGGCACAAGGATTCGAACCCTGATCAAAGGTTTTGGAGACCTCTATTCTACCATTGAACTATGCCCGTGTATTTCATTTTATAATGAAGAACAAAGTACCCATCCATTATGGTGGGCACTTTGTTTCTATTTTGGATTATTAAAATCCATTTGGTTTTATTATGCAAGAATTTCAGTTACCTGACCGGCACCTACTGTTCTACCACCTTCACGGATAGCAAAACGAAGTCCTTTTTCCATAGCAATAGCGTTAATCAACTTAACAGTGATGGTAACGTTATCACCTGGCATAACCATTTCAACACCTTCTTGTAGCGTGATCTCTCCAGTTACGTCTGTTGTACGGAAGTAGAACTGAGGACGGTATTTGTTGAAGAAAGGAGTGTGACGTCCACCTTCAGCTTTTGATAATACGTAAACTTCAGCTTTGAAATCAGTATGTGGAGTAACAGAACCTGGCTTACAGATAACCATACCACGACGGATATCAGTTTTCTCAATACCACGTAATAATAGTCCTACGTTATCACCAGCCTCACCTCTATCTAGGATCTTACGGAACATCTCAACACCAGTAACAACTGATTTTAAGTTTTCAGCACCCATACCTAAGATATCAACTTGCTCACTTGAGTTAATCACTCCTCTTTCAATACGTCCAGTTGCAACTGTACCACGACCAGTGATCGAGAATACGTCCTCAACAGGCATCAAGAAAGGAAGCTCAGTCAAACGTGGAGGAAGCGGAATGTAGCTATCAACTGCATCCATCAATTCCATGATCTTATCAACCCACTGCTCTTCACCGTTCAATGCTCCTAAAGCAGAACCTTGAATTACAGGAATATCATCTCCTGGATATTCGTAGAATGATAACAACTCACGAATCTCCATTTCAACTAACTCTAACAACTCAGGGTCATCAACTAAGTCAGTTTTGTTCATAAACACTACCAACGCTGGAATACCAACCTGACGACCTAAAAGAATATGCTCACGAGTTTGAGGCATCGGCCCATCAGTAGCAGCCACAACAATAATAGCACCGTCCATTTGAGCCGCACCAGTAACCATGTTTTTTACATAGTCAGCGTGACCTGGACAATCCACGTGCGCGTAATGACGCAATGCTGTTTCGTATTCTACGTGTGAAGTATTAATAGTAATACCACGCTCTTTCTCTTCTGGAGCAGAGTCGATTGAATCAAAGGAACGAGCTTGGCTAAACCCCTTATCAGCTAATACTTTAGATATTGCAGCGGTAGTCGTAGTCTTACCGTGGTCAACGTGACCAATTGTACCAATGTTTAAGTGTGGTTTACTGCGGTCAAATTTCTCTTTTGCCATTTTGTATGCGAATTAAAGTAAGTTAATTTTTATTTGGTTTCAATTTATTTATTACACTTACGAGCCAATGATGGGATTTGAACCCATGACCTCTTCCTTACCAAGGAAGTGCTCTACCACTGAGCTACATCGGCTTGTTTGAACAACAAAAAGCTAAGGCCACTTATGGCTTTAACTTCTTATCTTCAAGAGCGGAAGACGAGGTTCGAACTCGCGACCTATAGCTTGGAAGGCTATCGCTCTACCAACTGAGCTACTTCCGCTTGTTGATCAACTGTCTAAACAGTCAATCATTGGTGGGGGGAGAAGGATTCGAACCTTCGAAACCGAAGTAACGGATTTACAGTCCGTCCCATTTGACCGCTCTGGAACCCCCCCATCTTTAAAAACCAAATCTAAATCTGACTCTTAAAAGAGCCCCCTGCCGGGATCGAACCAGCGACCTACTGATTACAAGTCAGTTGCTCTACCAGCTGAGCTAAGGAGGCATATTTCAATAAAAGAAAAAACGATCAGGATTTAAACCCCTTTTCCTTTAAGGACTGCAAAGATAAATAAACTTAATTCTATATCAAAAACTTTTTAATAAAATATTTTCGACTCGAAAAATGCGCTCTTTTTTCTTGCAGCGCACAAAGAAAAGAAAAATAATACATAGTTCATCGTTTAAAATGAAAAAATTTACACATTTAACCCAAGTCCCTCACTATCATTAGTCTTTAATCGTACGAAAAGATTATAATTCTCATGCTTCACCACGTATATCAATGAACCTTTCTCTACATAACCATCTAAAGCAACTGCATCATACCAAACCCCTTCGATCTCTACTTTTCCGGACGGTCTTAAGTCGGTCGTAGCAATGCCTTCTTTATTAAGTAAAGTCGCGTTTACCACGGAAGAGACGTAGCCACTCCCCGCTCTTTGCTCATCAGATAGCACTAGCTTTTTAAAAGCTTTGGTCTTCAACAGACCTTTACCAAATATTACGGCGATGATAATAGCGCCAACTATTGCAAATATCACTAACATAAAAGATCTAAATAAATGATTGGGTGCGGTCAATGAAAAGTCGAAACCTTCATTCGAAACCATACTGAAGGCAAAGCTACATACAATAAAAGCAATTCCTGAAATACCTGCAATTCCAAAGCCTGGAATTACAAATATCTCCAATAGTAATAGGATAACCCCTACAGCAAACATCATAATCTCCCAGTTTGCAGCCAGCCCTTCCAAATAAAGCGGAGAAAAATAAAGAAAGGCGGCAAGAATCGCCACCACCAAGGGTAATCCAACCCCTGGGCTACCCAGCTCGAAGTAAATTCCAGCCATGATTAGAACAATCAAAAAACCTTGCACAGCCGGATTTGTTAAAAAACCCATTAAAGAATCAACAAAGGTTACCTCATGTATAATAATCTCAGGATTATCTATCCCCTCCTCCAAAAATACCTCTTGAGGACTATTCACGATTCCATCAGCTATTCCAACTTTGACAGCCTCACTAGAAGTTAATGTTAATACTTTACCTTTTGCTTTTATTGCCGGCAAATCAACATCTGGATCCACAAAAGCCTCAGCAATCTCGGGATTTCTTCCCTTCGCTTCTGCTGTTGCCCGCATCAGTCCGCGCATATACGACTGATATTTTTCGGGCATAACCTCCCCGGTCTGGTTAACAACGCTTGCAGCACCAATACTCGAACCTTTGGTCATATAGATCCGATCAGAAGCCAAAGCGATTAAAGCACCAGCCGAAGCTGCATTATGATCGATATACACAATACTTTTAATCTGAGAATCTAAAATTGTACGACGAATAGAGTCGGCGAAATTCACCATCCCACCAAATGTATTCATTTTGATGAAGATAACATCAGCTTTTGCTTCCGATGCTTTTATAAAAGCCTGTTGTGTATTTCGCCATGCACTGGCATTGATATCATCATGTAGTGTAAGTTCATAAACAACCAAACGCTGTTCCTGCGCAAAACTTTTCGGCACAAAAAACACCAGAACTAAGGCAAATTGAAATGTTAAAAAAAGAAGTCGATAACAGTTTATTTTCATATCACCCATTAAAATGGTTAAATTTGCGCCCTGAATATTTCTTTAAAGATATACAAAATTGTCTTTAGAAACGTTTAGTAAACATCTACTAGTTGAATTCCGTAAACAATAACTTTACGAATCTAAATAAAATAAAAGACTAATAATGATTAAAAAAATCAGTTTTCGCCTTAGTTTTATCGGTTTGGGCCTTTTATCTTCCCTTACATTGCAAGCTAAACACGTCACTATCGACTCGATCGGAGTGGAGAACCAAAATGGAAAAGAAATCGTCATTCACAAACTCGAAGCCAAAGAAACCTACTATTCTTTAGGGCGACGATATCAGGTAGACCCAAAGGATATCATCGCTGCAAATTCTAATAAACGCCTAAAAAAGGGAGAGCTTGTTTCGATTCCTACAAACCGACCCTTTTCCTCTCCTGCTGTCATACAGTCCGTGTCAACCACCGATGATCCTGAATATATTGAATACAAGGTTGGAGCAGGCGAAACACTATATAACGTTGCCAAACGCTTCCAGATATCCGTTGATTACATTACTGAATATAATGAACTTAAAGGGGATATTATAAAAGCAGGTCAGCTATTGAAGATCCCTCAAGGACCACGTCCGCAGCCTATAATTGATGAACTTGCTTTTACTGAAGAAACGGAAAAAGAATTTTCTATTCCCGCAGATCGATATGGGCTAACACAAGTCAACAGCAAAGGTATCGGCGTTTGGATGGATGACTTAAACACAGAAGATGGAAAGATGCTAGCTTTACATAAGACAGCACCCGTTGGAACCATCATTAAAATTACCAACCCCATGACTCAACGCACTACTTATGCTAAAGTAGTAGGGAAATACAACGATAATAACGATACAAGGGATGCTATTATCGTGATTTCAAAAGCAACCGCTTCATTAATAGGCGTTATCGACAAGCGCTTTTTAGTGAATATAAGCTATGGTGTTCCAAAATAACGGATAAATGCAGGAAAAGGATTTTCAAAAACCTTATATCATTGGGATAACAGGGGGCAGTGGAGTTGGTAAAACGTTTTTCTTAAAAAGCTTTTTAAAAAACTTTGCTCCCCATCAAATCGCTGTTATTTCCCAAGATGACTATTACATCCCTGCGAATACGAAAACAAAGGAAGAAAACAAAGTCTATAACTTTGATTTGCCCACTTCATTCTATCGAGAAAATTTCCACCAAGATATCCTATCCTTAATCAGTGGCCATACGATACGCAGACAAGAGTATACATTTAACAACCCTGCATTAAAGTCTAAGACGCTTGAAATCAACCCTGCCCCTATTCTTCTAATAGAAGGACTATTTATCCTGCATTATACAGAAATTAACAAGCTATTGGATCACCGCATCTTCATTCACGCTGATGAAGAAATTGCACTGAAGAGAAGATTAAACCGGGATTTTATTGAGAGGGGATATAACGAAGAAGACGTTAAATATAAATGGGATCATCATGTGTTGCCCGCATTTAATGAGTACTTGCTTCCTTATAAAAAACAATGCGATCAAATCATAGATAATAATACCGATGATCCCGAAAATATAAACACGATTACCAACTATATTTCTGCATATCTTCGCCAATCATTTTTTTAAACTCCGAATGTAAGCTATCTTTTATGAATCAAAAGAAAGAATATTAATAACGGGAAGGAGATTATAAATACACGAAATGGAGATATTATATTTTCAGCTCGCTCTTCAAAAGAAAATGCTTTTGGCTCAAGAACAACCGCTTTTCTAGCTATGTTTTCTCCATACCTCGATTTAATTGCTTCTCGATAGTCATCTAGTAAACCCGAGGCTGGCGTTTTATAAAAAAAATCAACTTGGTTAATATCGTAAGTATCGATTTGATCATAAACCTTTACCCATTGCTCTTTTACAATTGAATTATCTTTTCTTACCTGGCGAATTGACACCCGCTCTTGAGTATGTAAAGCCATCCAATACGTTAATGGCGGCTTATAATATTTCATACGACTGTTATAAAGTGGATTCACGATATAATGATTCATGATCAACTTTGTGTTTTTACTAGGGAGTGATCTCCTATTCTTTTCCAGAAAAACACCATAATAAGGATTATAAGAAACCGAATCAATTTTAAAAAACCTCGCTCTAGGATGTTCCGAAATTTCGTCCAGAGATTTTACTATTACCAAATCCCCAAAAGTACCTGAAAAGTATTTTTGCGAATAAGTCAATAACATAAAACTGATAAAAAATAGTAGAAACAATTGAATAATATACCCGTTCTTTATCCATTTGTCGAATTCATGCTTGTAGATCGTATTAAATCGCTCTCTAAATCGGGGCCGCAGAAGAAAAGCAACACTATAAAACGACAATATTACAGGCAAGTAAATTTCCCATAACCTAAGATCCTCAGATATAAGTTGATACTTTATTGAAGATAACCATCTGAAACATAAAAGGGAAAACGTAATAAATAACGTGACGAGCCAAAAGAATATTAAAAAGCGTGAAATAAAATATAATTTTTCTTTCATAAAAGCACTATTCCATAAGCACTAGTTTCTAATTTCAGGTATTTCACCCCTAATAATCAATCTACCTGCAGTCGCTTTTCGGATCTCCTCTATACTAACACCAGGGGCTCTTTCAAGTAAGATAAAACCCCCATTCTCCTTATCAATTTCATAAACGCCCATATCGGTCACTATTTTACTAATACACCGTTTCCCTGTCAAAGGCAATGAACATTCAGAAAGCAACTTACTCTCCCCTTCCCGGTTCGTTTGCTGCATCGCAACAATAATATTTTTTGCAGAAGCAACAAGGTCCATTGCACCACCCATACCCTTCACCATTTTTCCAGGAATTTTCCAACTGGCAATATCCCCAAATTCGGAAACTTCCATCGCTCCCAATATGGTCAGATCTACCTTCTGACTTCTGATCATGCCAAAGCTCATTGCAGAATCGAAAATAACGGAGCCTGGAACCGTCGTAATGGTTTGCTTGCCCGCATTTATTAAATCGGGATCCTCTTCTCCAGCGTATGGGAAAGCCCCCATACCCAACAAGCCGTTTTCAGATTGTAAAACAACGTTTATCCCCTCCGGAATAAAATTGGCAACCAGAGTGGGAATCCCGATTCCTAAATTTATGTAATAGCCATCTTTTACTTCCTGGGCAATTCGCTTCGCTATTCCGTTTTTATCTAAACTCATACTCTCAAATTAAAACAACAATTACTATTACCTACCCCTAGTTACCTATTAACCAAATACCCTAATACCTAGCCCCTACCTAATACCTTACACCTATTACCCAATACCTAACTCCTCAACGTTCTTTGCTCAATACGTTTTTCATAATGTTCACCCTGAAAAATACGGTGTACAAATATCCCCGGCGTATGAATATGATCTGGATCTAATTCTCCCGCAGGCACTAGTTCCTCAACTTCAGCAATCGTTATTTTACCAGCCATAGCCATTACAGGATTAAAGTTTCTAGCAGTCAACCGATAGATGAGATTCCCGGCTGTATCGCCCTTCCAAGCTTTTACAATGGCGAAATCTGCATCAAACGCTTCTTCCATCAAGTACTCTTTCCCTTTAAATGTTCTTACCTCTTTTCCTTCGGCAACCTCGGTACCCACCCCAGCCGGAGTGAAAATAGCCGGCATTCCATAACCTGCAGCCATACACCGCGTAGCCAGCGTGCCCTGAGGGATCAACTCCACGTCCAACTCTCCGCTCAATAGCTGCCGCTCAAACTCAGCATTCTCACCAACATAAGAAGCGATCATTTTTTTCAGTTGGTGCCTTTTAAGAAGAAGTCCAATCCCAAAGTCGTCCACCCCAGCGTTGTTCGAAATACAGGTTAGCTCTTTTGTCCCTTTTTTAACAAGCGCTGCGATCGTATTTTCAGGAATCCCGCATAAGCCAAAGCCGCCCAACATTAAAGTCATCCCGTCTTCAATATCCCGAATTGCTTCATCAGCATTTTTTACAACTTTATTAATCATGTGAAAAGAGTTTTTGATGTGATTGACAATGATACTAAATGCTTCCTCATACAATTACAAATCCACCCTATCGGATAATAGCAATTTACACATAATTATCTAAGGCTCGTAATTCCAAGCTTAAATTTTCAGCTGTATTTTATGATTTTAAAAGGATAACCCTTTAAGATGTAAAAGGTACTTTCCAGGAACCTTCTAGGGACTTTATAGGCTTTAGCCCCTAGAAGGTCCATATAATGTCCCTAGAAAGTCCCTAGGATCTCCCTATAAAAATTCAACTTAAAAATCAAAATTTTTGACAAAATCCCCTAAAACAGAAAAAAAGCAGGATTATAATTTGGGGTGATCAGGAATTTAAAAAACTGTTGCAAGCATTGGCTTTGATAGGAAATAAATTGAAAACTCATTCTGCAAATGCACTAAAACAAAGGCGGATAAAACTCAAAAAAAAATGCGATTTATTGAACAGGCACATCGAAGCTATCTCGTTTTTGGCACAGACTCCTTTCTGTTCTTCTAAGTATATGAATGACTGGCAGATACCATTAACACTATCAATAATATTACAAATAACCTCTGTAGTTTTGCTTCCGGTATAATTTATCGTATTTTTAAAGGAGCAACAAAGATGCGACTTAAATTACCGGGACGAAATTCCTTCAAATTCGGAGTACTAAGAATTTTTGCGAATAAAATGCTCTCAGAAACATGATTCGTATAACGCTGATCAAACCACCCGTTAATAAATTATCCAGGGACGCTTGGACACATCTATCCACTGAAGAGAATTCTCAAGTAAATCTTCGGTCAACATACGATGTGGGGGCGATACCTCTTCGGATTTTGATCGATCGCGACGGGAAAATGTTCAAAAGGTGGCGAGGTGCAGATGAAAAGCACGTCAAAGAGTTGACAACCATTCTAAAAAGTATCAAATAGATTAATTATGAAGTAGTGTTTAATAACATGCGCACATTAGCACCGTTGTTTGTATTAAATAGGTACGCTGTTCGTAAAATTAACAAAGCCATGAAAAAATCAGAGACTGCAAATGCATTAATTTTATTAGCCATTATTTTAATGAGCTTTTCTACTTTTGCTATCGCACAAAGACTTCCCAGCAAACAAAAGGGCAATGTTCGAGCGCCAACAGATATCAAAATCGACGGCAAAGCGGGAGAATGGGACTATAAGTTTCAGGCTTATAATATCGCCAGTCGGATGTTCTACACGGTATCCAATGATGACGAGAATCTTTATTTGACGGTATACCTAAACGACAGATTTGCCAGCGGGAAGATCCTGCAGGGCGGCTTGACCCTTACCCTACCCCCTCCTTCAAAGAGTGCGGGTGATATATCCGTTACCTACCCAGCGGTACCAAAGAAATTTACCGATGAATATGACCGTCTCGTAAGTAGTCCAAGGATCTGCGGATTATGGTCTTGCTATTCTTTATGTACATTCCTTTAAAAAAGCACGGAGGAATGTTTCCATCCGAGCCAATATTTCCCAGCAAAATACCCGTGCGGACAGAGGTACAGACAAAAATTACCGCTTTTACGCGGACAGCACGCGTAGCACCCTGCTGAAAGACTCCACGGTCAACCTACTGACCAATCAGAGCAATAAAAATACAGTTTACGAAACCACGGTAACTTTTTCGGAGCCCATGAGTTTGTTATCGCAATTAGAATTTATAGGGAACGTAAGGTGGTCGGACAATGATTCCCGGTCAACACAGGACACCGTGTTGGCCAACGGCCAGTTGAAGCGGCTCGGCGACCTAGACCAAATATATAGCTACTCAACTTTGCAACAACGCTTAACGCTTAACTATCGATACAATGGCATTAAGACTAATCTTACCCTTGGTGCAACTGCAATACCTTATGTCCTGAAAGGAACCAAGATAGACAGCAGTACCGGACGAGCCGAACCAACCTCGCGGTTCAACTTTAAGGTTATTCCTGCCTTTCGCTTTTCTTATACCGTATCGGCAACCGAAAGCTTTCAGCTGACGTATTCTGCTGCTAACCAAGAGCCGAACTTCCAGCAGCTGCAGCCTTTTACGGACCGATCGGATCCCCGTAACCTGATCGTTGGCAACCCTGACCTTAAACCTGAATTCACCAGTTTTATAAATACGACCTATAATAACTACATAGTCAATTCCCAGCTCAATCTTTCCTTTGGTATCAATGCCTTTTCGATCGACAACAAGGTGACGACGAATATACTTCAGGTCCGTCGGCCGCTTACTGTTGATCCCAGCAGAAATACCTATACAAATATTAATGAGATCCATTATGTCAATCTAGATGGGGCGAAAGGGTTGCTAGGCCGCTACTCCGTTAGCAAACAGCTTGACGAGAGGCGGTACCAGCTTTCTTTGGTCGGAAACATGCTTTATCGCTATACTCCGGCCATGAGCAACGGTTCATTGTACCACAGCAGGAATTGGAGGTTTACCCAGCGTCTTGCTTCTAGGATGAATCCAACGGATAACATTGAAATCAACCCGTTTGTTGAGTTGAGTATCGATCGGACGTTCATAACTGCGCTTCATTCCCAGCCGACGCGTCTGAGGACCATTAAGCTTGCAATTGACGGCAGAATGTATTTTTTGAGAACCCTGCAGATCAATTATAGCGCTTCGAAAAACTATGTTACAGGTATAACGGGTTAAATACAAACCCATTTGTATTCAATGCCGGCTTTGAAAAGCAGTTTCTCTTTAGAAAAAATCTAGTAGCAACGTTTACGATATATGATTTGTTCCATCAGAATAACTATATTCAGCAAATGGTGACACCCCAGGGGGTGATCAATACTGAATCAAATGCCTTGAGCCGGTACTTTTTAATCGGTCTGCGACTTAATCTACAGAAATGGAGCGGAACACCATCGCGCCGGGGTGAGCCCATGCGACGCCGGGGAGATGGTAGTTTTATTTATTGAGGAAAGTTATTATGGTTATTATCAACTTTGACTAAACATAACTTTGATTTCCATAATACGTCGATTTACCGAGTCCAGGAGTAAACGATTTCGTTAGTACCAAAAGCCTATTCTTAGAACTTGCAGAGGAGAAATAATTTTTCCAAAGTATTTACTCTAGATTATATTTCGTTTCCCTATGTCTTTACAGGCTAGCTATCACCATTATATAACTATTACGTTTTCTAAGCAAAAATTTCTATATTACTAGTGCAATAGGAACGTTATAAAACCCAATAAGGAGTATTTTATATTTTAAGTAATCATATGATCTGTTTAGTTTGCGATATTAAATATCGCTAATAACAGCTTTTGTTACTAGTTTTTTATTCCTCTCTACTGTTATCTTTTTGAGCTGTTAAATTTAACGAATATGAAATCATTAATCACGAACAAATTATTTCTGATTTTTACATGCATTGTTTTAATCGGAAATGCCTGTAACAAGGAAGATGAGCTTGGATGGGTGGACGCTACAGTCGTTGACACTGGCAGAGGAGAGGATGTTGAAAGTTGTGGAATTTTAATCAAAATTGATAGTGTTCTATATGCACCTACTTCGCTTCAAGATCGTTATGTGAAAGATAAGCAGAAAATCAAAATACAGTATGTACTGCAAGATGACCATTACCCCTGTGCGTTTGGGATACCGGAATATCAAAAAATTGAAATCACTAAGATCAAGAAAAGGTAGAAACATACGTTCTCCAAAACATCGTTCGCTCGAGTACTTCATATTTATAATCTAAAATAGAATATTATGAAAACTTTCTACGGATTCTATTACTTCTTTTAACAAGCACTTTCCTGTTTCACAAGAGAATAAAAAATTAACAGGACTGGATTGTGGACTCGCGTATTACTGCTTTTCAGAACATTCTTAACGAACATCAAATCCCTTGGCGAACACTGTATGCGTATAAAGACCTAAAAAAGAATAACGGAAAAATATTTCGCACAAACACTCCATATAACATATTGGTTTATCCAGACGGTAAGATGGAGTTCATTGATGTCAGAGACTAAGCAGTCCGGGAAGACCTTTATGCACTGTTTGATAATTAAAATCCCAATGCCTCTGGTTTTCAAGTCTATCATCTAGTAACTGGTTACTGTTTTTCAATCGTATTATTTTGCTTTTTAGCGAATATCTTATGGTGACTAAGTAAAACTAGCGGATTCGTGGCAACTTCAGTAGACACACAGATTTGATATAAAATTGGAAATGGGATAATAAATCTATATGTTTATTGTTGCACTTCTGGAGACATGAGAGCAATTAACCATTGAAAATTTAGTTGATATCTATGGCTAAACCTTTACCCGAAAACGACGAAATTATTATCCCCGATGAGTTGGTGATGAACCAAATTTACCACATAAGGGGGCAAAAAGTGATGCTGGATTTTAATCTTGCTAAACTATATGAAGTAGAAAATCGTGCTCTAAAACAAGCTGTCAAACGAAAGCAACAAAGGTTTCCAAACGATTTTATGTTTCAGCTTACAAAAGACGAATGGCGTGAGGTTATCACAACCTGTGATAACCTCCCCGATGGGGTAAAATTTAGTCCTGCCACACCATTTGCTTTTACGGAACAGGGTGTAGCGATGCTTTCCAGTGTCCTGAATAGCGAGCGGGCCGTAGCAGTCAATATTAGAATCATGCGAATTTTCACCCGAATCAGGCAAATGCTGATAGATAATACCGAACTGCGCCTAGAGATCTCGAAAATAAAACACGCCGTAGAGAAAATAAACAAAAAACAAAAAGGGCACGATAAGAGTGTAGAACTTATCTTCGAATTTATTGACCGGCTACAGGAAAAAGTTGAGACTACTGCACCTAGCGAAAGAAAGAGTATTGGATATAAAATTAAAGGAGAATAAATAAGAGAAATCCTACTGATTTTTAAAAATACTTTATAGTATGGAAACAGAACCGGAAAACCTCATTAGGTCAGCCATAAAAGTATAGCATTAGCGATCTTATTGTTAAAGCTTTTAAATTAAAGTCTGCACGAGAGCTATCATCGAACACAAATAATGAAAATGATCTAATAACACGATGAATACAATTACAAAAGTACGATTAGAAATATTTTGTGATAGCACAGAAGAAACAAAGAAAAGACATTTATTCATAACAAACTTCCGTTTATCGGATTGTTTATTAGCCTGTCGTTGATCATCCTTGCTGCTGGCGGATGCAAATCGTATACAGTGGTTCCGAACGGATTCATCGTCCAAGGCGATGACAATTTCGTTAGTGTGGATGAACGTTTATCGGTGACGATTGGATCCAGTCTTTTAACTAGAGAAATTTGGCAAAAGAATACTTCCCCGCTTCAAGCATCTAGCCCAACGTCGGAGCAATGAAGGGTATTGAGAAAATTAGGTTATGATAAAAAGAATTACACTATAGTTTTTACGAGTTCTAAAAATCTGCCGTTTCAAATAATCGGGTTAGTCAATACTTTCCCTTTGAGTTCAGAGAGAATAACGCCTTTTTTCAATATAGGAAAATTAAATAAAATAGAAACAGATTTCGCAAAATGGTACGATGAAACCCAAGTAATTGGTGGTGACCATGTTTACCATACCATCGTTCCGATTTCTGAAAAATTGTTCGCTGAGAAATATCTAAGCATTATTTATTTCGGTTTATCTCGCCAGCATGATTTGAAACTTATTGAAGAAATAGTACGAGTAAACGCAGAAAAATATCGGGCTACCGGACAGCAGTATTTACCGTTGAAAACAGTGGAATCATGTCCTGGTGAGAAAGAAGTCCAATATTTTGATTACGCCGTTCCTGAAATAGTTAAAAAGCATGACCAGTACGCGCTTATTAAAGCATTCTCTGATGAGGCCAAGACCAATCTAGTTTACTATTCACTGCTTGAACCAGAACAAAGTCTCGGTTCGTTCAAATTATGTGAAGGTAAATACTTCATTGAATATACCACGTTGGATGGCCTTGTATTATGGAATGAAGAAACGGATATTAATTAAAACAAACGATCAGTAAATTACTGAAACAGGTTCATAGATCTGAAGAAATTATAATTTATTTGACAGTTCAACCTTCCAAACGATATTTTTTGGCAACTTGAATTGCAGGTAAGAAATCTAGAATCTAAGAGCCTATCCTAGTTCCTCAAAAACAACGGACATCTTTCCAATAATAAAAACAATCTCTCTTTATTGTCAGGTTTGTCAGGAGTCTTATTTTCAATATCCCCGTCTAGGAATTAGCACGAAAATGACCCTTGCTTAAATTATAATAGGTCTCTTCTGTAATGTCATTCTGCTCTTCCCAAGCATCAGTTACTTCATCCAGTTTCTTTGCCAACAATTTAACAGCAAGTCTCCTAATTAATTGAAAATATTCGTCGGCCAATGGCTTCTTGAGCAAACGAAGCATCAGGAGTTGCTGCTCATTTAATGAATTAGATATTTCCATGTTTGCTGCCATATAGCAAATATACCTAATTTGATGAACAATATAAAGAAACCGCTTATTTTGCTATACGTTAATGATCTACTGCATATTGCGAAATTCCTAAAAGTAAAGAGTGTCAATTCAAACCTTTTTAAAGTCGAACTTATGATATAAATGATGGATAAAAAAACTCCACCAATACAAAAGTACGGGTGGAGTTTCAATTTATTTGATAATAAGGTTAAGTTGCTAGCTCAACTCGGCTTCTAATCCCGCTAGCTCTTTCATTTCGAAAAGCTCTTCTTCAAAGAAAAATTCTTTACCTAAAGCTGGTTGTAGGTCATCCATCCACCTTGCATTTGGATCATATTTGGCAAAGAACGGTCGATTTACCCAATCAGGATTTCTTCCCTGAATCATTTGAAGGATAAATACTTTTTCATCTTTTCCTTCAACTGGAATAGTGGTGGTTCCTAAAATTTGAACTTTTCCTGGAGTACATGACATGCTTGGCCCTCTTACGGTCCTACATACGCCACTTACTTGCTGGTAAGCTTTTTGGAATATTTCCCAGGTTTTTTCTAATGGAACTTCAAAATAATGTCTTGCACCGGTATCTCTTTCTACGAACATGTAATATGGAATCATGCCCATATTGACTTGCTTGCGCCACATTTTTGCCCAAACATTCGGATCATCATTTATATTTTTGATTAATGGAGATTGGGTTCTAATCTGCGCTCCAGTTTTACGAATTCGTTTAACAGCTTCCTTTACCACATCGGTTTTTAATTCATTGGTGTGATTAAAATGCGCCATGAAGGAAAGGTTGATTCCGGAGTCGACGATTTGCTTAAATAAATCTAAGAAGTCTTGTGCGTCACGATCAGTTACAAACTTATATGGCCAAAACCCTAATGCCTTGGTTCCAATTCTAATGGTTTGGATATTTGTCTTATTGTTTGGATCTAAAAAAGGCTCAATATATTGCTTGAATACCTTAAAATTCATGATCATCGGGTCACCGCCGGTGAAAAGAATATCGGTTACTTCTTGGTGTTCTTCTAAGTATTTTACTAAAAGTTCCGTTTCGCGCATGGCAAACTTTAAGCCTTCTAGGCCAACGAACTGTGCCCATCGAAAGCAAAAAGTACAATAACTGTGGCAGGTTTGTCCTGAACTTGGGAAAAACAAGAGTGTTTCGCGGTATTTATGTTGAATACCGGTAAGTTTTACACCATCAATTTCTGGAACATTCATTTCCATTTGACCAGCTGGATGTGGATTTAAGGAATACCTTATTTTATCGGCTACCTCTTTAATTATGGCTTTGTCGGTGGTTTCCGCTAACGTTTTTTTCATTAGTTGGAAATCCGCCTCTTCAAGCATTTCTTTTTGAGGGAAGGTCAATCGAAATATTGGATCTGTTTTATAATTATCCCAGTCGATAAGTTCGTCGACCACATAATTATTTACTTTAAAAGGCAATACATTGCCAACAACTTCAATATTATCCTGCTCTTCTTTACTAAGCTTTTCTAATTGAGGGATCGTCCTGAAATTGTGGATTAAATACGCTTTGTATTTGATTTGTTCATTTATCATAGTGTATTAATTGTTTACTATATTGCATCTTGGGTAAAAAAATGAAAAACAATATCTGCTTTCTACCATAGTAGAAAAAAAAATCATCAATAAAATATTGAATCAATTTACCCCAGATGTTAAAGAAGCAAAACAAGGCGGATAGCCTTTAAGAATAATGTAGATCTCTACGGCGCTTCTTAGATATTAATAATTCCAAATATACAAAAAAATATAGAAAATTCTTGACGATTGTGGGAATACTGGGGAATTGGAAGGTATTAGTGGGATATTTCGAAGTCTTCTCTTAATAAGGTAATGGTATAACGGGATAAAGTTTTCCGGTTTATTAGGCCGTGAAGCTTGTCTGATTATCATGTTAAAACGGATTTATAATTATCAGAAAATTAAATAGAACATTTCCAAATAATAATTACCTTTGCGAAAGCAATTGAAAGCGAGATGTGTAAAGAATTTCATGTAGTGGAGAATATCAAATTTCCCACTGATCCAGAAAACAATAAGGGATTGAATCCTTATAAAGGGCAGGGCTGCGATTTTAAAAAATGTTGCAAGAAATACAAGAAAGGGGATCGTTGCAAGAAATGTCCGAAACGGTGATTGAGCGCTTGTGGAGATGACCTATTTTACAAAATAAATTTCTTTATGCCCTCGTCATCTCGACCGCAGTGGAGAGATCTTTTTTTAGGTAATTAACTAGTAGATTCCTCGGCTACACGAAAAATGCTGAGTTTTCATCCCGATCCAATCAACATCAGCATTCTCAGGATTAATTTAAAAATTCAATAAAGAAAAATCATTGGGCAGAGGAGTGAGCAGTGCCTTATGAAGGCGATTCCGTCAAAATGCCTATTTCATGGTAGGGTCGGCCAGTGCCCGGCAGTGCCCCATGAAGTGTGGCTTATAGCCTTTTATCTCTTAAACTAAATTTGTATCTTTATCTAACCAGTTTTTAAAACGATAATAAGTCAAAACAATTTTATCAAAATGAGAAATTTAACAAGAATTACGCTAAACACAAACGTAATGGGAGGGAAACCTTGTATAAGAGGAATGCGGATTACCGTTGGTACTCTTGTCGGGCTAATGGCATCAGGATACTCATTTGATGAAATATTGAAAATGTATCCTTACATAGAAAAAGAAGATCTCCAACAGGCACTGGCTTATGCAGCATGGCGTTCTGAAGAGATTGAGATACCTATTGCTATTGCATGAAAATCCTAATAGATATGAACCTTTCTCCTGAATGGGTGAAGGAGTTTTTATTTCATGGAATAGAAGCTATTCATTGGACCAGTATAGGAAGGTTTGATGCTCCTGATATTTTATTAATGGAATGGGCGAGAAAGAATAACCACATTGTATTTACCCATGATCTTGATTTTGGTACCGCTTTAGCACTAACTAATGCTGAGAAACCAAGCGTCATACAAGTCAGAACTCAAGATGTAACTGTCAACAATCTCAGCAAAATGGTAATTTCTGTCTTGAATGAGCATCAAGAGGTATTAATGAAAGGTGCTTTAATAATAATTGACGAATATAAAAAGCGGATCAGAATACTTCCTTTACAATAGTGAATTAAAAATAAGACAGGCAACACTTCCAATAAGAACATCTCCTGTAGGTATCTCTTTTAGGTCACTTTTTATAATTGCCAACGACCAGATCTCTCCACTGCGGTCGAGATGACGCGGGGCATTTTTCTGAAGATTTTTTAATTAATTAAAGAACACATACGTAATACCATCTCCTCCCCGATCTGCGTGTTCATCTTCCAATCGATTGATTTGGCTGTACTTACCCAGATATTCGCGAATCATTTTCCTTAAGATACCATTTCCCTTTCCGTGAATTATTTTCAAAGAAGGGAAGCCCAGCATGATGGCTTTATCCAAATACTTTTCTATTTCGTAAATGGCATCGTCTGTCCGCTGTCCCCGTACATCGATTTCTGGGTTAAAGTCTGCTAGTGTTTCTGTCAATTGAGAACTACTGGATTTTCTTAATGACTTTGGCACTTCTTTTTTGGTTACTTTCTCTACCCTTGCTCGCTTAACAACTGATCTCAAATCGCCGAACGCCAGGATAACATTTCCTTTTGCTACATCGATAACCTGGGCGATTGTGCCTGAGTCGATGACCCGAACCCAGTCGCCAGTTTCTATTTCTTGGTTTACTAACGTTGAAGACGCTTTTATTGTGGGTTTCTCGACCTGGTTCTTCGCCAATTCCTTTTGAACGTTTTTTCGAAGTTCCTTCGTTTTGTCTTTGTCGGCTTGTGCTTCTTTAATTTCTGAAATGGTATTTTCAATCAGCTTATTCGCGCCTTTTAGAATTTCTTGAGCTTCAAGTTTGGCTTGTTTAAGGATTGAATTTTTATTCTCTTCCAAATAGGTTTGCAGGGTTTTACTTTCCTCTTGGATCCGTTGTAATTGCTTTTCTTTTCTCTCTATTTCCCTTTTAGATTCAAAAATTGCCTTCTTTTCTCTTTCTAAATCGACTAGCAGGTATTCTACTTTCTTTTGTTGGACTCCTACCTTCTCTTTCGCTAGCTGAATCACCTCCCTTGGCAATCCAGTTTTTTGAGCAATTTCAAAAGCGTAAGAACTTCCGGGTTTACCCACTTGCAGGATGTATAAAGGTTTCATTGCGACGTTATCAAAAAGCATGGATGCGTTTTCAATGCCTGGGCTTTCGCTTGCGAAGTGTTTTAAATTGGAATAATGGGTGGTAATAACGCCCCGTATTTTTCTTTTATTTAATGTTTCTAAGACAGCTTCGGCAATAGGTCCACCAAATTGGGGATCGGTTCCCGTTCCGAACTCATCGATTAAAACCAATGTTTTCTGGTCAGCATGCTCCAAAAAGTAGCGCATTTTTGTGAGGTGAGCGCTATAGGTACTCAAATCGCTTTCAATGGATTGATCATCGCCTATATCCACGAAAAACCGTCTATATATGCCAACTTTAGAGTTAGGGTCTGCCGGAATTAATAATCCGGATTGAGCCATTATTTGAAGCAATGCAATCGTTTTAAGTGCTACTGATTTACCGCCCGCATTTGGGCCTGACACGACTATAACTCTTTCCTGATCATCGATTTTAACGTTCAGCGGAACGACCGTCTTTTTCTCCTTCTTGAAGCTTAATGTAAGCAAAGGATGCTGTGCATTAATAAGTTCGGAAGAGGCTGTTTTTTTGAGTTCAGGCAGTTCACTCTCCGTTTCGATAGCAAATAAAGCCTTTGCGCGTATGAAGTCAAGTTTTCCTAAAAGATCATGATAAGCTAAAAGCAGGGGAATGCTAGGTCTTAGCTTCGTTGTCAATTCAATTAGGATTCTATTTTTTTCTCGTCGCCTTTCAAATTCTAAGTCACGGATTAAATTATTGAGATGGAATACTTCCTCTGGCTCCAAAAAAACAGTTTGTCCGGTTGCCGATTCATCATGAACAAAACCCTTAATCTTTCTTTTATTCTCTGCTAATAAAGGGATACACAAACGGCCATCGCGGTAGGTCAAGCTCCCTTCTGCTGTCCAACCTTGATTTTGTGCATTCTTGTAAAGATGATCTATTCGTTTTCGGGCTTCACTTTCGGCCTTAGAAATATCGCCTGTTATTTGAAGTAGTTTTACAGACGCATTTGTTTTCATCTTGCCCTTCACATCAATTATCGCCTCTATATGACTTACAATTGTCTTTTCGACAGGGAGATGTTCGAATAAAGTTTCTAGCGAAGCATAAACACCGGCACGATCTTTAAAATAATGGATGATGGAAAATACTGTTTTTAGAGAAAGCAGAATTTGAAAAAATTCCTCTTCCGTTAGGCCTACACCTTCTACTTTCGCTTTCTCTACATACTTTTTAATAGGATAAATATGATCGATTGGCAACGGCGAATCATTTTCAAGGATTTCCTTAAATTCGTGGGTCTGCTTTAAAAACTTTTCAATTTGGAGAAATTGGTGAAGGGGTTGGATCTTGTCAACCATGTGGCGACCCATTTCACTTAGGCATTTTGATTTAAGTTGTTCTTTTATTTCTAAGAAGCCTAATTTCTCTGCTGCATTTTCAGGATAAATCATTTTTAGTTTAGTGTTCTTTCTCTAATCTTGTCAGATTGCCTTCTTTTACCTCTTTAAGGTCTGAGGGCATATCTTCTGGTTGTTTTGACGAAGAAGGTTCTGTAAGCGGATTGAAATTAGATTTGTTGAAAAAGTAAAACGTCATCTCCCACTTTTTCTGCTGGTTAAGTACAGATTGAAAAAGAGGGTCGGTTGTATGGGATGTAGCAAGCGAATCAGTTTCTGCATTAACATGTCTCATGAATAAGTCGCGTTCGCCTTTGAAAACAAGGACAGAGTCTCTTTTTCTTAGGTTTACGCTATCTTGTTTTCTCTGAGCCTTTATGGAATCCAATTTAAAGGCGGATCGATGCTTTTCTCCTTCCATACTAAGAAAATTTTGCTCTGTAGTTTGCAAACGTTTCGAGACATCAGCATATATATCCTGAAATACCTGCGGGTGTTCGGAATAGTATTGTAGATTTTCCCTTATTTGCGCAGAGTCTGTATTGTATTTTGCATAAATACTTAAGTATGCATTTGGTTTTTGATCTGATAAGGTATCCGCATAAAAGGTGTACATATACCCATCCGCTATATGAATATCAAATAAGATATCGGTCATTTTCTTTTCGGAAAAGATTCCCTCGGGCAGGCTTTTGGTGCAGCCCACAAAAAAAATGATCGTAAGTATTATCCCTAAAAACCTTTTCATTTCGTAATTTAGCACAAAAATACAAAATAATAAGGTGCTTAAAGCACAAAAAATAATAGTGAATGCAAACATCAGAAAAGTTAAAAAACCTCAAGAAAGAGATTGATAGTTTAAAGGTGAAGTTAATTGCGGTTTCTAAAACAAAATCTGTGGAGGAAATTTTAGAAGCGTATGATGCCGGACAGCGAGATTTTGGGGAAAACTTAGTTCAAGAATTAACTGAAAAAGCTGAAAAGCTCCCTAAAGATATTATATGGCATCAAATCGGCCATTTACAAACGAATAAGGTAAAGTATATCGCCCCATTCATAGGTGTAATTCACTCTGTAGACAGCTTAAAGATCTTGAAAGAAATTAATAAACATGCTTTAAGAAACGAACGGGTGATCGACTGTCTATTTCAAGTTCATATTGCGGAGGAAGAGACGAAGTATGGATTGAATTATGATGAGCTGATTGAAATTTTACGTTCTGAAGATTTTCAACAATTAAAAAACGTGAGAATTATTGGCTTAATGGGCATAGCGACAAACACTCAAAGTGAGCGCGTGATTAAAGAAGAGTTTTATGAGTTAAAAACCTTATTTAATGGTATCAAGGAAAGTTTTTTCAAAGACAACGATGCTTTTAAGGAAGTTTCTATGGGCATGTCATCAGATTACAAACTTGCAATAACCCAGGGTAGTACTATGATCCGTGTGGGAAGTCTTATTTTCGGAACTCGGCCAAATTCGAACTAAATGAACGATTACATTTTAAGGAAGGCAGAAAAAAAAGACTGCATAAGACTTCTCGAGCTAATACAAGAGCTTGCTGAATATGAAAAAGCTCCTGAAGAGGTTACTGTTAGCTTCGATGAATTTGTAGATTCGGGTTTTGGGGAACACCCCGTTTGGGAAGCATTTGTAATCGAATCGGAAGGGCAGATTCAGGGGATGGCCTTATTTTATATTCGGTATTCTACCTGGAAAGGTCGGCGGATGTATTTAGAAGACATTATCGTTACCAAAAATATGCGGGGTAAAGGATATGGTAAACTCCTATTCGATAAGGTATGGCAGACTTGTAAAGAACGCAATTACTCTGGCATGGTGTGGCAAGTACTGGATTGGAATACACCTGCAATTGATTTTTACAAAAAATATGGGGCCGAATTCGATGGGGGATGGCTGAATGGCTCGCTAAAAAATAACTAAGACAAAAATATGAAAACGAAACACCTATACTCAATCTGCTGTATTTTATTTTCGGTTTTTCTTTTTTCCTGCTCTTCTATAAACCATACCAGTAATGATTCGAATAACTCTCTAGCTTCTTTTTATTACAAAACATTTCGAATGACCTCTTCAAAACCTTTGCAGAATTCTGATACTACATACTTTTACGTTTCATACCCAGAATTTTCAGATGCGAAGATTAGCGAATATGTTCAAAGCCATTTGGTTCTAGATTCAGGGAAAGTTTCAGTTGAGGAAATGGGAAAAGAGTTTATAACGGCCTATGATGAATTTTATGATGAAGTGGAATATAAACGGCCGTGGTATCAAGAAAAAAAGGATTCAGTGAACATCCAAACCGTGAATTACATAGGATTTAGCAGCAATTTTGAATCTTATACTGGAGGTGCTCATGGACTCCATTATATTCTCTATAACAATTATGATGTTAAAGAAAATAAGGAACTGTCCATCGGTGATATCATCCGTCAAAGCGATATGGAAGAGTTAACCAAAATTTCGGAAGGAATTTTCAGGAAACAGGAAGGAATTTCGGAGACGCATTCGCTCTCTGACGACTATTTTTTTGAGGATGGAATTTTCAGTTTGCCAAACAACTTCATTTTGCAACATGAGGGAATATTGTTCTTATATAATATTTATGAAATAAAACCTTATGTCTCTGGATATACCAATTTATTGATTCCATACAGGGCTATACAAAGTATGCTTACCCACGAAGGAAAAGAAATTATAGCTGGACTAACAAAACAAACAATTTAATGCTAATATATAAGTTTGGCGGTGCTTCAATAAAAGATGCCAAGGGTGTTGAAAATGTCGCAAAAATAATAAGCACAAAAAAGGATGAACCTTTACTTGTTATTATTTCGGCTACACAAAACACTACTAATGAACTCGAAAAGGTTTTGGATGCCTACTTTCACAAGCAAGCTGATTTAAGCTTACTTGTTGAGAAAGTAAAGTCGCGACATGAAACCATGATGATCGAACTATTTAAAGACACCCACCATCCAATTTTTGATGAGGTAGCTAACACCTTCGTGGAAATCGATTGGATCATTGAGGAAGAGCCGCAAGATGAATACGATTACCTATATGACCAAATTGTGTCGATTGGAGAATTGGTATCTTCAAAAATCGTGAATGCTTATTTGCAAGAAGTGGGCTTGACGAGTAAGTGGGTAGACTCTAGAGATTATATCCTTACGGATAATAATTTTCGAAATGCTGAAGTAAACTGGGAGGAGACAGAGGCAAATATTCAGCGGGATATTCCCGAAATACTAAAGCATCATATCGTCGTAACACAAGGTTTTATTGCAAGCACCTCTGAAAACCTCACAACTACTTTGGGTCGCGAAGGTTCAGACTATACGGCAGCCATCTTTGCTTCCTGTTTAAATGCGAAGTCGGCTACCATTTGGAAGGATGTACCTGGTGTTTTAAACGCAGATCCGAAATGGTTCTCTGAAACAGAGCTCATTACAGAGTTATCTTATTTGGATGCTATTGAGCTAACGTATTATGGGGCAACCGTTATTCATCCAAAGACGATAAAGCCGCTTCAGAACAAGGAAATATCTTTGCATGTTCGCTCCTTTATCGATTATGACAAAACCGGAACCATTATTCGTAAGACTAAGGAAAGCCTTCCGGTACCTTCGTTTATCTTTAAAGTCAACCAGGTATTAATATCAGTGTTACCCAAAGACTTTTCTTTTATTGTCGAGGATAATTTGAGCCATATCTTCAGTCTCTTTCATAAACATAAGATTAAAGTAAACATGATGCATAATAGCGCCGTTAACTTTTCAGTTTGTGTAGATTATCAAGAAGCAAATTTATCGATGCTAATTGAAGATCTGGAGGAGCGATTTAATGTTGCTTATCAGCAAGATTTGGAGCTCGTTACAATTCGCTATTATAACCAAGACACCATTAATAGGGTATTGACGGAAAAAGAAATAATATTGGAGGTAAAAGACTCGTATACTTGCCAAATGCTGATAAAATCGAAATAGGTTAACACATGAATAAGGAAATCTTAAAGCAGGACGTACAGGATTTCTTGAGGGCTAATGCCAAGGAAAATGCTAAAGGCATTGCTTTGAGAAAAAGTCCTTTTAGTGGGATATCTAGTTCGGAATTGGCTACTCAATTGGAAAGTCGACAAAGAGCTGAAAAAAAACTTCCTCTTTGGTTTGAAACGGACGGCATTTACTATCCTTTATCGTTGTCCATTGAGCAGGCTTCATCTGAAGAAACTGCTCTCTATAAAGCGAGTTTAATAGTAGAAAACTCCACGTTGATTGACCTAACCGGTGGGATCGGGATTGACAGCTATTACTTTTCTAAAAAAGTAAAGAAGGTAGTTCATTGTGAAATCAACCCTGAACTATCAGAAATTACACAGCATAATGCTACCGTTTTGCAAGCAAAAAACATAGAGTTTGTGCAGGGAAATGGGCTTAGTTTTTTAAACGAGCAAGCGAATGGAAAATTCCAAACTATATACCTCGACCCTTCGCGGAGAGTGAATACGAAAAAAGTATTTATGCTCAAGGATTGTGAACCAAATATTGTCGACCTACAAGAAGAATTAGTTAAAAAAGCATCAACAGTACTTGTTAAAGCCGCCCCTTTATTAGACATCACTTTAGCACTCTCAGAATTAAGGTACGTTAAGGAAGTGCATGTGGTCAGCTTAAAAAATGAATGTAAAGAGGTTCTATTTCTCTTGGAAAAAAATTTCAACGAATTCCTATTGATCAGGGCAGTGGGCCTTGGAAAGGATTCATACTTTGAATTTGATTTTTCCCTCAACGAAGAAAAGCAAGCCGTCGCAACTTATTCGCTTCCCAACCGATACCTTTACGATCCCGATGCTGCACTTTTAAAGGCCGGTTGTTTCAAGCTCCTATCCGAGCGCTTCGCCATTCAAAAACTACACCCCAATACTCACCTTTATACCTCTAAAGAACTTTTTTCGGGCTTCCCTGGAAGAAGTTTTGAAATAAAGGAAACATATGAATACCCTGTTTTCAAAAAGATGAAAAGGAAGTGGAATGCGAATGTAATTTCAAAGAATTTTCCAATAAAAGTTGAAGAGGTTAGAAAAAAACATAAAATAAAAGAAGGAAATCTTGACTATTTATTCTTTTGTAAGTCTGCGGATGAAAAACTTTTTGTAGTCTATGCAAATCGACTACCCTAGACCACTTACCCCACCAGAAACGGCTAATTTCATCGCATCAGTTGCACTCATATTTAGGGGCTTAACGTTCTCAGCTTTTGCGATATGAACCTGGCCAGCAAAGGAATATGCATATGGGAAATATACCATCACTTCACCTTCCAAACCCAGTGATGATAAATCTCTTTGGGTTAAAAAGCCAATCTTTTTTAATCCGCTGTCGTTTACTTTTACAATTACCGGCTCATTAAATTTCTTATCGTCCCCTACAAAAGCTTCTGTAAAATCTTTTATTGAAGAATAAAGGGTTTTAAAAAGTGGGATGCGATTTACGAGCTTGGTAAACCAATTTATAATGGGTTCGGTAACAAAGTTTGTCACTAAAAAACCCGCGAAAATCAAGATTACTAAGATGCTTAAAATTCCTAAACCAGGGATATAAACTGGTCTACCTTTTTGATCAGTCCACAATTGTCCGCTAAGATTTAATGCGGAATCAATGTTTGATATTGCCCAAAACAACAATGCAATAGCGCCGACAAGTGGAACTAAAACAATTGCCCCTTTGATGAAATAATTAAACAATAAACGTAAAAGTCGCTTCAACATATTACAAACTTAATCTTAATTTCAATTATAAAAACTCTTTTATTCGTAAAAATAAACTCTTTTTACCCGCTGTGAAATACCGGCTAATAGCTCATATGAAATTGTACCAATATCTTTGGCTAACTCTTCAATCCGTGGGTTTTCACCAAACACAATAACCTCATCCCCTTCTTTCACATCGACATTTGCTATATCTAACATGCACATATCCATGCAAATATCTCCTATCGTTGGCACTAATGATCCGTTGACGAGCATCTTACCGACACCATTTCCAAATCGGCGATTATAACCATCAGCATATCCTATTTTTACGATGGCAATCTTTCCTTTTGCGGACAATTGCCCCCTTCTTCCATAACCGATGGTCTCGTTTGCATCGACTTCCTTAATTTGCGAGATCACCGTTTTTAAAGTAGCAACCGTCTCTAATGATTGATGTTGATTTGAGAAACTGTTAATACCATAAAGTCCAACGCCCAAACGAACCATATCCAATTCAGCCTCTGGGAAACGTAAAATTGCAGCAGTATTGGCTATATGCGTTAAGAAGTGATAACCAAGTTCCTTTTCCAGGCTTCCAGAAAAAGCATTAAGAATTGCTATTTGCTTACGGGAGAAATCGTCATGGACCGGATTATCTGAACCCGCCAAGTGAGAAAATACACTGGCAACCTTCACCCTATCACTTGCTTTGATAATATCCACAATTTTGCCTAGGTCTTCCGGGTTAAAGCCTAAACGATGCATACCTGAATCTAACTTTAAGTGAATAGGGTAATGTTTAGTCTCTGTCTTATTTAAGAAGGTAAGAAAGGCATGTAAATGCTGAAAACTAAAAATTTCAGGCTCCAGTTTATATTCAACAATATTCTCCAGCGATAGTAGATCCGGGCTCATTACCATAATGGGCAGTTTAATCCCTGAATTGCGCAAGGTTATTCCTTCGTCGACATAAGCAACTGCCAGATAATCGACTTGGTTAAATTGAAGCAGATTGGCAATTTCGAAACTTCCGCTGCCATATGAAAATGCCTTCACCATGACCATTAATTTGGTTTTGGGTTTCAAATGGTTCTTATAAAACTTTAGGTTATTCTCTAAAGCATTTAAATTAATCTCTAAAGAAGTGTCATGGACTTTGGAAGATAAGGCCTTACTAATCGCTTCAAAAGAAAATTTGCGCGCTCCTTTTATTAATATCGTTTCATCTTGGAATTTAAACTCATCGAGGTGTTTCAAAAAGGCGTTGGTTGTGGGAAAAAACTTAGAGTTTGGCTTAAATAGGTTTGAAAACTCACTTATTTCATCTCCTATCCCAATAAATCGATCTATTTTCCTGTTTTCTATCAATTCTGAAACATTCCTGTATATTTTCTCTTTATTCGTTCCAATTTCTGGAATATCAGATAAAATGAGCGATCTTTTCTGATGTTGGTTTTGTTGTTGGAGAAAATCAAGCGCAATGGTTAGGGAAGAAACATCACAACTGTATGAATCATCAATAATGGAAGAGTTATTAATCCCATCCTTCATTTCTAATCGCATTTTAACAGCTGTTAAGGACTTCATTCTTTCTTCTATGACCTGAGGCGGCACGTCCAATGCGAGGAGCACAGACCAGCAGATAAGCGCATTCTCCATCGATGCATCGTCTTGGAATGGGATTTCGATTTGAACAGCCTCTCCTTTATATTTAGCGGTTAGCATTCGAGTTCCTGTATCTGTTCTTACACTGCTTACCAGGTTAAGATTACATGCTGGTTCTTGTCCCCAGCTAAAAGTAACACCATTTATGTTGTCGGAATATTTTTTGGAAATATATTCGGGTGAGTAAATGAATAAATCGACGTTCTTAAAAAGCTTCATTTTTTCGCGAATCTTTTCATCCTTGCTTTCAAAGTTTTCAAAATGGGCTTTTTTGATGTTTGTTAGTACACCAATAGTTGGATTAATCATTTTTTGCAATGATTCCATTTCATTTGGTTTACTTATACCGGCTTCAATAATAGCTAGATTGTAATCGTCACTCAGCTGCCATAAGGATAACGCCACCCCAATTTGTGAATTGAAGCTTTTTGGACTTCTTACAATTGCAAGGTCTGGAGAAAGTAACTGGTACAACCAATCTTTGACGATGGTCTTTCCATTGCTCCCTGCTATTGCTATTACTGGATACTTAAATTGTGCACGATGGTAAGCTGCTAAAGCCTGTAATGCCTGCAAGACGTCTTCTACTTCTAAGAAATTGGCATCAGGAAAATCTGAGAAATGAACACGTTCTTTCTCTACAACAAAGTTTCTAATCCCTCTTGTGTAAGCGTCCTTCAAAAAGATATGCCCATCCCGATTGCTTCGTAGTGCAAAAAATAAGGAAAGTTGTGAATCTACAATTTTACGACTATCAAATACAAGGTATTGAATATTATCATCCTCATTTATCAATAAAGCGTTTGACTCTATGATAGCTGCGATATTTTTAATTTTATAACTTTGCATCCCCATTTCGCTACGAATTTCATCATTATTTTGGAATCCTCGTATATTTTTACAATTTTAAATGATGGAGCAAGAAAAGTCAAAAAAGAAAACTGTTTTCACAAGCTTGCAAGCTCAAAAAAAAGCGGAACATTATTGTGCTTATCAAGAGCGCTCGCAGCAAGAAGTTCGCGATAAACTTTATAGCTGGGGTATGTATCCAAACGAAGTTGAAAATATTATTGCCGAATTGGTTCTAAACAATTTCATCAACGAAGAACGCTTTGCTACCGCTTATGTTTCTGGCAAATTTAAGATGAACCGATGGGGGAAAATAAAAATCTCACAGGGATTAAAGATGAAAGGAATTTCTGCACGACAGATTCAAGAATCGCTAAATTCTATCGATATGGACGAGTATTTATCACAGTTAAATTCGCTTTTAGAAAAAAAAGCTGCTGTTTTGAGGGAAAAAGATGGTTACAAACGTAAATCGAAACTTGCAAACTTTGCATTAGGCCGCGGATTTGAAAGTTCTTTGATTTTTGAGATACTGAATAACAAAGACTTATAAATTATTTAAAATATTTTAAAATAAAACTTGTTTTAAATACAAATCTGCCTATATTTGCATTCACCAAAACGGAAATATGCGAAAGTAGCTCAGTTGGTAGAGCGCAACCTTGCCAAGGTTGAGGTCGCGAGTTCGAACCTCGTCTTTCGCTCCAAGTCCCTTTACAAGAAGGGACTTTACATTTCTAAGCAAATGTAGAATGCTCGGATGGTGGAATCGGTAGACACGCAGGACTTAAAATCCTGTTCGCCCTAAAGCGAGTGTGGGTTCAAGTCCCACTCCGAGTACAAATGCAAAGAATAGCCGGTATGAAAATGCTGGCTATTCTTGTAAACAGCCTTTAAAGCTCTTAAAAGGCACTTTTCTCAAGTCGTTAACTTATGATTTAATTTCCCCGCTAGGAAACTGCTAGGAACTCAAAATCATGAGCAATTCTTTTTACGATTTCGCGATCACTAATGGTTTAACAAACACGCCATTTCCCCAGACTAATAAAAATACACTGTTAGTCACAATGAGTGACGAGGACGTTTTAACGAAGTTCCAATTGAACTTTAAGGTGTATATTTCTCATGCGCTTCTTTTGCTAATCCCAAATGTATTACATTATTTATTTCAACTTGATCTGATTGGTGGCGCCGCTCTAAATACTCGTTGCAAAGAGCGTTGTTACTCACTACAAACTCAGCTAGATCCTGATTTACTTCCTTGCTATTTAAATTAAGTTTTCGGTAATAGGCTTCTAATTTATCCTTTTCTATCCACTCGGCTAAAGAAATTTTTGCGGCGGAGACATTGTCTTTCCCATAAATAACATTCGCCATATAAATCGAAACTAAAAAAATACTATCTATATCCGCTTTCAAAATGCAGAAACTTTCAAATCCTTTAGCTTTGTATTTGGCTTGTAGCTTTTGAAAACGTGTTACTTCGATAGTTAATTTACTTTGATCTTCTTCCCTATCGTTAGATGTAAGTGCGCTTTCTGAAACCGTGATTACCTTTTCAGTCCTGCTATTTTCTACATCTGAATCCGAGACGTTCTGTTTCTGGGAGCATGACCCCAAGAACATGAACGTTGCATTAACAAAAAATATTAACAGTAAAAAAAGTCTCATAAACGCTTCGCTTTGTTCTCCAGCTTATTGAATTATTAAATGTACCGAAAGTTGCTGAACAAAAAAGCCTCAAAAATGAGGCTTTTTTGTTCAGCAACACATCTATTTACTTAGACTGTATCTTCAGTTAGATTATATTGGGCTAATACATCTGGAGGTACCCCTTTCCATTGATTAGGCGTATTTCCTTTGTATCCAATATCGTCCACACCGATTTGAGTAGTATAAAATCCTGATGCAGTCAAGCTTCTCATCCTATTAAAAAAGGTAACCCCTTGCTGCATCTCTGGTTTAGCGATGTTCGGATAAGCTATTTCGTCTATAACTTCAATTTGCTCGTCTACACTCGTATCAATAAATGTAGTACCGAAGCGGTTTAAGCAATGTAGGTCTAACCATTTCAACCCACCACGCATTGGCAATTGATGGCTCGGAATATCTTTGACAATAAACTCAATAAAATCAGGAACCTTAGCATCTGTTGCACTTCCTGATACGTCATCCGCCGGTATGATAATATCAGCAAGAACTGCTATCGTCGCCATTTCGTGTTCAGTAAAAAACTGTTCACTATTCAGCTTATTGAGTCGCTCTATTTCAAAAGCCTCACGCCCGGGCTGACTAGCAAGCTCTTCTTTACCAATTTTATTATCTGGTTCATTTTTACAAGCTTTTAGTAATAAAGTTGAACTAAGAGCTGTCAGTCCAAGTGCCTTTAAAGTATCTCTTCTATTCATTACGCAAGATTTTGTTTTTTTCTCTGTTCTAAAATATATTCTGAAGTTCTCATCGATAAAGCAAGGATTGTCCACGTTGGATTCTTATCTCCTTGCTGTACAAATGGGGCACCATCTACCACAAATAAGTTATCACAGTCATGCGCTTGGCACCATTTATTCAAAGCTGATGTTTTCGGATCATCTCCCATTCTTACAGTACCCACTTCGTGTATGATCTCTCCTGGTTTCAATAATCCATAGTCTTGTTCTGGTCCCTTAGGCTTGGTTATGGCAATCGCACCCATTGCATGGAGCAACTCTTCGAAGGTCTCTTGCATATGCTTTGCCTGCTTTAACTCTGCATCTGTCCAAGTATATTGGAATCGTAATACTGGAATTCCATATTTATCGACAACATTTGGATCAATTTCACAGTAGTTATCTTCTCTAGCGATGGCCATTCCTCTTCCTGCCATTCCAACGGAGGCACCGTAAAAGCGTCTATAATCGTCTTTCAATCCTTTTCCATACCCCCCGGCTTCCTTCATATTTCCATCACGATCCGGAACCAAACCATTTAAACTGGGCACATTTCCACCAAAACCGTAAGAAGGCATACCCATACCCCCACCGTATTCAATATGGTAACCTCTTGGAAAATCTAAATTCTTATTATCAAGCCACCACGGAGAATAAATATGCACACTACCCACTCCATCCTCATTGTATCGTTTACGATCCATCAGCTGAGGAAGAAAGCCTGACATGCCAACACCAGTAGAGTCATGTAAGTATTTACCTACGATACCACTGCTATTTGCCAGTCCATTGGGGTGATTGGTTGATTTTGAATTTAATAAAATACGGGCCGATTCTGCAGCGCTAGCAGCAAGAATCACAATTCCGCCTTCAACCTGGTATTCTTGCAGGTCGTCTTTATGAACATAAGAAACACCTGTTGCTTTTCCGTCAGGTCCAGTAATAACCTCTCGAACCATTGCATTTGGAATAACCTCGAGATTTCCACTCCTAATTGCTGGAATTACCAAGCAAGAGGAAGATGAAAAGTCAGCATATACTTTACATGCTCTACCACATTGTCCACAAAAGAAACAAACACCACGGTCCGTATTACCAGGTAATTTTTCGGTTAAAACCGATCCTCTACCAGCAATTACCTTTACACCTGTTTTCTTTGCACCTTCTTTTATTAAAAGTTCAGTAAGTCGAGGTTTTGGTGGAGCTAAGAAAATACCATCGGGTTCATTTTCCAATCCTTCTTTAGTTCCATAAACTCCGATCAAGCGGTCTACCTTATCGTAGTATGGCTTTACGTCGTCATAAGTGATAGGCCAGTCATCGGTTGCACCATCGTAGGATTTACCTTTAAAGTCAAGTGGACCCATTCGAAGTGAGATCCTGCCCCAGTGATTTGTCCGGCCGCCTAGCATCCTCGCACGAAACCATTCAAATTCTGTTTTACCTTTTTTGGTATAGGGTTCTCCATCTAATTGCCAGCCACCATAAGCAGCATCAAAATCACCAAATGGACGAACAGTAGATGCACCCCTTCTTGCCGATTCCCAAGGCCATTTCAATTGTAAGGAATCAATAACGGGGTCATAAAAAGGCCCTGCTTCAAGCATTAAGACCTTTAAACCAGCATTGGCTAAAACATATCCCGCCATACCACCACCTGCACCAGAGCCAACAATTACAACATCATACTTTTTACTCGACTTTTTAATCTGTATTTCTTTCATAGTTTCGTTTAAGCTTATGCTAAAGTAATAAAAAAACAGTTAATTCCAAGACTTCAAAAATGGCTTAATTGCTTTTATCCAAGCGGAATAGCCTTTTGCATTCATGTGAAGTTGATCTTCTAAAAAGATATCAGTCTTTGGATTTCCGTCTTTATCTAACATTCCATGAAAGACATCTATAAATTCAATCTTATTCTCCTCTTTAATAAAGCTTTCAATTTGTCGATTCGCTTCCATCATTTTAGGCAACAAGTGCTTTCGACTAGGACTTGGCTTAATCGACACATATGCAATATCGATATCTCCAAGATCATTTCTTAGCATATTATATAGCTGTTTGAAACGAAGAAATACCATCCTAGAGGAAACAGTGTCCGATTCAGCAAAATCATTTTCACCGCAATAGATTACGACTTGTTTGGGTTGATAAGGAGTTACAATATTGTCGTAATAATAAATTACATCTTTTAATGTCGAGCCTCCAAAGCCGCGATTTATAATCGGATGCTCAGGAAAATCAGTTTGTACACTCGTCCAATTCGTGAAGGATGAACTTCCAATGAACAAGATGGCGTTTTGAAGGGGAGTTTTCAAACTATCCTGTTTTTTGAATGCTTGAATATCTCTCCAAAACCGAGCTTCCTGTGCTTGTACGTTAGAAAAGCACGAAAGAACAACGAATGCTAATAATACCTTTAAAACAACTTTTTTATAGCTCATATTAAAAATCACACATTTAATGTTAAAAACCAGTAATCACTTTATCTATAAATTTCAACTTCAATTTTACCTTCTTCAGTAACCGTTCCGCGATACATCCCAGCTGTATTAAAAGGCATTGCTACATTTCCATCTTTATCCAAAGCAATTAACCCTCCATCACCGCCCATGCTGTCAATCTTCTTCATAACAGTTTGCGAGGCTTCTTCTACACTGAGCCCTTTGTATTCCATTAGGGCTGAAACATCGTATGCTGCGACGCTTCGGATATAAAACTCACCCCATCCCGTAGATGATACCCCTACCGTAGCGTTGTTGGCATAGGTGCCGGCGCCAATAATTGGGGTATCTCCCACTCTACCATATTTTTTATTTGTCATACCTCCGGTTGAAGTTCCTGCGGCCAAATTTCCTTTTAAATCAAGCGCGACGGCACCTACCGTTCCAAATTTATCGTCCTTATTTCCGCCTAAAGTTGAAGAGCTCTTACTTCCGTGATCTAAAACCGCACGATTTTCATCTTCTTCTAAAGCACGTCGAAGCCCATCCCAACGCTCTTGGGTCCAAAAGTATTTTGGGTCTACCAATTCTAAACCAACTTGCTTTGCAAAGATTTCAGCACCGTTGCCAATCATCATTACGTGTTCCGACTTTTCCATAACAGCTCTTGCTGCACTAATTGGATTTCTGATAGTTGTCACGCCGGCAACTGCACCTGCGGACAGTGTTTCACCGTTCATGATCGAAGCATCCAGTTCATTTCTTCCCTCATGGGTAAAAACAGCCCCCTTGCCTGCATTAAATAAAGGTGAATTTTCCAAAATGTGAATAGAGGCTTCAACTGCATCTAGGCCACTGCTTCCGGATTTTAAAAGCTCGTAACCTTTCTGCAAAGCTTCTGTCAACGTCTCTTTATATAATACTTCTTTTTCAGAGGTCATATTCTTCTTTAAAATAGTGCCCGCTCCACCATGAATTACCATAATGTATTTCGGTTTTCTATCTTGAGCCATGCTAGATAAACTAAATAAAATAAAAAGAAAAGCGAATACAGTATTCCTTTTCGCAATGAATATATGGGTGTATTTTTGCATCTTGATTTTTAAAGATACAATTTAATTAGATTAAGACAACAGGAATTTCTACTCGAGAAAAACTAATGAGAATTTTAAACTATTCTTAAAGTTGAGAAGAGGAAAGATTAACTAGTGGCTGTTTATAATTAGAACCTTGTATTGCCCCGCGTTTTTCCAGCTCTTTATCAATATAGGTTTGAATTGAAGATTTTCCTTTGCCCCAAATTGGCGCGATCAGCAGTTCCTGATCTGCCAGGCCAAATAAACGTTGGATGACAATATCCGGACGTAGGAGAGGAATAAATTCACATAAAAAATCAGTGTACTCTTCGAGACTGAACACTTTAAACGGTTCACGTTTGTAATGTACACTCATTATTGATCCTTCAACAATATGAAGGTGATGTAGTTTTATGAATTTTATTTGTGGGTAGCGATTAATCTCTTCAGCATACTGCAACATCATCTCCTTGCTTTCCCAGGGGAAACCAAAAATCGTATGCACGGAAACATCGATTGGACTGTTTTCTAATAAACCCAATGCCTTACCCAGCTCTTCATGAGAACAACCCCGATTAATTCTAGTTAGCGTGTCATTATAAATCGACTCCATCCCCATCTCTAAATCTACATCGACTCGATCTGAATAACTTTCCAATAAAGCTACCTTTTCAAAATCGATACAATCCGGTCTGGTTCCCACTGATAAGCCTACCGTTCTTTCTGGGTCAATACTTAAAGCTTCATCATAAAGTTCTTTTAGATAGTGAACAGGTGCATAGGTATTTGTATTAGGCTGAAAATAAATAATAAACTTTTCGGCACGATAACCATTAACAGCGCGTTCTATTCCTTCTAAGACCTGCTCTCGTATAGTGGGTAATTTTCTTGCAGAATCGGGGGTAAATGAGTCGACGTTGCAATAGGTACATCCTCCAAAGCCTTTGGACCCATCGCGATTTGGACAGGTAAAATGACCATCGACAATAACCTTAAAGACGCGTGTGCCCTGGTATTTTTGTCGTAAATATACTCCGTAAGAATTATATGGCTTATGACCTAAATCGACTAATGTACTCATTTGCCAAAGTTAGGCATTAAAAAATAAAACGATTCGTCGAACCCTTGAAAAGAATAGGGTTAGTTTACATTTTTCAACACTGCTGGTGAATATCCATAGTGCTTTTTAAAAGCGGCACTAAAATGGGATGCATACCTGAATCCCACTTCCTCGGCCACATGAGATATTTTATAATCATTGTTTTGAAGAATATGATGTGCCTTTTCCATTCTACATCTATTTAAATAATTGAATACCGTTGTACCGTACACCAATTTAAAATGCTTTTTTAAGGTTGAATCGTTTGTTCCTACAGAATGTGCCAATCCCAAAAGAGTATAGCTCTTCTCAGGATTTTTAGATAACATATCTTTGACCTTTCTTATTCTTTCGAGCTCATCCTTTTTTAAACCTTTGAACCTATCCTCTTGTGAATTAATTGTCATAAATTGTTCTAACTGAAGTCCTAACAATTCGATAATTTTTGCTTGGAAGTAAATGTGCTTACATACGTCTACGCGATCAGATTCTGTCAAACTATTTATCAGTAACTTCATATCCCAACTTAATTGAAAATTTGTTGAGCTAAGAAGAACTGGTTCCTTTTCTTTTTGAACCTTTTGTTTGAAATCCATAAAAAGCGGACTGCCATCTACTGGAAAGTAATTGAAAAACGCATTTGATTCTAATATCACCGCAAATACTTCGACTGCATTACTATCAACCGCCAAAAAACGAACAGGCTCCTGATTAGGTAAAAAAAATAGATTATGACTCTGTTGAAAACGCGTTTTTTTTTCAATTGAGTAGTTGAGCTCAATTTCTCCATTTGTACAAAAACACATCAGGATACTATTTTTGTCCATAGGCAAGTCTAATTGACCTTTGAATCCTTTATCAGTTAAAAAATGCCATAGTCGGAAACCAACGCTATTTAATTCATATATATCACCCTCTACAGATTCGCGAGAATGCTCGCTATATAAACTACAATTCCTATTGTTTTTGATAATAGTTCCGGAATATTTATCCATAATTATTTCCGCTTAACGTAAAAAATACTCCGTTTAATGTCATTGAATATTTTTATAAATTTTTACTTTTGCTTTAACCTTATTTAGACTACATCTAAACAAAGCCAAAAGTAATATAAAAACTTAGATAATACTACTATTCTGTAAATACCCTATTCAATTGCAATGATAAATACTAAAAAACGCACTACTTGTTGGCCCAAAATCCGGAAGCTTTTTAATGATGTTCATTTATGGGTAGGACTGGCTTCTGGTTTAATAATTTTTGTGGTATGTCTTTCGGGCACCATTTACACCTATAATACTGAAATCAGGGAACTCGCTTCTCCGCATCTACATCGTGTCGAACAGCAAACACATAAAAAAAAGGCTGACGAATTGATAAATGCAGTTAAGGAACATAATACAGGTACTGTTACTTCTATTTCCATTCCACATGATCCCTCCCGATCCTATGCAATTACATTACGTAGCCCAAACGATAAAAGTCGATTTGGTACCACTTACTATTTCAATCCTTATACCGGAGCGTTATTAGGAACGAGTGACGAAAAGACTAAAGCGGATAAATTCATGGGCTATATGTTTAGCTTACATCGATGGCTGCTATTAGACAAAATTGAGAAACCAATTTTTGGCTCCTTAGAAAACAGGAAACTGGGAAGTTATATTTCAGGGACAGCCACGATATTATTTACTTTAGGTTTACTCACGGGATTAGTGATTTGGTTTCCTAGAAAGATTAAGAACTGGAGACAGGGATTAAAGATCAAATTTGATAGTAATTGGAAAAGAATTAATCACGATTTACACAATAGTTTAGCTTTATATGCCTTCATCTTCCTTTTTATAATGGGAATAACAGGTCCGCAATGGTCTTTTGAATGGTATAGAACTGGCTTAAGAAAAACCTTAGGCACTTATCAAGAAGCTCCCCAACAAAATAATAGTTCACAAACAAATCGTACTAAAAAGCAAGATAAGACTGAAGAAAACGCACCTATTCAATTTCTGCCTATTGAGGAATATTTAGCGTCAGCGGCTTCTGTCGTAAGTTACAATGGAGATTATAGAATTTCTTTTCCAAAATCTGCTGAGGAACCTATAGAAATAAGCAAGAACAAAATTGGCTTTTTTGCTCCAGCTGCGGCTGATCAAATCACCTTAAATACACAAGACGCATCGGTTGTAAATATAGAGTTATTTAAAGATAAGCCGTTTAACGAAAGAATTAGCAGCTCGATAAAAGCGCTGCATATCGGCAATATCTACGGTCAATTTAGTAAACTAATCTATTTCCTCGCTTGTTTAATTGCAACGAGCTTGCCCATTACCGGAACGTTAATTTGGATAAACAAAATGAAAAAAACGAAAAAAAGGCCGTCAAAAAAGAAGGCCGTCGCGGTAGAACTAGAAAGTATTTAGGCAATTAATAGTGAATCCAAGAAAATTTATATTGCATGGTGGGTATCCTTGTTCTATCGGCAATTCGGAATAAACGGTCGGGAAGTTTCATGATATAGTCTCTTGCTTTTTCCCCTCCTTCATTTAAATCTTTCAGTGTATCCAACTTCCAATCTTTGATCAAAGTTTTCATGATGTCTATGTAATCAAAGGCTGTATACACTCCTAATCGTTGTGCTGCATCTGTGAAATGTCCAAATGTTTGACCCATTTCTAAGCCCATCTCTCTTAAAAAATGAGCAGGCATTACAATTTTCTTTCTCATCATATCTTCAAAAGCAATCAATACCTCACTTGCATCTACTTCTATTGCTTTCGAAATAAAAGACATATAAGCTTTTGCATGTCTTGCTTCATCAGATGCAATAACACCGCACATCTTTGCCAACAATTTATCTCCTGCAGCTTTTGCTAATCCGGCTACCCTTCTATGAGAAACATTGGTAGCGAGTTCCTGAAATGATGTGTAAACGAAATTACGGTATGGATCATTGCCTGTTCCAATATCAAAACCGTCTTTAATTAAGTATTGGGTCGATATCTCCATTTTCCGCATATCAACTCGACCGGATAAATAGAGATACTTGTTTAACAAATCTCCATGTCGATTTTCTTCAGCGGTCCAGGCACGAACCCACTTCATCCAGCCGCCTTGTTCGTTCCTTGAAACATCGTCTACCATGCTTAACCAAGATTCGTAAGTAGGAAGTGCCTCTTCAGTGATTGTATCACCTATTAAAACCGCTACTTCGTCATAAGACAGCGCTTTAGCGGCATCTTGAAGTTCTTTCACTTCTTGGAAAAAAGTGTCGCGAGAAGCATCTGGCAAGAAGTCTGCCGGCTGCCACATTTCGTCAACAGGCTTTAGATACTCACTCATTTCATTGAGCATAAAAGGCTCTAAATAAGCCATTACCTCTTTCCTTGATCCTTCGTTAATTTGGTGCTTGCGAATATCCATATCTGCTTCAAATTTAGTAAAAACCAGCGATAAAGTAAAATAAGTTAAAAAAGCTTATCCTTATCTACTTTCTCAACCTGCATCCCGTCTTTTAAGGTTTTTGAGATCGCTGTAAATGGACTTGTTACAACTTCTTCTCCTTCACTTAGGCCACTCAATATCCTTATATATTGATCATCTTGAATACCTGTTTTAACAGGCTTTAAGATCACCCTTCCGTTCTGATACACAAATACAACCTCTTCAATGGACAGATTTGGGTTATCTTCCTTTCCCACCGAATCCTGTTCAATATTCCGGCCAACAGAATCCACAAAAGATTTATTCTTTGGAACTTCACGAGTTGTAACAGACTGAATTGGAACTGCTAATCCATTATCTTCTTCGGTATGTATATCTACCGTGGCCGATAAACCTGGTTTAAATGGAGATGTCAATTCATTATCCCCCATAATATCTGCATAGGAGTCAGGTGATATTCTTACTTTAACCATAAAATTGGTAACCTGGTCTGCACTAGAAGTTGCGGCTATCCCAGTAGAGGAACTCGCAATTTCAGTAACGGTGCCCGTAAACTTTCGCCCTTGGAAAGCATCAACTTCGATGGTTGCCTCATTTCCTACCGAAATACGATTAATATCATTTTCGTTTACATCTACGTTTACCTCCATGGAGCTCATATTTGCAATTCGCATAATCTCGGTACCTGCCATTTGAGCAGTTCCCACAACGCGTTCTCCCAACTCAACACTCAACAATGAAACTACTCCATCAGCCGGCGCATAAATCGTGGTTCTTGACAAATTATCAGCAGCCTCTTTAACCATAGCATTCGATTGGTCGATACCGTATTTTGCGCCCAATACATTTTGTTCCTGCATGGCTAAATTTGCTTTTGCACCTTCGTACTCCGCACGGATTTGCTCAAATTCTGCTGCTGAGATTACTTTTTTGTTAAACAATTCTTGGTTACGTTTAAAAGTAGCCTCAATGTTATTAAAACTCGCTCTGTTTTGAATTAATTGTTGTTGTGCTGCGGCCAAATTAGCTTTCTGAGCATTTAAAGCAGCAATAGCGCGATCATACCCAGATTGGAGGATATCCGGTTTCACACGGCATAAAACTTGCCCTTGCTTAACAATATCGCCTTCTTTTATGTTTAACTCCACAATTTCTCCTGATACCTCGGAGCTCAATTTCACTTCTTTCTCCGGTTGTACCTTTCCACTTGCAGAAACGGTTTCGTTTACTGTTTTTATTTCGACTTTCTCTGTAGCGATTTTAGTTACATCTCCCTTACCGATCCAGCCTGCTTTATTTGCTACGATTACTAAAATAAGCAAAACCACTACCCCTATGATGTAGTACCTTAAATTGCTTTTCTTCTTTGCCATATTAATGTGTTGCTCTAAATGTAAATTAAAAACTTATGTCTTTCCCTAAATAAAAGTCAATGACCTTGCTTCTAAAAATGAGGTTATACTTAGCTGTAATAAAATCAAATTCTGCTTTATTCATGTTGGTTTGCGAAGTACTCAACTCCATAGCATTTGCTAACCCTACATCATAACGTTGTTTAATAACATTAAAAGCATCCCTCATCGATTCGAAGACCAGTCTTGAGGAAATATAATTCTTATCAGCTGCCCTTAAATCTAATACGCTTTGATTAATGACTTTATTCAAATCATTTTTAGCGCTTTGTTCATTTAATAATGCATTCTGGTATGAAATCCGCGCCCTTTTAACTCCAATTCGGGTTCTGAAATTATTAAAAATAGGTATATTTAAAGATAAGCCAACGAACTCGCTTCGATTTGCTTTTAATTGCTCGCGAAAAATCATTACTTCATTGGTTTGGGGATCGATAAAAGAACTCGTGTAGCCTGAACCTAAACCCGCAGAAACAGATAAAGTGGGAAAGTAAGCTCCTTTTTGAATTTTGATATTTGATTCTGCTGCTTGCGTATTATATTTTGCAATTTCGATTTCAGGAAAGTTCTCTACAGCGTAACTAAAAACTTCTTGTGCAGAATAACTTGATTCAACATTGGAAGGATCAGGCAAGATGGGTTTCTCTAAAACGATTGAAACGGTAGGATCCATTTCCATTAACTGTTTTAAATTCAAAATGGATAAATCGAACGCATTTTGTGTTGAAGTAACATTCGATTCATCAATCGCCACTTGGCTCTTCGCTTGAGATAAATCAGCTAAAGTCCTATTGCCTACATCGAAGTTAATTTGCTCCACTTCTAATTGTTGCTTGGATAGCTTTAGTTGTTCTGAGCTAGCTAATGTCAAATCTTGATTCGTTAATGCTTCCAAATAAGTTGTAACAACTGCTAGCTGCAAATCATTCTTTGCCTTTTCTGTACTGCTCTGATCTGCCAGTAATAAATACTTATTGGCCAATACTTGGTTTACCCTTTGAAATCCTTGAAAAATTGTAGCGGATGAGCTAATACTTCCATTTAATGAATTTACGGATTGAGTATTCAAGCTACCTGTTAACTGATCGAAATAAGATCCCCAGCGAAAATCACTACTTACACCAGAATTAAGTGTTGGGAAGAAATTCATCTTCGCTTGTTTGACATCTTGTTCTGTTAAAGCGGCTTGGAATTGTATTTGCTTAATTTGGAGGTTATTGGCTAATGCAATTTCTAATGCTTTCTCTAAGGTAATTGTTTCTTGTGCATTTACGCTTACAACGGATGAAACCAATAACATCAAAAACGCGCAGCCCAATGAAGTTATTCTTTTCATAATTTACTAGTATTTTCTTTCATAATAAACTTCTTCCAATCTACTCTTTGTTTATATCCTCTATGAAATGATTCATTACAGCAGAGGGAATTTGATATTTCATATTGTAAACCAATTCTATGTAAAATTTATCTAAGTTTGCAATATAATGTGGTACCCTATTAAATCCCCTAGATGGTTGCGACTCCTATATCCGCAGCTTCTATGGCATAAAAACCGAAAAGAGCAAACCTTATTTTTAACTTTTGACGATGGTCCCATACCAGATGTTACACCGAGCGTCTTAAAAATTTTAAAGAAGTATAATATAAAGGCTACGTTTTTCTGTGTAGGAGAAAACGTTTATAAATATCCTGAAATTTTCGAACAAATCCTTCAAGACGGCCATGCTGTTGGAAACCATACCTACCATCATTTAAAAGGATGGAACACTTCCAAAGAGGACTATATAGTAAATGTTGAACAATGTCAAAAACTGACTAACTCCAAACTATTTAGACCGCCCTATGGACGTGGCACTAGAGCTCAATATAAGGAATTAAAAGAGTCCTACGAAATTGTAATGTGGGATATCTTGAGTGGTGATTTCGACACGGCAATAAGTCCCCAGCAATGCCTTTCAAACGTCATAAAACACAGCACAAACGGATCGATTATCGTTTTTCACGATAATCTCAAAGCCAAAGAGAGAGTATTGTACACCTTACCTCGCGCCATTGAACATTGGATGAACCAAGGATTTACATTTGGAACTCTTTAAAAGAATGGTAAAATCACTTCACTTGAAAATCAGTCTGTGAAATTGTGTGCGCAGAAAAATAACCTAAAGAGTTGTTCGAAATATTAGATATCGGGTTTGAAGGAACATATGAGCCGGGGTTTTGGCTTTTCAAAGAGTTCCAGTATCCATATACTTCAGCATCTATGCATTGCATTTCAACAGTTACCAAATCTCCAGTAGATAATTTATTTGACCTATCTCTTAACGTTTGGGTAGTAGAATTACCATCAGTAAAACGATCATTAAAAACCCAGTAACTTGTATTCTCTATCCCATTAATCTTCACTTTAAAGCGATAAAAATTATCAACATCAACCGGATCTCGATAAATTACAGCTACAGATCGAATTGTTTCTGAAAGCACAGCAGCAGATATGGTTCCCACAGAATCCAATTCAACTGGCCGCGGCATTACAGACGTAGCCTCATAATCCTTTCCATTCACTGAAACATTTAAATGGTAAGTACTGCCTGGCTTACCCCGGAAATCATTTAAAGTATATCGTCCAGGCTCTTGTTCAGTCAATGCCATTGGACTGTTATTGTCTTCTTGAATTCTAACGACTGCACCCGAAACCGGGACCCTGTCTCCGGAGAAAAAGAAAGAAGTGGATTCCGACACTAGAACTTCAGAAGAAAGGCCTTGATCGTCTACATTTCCTTCAATAACCAAAAATGCTTCTGATTCATCTAAGGGTATATCGATCACCTTTTCACATGCCATAAAACAAGATGCAAAAAGGCACATCAAAATTATAAAGGATTTTTTCATTGATTTTTCTTTCATGGAAAAAATATTAATGAGTGTTTGTATTATAAGCTCGTTATAATGGTTCTGAATCTGTGACACATGATCGTTTCATTTTTAAAAGTTAAAATTCCATGTAATTGAAGGCACGATACCAAATAGTGAAATCTGGTAAGCCTCCGACTGTTTCGGATTTTCTTCATTTTCCCTAAAATCAATTAAGAAAGCATTTTTATGGTTGTAAGCATTATAAAGTCCGAAATTCCAACTTGAATTAAATCTGCTTTCCATTTTAGATTTTAAAGTTAGACCGACATCTAACCGATGATAGACAGGCATTCTATAGCCATTCCTTTGTGAGTAATACCAAACCGAACCATTGTCTATTGTATATTTTCCGCTAGGAAAGGTAACTGCGTTTCCGGACGTTAAAACAAAGCTAGCAGAAAAGTTTAATCGTGGATTAATCTCATACATCGCTACAAGATTCAAATTGTGTGTAACATCCTGCTTTGCTGGATACCACCTCCCATCATTAATTTGGTCAAACTGCCTTTCACTTCGTGAAAGCGTATAACTAAGCCATCCGTTAAAATCACCATCCCGTTTTTTAAAGAATAACTCTAATCCATAAGCTCTGCCAACTCCATAAAGTAAATCTGCTTCTAAATTAGGATTAGCTTGAATTTCGGCTCCGTTTTTATAATCAATCTGGCTCCGCATATCTTTATAATAAACTTCCGTAGATAATTCATAATGATCATCATCAAAATTTCGGTAATAACCCAGGGCGCCTTGAATGGCTGATTGAGGCTTGATATTTCGACTGCTCATTATCCAAATATCGGTGGGCAAGGTTGATGTCGTATTAGAGAGTTGGTGCAAGTTTTGGATGTTTCGATTGAAAGAAAGTTTTATACTATTCCTGTCGTTCATCATAAAGTTCGCTGATACGCGCGGTTCAAAATTCAAATACCACTTCGCTATTTCGTTTGTCCCTAATAATTCGCTAGAAATGACGTTCCCATTTTCATCATACTCTTGAAAAGTACCAGGTCCTAGGGAAAGAAAATTATTAATGCGTATTCCATACTCAAAATTTATCTTCTCAAATGCTTTCCATTGATGCGATGCATATAAAGAAATATCCGCTCCATGCCTTGACTCTATAGGCAGGGTATTTATTTGTGATTCGGCAGTAGCATCCAAACTTGCAGGAGATATTTTTTGATATATACCATTTATACCAAATCGAAACGAATTTCTCTCATCTTCAAAAAATTGAAAATCTTGTTTCAATTGATAATTTTTTATAAGTGATTTAATTGAAAAATTAGAGTTGTCATCAATCACGTCAACGTTATAGTTATAATCACTATAAACCAACGAGAGATTAGAGAACAAGCGGGAATTGTAAATATGGTTCCACCGTAAGGTAGATGTTATATTTCCCCAATTAAAATTAAACGCATCAGCATATCCTAATACATCCTTTCCGAAATATCCAGACAGATAAATAGTATTTTTCTCATTGATCTGATAATTTGATTTTAAATTAAGATCATAGAAATAAAGCGAGCTGCCGTTAACTGTGGAATCTTTAGACAGCTTTAAAAATAAATCTGCATAAGTACGACGAGCACTAATCATAAAGGATCCTTTCTCCTTTATGATTGGACCTTCTAAAGAAAGCCGAGAAGCAATTAGACCAATTCCACCTTTGACGTGGTAACTTTTTTTATTCCCATCCAACATATTTACATCGACAACAGACGACAACCTGCCTCCATACTGCGCCGGCATCCCCCCTTTATATAAGCGGATGTCTTTTATCGCATCGGAATTAAATGTTGAAAAAAAACCGAACAAATGAGAGGAATTATAAACCGTCGCTTCATCTAAGATAATAAGATTCTGATCACTTGATCCGCCGCGAACAACAAAGCCCGAATTTCCCTCGCCCGCAGAAGATACACCTGGTAGCAGTTGAAGAGTCTTAAGTAAATCCTTTTCACCAAATATGACTGGTATATTTTCAACATCCTTCACATTCAGTTCATTAATTCCCATCAATGTATTCTTAAGTTGACTTTCACGAGATCCCGCAACTATTTGAACCTCTTGCAAAGTGTTACCTGGCCGAAGTACAATATTTAAAAGAGTATTCTTAGAAACGTCAACGTTTACGATTGTATCTCGATACCCAACATAGCTGATTTGCATTCTATATTCACTAGGCTCAAGTAGGATAGAATAGAAGCCATACTCATTAGATCTAATAACGATGCCGTCTTCGTTTAAAACTTTAACGCTTGCTCCGTTTAGGGTTTCCAAAGAGAAGGCGTCCCGTATAGTTCCACTTACTGTAAATTTGGATTGTGCGAGAATAAAAGAAGGCAAAAACAAAAGGTATATAAAAACTACTAAAACCTTAGTTAAAACTTTCATCTTGGATTGTTATTATTTTCCAAAATTTTATCTACTATTTCTTGGACATTATTCTCGTAATAAACATCAATACCTTGTTTATGTTCTATCCAGGATTGAATAATTTCATCATTTTTCGGCTTCAAGTTTTTTATCACTGGCACCCCAATTTCCTTAAGCGCAGCAGCATTTAAATGTTGCTCGTACTGTTTCTTCATCGGAATAACCAAAAGCTTCTTTTTCAAGAAAAGTGCTTCAGCTGGTGTCTCAAAGCCCGCACCACAAAGCACTCCAGATGAAGTTGCCATACTTTCAATGAACCTCTCATTATGTATGGGTTGGATATAGACGTTTTTAACTTTTATTGGATATTTATTATGTTTTGAAAAAACCTCCCATTCGACTTGTGGAAATCTCGATAAATATTTTATTAAAAGTTTATCATCATACGAGGGAAGGTAAACGGTGTAATGTCCATTATCAACTACTTTCTGTTCTCTTACTTGCGCGCGAATAACTGGAGTATATATGGTCTCGCCATATTTTTTAAAATGAAAGCCGTAAGAAACGGAACAAGGTGCATAGTTCTCGAGAATAAACTTGCCTAATCGATCGACCTCTTCAGCAGGAGGCGCATCTTTATGAATGGCGGCAGCTTGATGACTTAATCCGATGCAGTCTTTATCACTTAAGTAACATGCCCACGCAGAAACAGGCTCAAAGTCGCTAATAACGACATCGTAATCAGAAACTGGTATGCTATTAATTTCTTTAAGAAAGGTTCGTATCCTCGAATGAGTAAAAGTTTTCCATAAATCTACACCTCCTGATTTTCCAAAAATAAAACTCAGTCCTCTCATACGATATTTCACATCAAAAGGAAGTTGAATATCTGTTTGGGTACCACTTAATAAAATATCAACTTCCGCTCGCTTTTGAAGGCAAGGAATGACATCCATGGCTCTACATAAATGGCCATTACCAGTCCCTTGGATGGCATATAATACCTTCATATCGTTTCTAATATGGAACTTTCAACCTATTGAACACCTTACTCCATAACCATAAAGGCCCTATAAGTAGAAATTTTAAATCTGTTAAAAAAGAGGGCTTCTTTCCTTCTATTTTATGCCCGATAAATTGCCCAATCCATGCTATTACAAAAATAGTTGCGCAAACTGCCCAAAAAGCAGGCCCACCGTCTCGTTCCCAATATTCCAATTGTACGATGAAATAGCTAAAAACTCCAAGGGTAAATAACATTGCCCAAAAAAGTATTCTTGATAAAGTCCAATAATAATACATCACAATTCCTATCACTATCGTTGCGAGATTTGCAAAGTCTTTATATTTCCCTAAGAATTCAAATTGAACAGGAATAGCCCATATAAGTCCAAGAATGGAAAAAAAGATCAATGGAACACAGATCCAATGGATAAGGACGTTCGTCGGATTTTGATGACTCCTTTCATATTCGATAAAATAACGATCAATAGGTTGAACAGATTGGTTATGCTTTGGTTTTTCTATCGGCATCTTCTAAACATTTTAATAAAAATTAAAGATCAACTCAAAAGGCAAGCTTAATCAGCTTGCCTCAATCATTCAATTCAAATAATCTTCCATTAGGTCTTACTTGGCAAATGCAACAGATCTAGTTTCTCGGATAACTGTAACCTTTACCTGTCCAGGATAGGTCATTTCTGTTTGTATTCTATTGGAGATATCAGCTGCTAACAATTCAGCTTGTGCATCTGAGATCTTCTCACTTTCAACTACTACCCTTAATTCACGGCCAGCTTGGATTGCGAATGTTTTCTCTACACCAGGGTAAGAAAGCGCTAATGCTTCTAAATCTTTCAGACGTTTTATATAGCTTTCGACCACTTCTCGACGGGCTCCTGGTCTAGCTCCCGAAATAGCATCACAAGCCTGTATTATCGGCGAAATCATGGAAGTCATTTCTATTTCATCATGATGCGCTCCGATGGCGTTACATACATCTGGATGCTCTTTGTATTTTTCTGCCAACTGCATTCCTAAGATAGCATGAGGAATATCAGGGTTATCCTCTGGAACTTTTCCAATATCATGTAACAGACCTGCTCGTTTTGCAAGCTTTACATTTAGGCCTAATTCAGCCGCCATTGTAGCGCAAAAATTTGCCACTTCACGTGAATGTTGTAATAAGTTTTGGCCATAAGAAGAACGATAACGCATTCTGCCTACCATTCTAATTAACTCAGGATGTAAGCCATGAATACCTAAGTCGATTACTGTGCGTTCGCCGATTTCAATGATTTCGTCCTCAATCATTTTCTTTGTCTTAGCAACTACCTCCTCTATACGAGCAGGGTGAATCCGCCCATCAGTAACCAATCTATGCAGTGCCAATCGTGCGATTTCTCGCCGAATTGGGTCGAACCCTGATAAAATAATTGCTTCTGGCGTGTCATCTACGATGATTTCAACACCTGTAGCTGCTTCAAGAGCTCGAATATTTCTACCTTCCCTACCGATTACTCGACCTTTAATTTCATCACTTTCAATGTGAAAAATCGATACGGAATTCTCGATAGCACTTTCTGTAGCTTGTCTTTGTATCGTTTGAATAACAATCTTCTTAGCCTCTTTACTTGCTGTAAGTTTCGCTTCTGCAACGATGTCTTTGATTTGACTTAATGCCTTAATTCGAGCCTCTTCACGGAGATTATCCACTAATCGCTCTTGTGCTTCCTCTGCAGATAAACCAGCTATTGCCTCTAATTGAGTAATTTGTTGATTCTTTAACACCTCTACTTCTTCGAAGCGCTTGTTGTTGACTTCAATTAACCGATCTAAATTCTTCTTCTGAACCTCTAATTCTTGCTTATCTCTATTTATAGCTTCAAAGCGCTGATTTATAGATTGTTCTTTTTGTCGAACAGTATTTTCTCTTTGATTAATTGAGTTGTTTTTTTGGCTTACTTCCCTATCATGTTCGGTTTTTAATTGCAAATACTTTTCCTTTGCTTCTAATAACCGATTTTTCTTTAAATGGTCAGCGTCTTGTTCCGCTTGCTTTAATATCTTTTTAACTTTGTTTTGAGCAGCGATTTCATTTTTTTTGAAAATATTTCGAAGCAGGAACCGACCTGTTATTACCCCGATAATAAGACCTATAATGATGTATAATATGGATTCCATTCTTTTGTTGTTATTGTTTAAATTCAAACTGATGTAATTCTCAGCTGAAAGCTCTTTTCTTAATTAAAAAAAAACCGCAGAAAAACTATAAGGTTTCATGTATCGTAAACTTCAAATTTTCAGGATTTGCGTATTGATCATTTCCAGATAGCAAAAGCGAAATGGAATACATCTGTTTACGCATCTAATATTGAAGCGTTAAGTTTAAAATAGTGAAACCCGAATTTAACTGCGGTTAACTCTTTGTCGGCTCTATATTGTTAAAGAACGATTGATTAGCTAATAAAGTTGGACAACAACTGATCTAACTGATGTACTTTCTCGGTCACATCCTTATCCTCATGTTTTGCATTGTGCTCTGCCTTTAAAGTTGCCGTTGCATAATGTAAAACTGCCATTGAAAGCAAATCCTGCTTATCCTTGACCGCATAATTTTCTTGAAATTCCTTTATACGATCATTTATTAACTTTGCTGCACGCCGGATCATTTCCTCTTCCTCAATGGCAATCCTCAATGGATAAATCCGATCAGCGATATTTATTTTTATGGAAATTTCTCCCATTAGTCTTGAGCCTTATTCACTAATTTTAATGCGTTTATTTCAATAGTAAAATGCACTTATCTATTTCTTGGACAAAATCGTCAATTTTTTGCTTTATACCAAGATTTTTTTCATTTATTACCTGAGCACTTGCCGTCATACCATCCAAGGAACGCGCAACAGCTAATGCCTTTACTTTCTCTTCCAATTCCTTAATCTTCGCTTTACTAGTACTTAAGGCAACGGTTAAAGATTGATTTTCAAGCTTTAATAAATCATTCTCTTCCTGCAAAATTACACATAAATCAATTAAACCAGTGGTTTTTTGCACTACGCGGTTTAATTGCTCAGAAACAGTTGACATAACTCTTTTTTATTTTCTTACTTCAGCATTGGCTTCCTTACCAAAGTTAACAATTAATTTTTGAACCAATGCATCAATCTGCTTATCTGTTAATGTTTTTTCTTCATCTTGGAAAGTAAAACTTAACGCATAGGATTTTTTTCCAACAGGCAATTTATCACCTTGGTAGACATCAAAAACATTAACTTTTTTCAAAATCTTCCGATCCGTTTTCTGTGCAATCTTTTCCAAATCAGAAAAGGTAACTGATTTATCAATTAACAAGGCCAAATCTCTACGAACAGATGGAAATTTAGACACTTCTTGATAAACAATTGAATTATTTCGAATCGCCTTTAACAACACTTCCCAATTAATATCTGCATAAAAAACTTCGTTTTCTATATCCATATCCTTTAGTAAGCTAGGCTTAACAGCTCCAAAAGAAACGATAAATTGTGGTCCTCTATGGTAAATTAAACCATAGTCAAAATGCTCGTCAACGACGTCTTGAACTTGAAAACTTCGAATGTTTAGTCGGTTCAATAAACCGTCGACTGCGCCTTTAATTTGAAAAAAGGATACAGCCCTCGATTGATGGTTCCACTGTTCAACTTTATCTTTCCCCGTCAGAAATAAACTCAAATGTTCGGTTTCCCTATACTTTTCCCCTTCAACAAAATAAGTTTTTCCAAATTCAAACAAACGCAAACTTGAATTTCTCCTTTTCTGATTGTATTCGATAGTCTCCAGTCCGGAAAATAGCAAACTCTGCCTCATTACACTTAAATCCCCACTCAAAGGATTCAAGATTTTAACTGCTTTGTCTTTGTCTTGCGCATAAGCTATTTTAGTCAACGAGTTGTTTAGGATCTCATGATACCCATTGCCTATCAAAAAATCGGACACCAAATTTTGAACTACTTCCTTATCTGGCTTTGCTGAAGTAGAAAGCGATGCTTTCATCTGCTGCTTAATTTCTATATTATTATATCCATAAATACGCAGAACCTCCTCAATAATGTCTATTTCTCTGGTTACATCCACTTTGTAAGAAGGCACTTCCAATTTTAGTATTTCGCCATCATCCTCTTTAACTTTTATTTCTAAAGCCTTAATGATTTCCTTGATCTCTTCCTTGGGTATTTCTTTGCCAATTACTCGTTGAACATTCTGATAAGAAACGGAAACCGCGAACGGCAAGATAGGATTTGGATAAAAATCAGAAATTGTCGACACATCACCAGCGCCAGTAATCTCTTTAATTAAAAACGCAGCACGTTGAATAGCCAATACGGTCATATTGGGATCCGTACCGCGCTCAAATCGAAAAGAAGTATCCGTATTCAATCCATGACGCTTTGCAGTTTTACGGACAGACACAGCATTAAAATATGCACTTTCTAGAAAGATATTTTGCGTTTCATTTGTTACACTAGACGATGTTCCTCCAAAAACCCCAGCAATAACTAAAGGTTCGTCCTGATCATAAATCATCAGATCTTCACCGTTTAGTTTTCTCCCAACCTCATCTAATGTTTCGAAAGCAAGATTCGCTTCAGCTTTTTTAACGACAATTTGCTTTCCAGCAATCTTATCAGCATCAAAAGCATGAAGAGGCTGCCCTAATTCATGTAATACAAAATTTGTGACATCAACAATATTATTAATTGGCCTTAACCCAATTGCTAATAACTTCTCCTTTAACCACTCAGGAGAATCCTTCACCTTCACGCCTCGGATAGAGAGTGAAGTATAACGTGGACAAAGATCCGGTTCTTCAACTGTGACCTTTATTTCGGAAACGCCCTTAAATTCTGTGTCAAAAACCTCAGGTAATTTGTAATCGCTGCGAAAATAAGCAGCAAGATCGCGAGCTACTCCTAAATGCGAAGCGGCATCGGCGCGATTTGGAGTCAGGCCGATCAAGTAAACAAAGTCATCTTGGATGTCAAAATAGTCTTTTGCTAGCTTCCCAATCTCAGCTTGCTCATTTAAAACCATGATCCCTTCATGAGACTTTCCCAATCCAATTTCATCTTCCGCACAAATCATCCCTTCAGAAACTTCACCTCTAATTTTTGACTTCTTGATAGCAAAGGGCTCCCCTTCTAACGGGTAAACTGTAGTTCCTACAGTTGCAACAATCACTTTTTGCCCTTTAGCAACATTTGGAGCACCACAAACAACAGACAAAGGAGCTTCCTGACCAACATCTACGGTAGTTAAACGTAAACGATCTGCATTGGGATGTTGTTCACATGTGAGGACATGGCCAACAACAAGACCCTCTAAACCGCCGGGAATAGATTGAATCTTCGTTAAACTTTCCACTTCAAGCCCTATGTCTGTTAAAATTAAGGATAGCTCTTGCGGTGTTTTATCGATATTTATTAGACTCTTAAGCCAATTATAGGATATCTTCATTAAAACTAATTTTTCTCTTAATATGCAAAGATAGAAAATAGCTACAATTCTTTACTATAATTCACCTGAGTCAGAAAAACTGTAATAGTCATTGTTAGAAAAAATAAGATGATCCAAAACTTTTATGTCTAAAAGTTTACCGGCTTCAGAAATTCGCTTAGTTAACACTCTATCTTGATCACTTGGACTTAAATTCCCAGACGGGTGATTATGAGTCAAAATTACTGACGTGGCTTTATAACTCAAAACCTCCTCAAAAAGGATTTTTACATCCACCACGGTTCCTGCTCTTCCCCCTTTGCTTAATTTATGTTTACCGATTACCCGATTAGCGGTATTTAATAAGACGATCCAGAACTCTTCATGATTTAAATCTGCGTAAGTAGGGATCATGATTTGAAATACGTCTTTGCTACTGGTAATTTGTGGGCGCTCCTGTGATATTGTTTCTTTTCTTCGTCTACCCAATTCCAATGCCGCGATTATACATATTGCTTTTGCCTCTCCAATTCCTTTAAACCTTCCACTGGTGAGATCCTTAATCGATAGCATAGCAAGCTTGTTTAGGTCGTGATCTGATTCGGCTAATATCCTTCGACTTAACTCAACAGCAGATTCCTGCTTTGAACCACTCCCTATTAAAATGGCGATAAGCTCGGCATCACTTAACACACGCCTTCCTTGAAGGAGCATCTTTTCCCGTGGCCTATCCTCTTCTGCCCAAGAACTGATAGCCAGTCTTTTACTATAACCTTTTTCCATACATTAAAGCTATGAAATTATGGGCATGATTAAAAAACCTCCATCAATTGTTAGCTTTCATATCACCGATAAGCCCTGTTATATTTTTTTTTTGCATATTCACGAAATATTAAAACCAATTTTCATGAAAAAAATATTATTATTCCCTCTTATTTTCATCTTATTAAGCTCGTGCTTTTCAATTAAAAATTCCAAGAATGAAGATCCAAAATGGATTTCTCTATTTAACGGCAAAGACCTTAACGACTGGACTGTCAAAATCAGCAAACATGAAGTAAATGAAAATTATGCCAATACCTTCCGTGTAGAAAATGGCATGATGACTGTTTCATATGATGGGTATGATAGTTTTGATCAACAATATGGGCATATATTTTATAAAAAGCCTTTTTCAGCCTACTTTTTGCGAGTTGAATATCGCTTCGTTGGCGATCAAGCAAAAGGAGGTGAGGGATGGGCTTTTCGCAATAGCGGCGCAATGCTACATTCTCAAGACCCTTACACCATGTTAAAAGACCAAGATTTTCCGATTTCCATCGAAGCCCAACTATTAGGTGGAGATGGAAAGAACGACCGATCGACAGGCAACCTTTGTACCCCCGGCACCAATGTTGAAATGGATGGAAAACTATTTACCCCTCACTGTATAAACTCGAATAGCAAAACCTACCATGGCGACCAATGGGTACGTGCTGAGTTTTTAGTTCTTGGAGATTCCATCATCCATCATATCATAGAAGGTGATACGGTATTAACCTATCAGAAACCACAAATAGGTGGCGGAAATGTTTCTCCCGTTGATCCAGCTGTAAAGCAAGACGGGATGGCATTAAAATCAGGCTATATATCTTTACAGAGCGAAAGTCATCCTATTGAATTCAGGAAGGTTGACCTGATTGATCTGGAATCTTATATGAATGATAAAGACAAGCTTGAAAAAGTTCTTTTGAAAATAAAGGAAATGTAGGATCTAAAGGGACGAACATGATGTAGTTCAATGCGCACGTTTGTCCCTTTATGAAAATCACAAATTCTTCTTAAACGGGGAAAGTATCAAACAAAATGGGGTTATGACTTTAAGCCATAACCCCATTTTTGAAAACCAAAAAGGTTATATTTTTATACTAATCCGTTAACGAATTTCGTCAACTTAGACTTGTTGTTAGAAGCTTTCTTCTTGTGAATAATATTTTTCTTCGCTAAACGATCAAGCATAGAGATTACAGATGGTAACTGTGCGCTCGCTTCTTCCTTCGAAGTTAATACGCGTATTTTTTTGATAGCGTTACGAGTGGTTTTTGCTTGATAACGATTTCTCAAACGCTTTGAAGCGTTTGCTCTAATTCTTTTTTTTGCTGATCTGTGATTTGCCATTTTTTAGCTTATTTACCTTTTTGTTTTTCGGACTGCAAATGTAACCTTTATTTTTATTCTTTACAAGTCTTTTTGAAAGATGTAATCCGTTTTAAAAGAAACAAAAATGAGAATAACTTTTCTAACTTAGAAAGTATTATTGATTTAATTTTCTCAATAGACTATAAATGACTACTTTAATGCCATTTATGGCTATTAGACGATTCCTTTTCATATTTTGCTTATCCCCAGTTTCGCTGCTTTTATGTTCTTGGGGGTTTTATGCGCATCGGTTAATCAATCAAACAGCTGTGTATACCTTACCCATTGAAATGGCTGTTTTCTTCAAAAAAAATATCCTTTATATCACCGAACACTCAGTTGATCCAGACAAAAGACGCTATGTCATCCCCGATGAAGCAAGTCGCCATTTTATCGATTTAGATCGATATGGAGAATCACCATTAGATTCCATTCCAATGCGTTGGAGCGATGCTGTGACAAAATATACGGAAGAACGTTTAAAAGAAAATGGCACCCTCCCTTGGCAGATTCATTTTAGCTTTATTCAACTCACAGAAGCCTTTAAAAAAAAGGATCGAGCTCGGATTTTAAGAATCTCCACAGACCTCGGCCATTACATCAGTGATGCGCACAGCCCTCTGCATACGACTCAAAATTATAACGGACAGTTAACAAATCAACATGGCATTCATGCCTTTTGGGAGAGCAGACTTCCGGAACTATTTGCCAAAGACTACTCCTTTTTCGTTGGTAAAGCTGAATATATTGACAACCCCTTACAAAAATCTTGGAACATCGTAGGAAACAGCTATGCACTAACAGATTCAGTTCTACTCATCGAGGCTAGGCTTAATGACCAATTCCGTTCTGATCAAAAATACATATACGAAGCTCGAAACAATATACTTACCCGCACCTATTCAAAAGAGTATTCGACAGCCTATCACGATGCTTTACAAGGAATGGTAGAAAAACAGATGCGTTCATCAATCAGCACATTGGGGAGCTTTTGGTTTACCGCGTGGGTAAATGCGGGCCAGCCTAAATTGTAAAGAAAGCGAGACCTTCATTTAACGCTATTTCTAATTCATACCTTTGTCGAAATTTTTTTATATGAGAACCTTTACCTTTCTATTTTTAGCTTTTTCCTTCAATTGCCTTACTGTTTTTGCTCAAACAGAACGCTCAGATAGCACTGAAAATTATTTAAATGACGTTATTATAAATGAAAATCGTCTGCAAATTCCATTTGGAAGCCAAAATCGAAACATCTACATTCTTGACAAGGCACAAATTGAAAAACTGCCCATACGATCTGTAAACGAATTGTTAAGTTATATCGGCGGCGTAGACGTTCGCCAAAGAGGACCTTGGGGTGCCCAAGCCGATATTAGTATTGATGGTGGGACTTTCGAACAAGTTGCCTTTTTAGTCAATGGAGTAAAAATGAATGATCCGCAGTCAGGACACAATTCCATGAATATTCCCATCCCTGTCAATGCTATTGAGAGAATAGAGGTTTTACGAGGATCTGCAGCGAGAATTTATGGCATTAATAGCCTCACCGGAGCAATCAATATTGTCACCATAAAACCAAATAGCACGGGAATGGAAGTTCAGCTTAATGGTGGTTCAAACTTTAAAGAAAACGAAGAAAATACCGACAAAATCTATCATTCAAAAGAGGTTCAATTGCTTGGAAGCTATGCTAACGAAAAGCAAAACCATTTATTCGCAGGAAGTACAAACAATGGCTCTGGACATCGCTATAATACGGCATTAAAAAATCAAAAGCTATTTTACCAAGGTCAATTAAGCATCGATGCGAGAAACAGCTTTACTTTAATGACAGGCTATGTATATAATAATTTTGGAGCTAACGGCTATTACGCAGCACCTAGTGATAAAGAATCCCAAGAAATCACGCAAACAGGAATTGCTTCGTTAGGGTACAATACTAAATTGAGTGATCGACTAAATTTAACTTCCCAAGTGAACTATCGTTATAGTTATGATGACTATCGTTTTTACCGTAATGATTTATCTACGGCAAGAAACCAGCATTATACACATATTGTCAGTCCAGAAGTAAATGCAAATTACAAAACGAATTATGGCGAATTTGGATTTGGCGCCGAAGCGCGCTTAGAAAAGATCAATAGCTCAAACCTAGGGGATCATAAGCGAGATAATGTTGGGGCATATGCAGAATTCCGAACTGAACAAATCGAAAACTTCCAAATCAGCATGGGTACTTATATTAATTATAACAGTGCTTTTGGCTGGAGAATTTACCCGGGACTTGACCTAGGGTATACGCTTGCCAAGCACTGGAAGGTTTATATTAATACGGGTACCGGCCAGCGTGTACCCTCTTTTACCGATTTATACTATGACACTCCAGGGAATGTTGGCAATGAAAGCTTGCAACCGGAAAATGCTTGGTATGCAGAAGGAGGCCTTAAATATAACAACGACAAGTTATGGATGAACGCTAGCTATTTCTATCGAGAAGTTGATGACTTGATTGACTGGGTAAGGAATGATATACAACAGCCATGGAACTCTCAAAACTTCTTACAAAACAAAGTTAACGGACTAACTATTAGTGCCGATTACCACCTTACAAAAAATAAAAGTTCAAGTGTTATTGCAGGTATGAGCTATACTTACCTAGATGCGAGTTTAAATAAAAAGAACGGCCAATATACCTTTTCGAAGTATGCGCTGGAAAGTTTAAAACATCAGTTAATAGGGAAGGTAGTCCTAAGCCATCATGCTTTTCAATTCGCTTTAACTGAAAGATTTCAAGAACGAGTGACAAATAAAAGTTACTTCTTGACAGATGCTCGCTTGGCTTATCATTACAAAAAATACAGTATTTACACTGATGCTACCAATCTTTTTGATGCACAATACATCGAAGTTGGTAGCGCTCCAATGCCTGGACGCTGGTTTAGCTTAGGCGTAAAAGCCGGAATATAAATAAGCCATTACCAAGAGCTAACTCAAGGTTAGTTCTTGGTAATACATTAGGGCCTCTTGTATTTTATCTTCCTCCAAATAATGATTAAAGGTGCAATTTCCGATCTTGGTTAGTAATGAAAAACCGATCTTGCCATCAACATTCTTTTTATCATTCTTCATGATTTCAATCAGATCAGGGAAAGTTTCCGATTTCAAATTATAATCCGGAAATATCCCTCTAATAGAATTCACAATTTGTTGTAAGTCATCTTCTTTCAAATCATTATACTTATGGGATAAATAAGCTTCGCAAATCATTCCGATAGCAATAGCCTCACCGTGAAACAATGAATCTCTATCATTATCGATAGAGTAAGTTTCAACAGCATGCCCAATGGTATGTCCAAAATTCAGGATCTTACGTAGTCCGCTTTCTTTGGGGTCTTGTTTTACAACTTCGTTCTTAATTTGAACAGAGCGATAAATCATAGCTTCGCTCGGATTATTCAAATCAAAGCCCTTGAGCTCTTGGAAATAATTGGCGTCAAAGATAAACGCATGCTTTATCATTTCTGCAAAACCTGAAACCAGTTGTCTTTTATCCAGCGTCTTTAAAAAATCCACATTAATAAAAACTGCCTGTGGCTGTGTAAATGTTCCGATGATGTTCTTAACAGTATCCAAGTCGATTCCGGTTTTTCCGCCAATCGAAGCATCTACTTGTGATAATAGCGTGGTAGGAATTTGAACGAAATCAATCCCTCGTTTATATGTTGAAGCAGCAAAACCGCCCATATCAGTAACGACTCCCCCTCCTAAATTAATTAACAAGCTATTCCTTTCCGCTCCAAAATCAAGCAGCATCTTCCAAATCCCGATACAGAAATCGATGTTTTTATTTTCTTCGCCAGCATCTACTTCAATTAAATCGTAAGCAAAATCGGCAGGAAGAGCTCCGAGCAAATTTGGCAAACAATGCTCGCCTGTATTTTCATCAGTTAAAATGAAAACCTTAGAATATTTCCTCTCATCCAAAAGTTGAATGAGACTTTCAAAATTCTTTTCAAAGTAAACTTGGTAATCTATACTTGCGATGGACTTCATAAACATTAAATAACTTTCACTGTTTGACCATTAAACTCTATTATATGTCCTGCACGCACTTTGAAACGTCTTCGAAGCTCTACCTTTCCATTGCATTTCACCAAACCCTCGTCTACAACAAGTTGCGCTTCGCCGCCACTCTCAACCAAGTTTAAGGCCTTCAACAAAGCTATCAAGTGAATATATTCTTCCTGCGGTTTAAATTCAATCATAACGACAAAGGTACTTGATATGACTTAAAAAAGGTGTTTTATTTTTACATTTGCATCATGAAAACGACTAATCCAATGCCTATACCCGTGTCTACACCATCTTTATCCTTTGAAAACACTGAAATTGCGTTCAAAGGTCAAAGCATGGCCGATTTAAATCGTGCTTTTTGGTTGTTCAAATTAGTCTCAAGTAATACTTTAGTGAAAATTGGTACCCCGATAACAAATCTAGCCCTAAAAGTGGGCCTACCAATTGAGGGGATTATTCGTGATACTATTTTCAAGCATTTTTGTGGTGGCGAAACCATAGAAGATTGTGAGGCAAGAATTCAAACGTTAACCAAGAGAGGCGTTGGAACCATTTTAGATTATTCAGTTGAAGGAGAAGAGACTGAAGAGGTATTTGATGCAACTTGTGAGGAAATCTTAAAAACGGTAAACCGAGCTAAAGGCGATCCTAGTATTCCATTTTCGGTTTTTAAACCTACAGGTTTAGGGCGATTTGAGTTATTTGAAAAAATAAATGCTAAAGAAGCATTAACCGACACCGAAGAGCAAGAATTCCAACGGATAAAAAACCGAATCGACCGCATTTGTTCCGAAAGTTTAAATGCTAATATTTCTCTACTTATCGATGCCGAACACTCATGGATTCAAGATACTATCGATGATATTGCTCGAGAAATGATGCAAAAATACAATCGTGAAAAGCCTGTAATTTACAATACGTATCAAATCTATCGTCACGATAAGTTAGCCTCCCTAAAAGCCGACTTTTATTATGCTAAAACGACCAACTTTTATTTGGGGGCGAAATTAGTACGGGGCGCTTATATGGAAATTGAAAGAAAAAGGGCGCAGGAAATGGGTTACCCCTCACCCATTCATTCCACTAAAAAAGCAACTGACCAAGACTATAATGATGCAATTCTGTTCTGCTTAGACAATATCGATCGAATTGCAATCATGGCTGGTACGCATAATGAAGAAAGTTCGCTCCTTCTTGCAAATGAAATGGATAAAAGGAATATAGCACATACAAACCCACATATCTTTTTTGCACAACTTCTGGGGATGAGCGATAACTTAAGTTTTAACCTTTCTGCTTCCGGCTATAACGTGGCTAAATATATGCCCTATGGTCCAATAAAAGCAGTGATGCCCTATTTATTTAGAAGAGCACAAGAAAACACTTCCGTTGCGGGTCAAACTGGCCGTGAACTTTCATTAATTATTGAAGAAAAGAAAAGAAGAAAAAGGGCATCATTATCTTAAACCAGCCGCAATATAAAATTAAAGCTCATCGATTCTCTATAAACCAAGGGTATCAATGAGCTTTTTTAATTCTTTAGGATTATTAAAAAGCACTGTTTTAATGCCTAGCTGCCCCGCAGCTTCAAGGTGCTGAGGACTATCATCAATAAATAGAGTTTCCTTCGGAACCAATCCTTGCTCATTAAGCACCCTTTCAAATATATCTTTATTAGGCTTCCTCATTCCCATCAAATGGGAGTAATAATCCTTTTCAAAAAGATTACTGTTGCCTTCGATTTCATGGTTTTCTTTTAAATAATCCATGATGAAGGAATAATGAATTTCATTATTATTGCTGAGCAGAAAAGTTCTATATTTATTTTTCAGATGCAACAAAAGTTCATGATTCCCTTCCGGAACACCAATTAACAATGAATTCCAGGCCTTATCAATTTCTTCATCTGTCGAATTTTTCGTTCCTGACAACGCTCTTACTCCATCCCTAAACTCACTAGCTCTTATTAAGCCTTTATCAAATTTATCAAACAAAGGATTTTGCCCAGAATGAGCAAATACAGACTCTACATCCTTTATTCCTAAGTTTCTAAAAGCATGTTGCGCTTTTTCAAAATCAATTTCAAAGATTACGTTTCCATAATCAAAGATGATATTCTTAATCTGCTTCATTTTACTATCGGTGAGTCACAAACTTAAATAAAATATTCTTAACCTCAATTTTAGATAAATCTTGTTCTCAATCAAATAAGTATTTCTCTTCAAAATACCTGTTCAAAAAAAGCCAAAAACTATCTATCTGATTATCAAAGAATCTATTTTACATTTTAATTTCAATATATTCTTTCAAATATGTAAGTTTGCAACGCAAATAAGATAACCTATTGCCGCGCCCATAGCTCAGTTGGTTAGAGTAGAAGACTCATAATCTTTTGGTCCCTGGTTCGAGCCCAGGTGGGCGCACAAAATACTAGTTCACGCTAGTCCGAAACCCTGTAAATAGTCTGATTTACAGGGTTTTCTACTTTTAAGTAGTTCATATTAATCCATAAGAATCCTTCATTCTCGTTACCTATCCGACTACCTATTTTAAATGTTTAACTTAGGTAACACAAAACGCTATAATGCACTATGTATCAATCAAATGAAGCCTTAAAAGTTTGCAAAAAGAGCGGTTTTTAGGTTTATAATTGGCATAAAAACAAGCAATCTGTGTTACCTAAAATGGCGTTAAAATGGGTTAAATCAAGTTTATGGAGTTTAAAGAGTATTTTTATGAAAACATCACAATCATTTGGCGTCCATTTTACCATCAGAGCGGACAAGGAAAAAGAAGGAAAAGCACCGGTTTACGCCTGCATTACCGTTAATAAAAAACGTTGCTATATTGCTATAAAACAGCTCGTTGACATTGACTATTGGGACAATAAAAAAGGGGCACTAAAAGGAACACGTGAGGAATTTAAACAGATCAACAAATACCTGCAAGATGTTCGGCTGACTCTGGGAGGTATTTATCAACAGCTAGTGATAAGCGGAAAGAGAGTCACAGCCCAATCGGTGAAGGATCACTTCTTTGGGAATATCGAAGAAGCGCAGACACTGAACAGCCTTTTTGAGTATCATAATGAAACCGCCTCAAGCACCTTAAAGTGGAGCACGCTAAAGCATTATTACGTCACCCAACGCTACCTGATAAAATTTATTCAAAAGAAGTTTCGCGCAGCTGACTACTATCTCACCGATATCGACTATAAATTCATTTTTGATTTTGAAACCTTCCTGCGGAACCATAAACCTCTCGATCACCAGAAGCCCATGAACAACAACGGCGTGATGAAACACATCATTCGCCTGAAAAAAATGGTGCACCTGGCCATGCGTTTGGAGTGGATCACTAAAGACCCTTTTATGAACTATAAACTCAGAATCGAAAAGGTAAATAGGGAACACCTGTCCGACACCGAACTGGCTAAGCTGGAAAATAAAGTTTTTGAAATTGCGCGGATCGATATGATCAGGGACTTATTTGTGTTCTGTTGCTATACAGGACTCACCTATGTGGATGTGATCAACCTCACGCATGATAACATTGTTGAAGCTTCCGATGGCGAAGTTTGGATACGCACCTGCAGGCAGAAAACCGATACCCCTGTGACCACCCCACTTCTGCCCAAAGCCATCAAAATATTAAAGAAATACAAACACAATCCTAGAGCTGCAGTCACGGGAACCGTATTTCCAGTGATATCCAATCAGAAAGTAAACGCTTACCTGAAAGAGATTGCTGAGATTTGCGGCATAAAGAAAAATATCACCTTCCATCTGGCACGGCATACTTTTGCAACAACGGTGACACTCTCCAACGGAGTTCCGATCGAAACGGTCAGTAAAATGCTAGGGCATACCAAGATTGCCACCACGCAGATCTATGCCAAGGTACTGGAAAAGAAGATCAGTGAGGACATGGCAGCATTGAGGAAGAAATTGGGGTGAGGTTACAGTATCACAGATTACATTTTGTGCTGCCATGAAGATTCTCTTAAGGTTTTAGCGTCAAAATCTTTACCCGCGAAGATTGCATCGTAATGAATTGCATATTAATTGCAGTCGCTCAACATCATGTATAGTATCTTTTTCGCCCTTACATTACCATATTGAGACACATGATGTTTTAGCTTTTTAACATCCATTGTACAAACTTTAATCGCTACATTTTTCAATACTTCTTGTGGATCTTCAGCAAGTAATTCAAGATTATTCACCAAGTCAACAAGCAGAAACTCTTGTGATAATTTACTTGGGAAGTGAGGTTTTATGCGAAACGAGAATTTCTGGTTACCAAATTTAAACTCACCATGCCGCTTATGATTGTACACAATTCTTTCGTTATAAAGTTGAGTAGTACCGACTCCCAAGCTGTTATAACTGCTCGGAGAAGTAAGAAGATACCTGTCGTCTTTAAGGAAGCTTCGTATTAATATTTCCTCCTCTGGTGGAGTTTTACCGAAGGTGCCAATTTTAGGATAATAATATAACCCTTGAGAAAGTTTTTGTAATGTATTTTCCTTAACCAATGCGTCCAGATGTCGATCAACCGACTTCGACCACTTCGATAAATCGTCGCGACGATAAACCTGCCCTCTTTTTAGGTGCATTTTTAACTCTTCCAGCTTACTCATATTACCTCCATATAAAGATAGCACAAATATATACCTGCTGCATCTTTCATTTAAAATTCATGCAAATACTGATAACAAGAATCACGCCTATTCACTCTAGAATACCCTGCAACTTTATTATACATATTTCTACAGATAAATAATTTTTTACCTTTTTCTAACCTTCTTTCACTTTCAAATGACCTGCCAGTTCATGGAAATATTTCGGACTCCATATTTCAAGATTACTTTGATCTCGGATAAAGCGCTTAATATCCGCTTTAACATATTGCATATTTACCGTATCAATCTTTTCAGTCAATAGTTCTCTAAACTCTATTTCGGTAATCGTATCCCTATCCCAATCGCCGCTATCTTTGGCTCGTAATGCAAAATGGGTCAAGTTAAGGACGGTTCCTTTTTTAATATACCATTCCATATCGTACCAGTCCCGTCCTTTCACATTTTGTCCCCATTTACGAAAGAGAAGGGCGTGCATTTTACCAGCAAATAGATCAGGAAGCACTAGACACTTTACATAAAACGAAAAAGGTCGCAAGAGTAGTTTCTCCTCAGTTTCGAAGCCCAGCGGTGGCTCTGTATCCACTTCGATCTTAATTTTGATATTGGCGATCCGATCAATCCCTTGCTGAGGAATAACACCTTCTAGAACAAGTTCACTCCAAAGTGTTTCTGATTTTAAAAATGCCGAATCAATATTGCTCTTAACCGCTTTTTTCTTCTCCCTGATAGACACTTTCATCCCTAATGATTCAAATTCATGGACGATTGCTTCTTGATATTTACCGAGATCAAATTCTGGATTCACCTCAAGGAGTGAGAAGTCCAAATCCTCCGAAAATCTGTCCAAGCCATAAAATATTCTTAATGCTGTACCACCATAAAAAGCAGCCTTTTCAAAAAATCCAGCTCGATAAAGGCCTGCAAGAGCTATTTCCTGCATAATTTCCCTTAGTCCATCTTTAGCGTCCTGCTCATTCCCAGGTTTGTAACTGTCAAGCCATTCCTTTATCATAATTGTTCTATCATTTTAACCACCATCAATAGGCTATCCTTTTTGGGTGCATCGTCAAGCCATTCCTTTATCATATTCGTATTCAAATCCTGCAATGCTGATTCGCCTATCCGCATATCATCAACAAGATAATCATAGGCATTGCGGACACTCCTTAACGTCAATCCCGATGTGGTTACTATTTTGTCGCATAATGCCTTTTCCGGTGAGGCCACCATGGCATACTGGGTGGACGGAAGGCGAATCATGCTTAATCCAAAGGAATAATATGGCAAGGGAAGACGGGTGTATGTAAACATACCCAATATCGTGTTAAAAGAGCGGGATGCCTTTGTCGTCATGGATGATGTTTCGTATACCCGTTCTGGTATTAACCCATAATAAGACAATGCAGTTTCCATCGAGACATAACTTGGTCCCAATAAATGGTTCGCTACAAGCATGACATCAGGTTTCTTATCGGTTACCGAAGGTCCAGCTATGTATAAACCCTTTTTTAACGGCTCTAAAATTCCTTGAGCTTTCAACCCTAAAATTTTATCATTAGGGCGCTTATAAGCTTTTAGCCATGACATCAATAATTGATGTGGCAATGGCTGTTCCGCATGATTACCTATAAGCCGGTTAATTTCCATATTCAAATGTAATAAAATAACAAGATAAACGGAAATTATTCGTTTATCTTATCTGAAAATGACAGAAACCCTAAAATTAAAGTGTAAATATTCCAAAGTTTGCATTGGAGAATGATCGAACAATTGAGATGACACACACCATCCCATTATTTTGTTAAAGCTCCCCTCTCATAAGTGAATGAACCTGTCAAGAGAACATGGAATAAATCGGACTGAGGCACGAAGGAGAATTTATGCCGTGAAAGCTCTTTACTGGTGAAATAAACGTGAGACCTTTGCTGATTACAAATGAATGGTGGTTGTCTCTAATCCTTAAATAAAACTCACAACCCATGTGTTAGTTGTGAAATACTATCATACGCTATTCATTGCTTTGTAATTCAAATTTGTGATTATGAGACGATCGTTTGGACGAGGAAAGTTGAAGTATGAAATGGCTGATAAATGGAAGGTAGATTGCGCGATTTTTGCAATCAGCAAGATGTACGTTTGTCAGACAAACGGATTTTAAACCCCCTTTCGAAGTCAGGCAGTTTTTTGAAAGACCTTCCAAAGTCGGTCTTTCCAGAGCTATTAAAAAAGATCAAAATGGTGGAAAATAGAACGAGACGAGTTACGATTAGATTTACTCCAGATGAGTATAAATTGATCGAAAAAAGATTTCAAGAATCCATGTTTCGAAAGATCAGTGAATATAGCCGCGCCCTTATGCTTCAAAAACCAGTGAGGGTTATTTACCGTGATAAATCAATGGATGATGTTCTGGAAGAACTGATCTTGATACGGAAAGAACTGAACTACATCGGAAATAATTTCAACCAGACCGTACACAAGCTCAACAGCGTTATGGGTATGCCTGACTCAGAGTTATGGCAGGCTGCGCTGATCCTTTTGCGAGGTCAGCTTGAGCCTGCCATAAGAGAAATTAAAGAAAAGATGGATAACTATTCAGAGATATGGTCAAGATTTACAGATGAACCCAACAGGACTATAGGAGAAGATATCTGATATTTAATATTTGAAATAGCCAAGAACTCTTGCTATATGCAAATACATATAAACTAATAAATAAAACACATTTTATATGCATTTACATATAAAACACTATATTTATACAAAATCAATGTAAAAGTATATAATCATGATCGCACTAGCAGATTTTGTAAAACAGAAAAGAAAGGAAGTTAATCTCACACAAGAAGCTTTTGCTGAGCGTGCGGGGATAGCACTCACGGTAGTCCGGAAAATAGAACAAGGCAAAGAAAACCTCAATCTGGAAAAGGTCAACCAAGTGCTCAAGATGTTCGGACACGTCTTGGCTCCCGCCAGTAATAAAGAACTAGATGAAAAAAGTAAATAGACCCCTCGACCACATAAAGTACTGAAAACGTGATGAATGGTTAAGTGAAAATAGACAACAGTCCAGACTAGAAATACTAATGAAAATAACAATTATATTAAACTTAGATGTTAAAGAATTAATCATATTGAATAAGCCTCAGAATCATGACTAAAAAGGTGAATTTCATAGACTTATTTGCAGGAGCAGGAGGGCTCTCAGAAGGTTTTATCCAAGCTGGTTTTGAACCTATTGCCCACGTTGAAATTGAGAAATCCGCTTGTAATACTCTAAAGACAAGGACTGCTTATCATTATTTAAAATCTAATAAAAAAAATGAAGTATATCTTTCTTATCTCAAGGGAGAGATCAATCGTGAAGAACTATATGAATATTTGCCTGTTGAGTTATTAGAATCTGTCATCAATCTGCCAATTGGAGGGGAGAACAATGACGAAATTCAAAATAGAATAGACAACTATTTAGGAAAAAAGAAAGTAGATTTAATTATAGGTGGACCACCTTGTCAAGCTTATTCTTTAGTTGGAAGATCAAGGTCTAAAACAAAAATGGTTGGTGATCCAAGAAACTATTTATTCGTCCAATATGCTGCATATTTGGAAAGGTATCAACCAAAAATGTTTGTTTTTGAGAATGTTTTGGGACTCAAATCAGCAAAACAAGGATATTATCTAGCAGAAATGGAAAAACTTTTTAATGAAAAAGGTTATCTAATAAAGCTGTTTACCCTTAACGCTAAAGATTTTGGTGTTTTACAAAACAGAAGAAGAGTAATTATTCTTGGTTGGCAAAAAGACAGACAAATTGATGTTCCAGACCTTGAAAAAATAAAGACTGAAAGTAAGTTTGTAATAGAAGATTTATTCAATGATTTACCATTTATCAAAGCTGGCGAGGGTGCAGACAAATTTTTAAAATACAGAACGGAAGCAACCGAGTATTTAAAATCTAACGCCTTACGCAATGGTATTGAGGTTTTAACCCAACACGTTGCACGCCCACATAGAGAACAAGATAAAGAAATTTACAGAATTGCCGTTCAGAAATGGGGGAAGAAACAAGAACGACTAAACTATAATGATCTCCCCGAGCAATTAAAGACGCATCAAAACCGCACTTCATTTTTTGATCGGTTTAAAGTTGTAGCGGCAGATTTGTCCTACTCACAAACTGTTGTTGCTCACATATCTAAAGATGGACATTATTATATTCACCCAGATATTAAGCAAAACAGGTCTATTAGCGTGAGAGAAGCTGCACGATTACAGTCTTTTCCAGATGATTACTATTTTGAAGGTGAAAGAGAAGGTGCAAATAGAACTGCTGCATTTAAGCAAATTGGTAATGCTGTTCCTCCTTTGATGGCAAAAGCGATTGCAGAAAAAATTAAGGAGATACTATGAGTGAAGAAATAAAGGAAAAGCACTTTAAGCCAAAAGCGCATATTCTAAAATTATTAGGCGAAGAGCTCATAAAGAGTCCTGTCATGGCTATTTATGAATTGGTTAAAAATAGTTATGATGCTGACTCGAGTTCTGTAAATGTAACGTTTTCAAATATTGAAGATCGCATAAATGCAATTATTACCATAGAGGATAATGGTACTGGACTTACGAGTGATGTAATAGAAAACGTTTGGCTTGAACCAGGGACAGACTATAGAAAACCTATAGATGAGAATGGGAACAGAATTATAAAACGAAGCCCAATCTATAATCGAGTTCCCATGGGTGAAAAGGGAGTTGGACGTTTTGCTGTTCATAAATTAGGAAATGTAATAACCCTTATAACAAGACCCGCCGAAGTAATTGAAGACGCTGATGGGAATAAGGAAAAGATTATTTTAGATTATGAGATAACACTCACAATCGATTGGAAAGCTTTTTCACAGTCAAAATATTTAGAAGATATTCCAATTATTTGGCGCAAGGAGAAAGATAGAGCAAATTTTCATTTTAAAGATCATTCGGGAACTTTAATAAAAGTAACTTCTCTGAAAGAGCCCTGGACAAGAAGAATGGCCAGAAGTTTAAAGCGAAACGTAGTTTCAATGCTTTCTCCCAAAAATGACGTTAATAAGTTTCAAATAAATCTAGAGTTTGGAAATAAATGGCTAGAAGGTTTCCCCGATGCAAACCAAATTTTAAATATTGCTCCCTATAAATACATAGCTCTTCTAGATCAAAGCTACAACCTGACAGTAGACTATTTATTTAGCCTTGAGCTAAACAATGAATTTGGTAAAAGAATAATTAACAGTAAAACAGAGAATATACAAGGTTTACTAATTCCTGCTTTTAGAAAGGAACTTGAGGAAGAGAACTATATTGATGAAGATATTGATAAAATCATTAGCGAATTTAAAGAAAGAAAAAATCCTTTTGGTAATATTCTAATTGAAATGTATTCATACGACTTGGATTCTGAAACGTTAAAGAATTATACCTATGACTCTAAAACTTTAAAAGATGTTTTAAATCAACATTCTGGTATTAAAGTTTTTAAGAATGATATGCGAGTTTTTAATTATGGTGAACCTGGAAACGATTGGTTAGAATTAGATATTAAAAGAGTACAGAACAAAAAATGGTTTTCAAACAATCAAAATATTGGGTTTATATATTTAGATTCTGAAAACTCTACGAGTTTAATAGAAAAGACTAATAGAGAAGGATTTATCGATAACGAGGCTTATAAGATTTTCTATAAATGTGTTTTAGAAATAGTTAATGACTTTAGAGTTGAGAGAAATACAGATAGAAACAAATGGCTTGATTATATAAAACCTCCACCGACGAGCAGAAAATATGAAGACCAAACATCTATATTTAATGAATTAATTGATTCAACAGATTTTTCAGACTCTGAAAAGAAGGAAAAATTAAAAAAGGAGGCTAAAAATCTTCAAAAAGACTTTGAAGAGAAAAAGGACACACTTTTAATTCCTGCTGGTGTAGGAATGACAGCCTCAGTTGCTCTTCACGAAATAGAAAAATTAGTGCCTAGAATAAAGGAAATTGTCAATGAGAACCCTTTTCAACCTAGATTAGGAAATGAAAAAGTAGACGAACTAGATGACTATGTCCAAGGCATTCTATCAGTTCTCCGAAAAGGAGGTAATAAACCAATTAATTTTATTGAATCTATAGACAAAGCAATTTCAAATTATAGCTATAAATTAAAAACTAGAAAAATAGACATAATTACAGACTACAATAACTCTATTGAATTTATCAAATGTGACAAAAGGTACTTTATCACAATGATAATGAACATTATAGATAACAGCATTTATTGGCTGGACACTATTTACAAAGAGAATAAAGGTATTTATATAAAAACATACTTAGATGATAATATTCCGACCATTATTATAATAGATAATGGACCAGGTTTTAAAGATGGAATTACGGATTTGGTCAGACCATTCTTTTCTAGAAAAGATGATGGAATTGGAATTGGTTTATACCTAATTGACACTATAATGATGAAGTATGGTAAGTTTGAAATTCTTGAGGATTCTGAGGTAGATGACATTGGCATACCTGTCACATTCAAGGGAGCTGCCATTAAATTAACTTTCAACAAAAATCAATAGTATGATTTCATTTGAGCCAAATATAGTTTTCATAGATGATAAGGAAGAGCAAGTAGATGGAATTATTCAGTTATATCGAAATGAAGGTGCTGGTGTTAAATTTTTTAATGCAGACCTTGTTGAAGGAGATATTAAACCTACTAATCATTTTACTAATGTAAATCTTATTTACCTCGATTTATACTATCAAAATGAATTTGAGATTGATTTATGCCTAGGTTGGATAGACAGTATTATTCCCAAGAATTCATTCTATATTCTGGTTATTTGGTCTAAAGACACTCAGCACAGTGATGAAGTTATAGCAGCACTAACAGCAATTCAAAGAAAGCCTTTTACAACTTACACAGAGACCAAGAATGAAGAGTATAAAAACGAAGACAATACTTTTAAATGGAATACCCTTAAAGAAAAAATCAATGCCGAATTAGAAGCCATTTCCGAAATCGAAGAACTTGCAACTTGGAAAAAAAGTATTGTTAATTCATCAAATATTGTAATAGGCCATCTTTCAAAAAAAATAGATATTGAGTCATTAAGAAAAAAAATGCAGAAAATAATTATTGGACACGGTGGAACTTATCTTTTGGGTGCAGACAAAGAAAAGCAAAAAAGAGAAGTGCTCTTTGATGCATTGGACAGCATACTTGCGTCAAACTCAAAAGTCACAAGACCAAACCAAGATATTTCAAAAGCAAATAAAAACTCTCTATATAATATACCTTCATTTCCAATTACAGATATTGATTCAAAATTAAATTCTTGGTTCCATTTTAAATTAATTGAAAGCACAATTAGTCCTGACTTCTTTACTTCTGGGTTAATCAGTTATTTTAAAGATATTTCCTTGAGAAAAAACTATAGTATTCAGAATGATGATAGTGTCATTAAATTCTTTAAGCACCAGCTAGAAGCAAAGGAAAACAAGCCAAATTTATACGATATTTCAGTAATTATATCTAGACCTTGTGATATAGCACAAAATAAATTTGGCAGAAATTTAAAACTGCTGAGCGGAACTTTAATTCTTAATCCAATAAGGGACAACAAAAACAAATTTAAACAAGGCATATCACAGCCATTATCAATGAAATTATATGATCATCTTTCAATATCAGACAATGAGGTTGACTGCGCAATAGTTTTCGATTTTAGATATGCTTTTTCATTACCACCGGAAATATTCGCAGAAAGATTTGAAAAAATTAAGATTTTTAACAAGGAATTATTATCGGAAATTCAGGTAGAATATAGCTCATATTCTAGTAGGCTGGGAATAACACAGATAATTTAATGATTAATTACACCAACATACCATCCACTTCTGCTGAACCTGAAGCAAGTGCAATGATTGAAACCTTTCGTGCGATTGGTTATTCTATTGAAACGGCAATTGCGGATATCATTGATAATTCTATAACAGCTGAAGCAAAGAATATTTGGATTGATTATGATTGGAATGGATCAAATACTACACTTTCAATTTTAGATGATGGCACGGGAATGAATAATGAACAACTTATTCAAGCAATGCGACCTGGAAGTAGAAATCCCTTGGAAGAAAGAAATCGAGATGATTTAGGCCGATTTGGGCTAGGATTAAAAACGGCATCTTTCTCACAAACAAGAAAATTCACTGTTTTATCAAAAGCAAAAGACTACAAGCCTGTATTTTGGAGTTGGGATTTAGATTATGTCAACCAAGAACAAGCTTGGAAATTAATACGATTTATTCCAAACGAAGAAGATTGGATTCGGAAAATAGAAACCGTAGAAACAGGAACCTGCGTTGTTTGGTGGGATTTAGACAGACTTACAAAAGGCACCGCTGAAGACAGTGAAGAAGCAAAGTCCAAATTTTTAGGAGTAATGGATTCTGTTAAATCACATCTTTCTATGGTTTTTCACAGATATATGGATGAGGGTTTAAAAATCTACTTCCGTGACCGTGAAATAAAATCTTGGGATCCATTTATGATAGGGATTGATGGGTTACAATCTAAACCTGAAACGAGATTAGAAAGTGGCTCAATAAGGATTAAAGGTTTTGTTTTACCCCACCGTTCAAAACTTTCAGCCGAACAGTATAATTATGGTAAAGGCCCAAAAGACAGTTGGACTGCTCATCAAGGTTTTTATGTGTATAGAAACCGAAGGTTGTTAGTAGCTGGGGATTGGTTGGGGTTATTTAAAAGAGAAGTTCATTACGATTTGTGTAGAATTCAAATTGACTTACCAAACCACTTTGATGATGATTGGCAAATCGATATCAAAAAATCTATTGCTAGGCCGCCATCAGTTTATCGTGAACAAATTTTGGCACTTGCAAAGGAAGCTCGGAATCAAGCAGTAGAGGTTTATCGTCACAAAGGAAAGGTTTTAAAACGAAAATTGGCTTCGGATGAATATTTTCCCTTTTGGGAAGAAAGAGCCAGACATGGTAAAAGATTTTATAAGATCAATCGGAATCATCCGCTTCTAAATGATTTACTTTTTAACTCTGGTGATTTGAAAAAAGATATTGAAAAAGTAATTCAGTTTATTGAGGAAACAATACCGGTTCCCTTAATTACACTACAAGAAAGCGAGAATGAAAAACCTCATGGACAACCCTTTGAAGGTATAGACCATAATGCAATGAGAGAAACAATGCAAAAGCTTTTTAATAGATTTCTTTCTAGTGGATTATCAATTGAAAAAGCAAAAGCACGAATACTGAACACAGAACCTTATAATTTCTATCCAGAGTATATTGAATTTTTAACAAATGAGTAAAAAAGATCCTATAAAAAATATCAGACAACTTTTATCTGACAGTTCCTCCTATACTAGACAGGAAATTGAAGAAGCAGTTGATGAAGTTCTTAAAATGAAGTATTTCATAAATGAGAATCGTGAAATGCTAATCAGAAGGATTGAAGAGCTTTATACTATTAGACAAGATGAGTTTGGAACTATTTTAAAGGAAGATGAAAACAATCCTTGGTTAAATGAAAAAAGGACCGAAATTGATTTCGAAAATGGTTTTTGGGGTAGGTACAGAGAGTATTTAGAAACTGAAAAAAACTTTGCCCCAGATGTAATAAATAAACTTGACAGAATTACAGACAGTATTCTTGACAATTTTTTCGACCCATCACTAAAGTCTTCAATTAATAAAAAAGGTTTGGTGGTTGGGCAAGTACAGTCAGGTAAAACCGCAAATTATACAGGCCTTATTTGCAAAGCTGCAGACGCTGGTTTTGGACTAATTATAGTCTTGGCGGGAATTCATAATAACCTTAGAAGTCAAACGCAAATAAGAATTGATGAAAGCTTTTTAGGATTCGACACACAACATACCAGAGCATTTGACCAGAGGAGTATTCAAATAGGAGTTGGCGACCCTTATTTCGGCTCTCCAATAGTTGCCCATTCGTTAACATCAAGCATTGAAAAAGGAGATTTTACTCAAGGTGCAGCAAATGCGTTAGGTTTAAATTTCAACACTTCTGAACCTATTGTTGCGGTTATAAAAAAGAATCCGCACGTTCTTCGTAGAATTTATCAATGGCTTGGAGCACAAGCTAGTGAAGATAGCGAACTAGGACGAGTAATTCGTAATAAGTCACTTTTACTTATTGATGATGAAGCGGATAACGCTTCCATTAATATTTCAAACGATCCTGAAAGACAAAGTTCTATTAACGGATGGATAACTCAAATACTTAATCTTTTTGGCAAGAATGCCTATGTCGGTTATACTGCAACTCCATTCGCCAATATTTTCATTCCATTGGATGACCAAAATTTATTCCCAAGAAACTTTATAAAAAATATTCCAGCACCTTCAAATTACATTGGCCCAGAAAAAGTTTTTGGTTTCAGTCCATTAGAAGAAGATGAAACTTCAAATACGGTCCTTCCAATTGTTAATAGAATTAATGATTATAGAGATTTTGTTCCAGATAGACATAAAAAGAATGACCAAAAACCCTCCTCGCTTCCTGAGTCCTTAAAAAAGGCAATTCGCTGCTTTATGATTACTTGCGCAATAAGAAGACTAAGAGGTCAAACAACAGTTCATAACTCAATGCTTATCCACGTTTCAAGATTTGTTCTCTGGCAGGATCATATTTCGGAACTGGTATCTAACCAATTCATATATTACAGAAGAGGAATTGACCAAAACGACCTAGTTATTTTAAATGAGTTTCAGTCAACATTTGAACAGGATGAAAATGGTTACAAATCATTTGTCACAGTTTCAGAGCAAGTCCTGAATTGTGAACTCAAAGATTTAGATTCTCAAATTCAAGTTCATAAATGGACCGACGTTTTGCATCATTTAAATGATGCAGCCGCACGAATCGAAGTGAAATCCATACACGGTGGTTCGGGAGAAGCATTAGACTATTTTGATCATAAAAATGGACTATCGGTAATTGCAGTTGGTGGAAATAAATTATCAAGAGGACTGACCTTAGAAGGCCTGTCGGTAAGTTACTATTTACGAGCCTCACGAATGTATGACACCTTAATGCAAATGGGACGTTGGTTCGGTTATCGAGGTGGATATGTTGATTTATGTAGATTATTTACAAGTAGAGAGTTAAATGAATGGTTCTGCCATATTACGCACGCTTCTGAAGAACTTAGAGAAGAATTTGATTATATGAGTGATGTTGCTGGTTCAACTCCCGAACAGTATGCTTTAAAAGTTAGAACACATCCTGGCGTACTTCAAATTTCTGCTACTAATAAAATGCGTTCTGCTACAACAGTTCAGATTTCTTGGGCGGGAAGATTAGTGGAATCTTATGAATTCAAGAAAGACGTTGTAGTTATAGACAATAACTTTAAGAACACTCAGAAATTTATAGCCACTTTACCTTCTGGTTCTGTAACCAAACCAAATGCTTTTGTTTGGTATGATATACCTGCTGACCAAGTAATCAACTTTTTTGAAGGAATGCAGTCGGTAGAAAACCTCAAAAAGGCAGAGCCTAGAAAGTTAATCCAATTTATTTCAGGTCAATTACATAATAATGAATTAACGGATTGGCGAATTGCTCTTATGACTAAGCCTAAGCCTAAAAACAATTCATCTATTGAAGTTAATGGCAAGAAAGTTCAAATTGGTCAATGGAAGAGAACTGAAGATGAAAAGAACTCAAATGAACAAATATACTATTTAAGAAAATCACATATTATTAGTCCATCAGATGAATTCATTGATTTTGCTGATGAGGAATATGTAAGAGCAATGGAATTAACTAATCTACATAGGAAAAAAGAGGGTGATGCGATGTACCCAAATGGTCAACTAGTTAGGAATGAATTAAGAGACCCTAAAAAACCATTATTAATTATTTATCTACTTGATCCAGAAGAAAGTATAGACAAGGAAAAACCTTTGCCGAAAGGAGTCAATCCATTTGTAGGCTATGCCATAAGTTTCCCAAAAAGTAATTATAACGCACCAGTATCTTATGCTGTTAATGAAGAGTTACTCGACAGATTTGATATTGTTGAAGAGGATTTTGAAGATTATGGAGATGACGAAGATTGAAAATATTTGGTTCGGTCTAGAGAGTGATAATTTTAGTCACTCAGGATTGCTTTATAAGCGATATTCCGCAGAAGTATTGCCGGATGTATTTATTGCTTTAAAAGCTCCAGAAAAATTGCGGTGTATTGCTTTTAGAATAAGTATTTCGTTTGCTTTTGATGAAAACCAATGGAATAAACTGAAAGACATCAAAATTGAAACACTTTCTGATGAGCAAGATAAATCAAAGAAGTTTTTACTTATTCTATTGCTTAACAAACAGCATAAAGATATTTTCTCAACCCTATGTGAAGATTTGATATTTGGTGTTTTAGATGTAACGTCTGAACATGCTCTAGTAGAGAAATTAACAGAACGTTTGGCGAAATGGCAGTCGCTATTCGAAAAGGTTGGTAAGCAAGGTTTGTCAGATGAAGCACAAAGAGGGCTTTATGGTGAGATTTACTTTTTACGCTTGTTCTTAAACAATACATCAGATAAAAATTATTGCCTCAAATCTTGGCTTGGCCCTGAAAAGTCAATCCAAGACTTTCAGTATTCAAACTGGGCAATCGAAGTCAAAACTACGCATGGGAATAATCATCAAAAAATTCACATCACCAGTGAACGACAGTTAGATGACTCCATCATTGAAAAAATATTTTTATATCACCTTTCACTTGACATAAGGGTAGGAAATGGAGAATCATTGAATTCACTTATTGATGAAGTTTTGGAGATATTGAATGAGAATACAATGGCTTCCAATCTCTTCAAGCTAAAATTATTGGAATCTGGATATTATGAAACACATAGACCTCTATATGTAGAAAGAGGTTACACTATTCGCCAAGAAAACTTGTACCAAGTTTTGGGAAATTTTCCTAGAATAACTGAAAGTCAAATTCCAATTGGTGTTGGGGATGTTAGATATTCCATTGTTCTATCCGAATCAGAAGAATGGAGAATAAACCAAGAAACTCTTTTAAGCCTAATACAATAGCATTTATATGGAAAATCAAGAATTACAGAAGTTTTATATTGATATTCAAGAAGAAATTAACTCAAGCTTAATTACAGAAGAAGAAGGGGCAAATCCTGAACAAGTTTTTACTGAATTAACACTTTCGTTCTTATCAGATGCTGGTGAGACGGAAAACTATAGAGTTTGTTTTGACGAAAAGATTAGCAAAAGAGGTATTGAACATAAAATCAACGGCTATTCTTTATATGAAAATTACGAAACCTTGGACTTGTTTGTAACCATATATAATGGAGATTCATCAATACAAAGTGTCACAAAAGGTGATGCTGATAAAACGATTGACAGAGCTGTAAAGTTTTTAAGAAATGCGATTTATAAAGATTATGTAAATGAAATTGAGGAAAGTTCAGAAATATTTGATCTTGCTCAAACTTTAGCAAATGTGCCAGAGGTTAAGGAGTTTCTAACCCGAGTAAATATCTTTTTAATTACAAATGGTGAAGTTAAAGCTGATTTAAAAACTACTGATACAGTTGCTGGGTACACGGTTTTTTATAGAACAATTGATATCAACTATCTTTTCAATCTTTCAGACAAATCTAGAGTTCCAATTGAAATAAACTTTGAACAGTCAGGCTATAAGGTTCCCTGTATTGTGAATGAAACTGAAAACTCTGATTATCAATCTTGGCTTGCAATTATCCCTGGCCTAGCCTTAGCGGATATTTATGAACAATATGGAGCTAGATTGTTAGAACAAAATGTTCGCTCTTTCCTTCAGTTTACAGGTAAAATAAACAAAGGTATCCGTAACACTATTTTGAAAGAGCAACATATGTTTATGGCCTTTAACAATGGCATTGCTGCTACTGCGGAAGAAGTTACCATTACAGATTTGCCAAACAATCAAGGAAAGGCTATTGCCCAAGTTATGGATTTTCAAATTGTAAATGGCGGTCAAACAACAGCATCTGTTTATCATACTTGGAAAAAAGATAAAGTAGATATTAGTAATGTGTTTGTTCCAGTTAAACTGACAATTGTAAAAGACAGAGAAAATTTTTCAGAAATAGTTGGTCGCATAGCAGAATATGCAAATACACAGAATAGAGTTTCAGCTTCTGATTTAAGTTCTAATAAAGAAAATCACGTACTGATTGAAAAACTATCAAGAACAACTTGGGCAACACCCATCTCGGGAGAAACAACTCAAACACGTTGGTTCTTTGAGCGTTCAAGAGGACAGTATAAAAATGATAGAAATAGATTCGGAATAACGTCATCTAAACGTAAGCAATTTGATAAACAGAATCCCAGAAGTCAAATGTTTACAAAAGAGCTTCTTGCTAAATATATCAATTTTTATGAAGAAGTTTACAATGGAAAGAAATTGGTTGTTGGTCCACATATCGTCGTAAGAGGTAGTCAGAAAAACTATGCTCAATTTCTAAATTATAATTTCAGTTTCAAACCAGATAATATTTGGTTTGAGGATTTGATAGCAAAAGCTATTCTTTTTAAAAGTGCAGAAAAAATATATGGAGTGAAGCCTAACGCCATTGGTGATATGCGATATATAACTGTTCCGTATTCCTTAGCTTGGTTAAGTCTCAAATTAGATTACAAACTTGATCTGTACAAAATATGGAAAAATCAATCTTTAAGCGATATTCTTAAAAACAAACTCCACGAGGTAATGTCTAAGATAGAGGAGTACATCAAAACTCAAGCACCTGGTTCACTATATGGTGAGTGGGCGAAAAAAGAAGAATGTTGGAATGCAATCAGAAATGAAGATTTTGACATTAACTTAGAAAGTTTAAAGTCAGACTTGGAAAACAAATCATCTGAAAAACGAAAAAGATTAACTGAGGATGAAGTCAACAATCAACTCATTCAAGCGGAATTAGATTTCATAAAATCCATTCCAATTAATAAATGGATTGAAATAAGTAGAATAGGATCAGAAGTCGAGAATATGACACAACACTTTAAAGACAGAGCGATAAACATTCAATCTTCGCTTAGATTAAATAAAGTGTTGTCCGAAAACCAAAGGAAGGATGCTATAAAAATAATCGAAAACATTTTGGCTAGCTCTCCAAATTTCTTTGACGAAGTTTCAGAAAGTTCAAAGGTCTCAAAAGTTGAGTCGAACGATAGCGTTAATTCAGATTTACTCATAAAAATGGTAGTCTGGGATACGAAAGCGAAAGTATTGTCAGCTAAAGAATTACAATACATTGCAGATTTTGCCTATGGGCTTAAAACTTTAAATGATTTTCATAAAAAAAATATTGAGAGACATTTATTTCGATTACAAAATGCAGGCTTCACCGCATAACAATCACATTACCATGCTGCCCAAACCTGCTGTACCAGCCAAAGGTTGTTTATAAGTGTGTCTGAGCAAACACTTACGCTGAACAAATCACATATCAAAATGGAAATCGTGATGCTGTTGAAATAAGAGCAGAAATCTTGTTGCGAAAGCCTTTTAAAAACCTTAATGGCCAAACCCTTGCACCTCCCCTCAAAAACCCCTACCTTTACACCAGTCGAATAGGCGGTTACCAAACCGACTACCAGCAATGTTCTGATTCTTACAAAATATTGATTAATAGCTATTTATAGCGCAAGGTTCGAGCCCAGGTGGGCGCACAAAACACTAGTTCATGCTAGTTCGAAACCCTGTAAATAATCTGTTTTACAGGGTCTTCTACTTTTAAGTAGTTCATATTAATCCATAAGAATCCTTCATTCTCGGATCCGACTACCTAGTTTATATGTTTAACTTAGGCACTTTCTGAGTCAACGAAATCAGAAATATTCTACTTCAAACAAAGCATCAAATAATTCAGATTTCGTAATGGTAAGTTTCTCGTAATAACGAAAATTAGGGTCTCTAGGCAAAGCTTTCGAAAAATCGAGATTCATAAGCGTAATGATAATCCCGAGCCTCTACACCTGTTTGATCGTCACCCCACAGCGCCTTTTCAAATGCACGCATCAGTTTAAGACTATAAAACTCACTTGGAAGACCTTGATCACCATATTTCGCTAGCAATGCCAATGAATACGCCCAGCCCAACTGTCCGCTCTTGCCGCTGTCGTCGAGCCTATGAAAATTGCCCCAGTGAAAGCGACTGGTTAGATATCTAAAGACTCGGATAAAACGAACCGATTTTGGGCTCTCAAGAAGTTTCTCGCCTTTTTTTGTCAACGACAAAACATTGTTGCGTTTTTTTTACGATTCCTTCGTCAAGTATGCATTGCTTCAACGGCCAGATATAAGGTACCTCTTCTTCTGTAATTCTTTTACCGTAGTTCATAAACGTCCAGGATATTAGTTTCTGATCAAACAGCAGCTTGCAAACACTCATCGGCAAGTTGCCCTTTTGGGTTAACTTAACTTTCCCAGCTCTTTTGATTTCATTCAGCAATATTTCGGATAGCTTGAAAAAAGGTGCTTCGTCCACATACGCGTCAAGGCCTTTTCGAAACTGCATTATAGATCCCGGTTCGAAAGGGTGATAAAGCAGGCCGGTCATCTGTTCCGGGCTTAGGCCATCAAAGTCCTCTAGCCCTTCATTATTAAACTTTTTCTGATATTCAGCCATTAACTCATTTAACTCCTCCATGCTAAGTTCACCGCTCCTCGCTTGAGGATAAGCGGCAAGGAATGAATTCATAATGTCGTCTGCTCTACCCATATGACGTTTTGTTTATAAAGGTAAATATTTTGTTTAAAACAAGTCGCTTGTTCTTAAATTATGAGCAACTGCCGCTACCCTTTTGCTAACTTGCTTTCACTTTCAAGTGACCCACCAGTTCATGGAAATATTTCTGACTCCATATCTCAAGAACTCTTTGATCCTTGACAAAGCGCTTAATATCTTCTTTAACATATCGCATGTTGACAGTATCAATCTTTTTAGTCAATAACTCCCTGAATTCATTTTTTGTAATCGTATCCCTATCCCAGTCACCGCTATCTTGGGCTCGCAAGGCAAAATGTCGTAGATTAAGAACGGTACCCTTTTTAATATACCATTCCATATCATACCAATCTCGTCCTTTCACATTTTGCCCCCATTTACGAAAGAGAAGTGCGTGCATCTTACCAGCAAATAAATCGGGAAGGACGAGGCAATTTACAAAAAACGAAAAAGGTCGCAGGAGCAGTTTTTCCTCCGTTTTGAAACCCAAAGGCGGTTCTGTATCCACTTCAATCTTGATTTTAATGTGGGCGACTCGATCGATTCCCTGCTGGGGGATAACACCTTCGAGAACCAGTTCTCTCCAAAGGGTCTCTGACTTTAGAAATGCCGAATTTATATTGCTTTTGACAGCTTTCTTCTTCTCTGTTATAGACACTTCCATCCCCAATGATTCAAATTCATGGACGATGGCTTCCTGGTATTTACCCAGATCAAAATCCGGATCGACCTCAAGTAGTGAAAAGTCCAGATCCTCCGAAAACCGGTCCAATCCATAAAATATCCTCAACGCCGTTCCGCCATAAAAAGCAGCCCTTTCAAAAAAACCCGCTCTGTAAAGACCAGCAAGCGCAATTTCCTGCATGATTTCCCGCAACGCATCTTTAGCGTCCTGTTCATTTCCAGGCTTATAGCTGTCCAACCATTCCCTTATCATAATTGCTCAATCATTTTAATCATCATCCATAAACTTTCTCTTTTGGGAGAGTCAGGAAGCCATCCCTTTATCATATCCGTATCTAGGTCATTTAATGCCGATTCATCTATCCGCATATCCTCGACAAGGTAGTCGTAGGCATTGCGAATACTTCTTAATGTCAGTCCGGATGTCGTCACTATTTTGTCGCATAAGGCCTTTTCGGGAGAGGCCACCATAGCATACTGATTAGATGGCAGCCGAAGCATCTTCAAACCAAAGGAATAATACGGCAAAGGGAGTCGCGTATATGTGAACATGCCCAATACCGTGTTGAAAGAGCGTGACGCTTTTGTCGTCATGGATGATATTTCATATACCCGCTCAGGTATTAAACCATAATAAGACAAAGCCGTTTCCACCGACACATAGCTTGGTCCCAGTAAATGGTTTCCAACCAAAAGAACGTCAGGCTTCTTATCGGTCACCGAAGGTCCAGCAATGTACAAGCCCTTTTTCAAAGGTTCTAGAAATCCTTGGGCTTTTAACCCTAGAATTTTGTCATTTGGTCGTTTATAGTCCTTCAACCACGACACCAATAAATGATGTGGCAAGAGCTGATCCGCATGGAGACCTATAGTCCGGGTAATATCCATAACCAAATGTAATAAATTAACAAGATAAACGGAAATTATTCGTTTATCTTACTTTCAAACTACACCATTTACAGATATTCCAAAATTCAGGCTCGGATAATCCAAAATTGGACTGTAGATATTCTAAATTTTCGTAAAGGTTAGAAACAATATTCTCTCGGCGAATGTTTTATAATTATTATGGCAACAACAAAAGAACTTATCGAACAGATAAATCGCCTCTTTACTGAGAACAGAATGGAGGCGTTTATGGATTACCTGGCGGAGGACGTCGTTTGGGACATGTATACTGCATCTTCAGGTCATACTACGTTTAATGGAACGACAGAGATCAGTCAGATGGATGGAAGCAATATGCCGGAACATACCAACTTTCGGTTTAGCACAATCGTGATTGAAGGAGATCGGGCCTCCGTGCAAGGATCAAGCACGAACAAGAAGGCTGACGGCACGGAATATGAGAGCAACTTCTGCGATATTTATCAGTTTAAAGATGATAAGATCGTAAGAATGAGCTCATATGTGGTTGACAACATCAAATAGGAATTCAATTCGCTGCTTTTCAGTAAGGTTAGGCAATGCACGCGTAGGAAAGCAAGAGCTTCTACCGCTGTTTTACCATCCTCTTTCGATGAAACGACCGTATTGTTTTCTACCGTCGCGTCTTTGTTCTATCAATTGATGAGAAAGTACCCCGCAATAGGCTGATCTATTTTTAAAACAAAATCTTCTATTAACTTTGTATATGTTATAACTTTATGGTTTTAAATGTTTCCTACACTTCTTGCCTTACATTCTTTATTTAGATGGTTGGTCTTAACTTCTATCGTCTATTCAATTTTTATAGGATATAGAGGTTGGCGTAAGAAAAGATCGTTTACTAAATATGACAATTGGGTTCGTCTTATTACCGTCTCCTTTGCTCACATTCAACTAATAATTGGGGGATGGTTGTATTTTATTAGTCCAATAGTAGATTATTTTTTAAAAAACTTTTCTGAATCGATGCCTCAGACCCAATTACGTTTTTTTGGAATGGAACATGTAACCATGATGCTTATCGGGATAAGTTTAGTTACTGTTGGATCTTCAATAGCCAGGAGAAAAAAGACGGATGAGGAAAAATTTAAAGCCATTGCCATTTGGTATTCGCTAGCATTAATCGTCATATTCACTTCAATACCTTGGGAATTTTCGCCCTTTACTAGTCGTCCTTATTTCAGAGCGTTTTAATTTTAACTCTCATCTTTGCCCGGAAAAACCAGTAGAGGAATTTTGGTGTGATAACTCATTTTTTTTGCTGTACTGGGGTGAAGCAGACCATCTATAAATGATTTTTTGTAGGTGACCATTGCTAATATATCAACATTATTTTGCTTTATATATTCTTCAATGGTATTTTCAAAGTCTTTACCTATAAGTTCCTTTACAGAAAACTTTTCAACCCGATATTGCTCTTTTAACATTCTTTCATATTCAAAAGCGTTTTTGGTATGCTCCACTACGATGACTGCTTTATCATCTTTATTTGTAAAAACTATCGCATTTATATTTGCACTAAATAAATAAGCCATTTCAAAAAGAAAATCCATAATGACAGGCTCATCTTCGAATTTATTTGTCGCTAGTAATATCTCTTCTGGCTTCTTCCATTTATATTCAACGGGGATTGCCAGCACGGGCACTTTACTTTTACCAATAACTTTAGCTGTTTCACTGCCGATAAGCTTCTCCTTAATACCGCTAGCTCCAGAAGTACCCATAACAATAAAATCAATACGTTGATCTATGCTGAAATGAAGAATACCTGCTGTTACAGCTCCCTCATATAATGATGTAAAAACTGTCACTCCTTCTCTTTCTTCGATCTCATCTTTAAGTGCTTGAAGTTTTGTCTTCACTTCACCAAGCAGAGATTGCCTATACTCTAAATCAGCACCAACCGTTTCAGGATAAACATATCCTGCCATGTCGAAAACATGAATCACTGTGAGTTCCGCCTTAAGAATTTTAGCGGACTGAACAGCAAAGTCTAATGCGTTATTAGCACAGGAGGAGAAATCTGTAGGTAAGAGTATTTTTTTCATCGGATAGATTTTTCAATGATCATGACGCTACCGTCTACACACATTTATAGCGCCTACTACTTCTAACAACCCTGCTAATAAACTGTTTTAAGATTTCGCTAGTTGATGTTGATATGGGTTGATTTGCACCTTAGAAATTTGAAAAGTGCTGATATTAGATTAAAGACTGTCTATTATTTCAATTTATGGAAGATAGTGAGTATCATTTTAAAATAAATCCGGAGTGCTTTTACAAATCGCCAAGTTCTATTTCAACAATGATTTTAAATACGTTCTAGCCATCTGTCTCATAATAAACCTTCTCGATAACAATCTCATAAACCTATTACCCACTCTATTTACCGCACCTGGAATATGGTTAAACTTTCTACACCTCAATGCATAAATTCCTTCTTTAGCAGCTTGCTTTACGGGCATTAACCAATTCCTTAATTCCTTAAACTTTTCTCCCTCTGTCATTTCGGTGGCTATACCTCCTGGTGCATAAACAGTTAGCGAGAGTTTTGGATTCTTCAATTCAAATGTCAACGCATTTACGAAGCTCATTACGAAAGACTTTGTTCCAGAGTATACCGCTTGATATGGAGTAGGAAAAATTGCGGCCATGCTAGAGACAATCATAATACCGCCTTCTTTTTCGGTCTCTTCAAAATGTTTCACCAATTCACTGGTAATACGAACAACACTTTTCACATTGGTTTGCAAAATCGTGTCAAATTCATCTTGGGATAGATCTGCGTGTTTTCCAAAATAAGTAATACCGGCATTTAAGATAGCGGCGTAAAGTTCTTGATCTCTTATACTATCTTGAATCAGTCGGTCAATATCGTCGGTAGAAGAAAGATCAGCTACGATAACCTTTACTTGTACTCCTGCCTTTTCTTGCAGCTCTGTTTTTAATAAATTCAACTTATCTGCGCGTCGTGCGGCTATAATCAAATTCGCCTTATGTTGATGGGCCAGCTGGTGCGCCATTTCATAACCTAAGCCTGAAGAGGCTCCAGTTATTAAAACCCATTTATTATTAAAATCAAGTGCCTTCACATCCAAAGGTAATTAATTTTCGGGTCTCAAATGCCTTATCATAAAAAACTCCATTAGGGTTCAAACTTTACAGTAAAACTTACGTTTTAAATAAAATAATAGGGGTTCATCCTTAAAAGAAAGAAACTTCATCAGAAGAGCGATTGGATGTGTGTTCGTTTATCAATGGACTCTCACTGCGATTTACTTTAATGATGATGGAGCTATCATGAGAGAATATTTACGGCATTTTGTTAGTTATATCCTCCCTAAGGCTTCAATAGTCTCTATTGAGTCATTTATTAGTATTTAGGCATCAAGAATACATGAAGGTTAAAACTCATTCCGTTTTCGATATTATGTCACGTTTACGTGAGTATTTCCAACATGATAATATAAACCGAAACAGTAATAAGACGGAACCGTTCCGATCTGAACTTTTCAATTCAGATCAAATGAAACTCCATGCTAAAGTGGTGGCAGAGTCGCATAAAATTGAAACAGGGCCTACCGTAGATAAACTACTAAAAAGACTAGATTCAAATGGGGAGACCTTATTGGAGGTTCGAAATTTACTTGTAGAAAACATCCGTAATGACCAGCCCATTACCCCTGCGGCTGAATGGCTTCTTGACAACTTTTACCTTATTGAGGAGCAAATTGTTATTGCTAGAAAACATTTACCGAAAGGATATAGTGAGTCACTTCCTTATTTATCCAATGGTAACTCCGCTGGTATGCCTCGGGTTTACGATATTGTACTGGAAATCATTTCCCATAGCGACGGTCGAGTGGATACGAAGAGTTTGAGTGGATTTGTAGCTTCTTATCAAGATTACAAAGTGCTTAGTCTTGGAGAATTGTGGGCGATTCCCATCATGCTGAGACTGGCTGTTATTGAAAACTTAAGAAGAGTATCTGAAAAGATTGCATTGGATATGATTGACCATAATCTTGCAGATTATTGGGCTGATAAAATGCTAGAAACGGTTAAGGCAGACCCTGCAAATTTGGTGTTGACAATTGCAGAGATGGCGCATTCAAAACCCATCTTAAACAGCCCATTTGTAGCTGGTTTTATTCGAAAACTACAAGGAAAGGGTCCTTCTTTTTCATTGCCTATTAATTGGATGGAGCAACAATTGGCGAGAAGTGGGATTAGCAGTAATGATTTGGTGTGGCAAGAGAATCAGAAGCAAGCTGCTGACCAAGTATCCGTACGAAATAGCGTATTTACCTTGCGTCTATTTAGTTCTACGGATTGGAAAAGCTTTGTTGAAAATCTCTCTAGCGTTGAACACATACTAAGAAAGGATATCACTGGAGTCTACCCGAAAATGGATTTTCAAACGCGTGATCGATACCGCCATGTTATTGAAAACATTGCAAAATCTAGTCCTTTATCCGAAACAGAAGTTGCGCAAATGGTAGTGGATTTAGTTGGAGAAAATCATCAGCTTGGAAAAAAACCAGAAAGGCGCAATCAAATTGGCTATTTCCTAGTTGATAAAGGAAGACGGCAGGTTGAACAGACTGCTAAAATGCGGTATTCAACGAGGCAGAAGTTAACGCGTTTTGTTGATAAAAGACCTGTATTTCTCTATCTGTTTTCAATTATATGCTTAACAACTATCGGAACTGCAATTTTACTGTATGTTGCTTCTAATTTCGGTGATTTTCATTGGAGGTTTCTAACTTTAGTTTGCATCTTATCTGCAGCTGGATCGTCCCAATTGGCTGTTTCCTTTATAAATTGGCTTGCAACTATCTGGGTCAGACCGAAACTTCTACCTAGAATGGATTTTTCAAAAGGAATACCAAGTAATCATCAAGCTATGGTGGTAATTCCTTGTTTGCTTTCAAGTAAGAAAGATATAGAGGAACTAGCCAAATCTCTTGAAGTTAGATACCTTGCAAATCAAGAAGCCAATTTATATTTTGCTCTTCTCACCGATTATTTAGATGCCGAATTTGAATTTATGACAAAAGATTCTGCATTTTTAAAGCTAGTAAGCACCAAAATACATGACTTAAACGAAAAATATAAGCAAAATAATGGGCCTAACAAATTCTTCCTTTTTCACCGTCCAAGAAAATGGAATGATAAAGATAAGATATGGATGGGCTATGAACGTAAAAGGGGTAAATTATCCGCATTAAATAAATTATTACGAGGTCATGGCGAGAGCGAATTCATGCATATCGTTGGAAATTATCAGGAATTAAGTAATATTAAATATATAATAACATTAGATTCAGACACTCAGCTTCCCAGAGAAGCTGCCTGGAAAGTCATTGCAACCATGGCTCATCCTTTGAACAAGGCAGTTTATGATTTTCAGAAAAAGAGGGTAACAGAAGGCTATGGTATTCTTCAACCCAGAGTTGCTTCGCTCTTCCCAAAAGACACTTCTTTATATTTACGCATGCAAGGGGATATGAAAGGAGTAGATCCTTACACTCGGGCATCTTCTGATGTATACCAAGACATCTTTGGTGAAGGCTCTTTTATCGGAAAAGGCATTTACGATATTGATGTATTTGAGATGGCTGTTGGCCAAAGTTTTCAGGATAACCGCATCTTAAGTCACGATTTACTAGAAGGATGCTATGCCAGGTCAGGATTATTAAGTGATGTTCTACTATACGAACAAAATCCCTCGCAATATAAAATTGATATCAAAAGACATCAGCGCTGGATAAGAGGCGATTGGCAGATTGCTAGGTGGCTATTACCCTTTGTACCTGATAAAAATGGTAATTATACTCGCAACCCGATTTCAGTGTTATCAAAATGGAAAATATTCGATAACCTTAGAAGAAGCTTGCTGCCGCTTTCGTTATTATTGATTTTACTATTAGGCTGGTCGGTATTGCCGTATCCTTGGTTTTGGACTTTAGCCGTTACTATTATGGTTCTACTACCTGTGATTGCTGCTGTAATTTTACAGCTGATTCGTAGACCAGAAGAATTAAATTTGAGAGCACATATACATGAGGTATGGTCCTCTCTTCGAGACATTTTAATACAATTCATATTTGGCTTGTCGGTCTTACCCTATGAAGCTTATCGGTATACCGGCGCCATAATTCGTACCCACTGGCGAATGCTTGTAAGCAAACGAAAGTTACTGGAATGGGATTCTTTTGCAATTGTAAGCCGCCATAAAAAGCACAATATTTGGTCAAACTACCAATCAATGTGGATAGGCCCAATTTTGTCTATTGCTTATATTTGTATTTTTCTTTATAGTAATCATCCTGCATTTTATGTAGCATGGCCGATTCTCATTCTATGGATTTTGGCCCCTGCTATAGCTTGGCGTTTAAGTGTCCCCGAAATAGAGGAAGAACCAAATCTAACAGAATCACAAAAACTATTCCTTCATAAGGCGGCACGTAGAACTTGGTCATATTTTCAAGAATTTGTTAACGAAGGTGAGAACTGGCTACCTCCCGACAACTTCCAGGAACATCCTGAACCGGTAATCGCTCACCGCACTTCACCAACTAATATTGGAATGTCTTTACTTGCTAATCTGACTGCCTATGACTTTGGTTATATCTCAGCTAGCGAACTGATATACAGATGCCATAATACGTTAAAAACGATGCTGACAATGGATCGCTATCAAGGCCATTTTTATAATTGGTATGATACCCGCACTTTATTGACCTTGCCGCCTAGGTACGTATCATCGGTTGACAGTGGAAACCTTCTTGGCTCTTTATTGACTTTACGACAAGGGATTCTTTTTCTTCCGGAACAACCTGTTTTTAACTTCCGTTCTTTTGAAGGATTGGAAACAACGTTAGAGATCATCAAAGAACTTTCCGGAGGGCAACAAAATGCGATGGTGGATCGAATTCTAGCACTATTGGATGATATTATTCATGAAAAAAGCAACACTTTAAGTACGATAAAACACAACCTCGATAGCTTAATCCTTTTAAGCAACGAATTAACACTTTGGGAAGAGGGGAATGAGACAACTCTTGAAAGCTGGACTTCCAAATTAAAAATACAACTGCAAAACATCAGATCCGATTTAACTAAACAGGTTCCATGGTTAGCGCTATTGCCTGTTCCCGGGCAATTCATACAACTTCAACTTTTGGATTATAACCTGTCTCCTAGGTCAATACAGGATATGCGGGACGAAATACTGAACAATATTGATCATTTTGAGCAGCAGGACAATGATACGAAAGATCAAGCATGGTTAGAGGACATGCGCGAATTAATTAAAAATAGTCACGATCAGTACGTTTCAAGAGACAGCTTAATAAATGAGTTGGCAGAACATTGCGAGCAATTGTCTTCTATAGAATACGACTTCCTTTTCGAAAAATCAACCAACCTTCTAAGGATTGGGTTTGACGTCGATGAACAAAGAAAAGACGAAAGCTTCTACGACATGTTAGCGTCGGAAGCCCGACTAGGTATTTTTATCGGCATTGCTCAAGGCAAATTACCTCAGGAAAGTTGGTTCTCTTTAAGTCGTTTATTAACAACCTCTAGTGCGGGTCCAATCCTACTTTCTTGGAGCGGTTCCATGTTTGAATACCTAATGCCTCAATTACTTATGCCCAATTATGAAAGCACTCTCCTTGATCAAACGAATATAGCTACTGTAAAACGTCAAATCGAATACGGTAAAAATAGAGGAGTACCTTGGGGCATTTCAGAATCGGGGTATAACAATGTGGATGCGAACTTAAATTACCAGTACCGTGCATTTGGAGTTCCGGGCTTGGGACTGAAGCGCGGACTTGAAGATGACCTAGTAATTGCCCCTTATGCGAGTATGCTGGCGCTTATGATATCCCCAGGAAAGGCTGCTTCAAATTTACAAATATTATCTCTTGAAGGTTTTGAAGGCGAATATGGATTTTATTAGGCAATTGACTATACATCAAATCGCTTGCCAAGAGGCAGCTCCCATGTGGTAATCAACTCTTATATGACTCATCATCAAGGGATGAGTCTACTTTCTTTGGCTTATGTTCTTTTAAACAAACCGATGCAACGCCGATTTGTATCAGAACTTCGGTTTCAAGCTACACTCTTGCTACTCCAAGAACGCGTACCGAAAATCTCTATTTTCTATGCCCATACCGCTGATATAAGCGAAATTCATCCTACTATTTCCGATGTACAGGTAAGGAGTATAAAAACACCTAATACGGTGATGCCAGAAGTCCAGCTCCTCAGCAATGGGCGCTATCAAATGATGATTACCAATTCTGGCGGAGGTTATAGCCGTTGGAAAGACCTTTCCGTAACTCGCTGGAGAGAAGACTCAACCTTAGATAATTACGGTATTTTTTGTTACATAAAAGATGTGGAAGATGGCAATTTCTGGTCGAATACTTATCATCCTACTCTTCACCCGCCTACTGCTTATGAAGCAATATTTTCTCAAGGTCATGTCGAGTTCCGCAGAGAAGACTATGGTATAACTACTAGAACGGAAATTGTCGTTTCGCCTGAAGATGATATTGAAATGCGAAAGATAAGGATTACCAACCGGACCCAATCTATAAAGATTTTGGAACTTACCAGTTATTCAGAAATAGTCATCGCAAGTCAGGCATCTGACGAATCGCACCCAGCTTTCAGCAACCTGTTCGTACAAACGGAAATTTTCCAAAAATATAACGCCATCTTTGCTACTCGACGGCCGCGCTCAGAAGACGAGTTAACTCCACACCTCTTCCATTTAATGGATGTACATGGAGCTTCAATTGAGAACGTCTCCTATGAGACTGACCGTATGCGATTCATTGGTAGAGCTAGAACTCTGACCCATCCTCAAGCTATAGATGAAGAGCTTTCGGGCCGTCAGGGATCTGTCCTTGACCCTATAATGGCTATTCGTTATCGGATCAGCATACGACCAAATCAAACTGCTACAGCAGATCTAATCTTCGGAATAAGCGAAACGAAAGAATCTACAGAAGCGCTGATGCACAAATATCGAGACCGAAATCTTAAAAAGCGTGCTTTTGAATTATCTTGGACACACAGCCAAGTTCTTTTACGTCAAATCAGAGCTACTGAAGCTGATGCGCAATTATTTGGTAAATTATCCGCTTCCGTTATCTACGCAAATTCAAACCTACGAGCGGATGCTAGTATAATCAACAGTAACCTCAGAGGTCAATCGGGTCTTTGGAGCCATTCCGTATCTGGAGATTTACCCATCGTTTTACTACAGATATATAATCATAACAGCATCAATTTTGTCACTAAATTGATTCAAGCACATGCCTATTGGCAACTTAAGGGGTTAGCTGTTGATTTAGTAATCTGGAATGAAGACCATGGTGCTTACCGGCACGAATTGCAGGATCAAATCGTGAGCCTTATTTCCTCGGAGGCTGTAACACGTTTAACTCATAATAAACCTGGAAACATTTATATAAAATCGTCAGATCAACTCTCTTCTGAAGACCGTGTACTTTTTGAAAGCGTTGCTAGAGTCATTCTAAATGATAAGGATGGCAACTTGGCTGAGCAAATTGCTCGTCATCATCCAGAAAAGATATTACCGCCATTGTTAGAGCTAAATCCCATTTCTCCATTCAGCGACGACATACCATTAACTTTACCGGATGACCTATTGTTTTTCAATGGAACCGGTGGCTTTACTCCAGATGGTAAGGAATATAAAATTAAGATCAATAAAAACGAAACGACACCAGCGCCATGGGTAAATGTGATTGCCAATCCTTATTTCGGCTCTGTCCTCTCCGAGAGTGGTTCTGCTTATACTTGGGCTATAAATGCGCATGAATATCGAATTACACCATGGAGTAACGACCCCGTAAGTGATATTGGAGGGGAAGCCTTCTATTTACGCGATGAAGAAACTGGCGATTTTTGGTCCCCTTCTCCTTTTCCAGCATCTGGAGAATCGCCATATATCACCACTCATGGATTTGGATATACCAACTATCAGCATATCGAAAAAGGGGTTCATTCGAAAATGAAGATCTTTGTTGATCAAGAATGGCCCATCAAATTCATTGTTTTCAAAGTGAAGAATCGATCAGGACGGGCGCGAAAATTCTCGGCTACGGGATTTTTAGAAATGATTTTAGGAAATGTTCGCTCAAAAACGAACATGCATATCCTTGCGGAATTTGACAATAAAAGTGAGGCACTACTATTTCGGAATAGATATAATCCAGCTTTTGCTGAAAGGGTTTCATTTTTTAAAGTGAATGGTGGGAACAACCTAAGTTTCACGACAGACCGGGCTGAATTTATTGGTAGAAATAGAAATTTAGTGAATCCGCAATCGTTAAATAGAAAAAGACTTTCAGGTAGGGTAAGTTCGGGGATGGATACCTGTGCCGCATTACAAGTAAACTTTGAATTATTGGACGGCGAAGATAAAGAAATTGTCTTCCAGATCGGAAATGAATCTAATACGCTCGCAGCAATGAACTTAATAGATAAGTTTGTTGACCTCAGTAGTGTCAAAAATTCATTTGACGAAGTTATTAAATATTGGAACGATGTTTTGAATGCTGTTCAAGTCACTACACCTTACCCTTCCTTAAACATTTTAGCAAATGGTTGGTTGACTTATCAAACTATCGCCTCAAGGCTGTTTGCTCGAAGCGGTTTTTACCAATCGGGGGGTGCGTTCGGCTTTCGAGATCAGCTTCAAGATGTACTCTCCTTGATGTTTACCAAACCGGAGCTGGCCCGTGAGCAAATCCTTCTAAATGCTTCTAGGCAATTCATAGAAGGAGATGTTCAACACTGGTGGCATCCTCCAGAAGGTAGAGGTGTGCGGACGCATTGTTCAGATGATTTGCTGTGGATGCCTTTTGCCGTGGTTAGGTATCTAAAGGCTACTGGTGACAAAGAAATATTGAATGAACCTGTAAGTTATTTAGAGTCTAGGCTCTTACATGAAGGAGAAGATTCATTATACGACCTACCTGTAAGTGGCAATATAAAAGGCAGTCTGTTTGAACACTGTGTACGAGCCATAAGTCATAGCCTTCGTTTCGGAAAACATGGCATTCCTCTTATCGGATCGGGTGATTGGAATGATGGCATGGATCAAGTTGGCGACAACGGTTATGGTGAAAGCGTGTGGCTGGGATTTTTCTTGTATGATATCCTTATCGATTTCGCAAAGGTTGCCCAAGAGTATGGTGATGCCATTTTTGCCAATACATGTGAAAAGGAAGCGAAAAACTTGCAATCAAATATTGAAACCTGGGCATGGGATGGAGCATGGTATAAACGCGCTTGGTTTGATGATGGTACTCCTCTAGGCTCTAAAGAGAATGAGGAATGTAAGATCGATGCTATTTCACAAAGTTGGTCGGTATTATCTTCCGCAGCTACACCTGAAAGAAAAAGCATAGCGATGGATTCCTTGAACAAGTACTTGGTAAAAAGAGATATAAAAATCATCCAATTACTTGAACCACCATTTGATACTTCTACATTAAACCCAGGCTATATTAAGGGCTATGTTCCTGGCGTACGAGAAAATGGCGGACAATATTCGCATGCTGCTATTTGGACACTGATGGCTTTTGCAGCCTTGAAAGATCGTGAAAAAGTCTATGAGTTATTCAATATGATTCAGCCTATAAACCATTCATTAGATACCGAAGCTATAGAAATTTATAGGGTCGAACCTTACGTAATGGTAGCGGATGTTTATGCAAATGAATCGCATAGAGGAAGAGGGGGTTGGACTTGGTATACCGGTTCGGCCGGCTGGATGTATCAATTTATTCTAAATTCGATGATCGGTGTGGAACTACTGGTTGATAAATTGAAATTTACGCCTTGCTTTCCTTTAGAGTGGCCATCTGTATCTATTGAATACGGTTACAAAAGCTCGCTCTACAAGATTACGATTTATCAAGAACCCGACACGGCAGAATCTTGGTATGAGATAGATGGAATACGAAGCGAAGGAGATACTGTCCAGCTTATTGATGATGGGAATGAGCATCTGGTAGAAGTCAGAATAGGGATAAAATAACTATCAGCTGCGAGCTTTCGGTAATCAACCCACAGCTAATAGTTCCATCAGTCAGTCATGTCGACCGAAGTGGAGACATCTCTAAGCTCACTGCTTGTAACAAACAGATCCTTCAATTCCGCTGAGCTTCATTCAGGATGACGGGCTTTTTAGGGCAACCGCAAAGGATTGCCCGACGGCCTCGCACCACGCAACCCGTACCTACTGCGCGCTATACTTCTGTTCATATCGTTCAAAAAGCTGCTTATGCAAGTTGTTCAAATCGATATCCTTTCCCATAATGAAAGCACGTTCAACGTCATTGCCTATCATATCTAATGCATCACCTTTTGAAACAAACAGATTAGCATCTTTCCCTACTTCCAGGCTTCCTGTGCGGTTATCAATTCCTAATATTTTAGCTGTATTTAACGTGATATAAGATAGAGCTTCTTCTTTATCTAAACCATGCGCAACCGCTGTTCCCGCCATAAAAGGCAAGTTACGCTGTTGCCAAAATCCATCCATAGCATAAGCGGCTAAAATACCAGCGTCAAACAAAAGTTTTGCCTGCTTATAGGGCAAGTTGACATCGTCGCCTTCACGACTTGGCAAAGCATGAGCTTCTCGGATCAATACGGGTACTTGATTATCTTTTAATACTGAAGTCACTAAATGCGCGTCTCTTCCTCCTACAATTACTGGGGTAATACCTAATGATATAAAGGATTTTACGGCATTAATGATACTGTTACCTTCGTTTACATGGATAAATACTTTTTTGCGACCTTCGGAAAGGCCTTTAAAAGAGTCAAAACGAGCATTTGTGATATCGTTATTCTCTAGATCAGAATAAGCTTTTGCTTGAGAAATAAAACTCATCAATTCATTCACTTGCTTTTGAATCTCTTCTTTCTGCTTATCTAATGAAGCGACTGGTGCAAACCTTGAAACGCGAAGCTCCGGCCAATTAATATGTATGCCGGCATCGGTTTTATAAACCGCATCCTCCCAATTCCAAGCATCTAACTGAACGATTGACGATTGTCCAGAAATCAAACCTCGCTGAGGAGTAATTTGGGCAAGTAGTACACCGTTAGAACGAAGCGTATTAATAACTTTAGAATCGGTATTATAAGCTGCGATCGTTCGAACATGAGCATTATTGTTCCCTACCTCAGCGAAATCTAATGTAGCTTTTACCGATTCAAACTCAACTAGGCCCAAGTTTGTATTAGCAGCAATAAAACCTGGATATACATGTTTCCCTGTTGCATCGATTGTCTCACCTGACACACTTGAAGCTGCTCCTACATAGGTGATCTTGCCGTCTGAAAATGTAATGGTTCCATTTTCTATTACTCGCCCGTTACCGACATGAATCGTTGCGCCGACAATTGAAATTGTTTTATTTTGAGCTTTGGCTGGATAAATGGTTGGTTGAGCCATTAAATTCACTGAAGCAAATAAAAGTATCAAAAGGGATATATTTTTTATCGTGTTTTTCATCAGAATATAATTTGTTTTTTAAAGGCGATGAAGCTATCATGTGCTGTATGTTCATCGCGGTTTGTGAGTAATTTGTTAATGCTCATGATGGATAGTTTCGCAGTTGTAAAGCATGCTTGGTCTTGATGCAGGACGCTGAGTGACATTTCCCTGTCCCTTTGAATCAAGAGACTTTTGGATGAGTCTAGCGCGTTCAACTTCAAGCTCCTTTTGACGATTTGCATCTTCATCAAGGTCCCAATACTTTATTCCGTCAACAAAGGTTTTTTCCGCTTTGGCATAAATTGACAAAGGATTATTATTCCATATTACAAAATCGGCATCCTTACCTACTTTTATACTCCCCACGCGGTCATCGATATGCAGCATCTTTGCAGGGTTAAGGGTTACCATTTTAAAAGCTTCCTCCTCGCTAAGACCACCATATTTGACAATTTTTGCTGCTTCTTGGTTCAGTCGTCGAGCCATTTCTGCGTCATCAGAGTTGATTGCGGTCACCACGCCTTGGCTGTGCATTAAATAAGCGTTGTATGGAATTGCCTCTGCAACTTCCATCTTATATGCCCACCAATCCGCGAAAGTTGATGCTGCAATCCCACGATCGGCCATTTTGTCGGCTAATTTATAGCCTTCAAGGATATGAGTAAGAGTATTTACTTTGAAACCCATACTGTCTGCAACACTAATCAACATATTTATTTCTGATTGAACATAAGAGTGAGCCGTTATAAAGCGCTGTTCGTCAAGAATTTCCACTAATGCATCAAGTTCGAGATCCTTCCTTACCAACTTTCCTTTTGTATTTTTAGCAGCTTTATATTCTTTCGCTCTTGTAAAAGCGTCAATAAATACTTGCTCTACCCCCATCCTAGTTTGAGGAAAACGAGAACCTCCCGCGTCTCCCCAATTGCTCTGTTTTACGTTTTCACCCAAAGCGAATTTTATAAAGCCATCATTCCCTCCAAACTTTAGTTCATCGGGGCTTTTTCCCCAACGGAGTTTAATCAACTGTGACTGTCCACCAATGGCATTGGCAGAACCATGTAAAAGTTGAGAAGTTGTTACACCACCCGCCAGCTGCCTGTAAATATTTATATCTTCCGAATTTAAAACATCGCCCATTCTAACTTCAGAGGTCACAGATTGACTGCCTTCGTTCACTCCTTGAAGAGCAATATGCGAGTGTTCATCAATAATTCCAGGCGTTAAATGTTTACCAGTTGCATCAATTACTTTGGCAGATCCTGAGTTGAGACCTTTACCTATTGCCTTGATTTTTCCATTTTCTATTAAAAGATCTGTCTCGGTTACGATGCCTTCGCTTTCGTTAGTCCAAATCGTAGCGTTTTTAACCAATACTGTCTCTGCTCTCGGGGCGCTTTCATAACCATAAGAAACAAAGGGGTAAATTAATTTCCCCACTGAAATCTCTTTCTTAGGTGTCTCCTTTTTAGCAAGCTGGTTATGTGGATTAGTGAAGTTTGCGGTCCAATCATACGAATCACCGTTGGGTTTTACTAATTCACCTCGGAGTTGCTGTGGTTTCTGTAAAGATACATACCCGCTTATTCTCGTGCTACCTGTACTACCTTTAGGATTAAAACTAAGGTTAATAAGGTGTCCATTTCTGGTAAACGTAACTTTCGTTTTGCTCGTGTCACTAGCCGTGCTGATCGTTACATCATAAGAACCTGGTTTCCCTCCAATAATTAGTATTGAATTACCTAGTCCATCTATATACGTATTATATTCGCCTCTAATATCAGATTCATCCATTACGTTTGATACAAACCTATTTCCTTGAACCCAGTTTTCATAAATTATCGCGTCGCTACTAAAGAGTGGTGCTGAAGTGATAATAAAATTTGCGAGCTTTCCTTTATCTAAACTTCCAACTCGATCCGAAACACCTAAAAATTCCGCCGGAGTAATTGTTAATGCCTTAAACGCATCTTGTTCACTTAAACCGTGATCAATCGCCTTTCGAATGTTGGGCCAGAAATCACTTGATTTTTCTAAACCATTAACAGTTAGTGAGAATGGGATTCCAACTTTCGCAATTACACCTGGATTAGTGGGTGCCATTTCCCAATGTTTAAGCTGAGAAAGACTTACGTTTCTTGCAGCGGAAGGGTCTTCAACATCATACGTTTTCGGAAAGTTGACAGGAACGATTAATTTAGAACCCGTTGCCTTTACTTCATTTAAGCGTTGATACTCATTGCCGGAAGATTTAATAATAAAGGATTTATTAAATTCCTTTGCAATATTATTAACTCTAAAAATATCCAAAACGTCATTCACTTCAAAAACTTGAGGCAAATTTTGAAGACGATTAAATTCCTTTAAAGATATATTATACTCATCGTCTTGGTTTTTATACCATTCAGCATCGTAATAGGTTTGTCGTAAAAGAGCGATGCTGCCCATTAATGAACTCGGGTAACTGTTTAAGGATGTTCCTTTGTTAAATGAATACTGAGCAGCAGACTCATGGACAATAATCGCTTCGTTTTCGTGTGTAGTATTCAAGGTCGCTACCAAAGAACTACCTCTGGCAATTCCATCATTTACTAATGATTGCACCGTTCCAAAGCCAATCTTTTTCAATTCTTCTGCTTTGCTTTCATCAATGGAAAAATTATTTTGGGCTTGAATTTCTGGTCGAATTGCTTCATTCCAGTTGTATGCGCCTTTTTTAGTAGAGAGCATAACTTGTGGAGAACGTCCCATTCCTCTCGCAGGAGCAGTTGCCACTGGAAGCCCATAAGTACTAAAAGCATCTATAAAGGAAGGGTAGATATATTTCCCTTCAAGATCGATTATTAAATAACCTTTAGGAATATTTAAATTTTGTCCTACAGCTTCTATTTTTTGTCCTTTGATAAGCAAGGTACCCTTATCTATTGTTTTTGTTGGACTAACGACTACTGTCGCATTTACTAAAGCATAAAGCTGAGGTCGAATGTCGTGCGAACCATTGACAGGATAGGTCTGTTGCGCCCTTGCTGACAATATTGAACAGAATAAAAAAAGGAAAAGGAAAGCTTTCTTCATAATTTGTTAGATTAGTAAAATTAAGGTTTTACTAATCTACAAGATTATCAGAATACAAAACAAGGAATGTAGCAAATTATTTTACTAACCATTAACCAACATGGTAAATAATTCTTCCGTCCCTGTTGTTGCCTTGTTCTGTATAAAATGCAAATTCTTTAAATGACTTACAGCTGGAATATTTTTATCAATCAAATACTTATCGATTATCGGTGGAACATCATGTAGCAGTCCGGCAGCTGGATAAACCTGCAAAGAAGTTCCTATGACAACAAAAATGTCCGCCATTCTAACAAGTTCAGCCGCTTCCTCCATCTTAGGTACATCTTCTCCAAACCAAACAATATGCGGCCGCAACTGTGACCCATCTTGAGCAAGGTCACCCAACTTGATATCTTGACAACATGGGTATAGGGTTAATTCATCAATAACGCTTCGCATTTTTAAAATTTCCCCATGGAGATGCATCACATTCATACTACCGGCTCTTTCATGCAAATCATCGACATTCTGGGTGATTATTCGTACGTCGTAATGTTGTTGAAGATCAGCTAAAAGGAAATGTGCTTTATTTGGTTTAGCATTCAGAACCCCTTTACGACGTTCATTATAAAATCGCAAAACCAAATTTGGATTCGTGTGCCAAGCCGAAATAGTAGCTACATCTTCAATGGCGTAGTTTTCCCATAACCCATCTGCATCGCGGAATGTTTTCAAGCCACTTTCTGCACTAATACCCGCACCTGTTAATATAACGACTTTCTTCATTTTATAATCGAGGAAATTTACTCATAATTTCTAAATAATCACTCACTTCTTTTGAGCATTGCACCGAGCTATAACCACTATCCTAAATACACTCATAATGAACACATTAAATGCCAAACTAAAGATTATTGAATTATTTTTCGTACCTTTGCATTAATCTTATTAAGCACTCTTTTATATTATGACATTTTCGATATTATTACAAAAGGAATTACATCCTCCTAATATCCTTCTTTAATACTTTCCGTAGTAGGATTTTAACTTCTTTTCAAAAATAGTTTTCACTATTTCTCATCCTTCTCCTTCTACTCGAAAGAATCGTCATTTTTGAACAATTCAATTTTACTAAACTAATATTTTATTGCAAATCAAGAATAGCAAATCGTACTATTTATTGGCATTTGCAAAAATTCAACTGAAACTATCATAAGTTTTCAAGTCCCAATCGAGACGAACAACGGACTTATGATCGCTTCACCTTACACAAACCGAGTGTATCGAGCTCATTGATAGCAACAAGCACTCACTAATATTTATGAAGATGAAAAACAAACGTGTTGGAATCATAGGTGCTGGACCTAGCGGTCTTGCGCAACTGCGAGCATTCGAATCTGCAGAAAAACAAGGGTTAGAAGTCCCTGAAATTATATGCTTTGAAAAACAAGCAGACTGGGGTGGTATGTGGAATTACACTTGGCGAACAGGTGTAGGTAAATACGGAGAACCCATTCACGGAAGTATGTACCGCTATCTGTGGTCAAACGGTCCAAAAGAAGCGTTAGAATTTGCAGATTATTCTTTTGATGAACATTTTGGACAATCCATTGCGTCCTATCCCCCAAGGTCAGTCTTATTTGATTATATTCAAGGAAGGGTTAAAAAAAGCGATGTACGTAAATATATACGCTTTGACACAACTACACGATGGGTTGACTATGATGAAGATACCAAGCAATTTACAGTCATACTTGACGACTTAAAAAACAACAAGACCTATTCGGAGGTTTTTGACTACCTGGTGGTAGCCAGCGGTCATTTTTCAACCCCTAATATGCCCTATTTTTCCGGAATTGAAGATTTCCCTGGTACAATTATGCACGCCCATGATTTCAGAGGTGCGGATCAATTTATAAACAAAGATATCCTATTGATAGGTAGCAGCTATTCAGCGGAGGATATCGGCGTACAGTGTTATAAGCACGGTTCCAATTCGGTTACGCTCAGCTATAGAAGTAATCCTATCGGGTTGGAGTGGCCTAAAGGAATTAAAGAGGTGCCTTTATTAACCCATTTTGAAGGCGATATTGCATATTTTAATGATGGCACAAGCGAACGTTTTGATGCCGTGGTCATGTGTACGGGCTATCAACACAAATTCCCTTTCTTGCCGGATGAGTTAAGGTTGAAAACCAATAACTGTATGTATCCTGATGATTTATATAAAGGTATATTTTTCAATAATCGTCCTAACCTGATTTATTTAGGAATGCAAGATCAATATTACACCTTTAATATGTTTGATGCACAGGCTTGGCTGGCTAGAGATTTTATGATGGGCAATTATTCTGTTCCTACAAAAAAAGAACGAAACAGAGATATCATAAAGTGGCTAAATCTAGATGCCAAATCAACGACTCCGGATGATGACGTTGATTTTCAAACTGCATATATCAAGGAATTGATTTCTATGACTGATTATCCTGAATTTAATATCGACGAGGTGGCCACGATGTTTAAAAAATGGTTGAAGGATAAAGAAGAAGATATTCTTCGCTACAGAGATCAAACCTTTACTTCAGTGATGACTGGAACTGTCGCAGAAAAACATCATACTCCTTGGTTGGATGAAATGGATGATAGTTATGAACGCTTTCTTGGTGAGGACATCGACGAAACTACAGATCAATTAGTAGCTGATACAAAGGTTTATAGCTAGACGTTCCCTTCTGGGAAGTGAAGTATTTGTAATAAGAAAAGACCAAGTTTCAGAACTTGGTCTTTTTTTATTCATATGAAAATAATCTTACTTCAATGAGTTGATCCAAGAAGCAATTTTCAAAGCTTCGTCCTTAGGAACTTGAGGCATCGGAGGCATCTCTGTAGCATATCCTGGCCAGTTTTGAGGCTGTGGATTATAAATTAAGTCTACAATCTTTTCGTCAGAATAATTCCTTTTGGCTACTTCTGAATAAGCTGGCCCTACTTGTCTTTTATCTGCATTATGACATGCGATACAAGTATTTTTAGCTAATAGTCCTTTAACCTCGTCATAAGTAGCAGCCTTCTTAGGTGCAGCAGTAGTTTTTGCTGGAGTTGGCTTAGCAGCTGTTGATGATTTCGATTTCACCTCAGGCGCTTTTGCAACAACAGGAGGAGGAATAGAAGAGTCCGTAGTACTCAACTCACTAATCGCCAACTTTGCGCCTTCAGGAATATTATTTAACGTATAATATGCAGTAGGATGAATTAAAGAATAGAAATTATCACGAGAACGAATACCGTCTAACGTTAAGTCATGTACATATTCTTTCTTAAGACCATCAGTGACAATTCTCACTTTCAAACCATCATCAGATAGCTTTACTCCTTTTATAACCGCTTTTTCAGTATTTACAGGAGGGCTACCATAAACCGCGTTATATTTATAATTAAAGGTCTCTAAGGAATAAGAAGCAATATCTTCTGCTGATTTCGCATCTACTGGTAAAGTAAACTCAATTTCAAAACCATCGGGCATCGCCTTTACAGTTTTCATTTCAAAAGGAACAGCTTGATTATTATAAATTAAACGCTGAAGACCTTCGTTTGCATCACCAGCAGAACCCCAGCCACGATTTGTTTCTCCAACGAATAATGAGCCGTCTTTAGCCCAAGCCATACGAAGAACCCCAGAACGAAAACCACTTCTAAAAGCTATTGCTGCACCTTGGTATTCTCCATTTACTTTTTCTAATATCACTCTTGAAATCATGCTCATCCCCTGGTCACCCACTAGAATCTGACCCTCGAACGGGCCAAATGCACCCTCAGGAATCTTAACAGGCTCAGAGTTGGATATTCCAAGTATTGCATGTGGCAACCACACGGCAGGCAATTGCAACTCCGGAATACTTTTCTTTGCATCCGTTCTGGTTTTAAAATCCACCTCATGAATAATATTTTCAGGCTTGATCGATCTTCCTTGTTCGTTTCTAATTCTTCTTTCGTCGACAGTAGAAAAAACTTGATCTTGCGTTAATTTCAATGGGGAATTCGGTTCCCCGGTCCATACTAGACCTGCAGGATGACCCATAAACGCACCTTTTGGAACATGCCATAAACCACCTGATCCGAACCAATCGCCTTGGTTATCGGTATAGAAAAATTCACCATCGATGAATCCTGGACCTGCTGGAGAACGCATACCTGTAGCCCACGGGTTCATTGTACCATCTTCAAAAATCTGCATAGTCCACCCTCTCCATGGCACACGACTTTCTCCGCGCCACCATTCTTCGTTTCCGAATGCAACGTTAGCCGTAACGAAAAAAGAACCGTCAGGAGCAATCTTAGGTCCAAAACTATACTCGTGGTAATGGCCGGAAAGAGGCCAAGCGTAGATGGTTTCATAAACATCTGCTTTTCCGTCTAAGTTTGTATCGATTAGCTTTGTCAACTCTCCTCTTTGCGCTACATATAAAGCCCCTTCTTTATAGGCTAAGCCCAAAATCTCATGAAGGCCTGAGGCGAACTTACGAAAATAAGGCTTACTGCTTGTCGGATTTTCAACAATGTAAACATCCCCTCTTCGTGTTGATACCGCTAAATTACCGTTAGGCAATGTCACTAACCCTCCTACCTCTAAGAGTGCACTTTCTGGTGCCGGAAGTTTAACAATTCTATAAAAATCCTCTTCTTTAGGAGTTTCTTGTGCAATGGCAGATAAACTACCCATAAAAAACAAGCTAAAAAGAAGAAGTGCGGTATATTTATTAGAAAATATTGATGTCATATCTTTTGTGTTCATCTAATTTTTGCTTATAAAATAATTGAATAGTTAAATTGTCCGTTGATTTCAACGATGAGTTCTTTTTCGCCATCAACATCCCGAATGAAGGTTTTATCTTTCTTCGCGTTATCCAATTGTAAGTAATATTCTTTATCTCCAACAACAAAGTTTCCTTTTGTTGTTTCAACAATATTCTTGGCCTTTGCTAAACGAAAATATAAGCCATTTGAATTATCGACATTAATTTGACGGCTTAATCCTGTACCGTTATCAAAAACTGTTGCAGCATCTTTTATAGTAGCTCCATAGATATGATAAATAAAAGTAGGGCTTCCATCGGCATCAATTGTATATCCTTTCGGTTTATACTGTGTACCAGTAGTATCCGATGGCCAAGTCGATTGCGGGTTCTGTAATTTTGCAACTCCTAAAGTTGGAGCACCAAATCTCTGAACTGCACCTAGTGGCAAAGCAGTCCCGTTTCCTCTTCCATCCCACATTGGGGTAGCATCAAGAAAATCACCTCTCCATAGTTGAACCAACATACCATGGTCCATGTCATAGGTATAGTGTAAATTCTGGCTACTTCCAACGGAAATTCCATGAACCACTCTTACTCTATCATCTAAATCCATAAAGCTCCTTAAAAGAGTAGTAACTGGCGCTTCGACTAAAATAGGGTCAGTAAGTCGTTGAGGTCTTTGTCCTCTGGGATTTTGATCAACGGGAGCAACAGGCTCAGGCTCCGTTAATTTAATATTTTTAAAGGCAACTGCACCATGATCTCCTTGAATTCGCAACGGAGCCTTTCCAACCTCTTTGTTGCTTACAGCACCTGGGGTTGGCCCAGGCAATTCTACATTTTCCTGTACTAGAACGCCGTTAAGTTCAACGCTTAAAATACGTGCATTCTCAGTTTTATTACCAGAAGCATCAAAACGAGGGGCCTGGAATGATATTTTTAAATGTTGCCATAATCCTGGCGCTTTACTCGCATTAACTCTAGGCGCAGCCAAATTATAGATACCGCCATTACTTGCTGAAGTAACCACTTTTGAAGCCCAAGAATCTTCTAACTGGATCTCATATCGGCCTTGTAAATAAATACCTGAATTTCCTCCTTTTGACATCAAATAGTCAAGCTCCAATTCGACATCCCCAAACTCAGCATTTGTAAACAAGTCAAGTCCCTTCACTTTTTTTGAAGGTAGATTGACCAAAACTCCAGTTCCGTTGGAAGTGGATAGTTCATTGGCCTTGTTTAAGTCAGCGTTTACATCTCCTGCAATTATCCAACTTTTTCCAGGATCTTTAAAGGGAGAAAGATCCGTAAAAGAAAACTCGAGAGGGTCAGCCTCTTTACCCTGGTAAGTTAGGCTTGCATTTAGCACCCATGTACCGGTACCTAAGGCCAAAAGACCTAAGAAAACAAATTTCTTTTTCAACATAAGTTTTTTTTATTATTAATTCCGAATATAGCATTAATTACCAGAGCCACGAAAGTGGCCCTGGTAAAAGTAACAAAATAAATTAATATCCTGGGTTTTGTATCAAGTTAGGATTTGCTGCTATTTGAGTATGAGGAATTGGGTAAATCTCTCTAGTAGCGTCACCTGTAGGCGTATGATCCCACCAAGTACCATTAATATAATCTCCAAAACGAATCAGATCCGTTCTACGCTTTCCTTCAAAGATGAACTCACGTCCACGCTCGGCTAATAGCTCATCCAATGTTAAAGTAGCTGTAGTATACTGATTAGCTGGCCAATCTGCAGGATCGAAAGCTCTTTTTCGGCTCTCATTAATCAACTGAACCGCTTCAGCAGTAGCTGAACCACCATTTTTACGCATTAAAGCTTCTGCTTTGTTGAAGTAAATCTCAGTTAAACGATAAAGGATGTATTGGTTCTCTTGGTAATTCGGATCCGCTAATGTACCCGTTTGGTATTTATTGAAACGAGCACCACTATTTTCTTCACCTTCTGCCATGCTACCTTGGCTAGTTAAATCGCCTTCGCTTTCTCTGCGAATACTGTTTACAAAAACCAAAGGCTTACCACTCCACTCTTCATTACCCAAAACTGGTGTTGTTGTTCCATATTTGTACTGTGGACCAAACAAGAACCACTCCTTTTTTCTCAGGTCTTTTTCAGAATAAGCATCAAAAGCAGTAGGGATCACTACGAAAGCATTCCATCCACCGTAATCAACGTTCAATACTTCTTTCATGGAATCGTAACCCATAAAGAAACCACCCCAGCCAAAAGAGAAGCCACCTTTTTTGCTAAATGCAACTTGGAATAATGCTTCAGGCGAAGTATTGTTGACATTACTAAAGTTATGTAGCAAATCATCCGCTAATCTTGGACCGCCATTAACACCACCTGCAGCACCTGATATTATTTTATCAGATACTTCAATACATTTATCCCACATTGGCGTGCCGCTCCATTTTTCAGCATTCAAATACAATTCTGAAAGCATGGCGTATCCAGCCGTTTGAGATACCCGACCTATTAATGCATTAGAATAAGGCAGAAGAGTAGGAACGTGAGTTTCCAACTCCTTTTGAACGAACTCAAAAACTTCCTTCTTTGATTGAGTTGGTGGATTTGTGGGCGTACCAACTGTAGTAACAACCGGTACATTTCCCCATAATTCCATGATCTTCATGTAATGGAAAGCTCTTAACACCTTTAATTCGGCAAGGATAGAAGTCATCTCAGCATCAGAGATCTCAAGTTTAGCATAATCTAATTTCTCTAAATCTTCTATTGAGGCATTTACATAACCTACTCCAGTCCACATTAAATCCCAAGCACCACGCATTCTACCTTCATTATCCGTCCAAGTATGGTAGTGTTGTCTAAAGTGGTCTCCTCCGTCATATCCGTGACGACCTTTTTGTGGCCATGCCAATTGATCCGAAGATAATTCAGAATGATAATAATATCCATTTTGACCGGTTGGTGCTATCCAAGCCTGCATATGGGTAAACGGTCTTAAAGCAGCTTGCATAACCTCCCGTTTATTATTATAAAAGTTCTTCTCGTTCAGTTGATCATAAAGCGTCTCATCTAGCTTTGTGCAACCGTTAAGAGTAACTGTAAATAAGCCAACTGCGCCTATTACCAAGGTTTTTATCAAATATTTTTTCATTTTCATATTGTTAGAATCCAACATTTAAACCAACTGTCCATGATTTCGTCCGTGGATAAAATCCTCTTGCATCTACACCTGTTTCGAATCCAGTATCCTGTAATTCAGGATCGATACCGCTGTATCCCGTGAAGGTAGCAATGTTTCTACCCGATACATAAACACGCATATTTCTGACATAAGAAGTATTAAGCTTAAAATTATAGCCTAAGGTTAAGTTATCCAATTTCACGAAATCACCTTTCTCTAGGTAGTAATCCGAATATTGAGGATCGTCGTTCAATTGATTATGTGTAGTTATTGCGCTCTTGTATACGTTATTTGGTAACCATTTTTTGTTTCCAAAATAAAGCTCCTTTGTATTCAAGATATCAAAACCAAATTTACCTCTAAAGAAAACAGTCAAATCAAAGTTTCTATATTTAAACGTATTGCTAAGAGCGGCATTATATTTTGGTACACCGTTTCCGATAACCGATAAGTCATCGTTATTCATTGCTCCAGCCAAAGCTTGGCTTCCATCTGCTTTGTAAAATAACCATTTTCCCTCATCGTTAAATCCTGCAAAGCGCTTTCCATAGAAATTACCTACTGCTCCACCTTCTTCTAAACGAAATGCCTGTCCAAGGTTACCTGGAGACGGCAAGCCGTAGAACTCAAGATAGTTTGCCTTAAAGACATCACTTGACAATTTGGTCAATTTATTAAACTGAGAACTAGCCGTCAAATCAACATGCCAACTGAAGTCACCATTCTGGATAGGAGCACCAGAAAGAAGAATCTCAACCCCTTTATTGCTAATCGAACCTACGTTTGTATATAATGTATTTCTTACGAATGGAGGCTGTTGAGCTGCATAATTATACAAGAGATCCGTGGTTGTACGTTGATAAACATCAACCGAACCTGTAATTCTATTATTTAATACTCCAAAATCCAATCCGAAGTTCCATTCCGCTTTACGTTCCCATCTCAAGTCTGGGTTAGGGTTTCTTGCCGCACCATAGGTTTGATAAAAAACACCGTCTTGAGGATAAACTCCTCCTGTACCTAAGGTAACAAGTGATTGGTAATTAGGAATACCTTGGTTTCCAGTAACTCCGTACCCTACTCTCAACTTCAAATTACTGATTTCTTCAATTCCTTGTATAAAATCTTCCTCAGAAAGTGTCCAACCTACCGAAGCTGCTGGGAAATTTCCCCATTTATGATTCGCACCAAAACGAGACGATCCCTCACGACGCAAAATAGCTTGAGCAAAGTACTTTCCATTATAGGCGTAGTTCACTCTTCCGAAAAATGCAACCAAGGTGTTATCAGACTTGTTGCTTCCTATTCCAGGTACAGGCAAATTATTACTTTTATTAGATCCTGTTCCGGCTCCTAAGTTCCAGTCTAAAAATCCGTCCGTCGTAAAACCACTATTGCTTACGTTGAAGTTTTCTTCCGTTGAATACTGGTAACTGTATCCCGCAACTGCACTTACAGAGTGTACTTCATTGAATATTTTAGCATAATCAATTGTAGACTCAAAGGTTTGCGTCCAATCTAAGCGATTAGTTTTCTCTGCAGAGGCCATTCCTTGATAGCTGGTTGTAGCGCGTCTTTCCCAATCATTCATCGACCAGAATCGACGATCGTTCCAACCATTCCTTACATAAGAACCGAAAGCAGAAGCCGATAATCCTTCAATGATATTCAAAGATAATTTTGCATCACCAGAAAAGGTTTGCTGATCTCTCTCATTTATCCGATTGGCATATCTGGAAAGTGGGTTATAGTTATTATAAGCCTGTGTTTCTACAAATGTTCCATCTGCGTTAAAAATTGGTGCCGTAGGATTACGTTGGATGGCTTGCTCAAAATCACCACCACCACCACCTAGACGGTTGGCTTTATTAAAGTTTGTGGCAAGGTTTACCTGAAATCTCAAACGATCTTGCAAACCTAATTGATTAATATTCAAACGACCACCAAACTGCTTCCTGCCATTTTCTACCGCAATACCATTCGCATCACTATAAAATAACGATGCACGATAATTACTTTTCGTGGTACCACCTGAAGCTGCAAGAGTGTGATATTGGCTAAGATTCTCCGTATCGATTAAATGATCGTATAAATCTGTCGATGATCCGAAATCTTGGGTCTCATTTACCAGGCCATCTTTAATAAGCCCTCTAAATTCTGTAGCATTTAAATAACCTGGTTTCTTATCAACAAATTCGCGTTGAAAATAAGTTGAATAGTCAAACCTAGGGTCACCAGCTTTTCCTTTCTTAGTGGTAATTAAAATAACACCAGCATTTCCACGAGTTCCATAAATCGCCGCCGCAGAACCATCTTTTAGAACATCAAAAGATTCGATATCTTCCTGCTGAAGTAGGTCTAAGTTTCCTCCTGGAATACCATCAATAACAATTAAAGGGGTCCGCGTTCCTGTCAATGACGTGATTCCACGCAATTGGATAGCCGCACCTTCGTTTGGATTGTTCCCTTGAGTTCTTGTAATATTAAGACCCGCAACTTTTCCTTGAATTAAATCCATCGCCGATCTTGATCCTCCTTGGTTAAAGTCTTCAGCTTTAACAGTAGCTACTGCAGAAGTAACTTCACTCCTTTTCTGAGTTCCATAACCAATAACAACAACCTCATCAAGAGCTCTTCTGTCTTCTTCTAATTGAACATTAATAGTACTACGGTTTCCTACTCTTTGTTCAGTTGCCTCGAAACCTAAATAAGTAAATACTAAAACATCAGTATCTGATGCCTGTATTGTAAACCTACCATCCGCATTTGTTGTCGTTCCATTTGAAGTATTTTTAACTCGGACAGAAACTCCAGGAAGTGTAGTTTGATCGGTGGCACTAGTAACCACACCTGAAACGCTTTTTTGTGCAAAAGCCACGCCTGCGTCTAAATTAAAAGCAATTAAAAAGATCAATATCCCATAAAGCGGCCTTAGCTTCCACGAGAAAATCTTGTCTTTAGGTAATAAATTTTTCATAAATTATAAATTAAGTTAATTTTAAATCATTGAGTGTTAATCAATTTCGGCTAATTAATTTCCGCGAATTAATTTTAAATTCTAAGTTTTTGTATTTACATAGACATTCGGTTTTTAGGTTAATTTCTATTACATTGACTCTTTAATATCCGAAACTACAAAACTAAAACGATTTAACATGTACCAATAAAGATACAAAGGCCAAATGCGCTTTGATCATTTTGCTAACACGTTATAAGATATAATTTATAATAATTTAAAAATCAATATATTATCCAATCCTACTCCTTCAAGTATTAGCTTTTATTAATCTTTTTTCTATAAAATTCTAGAATGGATGCTGCAAAATTTTTCAGAAATGGCCGATAAACAAATTTAAAAGAAGGGATTAGCGTATTCCATAGGAGGTAAATATGTTACAAAAAAATAGCACTGTTTAGAGAGCTATGTATAGGCTAGTAATAAAAATAGCCGTTTGATTTAGAGCATCCGTTCTGCATCAAACAGCTATTACGACACTTCCAAATTTGCATAACGCTTAATTCGGTAAGCTATATTTGAAAGCTAATTACAATTCTTTGATCATAATATTTCTAAACCAAACCGCATCATTATGATCCTGTAAGGCTATTTTACCCTTTTTATATTTTGCAAAGCCGGGCCATTTCGCAAATTTACTTTCTGCAACCAGCTTGTCCCAATTTTCATCAAACATGGTAGTCGAAACCACCTTCACCCCGTTTAAATAAAGATCAAGTTTTCCATTATTCAAAACAATTTCCGCTTTGTTCCATTCGCCAACCGGCTTTTCTACTTCTTTGCTGCTCGCAATTAAGTCGTATAAATCGCCCGCACGATGTTTATGAATTTTCGCGTCTGCATGTTTATCGTTATCAATTATCTGCATTTCAGGTCCTGTTTGATACGTATTCCTAAATTTAGACAGGTCTTCGTGCACGTTAAAGATAATCCCACTATTTCCACCTTCTGAAATTTTCCACTCTAATTTAAGGTGATAATTTTCATACTCTTTATCTGTTACTAAATCTCCACGATCCGCTCTAGATTTACCTTCCACATTTAAATGTAAAGTGCCATCTTCAATCTCCCAAGCTGCCCCAGCAATATCCTTTCCATAAGTATGCCAGCCATTGGTTGTTTTTCCATCAAATAAACTTACAAAGCCTTTATCAGAAGATGAGCTTTCTGTGCTCTTTTTCATGGAATGGCAGGAAACAACAACAAATGACAATATTAATAATAGTGTATTCTTTAACATATAAGTATGTATATAAAAATTGTATTTTATGAAAAAATTAATTTAAAATCCTATAAACCCGGCAATGACCAACCCTCACGGTATTGTCTTTTTACGAATTGATTGGCAGCATCAAAATTCGTTACTCGCATATTTTTCTCATCCCACAGCAGCTTAATGTAGCGCCCAGGATAGGTATATCCTTTTCCATCTGCTCTTTCTTCGCGAATATCAAATCCTCGAATGGCTAAATTGGCCATCAAAAGAGTTTCGTTTAACGGACAAGACACATCAAAAGAAGCACTCAATTCTGTTTTTCCATATCCTGCTAAAGCGCCTTCTACCCACTGCGCATAGTGACCACTCGCACCTCCCGGCACACGGGCATACTTTACAGGCACATTTACTTCCTTTGTTTTTGAGGTAGGTAATAATTGTGGGTTCTCTCCATATGTACCGCACATCATTTTTCCTTTCGTACCAATAAACAATACACCATTTCCACCGTCTCCAAAAACCTCATTTGGACCAAGCTCTTCCGGTCTAGCCGGCTGTATACCACCATCCATCCAATGAAGGGTAACGTCCCCTGCAGTTTTGTTGGTTTTGGGGAAAGTCAAAATCGCATGACTCGAAGGCGGGCAACTCTCCGGGAAATAACCACGTTTAAATTCATCAACATACACACTCCCAACGCTACATTGAACGTCTTTTGGAGATTGAAGGCCCAAAACTCGGAAAGGAACCTCAACTAAATGACATCCCATATCTCCCAGTGCACCTGTACCGTAATCCCACCAGCCCCGCCAGTTAAAAGGAACTAGCTTTGGAATATAATCCTGGTAAGGAGCAGTACCTAACCATAAATCCCAATCTAACTCTTTTGGTACAGCAGTTTTTTCTGTTGGCCAAGGTATTCCTTGCGGCCATACGGGTCTGTCCGTCCAGCAATAAACAGTATGTACATCACCGATCAGCCCAGCGTCAAACCATTCAGCCATCACTCTAGTGCCATCATTGGATGCACCTTGATTCCCCATTTGGGTAACTACCTTATATCTTTTTTCAGCTTCCTGAAGTGCTCGAGATTCATAGATATCATGTGTTAAAGGTTTTTGAACATACACATGCTTTCCTTGTTGCATAGCCGCAAGTGTTATAATAGCATGGTTATGATCGGGAGTTGAAACTGAGACGGCATCAAAGTTTTTACTCTCTTTATCATACATTTCTCTCCAATCTTTGTAATATTTTGCCTTTGGGAATCTTTTTATAGAATTAGCAGCTCGTCGATCATCTACATCACATAGATAAGCGATTTCAGCTTTACCACTTTTATAAAAATTATTAATGTCAGATTCGCCTTTCCCACCTACTCCAACTCCAGCAATCAAGAGTTTATCACTAGGTGCAACGAATCCGGTACCCCCTAAAACATGTCGGGGAACAATAGAAAACGCAGCTGCCGCAACTGCGCTGCTTTGAATAAATTTCCTTCGGGAAACTTCAGATTTTTTTACTCCGCTCATTTTTTTTTATTTTGATAAAGTGAAGCTAGCAAAAAAAAATCAGTAATCGAATTGTTTAAAAGAAATTGAGGAGGATTATACCTAAAAAGATACTTTTTCTATTAAATGTAAATGTGCCATATTTAATGGAACAGTGTTTATTTCCTTCAATTATCTTTTAGAACAAACTATTCACCGGTTTTGCTGGTTATAGCGATAAATTATTTACTCTCACATAACAAACATATATGGACAAAATAATAACATTAGCGCTATTCATAGGCTTTCTATCAGCCTGCAACAATATCAAAAAGGATGAACAAGATTCATCAATGAAAACCAATCTGGTAACGGAGCCTAAATCCTGTTATTCATTTAATAATGGCAAAGACAGTATAAGAATGTCAATAGAAATCGACAATAATAAGGCAAAAGGTGACCTTAGATTCAACTATTATGAAAAAGATTCTAATACAGGAACATTTATAGGAAGTTTAAATGGGGATACCCTATGGGCGAATTATACGTTTATATCAGAGGGAATTGAATCAAATAGAGAAGTAGTATTTTTAAAAAAAGGTGACATGTGGATTCAAGGTTATGGCGAAATAATGGAGAAAAATAAAGCCGTTGCATTTGTGAATCATGATGATATCCGCTTTGATAATAATTTCGCCCTTGAAAAGGTGGAATGTAACAACGCCAAATAAGCTCTACTATTGTACAATTCTTATACCCTTCAAAATTGATAATAATTACCGTTATCAAGGTGGAATAAAAATTTGTAAGGGATATCTCTGAGATCGCTTTCTCCTGTGGTTTTAACAACGTCTCTTATTTTATCCGTATATAAAAGAGAAAAAGTCGTACTCCCAAATAATTTAGAGAAAAACTTACCGATATGCGAGTCATATCTAATCTGATACGTATCTTGCTTTCAGCTTATTATATTAAATGCGTTATTTCACCTATTTCCTGCTTATCTTACTTAAGAGCCATATAACAATAGCAATCACCAAAATTACGATTATCATACCTACGTATACTCCTCCTTTAAAGATATCGCCAATTAATTCACAGCTGCTTAATGAAACAATTAATGTGAAGAGAAACGCAATGGGAAACAAATTTTTTACTGATTTCATAAGGCTAAGTTTACATTAATATCTACATAATACTTACATTAACCCAAAAAACGGGAAAATGTTCTTTGATCGATTTCCTATAATTAAACCAAACCATCAATATATAACTTGTAAAAACAAATGAATCTAACACAACTATTTTTGTCGGAACTTCAGAATGAAGCAATAAACACTCGCAAAATGCTAGAACAAGTGCCTTCTGACTCTTTAAATTGGAAACCTCATGAAAAATCAATGGCGCTTGGGAAGCTAGCGACCCATACCGCGGAAATGACAGGCTGGATAAGGTTCATCCTAAAAGCTGATGAATTAAATTTCGCTACCATGGCCTATAAACCTTCAATCATTAATAACAATGCGGATCTATTAACTATTTTTGACTCAAACCTAACCGATGCGATCAACGTCTTTGAGGAGGTAACGGACGAAGCTGTTTACCAAGAGACATGGAAGCTGAAGCACGGCGATCACCTCATTTCTGAACAGTCAAAGCACATGGCTATCCGCTCTCTGGTACTAAACCACATCGTACATCATCGGGCACAGCTATCTGTTTATTTAAGATTGCTGGACATCCCAGTACCTGGAATGTATGGACCCTCGGCGGACGAGATGTAGACAATATACAGGTAAGCCAATCAACCTAAATGCCTCCCTCGTCATGCCGTCCGAAGTGGAGGCATTTGTTATTTTACCTACACTGCCCTGTAGCGAATTTCTCACCTCCTCATTGCTTCGTTCGAAATGAGGTAAGAGACAATTAGTTTAGCAGCACGTTCTGAAGCTCCAACTTCGCCTAAGCGATTGTTTAATACCTGGTAATTTTCAAGCATTTTTTCACGATAAGGCATGTCGTGAAGTAAGCGACTCAGTTCCTGTGACAGAACTTTTTCGTTGTAGTCCTCTTGTATCAACTCTTTAACCACGAGATCATCCATAATAAGATTAACAAGGGAGATGTATTTTATTTTAACCAATTTTCGAGCAATCCAGACAGACAAAGCATTTGCTTTGTAAACGACCACTTCCGGAATACGGAGGATTGCGGTTTCTAACGTAGCTGTCCCACTAGCTACTATCGCTGCCTCAGAATTACTTAACAAATCATAAGTAGCATCAAACACAACAGGAAGCGTCGGCCCATCAAAAACCTGCTGGTAATACTCTTCCGAAAAGTTTGGTGCACCCGCAACAACAAACTGATAGGAAGGAAATTTGCGTGCGATTTGAACCATTAACGGCATTAATTTGGTAATCTCCATTTTCCTACTGCCCGGCAAGAGTGCAACAATAGGCTTATTTACCAATTTATTCTTTATTCTAAAATCTAGATCAATTTCCTTTTTAGCCAAAGCATCCAACAAAGGATTGCCAACGTAATCGACCTCCATTCCCCATTTTCTGTAAAACTCAACCTCGAACGGTAAAATACAAAACAAATGATCGACTACACGTTTTATTTTTAAAACCCGCTTCTGATTCCAAGCCCATACTTTTGGAGAAATGTAATAAAACACCTTTATACCGTGTTTTTTTGCAAACTCTGCAACTTTCAGATTAAACCCAGGGAAGTCAATTAAAATCAAAGCATCCGGTCGGTTTTTAAGGATATCCGCTTTTACTTTTCTTAGGTTATTAAAAATGGTAGAAATATTCGCCAAGACTTCTACAAAGCCCATAAACGACATTTTAGAAGTATGCAAAACTGCTTTTTCTGAAGCTTCATTTTGCATAGCATCTCCACCTACTATCCTAAACGAAGCATTGGGATCTTCGCGTTTCAGAGAATATATAAGATTGGCACCGTGAAGATCTCCTGATGTTTCGCCAGCAATTAAATAATAGTTCATTTTATTCTATTAGTTTTCCCTCATGGAAAAAGAAAATTGCCATTGCACAGATAAACGTAATTAAAATAATACCCCGAGCACTATTTTCCATTTCGTTGCGATAGTAATAACGCATCAATATTAAGTTAAATAAGGCCGAAATAGCATAAAAGCTTAAGCTTTTGTTACCAATATTAATTTCAGTTAAATTGAATTGACTAACAATAAAAGCGATTACCGGAGCTATTAGTCCAAGCAGGATACCGAAGATAAGATTATCTTTTTTCATGAGAACACTTGTTTTTATTCAAACTTATCCTAGTCCTGGATTTGTTTCAAAAGTTTGATTTTTTCCCTTTCGCACTGTCTCCCCTTTTTGTTTCGCATCCGTTTCTTCTGCATCAAAATACCAAGAATTCAAAGTTTGAATAGCATGATGGGCAGTCATATCAAACTGAACGGGGACAATGGATGCAAAGCCATTATCTAATGCCCATACATCCGTATCTTCGCCTAAGTCGTTTAATTGAAACACACCCGTTAGCCAATAATAGCTTCGATTCGCGGGATCTCGGCGTTCATCAAACTCTTCTGCCCACTTTGCATTCGCTTGTCTGCAAATCTTAACGCCTTTGATTGTATCTACGTTTGGGAAATTCACATTCAAGAGCGTACCCGTTGGCATTCCATTTTTAAGTACCTCTTGAGCAATAGATCGAACTAATGGACGGCATTTTTCAAAGTCGGCCTCATCCGAAAAATCATCATACGAATAGCCTATTGATTGAATTCCCTCAATTGCACCTTCAACAGCCGCAGACATCGTACCTGAATACAATACATTGATCGAATTATTCAGTCCATGATTTATTCCCGAAACGCAAAGATCGGGCTTTTTCCCTTTAAAAATTTTATTTACAGCCAGCTTTACGCAATCTACCGGAGTTCCCGAACATTTGTACATTCTCACGCCAGGATAGATCTTCACCTCATCAATACGTAAGGGTTTTCCTATCGTTATAGCATGCCCCATCCCCGATTGAGGGGATTCAGGGGCTACCACAGTAACCTCACCAATTTTTTGCATTTCTTCAATGAGAACCTTAATTCCCGGGGCAGTAATGCCATCATCATTAACCACTAATATCGTTGGTTTCTTCACTTTCATCTTATCCGTTATCAATTTGTCCTAATCTTCTCTTTTATGGTATAGACTTTTCTCTTTGCATTTTCGAGCGAAGAGACGGGTCCCACACCGTTATCCCGAGCGCAACCGTATTGTTGTAGAGGAATCTGTTGGTTCAGGTGCATGAACAAAGAGATCTCTCCATTCCGCTTGCTCAGTCGAGATGACGGTAGCTATGCCTCTATTTGCGTGTCTAAATTTGTTAGTATGTGAAGTGCTACAGTGCTACTTACTTCTTCATCTTAGCGGCGCCTTGCTTGATTTCTTCCACTACACCTGGATCTAACAAAGTGGAGGTATCGCCCAAGTTCGCTAAATCTCCTTCCACAATTTTCCTCAATATCCTACGCATTATTTTTCCCGACCGAGTTTTGGGCAATCCTTTTACAAACTGAATTTGGTCGGGCCGGGCAATTGCCCCAATTAAGCGAGAAACAGTTTGGTTGATATCTTGCCGAGTCAGGTCTTCATCATTATGAACGTTACCTAAAATAACGAAGGCATAAATACCCTGTCCTTTAACTGGGTGAGGGTAGCCGACAATTGCAGATTCTACCACGTCACTATGCATATTAATAGCATTTTCCAACTCGGCGGTGCCAATCCTATGTCCGGAAACGTTTAATACATCGTCTACGCGGCCGGTAATTCGATAGTAACCTTCCTCATCTCTAAGGCAACCATCACCGGTAAAGTACATGTTTTCGTAGGTTGAAAAATAAGTTTCCCGGCAGCGCTCGTGATCTCCCCAAGTTGTCCTAAGCATTCCTGGCCAAGGAAACTTGATACATAGATTTCCGGTTACATCATTACCAAGCAGCTCGTTCCCGTTTTCATCAAACAAGGCGGGTTGCACGCCAGGCAATGGCAACATAGCATACCCAGGTTTTGTCGGTGTTATCCCTGCTATCGGTGAAATCAATATCCCTCCATTCTCCGTTTGCCACCATGTATCAACAATCGGTGCTTTTCCTTTTCCTACTTTTTCGTTATACCAATTCCAAGCCTCCACATTTATCGGCTCTCCGACTGAACCTAATACCTTTATGCTGCTTAAATCTTTATTTGCGATGTACTCATCTCCCGCCGCCATCAAAGAACGAATAGCAGTAGGTGCTGTATAGAGCGTGGTTACTTTGTGTTTATCAACAATATCCCACATCCGACCTGCGTCGGGATACGTAGGAACCCCTTCAAACATGAGGGAAGTTGCCCCTTGTGATAATGGGCCATAGATAATATAAGAGTGTCCAGTAATCCATCCGATATCAGCTGTACAGAAGAAAACATCTTCGGGCTTATACTGAAACACATTAGCAAAAGTATAACCGGTATAAACCATATACCCGCCTGTTGTATGAACTACACCTTTAGGTTTCCCTGTAGAACCGGAAGTATAAAGAACAAATAAGGTATCTTCAGCGTCCATTTCTTCAGCAGGACAAGCCGGGTTTCCTTGACTTTCTACTTTGTGAATCTCATCCTCCCACCATACATCTCTTCCCTTGATCATGGAGACTCCAACTCTTGCTCGGGTAAGAACAATTACTCGTTCTACGTTTTTGCATTGCACTAAAGCATCATCAACGATGGTTTTTAATTCGATAATTTTATTGCCTCTAAAACCACCATCCGCCGTAATGATTAATTTTGCACCTAAATCATTTACTCGATCTGCAATAGACTGCGCTGAAAAGCCTCCAAAGATAACAGAGTGAATCGCCCCTATGCGGGCACAAGCCAAAACAGAGATTACCAATTCGGGAACCATCGGAAGATAAATACAAACTCGATCTCCTTTTTTTACCCCATTGTTTTTCAAAACATTAGCAGCCTGCTCTACTTTGCTTAAAAGTTGCTTATAGCTCAACACCCTTGCCTCGTCATTTGGGTCATTGGGCTCCCAAATGATAGCTGGCTTATCGCCATCTAGGTAAATATGTCGATCCAAACAATTTTCAGTGATATTTAACTTCGCACCCTCAAACCATTTGATATCAGGTTTTTTAAAATCCCAACTTAAGACATTGTTCCACTTCTTTTGCCAAAAAAAATTCTCGGCAATTTCCCCCCAAAATTCTTCTGGCTTGTCAACACTATATTGGTAGGTCTTTTGATATTCTTCAAAAGATTTTACTTGTAAGTTCATCGGTTAATCTGTTTATTTATTAATTTCAAAAGTATATATCCCTAACTTTGCGCATTAGTGCAAATAAGAAAGCAATTTAGTACTTTTATACCTATGCTACAATTAATTGTTTTGCAAAATTAATAAAGCGCTCGTCTTCGGACTTCTTCCAAATAACTTAAATGAAAAAGTTTTGCATAAACAAAAAGAAATGTTGATATTTGCAAACTCTTTAAGAAATAGAGTAATATATAGAACGAAATAGCATTAGTCATGTCAAGAATTTGTGATTTAACAGGTAAAGGTGCCTTAAACGGGTACAAAGTATCGAACTCGAACGTTAAAACGAAGCGTAAATTTTATCCGAACTTGCAAACCAAAAGGTTTTTCATTCCGGAAGAGAATCGTTGGATAACGTTGAAAGTTAGCACGTCTGCAATTAAAACAATTAATAAAAACGGTATTACCGCAGCTATTAATAAATTTATAAAAGACGGCCACATTTAATTTCAGGCGCGTTGTCGCCGAAATTTAAGATTTCGTTTTATCCTAAATTTATAAAAAACCAACTTTACGAATAACATTCATAGAGTACAAAAAATACAGCAATGGCTAAAAAAGGAAACAGAGTTCAGGTAATTTTAGAATGTACTGAACATAAAGAAAGTGGTCAACCGGGAATGTCTCGTTATATCACCACAAAAAACAAAAAAAATACTACTGAGCGTTTGGAGATGAAGAAATTTAATCCAGTACTTAGAAAAGTAACTCTGCATAAAGAGATTAAATAACATCTTTAATCAGGTCTTTAGGCCTAAAAGAACAAGAACATGGCGAAAAAATCAATTGCGACGTTAAAAACAGGAAAAGGTAGAGATTATACAAAAGTAATTACTGCTGTAAGATCTCCAAAAACAGGTGCTTATACCTTTAAAGAACTTATTGCGCACAACGACCAAATTAAAGCGGCGGTTGAAGTTGCAAAAGAATCAGTTACTGAAGGGGCAGAGTAATCTCTTTCACATATAAAAAACTTTAAGCCGTTCCGATATCCCGGAAGGGCTTTTTTTATTTAAATTGCCTTCAAAGGAATTTTGTATATTTATGGACCAAAAACTGGCTTAAATTTCAATTATTTATGAGCTTATTTAATTTTTTTAAGAAAAAGGAACAACCTACGGAAGAGCAGTCTGAAGCTTTAGAGAAAAGTTTGGAAAAAACAAAAGAAGGATTCTTTTCCAAAATCACGAAAGCCGTTGTTGGTAAATCAACAATTGATGATGAAGTTCTAGATGATCTGGAAGAAGTATTGGTAACCTCCGATGTTGGTGTCAGCACAACCCTAAAAATTATTGATCGCATCGAAAGCCGGGTCGCTCGCGATAAATATATCAATACCTCTGAATTAAATTCCCTACTTAAAGAAGAAATCCAAGAGCTCCTCGCGGAAAACAATAGTGAAAACTTTGTGGATTTTGAATACGGAAGGCACAAGCCTTATGTCATCATGGTGGTGGGCGTAAATGGTGTAGGCAAAACCACAACGATCGGGAAACTGGCTCATAAACTCAAAGAAGCCGGAAATAAAGTAGTACTGGGTGCTGCAGATACATTTAGAGCAGCTGCAGTGGATCAACTGAAGCTCTGGGCGGAAAGGGCTGGCGTCAGAATTGTAGCTCAACCTATGGGATCGGATCCCGCTTCGGTGGCTTACGATACTCTTCAGTCTGCAGTGGCTAACCATGAAGACGTCGCCATTATTGATACCGCAGGCCGGTTGCATAATAAACTGGCTTTAATGAATGAACTTACCAAGATAAAAAACGTCATGCAACGGGTGGTCCCTGGCGCTCCTCATGAAATCCTATTGGTGCTAGACGCTTCCACAGGTCAAAATGCTATTGAACAATGCAAACAATTCACACAAGCTACAGATGTAAATGCGCTTGCTTTAACCAAATTAGACGGAACAGCAAAAGGTGGAGTTGTTATTGGCATTTCTGATCAATTTAAGATTCCAGTAAAATACATTGGCGTTGGAGAAAAAATAGATGATTTACAGCTTTTCAACAAACAGGAGTTTGTAGATTCATTATTTAAATAAGATAGCTTAATTTAAGCAATGCAAACAAAAAAGAAAATACAGAAAGGGCTTAAAAGCCCTCGAATAAACGTTGTAACCTTGGGTTGCTCAAAAAACCTTCATGACAGCGAGGTTTTAATGGGGCAATTAAAAGGCAACAAAATGGACGTCGTTCATGAATCCAATGACATCAGGGAAGACGATATTATCGTCATCAATACTTGCGGTTTTATCGATAACGCCAAACAAGAATCCATTGATACGATTTTAGAATATAGCGCCCTAAAAGAAGAAGGAAAGCTCGGAAAAGTAATAGTTACTGGCTGTTTATCAGAACGGTACAAACCAGAGTTGGCAGAAGAGATTCCCAATATAGATGGTTATTTTGGAACAAATGATTTGCAGAACTTACTCACGTCTATAGGTGCCGATTACAAGCATGAACTCCTCGGTGAACGCTTATTGACCACCCCTTCCCATTTTTCTTATTTCAAAATAGCAGAGGGCTGTAACCGTCCCTGCTCATTCTGCGCCATTCCATTGATGCGTGGAAAACATGTTTCTAAGTCAATTGATGATTTAATTAAGGAAGCCAAATACTTGGCAAAGAACGGAACAAAAGAACTTATCTTAATTGCACAAGACCTCACCTATTATGGCTTGGACATTTATGGAAAACGTAATTTAGGAGATTTGTTGCGCCATCTTTCAGATGTTGATGGAATTGAGTGGATACGGCTTCAATATGCCTACCCCTCGGGCTTTCCAATGGATATTTTGGACGTTATGAATGAGCGTAGCAATATTTGCAATTACCTGGATATGCCTTTACAGCATATTTCTGATCCTATGCTAAAATCGATGCGTAGAGGAATTACCAAACAAAAGACACTAGATCTAGTGAACTCCATCCGCGACAAAGTGCCTGAAATTGCTTTGAGAACCACCTTAATTTGTGGTTATCCTGGCGAAACAGAAAAAGATTTCGAAGAAATGAAGGAATGGGTCTCTGAATCCCGTTTTGACCGCTTAGGCTGCTTTACGTATTCTCATGAAGAGAACACCCATGCTCACACCTTGTTAAATGATGTCCCTGAAGAAGTCAAGCAGGATCGTGTTGACGAGATCATGGAAATCCAACAGAATATATCATATGACATCAATCAAGAAAAAGTAGGCAAAACCTATAAAGTAATGATTGATAAACTCGAAGGAGATTATTTTGTCGGTAGAACAGAGTTTGATTCTCCAGAGGTGGATAATGAGGTTCTAATTTCCTCATTGGATCAATATGCAACTATTGGCCGATTCGTAAATGTAGAAGTTGATCGTGCGGAGGACTTTGATTTATACGGGACTCTTGTAATGTAAGGGGAAATGAAGGCTACTTTAATCGATTATAAAGACACGAGAAGTTTTTCGAAACTCTTAATTAATTATTTAGCAAATGATGAGACCTTGGCTTCTTTTTATGGGAATCGCCCAGACATCGATGGCTTTAAAAAGCAATTGGAAGAAAAATCCTTCCCATATCGAGAAGAACTAAGGAACGTCCTAATCGATCAGTACAAGGACTATAAAAGCAATGAGAAAAGCGTCCGTAATATTGAGTTACTAGCCAATACAGACACCTTCACCGTTACAACCGGACATCAACTTAATCTTTTTACCGGTCCGCTTTACTTTATTTTTAAAATCGTTTCGACTATTAAATTAGCTCTGAAATTAAAAGAAACCTTTCCTGATAAAAACTTCGTACCGGTCTTTTGGATGGCAACGGAAGACCATGACTTTGCTGAAATAAACCATACGTCATTATTTGGAAAAACCATACAATGGGACGTTCCCGCTACGGGAGCAACTGGAAGAATAAAAACATCAGGTATTGAAGAGACTGTCAAAGAATACCAGCGAATTCTTGGCCTGTCCGAAAACTCTACCAAGCTTTCTAAATTAATTGAAAATTCCTATATACATAAAGGCACTTTAGCTGAGGCCACCAAGCATTTGGTTAATGAACTTTTCTCTGAATACGGCTTGGTTATTGTCGATGCAGACACTCCAGCGTTGAAAAAACTCTTCATCCCATTCATTAAAGAGGATATACTCAAGGAAGTCAGCTTTAATACCATTAGCAAAACTACCGAAGCCTTAGAGAAAGCGGGTTACAAAGCACAGGTTCATATTCGAGAAATTAATTTCTTCTATTTAACCGATGGTTTTCGAGAACGGATCGTAAAGAATGATCAAGGTCAATATGAAGTATTAAACCAAAACATTTCATTTACTGAAGATGAATTGCTCAAGGAAATTGAAAACAACCCTGAGCGCTTCAGTCCTAACGCTGTCCTTAGACCGCTCTATCAAGAAGTTATTTTACCAAACCTCGCGTATATAGGTGGGGCTGCAGAGGTTGCCTATTGGTTGCAATTAAAGGAAATGTTTGCTCACTATAATGTACCTTTCCCTATTTTAATACCAAGAAACTCAGCTATGCTAACCGATGATTCTGTAGCTGAAAAAATCTTCCGTCTAAACTTCACGTTCAAAAGTATCTTTAAAGACAGCGAGGTTTTAAAAAAAGAATACGTCCGCCTGCATACAACCAACCGCTTAAACTTAGATGATGAATGGCGTGAAATGAAGGGCATTTTTGAAAAGATCAAGCTAAGGGCGCATAAAATCGACCCTAGCTTAGGCCCAAGTACGGATGCGGTCAAAGCTCGATTAAAAAGAACTTTCGACAGTCTTGAAAAAAAGCTATTAAAAGCGGAGCAACGTAACTTCGCGGAATCACAGGTTCAGATTGAGCGAATAAAAAACAAACTATTCCCCGGCGGTGTACTGCAAGAAAGAGTCGAGAATTTCGCTTTTTACTACTTAAAATATGGAGATTCCTTTATCGATGAATTGGTCAAAAATCTCGAGCCGTTGGACTTTAAATTTACGGTACTTTATTGATTTAGGTATAAGCTTTTAGATATGAGGTCAAAGGTCACAATGCAGACGGCAGACTAGAAAATAGAAGAAATATCTAAAACCTAATACCTAAAAGCTGACTACATGAATATTGAGCGCTTAAGAGACTATTGCTTAAATAAACCGGGTACTGAAGAAGGTTTTCCTTTTGGACCCAACACTCTTGTTTTCAAGATCAAAGCAAAAATATATTTATTAGCAAGTTTAGAAAGCATTCCCCTTCAATTTAATGTCAAATGCGACCCAGAAAAGGCGGTCGTCCTCCGAGATGAATACCCTAACAGCGTTTTTCCAGGATATCACATGAATAAAAAACATTGGAATACAATAGTATGCACCGGAGAAATTCCATTGAGAGAATTATTCAATATGATTGATGAAAGTTATCGGCTGGTATTAGGTAATAGGCGTTAGGCAGTAGACTAATTAATCTCCGTTGCCCTTACCTCTATCAAAGTACTTTCAATCCTCTCGATTGGTATTTAGATGATTTTGCCAAAAACCTACATAAACCCCAATTCCAATCGCGCCACATCACTCATCATACTTCTATCCCAAGGCGGTTCAAAGGTCAATTCTACTAAAGATTTTTTAACTCCTTCTACACTTTCAACCTTTTCTTGAACTTCTGAGATTATGCTACCAGCGACTGGGCAGTTGGGAGCTGTTAGGGTCATGATCACCTTCGCCGTTCCTTCGTCGTTTACGTGAATTTCATAAACTAACCCAAGTTCCACAATACTTACAGGAATTTCAGGGTCAAAGACGTTGTCTAAGACCTCCTTAATATCATCCGCTAAACCTAATTTATCTATTACTATCATAATGCTATAATTTAATGGCTTTTTCAGCCGCTTTTTTAATGCTCGGCCCCTTATCCTTTTCTTCAGGCAGTTCTTCAGCAATGAATCGAGCAGTTTTGCTCCTTTTATTTTTCGCTAGGTCCTCTGGTGTACCGCTAAAGACAAGCTCGCCACCTGCACCACCACCCATTGGCCCCATATCAAGAATCCAATCGGCAACTTTAATTACATCCATGTTATGCTCAATAACTAAGACAGTATTTCCGCGATCAACGAGACGATTTAAAACGCCCAATAACACATTCACATCTTCAAAGTGCAAACCGGTTGTTGGTTCGTCTAAGATATAAAAAGTTTTCCCAGTATCCTTCTTTGACAGCTCTGTTGCTAATTTCACACGTTGCGCCTCACCACCTGACAGAGTAACCGAAGATTGTCCTAAAGTAAGGTAGCCTAACCCAACATCATTCAGTGTCTTTATCTTCCGATAAATCGAAGGGATCGCTTCAAAAAAGGCTACTGCCTCCTCAACACGCATGTCCAATACATCACTGATTGATTTTCCGCGGTAACGAACCTCCAAGGTTTCTCGATTATATCGCTTCCCTTGACAAGTTTCACAAGGTACCTGTACATCTGGAAGAAAATTCATCTCGATTACTTTCATTCCGCCCCCTTTGCAAGTCTCACATCGTCCACCTTTTACATTAAAAGAGAAACGACCAGGTTTATATCCCCGAATCTTGGCTTCGGGAAGCTGTACAAACAAACTCCGAATATCAGAAAAAACACCGGTATAAGTAGATGGGTTCGAACGAGGGGTACGCCCAATTGGCGACTGGTTAATTTCAATAACCTTATCAATATTCTTTAATCCTTCAATTTTTTGATAAGGTAAAGGTTGCTTTTTTGCGCGAAAAAAATAATGGTTTAATATTGGATACAGCGTCTCGCCAATTAAGGTTGATTTTCCGCTTCCAGAAACACCCGTAACAGCAATTAATTTTCCCAAAGGGAAACTGGCCGTCACCTTTTTAAGGTTATTACCCGTTGCTTTATACAGTACCAAGTTTTCTCCGCTGCCTTCCCTCCTCTTTTGTGGCACTTTGATTTGTTTTAATCCATTGAGGTAAGCGGCGGTTAATGTTTGTGATTGTTCAATTTCTTTAGGTGTTCCTTGAGCAACTACCTGCCCACCATGCTCTCCGGCCGCAGGCCCCATATCGAGTACATAATCAGCTGCAAGAATCATGTCTTTATCATGCTCTACAACTAGTACCGAATTTCCAATATCACGCAAATTTTTTAATGCGGATATCAATCGTTCATTATCTTGCTGATGTAAACCAATGCTGGGCTCATCCAAGATGTACAGGACATTCACGAGTTGCGAGCCAATTTGTGTTGCTAAACGAATCCGTTGAGCTTCGCCGCCAGACAATGTTTTGGCCGTACGATTTAAGGTGAGGTAAGTCAAGCCAACATCAATAAGGAAGCCCAAACGTGTTCTGATTTCTTTCAAAATCTCTACAGCAATTACTTTTTGGCGCTCACTAAGACGTTCCTCTAGATTGGAAAACCAATCTGTAAGAACCAATATATCCATTGAAGCCAATTCTGAAATGTTCTTCCCGTCTATTTTAAAATAAAGTGCTTCTTTTTTCAACTTCGTACCATGACAAACTGGACAGTTCGTTGTGCTTTGAAAACTGTCAATCGAATCATTATTCTTGCGTTCACTCTGCTCTTCAATAATTTTCAAAATTCCTTCGAAGACAATTTTGTAGTTTTTTACATTCCATTTATTATAAGCAACTGGAACCGTGATGATATCAGGTGAACCTTCAAAAATTATTTGTAATTGTTCTTCTGTGAAATCTTTTAAAGGGGTAGATAAAGAAAAATCGTATTTCTTGCCCAAAGCTTTTAACTGCTGGAAAGTCCAATTGTCTTTATATTCTCCCAAAGGCGCCAATCCCCCTCGCATGATACTGAGTTTGGGATCGGGAATAACCGCTTCTCGATCGATAGCATGCACATAACCCAACCCATTGCAGTTTTCACAAGCACCATATGGAGAATTGAAAGAAAACGTATTGGGTTGCGGTTCATCGTAAGATATTCCCGACTCTGGATCCATTAAATACCTACTAAAGAAAAATTCATCATTCTTTTCGTTCGTGATTTTAATAATTCCTTTAGCCTGCTTCATGGCCTCTTGAACCGAATTCTGAAGCCGCTTTCTATCCTTCTCCAAAACTTGTAGACGATCAACAACGACCTCTATATCATGTGTTTTATAACGATCCAATTGAAGTTTGGGACTCAAGTCAATCATTTCGCCATCAACGCGCACTTTTACATAGCCTTGTTTCCGAATTTGCTCAAAAAGCTCACGGTAATGTCCTTTTCTACCTTTCACCACAGGTGCAAGAACATTGATATTTTGATTATCAAACTGACTAATAATCCGATCAATGATCTGGTCTTCAGAAAGACGTTCCATTTTCTTACCAGTCACGTACGAAAATGCTTCTCCTGTACGGGCGAAAAGTAGACGCATAAAGTCGTAGATCTCTGTAATCGTTCCCACCGTCGAACGTGGGTTCTTGCTCGTTGTCTTCTGTTCGATAGCAATGACGGGACTCAGTCCGGATATCTTATCCACATCCGGGCGCTCGAGTCCGCCTAAAAACTGACGACTATAAGCACTAAAGGTTTCCAAATACCTTCTTTGCCCTTCCGCATAAATCGTATCAAAGGCTAGTGAGGATTTACCACTACCACTTAAACCGGTGATAACAACCAATTCGTTTCGCGGAAAACTTACATCTATATTCTTAAGATTATGAACCCTGGCTCCAAAAACTTCTACTTCATCTTGTTCTCCCAGGTCGGGAATCTTGTTATTATCCATGTATTATATCGTAATGAAGCTGAAAATCAGCATATTTTACAAAAGTACAGATAATTTAAGATTTCTATTGAATACTAAGTCAAAAGTGAGTAAGCTTTATTAAAAAAATGAAGTAGACCGATTCGATTCATTCTTCTCCTCTTCACCGTTATTAGCAAGTAGGCTCTTATACTCTGACCTATACCCATATCGCGTTGGATTTTCGATAATCTGTTTCATCGAAACAAGGCGATAAATATAAGCCGCGGTCTCTCTGTTCAAAGAAAGCAAATAATAGTTATCCTCCTTCTGACTTTTTATTGATCGACGTAAACTACCTTCACCAACGTTATAGGCAGCAGCAGCCAAAGTCCAACTTCCAAACTGTCGATACAATTCTTTTATGTATTTACTGGCCGCCTCGGTCGACTTTGCTAAATCGTTCCTCTCATCAATCGTATCATTCACGGTCAATCCAAATTGCCGCGCAGTTTCAGGCATAAATTGCCAAAAACCTGTTGCACCCTTATGGGATACGCCTGAATTTAATCCACTCTCAACGAGCGGTACATATTTAAAATCTTCAGGAATTCCATGCTTTTCTAAAATTGGCTCGATCGTTTTAAACCAAGTTAAGGATAGCCGATGTAGCTTATGTGTACCTACTTTAGAAAAGGAAAAGTTCTTTAAAACTTTGTTGACTCTTCCTTCAACTTTCTTCTCCTCAATCGGCAGAGTTTCATTGGCAAAATTCAGTGATGCATAAAACTCATCTTTGTTGTGCTGTTCAATCGCTTGTTTTATAACGCTCGTTTCAGCTTTTTTATCTACTTTTTCGATTGGCGAACTAAAGATAAATAACTTTGATACAAGCAAAGCAATCAACATTATGGTACAACTTACCACTTGTTTTTTATTCATGATTTTTCCTCTCCTATTTAGTTAAGTGAAAAACGGCTGCAAATGTAGACATTATTAACCTATCATACAAATAGTTATGCAAAAGTGTTTTTAAACCACCGTAAAATATTGTATCTTCATCTCTATTTGTGACTTTTCTATAAAATATAGAAATACGTTTATCGGCTTTATTTCCATACCTTTGTAGCCCCTAATTTTACGGAAAAGTATATGTCTTTTAACAGCAACAGGAATAGCCGAGATGGCAAGCCTAATCGAATGAATAAACCAAATAACGAAAAGAAGTTCAGTAAAGATCGCGGACCGCGCGGTGCCGGATCCTCTTCTAGTTCGTCAAGAGAAACCTCTAATCGGTCTTTCGACAAAGATAGAAAATCAGAAAAAGATTTCAAACCAAGAGATCGTTTTCCCAAAAAAGAGGACAAACAATTTTCTGATAGAAAACCATTTACCACTGACAGACCTTCAAGACCAAATACAGAAGGAAAATTTTCAGATAAGTCAGAAAGAGGAGATCGTCGCTCTTCCGATAGAAAGCCATTTAATAACGATAGAACGGCTGGACCAAAATCAGAAGGAAAATTCACCGCTAGATCAGAAAGAGGAGACCGTCGACCATCGGACAGGAAACCATTCAATAGCGATAAAACCCAAAGATCGACTGAAGGAAGATTTTCACAACGAGATGACCGTCGACCATCAGACAGAAAGCCGTGGGAAGATAACAAAGACAGAAACCAGGATAAAGGACGACCAACGGACACGAATAGTCCGAGAAGCGACAAGCCTTATCCTAGAAAAGAAAATGACCGGTCCAAATCACCACGCAAAAGGAATGATGGTGGTGCTGCACGCTCTTCTTCCCCGTCAAAGGGAATAGAGCATGAAGAAATGCGTTTAAATAGATACATCGCAAACGCAGGTGTATGTTCACGGCGCAAAGCGGACGAATTGATTGCCGCTGGCGTGGTAACCGTGAATGGCGAAGTAATCACTTCTTTAGGCACGAAAGTAAACCCAGCAACAGACGATGTTAGGTATAATGGCGAACGCTTGAAGCGAGAAAAAATGGTATACGTCCTTTTAAATAAACCTAAAGACTATATTACCACAACGGAAGACCCGCAAGAGCGCAGAACAGTTATGCACTTGGTAGAAAAAGCAAGTCACGAGCGGATTTATCCAGTGGGGCGCTTGGACCGAAATACGACAGGATTGTTATTAATGACCAACGATGGTTCGCTTGCAGAAAAGCTTTCGCATCCGAGAAATAGCGTCACCAAAATTTATCATGTTGAACTTGATAAAAACTTAAGCCAGGGTGACCTAAATAAGATCCAATTTGGATTAGAACTAGAAGATGGAATCATTAAACCCGATGAAGTAAGTTATGTGCAAGGCGCAAGTAAGCGAGAAGTAGGAATACAAATTCATAGCGGGAAAAACCGAATAGTGAGAAGAATATTCGAATCTTTGGGCTATTCTGTTGTTAAGCTAGACCGAGTAATTTATGCGAATCTTACAAAGAAAGACTTGCCTCGCGGACGCTGGAGATATCTAGACGAAAGAGAAGTTATTCAACTAAAACATTTTATGAAATAATAGTCAAACGGATACCAAACATTTCCGAAGTTCATCATAAAAGGAGCATTCTACCAAGATTGCTCCTTTTATCGTTAAACAGGTTACGTTTAACACTTCCATACGTCGTGAATTTGTCAATAATTTCATATTTTTATAAAGCATTTAGAAATGCCGAAACAGACCTATTCACTTTCTTGTTTTTAATCCACCAGTTACTATGCTCTATACCCCGAAACATAAAATTAGAATTGTAACTGCTACTTCTTTATTTGATGGTCATGATGCTGCTATTAATATCATGCGGCGCATTATGCAAGCAAATGGTGTAGAAGTAATTCATTTAGGTCACGATCGCAGTGTTGCCGAGGTTGTTAACTGCGCCATCCAAGAGGATGTGAACGCTATCGCCATCACATCTTATCAAGGTGGACATACCGAATATTTAAAATATATGGTGGACCTTTTGAAAGAAAAGGGCCGCGAACATATCAAAATATTTGCCGGCGGCGGTGGGGTTATTTTACCAGACGAGATAGAAGAACTACAAAACTATGGCGTAACTCGTATTTACTCACCAGACGATGGAAGAACACTAGGGCTAGAAGGGATGGTCGTTGATCTCATAAAAAAATGCGACTTCCCGATAGGCAATACGTTAACTAATGAAGTTGAATCGCTCAAACGCAAAGATCCAAAAGCAATCGGGCGCTTGATTTCCAGCTTTGAAAACTTTTCAGACCTAGTTTCCACACAAAACGCGCGGAAAGACCTTGAAGCTTTAGCAAAAAAAAGTAAAGGACCTATCCTAGGAATAACAGGGACAGGGGGAGCTGGAAAGAGTTCTTTGGTAGATGAAATTGTAAGACGCTATTTAAGCGACTTTCCAGCAAAGACAATTGGAATAATTTCTGTTGACCCTACAAAAAGAAAGACTGGCGGAGCTTTACTAGGTGATCGAATTCGAATGAATTCGATTAGAGATCCAAGAGTGTACATGCGCTCTATGGCTACTAGACAGAGCAACCAAGCCGTTTCTAAATATATTCAAGATGCTATCAACTTATTGAAGGCTGCAAATTTCGACTTCATTATTTTAGAAACCTCGGGAATTGGACAGAGTGATTCGCAAATAACAGAATACGCCGACCTGTGCATGTATGTTATGACGCCAGAATATGGTGCTTCAACACAGTTAGAAAAAATCGACATGCTCGATTTTGCAGACCTAGTAGCTGTGAATAAATCAGACAAACGCGGAGCACTAGATGCACTCAGAGATGTGAAAAAGCAATATCAACGTAATAATGGCCTATTTAGCAAACCTGTTGATCACATGCCTGTTATTGGCACTATCGCCTCACAATTCAATGATCCAGGAATGAATAAACTCTATAATTATCTTATTAAATTAATTATAGACAAAACAGATATCAACTGGGTCTCTACTTTTCATCCGCTTGAAAGCTTATCCTCAAAGATTACCATCATCCCTGCCTCAAGAAATAGATACTTAAGCGAAATCGTAGAAAACAACAGAGATTACAATAAACGGGCAGATGAACAAGCACAACTTGCTCAAAAGCTTTTTGGTATAGAAAAAACGCTTCAAACGTTGAAGGAAAGTAATGTTGCCAAAGGCAGTGATATCACCGGTGAATTGCAGAACATTTTCGAAGAACTAAAGACTAATCTAGAACCTAAAAACCTGCAAATCCTAAAAAACTGGGAGACTAAAAAGAAAGCTTATAAAGATGAATTTTACACTTTCAATGTAAGGAGTAAAGAGATAAAAATTAAAACGCATACCCCGTCTCTTTCTCATTTGGATATCCCAAAAGTTGCCACGCCAAATTTTGAAGCTTGGGGAGAGATCTTAAAATGGAGCTTAACTGAAAACTTCCCCGGTGAATTTCCCTATACCGCAGGTATCTACCCCTTTAAGCGTGAGAATGAAGACCCAACTAGAATGTTTGCAGGAGAAGGTGGTCCCGAACGAACTAATAAACGATTTCATTATCTTAGTGCCGGATTACCGACAGCGCGATTAAGCACCGCTTTTGACAGCGTTACACTTTATGGTCAAGATCCTGAATCACGACCTGATATTTATGGAAAAATTGGAAATGCCGGAGTCAGTGTCCCTTCTTTAGATGATGCTAAGAAACTATATAGTGGCTTTAATCTTTCTGATCCCCAAACCTCCGTTTCAATGACAATTAATGGGCCAGCTCCTACCTTGACAGCTTTTTTCATGAATGCAGCCATTGACCAACAATGCGAGCTTTATATAAAAGAAAATGGATTAGAAGAAGAAGTCACTCAAAAAATTAATACACTTTACAGAGAAAAGGGAATTAACCGTCCAGCTTATAATCCACCTGGACTACCCGAAGGAAATGGTGGACTGGGTCTTCTTTTGTTAGGAATAAGCGGCGACCAAGTTTTACCGGCCAATATTTATCAGAAACTTAAAGAAAAGACCCTCCAGTCAGTCCGAGGAACAGTACAAGCCGACATCCTAAAAGAAGATCAAGCACAGAACACCTGCATCTTTTCCACAGAATTTTCATTAAAACTAATGGGAGACGTGCAACAATACTTCATTGATAATAAAGTACGAAATTTCTACTCCGTTTCAATCTCAGGCTACCATATTGCTGAGGCAGGTGCTAATCCGATTTCCCAACTTGCCTTCACATTGTCAAATGGTTTTACCTATGTCGAATATTACCTAAGCAGAGGAATGCATATTGATGACTTTGCTCCTAATCTATCATTTTTCTTTAGCAATGGCATTGATCCTGAATATAGCGTAATAGGGCGGGTTGCTCGTCGGATTTGGGCGAAAGCCATGAAATACAAATATAATGGAAACAAGCGCTCACAAATGCTTAAATACCACATCCAAACATCGGGAAGATCGCTCCATGCGCAAGAGATAGATTTCAATGATATTCGCACCACCTTGCAAGCACTTTATGCTATTTACGACAACTGCAACTCTCTGCATACCAATGCTTATGATGAAGCGATAACAACACCTACCGAAGACAGTGTTCGCAGGGCAATGGCAATCCAATTAATCATCAACAAAGAATTAGGTCTTGCAAAAAATGAAAACCCGTTGCAAGGCTCCTTCATTATTGAAGAACTAACTAATTTAGTTGAAGAAGCTATCTACGTTGAATTTGATAGGATTACAGATCGTGGGGGCGTACTAGGAGCCATGGAGACCATGTACCAGCGCGGCAAAATACAAGAAGAAAGTTTGTATTACGAAAGCATGAAGCACTCAGGAGAATATCCGATAATCGGAGTAAACACCTTCTTAAGTTCAAAGGGGTCCCCTACCTTAATTCCAAATGAAGTAATCCGATCGACCGATGATGAAAAACAATTTCAAATCAAAAGTATTGAACACCTAAAAGAATACAATAGCGATAAAGCCGCCCAAATGTTAAAACGACTACAACAAGCCGCTGTAAACAATGAAAATATATTTAATGAATTAATGGAAACCGTTAAATATTGTTCACTTGGACAAATAACCCACGCCCTTTTCGAAGTTGGAGGCGAATATCGACGAAACATGTAGTTTAGCGAGCGGCTTCTCCCTTATTCGTTTAGCAAATTATCAATATTTTCTTCAAACGCTGTTATATAATCGACATAAGCCTGACCAGTCGCCGGTCCATCGAATCCGGTGTGGATACTTCTAACCTGACCTTCTTTATCGATAATTATCGTGGTTGGAAATGCGGAGAAGTTAGCGAGCTCAGGCATGCTTTTTAATACGTCAGCTGGCTTGTTCGTGAAGCCGGTTAACAAGACAGGGTAGGTAACTTGAAATCGATCCATCAAATTACGGACAGCCTTTTTCGCTCTTTCTGGTTCTGCGTAACGTTCATAAGCCAAACCAATAATTTCGACACCTCTGTTTTTATTCTTTTCATAAAAGGGGCTCAAAAAGGCGGTTTCATCCATACAATTTGGACACCAAGATCCCAAAAACTGAATAATAACAACCTTATTTTTAAATCGATCATCGTTAATAGAAACTGGCTGTCCTTCAGTATCTGGAAATTTGAAATTTAATTGCGACTCACCTTCTTTCAACTTTGTTAACGAATAAGCGTCGGGCAACATAGCCGATGAATCGCGTTTCGCTGTCCAGTTTGCTACATATGTTGGACCAGAATAAATTTTCCCGTTGACAATCGTATTGCTGTCCAGAAAATGGCCTGTAAATAATGTAGCAGAAGATCCATTATAACTTGACAGAAACAAATTATCACGATCCATTTCACCGCTAAGGTATCTATAATCGCCATAGTTTGTTAGGAAGGTCCCAGCAATCGAATTATCATTTTGTATAAATTCTCCGACTGAAAACGTAGTATCAGCGCTTATTGGTCGTACAATTTGTACTGACCAGCGACCAGCCAACAGCTGAGTTGCTGCTTGTGGATTTTCAGAATACCGCCAAGCTATGCCCGGCTTTGCAGAGAACGGCATTTGCTGATCACCGCCCGGTAGATGCTTTATCCATGTGCCGGATAGCTCTTCACCTGTAAACAATGCACGAATTTCCGTATCGTATAGTGGCGTTTTTATAATTATCGAATCGCCAATTCGACTTACTTCGCTAATATTTAATCGTTCTTCTCCGTTTAAAAAAGCGATTTGTGTTGTTCCTGCAGAATCATAGATTTCAAAATTAAACGGAATATCTATGGTAGAGTCGGTTTGCAAGGTTCCTCTCCAAACACCGTTAGTTAAAGAAGAGTTTTTTTGTTGACAGGCCATGAAGAACAGGGTAGCCATAAAAGCAAACGGAATACAAATTCTGTTTAAATTTTTGAAAAGACATTTCATTATATAAATTTCCGAAAATAGAATAGGATAAAAAAGAAATAGCGTCTTTATTTTAAAATCTCCCTGGCGATCACGATTCTTTGGATCTCGGAAGTACCCTCATAAATTTGGGTAATTTTAGCATCTCTCATCAATCGCTCGACATGGTATTCTTTGACATAGCCATATCCTCCGTGAATCTGAACGGCTTCAATAGTTGTCCGCATTGCCACATCGGATGCGTAAAGTTTGGCCATTGCAGCTAGTTTTGTATAAGGCAGATTCTGATCTTTCAACCATGCGGCCTTTAAAACTAATAAGCGAGCAGCTTCGATCTCAGTTGCCATATCCGCTAATTTAAACTGGATGGCTTGATGATCTGAAATGGGCTTTCCAAAAGTTTTTCGCTCTTTCGAATAATTCAACGCCAGTTCATAGGCGCCAGCTGCGATTCCTAACGCCTGAGCCGCAATACCAATCCTTCCCCCTTCAAGTGTTTTCATGGCAAATTTAAACCCAAACCCGTCTTCACCAATCCTATTTTCTTTGGGAACTTTTACATCATTAAAATGCAAAGAATGGGTATCTGACCCCCTTATTCCGAGCTTATCTTCTTTGGGACCAATTGTGAACCCCTCCATTCCCTTTTCAACGATAAGCACATTGATTCCTTTATGGCCCTTTTCAGGGTGTGTTTGTGCAATGACGAGGTAAATGGATGCTGAGTTACCATTGGTTATCCAGTTTTTTGTACCGTTTAACAAATAATAATCCCCTTTATCTTCGGCCTTGGTTTGCTGAAAAGTAGCGTCTGACCCGGCCTCAGGTTCAGAAAGACAAAATGCACCTATTTTTTCTCCGGAAGCAAGCGGTTTAAGATATTTCTCCTTTTGCTCTTCACTTCCAAATTCTTGCAGACCATAACAAACGAGTGAGTTATTAACAGAAACGACAACCGAGGTGGACGCGTCAATCTTTGAAAGCTCTTCCATTACCAACACATAGGAGATGGAATCTAATCCAGCACCATTGTATTTAGGATCTACCATCATTCCCATAAACCCTAATTCACCTAGCATTTTTACTTGCTCAACAGGGAATTGCTGTTTTGTGTCACGCTCGATCACTCCGGGCATTAATTCTTGATTCGCGAAATCACGAGCCGCCTGTTGGATCATTTTGTGTTCTTCAGTTATTTCAAACATAATAAGGCTTGATGGTTTTGATGTACTTCAAAAAGTTCGGATATCTATCAAATATAAGAATTATTACTATGCAAGCATAATAATAAAAAGAAAAACGAAAATATCTGAACAACTAAAGTAAAGACGACAGTTTAGACTAATCGATTGTTTTCGTCAGGAAAAATTAACGTGGGCTCGAATTTCTTTCCTTCTTCAATTGTCATTTGAGCATAAGAGATAATGATGATTACATCTCCGACTTGGGCTAGACGGGCAGCCGCTCCATTTAAGCATACTATTCCTGAACCGCGCTCTCCCTTGATCACATACGTTTCAAATCGCGCTCCATTATTATTGTTAACGATTTGAACTTTTTCATTGGGTATTATATTCGCCGCTTCAATAAGATCTTCATCTATCGTAATGCTCCCCACGTAATTTAGTTCCGCTTGTGTTACCCGAACCCTATGGATTTTAGATTTTAAAACCTCAATTATCATTCTGCAAAAATACGAAATATTCTTTATTTATGCTTCATTTTGAAAATGATGTTATCGATCAAACGAACCCCCTCTACCCAAACAGCGGCTAAGGCTACTAATTTACCTTCTTTATGAGCGGCTTGAACTGCCTGTAAGGTTTCGGGATCACAAATTTCTAAATATTCAAAAGTCACTCCATCACTGCCTTTCAACTTCGTGATCGCTTTATCGCGAGCCTTTAAAATTCCGAATTGAATACTGTTCTCCTGAAGCTGTTTTAGAGTTTGATATATTACCAAGGCTTGCTGCCTGCCTTCAGGTGATAAACGAACGTTCCTTGAGCTCATTGCCAATCCATCCTTCTCGCGTATTGTCGGACACATCAGCAAGTCGATGTCAAGAGAGAATATCCCTACCATTTTCTGTACTACAAGAAACTGTTGATAGTCTTTTTGTCCAAAACAAGCGACATCTGGCATCACAAGATCAAAAAGTTTTTTTACAATTTGAGTTACACCCTGGTAGTGTCCTGGTCTGGATGCTCCTTCTAAGATCTGATCGAGTCCTCCTAGATCAATCGTCCATTTTTCGTTTTCTGCATACATCTCCTCAACAGTCGGTATAAATACCACGTCGCATCCATTATCTTCAAGCAATTGCAGATCCTGCTGAATCGGCCGTGGATACTTTTCCAGGTCTTCAGCATTATTAAACTGGGTTGGATTTACGAAAACGCTGCAAACCCTAATATCGCAATGATTTTTTATATAATCCAATAGTGAAAGATGACCCGCGTGTAATGCTCCCATTGTGGGAACCAAACCTATACGTTTATTTTGTGCACGGAATTGCCTCAAATAGTCCGTTAATGCCTTCTTTTGATAAAATATTTTCACAAAAATGGGATAAAATAAATCTTCAAAAGTGAGCATTACAAACGGTAATACAAAGCATCTTCTGTAATTTGTTGATAAATTGGCATTTAATGCTTATCTTTGCAGTTGAATACCAACTATTCTAAATCAAAAAAACAAAAAATGGAGATGGCAAAAACAAAGATTTTATTTATTACCCACGAGATGTCGCCTTTCCTCGAAAAAAGTAAAATTTCAGAAATTACACGTAACCTGCCTCAGGCAATGCAAGAAAAAGGATTCGAAATCCGTATTCTCATGCCTAAGTTTGGGACTATTAACGAGCGACGCAATCGGCTACATGAAGTGATTCGCTTATCAGGGATGAATATTGTCGTGAATAATAATGACAACCCTTTAATTATTAAAGTAGCTTCTATACCTTCAGCACGCATGCAGGTTTATTTTTTAGATAACGAAGAGTATTTCCAACGCAAACATATATTTTCGGATAAATCCGGAAAGTTTTATGAAGACAATGACGAAAGAAGCATTTTCTTTTGTAAAGGAGCTTTAGAAACCGTAAAGAAATTAGGCTGGGCCCCAGATGTGGTTCATTGCCATGGCTGGATGAGTTCATTAGTTCCTGCCTATATAAAAACAGCTTATAAAGAAGATCCTATCTTTAAAAACTCAAAAGTGGTATACTCTTTATATAATGACGCTTTCGAAGGAAAGTTGTCAAATAATTTCGCACAAAAGGCGATTACGGGTTCCATGAAAATTGAGGAATTATCTGCTTATGGTTCCGCCAATCACCTTGATCTCTATAACGGGGCAGTTCATTATTCTGATGCTTTATTTTTGGCAGAAGAAAACATCGATGAACAACTGTTAAAGATTGTTAAAAATGTAGAGATTCCTGTTATCGATGTTAAAAATGATGAAGATTTCGAAAATTATTGCAACCTTTACGAAGAATTTGCAAGCGAAGAATTAGAGACGCTAGCATAGAACGTTATAAGATTTCAATTACTTTTTATGAAATACCATTCTCAAGACTTATTGACCCTGTTGATAAGTCTTTTTATTTTCAGTGGCTGTAGCAATCCTTCTCTTGTTGGTTTAGACGTTGATCCTGGCGATCAGATTCAGGGCCTCTATACGGATACGATTAGTATTCAAAGCTCAACCTTTCTTGAAGATAGTGTTGTTACTTCCGGATCTCCAATAACACCGTTTGGATACTTAAAAGATCCTGTAATTGGAGAAAGTAGTTCGAGTTTTGCTTTCGCGCTTGCTCCTCTTACGTCCGGGGATTCTCGCTTGCCCGCGAATATCACGATTGACTCGGCTGTATTAGTAATGAATTATGGCAAGGAGTTTTTTGGAGATTCCGTTGGTTCCACCTATCATATTGAGGTTAATCAACTGGCGGTACCCTATCAATTTGGGAAGTCTTACCTCTCTAGTGAAAAATGGCTGGTAGTACCCGAACTTATCGGTAGCAGAGCTGTCAATAGATTCGCTTATAAAGACAGTGTTACCCTCGCGACAAAGGTTGATGGTAAAGACACTTTAATAAAAGTAGCGCCCCAGCTGCGGATTCCTTTGGATGGTGCAAAACTAAAAGGGATATTTAATAGCAATATTGATTCAGCAACCTTCGCCAATGACGAAAACTTTCATCAGCTTGTAAAAGGATTTTTTGTCAGCGTAAACAAGGAAGCACAGTCAGGAATTGGGGGGATCGTTCAACTTGCGATTAATAGCGAGCAAAACGGTATAGAGATCTATTATAAGTTGCCGGATAGTACCTCACAATCTGTACGTAAGTACGGAATGTTCAGCAACCAGTCGTCTGCTGCCATCACTCATACGTATAACACTGAAGTACAAAATGCACTAGCCTCTACAGACAAAAACCAGCAAACGGTTTATGTGCAAGGTCTTGCAGGTCTTGGCACTTCGATCCGTTTTCCAAATCTTGAAAATTTAAAAGATCAAAATCTTATTGTTAACAAAGCAGAATTGGTTATTTATGTAGACTCCGAAACTACTGGTAGTGCTTTCACAACGCAAGCACCTCGATTGACCTTGTATCGTAAGGATATAGCTGGGCAGTATGTACCGCTACCGGATGGTGATACCCGTCGAAATTCCCAGGGAAGTAGTTTTGCTGATCCAAGAAGTTTTGGTTTAGCATATGGAGGTTTTTACAATAAAGATAAAAAGCGATATCTATTTACGTTGACTTCGTATATACAGGACATCCTATTGGGTAAAACCGTTAATAAGGAGATTTATCTTACTCCTGCGTCCCCTTTAGATTTGAACAATGTCCCATTTTCTCCTAGCTTAAATGCAAGTTCCAGAGCTATTTTAGGTGGGGGGAATCATCCTGAATACAAAATGAAATTGAATATCTACTTTAGTAAAACGAATAATTAACTAGATTAGATGGTATAGTAGTATGATAGACTATCAATCTCAATGGATTGCATGTTATGCTACTATACCCTTATCAATTAGCATTAGGATCAGCATCTAATAAGTTCAGACTAGTTTCATATTAAAAAGTGAAGCAAGGTGTGCTTTCAATTTCGCTTTTACCTCATCAAAATCCACTTCTGCTCCCAGCTCCTTATCCATTGAAGTAACCGCCTTATTTTCAATGCCACAAGGCACGATGTTATTAAAGTAATCTAAATTCGAATTTACGTTTAGTGCGAAACCGTGCATCGTTACCCATCGACTGCTTCTCACACCCATTGCACATATTTTCCTTGCATTTTGTTTATCTGCATCTAACCAAACACCGGTAAATCCAGGCGAACGCCCGCCGACTATTCCATACTCTTCTAGTGTTAGAATAATCGCTTCTTCTAGCGTGCGGAGATATAGATGTATGTCCGTAAAGAAATTATCCAAATCCAGGATTGGATAACCCACCAATTGGCCGGGTCCATGATAGGTTATATCCCCACCCCTATTGATTTTATAATAGGTGGCACCCTTTTGTTCTAAGTCTTTTTCATCCAATAGCAAATGATCTGGCTTTCCACTTTTCCCTAAGGTATAAACATGTGGATGTTCTACAAAAATCAAATAATTAGAAGTGGCCAATGCTGTCTGGTTTGTCCTATTAGCTGTTTTTGTGGCTATAATTTCATTAAACAAAGTTTCTTGCCGACTCCATGCTTCTTGGTAATCCAAGATTCCCCAATCTTGATAAATCACTTCTTTATTAACCATGGTATATTTTGACATTAAAATTAATCATTTGACACATAAGCCAACATATAGTTCTCAATCCTTTCGTAGTTTACAAGAAGCGATTTCGTTCCATGATCCTCAATTAGATCTGCAGTCAGTTGACCCTTTGATTCATAAGTAAAAGGATGGACCGTAATCTTATCTTTCATCGAAACACCCCTATTTCCTTGCCATTTATAAATGGCTTCTTTAGCACACCAACATACAAAAAGTGATTCTTTTGCATGTCCTGCAGGAACCGAGCTTAACTCTTCCACTTTCATAAATTTAGCACTAATATCAAATATAATAGGTCGAACGAATTCGATATCTATGCCGACCCTTTTTTCCGGATGATAAAGACAAACAGCAAATTCTCCCGAATGACTAAGGGAAAAGTGCCCATCCAATAAGCCGAAAAAGGGCTTTCCATTCGCATCTTTTTGTATTTCAATAAATTTCCATTCTTTAAATACGCTTTTTAAGGCCAATCGCGATGCCATCCATCGCAGCCGGCTCTGTGGGGCTTTAATGGACTCCAACTCTCGAACTTCATTTGTATCCAATGATAAATACGATCGCAACTCGTCCTCTGTTTCTTCAATTTTCCAAATTGTAAGAACCATTCCATCATCGAAGATTGTTTTTTTATATAAGGGCATTTGTATTCATTTTCTTCAAAAATCGGCAAAGCATTTTAAAGTTCCATATAATGACTACTTTTGTTTTCTAAAATTAAATCCAAATGATCTTATCAGACAAAGCTATTCTTGAAGAAATTGAAAAAGGCAACATCGTTATTGAGCCTTTTAAACGAGATTGCTTAGGCACTAATTCCTATGATGTTCATTTAGGTAAGCATTTAGCCACTTATAAAAACCGTGTCCTTGATGCAAAAGAACACAATGAGATCATTCATTTTGAAATCCCTAACGAAGGGATTGTCTTAGAACCTAATACCCTATATCTAGGCGTAACCCGTGAATACACCGAAACGCATAAGCATGTACCTTTTTTAGAAGGCAAATCCAGTACGGGTCGCTTAGGAATTGACATCCATGCCACCGCGGGAAAAGGGGATGTTGGTTTCTGCAATACTTGGACACTTGAGATTTCCGTAACTCAACCTGTTAGAATTTACGCCGGAATGCCGATTGGTCAGCTTATCTATTTTGAAGTAGAAGGCGATATCGATATTCTTTATAATACGAAAGGGAATGCTAAATACAATCGAAAAACCACACGCCCCGTAGAAAGCATGATGTGGAAAAATAGTTTTTAATTTGGAGAAACGATTTACTTTCCTCCAAATTCCATCAAATACGCTTTTAAGAATTCATTAATCTCACCGTCCAAGACATCTTGAGCATTGGAAGTTTCGTAGTTTGTTCGCATATCCTTAACTAGTTTATAAGGATGCAATACATAATTACGGATCTGGGATCCCCATTCGATCTTCTTCTTACTTCCTTCTATTGCTGCTGTAGCCTCTCTTCTCTTCCGCATTTCGATCTCATATAATTGAGACTTTAATAATCGAAGTGCATTTTCCTTGTTTTGGAGCTGAGAACGAGATTCCTGATTTTTAATAATTATACCTGTTGGCTTATGATGTAAACGTACTGCTGTTTCTACTTTGTTTACATTTTGCCCACCCGCGCCACCGGCCCTAAACGTGTCCCAATCAATTTCGGAATCTTTTACATCTACGTCTATTGTGTCGTCTACCAAGGGATAAACATATACGGAAGCAAAGGAAGTATGTCTTTTTGCGTTTGAGTCGAAAGGGGAAATACGAACTAAACGATGAACCCCGTTTTCACCCTTCAAGTAGCCGTAAGCAAAATCTCCGTCAAACTGCAGGGTCACTGATTTCACACCAGCGACATCGCCTTCTTGAAAATCTTGTTCACTAACTTTATACCCATTATTCTCTCCCCACATGATGTACATCCGCATCAGCATACCTGCCCAATCACAACTTTCGGTACCTCCAGCGCCAGAGGTAATTTGCACGACGGCACTTAACTGATCCTCTTTTGCACTGAGCATGTTTTTGAATTCCAAATTTTCCAATTTGGTAATTGCATGTTGATAAGCTACATCTACCTCTTCAACACTGGCATCGCCAGATTGTAGAAAATCAAACAGGACCGCAACGTCATCAATAGCGCTTGTTACTTTTTGATAGCTATCTGTCCAAATCTTTTTATTTTTGATGCTTAATAGTGTTTTTTCAGCTTCTTTGGAGTTGTTCCAAAAATCAGGAGTCACACTTAAACTCTGTTCTTTGTGAATTTCTTCTAATTTCTTGTCGATGTCAAAGGTGCCTCCTCAGGGAAGCTGCTCGATCCCTCAAATCTTGAATATTATCTTTGGTCATTCGACAAAGGTAAGAAAGCGAAAAAGAAATAATGACAAGATGAGCCCAAAAGTTAAAATATAAATTTCTTTTTGCTATTAAGACAAAAGCTCTTTAATGTCATTAGCAGTCAATGATTTTGTAAAGTCGTCTTCAACCTGTATCAACGAATCAGAGATTACTCTCTTTCGCTTTTGAAGAGCAAGTATTTTTTCTTCAACCGTATCTTTTGTTATAAATTTATAGATGAACACATTTCTAGTCTGCCCAATTCTATGCGTACGGTCAATAGCCTGCATCTCCACTGCCGGATTCCACCACGGATCTAAAATAAATACATAATCAGCTTCGGTAAGGTTCAGACCCACTCCCCCAGCTTTGATCGATATGATGAAAATTTGAATTTCTTCATTGGTTCTAAACTCTTCGACTACCTTAGCCCGATCTTTTGTTGCGCCATCCAGATAGGCATATCTCAAGCCTTTTTCTTCAAAATAATCACGATATATCTTCATTTGCTTAACAAAAGACGAAAAGATCAACACTTTATGTCCTCGGGAAAGTACACTTTCCAAATGATGAATTACGTTTTCAAATTTTCCGGAATCGTATTTATACTCCTCATCAATCATTAAGGGGTGATTTGCCAGTTGCCTTAATTTGCTTAAACCCTGTAAAACCTGAATGCCCGATTTGGTCAAGCTTTCGTCTATTGTCTGTTGAAGAATAGTATTGCGAAACTCAGCTTTCACTTTCTCGTAATAATCAGCTTGCTTCTCCGTCATTGTACAATAGAAAACCTGCTCTGATTTTTCCGGCAATTCACTTGCCACCTGTACTTTTGTACGCCTCAAAATAAAAGGTTTAACCAATGCCTGCAAACGCCGCGATTGTTCTTCATCCTTTTTCCTATCAATGGGAACCACAAAGTTTTTTGTAAAGGAAGCTTGCCCACCTAGGAGTCCCGGATTTATAAATTCCATTTGAGGCCAAAGATCCGCCACAGAGTTTTCTATTGGAGTGCCACTTAGTATTAGTTTATGTTTTCCTTTTAAACTCCTAATGGCTTTAAAAGATTTGGAGCTGGCATTCTTTATATTTTGACTCTCGTCCAATATAATGTAATGAAAATGGAAGTTATTGAGTAGTTCGATATCAATCCTTGCGGTTCCATAAGTACTCAATATCACATCATATTGCTCAAAATCTTCTAAAGTCTTACTTCGAGTGGAACCCGTATGATTTAAAATTCGCAAATTTGGAGCGAATTTATCCGCCTCATTTAACCAATTATAAATTAGAGACGTTGGCATAATAATTAAGGAGGTTTGGTTAGTTTCTGGATTTTTTATTTCCTTTTCTTTTTGAAGAAGAGCCAGAGTTTGCACGGTCTTTCCTAGTCCCATATCGTCCGCCAAACAACCACCGAACCTATATTTTTTAAGAAACTGAAACCAATCGTAACCCGCCTTCTGATAAGGACGCAAATGTCCATGGAATTCTTTCGGAACGCTAAATTCTTGAATTCCTTCAAAACCAGACAGCTTCTCCATTTTCCGCTTCATGCTTAAGCCCGCGATCTCGTTTTCTTCAAGATCTTTCAATATGCCTAAGTGATATTTTTTGAGACTTATCGAGTTTTTTTTGTTAGAAAGACGGAATAGGCTATTAAACTGAGAAAACCATTGCTCAGGAATAAGCGCAATTTCACCTGAAGGCAAAACGAACTCTCGAATGTAATTTAAAATGTGATGACGTAGCTCAATGAAAGGAATTGTATATTCACCAAAATGAACCAAGGCCTGGACATCAAACCAGTCATTTTGCTCCTTTATCTCCAGATCAAGCTTCATTCTTCCGAAAACGAATTGCTTATCTCCTTTCTTTTGAATGATTTGATATCCCTTTTCTTTTAAAATGTCTTCATTTCGATTCAGCCAATCAATTAAAGAATATTCACTAGTTTGTTTGTCGACACTAGCAGATGACGAAATTTCAAATTGATTTAAATGTCCAACTTCTTTTTTCAGTCCCAGCTTCTCTATTTCCTTGATTCGGCTCCTCTCCCATTGAAGCGAGCGCTTTATACGGTAAAAAATATAGCTATCGCTCTCTTGGGTATAATCAATTCTTACCGTAGTGGTTTTTTCCGATAGGTCTTTAAATATGTAGGAACCATACTTAAAATGAATGGCAATTCGGTAATCATGCTCACCATAGTTAGAAAGTTCAATTAAAGGTCTGGCCTCATATTGCTGCGTTTTAATTTCAAAACCTTGAGCATACACATTATAGCGCTCAATTAACGGAGCGACAAAGAGCTTAAAATAGTTTTTTTCTGCAGATCTAGGAATCGAGATGAAACGCTTGTCTAAAAAAGGAACCAACTTCTTGCCATCCATTTCTTGATCGAAATGATGCAACGTATTGCCCAATAACATATAGGCCGGTTGATTAACAATCACTTGCGCGTCTTTAAACATAAATTCAATCCTTTCTCCTTGATACTTAATGGTTGGAAAGTATCGGGTTTCAATTTCATTACGTCTAAAATGGAACAATACTGAACACGGACTTTCCGCCAGAAGCAACTTTTGATCAACAGGCCAACCTTCCTTGCTCATTAAAAACAAAGGCTTGTCTTTCATTAATGATAGAGCCTTGCTAATGGTTACCTCTATTTTCGGTCGAATATTATCAAAAAGCTTATCATCAAAAATGGTGGAAAAATAGAGAGAGGGACGAATAGGTTTCTTATAAAAACGTTTGATGATTTGGCTTTGCTCAATACTTTCCAATAACTTAATCAATATTAAGTCCCTATCGTCTAATTGCTTAGAAAAATCGGATGCGGTATTACTAAATATACGTTGATGGGTTAACGAAAAGCTTCCATCGAGATTAAGCTGCACAACATGGGGTTCGATTAAATACCCGAGAAACTCATGTTTACATAAAGAATAAACCAATGTGAAAGGCTTTTTCGCGTCAACTCGCATACCCATAATTGTCAATTAATGATGTAAAATTCTAAAAAGGCATTAAAGATATGCATTTAAATTTTAAGGATACTTTAGAAAGTTTACCCTTCCCAAAAAACGCAGGTACGGACTTTATAATTTAGTGATACCTTGACATTCAGAATTATTCCAATGTTCATTACGTATGATTATCAGAAATCAATACATCCTTGCCTTAACTGCTGACAATTTGTCGCTTTGGTCGTTAATCCCGAAAACTAATAACACTAAAAAGACTAACTTTTGTTCAAGTATAAAGAGGAACATATCAATCCCTCCTCCTTTAACATTATTTAACAGAAAAGAAAGCTTTCGCGTTTGCAATTGGCACTTTTTTCGTAGTAACTTTGAATAGTTGCAAAACTCTTAGTGAATTTAAGTAGTATTTATACTAAACTAGCTTTATACGCAAAGGGATTTTCATAAAAATTATGTTATCCTTTAACTCATTAATTATATAAGAAAAATGAAAAAAATAATTTTAACCTTTTTAATTGCGCTCGTTGGCGGACTAATAGCAGTCAGCGCATATAAAATTTTCGACAAGAGTCAATCTAATAAATTGAGTTTTGAAGAACGCCAGCATGCACATTTCGCAAACAATCCATTAAATATTATGTCCTCAGCAGGAAATCCTGACTTCACTCAGGCTGCGGCAGCAGTCTCTCCTGCGGTTGTCCATATTGTCACTACTTACGAAAGCAAGGGCAATTCAAGTGGACGAGGCGGACAAATAAGCCCATTTGATATGTTCGAGGAGTTTTTTGGTCGTCCACAGGGAAGGCAACAACAACAGCGTCCACCATCACGTGCATCTGGCTCCGGAGTCATCATCACAGATGATGGATATATTGTTACCAACAACCACGTTGTAGAAGATGCTGCTACTATCCAAGTTGAACTTACTGACAAAAGAACTTTTGAAGCAAAATTAATAGGAAGGGATCCAAACACAGATTTAGCATTAATTAAGGTTACTGCAAAAGGTTTGCCTGTGGTAAAATTTGGGAAATCAGACGACGTTAAAATCGGTGAATGGGTATTGGCCGTTGGCTATCCATTAGGTTTGCAATCGACTGTAACAGCGGGAATCGTAAGCGCAACCGGTCGTCATCTGGGCCTGCTAGATCAATCTCAACAACCAAGAGGTTTTAATCAAGATCCAAATGAAATACCAACCAGCATGGCTATTGAATCTTTTATTCAAACCGATGCGGTAATTAACAAAGGAAATAGTGGTGGTGCTTTAGTTAACGCATCCGGAGAACTTATTGGAATCAACTCCGCAATTGCATCTCCTAGTGGCTATTACGCAGGTTACGGGTTTGCAATTCCAGTAGATCTTGTTAAAAAGATTTCCAATGACTTTATGGAATTTGGAAAAGTAAACCGCGGTTTCATCGGTGTAACCTTTACTGAACTAAACTCGGCGCTTGCGAAAGAGTTAGAGATAAGTGATATCAACGGACTTTATGTGCAAAGCGTTGTACCAAATGGAGGTGCTGAAAAAGCCGGTCTTAAAAAAGGGGATATCATCATCAAAATCGATGATCGTTTAATTACAAAATCATCTTTACTTCAAGAAACTGTTGCGCGTATGCATCCAGGTGATAAACTTAAGTTAACCTACAAGCGTGATGGAAAAGAGAATACCGTTAATGTGACACTTCAAGGTGAGGATTCTCTAAAAACAGCCGAAGCAAAAACAGACTCCAAAAGCGCTACTCAAATTTACAACCAGTTGGGAGCAGGTTTTGTTCCTCTTTCAGATGCGAAGAAAAAAGAAATGGGACTAAGCTCTGGAATCGTATTAAGTGATGTTAGAAGAGGAGGCCTGTTTGACATGTATGATGTTCCCCGCGGATTAATCATTACAAAAATCAATGGCAAACCAGTTAATACCGTAGATCAAGTTGAATCAGCGTTAGGAGCATCCAACAATAATATGATACGTATCGAAGGACGAACACAAGACGGAGGAAGCGTACAATTGACATTCCCTGCTAAATAAACGCAATCATTATCAATACTTAAAAGTCGCATAGAAATATGCGACTTTTTTTATTTAGAATAAAAAACCAATATTTTCACGTTCAACTATTTTCAAAATAAATTCCCTTCCTCTCACATTATTATTGTAAATTTATTGTGCAGTAATGCAACTAACGATTCTTTACGCTTGAGGTAAACTTTGCATTCCCTTGATGGTTATTCCTTAGAACTATTCTAAATATGTAATAAACTTGTCAGATTGTCGCCCTTTGTGAAATCATTTGAATAATTTTGTTTTCCATATTTTTATTAAATCAAACCATAATATGAGTCGTTTCAATCAAACATTTTCTTCTACCATTGGGAAGAAACTAATCATGAGTTTAACTGGAATTTTTCTTAGTCTATTCCTAGTTATCCATCTGATTGGAAATTTACAACTATTTAAAGGAGATAACGGCCAAGCCTTCAATGAGTACGCTTACAACATGACCCATTTTGCGCCGATCAAAGCTGTTTCTTACTTGCTGTATCTTTCCATTATTATTCATGCTGTATATGCTCTTATCATTACGATGAGAAATAAAAAGGCAAGGCCTATTGCTTACGCAAAGTACGATGGCAGTGCTAATAGCAAGTGGAACTCAAGAAATATGGGGATCTTAGGAACCATTATTCTTGTTTTTCTCGTTGTCCACATGGGTGATTTCTGGTATAAATATCATTGGGATGAAAATCTGCCCCACATTGAATACCGTACAAATATCGCTACGGGGGAAACAAGTTTTACGCAATTGCCTTCAACAGATGTAAATGAATATATTTCTTACGTTGAAAATGGCGAAAAGGTAGTAAGAGCGAAAGACCTTTACAAAGTAGTTGAATTTTCTTTCCAGACTTGGTATTTAGTTCTTTTTTATCTCCTTGCCATGGTGGCATTAGGCTTCCATTTAGCTCATGGCTTTAAAAGTGCATTTGCTACCTTAGGTTTCCGCCACAACCGGTATACTCCAATCATTCAGTTTTTAGGTCTTTGGATTTTTGGCGTGCTGATACCGATAGGATTCGCTTTAATGCCTCTATATTTTTTCTTTAAATAAACAGCAATTTAAAATTGCTTATAAATACATACGTGATGACTTTAGATTCTAAAATACCTGCTGGTCCATTAGCCGAAAAATGGTCAAAACATAAGTTTAACGTGAAGTTAGTCAACCCAGCCAATAAACGTAAATTCAATATTATCGTTGTTGGAACAGGCTTAGCAGGGTCTTCAGCAGCTGCAACGTTAGCTGAACTGGGTTATAATGTAAAAGCATTTTGTTATCAAGATAGCCCCCGTAGAGCACACTCTATCGCTGCCCAGGGAGGAATAAATGCTTCAAAAAACTATCAAAATGACGGTGACAGTGTTTACCGCTTGTTTTATGATACGATTAAAGGAGGTGACTATCGCGCCCGGGAAGCAAATACCTACCGATTAGCTGAAGTTTCCGAAAATATCATTGACCAATGTGTTGCACAAGGCGTTCCGTTTGCACGTGAATACGGTGGTTTATTAGATAACCGTTCCTTTGGCGGTGCACAAGTGTCAAGAACATTTTATGCCCGTGGTCAAACCGGACAACAATTACTATTGGGAGCTTACTCTGCTTTGAACCGCCAGATTAAAGAGGGAAAAGTAGAGATGTATACCCGTCATGAAATGCTGGATTTAGTTACGATAGATGGACACGCCCGTGGGATCATCACACGGGACATGAAAACGGGTGCTATCGAATCGCATGCAGCACATGCTGTTTTACTATGCACAGGTGGTTATGGAAACGTTTTTTACCTATCTACAAATGCGATGGGCTGTAATACAACCGCCATTTGGAGAGCCCATAAAAAAGGAGCTTTCTTTGCAAACCCTTGCTATACCCAAATCCACCCGACTTGTATCCCAGTTTCCGGAGACCACCAGTCCAAGCTTACGCTGATGTCTGAGTCACTTAGGAACGATGGACGCGTATGGGTTCCAAAAACAAAAGAAACTGCTGCACGCCTTCGCAAAGGGGAAATTAAGGTAAGTGACATAAAGGAAGAAGATAGAGATTACTACTTAGAAAGAAAGTACCCATCTTTCGGAAACTTGGTACCAAGAGACGTTGCTTCGCGTAATGCAAAAGAAATGGTAGATGATGGTCGTGGAGTCGGTGCTTCCGGCGTAGCGGTTTACTTGGATTTTGAAGATGCGATTAAACGATTAGGAGAAGATGCTGTTAGAGCCAAATATGGTAACCTATTTGACATGTACCAGCAGATCACTGATGAAAATCCGTATAAACAACCAATGCGAATCTATCCAGCGGTACATTATACCATGGGTGGACTTTGGGTTGATTACAACTTAATGACGACCGTACCGGGCTTATACGCGCTTGGAGAGTGTAACTTCTCAGACCATGGTGCAAACCGCTTAGGAGCTTCTGCATTAATGCAGGGTTTAGCTGACGGTTATTTTGTCATCCCTTACACCGTTGGTGATTATTTAGCAGGCTTAGGTTTTGATCCTGTTGATCACAAGCACCCAGCATTTGAAACCACTCGAAGAGAGGTAGAAGAAGGCATCAACAAACTTCTTTCTCTACGTGGAAAGTATTCTGTTGATGATATTCATCGTAAATTAGGTCATATCATGTGGGAATACTGCGGAATGGCTAGAAACGAAGAAGGCTTAACCAAAGCAAAAGGATTAATTGCTGAACTAAAAGAGGAATTCTGGAGAGATGTTACCGTTCTTGGTGAAAACGAAGAACTGAATCAATCCCTTGAGAAAGCAGGTCGTGTAGCCGATTTTATCGAGCTTGCCCAATTAATGGTGGAAGATGCTCTTCAACGTAAAGAATCTGCAGGTGGCCACTTTAGATTAGAAAGCCAAACAGAAGAAGGAGAAGCGAAACGTAATGACGAAGAATTCGCTTACGTTGCAGCATGGGAATACCTAAATGGAGGTGGTGAAGCTTTGCATAAAGAAGAGCTAATCTTCGAAAACGTAGAATTAACTCAACGGAGTTATAAATAAACAGAATCTGATAACTAATCCGTCTTTTGACGGATCTCATAGCATAAAACAATGAGTGGGAATATGAACTTAACGCTGAAAGTATGGCGTCAGAAAAACGAAAGTATTCGTGGCAAATTTGAAACCTACCAAGCAAAAGATATCTCTCCGGACATGTCTTTTTTAGAAATGCTGGATGTAGTAAACGAAGATTTAGTAAAGAGTAATATAGATCCAATTTATTTCGACCATGACTGTCGAGAAGGAATTTGTGGAACCTGTTCTCTTTACATTAATGGTAGACCACATGGTCCAAAGAATCTAGTTACGACATGCCAGTTGCATATGCGTAGCTTTCACGACGGACAAACCATTGTGATTGAACCGTGGCGAGCAGCCGCCTTCCCTGTAATCAAGGATCTAACCGTGGACCGTTCATCATTTGAAAGAATTCAACAAGCGGGAGGGTATGTATCCGTCAATACTGGAGGTGTTCCAGACGCGAATGATATCCTCATTCCAAAAGTAATATCTGATGAATCCTTTAACTCGGCTACTTGCATAGGTTGTGGAGCATGTGTTGCCGCTTGTAAAAACTCATCAGCCATGCTATTCGTTGGAGCGAAAGTATCTCAGTACGCTTTAATTCCACAAGGACAAGCGGAACGAGTTCATCGTGCTCAAGCTATGGTTGATCAGATGGATAAGGAAGGTTTTGGATCCTGTACGCTTACAGGTGCTTGTGAAGCGGAATGCCCAGTAGGAATTGACCTAAGTAACATTATACGTTTAAACAAAGAATACCTGGGCGCTAAAATCATTAAACAAGAAGAAGAGATGCATTAATAACAAATTCATCTCATAAAAAAAGAGCCTGTATCATCCGACCAGGCTCTTTTTTTATATTATAGTTTTATATCTTTTTCTGAGATAACTGACTCCTGCTATTCTTTGTTCACTACAGTGGGCACTTGAACAGTTTACCAACAACCTTGAATAAGCTTACATCAGGCATTTTTATGAACGAGGCATGAAGTTGAACACTTTGCTCAAGTCCATCTTGATCGGGATTAACTAATAAAACAACCAATGCTATAAAAACCGGGATTAGCAGTAAGAGATAAGGGGATACGATGTTTGCTAACTTTTTCATTTTCGTTGTTTTAGTTGTTTAAAAATGCACAATAATTATGCCCTTTCTTCCCAAAGATTCGCGATATTTATTATCGTCAATACCGCCTTTTCCATATCCTGAACCGATACCCATTCCTGCTTCCCATGAAAGGCATGTTCTCCGGCGAATATATTCGGACAAGGCAAGCCCATGAAAGACAACCTTGAACCATCGGTTCCACCTCTGATACTCCTTAAAATAGGATTCAAACCAACCCTCCTAATCGCTTCTATTCCAATTTCAGTTACCTGAGGAACCTTTGACAAAATATTCTTCATGTTCCTATATTGTTCTTTTACTGTGAACGTATAAGAAGCCCCCTCATATTTTGCAACCACAGATTTTACTATTTCTTCTAGTTCAACTTCATACTCTTGAAGTTTATGATCTTCAAAATCCCGAATAATAAACTCTAGCTCCACCTTTTCTACAGCACCCTTTATCCCAACGGGATGGATAAAACCTTCCTTGTTAACTGTAGTTTCCGGTGAGAGGCGATCTTTTGGTAAGGCATCCACAATTTCTGCAGCAATCTTAATTGCGTTTTGCATTTTACCTTTGGCAAAACCAGGATGCACACTTATTCCATTAATTTCAATATGGACAGCGTCTGCAGAAAAGGTTTCATTCTCTATAGAGCCTAGTGTTTCTCCGTCTACCGTATAGCCAAAGTCTGCACCAAGCTTCTCCATGTCTAACTTCTCTACACCACGTCCTACTTCTTCATCGGGAGTGAATAGAATGCGGATCTCACCATGTCCCAATTCTGGGTTAGCCTGCCATTGTTGTACTGCATCCATAATTTCCGCCACTCCGGCTTTATTGTCGGCACCAAGTAAGGTATTTCCGCTAGCAGTTATGATATCGTTCCCAATTTGATGAGCCAGATCAGGGTGATTTTTAGCATTTAAGACCTGATTTGGATCATCGGGAAGAATGAGGTCTTCACCCTGGTAGTTTTTATGGATTAGGGGTTTAACATCTTTTCCACTACAATCTGGAGAAGTATCCATGTGTGCACAAAAGCATATAACAGGGACAGCTTTCTGGCTATTAGAAGGCACAGTGCCCATAACATAACCATGTTCATCCATATGTGCATCACTGATGCCCAAATCGAGAAGCTCCTGGACTAATAATTTCCCTAAATCTTTCTGTTTTTCTGTAGAAGGGAAAGAATTAGAATATGGATCGGATTGAGTGTCGATTTTCACATACCGCAAAAAGCGATCACGAACAGAAAAATTGATATTTTCAGTCAGCTTCATCCTATCCTTTTTTGTAGTTGTGCATAAATAGCTACGTTTCGCACAAAATGGTCAAGTCTTTTTACTTATTCAGCGTCTCCTGCAAAAGCTTCATCAACCAAAATACGGCCACAGTGCTCACAAACGATAATTTTCTTACGCTGACGGATGTCCAACTGGCGTTGAGGTGGAATTTGGTTGAAACAACCTGAACAAGAGTCTCTATCAATTGTAACGACAGCCAAGCCATTTACGGCACTTTTGCGTAGACGTTTATAAGCAACCAACAGGCGCTCTTCAATCTTAGATTCTGCTTTCTCAGCTTTTGCTGACAAGTTCTTTTCGTCTTTTTCAGTCTCATGAACGATATTGTCCAGTTCTTCTTGCTTTTCTAGAAGATCCTGTTTTCGGGCTTCAAGTTCTGCTTGGGTTTTATCGTAAGTTTCAGTCTTGATTTGAATGTCGTATTCAATTTCACGAATCTTTTTCTCACAAACCTGAACTTCTAAGCCTTGGATTTCAATCTCTTTATTGATGGCATCAAATTCACGATTATTCTTTACCTCATTGAGTTGTGCTTCATACTTTTTAGTTGCAGCTTGAGCATCTTTGATCATGTTCTTGCGAACAACAATCGCATCCTCTTTATCATCTAATTCGGTTCTGATTTTCTCTATACGTGTTTCTAAACCAGCAATCTCATCTTCAAGATCGGCAACTTCGATAGGCAATTCTCCACGAACCTGGTGAATTTTATCAATTTGAGTATGTATAGTTTGCAAATTCCATAAGGCCTGCAACTTCTGTTCTACAGTTTTTTCCATTAAAAATAATAGTTTATTGGGTTTGTGTTCACTTCAGTTAAACGGACTGCAAAGTTAGGGAATTTTTTCTGAATTATTTCCAACAATAATTCCTGTGTAAACTGCTCACTTTCAAAGTGTCCGATATCATTTACCAAAATTTTATCCTCTGCATCAAAAAACTCGTGATATTTAAAGTCTCCAGTAATAAATGCATCAGCTCCAGAATGAATCGCATTCTTTAAAAGAAAGCTACCCGATCCGCCACAGACAGCCACTCGCTTAATGGGTTTATCCAAGAAAGCGGTATGTCGAATAACCTTAGTTTTTAAACGCTCCTTTACATAAGACAGAAACTCTCTCTCGCTTAAGGGATTCTCTAACTCTCCGACCATCCCCGATCCTACCCCCTTGAATTTATTATCCATTTGAAAAATACTATGCGCAATCTCTTCATAAGGATGGTTATCAACCATAGCGTTAAGTATTCTTCGTTCCATTTGTGCTGGATAAATTACTTCTACTCGAATTTCCTCGCCTTGATGCTGCTTTCCAATCTCGCCAGAATACGGATCTGATCCAGACGATGGTGTAAAGGTCCCTATTCCCGAGCTATTGAAACTGCATTCCTTATAGTTTCCTATTTCCCCTGCTCCCGAGACAAATAAAGCGTTTCTCAGCTTTTCGGCATGGCTTTCAGGCACATAGACTACTAATTGCTTTAAAAGCCCTGTCTTGGAGGAAAGCACATCGATATGTTTTAGATTCAGCTTTTCGGCAATTTTGCCATTTACTCCCTGCCCGACATTATCTAAGTTGGTGTGAATTGCATAAATCGCGATATCGTTTTTAATGGCTTTCATCACAACGCGCTCTATATAGTTATTGCCATTAAAGCGCTTTAAACCCTTAAAAACAATCGGATGATGAGAAATTATTAACTTACATCCTAAACGAATAGCTTCATCAACGATTTCTTCGGTGCAATCTAAAGAAATAAGTGCACTCTCAATTTCTTGGGATGGATTGCCTACGATTAAACCAGAATTATCATAATCTTCTTGCCAAGCCAAAGGTGCAATACTTTCCAAATAGGAGGTTAAAATATTAATATTCATTTGCATGTTCGCTTAACTTTCTGTCTTCAAACTTATTATGTTCTTCTAAAATAGCTTTAAATTTACTGATCTTCAACCAATACCGGATAAAGAATATAAAGCTAAAGATGCCCATTACAAACATAAATCCTGAAGATATTGGGATATATCCTAAGGCAAATAAAATAGAATACGAATATCCAACTGCTTGTCCAGGATTTTCTTCTTCAGCAATTTTACGATCATAAAACTCATTCGTAAGTGAGTTTGCAACCCTTTCTGCGATTTTAAAATTCCAATAAATAGTAAAAATAGGAATCATTGCTAACCACGCCTCTCTGGGCTTCATATGTCGATTTTCTTCGGCAATTAAATTCAAGGTTTTACGAATTGTATTGCAGTAAAAAAGCCGAATCCCCAAGCTTAACAAGCCCGCTAAAACGAGCACCCCATACATATCCGGGGTTATTTCCATACCGTTTATTTCCATTGCTACGAAAATACAGCTTTTTTTTCTTCTTCATGCAAGGAAAACAATAGCCTGGAAAAATTTGTATCTTTAGTTCTTGAAACCCTCGATTACATATCAAAAAGAAAAAGAGGCGGACCTATTGGCTGAGTATTACAAAAGCGGTGATCTCGAACTTTTAGGGAAGCTCTATGAGCCTTATATGCATCTAGTTTATGGACTTTGTTTAAAATATTTAAAAAATCCGGCAAAGAGCGAAGATGCTGTAATGCAAATTTTTGAATCCTTAATTAAAAAGCTCAGAGTACATCAAGTTGATAATTTCAAAAGCTGGCTTTATTCCGTTGCAAAAAATTACTGTCTAATGCAATTACGCGCATCAGGAAAGGATATCGTATTAATTGACGATAATTTTATGGAATCGGCAGAGGTCTTGCATCAAGACTATGATAAAGAAGAGCGAGAGGAGCAACTTGAATTACTGGAAAAGTGTATAGCCGAATTAAATACCGAACAACAACTAGCTGTGAGACTTTTCTATTTGGAGGAAAAGCCTTACAAAGAGATCGTTGAAATTACGGGTTTTGATATGAAAAAGGTAAAGAGCTATATCCAGAATGGGAGAAGAAATTTAAAAATATGCATGGAAAGGTATTCATGAATAAGCATTACGACATTATTACCATTGAGCAATATTTGGCAGGAAAATTAAGTGCCAAAGACACGTATCGATTGGAGCGTGATGCTCTTGCCGATCCTATGCTACAGGATGCTATTGATGGATTTGAAGCTTCAAATACAATTCCTCATCAAAATATAAGTATTCTCCAACAGCGCCTCCATACCAGAATTGCACAACAACATGAGGAACGAAATCACTTTTATTTTGGCCGTCAACGTTTAGCAATTGCTAGTATTGCAGGGGTGTTGTTTATAGTGGTATGCATTCTTTTTTGGATGATTAATTTCCCAGAGAAGAAGGCCAGTGAACAGTCTACAGTGAGTGAAGTAAGTGTTAGTCTTCAGCCCACTATCAGTACCACGTTAAAGAGTGGAAATCTAGAACCAGAAATAGGCTGGGAAGATTACAATCATTATTTAAGAATCAACAACCAAGGAAATATAAGTGGTGAACGTATTGAAGTCTCCTTCAATATCATCAATCACCGCCCTACTTCCATTAACATCATTTCTTCAGAGAACGAAAAAGCCAGTGAAGAAGCGCTTCGGCTTATTGAAAGCGGCCCGAAATGGAAAGGCACCTCGGGTATATTGATTATCGAATTTTAGATCTAGCCTACTATCTCAATTTTTACCAGAAAACAGTTCTCTAACTTCGTTTTCGCCGATGACCGCATTGCCTGGCCTTGGATGGTCATTGTCAAAGACACATAATTTATCCTTTGGGATGATGTCGACAAAACTTTCATCGATCAGACCTTTTTCATTTACAACCTTCCCAAGATCTAGATCAAGGTGTTTAGCAAAAAACTGATACACAGCTAACCTTTTGGAAATACCATAATCGTGCTTTTCATTGGCTAAATGAACGTTTTCTACTTGGTTATCGGCATGATAATGTCGGTAAATATTTTTGATGTGAGGGAATTCCACATCTGGAGTATTTTTCGTCCAATCATCTCCATCGGAAACGAGAAGTAGAGGCCGTGGGGCAGCGAGAGCTGCAATCTCCACATTATTGGTTTGAAAGTCCACTGCCTTATGGATTGGCATTCCGCTTTCACAAACACAGCCACCAAAGAAATGAGCGGCAACCATTACCACGGGCGCTGAAACTGCAATACGCGAATCAATTGCAGTAAGCAGAAAAGATTGTGTACCCCCGCCCGAAGCCCCTGTAATGGCAATTCTTTCAGGGTCTACCTCCTTCAGCGATAGCAAAAAGTCTAAGGCCCTAATGCTGTTCCAGGTCTGTATCTTTAGTGCAATCGGATTTTTATGTTCGATTTGTGTCGACTCCCCATATCCAACCATATCATAGGCAAATACGACGGCACCCATCCTTGCCATCACAGCACAGCGGTATTGCATGTCTTCGCTAAAACGTGCATCCTCCCAATGACCGTGTGGGCTCAAAATCGCGGCCAACGCCCCCTCACTTTTCAGAGGCCGATACAAGTTCCCTGTCACCCAAAAACCGGGTCGGCTCTCGAAAGCTATATTTTCGACCGCATACCCGTCCATCACTTTCTTACCTCTACTAATCACATTAAGTGACGTCTTTTTAGGCAAAGGATCAAGCTCAAGCCCTTCCAAAATAGTTGTCAGGATTCTTTTCTTTCTAAGCTCCCAAGACTCTTTGTTTGGATAAAGTGCGGCAAATTCGTTCAGCTTTTCCTTTCCTTGTGCTTCCGTCCAATAATGCCCTTGACATAGCAGGCTCTTATTCTCTTGACTATAAGCATTTTTATTCGGCAAAATAAAGATTGACATGAAACAAAAAACAACAAGAAAACGATAACCATGTTTTGATATCGTCGAAGTAATAAACAACGTGAGCGTAGCAGGCAACTTTTTATCAAATCCCATAACTAGTTATTTTAGAACCTTAACAAACGGTTCTATATACTAATGTAGAGATTTTTGTTCTACGTTTGGCACCCTACTTATAAAATATATAAAAGAGGCTGTCTTAAAGGATTTTTTAGACTAAACGATAAAGACGTAATGAACAAAAAGATACGTCAGTCCCGCTAAAATTGCAGATACTGGAATAGTGAGCACCCAAGCCCATAATAGACTAATCGTTACGCCCCACCTTACTGCCGACGCTCGCTTTGTTAAGCCCACGCCGATGATGGCACCGGTAATGGTATGGGTGGTTGAAACAGGAATACCGAAATGTTCGGTAATTCCCAAGGTTAATGCTCCAGCAGTTTCTGCTCCCACACCTTCCAATGCATTGACCTTGGTTATTTTTGTGCCCATTGTTTTTACAATTTTCCACCCTCCGCTCATCGTTCCCAAAGCAATTGCTGAATAACAGACTAGGGGAATCCATTCGGGCATTTCGTCGCCCGTTTCCAAATACCCTCCGGCAACCATCGCTACAAATATGATTCCCATTACCTTTTGAGCATCATTCCCACCGTGTGCAAAGCTCAATGCAGCAGAAGAAATCAATTGTAATTTTTTGAACCACCATTCGGCGACGGATGGCTTGGCTTTTTTAGAGATATTAATAATGATTAATGTTAAAATGATCGATATGACCATCCCCATTACTGGCGCGATCACTATAAATGAAACGATCTTCAATGTGGGACCAATATTTACCGCTCCGATTGCACTTTTGCCAATGACCAAGGCATGAGTCATTCCTGCTCCGGCAAATCCACCGATTAAGGTATGAGATGAACTGGATGGAATTCCGTAGAACCACGTAAATAAATTCCAGCAAATAGCAGCAATTAGGCCCGCCAAGATTACTTCAAGCGTAACATATTCTTCAAGTACAGTTTTCGCAACTGTATTGGCTACTTTATGATCGGTAAAATAAAAATATGCCGCGAAGTTAAACGATGCGGCCCATAGAACGGCTTGAAACGGCGATAAAACTTTTGTTGAAACAATTGTCGCAATTGAATTTGCAGCATCGTGAAAACCATTAATGTAATCAAACGCAATTGCAAGAACGACTACAATTACCAGTAATGTCAACATATTTGGAAGATTTAAAACTAGGCGTTTTTAACTAATATGGTTTCTAATACGTCAGCCACATCTTCACACATATCGGTAGCCGTTTCTAATGCGCTAAGCACTTCTTTATATTTAATTAGGCGAATGGCATCTTTTTCAAACTCAAAAAGATCTGCTACAGCCTTGTCGAAAACATCGTCCGCTTTATTTTCTATACTGTTTATTTTGATGCAGGCATCCGTAATCGTTCTTATATTCTTCAGATTCTTAAGCTCGTTTACTGCCTTTGCCAAAACGGTTACCCCCTCTAAAATCAGATCCGCTAATTCTTTTATCGAATCTGTTATTTCAACCACTTGATACAAATTCATACGGTTGGCAGATCCGTGAATATAGTCGGCAACATCATCTATGGCACTCGCTAGTTCATGAATATCCTCACGATCAAAAGGAGTGATGAAGTTCTTCCCTAACTCAAGATAAATTTGATGCGTAATCGTATCACCCTTATGCTCAAGCGTCTCTATTAGCTTAAACAACTCTTTCCTTCGCACTAGATCGTCTGTATTCACTGCTTCTTTCAAGGAACTACCTAATTCAATTAGGTTGTCGGCTGCCTTTTCAAAAAGAGGGAAGAATTTTTTATCTTTTGGAATAAAATATTGAAAAAGATTGTTTAATGACATGCTTTCTAAATTTTGAGAAGTACAAAAGTATGAACTTAAAGTTAAATTCGTGTTAATTTTTTACTTTAAAACCTTTGAAACACGACTAATGTATTTTAAATAGACTATTTATCTCTTTTCCAAGGTAAAAGCAAATGTGGATCCAATATCTAAAGTACTTCTTACGGTTATGGTTTGTTGATGAGACTCAAGGATATGCTTTACGATGGCCAAACCTAACCCAGAACCGCCGATATTTCTTGATCGGCTTTTGTCCGTTCTAAAAAAGCGTTCAAATAACCTGGGAATATATTTTTCATCAATTCCAATTCCATTATCTGTAATTTCAACCAAAATTTGGCTATGCATCTCAAATAACTTGATATTAGTACGTCCGTTTTCTCTCCCGTATTTAATAGAGTTGATCATTAAATTGATAAATACTTGTCTGATCTTTTCTCGATCTGCAAAGACCATAAAATGCCGATTGTACTTATCTTTAAAAACCAATTCAACCTTATTCTTCTTGGCTTCCATGTCCAAAAGCTCGATGACTTCCAGAATCAATAAAGAAAGATCAAATCGTTGAAAATTCATTTCAATATCTCCCCGCTCCAATTTAGAGATTTCATCTAAATCTTTCAGTAAAAAGCTTAAACGATCAAGGTTTTTAATGGCCTTATTGAGAAAGTTCTGTGCCAACTTAGGATCTTCTTCCATGACTCCATCCTGTAAAGCCTCTAAATATCCGTTTATTGCGAAAATGGGTGTTTTAAACTCATGAGACACATTGTTCAAAAACTCTCTTCTAAACTTCTCTTGATCTTTCAGCGCATCAATTTCAAGCTTCTTATCAAATGCCCACTGTTTAACCTCTTTTTGTACATCATTAATAGGGTCATCACTTACATGAGCACCTAGAGCGTCTTTAACATCTTTTCCGAGCTTTAAATTGTGAATAAGTTTATAGATAATCTTGATCTTGCTATAAACATATCGCTCCATTAAATAATAGAAGAGGAAAAAACTTAGCGAAAATGAAATCGCAAAGCTAATAAAGAAAGAGAACCAATTGCGTTGAAAATAGTAAATGATAAAAGCGAACGCTAATGAAACAAGTAAAGCGTTTAAAGAAATTAAAGACCTAAATTTCATAGCAATGAACTTTTCTTAGCGAAAGAAAGCTTAGGTTAAGTATTTTTAAACTCACCAATTACGCTTATACCACCCTTCACGTTGTCGCCTAACTTAACGTTAATCTCCGTACCAAGTGGAAAAAAGACATCAACCCGAGAGCCAAACTTAATGAATCCAAATTCGTCACCTTGTTCAACCTGCTGTCCTTCTTTGACGTACCATACAATTCGGCGGGCAAGTGCCCCAGCAATCTGACGGTATAAAAGCTCCACTCCATTTTTACCCTTGACAACCACTGTTGTTCGTTCGTTTTCCGTAGAAGACTTTGGATTCCAAGCCATTAGGTATTTCCCAGGATGGTATTTAAAATAACTCACAAGTCCGCCGATAGGATTACGATTAATATGCACATTGACGGGCGACATAAAAATCGAAACTTGAATCCGTTTATCTTTAAAATATTCCGTTTCAACCGTTTCTTCTATAACAACAACCTTCCCATCGGCAGGACTTAGAACCTGCATTTCATTTTTAGAAATACTAATCTTCGGACTCCGAAAAAACTGTACAATCGTAACAAATAAAAAAAAGGAAATCAAGTAAACTAACCAGGTTAGAATTAAATTTCCAGGCGCAAACCACTGAACCAGCGCGTTAATAACAAATATAAATAATACACAAATTGCTAGGGATGTATATCCCTCTTTATGAAAAGTCATTTTAAAATATTTTTAGCAAAGATAATAATCTGTTCTTGGATTAATGCTCCTTTAACAAGCTTTGTAAATATCTTTTAAGTTTCGGCCTAAACCATTATAGTCCAATCCATAGCCGACAACAAAATCATCAGGTATTTCAAATCCTACATAAGAAACATCTTTAAAAGCGTATTGTAATTTTTTAGGCTTCAATAATAAGGTAACTATTGCAACCGAAGCTGGTTCTTCTTTTTCAATTTTAGTTAAAAGATAGTTTAGCGTTTCACCGGTATCGATGATATCTTCAACAATAACCACATCCCTTCCCCTCAAGTCCATATTTATCCCTAATACTTCTTTGATTTCGCTCCTTTCTTCGCCGTTATAAGAAGAAAACTTTACAAAACAAGTCTCTGCTGCGATGTTTATTTCCTTCATTAAATCGGCCATAAACATGAAACATCCATCAAGTACACCTAAAAAGACGGGGACTCGCTTTGCATATACTACATTAAGCTGAATCGATATCAAACGAATACGCTTTTTAAGCTGATCATGTTCCAATATCAGCTCAAAGTCTTTATCATCAATTTGAATTTTACTCATGTACCTCCTGGTCTATTTTCTTTTTAAACAAGTCTTGAAGCATCTTTTTGATTCCCTCAATCTCTTCTTCAAGAATATATGTATCATCTTCATTTTCCGTAGAATCAATCTTTGGCGCCGCCGGTCTCAAAGCTTCTCTCAAACTTACAGAATAAAACTCATAAGACTGAGTGGTATCCACAGGCGCATAACCTCTTTGTGCCATTAAGTTTCCGATTAGTCTAAAATAACCAGCCATATAGGGCTTTAAGTGGCCTGTATAATCAAATCTGCTCAGTCCAATCTTAGGTCTCGGAACAATGCTTGCCAGAAAGATACTTTCCCCCAAAGTCAGTTCTGAAGGCCGCTTAAGAAAATAATAATGGGCCGCCTCATGAACGCCGTATACATTCCTTCCCCATTCAATGATATTTAAATAAACTTCAAACATCCGCTCTTTTGATACGATTTTATTATGCTCAATCATCCACACAATCAACATCTCTTCTATTTTCCTTGCCAAGGTCTTTTCCCTATCTAGATACACATTCTTGACCAGCTGCATCGAGATGGTACTTCCGCCTCGTTTAAAAGCCTTTTCTTTAAAATTGGTCGCAATAGATGCGCGGAGTGCTTCGTTAACGAAGCCTGTATGTTGAAAAAAAGAAGGATCTTCTGCAGTTAAAATCGCATGTTTTAAATAGGGAGAAACCTCATCCAAGCCAACAAATTCTGGATTATCGGGACCGACAATGATGGAGCGTTGAACCTTTCCTTGTTCAACAGGCACATAAACAAAGGTAGAGTTGATCTTTGACAAGTCAGTTTTACCCCAAGCGTTAATGCCGAACTGAGTTGCTGATAAAGAAGACTCCAGCTGTACGCTATCAGGTAAATTGGTATCGAGATAAAAATCAAGCTGATAATTCATCTCCCCCGTCACCCTGATTCCTTCGAGCGACTTAAACAATCCTCTTGGAAAAGAATCAAAAACATCCTGAGCTTCGATATCATTTGTATGCACTCCAAGTGCATAGGTCTTATGGGGCCAAAAAGTAACTCTTGCAGAAGGATGCGCAACTAATTTGGCGATCTTCATCTCTGATGATTTATCCAAGGCGATAAAATTCTTTCCGATATTGACTTCAGCATCCAAAAATCCATTTGGTACCACCACATCATTAGATGCGATACGCCAGTGGTTCACTACTAATTCACTTACTTTCCAGCTGCCACTCAATAAAAGCTCATCTTTATTTTTCCATTTCACTTTATCTAGACTTGTCTCAAGCGTATCAAAGGTTAATTTTAACCCATATTTACTTTCTAACAAAGGGAATTCAACTTTTTTACCATCTGCAAAAAGCTTAAAATAAAGTTTCTTATGACTCGGATCAACATTGCCCGCTACATGCCAGGTTGCTTCATTCTTGTTTACATGGATCGTTGAACTTAATTCTCCATTATCGATATGAGCCTGCGGAACACTAAGCGTTTGAAACAAACTATCGTCTCGATAGCTCATTTCCAAATTCCTTAACATCATATTATCAGGAATTTTATATAAAACGCTATTGATCATCCGATTCGCTAAATTTGCTAAATCTACAGGCTCTTTTTTTTCAAGAGAATCCTCTAATTTCGCTTCTTTTTTAAAGATAAAGTCGTAGTTGCTGGTGCTATCTTTTTTTATCAAAGTTAGCGAGGCATCCGCTAAGTTTATTCTGCCAATCTTAATGGTGTTATACAATAACGGCATTAATTTCACACTCACTTCCAAATGCTTTACACTAGCAAGCTGATCAGCATCTTTGGGAATGATTTGAACATTTTTTAGCATTACTGAGCGGAGTCCGGAAAACGCGGCTTTCCCAATCTTTAAATCAACACCATATTCTGAGTGCGCCAGCGCTTTTGCTTTTGCAATAGCCGCAGCCAACATCGATTCCCTTTTTTGGTAAACAAAGATTCCAGCGATGAGAAAAGCGAACAACAATGTTCCAATGACAATTGATCCTCCTTTTAAATAAGCTTTAGGAATCTTATTATATTGTCTTTTTATATCTATCAAAGCCTATTTTGACTAAGGTTTGTTGTTTAATTGTAGAATTCTTCGTAAATGTCGGCAAAAATAACCATTCCTCCTTATTGTGTGTCAGATTCCTTATTTTTGTATCAACATACTGATAACAGAAAATAATAAAAATGGTTACTAAAGAGGAAGTATTAAAAGCATTAAGTTTTGTTGAGGATCCAGATTTCAAAAAAGATTTGGTAACCCTCAATATGATTAAAGATATAAAAATAACGGAAGACACCCTAAGTTTTAGTGTTGAGCTTACTACGCCTGCCTGCCCGATGAAGGAACATTTGGAAAACGCATGTCGCAATGCAATAACACACTTTGTCTCTAAGGACCTTAAGGTAGATATCAATATGACTTCTCGTGTCATTGCTCCAAAGAATGCGCAGTTACCCAATATTAAACATATCATCTTAGTATCGTCCGGAAAAGGAGGTGTCGGAAAATCGACCGTTGCAAGCAACTTAGCATTAGCCTTAAGCATGCAGGGTGCAAAAACCGGCCTATTGGATGCAGATATTTACGGCCCATCGCTTCCCATTATGTTTGGCTTAGAAGATGCCAAGCCAAAAACCGTCACGATCGACGGAAAAGCAAGAATAGAGCCTATAGAGAAATGGGGGTTAAAATTACTTTCGATTGGCTTTTTTACCGATCCTAACCAACCTATACCTTGGCGTGGCCCTATGGCCAGCACGGCCGTAAAACAGCTTTTCAATGATGCAGATTGGGGTGAGTTAGATTATTTAATTGTAGATCTTCCGCCAGGAACTGGGGACATCCACATCACCATTGCACAGGGTTATTCCATTTCGGGCGCTGTTGTCGTGACCACACCTCAAAACGTTGCAGTTGCTGATGCTAGTAAAGGGATGGCCATGTTTTTAATGGATTCGATTAATATTCCCATTTTAGGAATTGTGGAAAACATGGCATATTTCACTCCTGCTGAGCTTCCTGAAAACAAATATTACATTTTCGGTAAAGGAGGAGGCGAGTACTTGGCACAGCGTTTCGAAGTGCCCTTCTTAGGCGAAATACCTTTAGTAAAAAGCATTAGCGATGCTGGAGATAACGGGATGCCTGCCATTTTAGATGAAGAAACACCTACTGCCAAAGCATTTATGGAGATTTCTGGCAAAGTAGCCCAACAATTATCGATCATTAATAAACACTCAATAAAGGCTGAACAATCAAGTCTTTAAATAAATTTTGTATCTTTACGATTAGAATATATGCTTATGGATTTAAGGGAAAAAGTTGAAATTGCATTAGAATCCATGCGGCCATTTTTAGAGGCTGATGGGGGGAATGTGATTATAGAAGAAATTACAGAAGACAAGGTAGTACGTCTCCGGCTGTTAGGAGCTTGTGCATCCTGCGCAATGAGCATAATGACTTTTAAAGCCGGTTTGGAACAAGCAATTCTAAAAGCAGTACCAGAAGTTTCCGCTGTAGAAGCGCTCAACTTAACGGACATCAATGACCTAAATGCCACGATGCCTAATTCGCTTTAAATGATGTTGAAATGAAAGTCCGCATTAGCTGTTTGGTATTTCTTTTTTTACTGTCGCTCTCCATTCAATCTAGAGCACAAGAGAAAAAGATTGTGCAATTCACAGGGATTATTACCGATATTGAATCGGAGCATCCCGTTCCCTATGTGTCAATTGTGAACCTCTCGTACCAAAACCAGTTTTTTACCGCCAATCACCAAGGATTTTTCTCTTTTGTCGCTCATGAAGGGGATACCATTCAGTTAAGTTCAGTAGGCTATCGAAATGCACAAGTAGTCATTCCAAAAACGACCGAAGATAAATATACCGCCCTCATAAAAATGACGCCAGATCTGATCAGTTTGCCGGCCGTTCATCTATTACCGTGGGCAAGTGTTGAGGAATTTAACATTGCGTTTATGAATTTGAATGTCGCCTCAGATGATTTATTACTAGCTAAAGAAAATCTTTCCAGACAAAGCTTAATGGAAATGTCCAGAACAGTACCACTAAGTGCGAATGAAATGCAAACCTTTAACAGTAATCAAGCGCATATCAATCTCACCAATAAAAACATCAACCAACGCGGAAACAATCCTCTGCTAAACCCATTTGCCTGGGGTCAATTTATCAATCAAATTAAGCGTGGGAACGAAAGCAGAAGGAAATACTAGCGCTTTATTTCTCTATCCAAGTCACTTTATTTTTAATAGGCTTACGTTTTCCTTGGTTCTCTTTCTCCTCATGATATCCCATATAAAAGAAACCGATACATTTTTGATTTTCTTTTAACTTCAAGAAGCCATTCATTTTTGAAATCAAAGCTGGACTACTCCAATAAGAGCCAATGCCCATCGCTGATGAAGCCAACCACATATTCTGCACCGAACACGCAACTGCCGCTAGATCTTCCCATTCCGGGACTTTTCCGCTCACTTTCATGCAAATCGCGATGACGGCACCAGATTGCATTACTTTCTCACGTATCGAATCACTTTTCTTTTGAAGAAATGCTGCTTCAGGCGTAACTTCCTTATAAAGCCTCACCATCTCGTCTGCCAAGTGGGCCAATCCCCCTTCGCGAAACACTTTAAAACGCCAGGGTTGGGTCAGCTTATGTGTAGGTGCCTGATTAGCACAGTCCAACAAAGTCATTAATACCTCTTTTTCTATTGGCTTTTGAAGATAGCTCTTTGGAAAAATGCTTCTCCTGTTTTTAATTACTTCTATTATATTTTCTACTTTTGACATTGTTGTTAAATGTTATCAGTTTCATTACCACGTCATGTCGACCGCAGTGGAGACATCTCCTCCCTACAGGCAACAAAGAGATCTCTCCATTACGCTACGCTCCAGTCGAGATGACGGTGAGGGAAACGAAGGGTCTCTATCTTACAATCTGTTCTAAACCTTTTTTTATCCGTTCAATACTTTCTTCTCTCCCCAAAATCGCAGCGATATCAAACACATGTGGCCCAAACTTTCCACCAACTAACATAATTCGCAAGGGTAGCATCAATTCCCCCATCTTCATGCCGCTAGCTTCAATTGCTAATTTGTAGAAAGCTTCTAAATTCTGCGTATTCCACGGCTCATAGCCCGCCAGCTGGGTGATAAGATTGGTGAAAAAATTCGTCTTATCTTCATTCCATTTTAATTTAATGGAATCAATATCATATCCTTCCGGCCTTTTAAAGAAAAATGAACTGTGTTCCCAAAACTCTTCAACAAACGTTAAACGGTCTTTTACAAGGTTGATTACCTTACTTAAATAATGATGATCTGCATTAAATATACCATGATGAGCCAATATAGGACTCACGTGAGGGATCAGGTCTTCTGCCGACATTCTTTTGATCCACTCATGGTTAAACCATTTCGCCTTTTCAAAATCAAATTTTGCGCCTGCCTTACTCACCCTGTCTAAACTAAAAACTTTTATTAGCTCCTCTATCGTAAAAATCTCCTGCTCAGTACCCGCATTCCATCCTAACAGCGCCAACATATTGATAAATGCTTCTGGTAAAAAGCCCATTTCACGAAAACCTTTGACCAACTCCCCATGCGCTGAATCCTTCCAATTCATAGCAAAAACCGGAAAACCCAACCGCTCTCCATCCCTCTTGCTTAATTTACCATTTCCGTCTGGCTTTAATATTAAAGGCAGATGCACCCATTCGGGCATTTCCTTTGTCCAACCTAAATATTCCCACAGCAAGATATGAATCGGTGCGGAAGGCAACCATTCCTCACCCCGAAAAACATGACTGATCTCCATTTTATAATCGTCGACAACAACCGCCAGATGATAAGTCGGCATACCATCGGCTTTCAGCAGAATCTTATCGTCGATTAAAGAGCTCTCAAAACTTACTGTTCCCCGAATCATATCACGAAAACTGATATGCTCTCCAGGAGTGATTTTCAGACGAATAACATGGGGAACTTTCGCTGCCAGCAACGCAGAGACCTCCTCTTCCCCTAAAGAAAGAGAATTTCTTAATCCTGATCTGTTTTCATGGCTGTATTTAAAATTAGGGATTAGCTCCCTTTGCTTCTCCAGCTCCTCTGGAGTATCAAAGGAGTAATAAGCATAGCCTTTCTCGATCAATTGTTCGGCATATTCCCGATAAGAATCTTTTCTTTCACTTTGTCTATAAGGACCATAGTTGCCGCCTTTCGTTGGACTTTCGTCAGGCTCAATACCACACCATGCCAAACAATCGTTTATATACTCTTCAGCACCCTCTACAAAACGTGCCTGATCCGTGTCTTCAACGCGAAGGATAAATGTCCCATTATTTTTCTTTGCAAATAAATAATTAAAAAGAGCTGTACGAACTCCACCTAAATGCAAACCACCAGTTGGGCTAGGTGCAAACCTTACCCTTACTTTTTTTTCATTAGCCATGCACAAAGATAAAAATTTGCGAACAACAAGCTCTACAGATTAAATAATGTATTAACATAATTATGTATTTTCGCCTTATGAATCCCTATCAATACAACCAGCAATGGAAATTCATTTTACTCATTTTTGCCGCAATCATTGCCATTGCATCTCTGGGGTATACGAATTATCTAATTAAAAACTTATCTGAAGCTGAACGCACGAAGGCGGAGGTTTGGGCAATGAGTACAAGAAATATCTTTAATATGCCTGATATTAACGATGAGTTTACAACATATGTTTATGCCGTACGCGATAAACTTTCAACACCAGCCATTATTACCGATTCTAGAGACAGCATCATTTATTGGAAAGGCTTAGATAGCACAAAAACGAATATTAATATAAGTTCAGACTTGGTTTTTGAGGATATCGAAGAATTGAAATACGACCCCGGCTACTTCAAAAAACAGCTGAGCATCATGAAATCTCAGCATGAACCTGTTGTTGTCGATTTATACAGTGGAGATCAATGGTTCATTTACTATAAAGACTCTACGCTCTTAGCTCAGTTGAGAGTATTTCCTTATATCCAACTTTCTTTAATAGCTGTATTTCTATTTATTGCTTATACAGTCTTCAATTCGATAAGAAAATCCGAACAAAACCAAGTATGGGTCGGAATGGCTAAAGAAACCGCTCATCAACTAGGAACTCCTATTTCCTCTCTTATGGCTTGGTTAGAACTGATAAAAAGCAAATTTAATGCCGACGAAGACCCTTTAATTCAGGAGATGGAGCTGGATATTAAGCGTCTAGAGATTGTCGCAGATCGTTTTTCTAAAATTGGTTCAAAACCCATTCTAGAACCTCATAATATTTACCAAGCCATCACGGCCTTTGTTGATTATTTTAAAATTAGGATTTCCGATAAAATAAAGTTCACTGTATCCGGAGATAAACACTTAGAAGCGCTTCTTAACATCCCATTGTTCGATTGGGTACTTGAAAATATATTAAAAAACGCAGCCAATGCGATTCCCGTCGAAGGGGCAATTTCCATTCAAATAACAGAAAACCTTGCGAAGGAACAGATTTACATCGACATTAGCGATACGGGAAAAGGGATTCCCAAGTCGAAATTCGATGCTGTGTTCCAACCCGGGTATACAACAAGAAAAAGAGGTTGGGGTCTTGGACTATCCCTCACTAAACGCATTGTAGAAAACTATCATCAAGGAGAAATCTTTATAAAGGAATCAGAATTAGATAAAGGAACAACTGTTCGGATCGTTTTGAAAAGTAGCCTCACGTATGAACCAACGCCAATATAAAACTATGTGGTACAAACAAACAACCATACAAGAATTAAACGATCGTCCCAAAAATCATTTATCAGCTTTGCTCGGTATCGAATTTTCAGAGTTGACAGAAAATAGCATATCAGCAACTATGCCAGTGGATGAAAGAACACGTCAATCATTTGGGATTTTGCACGGTGGTGCATCTGTCGTATTAGCTGAAACATTGGGAAGTGTGGCTTCTACCCTAATCGTCGATCCCGACAAATGGATAGCAGTCGGACTTGAAATAAATGCAAATCACCTCCGACCAGTCTCTAAAGGGCAAGTAACCGGAATCTGTACGCCTATTCATATCGGTACCAAAACACATGTTTGGGATATTAAAATCTACAACGATCAAGGAAAACTTAATTGCATAAGCCGTTTGACGGTGGCTATCATCCCCAAACAGGAAAAGAAATAATTATTCTCACTATTTTAAAACTTTCTGGAGCCCATGATGTTCTCTTACTATCTATCCTCAAAGGGTTAGATGATAAGGTTTAGGTTTTTGGAACGCTCTAATATGAATAATATTGGGGCGTTTCGATTTTCAAGCAATCGATTGATTGAATTTAAGTGCTTTTATTATTGAAATTATTTCATTAGTCTTGTAAAGCATTTCCTTAATATTAAATAGCAAAGAAAATAACATCTGCATTATCAAAATCATAAAAATCTATGAATCAATCACAACCTACTCCTTTATCGCCGAAAACGGGTGTGAACCCAATTGTAATTATCGGTGCGTTATTTTTCATCTTTGGGTTCGTCACCTGGCTAAATTCGCTCTTGATTCCGTATCTAGAAATCGCTTGTGAGCTGACCAAATTCCAGTCCTTTTTCGTCACTTTTGCATTTTATATCGCTTATTTAGTGATGGCGCCCATTTCTAATAAAGTGTTGAACCTGTTCGGTTTCAAAAACGGGATGTCCGTGGCCCTAATTGTGATGGCGATAGGTGCTGTATTATTTATTCCCGCAGCTTTAAGTAGAACCTATGAATTATTTTTATTAGGCTTATTCATTATGGGAAGCGGACTAGCCATTCTGCAAACTGCTTCAAATCCTTATATCACGATCGTCGGGCCAGCCGAAAGTGCTGCAAAACGAATCAGCATCATGGGAATTTGTAATAAGCTTGCTGGAGCTGCAGCCCCTTTAATCCTTGGGTTCTTTTTACATCTTGACAAGGCAGATGCTTTACGTTCAGAGATTGAAAGCATGACATTAGCGGCAAAAACAATTGCATTAGATGAAATGGCTCATCGCGTAATCACACCCTACATTGGGATTATTGTTGTACTCTTAATTCTAGCCTTTTGGGTTTATAAATCAGGATTACCAGAAATCGATACGGATCAAGAAGATGAAGCCATTGCTTCCTCTAATGTCGGAAAAACTAGTATTTTCAATTTCCCTCACGTGCTATTGGGTGTACTTACGCTTTTCTTATATGTTGGGGTAGAAGTAATCGCTGGAGATAGTATTATTAGCTATGGCTCCGCTCAAGGAATTCCTTTATCAACTGCTAAATACTTTGCTACAGGAACGATGATTGCCATGGTAATCGGTTATATCATTGGGATTATCACCATTCCTAAATATATTAAACAAGAAAATGCCTTACGTTTATGTGCCATCTCGGGTGTCATTTTCACCTTACTGGCCATTTTCACGTCTGGCTATGTTTCCTTAGCGTTCATCGCATTATTAGGTTTATCAAATTCATTAATGTGGCCTGCTATCTGGCCATTAGCCCTTGCGGGAGTAGGTCGTTTTACTAAAGCAGCCTCTTCGCTACTTGTAATGGGTATTGCTGGTGGAGCGGTGATTCCGTTAGTATACGGCGCATTAGCCGATCATTGGAACTCGCAAGACGCTTACTGGATTATGGTTCCTTGTTACCTATTTATTCTTTATTACGCTACAATCGGACATAACGTTGGGCGCAAGAGCAAAACAATTGAATTCTAAAGCATGTATAGATCACTCGTTTTAACATTTTCCTTATTTTCGCTTCTTGTCATGCATACCGGCTGCCAAGAAACTTCCCAGGCAAAAACTCAAGAAGGCGCAAATTGGGAAACCATAGAGCCTGGCACCCACAGTGGGTTTGTAAGTGAAGATTCTTCCTTCGGTAAGTCCGACGCCCCACTTCCTTCACAAGTTAAGGAATCCTGGGAAGCCAAAGGGTGGAAAGGAGAGCGGATACATACGCAAGCCTTAATCTGGACTACAGGTGCGCTCAACAACGCAAGGCTTGAAGTAAGTCCATTAATCAGTGCAAACGAACAAATTATCAGTTCAGATAATGTAAACGCTTTCTTTGTCGGTTACGTTTTAACCGATCATCTTGGGGACTTAACAAGCGGTTGCGGCATACCAGAAGGATTGCCGACGTCCTTGCAGGCAGACATGATCGACAGTCAACCTTCTATGCCGTTTACAGTCGACCAGAAAAATAGTCAACCAGTTTGGTTGAGCATAGATATCCCTAGCAACGCAAGCGCTGGCGTATATTCAGGTGAACTGACCATTTCAGGAGACAACTACAAGCAGACTCATCCTTTTACAATTGAGGTATTAAACCATAGCCTACCAAAACCTAAGGACTGGACATTCCATTTAGATCTATGGCAAAATCCATATAGTGTCGCTCGAGTGTATGATGTCGAACCTTGGTCTGAAGCCCATTTTGAAGCGATGAAACCTTATATGGAAATGCTAGCAAATGCCGGTCAGAAAGTCATTACCACCACGTTGATATACGATCCATGGAACGCCCAAACTTATGACATTTACGGAAGTATGGTTAAATGGACCAAGAAGAGGGATGGTAGCTGGGAGTATGATTTTAGTATTTTTGATAAGTGGGTCAATTTCATGATGGACTTAGGCATTGATAAATACATCAATACCTACAGCATGATCCCTTGGAACCTTAAGTTCTATTATTTTGATGAAGCGACCAATGAGGAAAAAGTGCTCACTGCCGATCCTGATTCAAAGGAATATAAAGACCATTGGCAACCTATGCTAACCAAATTTGCTGCACATTTAAAGGACAAAGGCTGGTTTGAAAAAACCACTATTGCTATGGATGAACGTCCGGAAGCACACATGCAGGCAGCCATCGATATTATCAAAAAAGCTGATCCTAATTTCAATATATCCATGGCAGGCCTTTATCATGAAGATCTTCAAAAAGACTTGATTGACTATTCCATCGCTTCACATCAAAGCATTTCAGACGAAACACTTCAAGAACGTAAAGAAAAAGGTTTTAACACCACTTTTTATACCTGTTGCGCGGAACCTGACCCGAATACATTTACGTCTTCCCCTTACGCCGAATCCACGTGGTTGGGCTGGCATGCATTGAATAAGGGGTATGACGGCTATTTACGTTGGGCATACAATTGCTGGAACGAGGAGCCTACGGTTGATACTCGTTTCCGTTCCTGGGCTGCTGGCGACACCTATTTAGTCTATCCCGGGGTACGGAGTTCCATTCGTTTTGAGCGCTTGAGAGAAGGCATTCAAGATTTTGAAAAGGTGATGCAATTGAGAAGAATGTATTCCAAAAACGGCGAAAAAGAGAAGCTCGCCAAACTAGAGGTGGCAATAAAGAACTTCGAATTAACAAAAATTGGAGACGCTCAAGCCGAAACGAACTTAAATGCCGCTAAAGCAATTTTAAACAGTTTATAAACATATACATTTAACACATATTGAAATCAGGGTATTATTCTAGTACCCTGATTTTTTTGTATATTTGCATTCCGTTTTAAATTAGTACACATTATGTTTGAGAACTTACAAGACAAGTTAGATAGAGCGTTTAAGGTTTTAAAAGGCCAAGGTAATATTACCGAAATTAACGTGGCCGAAACCATGAAGGAAATCCGTAAGGCTCTTCTTGATGCAGACGTCAACTATAAAACTGCAAAAGCCTTTACCGATGAGGTAAGGCAAAAAGCGTTAGGGCAAAATGTTTTAACAAGCATTTCCCCTGGTCAACTTCTTACCAAAATCATGAATGATGAGCTTGCTGCTCTCATGGGGGGAACGGTTACTGAGCTTGATCTTAAGTCAAACCCAACCGTAATTCTAATTGCCGGATTAAACGGAGCTGGTAAAACTACTTTTTCTGGTAAGCTTGCCAACTTTTTAAAAGATAAAAAGGGAAAGAAGCCTCTTTTAGTTGCAGGCGACGTGTATCGTCCTGCAGCGATTGACCAATTGCAAGTCTTAGGCTCACAAGTAGATGTACCCGTATATGTTAATCTTGAATCCAAAGATCCAGTTGCCATTGCCCTAGAGGGAATTGCCGAGGCTAAACGAAACGGACAAAACGTAGTCATCATTGATACGGCAGGGCGCTTAGCCATTGACGAAGCGTTGATGACTGAAATCACTGCAGTAAAAGAAGCCTCTAAGCCAAACGAAATCCTTTTTGTAGTGGATTCCATGACTGGACAAGATGCGGTGAATACAGCAAAAGCTTTCAACGATCGTTTAGACTTCACCGGAGTTGTCCTTACAAAATTAGACGGTGATACCCGAGGTGGTGCGGCTCTGTCTATTAAGTCTGTCGTCAACAAGCCTATTAAATTTATCGGTACTGGAGAAAAAATGGATGCTTTGGATGTTTTCCATCCAGACCGTATGGCCTCTCGTATTTTAGGGATGGGTGACGTGATTTCTTTGGTTGAACGGGCACAGCAGCAATTCGATGAAAAAGAAGCAGCAGAACTCCAAAAGAAAATCCGAAAAAACAAATTTGACTTCAACGACTTCATTGGCCAGATCCAACAAATCAAAAAGATGGGTAATATGAAGGACTTGATGGGTATGATTCCGGGCGTGGGCAAAGCGATGAAAGATGTGGAAATTGAGGACGATGCTTTTAAGCCAATCGAAGCCATTATTCACTCCATGACTCCATTTGAAAGGGAAAATCCAGACAGCATCAATCAGTCACGTAGAGCACGTATTGCAAAAGGAGCAGGAACCAATCTTCAAGAAGTAAACAAGTTGATGAAACAGTTTTCAGATATGCGGAAAGTAATGAAACAGTTCTCCAACCCTGCCGCTGCTGCCAAGATGATGCGTAATATGCCTAAGATGAGGTAATTATTTGTCAATAGTACAGATCTTCATTATATTAGGAAAAATGAAGATCTATGCTGGTTAAAACGTATGCAAGTGCTGTTTTCGGAATAGAGTCAACGATCATAACCGTTGAAGTTAACATTTCCTCTGGCACAAAGTATTATTTAGTGGGCCTAGCCGATACGGCTGTCAAAGAAAGCTTGCAAAGGATAGAAAGCGCGATCGCTACAAGCGGTTTTCGCATGCCTCGACAAAAGATAGTTGTTAATTTAGCGCCCGCAGATATCCGGAAGGAAGGCTCATCCTATGATCTAGCCATTGCAATTGGAATATTAGCCTCTTCAAATCAAATAAAAACCGATTTATTAGCAAAGTACCTGATCTTAGGCGAACTCTCTCTCGACGGAGGAATTCAGCCTATAAAAGGCGCCTTACCAATCGCTGTTCAGGCTCGAGCAGAAGGCTTTAAAGGATTAATATTACCTCGAGAAAATGCAAGAGAAGCAGCTATTGTTAGCGACCTGGAAGTTTATGGTGCATCTCATATAGGTGAGGTCATTTCTTTTTTAAATGGCCAAAAAGATTTAGAAATAACTACAGTGGATACTAGGCAGGAGTTTTTAAATCAAGTTAATAATTACGAGAAGGACTTCTCTGATGTACGTGGACAGGAAAACATTAAGCGTGCATTAGAAATAGCCGCAGCAGGAGGTCACAATTTGATCTTGATCGGACCACCAGGTGCTGGAAAAACGATGTTGGCGAAACGTTTGCCCACTATCTTACCCCCGCTAAGCCTTCATGAATCTTTGGAGACGACGAAGATACATTCCGTTGCCGGAAAATTAGCGGCTTCTGATTCATTGATGACGGCAAGGCCCTTTCGGGCACCCCATCATACGGTTAGTGACGTGGCGCTAGTTGGTGGCGGAGCGAATCCTCAACCCGGAGAAATTTCCCTAGCCCATAATGGGGTTTTGTTCCTTGATGAATTACCTGAATTTAAACGATCCGTATTAGAGGTGATGCGCCAACCCTTAGAGGAGCGCCGAATAACGATATCTAGAGCGCGTCTATCAGTCGATTATCCATCGAGCTTCATGTTGATCGCGTCCATGAACCCTTGTCCCTGCGGCTACTACAATCATCCCGAAAAGGAATGCATTTGTCCCGCAGGCATGGTACAAAAATACTTAAGCCGAGTTTCCGGTCCCCTCCTCGATCGCATTGATCTCCATGTGGAAGTTACCCCTGTCAATTTCAACGAACTAACCTCTACTCAAAACTCAGAGAAAAGCGAAAGGGTAAGAGAGCGGGTAATTAAAGCTCGTTCGATTCAGTCAGAACGCTTCAAAGGGCACAACACTCTACACAGCAATGCTCATATGGGTGCCCAAGCCGTCCGTGAGATTTGCCAAATCGATGCGGCTGGCAGATCCCTATTAAAAACCGCCATGGATAGATTGGGTTTATCCGCACGAGCTTATGATCGCATACTAAAAGTATCACGGACCATTGCAGATTTAGAAGGAAGCTCCGAGATTAATATTGAGCACTTAGCAGAAGCCATTCATTACCGGAGTTTGGATCGGGAGAATTGGGCAAATGGCTAAATAGTGGAGCAAAAATGGATAATTAACCCTTTAAAGTTTAATCGACATTTCAAGGTGCCCCCCTAAACCTAGCTCAACAATCTTTTTAAGAGTAGAAATCCTGACCTCCTTCACATTATTCTCAATCTTGGAAATATAAGATTTAGAAGTTCCGGTTCTTTCTGCAAGTTGTTGCTGTGTCAGCCCTCTTTCAAGTCGGGCTTCATGGATTAATGCTCCAATTCTAAAATTATCATAACCTGCTTCTAAGGCATCTCGTTTCTTAGTGCCTCGCTCACCGTAATGATCATCCTTAAACTGATCAAGGGTTTTTATATTGCTCTCTATCCTTTTCATATTCTCGCTTTATTTTCAGTGCTTTCACTATTTCAGATTTCGGAATTTTTTGGGTCTTCTTCTGGAACCCATTGGCTAATACAATTATTTTACCCCGATCAAAAAAACAGAATATCCTGAAAATATCGTTACCTGTTGTATCCGTATTTCATAAAGACCATCTGTTCCCTCTAAGTGCTTTAAGTAATTCTTTGGGATTATCGATAGCTCTTGTATTAGCTCTAAGGTCCAAATTATCTTATCTTTTACCTTGTCTTTTTGCTTAATAAAAAAGTCTTTGAAATAATTCTTATAAAAAATAATAACCCTTGGTTTCTTTTCAACCATAAACAAATCTACTAAAAGTTTCACTAAAGTGCAACTCCTACTAGATATTTTCAATAAATGAACTATCCCAACATAAACATTTGTAGAACTAGGTATTAAGTAAAACCGTCCGAAACAAAAAAAGGGTTAATCAGATTTCTCCGATTAACCCTTCTTTTTCAATTGTCTCTAACGCTTTCATCATCAGCCGGAATAGTGCTGATAGCTCAAAGCGGATAGCCGACAGCTATTTACCCACCTAACTGAACTCTCTTGAAAGAAGTAACAGTCAAATCCTTTGACACGCCATCTAAAAACTGCTTAACAGATTTAGATGAATCTTTTACGAATTCTTGGTTTAGCAAAGTATTATCCTTGTAGAATCTATTTAATTTTCCTTCAGCAATTTTATCAAGCATCGCTTCTGGCTTACCTTCTGCACGGATTTGTTCTTTAGCAATTTCAATCTCACGCTCAACAACAGCTGAATCAACTCCATCTTTATCGATAGCAATCGGATTCATTGCGGCTATTTGCATGGCAACGTCCCTTCCAGCGTCATCAGCGCCCTCAGGATTCGCACTTAATCCAACCAATACACCTAAACGGTAATTTCCGTGGATATAAGCGATCACTTTCTCTGCATCAATAGTCTCCAAAGTAGAAACATCAATCCGCTCTCCTATTTTACCTGTCTGCTCTACAATTTGATCAGCAATTTTGCTTCCGTTTAGAGAAAGCTCTTTTAAGGCTTCAAGAGAAGCAGGTTTATGCTCAATTGCCAAAGTAGCGATTGCTTCAGCGAATGCAATAAAGTCTTCGTTTTTAGCAACGAAATCTGTTTCACAATTTACTTCAACGATCACACCATGCTTACCGTCCGCGGTGGTCTTCGCAATGATAACACCTTCGTTAGACTCACGATCCTGACGATTAGCAGCAACCTTAGCACCTTTTTTACGTAAGTAATCTACGGCAGCCTCAAAATCACCATTAGCTTCAACTAATGCTTTTTTACAATCCATCATACCGGCACCGGTTTGCTGACGTAATTTATTTACATCTGATGCAGAAATTTTCACTGTAGACATATTCAATTATTTACTATCTGGTTTTAAAATAGCTGTGGGTTGCTAATCAAGTGCTTAGGGTTAATGCCAAACACAGGAAAGCAACCCACAACCGTTAATTTATTTTTCTTCTTTTTCCTCGCTTGGTGCTTCCGCAGCAGCAGCAGGTGCTGAAGTTGATTCAGCTGGAGTAGCCGTTCTACGAGTACGTTTCGCAGGAGCCTCTTTAGACTCAGACGCACGCTCTTCCTTAGCTTCTTTTGCATTATCAATCTGTGCTTTTGCAGCAGCAGCTTCTTTTTCTACTTCTTCCTCTTTATCACGCTTACGCTCTTCCAATCCTTCTTTAATTGCTGAAATGATAATATTCGAAATTAAAGTAATGGATTTAGTTGCGTCATCGTTCGCTGGAATTGGGAAATCGATAAAATCTGGGTTAGAGTTAGTATCGACCATTCCGAAAGTAGGAATATTCAATTTTTGTGCTTCGCTAACCGCAATATGCTCTTTTCTCACATCAATAATGAATAGAGCAGCAGGCAAACGATTTAAATCAGCGATACCACCTAATAGAGACTCCAACTTGATACGCTCACGTTGGATCATCAATTTTTCTTTCTTTGATAAAACATCGTAAGTACCGTCTTTTGTCATTTTATCGATGTTAGACATCTTTTTGATAGACTTCCTTACGGTAGCAAAGTTTGTTAACATCCCACCTAACCAGCGTTCCGTTACAAAAGGCATGTTTACCTCTGCTGCTTGCGCCGCAATGATTTCTTTAGCCTGCTTTTTAGTTGCTACAAATAATACTTTACGACCCGATTTAACAATTTGCTTAATTGCAGAAGAAGCTTCTTCCAATTTCGCTAAGGTTTTGTTTAAATCGATAATGTGGATTCCGTTGCGTTCCATGAAAATGTACTTCGCCATTTTCGGATCCCATTTACGGGTAAGGTGACCAAAATGTACACCTGCATCCAATAATTCTTGATATGTTGTTCTTGCCATTGTGTGATCCTCCTTAAATTAACGTTTACTGAATTGAAATTTCTTACGGGCTTTAGCGCGTCCTGGTTTCTTACGCTCAACCATACGGTTATCACGAGTCACCAATCCTTTAGCACGCAAAGAAGCTTTCACCTCCGGGTCTAGTTCTACCAAGGCTTTAGAGATTGCCAAACGCACAGCCTCCGCTTGTCCTTTAATACCACCACCGGCAACGTTAACTATTACATCGTGGTTTCCGATAACACCGGCAACCTCCATGCTTTGAGTAACAATGTACTGCAAGGGCAATGTTGGGAAATATTCTTTATAATCTTTACCGTTTACGGTAATAACGCCACTACCTGCATTCAAATAAATGCGGGCAACTGCGGTCTTTCTTCTTCCTGAAGTATTTGTAATTGACATTTCTTTTTTCCTTAGAATTTAACTGTTTTAGGACTTTGAGCCTCATGAGGATGTTCACTTCCTGCATAAACAAAGAGGTTCTTAAACAACGCACGGCCTAATTTGTTTTTAGGCAACATTCCACGTACAGCTTTTTCTACCATACGATTAGGGTGCTTCGCTAACATTTCTTTCGGAGAAACGAAACGCTGACCACCGGCAAAACCTGTATGACGAACATACACCTTTTGATCGATTTTATTACCGGTCAACTTCACTTTGTCTGCATTAATAACGATCACGTTATCACCGCAGTCTACGTTTGGGGTAAACGTTGGCTTGTGTTTTCCTCTGATGATTTTTGCAATTTCAGAAGACAAGCGCCCCAAAATCTCACCTTCAGCATCAACAACAATCCATTCTTTATTGATGGTTTGTTTCGTAGCGGAGACAGTTTTGTAACTTAACGTATTCACTTGCTTATATAAATTAATATTTTTCCCTGCTCAAATTGGAAACCTTTTCCATTTGATATCTTCATTCTAAAAGGGAGATATGAGAATCAAGCTCTTATGACTGAAAAATCAGGACTGCAAAGGTATCGATAATTATTGGAAAGAAAAAGAAAGACAATATTATTTCTTTGGAAATATTTAGTTGCTTCAATAATATCAGTTGAACGCCTTAAGACATGTTTTTTAATATTTCGTTATCGGATTACGGCTCGAATGAAAGACAGAGACAATAGCTATTTTATTTTTCCCGATCGATATCTAGCAGTGAATATCCTTTTTGTTCATCCTGAATCCAGTCTTTTACTCGCTCATCAAACTCACGAATAATTTGTTTATTCTTCCACCAATCCTTATAAGGAAGTGCTCCCTTATCGATCATTTGGTAAATTTCCTTCACCTTTTCATCACTAGCAGTATTAATAATCTGGTGAAGCTTTTCTCTCAACAAGCCGGTATTCATAACAGTCAATTCTTTATCCAAAGTTAATCAAAAGTCTTTTCAATAACAAAATTCACATAATTCAATTTAGAATAAAATAGACAGCGAGTATATAGCAAATCTAATTTTATAACAATGATTCCCTAATGGCGTTCCGTATTCAGGATCTTTCTGCAATTTTAAGATGAGTTCAGTTAAATCCGTTTTTAACGAAGGATATTTCTTGACCAACCGCTTTGCCTGTCGGTCAAAGGGTGGAATGGTAATGATTTTATAAATCATTGAGCAAATCTTCGACAGGTCGACCTTCTTTTTCCCCGCTTTTATCAAATTAACATCATTAACGGCCTCCTTTAGTTCCTGAATCAGTAAACTTGCTTCTTCTTCCTTAGTTTCAAAATCTATTTTTAATGCCTTGGCAAATGCCTTAATGGCAGCTAGCTGCTCCTTATTCCTTGGATGTATAATTACAGATTCCATAATACAAACTTAAATAAATTTCTTTATATAATTGGTTTGCAATGAAAAACAACTTTTCAATCTCCAAGCAACGTTACAGAGAATATACACAATTGTAAATTATATACATAAACAAAAAGCCCGTCTGCCTCTATAACGGCAAGACGGCCTTTTGTATACCAACCTCTAATTCACATCCCAAAATACCTTACTATCCGCTTTATCACCACCCGGAATCTTGGCTGCTGCTTCGGCAACATTCGCTCCATTCAAATTATACTCACCTGTAGTATAAGGATACCGGAGAGGGAAAGGATTTTTTTGGCTCACCGCCGGCGTCAGTTGAGGATAATCGAGTCTTCTCCATTCCACCCATGCGTCATAACCTCGGTTGTATAACGCCAACCACTTTTGTTCACCGATTACTTGCCGAAAGTTTGCTGCAGTAATTGGAATATTCACATCCGGCCGAGCTAAATAAATAGCAATATCAGCTGGCGCAACTCCCCAATACTCCATAGACGCTGTAATCGCGCTATTATTAAGCGCCGATGCATCTCCACCCCAGCCTCTGGCTGCTGCTTCTGATTTGATAAACTGAACCTCAGAAAAATCAATCAATAAAGCTTCAAAATCAGGAGCAGTTATCTTGTCGCTTACATGTGAAAACAACCCATAAGGCGCTACAGAACCTGGCGTAGAACCTTTGTACTCGCCGTCTATTTTATTCGAAAAATAAAAATCTCTTCTTGGATCTTCTAACGCGTTCATCTTATCAGCTATGGTGCTAGCGATAATATAATCCTGCCTAGTTGTAAAAGGGGGAACCAAGGCGTTTGAGATCGGATTATTATTCGGCGTTGCGCTTAAATATTTGAAAGCAGCATTATCAGCATTACTCGTGAACGCATTATCAGCTGCCGCAGTAAATGCTGCTCTAGCTGCTGCATCATCGACATCAGCAATGGTAATGGCCAGTCTAAGCTTCAGGCTATTGGCAAACTTTATCCATTGCGCCATATTTCCGCCATAAATCAAATCTGAAGAACCAAATCCTGCAGCACTAGGTGTAATTTGGCCAATCGCTGCGTCCAGGCGGGCAAACAAGTCTGCATAAATCGTCCGTGCATCGTCGTATTTGGGCTGATTTTCTTCTCCTAAAGCTTCAGTATAAGGAACGTCTCCCCATATATTAACCAATACTGACCATGCCAAAACCGAAAGAATTTCGGTAGCAGCCACTTGGTTTGCTATTATAGCATCATCTACGAGTGGCTGCGCTTGTGCCACTTCCTTACTCTCTTTCAGACTGATTAACACCGTCCGATACATCGGGTTCCAGATATTGAGGGGAATATTCCGAGTTTCGAAATCATACCTTGGTTCATCGGTATAAGTAGTAGCCGACCACTGTTGCATGTAAAATCGAAATACATTTATATTTACGCTGGGGGTAGTTAACTGGTCTGTCAGAACCTTCGTTCCATTTACAAACAGCGAACCTGCAGTTACTGTAACCGGCCTTTTCGTATCAACATTATAGTCGTCTAGGCTCTTCACGCACGACACCATCAGAATCGCGGGGAGCATAAAAATAATTATCTTTTTCATTAGAATTTCTTTATAAAGTGGCAATGAAGCTCTCATGAGTGAATACTAACTCTTTTGTAAATTCTCCGAACCCATGATGGTTTCATCTTAATTCTCTTAATCATTAAAATCTGACCCTTACATTAAACCCAACCGAACGAACAGTGGGATAGGCCCCGCTTTGATAGCCCTGTATATTACCTGAACTTAAGCCTGCCTCTGGATCTGAGTAGGGTAGATTTTTATGAATTAACCATAAATTTCTTCCAATTACAGATACATCAATTCCTTTAAAAGCATTCTGACCTTCTAACCAGGCAGAAGGGACAGTATAGGTTAAGGACGCTTCCCGAAGCTTAACATAACTACCATCAAAAATCGCAACCGCAGTAGGGTTATTAGCGTATCCATAAGGTGTTACACTATTATCGTAATTTTCGACCCGCGTGGTATTTGGCGAACCATCTTCCATAACCCCGGGCAAGATCACACCTCCTCCTTGCGAAATAGGTAAGCGCGAAGGATTTCCCAAATCGTTATTTCCCGCAGACTCCGGATAAAGACCAGTTGCTTGTCCGTAGTATTGATCAAGAGAGAAGATGTCTCCACCCTGACGAATATCGATCAAAAAGTTCAAGGCTAGATTTTTATAGCTAAATGCATTTGATATCCCACCTATCCAATCGGGGCTTATATTCCCGATTATTACGTTGGGATCCGAACGCAGATAATACCCGTTTGCGCCCACCACCTTTTGTCCGTTCAGATACACAAAATCTCTACCTTTAAAAGAGCCCATTTTCTCTCCTAACGCAGCATTCAAACTAACTCCTCCTTGCATTGTTGCTAATTGAAGATTATCATTCTCCTGGTACAATTCGGTTACTCTTGTTGTATATTGAGAGAAGTTCACCGTCATATTCCATGAAAAATCGTCTGTTTGAATAGGAGAACCAAACAACTGTACCTCAACCCCTTTATTTTGGAGGGTACCCGCATTGACAAATTTTCTTGCGAAGCCTGTAGTGCTTGATACGTCTACGGCCATAATCTGGTCGAAGGTTTCTGTTTTATATATCGATACGTCAAAACCTACTCGGCTATTGAAAAATCCCATTTCAACCCCACCTTCCCAACTATTCGTTCTCTCTGGGCGAAGATCTGCGTTTTGCTGCGTAGTCGGCAAAGCAGTACGTTGCACATCGCCAAACAGATCGTTAATGATGTAGGTGTCTATTAAACTCAAAGGGCTTGCATCATTCCCTACTTGGGCGTAATTCAATCGTAATTTACCATAGTTAATAATCGATTTATTCTCGATTAAATTACTGAATAAGATACTCCCTGCTACAGAAGGGTACCAATACGTATCGTTATTAGACGGCAATGTTGTTGATTGGTCTCTTCTTATCGTACCATCTAAAAAATAGATATCTTTGAATCCCAAATTCGCGGAAGCAAAAATACCATCTACTCCTATCCGCTCATATATTTCTGTAGGAGCGCTAATTGGATTTTTGGAATTAGACAAAGAATATAAGCCAGGGAACGCGAGCCCACCATTCGTTGAAGCCGCTATTGCAGATAGCCTTGATCTTCGAATATTAGACCCCAAGAGGCCTGTAAGGTTAAGGTCATCTGTCAATTCCTTATGAAAATTAGCCATTAAATCTATGTTTGTTTCACCAAAAGTTCGATCTCTGCGTAGGTATTGCGGCACGTTTGCGCTACCTATAGCAATTCTCTCCTCTTGAAATTGATTAAAGCCGTCGTAAGAAATCCGCCCTAAGAAATCCAACCAATCTAAAGGCGCCCAAGACAAATTCATATGTCCAAAATAGCGGTACCGCATATCATTTTGGAAGTTTTCGTGTCTGTTAAAGTAAGGATTGTCCGAATAAATTGGTCCTAGCGCATTTTGATTCGCCCAGTTCCAAGTAATATTCTGACGGTTTCGTTCGTATGCGGCCTCCTGTTCTTTAATATCGACGTTTGTTTGCCACCATTGCCTAAACTGTTGGTTAGGATTAGCGCCTTCATAACCCGTCCCAAAACGCCCCAGACCTTCAATCGAGGTAAAATTAGCATCTCCACTAATTTTCAGTGTAGAGGTGATATCGTGTCCAGCGCCTAGGTTAAAAATATTTTTAATAATCTTACTGTTTGGCAGCACGCCTGTCTCATCGTTACGGGTATAGCCCCCTTTAAAGGTTGTGCTCTCACCGCCTCCGGAAATCGTGATACTGTGGTTGGAGTTCACGCCCGTTTTATAAAAATCAACGGGGGTATGTTGCGCCGCTACCCATGGCGTGGCTTTACCGTAGTTTGGCGAAGTAGGATCAAAAGCATCCCATTGGTAGACCATTAAATTTGGATCAAAGCGACCACCATAAGAAGCATCCTCTGTGAAAGGGGTCATCAATACTTGCTGTCCTCCGCTGAAAGGTGCTGCTCGATACCAGAAGTTACCGTCCGGCGAACCGTATCCTTTCGACAAATCTCCGTTATTTGCAAGTACTGTAAATTCATTCACATAGCCCGCGCCATATTCTGTCTGATATTTCGCAAAGGTTTCCTTGTCGATATTTCCGAACGTAAGACCGCTATTGACCGTGATATTCATTGAATTTTTACTGCCTTTTTTTGTTGTGATCATGATTACACCGTTTGCGGCACGAGAACCATACAAAGCGGTAGCCGCTGCACCTTTCAACACCGTAATTGAAGCAATGTCATCCGGGTTTATATCTGCGGCAGCATTTCCATAGTCAAACCCGCCTCTACCTGTCGTCTGGTCGGTCGTATTGGTATTGGCATTACTAATGGGGGCACCATCTACTACAAATAGGGCTTGGTTGTTCCCTGTCATAGACCGTATACCCCGCATCACTACGTTTGTAGATCCTCCCATTGATCCGGACTGCTTAATTTCCAAACCCGCGACTCGTCCTGAAAGCGCGTTAACGAAGTTATTATCCCTTGTCTGGGTAATCTCCTCTGCTTTCACTTCCTGCGCTGCATATGGTAGTTCATTTTTCTTACGCACGATCCCCAAAGCGGTTACCACAACCTCACCTAATTGCTGGGCATCTGTTGCCAAAACAACGTTTACCGTCGTTCGATCGACAATAGTCACAGTTTGGGTTGCGAAACCGATGTAACTGAATTCTAATGCTTTTGCATTTGCGGGCACCGTAATGGTGTATTGACCATCTAAATCGGTTTGGGTGCCAAGAGCAGTTCCCACAACGGTCACTGTGACACCTGGAAGTGTGCTTCCATCATCTGCTGATGTTACTCTTCCACTGATTGTTCTTTCTTGAGCATAGGCAGATCCTACAAGCAGGACACTCATGAAGAACGAGAGTAGTTTTTGTTTCATTTGATTGTTTTTTAGTTAAACATTTAATTATTAACAAAAAGACAATACCAGAGAAAAATCAAAATAGCTTAGTCGCTATTTTAAACGAAACAATCAGCAGATCCCAAATTCAGCCGGTTATTTAATCATCCTAAGGTTTAGTCTAAGTAAAGCTTTTGTTCATCATAAATCATTATTTCAGGTTTGACTATAACGAACGATTTACAAAAAGGTTTTTTTATTTCATATTTATTTTCTGCCTGGGTCAAAACACCTTGTGTGCACCATCTTTTGATTAAAAATTAAACTCCATGGCCACCAAGATTAATCATCAGCCACGATATTTTGAACCCATGCCAGCAAACATAAGCTTGAAAAGGATTCGTGGCGAACTTTGGCAGCTAGAGGCAGAACTTGGCAGCTAATGGCACAACTTGGCAGCGATACGTTGTAACTTTAACTTTTCTGATAAAAAATTAACCCGATAATATTTCAACTGCAAAGGATATCACTCCTTAAACATTCATTCCTTCAATGGCGCTTGAGATGCGCTTGCGATGCGCGTTAAAGGCGCTTGAGAAGCGCTTGAGGGCTTGCTTAGAGATCCTTTACCCCTTGGTTAGCCAACCGTTAGCCGGGACCTAAGCAAGCATTGAACAAGGGGATAACAATTCCCGAAGGATGTCTAAGGAATGGCTAAGGCGCATCTCATGGGTTGTCGAAGAGGCATTGACGGTTACCGGGTTGATGCACGCTATTTTTCAGCAATACTCAGTATTTATCATAAAGCCGCATTGTAAACTAACAACTACTTTTATTCAGAATTCTGGCTTTCTACCTCACCACTTTTTCAGCGTCTGATTCGGTCGAATATAAATCATTGCAGCGTCTAACAAAGTTGGAACCTCAAAAGATCGATACGCATGATCTTTATCTAATCTAAATGGCAGCGAAAGAGAACCAGGTTCAATGTTCATAGAACTCTTTGGTGATTGAAAACTTATCTTCTAAAAAAATACAATAAAAAAGCCGCTTCATGTGAAAACGGCTTTCTGTAAAACTTTATTGTTATAAAAAACCTATAGCTTCTCTATCTCTTCAACGGGTAGATCTACAATGTCGGCGATAAACTCATTATCCAAACCTCTCTTTTTCATTTTTAAAGCAGTTTCGATTGCTTTTTTGTGCTCACCTTCTTTCAGACCTTTTTTCAAGCCTTCTTTCAAGCCTTCTTTCAAGCCTTCCTTCAATCCTTCTTTTTTACCCTCCAATATTGCAGCTCGACGTGCACTTGCTAAAACACTTTGTGTATCCATTTTCCGTTTTATACTCGCCTCATATGACATAAGATCCTCCTTCTTTAATTTGGCCACTTCACCTATTCTAAAGATAAGGCGAAATATCCGTTTGTCCAAATACTTAGGAATCTGATTCATTTGGCTGATATGTTTAAGTAAATATAGCCATTGATCCATATGCGTTTTCAGCTCAGATTCTGTTTTGACAAAATTAGGCAATACTATAAACTTATAACCCAGCTTATTGTAAAATGTTTCTTTCGTTCGCTTGTCGATCAATGCTATGTCATAAAGGTATTGACTCTTATCCTCAATATCCATGTTGAACTCCAACAAGGCGATAAAATAAACTTCGGGCAATCGGTAGTTATTCCCCGCTTTGCCCTTTTTAACCTGCTTGCTGATTAGTCGTGAGGTATAATAAACGGCCCTGTCCTTAAAAAAGTCCTGACTGAGCTGTTGCATTTCGATGATAAAAAGTTCGCCGTCCGGTCCTTTGCAATGCAGATCGAACACTACCCTTCTTTCGTCTTCCATATCTCCGTCATGTTCTGTTTGCGCATATTCCAACTCTTCAATGATTTTTTCTCCGGCGAACAGGTCGTTTAGAAAATCAATGAGTATAGCTTTGTTCTCTTCCCGTCCAAAATAAAACTTCATTCCAAAATCGGTTTTAAAATCGACAAACTTGCCTAAGTCTTTTGGTAATTTAGTCATGACTTCAGTGTAAAGGTTGGTGAAACACTAAAATAATGATTACACTCCATAATAGCTAATATTTTTAGTATTTATTCCTAGAAACAAGCTTACCGCCCCAAAATTAAGCGTGATCGTTTCAGTACCTGGATGAACAAAAAGCGCCCTGACGTTTCGATCCAAGAACATAGGTCATGTATTCTCGCTTAAACATACCGAACAAAGCAGCTTGTATAAAACTACTCAACATTTGTATCTTACAAGGGTTACGTATTGTAACATCATAGGATATTCTGTATCTTGAACTCTTAATATTTTGTTAACTTTGAACTTATGAGCACAACCCACACATCAAAACATATTGGCAGAAAAATCAGCCGCATTCGCGAATTGCGCGGCATGAAGCAAGAAGCTCTGGCTATCGAACTTGGGGTAAGTCAACAGACGGTGTCCAATATTGAGAATAGTACTGCAATAGAGGCCGAATTATTGGCGCAAGTTGCCAATATTTTAGGTGTTACTCCGGAAGCAATCGAGAAGTTTGATGAAGAAGCAGTTTTAAACATTATCAGTAACATTTTTACGAGCAACGACACCTCTACATTAAATGCTATTAATATACTTCCAACCTTTAACCCTCTTGATAAACTTATCGAAGCGTACGAGGAAAATAGAAAACTCTATGAGCGTCTCTTAACGATAGAACAAGAAAAAGTCACTTTTCTTCAACAGTTACTGAAAGAGAAAAAATAGGAATACCTTCCCAAATGTGAAACACTTCATATTTTTGATTTTGCTGACTCAGGGTATGCATCCTGATAGCAAAAAATTTAATCCCCTGCTGTATGTTGACGGTTTGGATTTTTCTATTAGTCGTCGTACTTTTTGTTTATAGATACTGTCCAGGCCGAAGAAATGAAAAGAACAGCAAGTCCAACATATTCTATCGTCTGTCTGTCAAGTTGTATGATTGGGAAAAGTTGTCGTGCAAAGTCTTAACAAAGAGTCCTTGACGGTTTATATTTCAAGAACGATGCAAATAATACTATATTGGGATCAAATTAAAAAAACATGTATATGAAAAAAAGTACTTAATCCCAGTTTTCCTTCTTAGCTTTTTAACTTCTAGTTGCGGGACAATAATTCATGGCTCGAAGCAAGATGTTTCTTTCTCCAGTAATCCAAGTTCAGCACTGGTCACTATCGACAACCAAGAAATCGGAAAAACGCCGATAACGACAAATTTATCCAGAAAAGATCACCATACCGTGAAGATCGAATTACCGGGGTATTTACTGTATGAAACTAAACTGACCCGAAAAGTCGACGGCTGGATAGCTGGAAATATTATTTTCGGAGGAATTATTGGCCTAGCTGTCGATGCCATTACAGGTGGAATGTATAAATTGACACCAGATCAAATACAGGCAGAACTACGCAACAGAACGGTATCGTTAAAACAGCTAAAGAACGGAATGTATATAGCGGTTGTATTGAAGCCTAACGATGGGTGGCAAAAAGTTGGACAATTAGAAAAGACATTTTAGAATCAACATGTGATTAATCATTTTGTCAATGATATTGTTCTAATATTTCAGAATTCTAAACTGACCTTTCCGCGAAGAACCATTTTTTATAAGGGGGCAAAAAAAGGAATAAAATCACGTTTCTAGGTGGCTCTTTCCCATTGCTACCTAACTAACAGCTCCGTTAATTCCTTCTTCACGCGATTAACTGTTGTGCAGTTAAAAATAATTGGAAACAAAAAACGAGGCCATATTAAGTGGGCCTCGTCTATAATGTCAATCAAGATTAGTAATCTGATTACTCAGGATTATGTTCAAGGGGCATTGACGGTTTTCGAACTTGGGAAAATTTTGGATAGCGAGGAGTTAATTTATAGTACTACAGAAAAGGAAAAAACTGTTATACCGAAACGGGAAAGAAGGTGTTGAGAATTAGACAAATCATCTATTGCATTAATGGATAGCTTATAGCTATAGTCGGTCATTGTGTCTTTTCTTGATATCTTTTCTTGCTTCTTCCCAGCTATTGAACGTTATCGTTCCTTTTTCGTATTCTTGAATACGGTTATTGAGTTCCTTTTTTTGAGAGGCTGATAAAGAGATCTTTTCTGTATCTTCTCTAGAGTTGCTACCTTAGAGTGGAGACAGATTTAATAGAAATTAGTAAAGAGTAATCTAATATTATAAACCAGTTTTTCTCCTCCTAAAGCATATTTTTGCTTAATTTCATTCCAAACACTCGATCATTTACCAATATTATTAGTATCTTTAACTTGTAAATATAGAAATTATGGGAATCTCTACACTTAAGCCTGACAATAAGCCCCATATGGGCCGGAACTTGCAACGCGTGCGTGAAATAGTCGGTATGAAGCAAGACGTTATGGGCTCAATGACTAAAAATAAATACAAGCAACAGACCGTTTCCAAATGGGAACAGGAGGAGACGATTCCCGAAGATATCCTAGACGAATTTGCAGAGGTTTTAGGTGTCACTTCTGAATTTATAAAAAACTTCAATGAAGAGAAAGCAGTTTATAATATCCAAACTAACCGCGATACCTCTAAACAAAATAGCCTAAATTATCAACCTAATATCTCATACGAACCTATTGACAAGGTTGTTGAAATCTTCGAAAAATTTATCGCCAGCGACAAAGAGCGTCTTGACTTGATCACCAACCTAAATAAAGCCGTTCTTGAATTGGCAAATGAGGTGAAGAGTATGCGAGAAGGGAAGTAAGATAATTTGTCCTCATTGTTCTGTTGCCAGTTTTATTGAATGGGAGTACGTTACTGCTGAATATAACGATGATTTTTTCGTGAAATTTGCTAATTGTCCTAATTGCGTGCGACCAATAGTCAGCTTGTCTATTGGAAAAGTTAAGTACAATTCGGACAGCGAATGCTTCATTGAAAAGCCAAGCTTTGAGGATATGATTTACCCGAAGGCGACTTTATATTCTTTTAATGATGGTATACCGAAAAAATATATTGATGACTTCCAAGAAGCAAGATTAGTATTACCCATTAGTCCAAAGGCGTCAGCCGCTCTAACACGTAGAATATTACAGTTTATTTCAAGAGATGAATATAAAATTAAAGCAAGAAATCTTTCAAGTGAAATAGAAAAATTCATCACTTTATCTGGAATCCCTTCGCATTTTTCTGATGCGGTTGACGCAGTCCGAGTAATTGGGAATCTAGCAGCCCACCCGACAAAAGATAATAATACAGTAGAAATAGTAGAGGTTGAAAAAAACGAAGCCGAATGGCTAATTGAAGTAATTGATGCTCTTTTTGATTTCACATTTATACAACCAGAGAAACTTAAAAAAAGACAACAGGAACTGAAGTTAAAACTGGAAAAGGTTACGAAGAAAAAACAAGCCAAAGCAATTAAAATAGAGTTAAAAACCACAAAGAACTAATTGTGCTCACTCCAATCGAAATTACAAGCATTGTAAATTAAGGTGAAGGTTATAATGCCGAATTTATGCAAAGCATACCCAACAAACTAAAAGAAATTGTTGCAGAGGTTTGTGCATTTGCCGATGCTGCGTGAGATCAAAGACGGAAAGGAGCGCGACAAAGTTCTAAAACAAATGCTATCGTTCTGGTAATAAATTTAAATCGCTATGACGATTCGGGATGATATACGTAGCAATCTTATCGAAAGCTAAGATAGATTACTGAAGAATTTGTGAACAATGAACCAGGTTTTCTTTCCGCCGCCATTCCAGTTAGATAGAGCTCATGTGTTTGATCTTTTCAGGCAAAACAACGATAATATTAGTATATCGTTGTTTTTATATCAATCTTCCTTAACCCCGCAAAGGCAATCTTGGCTACGAGTACAGCCACGTCACAGGGATCATTACTGGCACGCAGTTCCGTCTCGTCCTGCCTCAATATCTTATAGGTATTGTACTGGTAATGTAGGCTAGTGCCCAAGCACTCTAATTTAAAATTGAATAAAAAAGGCTGCCTCACAATTTAAGTGAAACAGCCTTTCTGTATTGAGTCAGGAAGGTATTACCAACCTGGATTTTGAACTATATTTGGATTAACGGTAACATCGTTAGATGGAATACCCCAAACGAATTTTGGATCGTTAGCTTCTACTGTTTTCGCGTCAAAGTTTTCTCCATTTTGAACAAACTTTGGATCTTGTGGATCTCTCCTTGTAAAACCTTCACGCCATCTTTTCAAATCGTCTAAACGATAGCCTTCAAACGCCAACTCGCGGAAACGCTCATCTTTGATATCTTGTAATAAAGCACTTCCTGAAGAACTCACAGCATTTAATCCTCGAGCGATTCTCAACTCATTTAACCACTTTCTCGCTGAAACTTCATCCGTGTTGAAAGAAGCTTCTGCTGCAATCAAGTACATTTCAGCGATACGAAATATCTTTTGGCTATTAGCGTAGTTTGAAACATCTCCAGAATAAAGAGCCGGATTTCCTGGGTATTTATTAACTATTATACCCGTATAGTCAGTACCCTGCAAGTAGAGAGGAACTTCTTTAAAATAAACCGACTTTCTAAAGTCATTTTCTGAATACATGTCGATGACCCACTGTGACGGTAGGAAATCCGGACGATAATTCTTTTCGCCAGAATTGTAACCAATATAGATTACATTAAGCGGCGGAAGTTCGGTTGAAATCGTCACAAAAGGAGCAAAAATAACCTCTTGATCAGCATCATTTACCCACATCTTCTGCAGATCCTCTTGTGTAGTATACAACGGGTAATTACCACCATTAATTAGTGACTCGGCAGCAGCTTTCGCTTCTTCCATGTTGCCCATGTATAATTTAACACGTGCCTCAAACGCTTTAACAACATCAGCATTGAAACGACTTGCACCAGCGTTGCCTGGCAATTGAGCTAACTTCGATTTTGCAATTGAAAGATCGCTAAGAATTTGATCATAGGTTTCCTGAACTGAAGCTCTATCAGGCATTCCGTTTAATTCTGGTGTAAGAACCAAAGGGATTCCTAAATCACTTGACGCTGTCGCTGGATCATAGGCTTTGCTCCAGTGCAAAACTAAGTTTAAGAAATAATAAGCGCGAGCGAAATGTGCATCACCAACATACTGATCAAGCTGTGCTGCTTCAGCATCATTCTTTGGCTCGATCGTCTTGAAGCCTTCTATTGCCGTGTTAATATTGTTTAGCGCACTAAAATAACCTTGCCATACGTCTCTGATTGAATAGTCGTCGGCTAAAAAGTCCCACCTATGTGGTCCTCCATTACGGTTACCGTAATCTTTTGATGCGTTTAACTGATCTGCCTGAACATCAGTAGTAAATGTATATATACCAGAGGCGGTGTTCCTCATTTGGGTATAAAACATATTATCCCATTTCTTTGCATCACTAACCGATTGAAAAGATTGTGAGGACTCGATCACGTTAGATGGAAACCTTTCCATTTCACAAGATGAAATCGCGAAGGATAACATACATGCGGCAGCGATATATTTAATTTTTTTCATTTTATTTTTCTTTTTATCAAACAACACATTAAAAGTTCACTTCAATTCCAAATACGGACTGCTTTGTGTTTGGATTAATACCTAAAGCAAGGTTTGAAGGAGACTCAGGATCTGGTCCCTTGTAATCTGTAAAGGTTAATAAATTTCGGCCGATATAGAATATGCGCGCAGATTTGAAGAACTTAGTTGCATTTATAAACTCTTTAGGAATTTGATATCCTACCTGGAAGGACTTTAGGCGTAAGAACGAAGCATTTTCAATTAAACCAGAGTCAAACTGATTGATGCTACCATATCTCGGAAACTGAGTAACATCACCTGGCTCTTTCCAGTAATCTAACACATCCTTTGATTGATTATATCCATAAAAATTATATGGGTTTTCATAAAAGTAACGGTCGTTGTTGATCAAGTATTTTCCACTTGCAAATGTAAAATCAGCGTTCACATAAAAGCCTTTATAACCTGAGCTAAAACCAAAGCCGCCCATGGTCGGTGGATAACGTCGTAAACCAGTATTTTGTTCTAACGCGGCTGTGTTAAACACGTCCGTAACGGCGTTCGGGTCTTTTCGTGTAACGGTTATATCGTCACCTGGCAAATACCACTCCATCTTTCCAGTTTGTGCATTCACACCCGCTTGTATTGGGTAAAAATAAGAAACCGGTTCTCCCACAGCCCAGCTTACTCCAGTGTTCGGTACAATCCAATGATCCTTACCTTGGAACAATTCAGTAATCTTCTCTGAGTTATAATTCAAATTCACATAAGGAGAAAAATAATAATCCCTGTCTTTAAAAATGTCAAAACGAAGGTCAATATCAATGCCTCGATTTTGTAATGATCCAACGTTTGAAGTAACGGATGAATATCCCGAGGTATATGGGAATGGAACTGAAACCAACATATTTTTCGTTACTCGGTTATACACTTCCACGTCCAAATTGATTCTGTTTAAAAACACAGAGCTTATTCCAAAGCTTCCTTTGCTTTGCTCTTCCCATGCCAAAGCTGGGTTACCTGGTGCGGAAACTCCCCAAGATGGTTCGCCATTGTAAAGTGACGATCCTACAGTAGCTAGGGATTGGTAGTTTCCAATCTCCGAGTTACCGGATGTACCGTAACTCGCTCTTACGTTCAAATCTGTAAGCCAATCAACGTCCGCTAAGAAGTTTTCTTTTTTAGCACTCCATGTACCTCCCCAAGACCAGAAAGTCGCTTTGCTATTATCTTTACCAAAACGTGAGGATTCATCTTGACGAATAGTAAGATCCGTAAAGTATTTATTCAAGAAACTGTAGCTCGCGCGACCAAAGAATGAATTATATGCATACTCGGTTTTAGACGACGAAACGTTTTTATCTGCAAGAACTTGTCCAAGAAGCAATAACCTATCATCTGTTAAGCCGGAACCCGATCCACCGAAATCTTCAAATTTGAAATCCGTATATTCTTGTCCACCCAAGATCGATAAATTGTGATTCTCAGCAAATGTAAAGTTATACTCCGCGGTATTTGTGATCGTACGTGACACAGCTTGTGCCCAACCTTCGCTTGCAGTTCCATTATTTAAGTTCGGAGTGTAGGAAGGCAATCTCCGCGCTGAGGAACGGTAATCATAGTAATCCATACCAGCCTGGCTTCTTAAAGTTAACCCTTCAACAGGCGTAATCTCTACGAAAGCATTGGGATTAAACTGGTGATTTTTCAAATTGCTCGGATTTTTGTCTGCTAAATATTTCGGATGGTACCGTCCAAGACCTGGGATTTGCGTCTCATAATATTCTTTACCATTTTCATCAACTGGTGAATACCAAGGAAGAGCTAATAAAGCAAGTCCACCTTGAGTACTGTTTGCACCCCATCCATTTGTTTCTCTTTGGTCGATTGATCCGGCAAGATTCAAACCTACCTTTGCCCAGTCATTAAGCTTGGAAGTAATGTTACTTCTAAGAGTTGTACGTTCGTATCCAGAACGGTACATAACGCCTTCTTGATCAAGGTATCCCGCCGAAACATAGTACTGGGTCTTTGGTGAACCACCTGAAATATTCAGATCGTATTGTTTGATTGGCGTATTTTCTTTATAGTATGTCTTATACCAACGTGTGTCGTTGCCACCGTATCTAGCGTTAATCTTGTCGATGTCTTCTTGCGTTGCTTCGCCTGTTTCGATCCAGAAATTTTGAAGCTCAGCTGTATTCATAACGTTTTTCTGCATATCGGTATTGGCAAGATTCGAGAACCCTTGCTGAACACGCGCAGTAATGGTCGCAGTCTCGCCTATTTTACCTTTTTTAGTGGTAAAATAGATAACTCCGTTTGCCGCACGTGAACCGTAGATTGAAGTAGCTGAAGCGTCTTTCAACACCGTAACGCTCTCAAAGTCTTCTGGGTTCATACCAATGACTGATCCGCTTGCTACTGGAATTCCATCTAATACATATAATGGAGTAGAGCTTGCACCTAAAGAACCAACACCGTGAAGTCTGATAGATTGAGTAGCTGAAGGCTCACCGCTTCCAGTAAACACTTGCAATCCAGGAACTCTTCCTTGTAATGATTCCAATGCGTTTGCTGTCGGCTTCCCTTTAATTTCCTCGGCAGACACTTTCGTAACCGAACCTACGACTGTAGACAGATTCCTACCAGAACCATATCCAATTACAACAACGTCTGATAATTGAGACTCATCGGCTTGTAATACTACATTTATAGTGGTTCTTCCATCAATATCAATTTCTTGCCTGATGAATCCAATATAGGAAAAAACTAATTTCGTTGCAGAAGACGGCACCGAAAGTGTGTATGTGCCGTTAGCACTTGTCTGAGTTCCTACAGAAGTTCCTTGTACTGTAACGGACACCCCCGGTAATGTTGTTCCATCTTCTGCTGAGGTTACTGTTCCACTAATCGTTCTGCTTTGTGCGTAGGCAGTTCCGATGAGCAAAGTACACAGCAAAAGAACACTGAGTAATTTTTGTTTCATGTTTATAAAGTTAATTGTTTGAAAAAAATGAGTTCAGAAAACGAAAACTCGGCATTGAAACCAATTAGAATTGATTGTTTGTTTAGTAAAGTTTTCCCCATTAAAATTAAAATTTAAGGGCAAACATACCTTTTTTAGAAGAAATCATTTTGATATTTAATGGCAATAACAGCACTGCCACAGAAGTTTTACTCAACAAAAAAATCCGGCTCGATAATGAGCCGGATTTGCGTTAAATGTAACTTATTTACTATGATATTATCTGTTCATGAAGCAAGCCTGTTTATTAAAATAATTTTCGGCCTTTCTCATGAAGAAAAATCCTTTTAAACTCCAGGGTTAGTCTGTACTTCGCCAGTAGGAATCGGGAAAGTATATCTCTCATCCGTAACTGGAATACTAGCACCAGCACCAATAGATTCCATTGGAAGCAACCTTCTTCTAATATCCGGAGCTCTAAACCCTTCGCCTAGCAATTCGATTCTTCGTTCTGTAAGAATAGCTTGTATCAATTCAGCTTTCGTAAGAGCAGGAAAGGTATAATCAGCATCCGAACGCTGATGAACTGCTTCTAATAGTGCTCTCGATCTTTCTAAACTACCTGATTCTGCTTCCGCTTCTGCTAAGTTCAACAAAACCTCTGCATATCTTATTACAGGTATCCAGTCTATATATGGAGACTGTGCACTCCATTTAATAAGCATCTGCCAATCGGCGCTATATGCACTGGTCAAATTCACTCTACGCTCATCCGTTGCAGACCAAGCTTCTGTATTAGCAAAAATACCTGGCGCAACTTTATTCAGATAATATTCAATATTCCCCGCGTTATAATAATATCCCAGCTGATTTTGAGTGCCTGGAGAGTTCGTATCCGCCATCGGAAATGAAAAAATATTTTCATCTGTAGTATAGGGTGCTCTAAATGCAGAGACTACATCGTCCTGAAGCTTATTGGGAACACGATTAGGAGATACAAAAGGAGCGGTAGCAGAAACAATCTTATTAGCCTCCGCCATCACTTCAAGATACATGCCCATTGATAGGTAAACCCTAGTTTTTAAAGCAATTGCAGTATTCTTATGTGCTCTAGTCGTTCTTAATTTAGCGCTACTGTAAGTATCTGGCAATCCCGCTTCCGCATCATCTAGATCTTTTAATATTTGATTATAGACGGCTGCTACAGAACTAGGTGCTAATTCATTATTAGCTGAGCTTGTTTCAGCTTGCAAACGTAATGGCAGTCCGCGAGATACCCCTTTATCTAAAGTATAAGGCTGTGCAAAAAGCTGCACTAAAGAGTAGTAAGTCAATGCTCTTACAAACTTTGCTTCTGCACGTAAAGCAGCTTCCTTTTCTGGTGTTACTACTCCAGTCGGGGCATTATCAAAATCTTCTAGGAATTTGTTTGCACGATTGATTGTTAAATAACCTTGATTCCAAAAATTGGCGATATAGGTATCGCTAGCGTCATTAGTATGTTGATAAGTCGTTAAACCTGTAACACCGTTATTTGTCCTATTTACAAACTCTTCTGCCCTAATGTCATTATAGATCAAATACCTTCCTCCATAAAAACTCCCGCTCTTTAAGGAACCGTATAATCCATTAATTTGTGCTTCAATCCGTGATGCAGTTTCAAAACTACTTTCTTCTGGCAATGAAAGCTCAGGTGCGAGGTTTAAAAAGTCTTTGCTACAAGACGAAACCATAGCCAACAAAGGCAAGGACACCAAAGCAACCTTCACTAGCCCTAATTTGCTTTTATTTATAATTATTTTCATTTGATTCTTTTTTTATGTTAAAAACCTACATTTATACCAAACGTAAATGAACGACCTTGTGGGATGGAGTTCCTTTCTACACCAGAAGAGATATTAGACCCTCCGTTAGAAGAAATTTCTGGATCGACCCCTGTATAGTTAGTAATGATAAATGCATTATTAACTGAGGCATATACCCGAATATTGTTTATACCAGTTCTACCGAAAGAAGTAGCAGGCAAACGATACCCTAAACTGGCATTCTGCAATCTTAAGAAATCTCCTTTCTCGACATTTTCTTCAATTGCAAAAGCGGATCCATTCGAAACGTTATCACCGTATATAGCAATCGGTATGTCTGTGTTCTTATTTGACGGAGTCCATGCATTCAGGACATCTGCTGAGTTATTCCAGATTCTATAATCTCGCAATCCGGCTTTACTCCCGTTATAAATATAGTTTCCGCCTGAAAAGGTAAAGTTTAACCCTAAGTCAAAATTTTTGTACTGGAAATTATTATTGAAACCTCCAAACCAAGTAGGAATCGTTCCTCCTAGGATCTGAGCATCTGAAGCTACGCTACTCGCTTTTGAACCATCTAAGTACGTCCATGCATTCGCTCCGCCTTGGTGTAAATATTGAACTTTCTCTCCTTTTGCATTAATAAAAACCCTACGTCCATTCTCGGGATTGATACCGTCAGTTTTCACTGCATAAATACTCGAAGGAGCATGTCCTACTTTAGTAATGCTTGCCAACTCAAGATCACCAGTGTAACCCAGAATTGGAGTATTATCATCAACTAATGCGGTAACTTTATTTTGGTTGGTAGAGAAGTTTAAATTAGCATTCCATCTAAAGTTATCACTAACAACTGGGGTTGCATTAATAGCAAACTCCCAACCTTTACTATACATAGACCCAACGTTCATCAGAATCGAGTTGTCTGGAACCCCCTTAGAAGGAGTTTGCGGTACCGCTAAAATTAGATTATCGATGTCCTTATTGTACCAGTTAACTTCTAAATTAAGACGGTTTTGGAACAACCCTAGATCCAAGCCTATATTGGTTTGCGTACTTGTTTCCCACTTCAACTCATTGTTACCGGCTTGATTATACGCGAAACTAGTAACATCGCCATAGATACCTGCACCGTACGTGTTATATGCACCGTAGAAATTATTTAAGTTTCCATTCCCTACACGACCCCAACTTCCTTTAAAACGCATAGTAGAAATGGTTTCACTCAAAGAACTACCTAGGAAAAAATCTTCCTCAGAAACTGTCCATCCTACTGACACACCTCCAAAATTTCCCCAACGATTGTTAGTGGATAAAGCGGAGTTACCATCACGACGGAAATTACCATTAATTAGGTATTTGCCTGCATAATTGTAGCTCACGCTTGCCAGATAGGCTTCGTATGCAATTTCACTGAGAGCATTTCCTCCAGCAGTGTTGGTAAGAAACGTTCCTTGGTATTGAGTAAAGAAATCATCGGCAATATTTGAACGTTGTCCTCCCCAATTCGTTGTTCTTCTGCTCTGCGCATCAGAGCCGACAAGTAAAGTTAAATTATGCATTTCATTAAATACTGCATCATACTTTAATGTATTAATCCAGTTCCAGTTGCTTGCATGAGCCGAGTTATTATATGCAGATCCATTTGACCCATAACCATCTCCTTGAATTGGGTTCCAAAATCTTTGGTTTTCAGTATTACGATTATCCCATGAGTAATTAGTAGAAAACGTCAGCCCTTCTACTAAACTAACATCTGCACCCAGATTAGCAAATAAACGGTTAGTCGTTGAAGAGTTTCTATCTAGTTCAATTAACGGCAGGGGGTTAGCAAATGAAGCTGTTAACTTGTTATTTCCATTTCCAATTGCACTTCCACTTAAATAATAGCTACCATCTGCATTACGTGCTGGAACGTTGGGTATTTGAGCGAATGCTATACGTCCAAGCCCTGAAGAGTTAAACGACCCTCCTGGTACAGAACCGCTATTCGGCGATGCGTTGATGCTATTTGTGTAATTAATATTTGAATGAAGCTTTAACCAACTAGTAACTTCATGGTCAATATTAAAACGACCTGACTTCCTTTGAAAATCGTTTGCCTTTAAAAATCCATCTTGATCAGTTACTGCTACCGAAAAGTAATATTTCGTCTTTGGAGTTCCTCCAGAAACAGTGAGGTTATGATTTTGGGAATAAGCCGTCCTATATACTTCATCAAACCAATTTGTATCGTACAAATTACCATTGGCATCTAATAAAGGAAAGAAAGCACCCTCCCTAGGATAACTTGAAGCCGGTAAGGTAGGATTTACTTCAAGAGCATTTGCAATGGCACCGTTTTTAAAATCCATATACTGCTGGGCATTTAATAAGGTCGGCAAACGAACGGCATTATTAACACCGAACCAGCCATCGTAACTTACCCTGGCTGCACCTTCTCTCCCTCTCTTTGTGGTAATTACAATTACCCCCGCAGCTGCTCTTGAACCGTAAATTGCAGCAGAAGCCGCATCTTTTAAAATATCTATCGATTCAATGTCCGACGGATTAATATCCCCTAGGGGATTATTAGCTGCTGCGTTTTCCGAAACATCACCCGTTGTAATCGGGATACCGTCTATTACGACTAATGGAAACGAGCTAAGCGAGATCGAGCTAAGCCCACGAACTCTTATTACAGGAGGATTATTTAATAGACCGTTCGGTTGAACGATGCTAACACCTGCCGCTTGGCCGGAAAGACCTTGTCCGAAACTTTGAATAGGCCTATTTGCAATCTCTGACCCTTTCACGCTGGATGCTGCTCCTGTAAACTCGGTACGCTTTTGTGTACCATAACCAGTAACAACTACTTCTGTCAACTCTGAAGCTTCACTGACAAGAGTAACATTAACTGTATTGCTAGCTCCTAGGTTTACAGTTTGGTTGATAAATCCGATAAAACGGAATACCAAAGAATTTGCATTTTCGGGAACTGTTAAGGAATAGTTTCCATTAGCATCTGTTTGTGTACCGGTATTTGTACCTTGCACCAAAACCGACACTCCAGGCAATGATGATCCATCGTCAGCTGAGGTAACCCTACCACTAATGGTTCTGCTTTGTGCATAAGCAGTTCCAACGAGTAACGTACACAGCAAAAAAATACTGAGTAATTTTTGTTTCATGTTTGTTTAATTTAATTGTTTGATAATAAAGTGTTTCGCATTTAAAAGTTAATTATTTTGCAACGTTTGCAAGATGTGGTCATAATTTTTACAATATTGTTATTTAATCGGTTTATAAGTAAGTTAATTTACCAAACATACAAATTTATCTAACATAATTATTACAGATAGCAAATTGTTACAAACAAAGATCTATCCTTATTGTTATGGTCGCCCGAATGCTATAACTAGCGTTTCCGTATCACTGCTTTTACTCGACTTTCCCTATCCTGGTGCTCGGCTTTTGCTTTACTCATGCTTACCTCTTGTATACCTTTCTTTTACTCCGAGTAAACCAATCTCGAACCAGAGGCGAACCAGTCTCGAAGCGGAGGTAACCAATCCTCGAACAACAGGTAAGCAATCCTCGAAGAATAGGTAATGAATTTTTGCGAAATACGGTATTAAGGAATTAGCGAAAGGATAGCGACCCCAAGAATTATAATGCTTATCGTTTGAGTAAATTATTTTTCAATCATATCATAAACCCGAACATAATCTACTTCCATTGTCTGTGGAAATACGCTTGGGTCAACACCTTGTGCACCGCCCCAATTACCACCAACGGCGAGATTTAATAAGAAATGAAACTTTTGGTCAAAAGGCCAACTATCAATACCGTTCCCATCATTAATAAATTCAAAGAGATGCACATCATCCACATAGCCTCTTATCGCATAAGGCGTCCAATCGATTCGATAGAGGTGAAAGTCTTCTGAAACGCCTGGAACCAATTTTGAACTCGTTTTTTGAGTTCCTATTGTATGGTTATACGATTGGGTATGAACACTCATGTGAACGTTGTCTTGATCATAACCAACGTGTTCAATAATATCGATTTCACCTGACCTTGGCCAGCCTCCATATACCCAATCTGTTGGCAACATCCAAGCGGCAGGCCACGTACCTTTCCCTGTAGGAAGTTTGGCTTTTACTTCAAAGCGACCATAGAGAAAATCACCTTTCTTTCTAGAAACAAGACGAGTAGAGGTGTATTCCTTCCCCTCTTTGTCCTTTTTAATAGCAGTGATTTTTAATACACCGTCTCCGACTCTGGCATTCTCCAACTCCTTGGTATAATACTGAAGTTCGTTATTTCCCCAGCCACTGCCACCTATGTCGTAATCCCACTTCGCAGTATCCGGAAAGCCCTCATAGTCAAACTCATCCGCCCATGAAGGAACTTTCTCAAATTCCCGAGCTTTGTCAACCGGTCCTTTTTGTGACAATATACTGGGCCGTGGATGGTCTACAAAGGAAAACAAACTGAATAAAAATGGGAGTAGTAGTGAAGCAAGCATATTGATATTGTTTGATTTATGAACTTCTGTGGCCTTGAAGGATTGACGTTAACTAATGTAAGTTATGCATTTTTCTTTAATTACCTAGCTGGAAAAAGCCAAACCACTTCGTGGGATACAATCAAAAAGCAATATGGTATTCTATGATCGTCCGAAGCCTCAATAACGAATAAAAAACTAAAGACGGGGAGTATCGCCAACGCATCGGAAACCGATATTATTACTGGCGCTGCTTACTTCTCCTTTTCCTCGACTTCCGGAAACATAGCGCTCGCAATATTGATCGCTGCATAAAAAGGACCCGCCTCTTTGTACGCGTTTTACTAATCCTGGCTCTTGTGGATCAAAACTTTCAGATGGTCCTTGAGGGTTTTTATTCGGACTGGATTTATAATAATCAGGTTGGTAAAAATCAGCACACCACTCCCAAACATTTCCCTCCATATCGTATAAGCCTAGTGGGTTTGCTGCAAAGCTTTTTACCGGCGCGGTACCTGCAAAACCATCTTCTTTGGTATCATTTGCTGGAAAGTCTCCTTGATAAATGTTTGCAACAAATTTCCCATTGGGTTTCATTTCATTGCCCCAGTAGTATTTAGAAGCTGCGTTCATTCCTCGGGCTGCATATTCCCATTCGGCTTCCGTTGGCAAACGTTTGCCCGCCCATTTGGCGTAAGCAGCTGCATCTTCATAACAAACCTGAACGACTGGGTGGCTTTCCTTGCCTTTTATAGAACTTGACGGTCCTTCGGGATGGCGCCAATTAGCCCCTGCTACATAACTCCACCACTGCATATGGTTATTTAGATCGACGTTGCCCGTCGGTGGACTAAAAACTGCGGAACCGGGAACTAGCATATCTAGGGGTACATTTGGAAAATCTGCTGGGTTTAACGCCCGTTCTGCTACGGTTTGATAACCGGTTGCTTCGACAAAAAGAGCAAATTGAGCGTTGGTAACTTCATGCTCATCCATCCAAAATCCGTCTAAACTCACTTCGTGAATAGGCTGCGCATCAGGAAATTCACTTGAACCCATTTTGAAGGAACCAGCAGGTATCCAAACCATGCCCGAAGTATCAAAATGAACGGCTTTCTCAACAGTCACCGCTTCGGTTATGTTAGTGCTTCGGCTGTTGATCCCTTCGGATGCATTAACCGAGATTTGGTCGCCCTGAGAATCCCTTGAATGGGTATTTTTAGCTTGATTACAAGCAGTAAGTATAAAAGCAAAACCAAAAATGGAAGCCAAAAATAACATGCTCTGTTTTCTCATGATTGTTTTGCTTTTATACGAACTGTCTCTTTATATGACTACTGATTTACCTGGTTGAGCTACTGGATAAATTCCGTTTTCATCAGGAAGCAATTTTGGTAGTGCATCCCATGCTAGTTTTTCGGGCATCAAATTCACATTCGAATTCAAGGCTTCATCCCAGCTCAATACTTTTCCTGAATAGGTAGCGTATCGACCTAAAATAGCGGAGAAGGTACTTTTCGCACCTCTTTCGGCATCATGGAATTCATACCTGTTGTTTGCAATGGCATCAAATAAAAGATCATGCTCGGTTTGGTATGGATTTCTGTTGTTTCTCGGGTTATGGCTATAAATTTCTTTACCGTTGGCGTCCCACAATACACCTCTGTTTGATGCTGAAAGGTAGACTCGCCCTTTTGAACCCTGGAAGGATTCGTCAACACGGTTTGACGTACCCTCAAAGTGACGGCACTGACTGTAAATCACCGACCCATCGGCGTAAGTAAACTCTACCGCATGGTTGTCGTATATTTCCCCATAATCCTTTCCAGTTCTCCAAGCTTGGCTTCCCGTACCTTGCGCGGAAACAGGGTAAGCATCTAGGATCCAGTTGGCGACGTCAATGTTATGTACGTGCTGCTCAACAATGTGGTCTCCACATAACCAATTGAAATAATACCAATTTCTCATTTGGTACTCCATTTCGGTCTGTCCGGGCTTGCGTGGGTGAACCCATACACCGCCACTATTCCAGTAAACTTGACCGGATGTTACCTTTCCGATTGCGCCATCGCGAATTCTATTGATTACCTCCACGTAGTTGTCCTGGTATCGGCGCTGCAAACCAACCACTACGTTCAGTTTCTTTCTTTCCGCCTCCTTGGCAACTTCCAGTACTTTACGAATGCCTGGTGAATCAACCGCTACCGGCTTCTCCATAAATACGTGTTTATCCTGCTTGATTGCCTCTTCAAAATGAGCGGGCCTAAAGCCGGGAGGGGTAGCCAGAATAACAACGTCAGCTAAAGCAATTGCTTTTGAATAGTCATCAAAACCAACAAACTGGTGCTCTTTAGGAACATCAACTTTGTCCTTAAACTTGTCTGATAAAATTTTATAGCTTTCATCAAGCCGATCTTGAAAGGCGTCCACCATGGCAACCAACTTCAGGTTATGATTGGTGCTCAATGCTTGGACTGCTGCCCCTGTTCCTCTACCTCCACAGCCTATTAAGGCAATTTTGATGGTGTCGGTTCCTGAAGCGAATGCACCCGTTACCGGGGACGTGCTTAAAACAGTAGCCCCTGCAATAAAGGCTGTTGACTTTAAAAAGTCGCGTCTTGCTTGTTTGTTATCTGTATTCATGGCTGAAAGGTAATTATTTATTAATAATATTATTCGTTTCGTAACTTTATTAGTAATCTGGAATTGCCGCTTTATCATAGTACGCCATTATTTCCTCCTTTGAAGGAGTATTGACAGGCCTTACTAATCTGATACCTACAAAAGAAGCTTCTGGCATCCACCAATTACTCTTAGGTATTTGAGGATCGATTGCCTTCCACTGCGGATCTGAAGCCAAGCGTGATGAAGATCTTAAATCAAATGCTTTGTCAAGGTAAGAACCCCCACGTATGGCATGGGAATATAATTCTGTAGGCTGTACAACTGGATTCTTAGTCGTTTTTCCTTGAAAGCTATTATAGTTTGGAACGTACTGATCGTAGGTCCATTCTGCAGCGTTTCCATGCATGTCAAAAAGTCCCCATTGGTTAGGTTTCTTTGTGCCCACTTGATGCGTAACATCGTTACTGTTCGCATCGTACCAAGCATATTGATCTAGCTCTTTGGCATCATTTCCGAACGAATAATCAGTTTTGCTTCCCGCACGGGCGGCATATTCCCACTCAGCTTCTGTTGGCAGCCTATAAAAAACACCAGTTCTGGTATAAAGCCATTTGCAAAACTGAATGGCACTATAGTGAGTCATCGCCAAAGCGGGATGCCCTTCCTTACCCATTCCAAAAGTCATGTCTAAATAAGGCTTGGTGGGTCTTGTAACTGCATCCACTTCATCGGGAATAGGATCGATACTTTTTGTTTCTTCGTGATCTTTATAAAGAAAAGGCTCAAAAATATCCCAAGTAACTTCAAAGGTACTCATCCAAAACGGATCTAATTCTACAGTATGAACTGGCAATTCATCGGCATTTCCACGATCACTTCCCATTGAGAACGTTCCTCCTGGAATCGCTTGCATTTTAAACGACAGATCGAGACCATCTAGTTTCTGATCATAAGAATCGTGTTTATTTTGTGCGAAAGAGGTATTGAAAAGACTGGCAAGAAAAAGTATTAAAAAACTTTTTTTATACATTATTATGGTTTGGTATTAATTTTTATAAAATTGACACTGCAATTTACTCGGAAAATTTGAATATAAAAAATGTAGCTTAATTTCAGTGGTCAGTTATTAGTTTTCAGCGGTCGGCAATCAGCAGTCAGCTCCTTTCATCCTTCCCACACGCCTCCTTCTGACCCACACGTCATGTCGACCGAAGTGGAGACATCTCGTTCGTCACTGCAAGCAATAAAGAGATTTCTCCGTTTCGCTGCGCTGCAGTCGAGATGACGGTGGTGAAGCGTTGCTTTAACGATGAGGAACGGCGCTTTTTACACCCCTGCTTTACGAATTACATTCAAGGTCTTCATTAAACCTGTTTCAGCTACTTTTTGTAGATCTTGTTTCCAATACTCAGGGTTATAGAGCTCAAGGGATACGCATCCTTCATATCCAGTGGACTTTAAATCCTTCAATATTTCTGGAAGCGGAAGTATTCCATCGCCAGGATAAACTCGATGGCTATCACCTAGCTGATCTATTGCTGGGGATGCCGGCGCATCCGCGAACTGAAAAATGGCAATGCTTTTTCCATTTAGTAAAGAAAGTCCCTCGAAACCGCCACCTGATATATGCATGTGGTAAGTGTCTGGAATAATCTGAGCATCTGGATGGTTTGAATCCAAGGCAATTCCCATGGCTTGTCCTAATGTGCTCAACGGAAAGAATTTAACAAAAACCAATGCTGCACGTAAACCATACTCATTTTTTGCTATCGTAACAAGATCTCTATAGCGATCTGCTACCCACTTCCGATCATAATTATCTCCCACCGTATTGGGGATCGTTTGAATGTGTTCGGACCCGATGTCAGCAGCCATCTGCATCCTTCTTCGGGTATCTTTTAACGACTCTTCAAATGCTTCCTTGGTAGGCGGCAGTGCATTCCATAAGCCAATCACGCTTGGAACGAATAACCCTAAATCTTTTATCTCTTTCCCTAAATCTTTCAGGTTTCCACCTGCTGCTTGAAACTCTTCTAATTCGCCATCCCAAGGTTCTATCGCATCATAGCCGGCTTTCGCCGCTATTTTTACCTTATCCTTTAAGGATGCCGGCCTAATGGTTGCTGTATCCAAGCATATAGGCCAAGGACTAGCTCCGTTTTGATATCTTTTCTCTTGCGCTTTAAAAGAGAGTTGTGTTGAGGCACCGGCAACGAGGGCTCCAGCGGCCCCTAAGGAAATAAATTTTCTGCGTTTCATTTTATGTTAATTCACCTTTAAAATTAGTTTACAAAGTCTTTCGGTAGCTTTCCTTTTTGGGAACCTCCAAAACCAAACATGGTCGGTTTATAAACGCCTATGATATCCACATTGGCTTTTTGCGGCGATTCTTCTTGCATATCTAAGGCCCAATAACAAGCATTGACAATAAGGCGTCTTAAGTCTTCGCTTAAGAAATCTATTGCAGAACCCATCGTTGTGGTAAAGACCTTCCCTTTTTTCCCACCTTCTATAGCATATGATTTCGTCCATGCTACGGGCATGATCGTCTTCTCCCAATTTGCCGGACTTTCAGCAGTCATCCCGTGCGTACTTTGTCCCCAAAGCAAGACGTCTGCATCCGCAGCTAAGCCCGTTACTCCATATACGTCTGTTGGTCCCCAAATATCCTTTACCCCCTTTAAAATAGGATGATTATTCGATTTTTGAATGCCATCAACTAATCCACGAGTGCCTTCTTCTCCATGAATGCCATGGTGATTTATCCAAGTTTCGCCCAACACCTGTCTGCCGAACCCTCCTTCCCATCCTTTTTGTCTGCTTGAATACCCATATTTTGCATAAGGACTTTTGGAATCTTTTCCAAAATTAAACGCGTGTGTAGCGGTTCGAAAGCCAATAACAGGTTTCCCTGCTTTTAAATAGTCGTCTACATACTTCATTTGTTGGTCAGGCAACTCTCTAAACCGAGTTGCTATGATGAGGAGATCCGCTGAGGAAAGATGGTTTATTCCAGGAATATTTTTGGTATAATCTGGATCAACAAGACCCGTTTCGGGGTGAATTGCAAACAGCACCGTCGTCGTGAAGCCATGGTGTTCTGTTAATATTTTTGCTAGCATCGGCAAAGATTCCTCCGATCGATATTCCTCATCACCCGAAATTAAGACAACATGCATCCCATTGGAACTTGCAGCCTTAGGTTTAAACTGTAGCCACTGGTCTTGCTGTTGCGCATTTGCAAAAGAAATGAGAAAGATGAGAATACCGGGAAGAGTATACTTTCGTAAAAAATCAACCATAATGTATTGTTTGCGTGAATTGTTAATATGTGAAGTTAGGTTATTTTTTTTCAATAAAATAAAAAAATCATACAATCTTTTTATGGAAAACTGTATGATTTGAGATTGGGACTGGTATATATATCAATCGCTAATTCACGAGTTCATCATTTTACTAATCCCTAGTTCCAAGCCTCTAAGTTCCGCTAAGCCCCTTAGCCTGCCAATGGCGGAATAGCCTGGATTAGTGGTTTTATGTAAGTCATCAAGCATCTGGTGTCCATGATCTGGCCGAAATGGAATGGGTTGCGCCCTTTGGTTATTGAATTTGATTAACTCCTTCATTACACCAAACATATCGACGTCGCCGGCGAGGTGGTCAGATTCATAAAAATTTCCTTCTTTATCTTTTTTGACGTTTCGCAAATGGGCAAAATAGACTCGATGTCCTACGGCTTCCAATATTTCAACCGGGTTGTTATCTGGACTTGCGCCCAATGATCCTGTGCATAAACAAATGCCATTTGAAGGATGATCGACTGACTCAATGATGTGCAGAAGATCTTCTTTTGAACTCGCTATGCGAGGTAATCCCAAAATGGAATAAGGTGGATCGTCCGGATGGATCGTCATCTTTATGTTTAGCTGTTCGCAGGTATCCATGATGGAATTTAGGAAATAGGCTAAATTTTTACGTAACCCTTCTCGACCAATTTCTTTATAGATTTCGATACTTTTGGTTAGCTGCTCAAGTGTAACTCCACCCTCGGTTGGGACGCCCATTAGAATAATATCGTGCAGTAGCTGAACTTCGGGCTCTGCCATCTTTCTATACTTTTCTTCCGCTTGGCGTATGATATCTTCTGGATAATCTTCGTTTGCGCCTGGCCGTTTCAAAATAAACAAATCGAAGATTGTCAAATCTACCCAGCTAAAATAGAGCGCTTTGGCACCGTTAATCAATTCATAATCGAGCTGAGTCCGTGTCCAATCCAGCACAGGCATAAAATTATAACAAACGGTTTGGATTCCACACTCAGCTAAATTACGCAGGGTTTGCCGGTAATTTTCCAAGTATAGTTCACATTCTTTCCCTTTCGTTTTGATTTCTTCATGGACGGGCACACTTTCTACTACTGCCCATTGAAGTCCGCTTTCTTCGATAAGCTTCTTTCGCTCTTGAATTTCTTCAAGAGGCCATATTTCACCGTGTTCAATATGATGTAGGGCCGTCACAATCCCTTCAGCGCCGGCTTGTTTAATATCCTGTAAGGTTACCGGATCATTAGGCCCGTACCATCTCCAACTTTGCAGTAAAGACATTCTTTCTTTTTATAAGGCTTGTATTAATAATATTTACTTAAACACCACTATAGGCATTAAATCCACCGTCTACTAAGATCGTTTCTCCGCTTACGAAGCTCGAAGCGTCGCTTAACAAGTAGATAAGGGTCCCCGTTAACTCTTCTGGCAGCCCTAAGCGCTGAAACGGAGTATTGTTGATGTAGCGCATCGTACGATCCGTATTGCTACCATCAGCATTTACCAAGAGATTCCGATTTTGTTCGGTAAGGAATACCCCCGGAGCAATAGCGTTTACGCGTACTCCACCCCCATAACGCAAGGCAAGCTCTGTGGCCATCCACTTGGTATAGCTCTCAATTGCAGACTTAGCCATTGTATATCCTAAAACTCGCGTAATCGATTGCTGTGCGGCTAAAGAAGAGATATTAACAATCGATCCCTTCCCTTTTTCAGCGATAACCCGTCCAAAAATATGTGTAGGAATGACGGTACCAAACAAGTTTAAATCAACAGCCTGCCGGGTATCTTCCATTTTAGCATCGAACAGGTTCTGCTCTGGCTGGATCACAGCCCCGGCGATATTGCCGCCAGCGGCGTTGACCAAGCCATCTATCGTGCCCCAAGTATTTAGGATTTGCTCTTTAGCGGCATACACTTCATCTTCCTTCAACACATCTGCCAATATTGAAAACGCTTCTCCGCCTACAGCTTTTATTGCGGCCACACGTTGGTCAGCTCGTTCTTTGTTTCTTCCTAATACTACCACCTTTGCACCTGCCTTAGCCACGTCCAAAGAAAACGATGCACCAAGCACTCCAGTAGCGCCAGTGATGATAATTACTTTATCTTTTAGTGAGAATTGTTTCAACTCCTCCATATTTCAATTCGTATACTTCGTTTTTATTCGTTCGTGCTTTTCCTTGCAAGCTCTAGGGCTGCTGTAGTTGTGTAATACTTTGCAATCATGTTGGGCACCTCCCATTCAGGCATATTTCTATTCTGCATGTACTCCAAGAACTTCTCGGTGACCCTTGCAAAATGTGCTTCATGCCCCTCTTTGTATTTCTCGGGAATGACCACCTGCCATCCTTGCTCCTCTTCTTTTAACTCAACACCAGGATATTTAGCCTGAACATCATTTAATTTGGCGATTAAGGTATTTTTAAACTCATCGCTTTTCCCATCAATTGGTTCGATATATAAAATCGGTTGAAATTGTTGTTCAGCACCTTGTCGGATCACAAGGTTGGATTTTGTTCCCCGCATGATCGAAAAGTGAGTATCTCCTGTCCCTTCAGGGGCTTGATAATCCCACTTTACCAATACCTTAGCATGTACACCTCTTAATTTATAATTTATTTCACCGTTCGAATAGACACGGAGGGCGCCATCTACTAAATCTTTGTTCAGATAAGAAGGGAATCCATTTAATTTGGTAATCGCGTTAAATTGCTCTTGGCTTAGATCCGTACTCCACCGTTTTGCATTTACCAGTTCAATGTCTTTCTCATAATCGATAATTTGGTCGGGGAAACATTCCCATTGTATTAAATCGACTAAATGAGTGGTTACATCCACTATCCCTTCCCCTTCCTGCTCTACATCAAAAAACCAAGCTGGCCGAGTAAGGACATTGCCGGAAACGTATTTGTAAAAATGATGGACACTCTCTTTAGTAACGGCTGGGTTTTCTGGTGTTCCCTTTTCCTGATTTCCGTACACATCTGGGATCAATGAAAATTCACGTTGTAACATCGTCGTAATCTCATACCGCTCAGTCATGATATCATACAGAAGCAAATCTTTTTGGCCTGCATTTTCAAAAGCCTGCTTTAGGAGTTCAAAACTATTTTTGTCGATAGCCATCGGCTTATCCGAAAAAACATTGAAGCCTGCATCAATCGATTTCGCAATATAATCGGTCTTCTTTTTATTATTTCCAGCCAGCATGACCACATTTCCAGCTTTGTCTTCAAGCATTTTCTCAAAGAAATCGCTGCCCGTATAAACAATCTCATTCCATTCAGTAGGGCTCTCTTGACGAGAATTATACTGTTGGATAAAATTTCTATGGTTATTCAGATCATCTCCTTCAGGAGCATACACATGAATACTTGAATCGACACCCGGATACATGGACTTGTAGATCAAAGCGGAGTGAAAATGTCCCGGATCTAGGGTAATAAATTTTACTGTTTCAGTCGATTCTGTCATTTGTTTTGTACTCTCACACCCCATGCCCATCATCATTATTAGCAAAAAAGGTAGTTTCTTGATTTTATTCATTTTTTACATTTTGATATAACTGGTTCCGTAAGGATAACGTTGAGGTCTTGACAATAACTTATTTGCTTCATCACTATTTGTGAAGCGCTCGGTTTTCGGATCCCATTTCAGCTTTCCTGGAACTTTCATTGCAATATGAGCAACCAAGCAAGCACTACATGAACGATGTGCAATTTCGGCAGGACTAATTGTTTCTTTTTTACTTTGGATACTATCTACCCAACTCATATGCTGCTCTGAGCTTTCTTGTAGATGTATTTCGTTAGGTCCAATTTTGGATCCTAAGATTTTAGGATCACTTGCTTGAAACGCCTTATTGTCTCCAGTGGTAGGATCAGCGGCGGTAACCCCTACATTACCTCTACTTACGAAAATCCATCCGTCACTTCCTTCAAACCGAATACCATTAGGATTATCTTCGCCCATATACATCTCAACGCCATTTGCATATACTGCTTTCGCTTGATAATTACCGTGTACGTTCCATAAACCAGTAGTTGGAAATTCAGCTTGAGCCTCTATTTCAATTGGGCCTGTAAGTTCAGTATCCATTCCCCAATGGGCGATATCAATATGATGGACACCCCAGCCTGTGATCATTCCGGCGCCAAACTGCTCGCTTCTGAGCCATCCCCCGCGGCTTTGGATATCTTTAGAGTGAACCCGATCTTCTGTGTAATAGACATATGGAGTAGAACCTAACCACATATCATAATTTAGATCTTCAGGAATCGGCATTTCAGTTGTATTTCCACCTGCGGGATCGAAGGGAAGTCCAATCCTCACACTTTTAAGCTTTCCAATCCTACCATTCCTAACCAATTCACATGCTTTTTTGAATTGGGGCCAAGGAGTAATGGAGCGCTGCTGGCTTCCTAATTGAAACGTTACGCCTGATTTCCGAACAATATCGCTCAATAGTCTTCCTTCCTCAATGGTAAGGGAAGTTGGCTTTTGCAGGTAAATATGCTTACCCGCTAAGGCTGCCTCGATAGCTGGCTGGGCATGCCAGTGGTCGGGCGTACTAATAATAACCGCATCGATGTCTTTATTTGCAAGCATACCATGATAATCATCGTATTCTTTAACATCAATATAATTGGCTTGTCCTGTTTTTTTAGCATACCACTGCTCTAGCATGGTTTTGCATGCTGCTTGCCTCCCTCTATCCACGTCACTAACTGCCATGATTCTGGCTGCTTCATGCCGAAATGTTTCTGGCAAATCGTGTGTAACGGCAATACGACCGCAACCGATTTGCCCAATATTAATTTTATTGCTCGGAGCGTTTTTTCCGAATACGGAAGCTGGCACAATTGTAGGAAATCCACTTAAGGCAATAGATCCTAAAACTGCACCCTTTGTCGCAGTTTTCATGAAATCTCTACGGTTGTAGGTTGATTTTTTTGAATTACTCATGATCGTTCTTAAATTTTTATAAATGATATATTATATTAGTAACGAACAGAATCGTCTCTAGACTCTGCATAGGCCTTACTAAAATCCAATTTTTTCGATAATCCTGCAACGTGTTCGATCCCCTGCAAAATATGACGGATATATACGGGATCTTCATAGCTCTCTTTATCATGTCCGAAAGTTGTCAACCAAATATTTCCTCCGTCGAACTCCTGATACCATGCTGCCGGATACAGGTTCCCAAAATGCTTTGAATGCTCCTTTACCAAATCTGCTGCCCGATCATCCAAAGAGCTCACATCATGAGCAATAAGCACTTTTATTCCAGGGTACATCTCTTTTGTAAAATACATTTCATCTTTACGCTCCCAAACATTTGGAAGTTCTCTCATCGAAGAGTGGCTGGAATTGATAATTTGAGCTTTAAACACTTGGTTTGGAGCATGCCAAGAGAAACTACCTCCGATCATTTGCTTAAACCATGTCCAATTTCTCTCTGTTCCCGTAACGGAGTGTATACCTACGAAACCGCCTCCAGCTTGAATATATCGGCGAAACGCCAATCGTTGTGCATCTGTGTCAAATACATCGTTGTTGGTACTTGCGAAAATAAGCATGGTATATTGCTTTAAGTTTTCCTCAGTAAAAACAGAGGGGTCGTCGGAGACATCTACTTTGAATTTGTGCTCAACACCTAATTTTTGCAAGCTTTGAACGGCACTTGGAATATTATCGTGTACAAAGCCTTTTCCATTTTTGGTGTATACAAGAACCTTTACATTTTTCAAACTTATCTTTTTTGCTGCGAAAGTAGCTGTGCTTGTAAATAATAGAAGCAAACATAAAGCAACTATACTTTTAAATTTTATCATCATTTTTTATTTGTTCAATTAGAAATTGGTTTTTACAGTAACCTTAGGCGGATGAGCGAAATCTTGCCATGCCGCTTCGGCTTTCTCTTTTAACATTTTATCGTTAAATACGATGAAACGATATTTTAGCACATAATTGATTCCCGGAGCCAATGCCCAGTCTCTATCTTTTGTAGGGGAAAAGTTTGCAAAGACGTCTCCTCTTCCGTTTGAATCTTCGGGCCAAATGCGAAGAGGCTCGGGGTGATTATAGTTGGTCGGGAATGACATCATCAACGCTCCACCGTAATCTTGGTCGAGATCGCCTTGTAAGATAACCCAGCGGGCATTCGTGCCATCGGCTTCAACGCGTACCTTTCCTTCAGAAGTTAAGGTTTCGCTATTCTCTTTGTTCCACTTTTCCGTTGCACGCCAGCCCAAGCCGCCGTATCTATATTCTTGTAATATTACAGGACTATCCGATGCGCAGTTTAGCTGAATGGTAATGTCGGCGATATAATAATTTTGACTGTCATCTACTTGGTAGATCCGTACGGTTTGCAACTCATTTATTGCTGCCTTTTTTCCTTGTTTTGTAAATGCGATATGCTCATGTAAAGTCTGATATTCGCCATATACTTGTCCGCTATTTATGGATACGAAGTCTGAAAATTTTACCGTACCCTTTCTATCTTTCAAATTCCAAAAATCGATTATTTCGCCCTCAAACAAAACTTTGGTCCAAGGGTTCCACAAGCCATAATGATGATAGTGGTCGGGTGCATTAATACGGGTAAGCGATTGCCCGTTAGGAGTCCAGAGCGGATGAATGAAGCCACTCCGCTTAAATGCCGTATCTACTCCAGCTGGTGGATAATACATTCCGTAGTTATACTGCAATAGGTTTTTTTCGTTTGCACTGATAATCAAAGCTCCTTTATCTTTCGAAATGACAACGGGTGTCAGCTTAGCATCGGGAATACCCTTTACCAGCTCGTAAGTTCTATTGTTTACGGAATTTTGCTCTTGCTTAACAAGCCAAGTTAAAACACGATGTCCTCTATTTTCCACTTGATAGGGAATTTCTACCCGTTGATTTCCTTTAACCTCAATCAATTTGATTTCTGCTTCTGGCAAAAAGGTAATGTCATCTAAACTGACATTTACCGGAATGCTAATTCCTATAGGCTTATCATCCATTGAAAGCTGCAATTCGGCTATTTTTTGCGCTTGTGTGAATTGCAGAAAACAGATGACCAGTATTATTGTGGAGTAGATTTTTTTAAGCATCATGTTCATTTATGTTTTCCTTCTTAATGAAATACTATCCTATCCTTGAACTTAAAGATAGGATAGTATTTTTAAAAATCACCTTGAGTACGTCTAAAGAATTAGACTAAAGCTACTAACTTTCAGGCAAAGTTGTTAGTGGCGGCACATTATTTTCAAAGCCTGTGTACCCTTCGTTTTGATTGATTACGCCTAATGAATTGCCATCTATCGCAGGGGCTGGAATTGGCCATAATACGTGGAAAGGACTCATTGTGTAGGAATTTCCAAAGTTTGTTTTGACATCGGTGTTGTAAAAACCATTTTTATCATTGACCCGATCAAAGTAATAGTTATTCTTCGAAAAATTACTCAAATCATAGCTTTTACCATATTCATTGGCTGCTCCTGTTTGTGCAAAGATGTATGCGACTCTGGTTAATTCGGTCTTTCTTGGCTCTTCATAAAATAATTCGCGAGCACGTTCGTCCAAGATAAAGCTCATGGTAACATCTCCTGCAGCAATTGGGGTAGCGAGAGCTCTTTCCCTAACTTTATTAAGATCATCAGCTGCTAAGGCCAATTGTCCTTTCCAATAATAGGCTTCAGCACGCAAAAGGTAAGTTTCTGCCAGTCTGAAAATATACCAGTCGGTATGCCCACCAGCAGGCTGTACTCTTTCTGGATCCGGAACATAAACCTTGTAATGTGGCCAACCGAACCAAGTCCGTATTGAGTCAGCAGTCAAAACCGTTCCGGCATCGTTTTTAAATTGAAGAGGTTGTCCATAATAAGGATCTTTACCTTTTAGCGCCGGGTTATTATAAACTAGATCGGACATATTCATCCAATTTCCTGGCGCATGTCTTAAATCCGTATTGTCTGTCCAAATTTGTTGGGTGCTGTATGGTGTTCCTCTTACTCGACCAATCCCTCTACCATACATCTCTACCTGCGGAATCTCTCGGTTGGCCTGATCGCTGGTTCCCTGATTTCCATCCGGTGTAATAATCGTATTGCTTCCCCAGAACGGTACGGCTTGACGCATAATTTGCATACCACCATCTTGATTCCCTTCCAAATCGATACGTTCGATCACCAACATCAAAGCTTCCCTATTTGCGTTTAAAGCTTTGTTTTCGGGTCTATGAAGATCCCACACCACATTTTTAGCGGGGTTAGCTCCATCCACTCCAAACCGCTCGGTCATCAATGCATAAGGACCACTGTTGATAACATTACTCGCCGAAGCAATTGCATCATCAAATAAACCGAGCGCTAAATTTACCTTGGTCAACAAATGACTTACCGCACCTTTTGTGACCCTACCTTTGTCTCCTCCATCAGGAACCCAAGTTTGCGCAAACTCCAAGTCTTCTTTGATTTTCTGTAGAATCACTTCCCTTTTTGTTGAGGAATAATCCAACTTTGGGCCTTTAGGTGTCGAAAGGATTAAAGGAACATCTCCAAATTGATGAACCAATCTATAGTACCTTGCAGCACGGTGAAAATAAGCAGACCCTAACAGGTGATTCCTTTCTGCCTCAGAACTATAATCTTGGGGGATATCAATATTATCGATAGCCGTATTTGCATACTTTATTGCTTTATACCCTTCCTTCCAATACCACGCTATCTTATTATAATCGACATGATTAAGCTGCGCATCAGGATTTATCGAGCGATTCATATCCTGTGCAGGGCCCGGCTTATCTGTCGTACCTTCAACGGCTATGTCAGTAAATATCATTTCAGTAACGATGGGTGGCGAATCTCCATAATATTCATGTCGCATGTTTCGCTCACAAGCTACAAGCGTTGCCCACAAACTCGCTGCCGATGTGAACGTTTTTTCGGCTTCGTAAAAAGAAAGCGGCTTAGGCTTTAAAAAGTCTTCTTTACAACCGTTGACAACGATCATTAAGACAAATACCGCGAAAGTCCAGAGTATTTTTTTAAATGTTTTCATTAGAATAAATATTAATGAGTGTTAGCTCTTATTTGCATTAATGTGCTCGCTGCACTCGGTTTGTTTTTTAGGGGTGATGAAGCGATCATGAGCGCTATATTTTTCACAAATTGTTTTGTTTTAGCTGCGTTCAAGAGATCGCTTCTAAGTTTATCACGGTTTGTATTTAGATTTAAGCTCATGATGGTTTCATAATATCCACTAGTTAAGAATCAATGATTATTTTACAATGAGATGTCTATGCCGAATGTGTAATTTCTCGGGGTAGGCCCACTATTTTCTGGATCCCATAATTCCCATTCTGGGGCATACACGAACGCATTCCTGACGTTCGCAAAAACTCTTAAGTTCCGTATGTTGTATTTTGTCAACAACTGATTGGGAACATTATAGGCCAGCGAAATGTTGTCTACCCTAATAAAGGATTTTTTTCGATACACATTAAAGCCTGTCGCTCCACCTTCATTCGAGTTAATCCTCGCCCATTCTTGCGAAGGATTTTCGGGAGTCCAATATGGGTCTTTATAAGCATTTTGTCTATCCGGAAATCCATTTCGACTTTTCAGTTGATTGAAAGTGGCCATGTGCCCCCAGTTTGAATACATCATAAAAGAGAAATTGAAGTTGCTTAAGAAATTGATTTCATTTCGTAGAGACATTCTAAATCTTGGCTCTGAAAATCCTAAAAACTGGCGGTCATCATTCGTAAACTTGCCGTCATCGTTTACATCTTCTAATCTGTAATCGCCGGGTTTTTGTCCGTATCTTGCCGCCTCTTCTGCTTGATTTGCCTGCCATATTCCTAGCGCATTCCAATCCCACACCTCGTCAATGGCACGACCGATAAACCATTTGTTTGAAATATCATCGATCTCTTTTCCGTTTTCATCATAATTACCATAGAGGTGCATGATTTTATTACGATTTAATTGAAAATTCAGGCCGCTTCTCCAAATGAAGTTTTCTCTCTGCATATTCAGACTGTTCAAGGTCACCTCCAGTCCTCTATTTCGGACATCACCTAAATTATCCATCACCCAATCGTAGCCTGTGACATCTGGAAGGCTTCTTTGGACCAATAAATCGGTAGAATTCATTTGGTAGACATCAACGCTACCATCTAATCGGTTGCCAAATAAGCCGAAATCTAATCCAAAATTCACAGAAGTTTTTCTTTCCCATTTTAATCCTGGATTAGCCATTCTATTTACCCAGAGTTGGCTAACTAGATATATGGTACCGTCAGGTCTTACATATGCATATTTTCCAGTAGTTAAATCTGCCAAAGCAACGTACCGACCGATATCACGATTACCGTTACTACCCCATGATAACCTAAGTTTTCCATAGTTAAACCAACTATCGGTTGATATAAAATTCTCTTCACTAAATACCCAACCTAAAGCTACTGCACCGAAATTTGCGCGCGGGTTTCCTTGACCAAAAGCTGAATACCCGTCCCTTCTAAAGGTTCCCGTCACCATATAGCGATCCTTATAGGCATAAAATCCTCTGGCCATTAATGCGTCACCTGTACTGTATTGATCATCTGCTGAAATCCTGGGATTAATTCCAGCGCCAGGGCTGTGATATCCCAGATCATCATTTGGATCAAAGTTATCATTGGTCATCGTATTGTCCCACCGTTGAAACTTCTCAGCATTAGCTAGAAGCGTTATATCCACTCGATGGTCCTCTAAGAATTGCTTATTCCATGTCAAAATATTATCGACTTGCCAATTATAAGTTTTCTGTTGCTGCCTACTTGCTCTTCCTCCGAATGCAGCCCATTCGATATGCTTTGCACTTTCATGATTATATCTTTCATAGAACTGAAGCTGCGGAGTAAAGTTTAATTGATTCTTGATTCCAAAAGGAAGCTTTAAAGTTGCGGAAAGCGTCGTATTTAAAGCCGTTGTTTTTTGCAATCTGTCAGTATATTTCGCATTGTAACCTGGTCCGACACCGCCACTATTTTCTGTGTTTGGTCTATAAACCAGTTCCCCATTGTCATCATATTGGTTTCCCCACGGCGATAAGCTTGTAATTTGTCCCCAATCATGGGCGATCGCACTTTCATCGCGAACAGAGAACTGAGTATTTAGTCCCACTGTTAAAAAACTTGTTACGTTAGCTTCCACATTTGCACGAGTTCTAATTGTATTAAATTTATCGCCAGTTACAATCCCTTCATTTTCAAGATAGCCTCCTCCCAAATAATAGGAAACGTCATCCGTTCTACCCGAAATGCTCATGTTATAATCTTGCCTTAAGCCTGTTTGGAAAACTTGCGAATACCAATCAACGCTTCTGCCAGCAATATAATTTTCAATTTCTGGTGCTTGCATATTCAACCTTCTGAGCCAAACAGAAACCGGATCACCTGAGGATCCATCATAGGCCAACCAAGTATCTATGCTAATATTAGAAGGCAACTGCCTGGGATCATCATATTGAAAGGGCTGTGCATTTGCCCTGATACTCTTCATTACATCAACACGCCAAGGAACAAACGTGTTAGCATCATGAACCCGTTCGTGCACAGCCATTGTAGCTGCTCCTACAGTTGAATTGAAATCTATTACCGGCTTCCCTAATTTCCCCTTCTTTGTTGTGATGAGGATTACGCCAGAAGAGGACTTCGCTCCAAACACTGCTGCGGAACTAGCGTCTTTCAAAACATCGATGGTTTCAATATCGTTTGGATTAATATCCTCCCATGAACCATAATATATGGCGCCGTCCAAAACCACCAGTGGTGTTGTACTTGCATTTAATGAAGTTCGCCCTCTAACTTGTAAATCTCCTCCACCTTTTGCCGAAGCATTAAATCCTACATTTAAACCTGCTACGTTACCTCTTAATACATCTTGAATTTGCTTAGGCGATTCATTTTTCAATTTGGACGTGCTGACTTGAGAAACCGCTCCAGTTAAATCACTTCGCCTCGCTGTACCATAACCAATCACAACCACCTCATCAAGTGAGGAAGCTGATGCATTCAACCTTACCTGCAAGCTTTGCTGACCAGTATAGGTAACCGACAAAGGCTCAAAACCCAAATATGTGAATTCCAATATGTCATTGGCGCTAAGATTAGAAATTATAAATCGACCTTCCGCATCTGTAGTGGCATCTCCAGACGATGCACCTTTGACTTTAATACTTACTCCAGACAAAGGATTATTATCAGCATCGGTGACCCTACCTGTAACTTGATTTTGTTGAGAACTGACGGCCTTATCCACGGGATTTACAAATGCAGCATTTGCTGCCTGTATATCTGATGAGCAATAAAATAAGATTGATGCCGTAACGGCTCCAACCTTCATCCGCTTTCCCATTTCCTGAAAATCCAAAAAGATCTTTTTCCGAATTCTCTCTTTTGGTAATGGAGGTCCAAAATTGAGTAGAAATTTTTCCATAGTTTATAAATTATTAGATTAATTAACGTTCAATATGTTGATTGGAAGATTTTGTCATCAAGAAAACCAAACATTGCCACATTATTTTCCTACACAAATCAAATAACAGACCTTCTATTATCAAATATAAAAACTATGAATGACAATTGCAACCGATTGCATTAAAAATGTTATATAATTTTTAAAATACTTTTATATCATTTCATCAAGACAATGAATCTGTTAGCAATTTATCAATTGCTTTGCTTCCCTCATGTATGTTATATTATTGTTAAGATCGCTTATTTGTTAGTGCAATCGACTGCAATTAATCAATTTTTTATTACTTTTAAAATCTCTAATATTGTTTCTAATGAGCAAGAAGGAAATAACGATCTACGACATAGCAAAAGAGCTTGGGATATCCCCTACAACAGTAAGCAGGGGACTTAACGATCATCCGGCAATAAATATTAATACAAAAAAGAAAATAACCGCCCTCGCAAAAAAGCTGGGATACAGGTCTAACAAGTTTGCGAGCAATCTCAGAAAGCAACGTACAAATACAATTGGAGTCATCATTCCAAAACTAGACAGCTTGTTCATGTCGTCTGTTATCTCGGGAATTGAAAAAATTGCAAACGATGCCGGCTATAATTTAATTATCAGTCAGTCTTTTGAATCGGAAGAGAAAGAAAAAGCAAATGCGATAACGATGTTTAATAGTCGGGTTGACGGACTAGTCGTGTCTTTATCTAATGAAACAACAGATTATAAGCATTTCAAAACATTTATCGAAAAGGGTATACCTCTTTTATTTTTCGATCGTATTACCGATGAACTTCCGTCTACAAAAGTCGTGATCGACAATTTCAAGGCTGGATATACCGCCACAACTCATTTAATAGAACAGGGCTGTACGAACATACTCCACATCACAGGAAATCTAAATAGAAATGTATATGGGGATCGCTTTGCTGGATATAAACAAGCGCTGGCGGATCACAATATCGACTTTATGCCCGATATGCTTTTTACTGACAGCTTAAGTGAGGAAGGAATTCACAATTGCTTTCATAATGAAATTTTGAAAAGAGATACGTTGCCCGACGGAATTTTTATAACAAACGATTTTTCGGCAGCATTTGCAATCATGATTTTAAAAGAAAACAAAATCAAAGTTCCAGATGATATTGCGATCATTGGGTTTAATAATGACCTTATTTCCAAGGTTACCGAACCCGCGATCAGCACGATAAATTACCCAGGTACGGAAATGGGAGAATCTGTTGCACGAATACTGATAAATCATTTAAAAGGAAATGGCGACCTTAACATCACAAGCACTGTCGTTTTAAATACGGAATTGATTGTTAGACAATCTTCCCTTAAAAGGGATCATCGCCTTTAACATTTAGAAACATTCACGAAACGCACTTGTTTAAAGAGTCAAAAAGGCACAAGAAAAAAACCTCTTACATTCAAATTAATTTGAAGGTAGGTGCTTAGCATTCATTTCTTTAATAAACTTATAGCCATTTTCGGCAATCTCCCAAGGTGCAGAATATTCTCGCCAAACGTTTATTGCGTTAGCAAAATCGGGGTCATTCCTTGAGAAAGCCTCAATTGTAAGCCAGCCTTTGTAATTTATATCGGCTAAGGAAGAAAAAACGTCGTCCCAATGGACTAATCCATTGCCTGGCGTTCCTCTATCGTTTTCACTAATATGCACGTGGGCCAACACAGGGGCTATTGTATTAATGGGTTCCGCTATGCTTTTTTCCTCCAAGCAAGCATGATGAGTATCATACATGGCTCTTACATTTGGATGGTCTGCTAAATCTACAAGTCTTTTCAACTGAGCCATGGTATTGCACAGATAAACTTCGAATCGATTTACTGCTTCTAGACCAAGTACAATCCCTGCAGGAGCGGCATACTCGCCAGCTTTGTGAAGAACTTCTGCACTCCAGCCATATTCCTGATCTTGTGGTGCATGATTTGCAAATACGCCATGAGCGGAATGAAACGGTCCGCAAATTATTTTCGAATTCATTTCATTTGCAGTATCGATTATCCATTTAAGACGATCAAGTGCCTTCGTACGAGTCTCCAAAGACTGACTAATAGGGTTCTCACTCTCTCCCATTGTACAAACAGCTGTAGTCTCCAACCCTAAATCCAGAGCATGCCGACCGAAACGTTTATAGGGGTTTTGATCGTTACCACCAATAAAACACTCTACTCCATCGTAACCAATATTTTTCAACCTATCCATTATCGGCATCATTTCATCATTAATGATTGCGGACCATACCAACACATTAAATCCTACTTTATTCATTCGACGATTATTTTTAGTGCAAAAATTGAGGGTTAACTTTATTATCGATTTTTTATGATGCCTAAGTTATGAAATTCTTTAAAGGAATATAAAGAAACAAAATACTAATCCTTGCCTTATTAATCCTTTCCTGTCATCAATTTTACTTAATGGCAACAGGCGCCATAAAAAGGAACGTTAATTACTGACTAGATTCTTTCCAATTTGATGGGATATGTTTTCCCCGACGCCCATTGAGGTACATATATGCTTTCGTCTCCATCAATGCATACGTCATGTGGATGAAGGAAGCCTGCAAATGAACTATCTTTCTTTTGCTCCTGCAATACATCTCCAAGATATTCTGGCGCTGTTCCTCCTGGCGTTGATATCACACGGTCTTGCGCATCAAAAATGGTAATATATCCTGAATTACCGATACTTTCGGAGGTGCTACGATATACAGCGGCATACATATTTTCGCCTTTTATAACTGGCCTACAGATGAACGATCCTGGTACGGGAATGGTGGACAAAAACCTACCATCCAGCGTAAAGCGCTTCAAGCGCATGTGGGAGCGATCAGTTATGATTAAAGTCGGATTCTTTTCGTTCCGACTATCGATCACTACCCCATGACAGCACTTAAATTTATCATCAGCGTCACCAGTTCCTCCAAAGTGGCGGATATATTCTCCTTTGTTATTATATTGAATAATATGATTCATACCATAGCCATCTGCTACGTAGATATCCCCGTTCGAGGGGTTAATCGCCGTTTCGGTAGGCTTGAACGTTGCTGAATAATCATAACTAGCTATCTCTTTTGGATAATCAAGTTTGAAGATTTCTTTTCCTTTCAGGTTCGTTTTGATGACCTGATTGCGATTAGTATCGGTGATAAACAGAAACTGCTCGCCGCCTTCATTACTAATTGTAAGACCATGTCCACCAGGATAGCTTGTCCCCCAAGCTTCAATAAGTTTGCCTGAACGATCATATATTAATACATTATTGCGAGTTTCATTTGTTAATAAGATCAATCTCCCTTTAGCATCTTCTACCATTTCATGACAATCATTCACAGGATTCTTACCGGCATCTAGCAAACCCCACCCTTCCATCACTCGATAGCGATGGCTATTATGGCCTAAGCTAACCTCTTTACCGGATGCTAAACTTTTCTTTACCCAAATATGGGGCACAATGGCACTGATGGCCAATGTTGTCGCGGTTGTCTTTAAAAAAGCACGTCTTGTATTCGTCATTCTAAGCTTGTTTTTATAGAAGATAAGATTAGGAAAATAGTTCCATTTCTGGTTTGTGTACTCCATCTGGAGTAGTATAAAAGGGTCTTCCCTCTATCATGGCATGTGCTTCTTGCTCAATGCCAAGCGCATGATATATCGTTTGATGGATCTGTTCAATCCTTATTGGTTTCTCGATCGTTTTACACGGTCGCTCATCAGCAGTCTTCCCATATACATTGCCTTTTTTTATTCCTCCCCCAAACATTAGAATTGAACATCCATCGGTGAAATGTCTGTGCATTCCATAATGTTTAATATCATCGATAACGTCTGGTTGATCCACCTGCTCAAGAACTTCTTCGCCTGGACGTCCCTCAACCATCATGTCTCGACTGAACTCACTGGCTAAGATAATCAAGGTTCGATCTAAATGGCCTGATTGTTCTAAGTCTTTTATAAGTTGCGCAACCGGGCCATCAATCTGCTTTTTCATTTCTGCAGCCCTGGTAAATCCATTTTCATGAGTATCCCATCCTTTAAAAGGCTCATACTCTGTAGTTACACTGATAAACCGTGCGCCCTGTTGTGTGAGCCTACGAGCCATTAGGCAACCCAGTCCGAATTTTCCAGTATTATAAATATCATAACTTTCCTTTGGTTCACTATTGAGATCAAAAGCCTTTGCTTCGGGAGACTTTAACAGCATATAAGACTGCTCCATTGCCCTTTTCAAGGACTCTTTTTGATAGTCGCTTCCAAATTCACCAAAAGGTCCTTCACTGATAAGGTCATTGTATAATTGGTTTCGTCTTTCGAACCGTTCGAAAGACATTCCGGCCGGAGGCTTTACAGAATCAAGTCCACTAGTGGGATCAGGAATCATAAACGGACCAAATTCATTTCCTAGGAAGCCGGCGGTATGGAAGGCCTTTAATTCCTCCCCTTCACCAAGAGTCAGCCGTTGACCTATATCGATAAATGCTGGAATTACTGGGTTCTTTGGCCCCAGCTCCCTTGCAATCCATGCGCCAATGTGTGGAGCTGCAACTGTTTGAGGTGGCTCATAACACGTGTGCCAATGGTATTGATGTCTTGAATGCAAAATGTGGCCAAGGTCAGCTGCTACATAGGAACGTATTAAAGTTCCCTTGTCTAGCACACTGCCTATACTTTCCAAGCCTTCGGAAAAATGAATGCCATCTAGAACTGTAGGAACCGACTTGAAGGTACTGAGAACCCTATTGGAGTCCAATCCTTTTTCAAAAGGAGTGTATCGTTTAGGATCAAAAGTATCCGTATGTGCCATCCCTCCAGCCATCCATAGGAGTATAACCGTATCCGCAGTCGCTTGCTTAGATCCGCCACAGGAAGATAAAAGACTGGTTAGCGGAACACCAGCAGCCAGTGCTGCTAAAGTTGCTGCGCTTGTTGTTTTTAAAAAGTCTCTTCTATTCCAATTATTTTTCATGATAGTACGATAAAAAACTTCAAAACATTAATTGATCAGCTGAAATTCTGGCAAAAGCACAACAGCCCAAAAAAAGTCTTGCACTGTATTTTCTTGAGGTGTTTCTCCGAGCATTTGCTGTGCTACTTGATATTCTTTTTCATTAGGCTTTCGTCCTAGCGCTTTAAAATAGATGTCAGTGATGATCTGATCACTGTCACTGTATTTTTCTAACCACTTTTTTGCACCTTTGTTTAAGGTTTCATTGAGGGTTCCCCCATTAGTGAGTTCCATCGCTTGAAGTAAATTCGATTGATTTTCTCTTCCACTAATCACATTCTCCCGACTTGGTCGGCCCATTGCGGTTAAAAAGTTATCATTTTCTACAAGAGCGGCTCGAGCAAATGGAATGTGGATCTTATATAAATCAATGTCGCCATACGGATTGTATCTCAAGGTATTGCTGTCATAAACAGGATGAATAGTGCTGCTAACTGCGTCAGAAAACTGCTCGGCTGTCATCTTTCTCCTGAGCATACCCGTAAACTGATAATTAGGCGCATTGATATGGTTAACGTCGGCTATGGCTACGGCCGGCAACTGGTATGTTTTTGATGTAGTAATGAGGCGGATCAGCCTTTTGACATCATATCCATTTTCCACGAAATCTGAAGCCATCCAATCCAACAGGTCTTGACTCCAAGGAGTATTGTCCATCTCATCGACCGGCGCTACGATTCCTCGCCCCATAAGCTGTGCCCAAATTCGGTTCACTAGAGTGCGATATAAACGTCCGTTCTCATCTTTAGTAAGATTCTCTGCTAATTGTTCGGATTTTTCCTTTGCAGTTATCGCCGATATCGTCCCTAACTGTTGCCAAAGCAATCTAGTATCCGCTATCTTCCCTGTTGGGATGTCACACCGGTTTATTTCTAAAGGTTCATCGGAAAAAACATTGGCAAAGGCATAGGCATCATCTAGTTTCCAGTCGCTTATAAAACTATCATGGCAGGAGGCGCATTTTAAATTGAGGCCCAGCAAAGCTTGAGAAACATTTTGCGCTGCTTGCATTGGGACCGACTGACTAGAGTTTACGACGCCTCGCCATTGAATTCCTTTAATAAAGCCTTTAGACGCTTCGTTTGGATTTAAAAGCTCCTGAACAAATTGTTTATAAGGTTTATTGTTAGCTAGAGATTGGTAAAGCCAGTCCGAAATGGAATAGCGCCCGTTGGTTATATATCCAGTGCCTGTGTAGTCATTTCTCAGTAGGTCATTCCAGAAAGTGAGCCAATGGGTGGCATAGTCGTTATCTTGTGATAGTAGTTGTTCGACGACACGAGATCTTTTATCCACATGAGTGTCTGAAATGAAATCCTGAAGCTCTTTTGGAGACGGAAGCAATCCTACGATATCTAGGTAAACTCGCCTTAAATAGGTTCTATCATCTACCAATGATTCCCAGTTGGTATTTGTTTCTTTAAAATATTCGTTCACCCATAAATCTACGGGATTTTTGAAATCACTAGTGATTGCAGGTAGGGATGGCATTCTTGGTTCAAGTGCAGCAACCTGGAAAATGCCACCAGCAGCCTGATCTGGCCATGGTAAACCTTTTTCAATCCAGAATCCAATCAGGTCAATATCGGATTTTGACAAAGGCTTCCCTTTTCCCGGCATAGCTTCTTTATGCCCTGCCGGTAGCGTTATTCTTCTGAATAGCTCACTTTTGTTGACATCTCCGGGCACAATAATAGGTCCTGATTCCCCGCCTTGAAAAACGAGGTCTTTTTCATCGAATCGCAGCTCTCCTTCCGTTTTATCTGAACTGTGGCATTTGTAACAGTGATGGGCAAGAATGGTTCGTACCCCTAAATTAAGTTTTACTTCTTCCTCTAGACTAAGGGTGTCTGAATCAATAGCAAAAGAAGCAAGATCAATCTCCACTGTTCCGAAAGGCAGGCTATCGTCGTCACTTTCTGCCCAGGGTGTGACGCTGGAAAGAAAGTCTTCTCCATGAGTGATAGATGCTCCCAAGTGTCCTGCGACGATGACTCCAGCTACTGTAGCCATAAGGATTCCACGATAGGCCATAATCAATCCGGTTCGGCCACGTTTTATTATGAAAAAAATGAAAGCAAAGGCAAAAGTGCTGAGTACAGCTGTGGCGAGTCCCGTCCAGCGGTGGAGCGCCAGAGTTTCACCGCCATAGCTTTCCAAATCAGCAAGCAACCAACCAAACACCACGGATAGAACTGCACTGATAGCCCCGATTAAGACCAGCAGATAAATCCCCGGCCGTAAACCTGAATTAAAGTTTTTCAAAGTACCTAATTCCATTAATGCTGCTACAAGTAGTAATGAAACAGGGAAATGTACAGCAAGGGGGTGCAAACGGCCGAGTAATTGCCAGAACCAAAACACCTCATTCTGGCTACCAACAATCTCTTCGGTTTGCGCGAATCCACAAATCCATAAAGAAGGAATAAAAATAGAGAATAAAAGCACCCATGTCACTTTATTTAACATGGGATTGACTGCTAATCTACGCACGATATCTAGTTTATGATTTTAAATTTAATGTAAATATTTTCTATTTTCTCCCAATGTAAAAAACATTTGAATTTCCGCTATCCTGTTCCATCCTGTTTTCGTTTAGAATAAATTATAACGCAAAATATCCCTATTAAACGGAAAAGCGGATTTCTTTTGCAAGAAATCCGCTTTTCCGTTAAGTACCTGACTAGATTTAAAAGTGTGGAGTTAATGCCGCTTCATCAGCAGGCATCGCGTAGAAAAGAGATATATTATTGAAGGCATGGCCACGCGGCCCAGTACCCTCAGGGTAATAATAAGCCTGTGGATTAGCTTTTATTCTTTCGCCATAGGCTTTAATCACATCTAATGCTCGACCTGTTCTAACTAAATCAAACCATCTTTTGTTTTCGAACGCTAATTCTACTCTTCTTTCTTGGTAAATAGCCTCTAATAAATTAGATCCGCTGAAGTCTGCTAATCCAGCACGCGCACGAACCATGTTTAGGTAAGTTGCAGCTTCTCCTTTTCCTTGCTCAGCCAAACTCTCAGCTAAAAGCAAAAGAACTTCAGAATAGCGATAAACGGGCCAATTGATACCATGATTACCATGTAATGAATGGGTTTTGGCATATTTTTTAATATAAGGATATACTTTATTTTGGCGGGCGCTTCCACTTAACGTAATGTACCCTATTGAAGCATCCTTTCGTTTATCTCCTTCTTCAAACGCTGCAATTACATCAGGTGTAGGAATATTATTCCCTTCGCCGTCTAATGGTTGTGGATTGGAAGTACCTGTAATAGTAACCAATTCTTCACCAGTCATAGGCCGAGGCATAAAGCTATACAAAAAGCCACCATTCAAGCCGCTAGAGCCTTCCAAAAACTGAACCTCAAAAACTGATTCCGCGTTATTTTTATTGCCTGTACTTGTCGAAAATACGTCCTTATATTCTGGAATTAAGGAATACTCGTTGCTGTTGACAACCTCTTTTAAAAGCGTTTCAGCCTGGCCCCATTTCTTCTGATTTATAAAAACATTTGCCAACAAGGTCCTTGCCGCTCCTGAAGTTACCCGACCCGCTTCTTGCTGGGTTCTTGATGGCAATAAGCCAATTGCCTCCTCTAGATCTTTAACGATTTGATTAAAGACCTCTTCTTGCGAAGACAGGGGCAAAGCAGCTTCCTCCCTTGTTTTTACTGGAGTTAAATGCAAAGGTACCTTCTCAAAATAACGGATCAACTCGAAGTAGGCATAAGCACGTAAGAAAAGGGCTTGGCCTTTTATATTACTTTTCGCCTTTTGATCAAAGTCTACTTCATCGATTAATGACAATATCTGATTAGTTCTAGCGATAATTTGATAGTCTAATCTGTATTGGTTGAGAACATGTGTATTTGAGGTAACGCCATCTGAAACCGGAATAGCAAAATCTGCTATATCTTCTTGTTGTTCAGTAGCTCCAAACAATGGATTTCTTCCATAATACGTATTGTCCGAATGCATTTCTCCTAATAGCCATGCTCTATCGTTTACGATACTTCGAAGAGGAACATAAGCTGCATTAACCGCCTGCTCAAAATCTTTTTCTGTTTTAAAGAATATCCCTGGGCTTAAGTTTGTTTCAGGTGGAACTTCTAAAAAATCCTTACTACAACTTACTTGCAAAATTGCCAGTGCAAAAACAATTATATATATATTTATAGTCTTCATTTCTATATCTGTTAAAAGTTAAAATTGAACCCAAGAGTAAATGTGCGCGGCACAGGGAAACTCGAAAACTCAATTCCCGAACTTAAATTACCACCATCTCCATTTCCATCACCTTGTGAACTTACTTCTGGGTTCTGACCTCCCCAGTAGTTTGTAAAAATCCAAGCGTTTTGAATAGAGCTGTACATTCTGACGGATTGGAAAATAGACTTATTTACTTTAAAATCATACCCTAGTGTAATGTTCTTAATTGTAAAATAGGATGCGTCCGCAACGAAACGACTATTTACCCAATCTCGCTCTATCCCTGTAACGTTTCCTCCTCCAACGGTAGTACCAAACATTCCTTTTCCTGGGTTTGCTTCAGACCTAAAGCGATGTTTCACTTCTTTCATCATATTAAACACACCATCTAAGTTAGCTGTACTGTAAATATGCCTAACAAATATCTGATTACCATAAGAGCCCGATCCAACGATACTGAGATCGAACTTCTTATACCTAAATGTATTCGAAACACCATACATGAATTTAGGGAAAGGATTTCCTATAATTACCCTGTCATCTTGATCACCGCCATAAGTAATTTCGCCATCGCCGTTTGCATCTTTGATTTTGATACTTCCTACTGTTGATCTTCCGGGAACCTGAGGGGAACTGTCAAGGTCTGCTTTATTTAGGTAAACTCCCTGTGCTTGAAGACCATAAAACTGACCAAAGGGCTGACCGACTTGCGTAATATGAAAAGTACCGTATACTCTATCAATTCCATCTGCTAAAGCAATTACCTTATTACGGTTGAATGAGATATTAGCATTCGCACTCCAGTCTAATTCTCCAAAAGTATTTCGCCCGGTTACGGAAAACTCATGCCCCCAAAAATCGATCTCTCCAATATTATCATTGTATTGTCCAAATCCCGATTCTTGCGCAATTTGTACGTTATAAAGTAAATCGGTAGTTTTCTTTTTATAGTAATCGTAGACTACCTGAACCTTATCGCCGAAGAACCCTAAATCCAATCCAATATCAAACTGTCTAGTTCTCTCCCAGCCTAGATTACTATTAGATAAGGAGTTGACAGCAGCACCAGAAACAATCCTATCACCAAACACAGCATTAACCGTATTATTAATTAAAGCATATTGGGTATAATTTCCAATATTATTATTTCCCGTTATTCCGTAACTCGCTCTTAACTTGGCAAAAAAGTTATTTTCATATTTCCTTAAGAAGTTTTCATCTGACAAGACCCATCCCGCCGATACTGAAGGGAAGGTTCCCCATCTGTTTTCAGAACCAAAACGCGAAGAACCGTCTGACCTGATGGAAGCGGTAAGTAGGTACCTTCTCTTATAATTATAGGTTACTCTGGATAAAGCTGAAAGCAATCCCCACTCATCAACACTACTTGTTGTTCCGCCTTTATTCAAATTTATACCCCCTTGAATCGTTGGAATTCTATCGTCGGCATAGGTATCTGCTTGCACCCGCATCCTTTCTCTTCTAAACCTCTGGATCGTTAGCCCTCCTAAGAGTTCAAAATTATGATCGTTGATACTCTTACTATAGGTTCCGATATTTTCATTCAGCCAAGAAAAATCTTCGAAATTTTCTCGAATGGATACCGCCGTAGTCGGTACCGTTACGTTAATATTATTCGTAGCCGTGGATGGATTAAAAAACATGAATTTTGAGTTAAATATCTCTGCATTCATCGAAGACTTTAGAACAAGTCCTTCCGTAGGCTTAAACTCAATAAACGCATTTGAAAGAACATTAATTCTTTTGGTTTGATTTGTAATTTCTTGAGCTGATCTTAACCAGTTCGCATAAGGGAATATATTTCCTGTTTCCGCCGGAAAAACGTTATAATCCGTTAACTCGCCATTTTCCTTATATATTGGCATGATAGGCCAAGTATGCAACGCGTTAAAAAGAATACCAGTTCCCCTATCGCCATCAGTTCGAGGCGTATTATCATTGATGTAAGATGGAGCTAAGTTAAATCCAATCTTCACCTTTGGAGAAACATCGTAATCAGTATTCATTCGAACTGAATACCTTTTATAGTGACTATTCAATAACACACCATCTTGGTTTAAAACTCCGGCAACAATACTTGAACGAACATTGTCTTTATTAGATGTCATCGTAAGATTATAGCTTTGAACCGGTGCTGTTCTTAAAAGAGCATCATACCAGTCATTGTTGTTTCCTTCATATATCGATGGATCTTGAAATACACTTGGAACTGGTTTTCCTTCGTCTTCAAAGGATTCCTTTTTAAACTGTGCAAACTCAACTGCATCCATCATTTGAAGTCTACCTCTCATAGGAACATTTTGCAGGCCACCATAAGCATTGAATGATACGCTTGATTGTCCGACTTTTCCTCTTTTTGTTGTAACTAAAACTACTCCATTTGCTGCACGAGATCCGTAAAGTGAGGTTGAAGCAGCATCTTTAAGGATACTAATGTCTTCGATTTCATCTGGGTTTATATTACTAATGTTTCCAGAAATAGGGAAGCCATCGACTACATACAAAGGTTCACTTCCACCGGAGACAGACAGTTGACCTCTGATCCGTACAGACATACCTCCTCCAGGCTTTCCAGAAGTTGTGTTAATTTGAACTCCAGCTACCTTTCCTTGTAGCTTTTGCGTAACTTGAGAAACCGGAATGTCACGCATTTCTGAAGCACTAATGGTCTGAACTGATCCTGTAATTTCCTTTCGAACTTGACTACCATAACCAACCACCACAGCCTCTTCAAGCAGTGTGGCGTTTTCAGTTAAATCAACATCGATTACCCCTGCACTTACAACCGTTACCTTTTTATCATCATATCCAATATATCTAAATACTAAGACTGAATTGACAGGGGCTTCGATTGCATACTGCCCTTGAGAATTGGTTTGCGTTCCTATAGTTGTCCCGTCAATAAAGACAGATACCCCTAGCAACGCTTCTGCACTCTTTGCATCTTGAACTTTCCCTGTAATGGTTAGGTTTTGTGCATTAACCCAACCAGGGTAACCCAGTGCAATCAAAATGGCCATAAAATAAAGTAAAATTTTCTTTTCCATAGATATAAATTTTTAAACTTAAAACTCCTTGAATAATCATTCGAAATCGTTTCTAGGAGAAATTCTTCTAGAAACGATTTACTAATATATGTATATAGGCATCAACCACCATCCTGCACTGTCAGAGACCGTCCTGCACTGTCATGATCTAATTACACACCTAAAGAAATTATTTCACCCCTGTACGCCGATTTCGATTTATCGGAATGACAAGTTAACTAGCGCTTCTTTTATTAAATGATTCACCGATAAACTAGTAACCGGGGTTTTGCTTCAAATTTTCATTATTTCTGATTTCGGAGGTGGGTATGGGGAACAATAGCTCTCGTTCTGTAACTACCGGTCCGTATGAAAACTTATAACCGACATAGTCATCAAATCCTCTAGTTGAAACGTTGAATCCTTTTCGGATCCGTACCATATCAAACCATGTTACATTCTCAAAGCTTAATTCAAAAAAACGTTCACGCCAAATTGCTTCTCGAAGCTCTTCTTTAGTTAAACCGGACAGTGATGGTAATTCTGCTCTAGCCCTGATTTGATTCACAGCATGATAAGCCTCAGCATTGGGCCCGATAGCTTCATTAGAGGCCTCGGCAAAATCCAATAAAACATTAGCGTACCGAATTAATCCCCAATTCAAGTCGCTACTCGTAGTGACTGTCTGTGCTTCGACATCAAAATGTTTATACAGGTAGTATCCGCCCAAATTCTTAGTTGCCGAACGATCCGCCTCTAAAGAGTAGGAGGTGAAATAAAATTCCTTTTCCTTTGCTCGCAAATCTCCTTCTTCATAAGATTTCACGAATTCAGGCATTGCAGAAATTCCGCCTGTTTCATCGGAATAAGCTGAAATTCCTTGATTATAAGGTAGAATTCCTACTTGAAGACTTGAAGGCTGACTAAAGGCTGCATATTGAACCATAAATATATTTTCTTCAAGATTTTTCTTTGCGGGGTTATGCAAGTCGTAATAAGAATCAAATAATTTAAATTGTCCGGACGAAATTACTTCTTTTGCTTTGGTTGCAGCCAATTCATAATATTCTGCTCCTTTTTGAAGAGGATAACCAGCCATCGTTAAATAAACGGTTGACAAAAGCGACTTAACTGCACCCATAGAAACTCTTCCATCTCTATTGGTCCAAGAAAGACCTGAAGATTCAGCGGCTATAAGATCAGCAACAATCAAATTGTAAACATCGGCTATTGGAGCTTGGGTTGGATATAAATTTTCTGAGTTTAATCCTACAGGATCTGTTATTAGGGGGATATTTCCAAAAATTCGGATAAGATTGAAATAATACCAGGCTCTTAAGAAATGAACTTCTCCTAATATCCTAGCTTTCAACGTCTCATCCATTGTAATATCTGGAATTTTTGAAATCGCTAAATTAGCATTTGCAATCCCTCTATAATGACTAACCCAATACGTCTGCCCATAACCATTATCGGATGTATTCACTAAATTGCGAACATAAATACTATTAACAGCTTGACCTAGTTCTGTATTTGCAAGACCTGTAGCAAACTCCAGCATCATCCATGGAGCACCTCCAAAGCCACCTCCCGGTGTGCTTTTTAAATTGTCATAAACCGAATTGGCAACACTTTGCGCATGTTCTGGCTTAGTGAAATAATTCTCTACTGTAAAATTTGATGCATCTGTTTCATCTAAGAAATCTGAACACCCTGTTGTGAAAAATATTAAAGTCACAAGAATTATGGAAAATCGATTTCCTTTAAAAAATATTTTCATGTTTTTTCTTATTAAATATTTACAACCCAATATTAACTCCTAGCATAAAAACTCTAGGTTTAGGATAATCATATAAAGCAACACCCTGGTCAAACGGATTTCCGGATGTCTGTACTTCTGGATCATATCCTTCATATTTTGTAGATAAAAAGAAGTTCTGCACAGAAGTAAAAAGTCTCAATCTGCTTAAATTAAGCCTATTGGTTGTAGCCGATGGGAAGGTATACCCTAATAACAGATTTCTTCCACGGATGAAAGATCCATCTTTTACTCTGTGGGAATCATCATTTGTTGTATAACCGGCTGATACTGGACGTAATTCAGCGATGGGAGTGTTCTGGTTTTCTGGCGTCCAAGCATTTAAAACTGTTTTAAAACTGTTTGCTATCCCAACACGATCCTCTGCTGAATGCAGACTACCATACATTACATCGTTTCCATACATAAACTGGAGATCTACCAATAGTTCGAAGTTTTTATAGCTAAAGGTGTTCATAAAGGTACCGAAACCCTTACCGATCCCCTGCCCTATGATTGTCCGATCCGCATCGTTAAGTTTACCATCGTTGTTTAAATCAGCATACTTAATATCTCCTGGTTTTTTAAAATATTTAGCTGCCTCTTCCGCTTCGGCTGTCCCCCACGTACCTTGATGAACATATCCAAAGAAAGATCCTAATGGCTCTCCTTCACGAATTACTGTCCTCCCAGAAAAAATGTCATTACCACCAGTCAATGACAGCACTTTATTTTTATTAATTGAGATATTAAATATTGAACTCCAAGAAAAGTAATCTGCCTTCACATTCAAGGTATGCAAGGCAAACTCAACCCCTTGATTCTCCATGCTGCCGATATTACGGGATACTGTTTGGTACCCACTACTTGCAGGAACCGGAGCATTTAATAGCATATCCGTCGTTTTCTTTCTGTAGATATCGAATTCAACTGAAAGCCTATTTTGAAACAAGCCAAGCTCAAGGCCGGCATCCATTTGGTGAGTTTTCTCCCATTTCAGTTCGGGGTTAGGCAGTCGATTAATTCCTATTCCAATAGCCCGTTCACCTCCAAAAATCATAGAATAATTCCCCATGCCTGCCAACGCCTGATAGGCAGATATTTCGGAATTCCCAGTTACACCGTAACTGGCACGAAGTCTCAAATTCGAAACACTTTCAACCGAGTTCATAAAAGCTTCGTCCGAAACTTTCCACGCCAATGCTGCTGAAGGAAAAAATGCGAATTGATTCCCTGCACCAAATTTTGATGAACCATCTGCACGGCCGGTAAAAGTAAAAAGGTATTTATCTTTTAATACATAATTTAAGCGAGTGAAATATGAATTAAGGCCATAAGCACTCCTGTTTGAGGATGGAGATTGAGGATTTGAGCCCGCGCCTAAATTATTGAATCCGAAGAAATCATCTTGAAAGTTCTGCGTATTTGCTGTCGCATTAAATTGATCTATGTGTTGCCACGAAAGACCTAATAATGCATTTATAGAATGTACGTCAACTCTTTTTAGATACGTTAAATAATTTTCAAACTGCCATGAGTTATATCGGCTATTTGCGACAGAAGCAACTCCCTTTTGATTCCTTGAAATATAATTAAGGTCACGACCGCCATAATAATCATTCCTTTGGTTGATAATATTAGTACCTACAGTTGTGCGAAACTCTAGTCCATCGGCCAGCTGGAGACTAGCATACATGTTGCCTAATAAAGTTTGCGTTTTTAGAAAATACAAACGCTCATTAATGACATGTACTGGATTTCCTCCTCCCTCCATGCCTGGATAATCTTCGTTCCCGGCCCAACGTCCGTCTGAATATTTGACTGGAATTATTGGAAGTGCCTCAAGCACCTGTCGCATAGCAATAATACCTCCGCCACCTAGAGGGTCAATCTGACTTTCGTCTTGATCGTTATAGCTAAGAGAACCACCAACTTTAAGCCACTCTTTCACCTTGCTATCAAACACAAATCGGCCAGCATAACGCTTTAACCAAGACTCTTGAACCAGACCGTTTTCATTTCTATAGTTTAGAAATGCTCCATAACTACCGTCTTCATTACCTCCAGTAATTGACAGTTGATGGTTTTGGGTAATCGCATTTTGAAAAGATTCATCTTGCCAGTTGGTATCGTAGAGCGGATTTCCTTGAGCATCAAAAAGCAAGGGATTGTTTCTTTTGGTCTTTGGATCAACATATTTCCCAGCCGCAAAGCCAACTGGATCATATTTCTCTGCATTAATATATGCGATATCTTCTACTTCCAAAAATTCGCGAGAATTCAACAAATCAAGTTGTCGTGGCAAAGTTCCTATGCTAAAATCGCTATCATAATTAACTCCACCACCTGCCGAGCCGCCTCTTTTTGTTGTGACTAAGATGACACCGTTGGCACCTCTAGCACCATAAATCGCGGTAGCGGATGCATCTTTTAATACTTCAATCGAGGCAATATCGCCAGGATTAATATAATCAATTGGTGTACTCCCATTAGCCAGTCCGGAAGAATTTAAGATCACTCCGTCGATAACATATAAAGGATTATTAGATACACTAACAGAAGTATTTCCACGAATACGAATCTGAGCACGACCGCCAGGTCTACCGGAATTAGTCGAAACATTCATTCCCGTCACCTTTCCGGAAAGTGCTTGGTTCAAAGAAGCTGCTGGACGCTCCGCAAGATCGGCCCCTTTAACAACCCCTACTGCTCCCGTCATATCTGACTTCCTAATCGTACCATAACCGACAGAAATAATGACATCATCTAGATCTTGTGAGATAGAAGTCATCACTACATTGATTACAGTTCTATTATTTACCTGAATCGTCTGTGGTTCAAATCCCACATAAGTAAAGGTCAATGACAAATTTCCTCCCCCGACGATACTAAAAGACCCATCCTCTTTGGTACTAGTACTTTGAACAGTTTCCGATCCATCTTTTAACTGAACGGATACTCCAAATAAAGGCGTTCCGCTTTCAGAAATTACCTTTCCAGAGATCGAGATCTGCTGGGCGAAAGAGAAAAAAATAAAAAAATAGAATAGTGCAAAAAGGGCGGTCCTTTTTACAAAGATTGGTGCTTGTGTAATAGTTTTAGGCATAACGTTTTTTCTTTATATAATGTGAAGCTCCTTGGTATTTAAAGTAATTTTCACTAACCTAACACTTCTCTTTTATCTATCTGTCATGCAGCGTCTTGGGCAGTCCTGTACCGTCCTGAAGCGCTAGATAATTTACTATAAAGAAAAAAGGGCTTATTCAGCATCGTGAATAAGCCCTTCTCATTTAAAATTGACGGATACTTTTAGTATCCTCTTCTATTTCTCTGTCCAATCTACATTAGTGTCTTTCCAACTTCTTGATTTTGCAGAATCGATCACCGCTTCACAAACCTTTTGCGTCTCCAAAGCATCTTTAAAAGTAGGCGAACATGGCTCGCCAGTCTCTAAAGCCTTTAGAAAATCGGCTACCTGATGGATGAAGCTATGTTCGTAACCAATTCCAAGGCCAGGCACCCACCATTTATCCATATACGGTTGCTCTCCATCCGTCACATGGATGGATCGCCAACCACGAAGCTGTGATTCATCTGAGTTATCGAAATATTCTAAACGATTTAAGTCATGCAAGTCCCAGCGAATGGACGCATTTTCACCATTTATTTCAAAGGTATCTTGAGCCTTGTGTCCGCGAGCATATCGGGTAGATTCAAATACTCCTAAAGAACCATTATCAAAGTGACAATGAAAGATACAGGCATCATCAATACCAACATCTTGCATTTTGCCAGTTACCTGATGCATACGTTGTTTAACAAAAGTTTCAGTAACGGCAGATACGTCCTTAATACCGCCATTAAGCCACATAGCTGTATCGATACAATGAGCCAACAAATCGCCTGTAACCCCTGAGCCTGCTACTTCTGCATCCATACGCCATGTGCCAGCGCCTCCTTGCGGAACGTCCGCACTAATCGTCCAATCCTGTAAAAACTGGGCGCGATAATGGAAAATTCTACCAAGTTTACCGGAATCAATAATTTGTTTGGCTAAAGTAACAGCGGGAAGGCGACGATAATTGTACCAAACTGTATTCTTTACATTAGCCTCGTTCACGGCATCAACCATTTGCTGTGCCTCCTCTAAAGTTCGGGAAAGAGGTTTCTCACAAAGAATCATTTTCCCTGCTTTTGCAGCAGCGATAGCAATTTCAGCATGCATATTATTAGGCGTACAAATATCAACAGCATCTATATCGCTTCTTGCTATTATCGCCTTCCAGTCCGTTTCATACGATTCATAACCCCATTGTTCAGCGAAAGCTTTGACATTGGCTTCGCTTCTAGAGCAAACGGCTTTCAATACGGGTACATATTCCAAATCAGGAAAGAAATTGCGAATGCGGTTATATCCATTTGAGTGAGTTCTTCCCATGAATCCACAACCTATTAATCCAATTCTGAGTTCTTTTTTTGCCATATCTTATTTCTTTTTTGTCATTAAACCAATTGTTCTGTCTCAAGTTATTCCTTCCAACCATGTGCCTGACGGACGTGGATCATCGTTGCCAAAATATCATTCCATGTCTTCTGTTCCATCATTACATTATTTGGGAACATGCAACCATCCCAGCAGATATGCTTGAAGGCTTTTGTCAACTCACCCTCCTCATTTCTAAGCCAATAGCCAGCATCATGAACAACATCTAATTTCCCATTAGGATCCGTTGCTAAACAATGACGGCCGGTTTTATCATGCGATCCGGAACCGAAAACAGTTCCATCATTTTGAGCTACGTGAAAATCGGTCGTCCAAGGCCGAAGTGCGGCTGTTAACGTTTTAAGTCCTTTCTCCAAAGTCTCACGATCACTCCACTCAAAATCTGCCGGCAAAATCCGATCTTCCGGACTATTATATCCTAACAGATATAAAAATGTATGTGACATATCGGCCTGAAATCCGAAATTTGAACGATTTACCCCTTCCAAGGTTTCAAGCATGGCTTTCCAACTATGCATTCCTCCCCAGCATATCTCGCCTTCAGCAGCAACACTTTCGCCATATTCGGCCGCTACATCACAAGCTTCTTGAAAGGTCTGAACGATCAGCTTTGAATTATTTACGGGGTCTTTCGCCCACTCGTCTAAATTACTTGCCGAGTCAATTCTGACGACACCATGTGGTCGAACACCCAATTCTCTTAATTTTTTACCAAAAGCAGCTGATTTACGAACCATTTCTACAAACTCGGCGCGTTGTTCTTTATTCCCCATTGCCGGTCCGCCCCAAATCGGTGCTACTAAGCTACCGATGTCAAGATTGAGCATGGCTACTTTTTCAGCAAGCTTTTTGATGCCATCATCACTCATGTCGATGTCGATATGTGGATCAAAAAGACCGATATCGATACCGTCAAACTTCACACCATCTACTTCTGCAGCTGCTGTTTTCTCCAACATAGTGTCAAAAGAAATCACCGGTTCTGAATCAGGTCCTTTACCAACGATTCCTGGCCACGTTGCATTATGTAATTTTGGAAAATTATTATCATTCATAATATTAAAGTTTTATTCATTTGAAATAATCAATACATCCAATAGAAAAATGACTTTGAACTCTCTACATTATCAAAGACTACAATACTAAATCTGGATTTTCAGGCCCAAAGTGCTTTAACATCACGATAGGGTCTGTTGATGATAAGTTAGTAATTTTAACCCCCTCTATAGCGGCTTTCTCACTAACGAAGAACTCATCGTTTGTCAATTGTCCGTACCGAATCATAGCTGGCGTTTCGATATCCCAAACGCCCATCTTACCATGTCCTTGCATCATAATCAGCCCGTAAGCTGCGCTATCTTTAATCGTTACTGTCTCTCCTGGGAAAATCGTCAATTCCTTTGCGCTGAAGGCAGAAGATTTATAGCAAATCCAGTTTTCAATATAACCATCTGCCTGCATTTCTTCTAAAGGCCTAACCGGCTTAGGTGCCATGAATCGATTTTCCATCATATTCGGATCCAAGTTCAGATCCCAATCGATCACATCTAACAGGGCATCAAAGTCGCCTTTGCTTTCATCAGGCGTTCCATTCCACAATAATTCTTCAGGAATAATCGCCTCATTTACTAATGATTGATACATTGCAAAAACATCGGATGCTTTTTGAGGTTCGTACGTACACATACTTCCCGGTGCATGAAGCAAACCTGGAGGCACATCCCACCCCGTTCCTGGATCTAATTGGTAGGCTTGAGAGTAACTGGTGATTTTATTGTCACCTTTCGTGAAATTTACTAAGCACTCACGGATTTGCTCTTTGGTCGTGCCAGGAGATATCCCCATAAATGTATAGGGAAAATCACCACCATGGTTATTTAATTGTGGAGGGAAATAGTATGCTTCTGGCTTACCCATTTGCCCAACTAGAGCCGCTTTCTCATCATTATGATGAATGTGGTGCGGGAGGGGACCCATATTGTCAAAGAATTTAGAATACATTGGCCAACTTTTATGTTCGTCCCATAAACGGTCGCCAATCAATTCTCCTTTTAGTTCGTCAACAGCATCTTTTAATAAAATTGTTTCTTCTTTTGTACCGTCTTGGTAAACGATAGCGCTTAACCCTTCATTCTCACCTGTTAAAAGACCATTCTTTGCGGGCGTTGTAGAAGATAACCACCGCTCGTCAATACCCCCTCTTTCCCCACCTAAAACATAGTAATCATCCGGGTGTAATTTAATTCTTCTTCCTGGCACACAAAATGATCTCGGAACCCATGTAGGTGCCAAACGTAAAATACCTTTCCCTTGTTCAAGCGCTTTCGCAGCAATGCTAGTGTTGTTCATTAATAAAAAGTTTAGTGTTTATTATTTATTAAAAATCCTTGAATTTGTCTTTCATCATCTAGAACTTCAAGTTCTAAATCGTAAGTCCTTTTTGCACCAGGCTCAAGAAACAATAACTCATTTCTTTTTCTCGCTGCGGCTTGGCCAATAGGTGGGTTTGTTCCAGGTTCTAACCCAGTAACATATTCTCCATTTCCCCAATGCTGCCAGTTGGTTAACCAAGGTAATTGTTTTTTTTGAAACTTTAAAATTACTGCTATTCCTATTTTCTCGTTATGTAATCCACATCTACAAAAACCTTGTTCGTCAGCTTTGACATCTATAAAAGCTGCTTCTTCTCCGCCACCACTATGTTCATCTAATGGTGGTGGACAAGAATAAAAGTCATTCCCATTTTTAAATATCTTATTCTTTTCTTCTGCTTCTCTCGGTGTCCACTCTCCTTCCCATATTATTTTGGTGCCTACATCAACTAATGGCCATCCAAAATTAAAGTGATAGAGTAGCATATGCGGAGCAGGCGTATTCCCACGGTTTATCACTTCATCATGAATTCGTATAATGGGATTACCAAGGGTACCCGAAATCGTTCGCCTTAATTCTAGTTGCAAACCTAAGGGCTGAGATTGCTTAATAATTCCGGTGATGCTCATCTCCATATTTCCAGCTAAGGGATCAGGCTGGATAATCGATTCTATTTCTGCAGATAGGTTACTAAAAGGTCCATGCAGTCCTCGATCGCCATACTCATCTGACTCCGGTCCACCAATATGATCCAATCCACATGTAGTTACCAAACCCCCACCAAAAGTTTTTATCCAATCAGCACTTTGATTAGAAAAAGGTTGTGGGGCAGTTATTCCCAAATGACTAAGCCAGGCAAGACCTTGCTGATGATAAGATGCATCTGCTATGTCCATTCCTCGATCAATAACTACCTTATAGCGCAAACCGGATCCTGTATTTATCCAAGCAATGCGAGTACCCTTTGCTGGTCCGTTATCAAGAATAGACGTTTCAATACCGCCTAATTGTGCAGGATTTGATATTTTGTATTTCCAACTTTGATTTTGAAAACCACTATCTTCATTCATGTCCAATTTCATTATGCTAACATCCCCCTTATTTAAAGCTCAAATATTGAATTCTACTTTGCAATTTATAGATTTGAACTCCTATAACTATCATGTAGTGTCCTGCTTTTATTTTCAAACGCAATCAGCTGTGAGCTATCAGCAATCAACTCCACTCATCACTGCTTATCACAAATGTTAGCTAGTAGTTTACCACGCTTGCCATGCTGACAACGGAAGCATGGCTTTTAGCTTATATTGAACCGACCCGACTTAGATCCTTCACTGCGTTCAGCATGACGGTGGGTTATGAACCGGTAGGGCCATTGGCAATGGAGCGTAAACGAACTGAAAAGCTAAAAGCAGTGCAACATCAGATGTCTCCACTGCGGTCACATGACTGAGGAGAAGGATGAAAGTCACTGGTGGCTGACAGCTGAAAACTGATGGCTCTTTATCGCCCTATACCACAGACTTCCAGTCATTATGAATCAAACAAGACTCAAAGTCAGTTAAGTTCTCGCAACCTAATTGTTCCATGGCTTGTTTCAACTGTGATTTTAGAACTGCCAACGTATGATCTCCCCCTTTTGTTCCTAGTGCCCCGACTCCATACATAAATGGCCTTCCCATAAAGGTGAAAGCTGCTCCATTGGCTAATGCTCTGGCGACATCAGGGCCTGATCTCAATCCACTGTCTATCATCACTTTTAATTGATCTCCATATTTATCAACTAAATTCTTAAGCGGTCTTATCGTAGATTCTCCAGCATCAATTTGCCTACCACCATGATTTGAAACGATAATGCCGTCGGCGCCCAGACTTATTGACTTTTCCGCATCTGCTTCGCTTACAACGCCCTTTATGACTAGCTTTCCCTTCCAAATATCTCGAATTGCAGCAATCTTATCTGAATCAACCCGCCCGGTAAATGTGGCATTCATAAACTTACCTAGTTGACTCATGTTCAAACCTTTACTCATGTACTTTTTAAGAGTAGCAAATTCGGGAATACCAACTCTAAGCGTTTCCAATGCCCATTGAGGCCTGATTGCTGCTTGAATAAAATTTGCCGCTGTCATTCTAGGAGGCATCGATAATCCTGCTTTAATTTCTCGATAGCGGATTCCGAAAGAAGGCACGTCCACTAACACAACCAGTACCGGGCACTCCACATCATGAAGCCTTTTCAAGATATCATCCCTTAATTGGTTTTCCGTAGGGTGGTATAATTGAAACCAAGCTTGTCCCTCTGACACCTGAGCAATCCGTTCAATACTACTAGTAGATACCGTACTAAGAATGTAGGGTACATTGTGCTTTAAAGCAGCTTTCGCCAATATCTCAGGTGCATTGGGCCAAATCAGACCCTGCAAACCAATCGGCGAGATCCCGATAGGCGCTGCGTAGCGATGGCCAAATAAGTCAACGCTCATATCTAAACCTTCGTGCTTCTTAAGGTATTGAGGCAATAACTGAACTTGTTTAAAATCAGCCTCATTCCTATGCAAATTTAGCTCTTCATTACATCCTCCTTCAAGGTAGTCAAATGCAAATTTTGGTATTCTAGTCTTAGCTTTGTTTTTAAGATCTTGTATACAGGGATACTTTGGGTTGTATTTTAGTAGATCTGGGGTCATTATTTTTAGTTTACTGAATAAAATTTCAATTCGATAAGGTCGCTTGGTATCGGGCTTTTATTCCATGAATCGTGGATCGCTAATGCTGTACCTAAGGCAGTTGCTTGAGCCATAGAAGCGGCAAAAACCTCCATGTCGGGAAAGGCCTTTGCCAATAACTTCATGTATATTAGATTCTTACTGAACCCTCCATCGACGAAAAGTCGCTTAATTTCCGATCCATTAACTACAAAGCTAGTTGATCGCTTCTGGCGCCTGACAATTTCCAACATCAAAAAATGATAGGCTTGAATATCCGAAGAAAAAGAAGTGATGTCACGATTAGAAAAAGGCTGTTCCTCTTCTTCATCAATTTCTGCAAGAATCGCCGGATCATAATCCATACTTCTAAATTTAGAAATGGATTGGTTGAAATGTTCAGCAATGACTTTACTTTTCACTTCGTGTTCATTTCCTCCAAAATACCGCGAAGCTTTAACCGGAGCTCCCTTAAATTGTAGATAACATAAGCAATCTTCGTTTAACTCCTCTTCTGTTAAAGGACTTTTATTAAAGGGATTTAAAGAGATACACCAAGTGCCGGTAGAAATCAAGATAAATGGTTTTTGAAAGCTTTTCAAATAAGGAATTAAGGCTGCTGAACTATCATGCAATCCAATACCAAGTTCATAATCGTTTTCAAAAATCGTCACCGAAATTGTTTTGTCGGATGGTGCTATTGGGGCCAATTTCTCTAGTAAACCTTCTTCGGCAACCCATTTATGATAACCGTTTTTGGTAAAATCCCACAGGTTCGTATGGCAGCCAACGCTGGTAATATCCGAATACGCCTTGCCCGAAACAAGAAAACTTAAATACTGAGGAAGATGCAAGGAATACTTTATTTTATCGAACAATTCCGGTCTCTCCTCCTTTATTCTGTAAACCTGCATAGCCGAATTTAAGCTCCCTAAAACAGGAGAGGCTGTTTCAAAAGTAAAACGTTTTTTACCCCCATACTTCGAATAAAATTTTTGCGTAAGTTTTTCAGGATACGGCTTCAAATAACTATAAAGTGGCGTTATTGGCAACCCTTTTTCATCAATGTTTACGATGCTAGCACCATATGCAGAAAAATTGATCGCTTTAGTTTCAAATTCTGGCAAACGCAATACCTCTTGAAGTGAATCAAATACGGACTGCCGTAAGCTCTCTATATTTTCACATGGGAAGCCGTCTTCATCAACCGTTTCTAAAAAGCGCGCGGATCGTTCAAAAACAATCTTGTAATGTTCATCAAATAAGAAAAGTTTTTTATTCGTTCTTCCAACATCAAAAATAGCAATAACAGGTCGCTTCATTCTACTCAATTTGTATTTATCTTACGAAAGCCATGGCTACTCCTCCATCAACATTTAAAACATTACCAGTGGATTTATTCAACAATCCGCCAACAAAAACAAAGCAAGCATTTGCTACATCTTCTGGAAGAATCGTTTCATTTAATAAGGTTCGTTTGGCATAAAAGGCAGGTAATTCCTCGGGAGTAACTCCATAAGCTTTTGCTCGTCCTTCAGCCCATGCGCCTTCCCATATTTTACTATCTGCAATCACCGCATCTGGATTGACCACATTTACGCGAATTTTATCAGAACCGAGCTCTGCCGCATTCAATCGACTTAAATGCATCTGTGCTGCTTTTGCAGATCCATAGCCAGAATTATTAGGCCCGGCAACCAATCCGTTTTTGCTTGCAATATTCACAATATCGCCACCAATGTTTTGCTTTTTTAATATATGAACTGCAGTTTGAGTAATCCTAAATTGTCCTTTCACTAATACATCATACAGTAGATCCCAGTCGGCTTCTGTATGATCTTCTATAGATTTTGATATGGATAAACCAGCGCAATTTACAATAATATCCACGCCACCAAAACTCAAAGACGCCTTTTGGAAGACCTGTTCAATATCTTCAAGACTAGTTACATTAAGCTTTGAACTGATAAAACTATCCTTGCCATATTTCTCTAAAAAGATGCTGGTAGCATTTGCTAAACGATCTTCATCCATATCGTTTAATATCACGACGGCGCCTTCCTCGACAAATCGCTTAGCAATTGCTTTTCCGATTCCCCCGGCACTGCCTGTTATCAAGGCAATCTTGCCGGACAAAGGTTTTGGCTTAGGCATACGTTGAAGTTTAGCTTCTTCTAATAGCCAATATTCAATATTAAAAGCTTCTTGTCGACTCAATGCCGTATATTCAGAAATTGCCTCTGACCCACGCATTACATTAATCGCATTCGTATAGAATTCGGCAGCTACCCTCGCCGTCTGTTTGTCTTTAGAAAAGGAAAACAAGCCCACACCTGGATATATAATAATTACAGGATTGGGATCTCGCATTTCAGGCGAGTTAGCGTGTTTACAGGTTTCATAATACTCTTTATACATCTTTCTATATTGTTCGTATAAAGGCTGCAATCTACTTTTAATTGCTGAAACATCACTCAAATCAGCTTTGGGATCTAAATCCAATACCAAAGGACTAATCTTAGTTCTTAAGAAGTGATCGGGACAACTGGTGCCCATGGCCGCCAGGCGTTCCAAATCGTTTGAATTGATAAATTCTAAAACGCGTTCATCGTCAGTAAAGTGACCGAGCATATGACGCTCCGATGAACAAAACCCTCTTAGTATCGGTGCGATAGCTGCAGCCTGGCTGGTTCGTTCGTCTTTGTTCAAACTTTTCAACCTTTCGCCTCCAAATACCTCTCCGTTGGCCTTTACTTTCTCTTCAATATAAACAGCACATTTTTCGATAACTTCTAAGGTATTTATATAGCTTTCATAAGCGGTATCTCCCCAAGTAAACAAACCGTGTGAGCCTAACATGATTCCCTTTATACCGGGGTTCTCCTCCAAGCAGGTCTTCAATTGTAAACCAAGATCAAATCCAGGTCTTTGCCATCCAACCCATCCGATTTCACCGTTAAAAAGTTCTTTTGTTATTTTTTCACCATCCTTAGCAGCAGCAATTGCAATCGCTGCATCTGGGTGCAAATGATCAATATGTTTAAATGGTAAAAAGCCGTGAAGTGGTGTATCTATGGACGGGGCTTTAGAGTTTAAATCATAGATACAATGATTAAAAAGCTCCACCATTTCATCTTCGTGCTCTATTCCTCTATATACGTTGGTTAAATTGCGAAGGCGGTCCACATACAAAGCTGCTAATCCACTTTTCTTCAAGGTTCCGATATCGCCACCAGATCCTTTAATCCACATCACTTCGACGTCTTCTCCAGTTAATGGATCTGTTTCAATCGTTCTGCAAGACGTATTTCCACCACCATAATTAGTCAGACGCAAATCAGCTCCTAGGAGATTAGAACGATATAAAAGCAAGCCAACTTCATCTCCTGCTAAGCTTTCAGCCACTGCCCCATCCCAGAGATAGCTTACGTATTTAAAATCTGGTTTTACTAAGTTTCCCATACTAAATAATTATTCAAATAAATAGATTTGTAAATTTTGACAAACAATACAATTAAAGTTTGCCTGATAAAGCGCATTAACCTTTAGTTGCACACAAAAATAATCAAGGCCATTAATTAAACTGTCATGAACTGTTATGAGCTTAAGATTAGGCATGATATCGCAGGTAATATTAGATTGATGAACGTAGTGTTAAATAGAAAGGGACTTCTTCGTGGTTCTTGGAGTTTTCAAGAATTAATCTTGCGGCGGCAGCGCCCATATACCTAAAATCAGTAGATACGGTAGTAATACCATTCATGATAAACCTTTTTAAAGGAGTTTCATTATAAGAAATCACACCCACATCAACTCCAACCTTTAAGTTTAAAGAGACAATTCGATCTAACAACTTAACTAGATCGTCTTCCATTAGATTAATATAAACTTCTCCCGCCTTAATTGGTTCGGCTTTAATATTGTTTACTAGTAAATGATTGAAAGCATACTCTTGGCAAAAGCTATAAAATCCCTTTATTATATCTCTCGGGAAATAACTTCTATCTGGAAATATCAGCTTAAGGGTGTGGTATTTACTTAATTGCTCTTTCGCTTGCTCTAAGGCATTATAAATATCCTTGGAGAAGTTTTCATATACGGCGGCATAACTTCCTTCTACGCCTTGAATCATCTTATCTACTAAGATCAATTTTTCTTTTGGTATTGAATTTATGATCTCCGCAGCGCTTTCTCTTCCTTCAATAAAATGAGGAATAATCACATAGTGGGTATAATCGTACTTTGGGTTTAAAATTAATTTTTTAAATAGCGCGAAATCATTATTGTAAATATAGAAGTCGACAGAAACATCCTCCCCTATTGTATCAATAAAAGCATCATAAATAATCTTTTTATGAGCGCTCAGTTTATTGAAAAATAAAACGATATTTAGCTTCCTCTCAAAATCCAAGCTGGAAATATAATATCCTTTTCCAGGAACGGAGCCAAGCACACCTATTTTCTTTAAATGCTTATACCCTTTTTCGGCGGTGTCTCTTGACACATCCAACACGTAACTCAATTCGTTTATAGATGGAAGTATTTCGTTCAACTGCAAACTTCCAGCTTCAATAGCATCCAACACACAATTGGTTATTTGTATATACTTCGGGGTAATTGAAAGCTCATCAATTCGCAAAAAATCAAAAAAAGATATTTTTCCCATAACACGCTAAACCATTTTAATATAACATACCAGCTCAATTCGTTACGAACAAGTTAATGTAAAAAATGATAAAAGAATTATTAATTTAAAAATTCAGCATTTTACTTTTCCAGAGGATGTTGTTTCAGCAGTTCTTCTGGAGAATAAAAGCCGGTTTTCCCTTTGATCTCGGCACGCACGTCCTTGACCTTGTCTGGAGAAACAACAGAAGCTTTGTTCCCAAAGGAGTTTCTCACATAAGTTAGCACGGCAGCGACCTCCTCGTCGTTGAGCATGCCCCCGAAAGGTGTCATCGGCACCTGTCCGGGATACTTTTTCCCCAGCACCTCCATAGGCCCGTGTAAACCGTTCAACGTAAGCTTAATCAGTCGATCCTCATTTCCCAATACCCATCTTGTTCCTTTAAGGGGAGGGAAGCCGGATGTCTCGAGTCCTTTCCCGTCAGACTGGTGACAGGTCTGACAAAAGCCGTCCCGGGAAAAGATGGCGCTACCTTTCACATAGAGTTGGCGGTCGGCACCAGTCAAATCCGTCTTGATGTCTTTTTCCTTTTCTTCTTTTACTGACCTTCCGTTGAGGTGGGCATATGCAGTCTCATGCGCGTGCACGATCCATTCATCCAACGGTTTCTTGCCCGCCTCATTAATAACGGCGATGCCTTTTTCTGGCTCAAGCCAAGAAGCTGCGACGATGGCTTCCAAACGGACGCGACCATGCTCGTCGCCAGCGGCTTGCATCAACAGGTCGGCTTGATCCGCTACCTGGTGGCCTGTATATCGCAGTACATGTACCGCAGCCGCTCGCGCTCGAAAATCTTTTGCTTGCAGCACCTTTTTTAATAAATTTTGATCCACTTTGTTAAGTCCCCAGCTTACCCAAAGAGCTTCCAGCATGTGATGCTCGTACCGGGGGTCATTCTTGTCAAGCCCTTCGAGCCAGTTTCCGATACGGGAAAGAACCTCGGATGCATCGCGCCCACGCAATTCTGCCCTGGTGCGGTATCGCGTCCTATACTCCGGAAGTTTCAGGTTGTCCAACAACTCGTCAATGCTCGCACCGTCTATCTTTGCGGGTGTAACCAATGGTCTTGAAGGATAGGTAATTCGGTAAATTCTGCCATGTACATGGTCGCGGAGCGGGTCACGTGCATTATGCTGCATATGGCCGATCAACACATTGTGCCAATCGATGACATATAGCGAACCATCGGGCGCAAACTCCATGTCTACTGGGCGAAAGTTCCTGTCCTCCGACCACATCAGATCTTGGCGGTGCCTGCTCTTATAGCCAGTGCCCTCATCTTCAAGCGTGTGTTGTTTGGTGCCCAAAAACCCTATGGTATTATTGATTAAGTAATCCCCCTGCACCTCATCGGGAAAGTGCCGGCTGGAAACGAACTCCAACCCTGAAGTCGGGCGCACTCGATGATCTGGATCCACAAGACTCATCGACTTATGGGTGGCGACACCATACCTGGGTTTAATTGATCCCGGCATCATCCACCTGACGTCAGGACCAGAGGTTTCAGCAAAGAAATACTGTCCCCATTCATCAAAGGCAATTCCCCATGGATTGGGTATTGATAGCTGCGCGACGCGTTCAAGCTTTTTGAGCTGAGGACTGTAACGGTAAAATCCACCGTTCGTCCCCCGGACGGTTCCATATGATGTTTCTATATTTGTATGAAGAAAAACGCCTTCGCCCATATAAAATGCACCGGAGGGATCCATGGTATACGTACTGTGAGCATGGTGCGTATCATGATCATCAAAGCCACTTAGTAAAATCTCTTTGGTATCCGCTTTTCCATCGCCATCCGTGTCCTTTAGCAACACCATGTTCGTTCCCTGAGAAAGGTATACACCTTCAGGGGCAAACTCAAATCCGATCGGTAGGTGTAGCCCATCGGCAAACACGGTCTGTTTATCTGCTTTGCCATCCCCATTGGTATCTTCTAGGATCAGGATCTTATCATTTGGCTTCGGGTCGCCCGGTTTCCAATGCGGATAGGTAGGCATGGTAGCCACCCATAGGCGCCCCTTGCTGTCAAATGATAGCTGAACTGGGTTTTCCAGATCGGGAAATTCGACCTCTGAAGCAAAAAGCTCGATCTCATAGCCAGGGGCCATATGGAACTTATCAAGGGCGTCCTTCCCATACAGATATTCCGGTGTCCCATGAACTTTGGGATCATAATTTGTTTTCACTTCGGGAAGCTTTGACGTTTTACTGTCCGCAGTCTCCAAATCCATCTTCTCGCCCTTGACTGCTTTCCAGATTGCCTCGTCACGTATTGCAGTCATTTCGCGAATCTTAGCCACCTCCGCAGGGTAATTAGCCGGACCAAAGGGATCGTATCGTCGTCCGTAGGCGTGCACTCCATTTGGAATCTTGAAGTCGTTGTGCCACATCCAGTTTTTTTCAAGTACCGCCGCCTTCACTAATTCGCGGTTCTCTTCCGCCTTTGCAGGCGCCTTACCAAAGATCTTGTCTGTCAAGAGTGTAGAAAATCTGGCATAACCTTCATCGGTAAGCTGCGAGCCGTCGATCGTCAAAGGTGTTTTGGTCGATCTAAACCACTTATCGGTCGGAGTAAAGGCGTCCACGAAAGGAACGTTGTTGTCCCGCGACACCTCTTCCATCGCCTTTGCGTATAAGCTTAAATTTGCGTTTTCCCTCTTCCCATCGGGAAGGTCATATTTATTGGAAAGATCTTCAAAAGCAATGGGCGACACGAGCACTAATTGAGCAGGAGAAATTCCGTTATAATGTTGTTGCTGAGTATGTTTTATGAAAGCATCAAGCTCGGCCTTGTAGTTTTCCAATCCCTGTTCTCCCGCAAAGGATTCGCTATAGCCGAAAAACCCGATGATGATATCGGCTTCCAGCATACTGAGCCACTCATCCTCTGTAGGAAAATGGCCCTCACTTCCCGAATTTGTTGCATATTCTTCCTGGAATTTCTCGGCTCCCGGAAAAGCCCAAGGCGAGTTACGTGAGGAATGTGGACGAAAGCCAGGTGTGTTTCCACCGTCGGCCATGTTACGGATCAGCAAAAGGCTATCAGGATAACGCATATGAAGCTCCGTCTCAAAATGGCCGTAACTCATCATCCTGGAAGCAAGATTGTTCCCGATTAAGACAATATGGGAACTCTTCTCTATTTGTACCATACCGCGATCCGTTACTGTGCATTGGAATGAACAAACCAAGAGGAGCGAAATTCCTACCGCTGCAAGTATTTTCTTACAAATAGACTTTCTCATTATTTTTATTCTAAAAATATTAAAAACAGAATGTATTTACTACCAGCTAAAATCAATGAAGTAGCATAAGAGCTATCTAATCGCTATTCCACTTCATAGTATTTAGCTTAGATGACAGCTTAATACTGCTTCAGGCGAACATTTCGATACTCCACCTTCATCGGAGGACCCACATGGATCTGCATTCCCATTAATCCACTTAATTTACGGCCAGTAGTATCATTGTCGGTTACATCACTCATTAATACGCCATTGACAAAATGTTGCAAACGGTTATCTTTGACTACTAAATGGATTTCATTCCAATTATCCTCATCATGAATGACCGTTTTTAACGAATCAGAGTTTCCCAACTCTTCTTCTAGTACTGCAGATGTCCATGCGTTGCGCTGAACTTGTCCCTCACCCGACGGTATAGACACTTTTTGCCCCCGATAGGCCAGAGTTGTACGACCTCGCTCTTCATAATTCTGGCCCGTATAATTGTTCTTACCATCAATATCAGCCTGATACCCTTTTAAAGCAAAAGGCACACCTTCAACACGTTCACTTCTATAATTAATACCGCTATTGCCTTGAGTAGAAATTCGATATTCAGCTATTAATTCAAAATCACCAAGTTCTCCACCTTGCCAGATAAGGAAGGTGTTTTTTTCTAATGGGGTTGAAGATTCGCTGAGTTCTCCGATAACGACACCGTTTTCAACTTTCCAATATGCTGTATCGCCTTCCCATCCTTCTAGCGTTTTACCATTGAAAAGCTGGATAAATTCGTCGGCCGTATCTTTCTCTCCAGGTTCATTAGATGAATTCGCCGAATTACAACCACTTGCAACTAAACAAGTTGATAGTATAAAAAAGGCACACAAGTACACAATTCCCTTATAGTTCTGAAACATATTTTCTGATTTTACTTTAATTATTTCTTAACGATCTTCAAACGAATCTTAGAAAAACAACACGAATAAAAGCAACTTTATTATTTACTTTTCGTCAACTAGTTTTCAGTCCTTATTTATTTTCCTTTAGTTTATTTTCCTTTAGGCTTATAAATTTCATGCTCTTCATTTGCGCCTGACATTAAATAAGCTATTAAATCCTTTAGCTCATTAGGGTTCAATACGTTTATTGTACCCGGAGGCATAATAGAAACCTCTGAGACCTTGATTTCAGAAACGTCTTTCTTCGGTATCTCTTTCAAAGTTTGCGGAGCATAAGGATTTTGCGATACAAAATACGATTTTTCATTTTCATTTGTTAACCTTCCCAAAACGGAAGTACCGTCTTTAAGATAAAATACTTTTGATTCATATTGATCAGAAATTACTTTGTTAGGTTCAATTATTGATTCTAACATATCTCTTATCGAAAACCGTGTTCCCAATTGTGTTAAATCAGGCCCTATAGCACCCCCATCGCCCTTCATACTATGGCACGAATTACAATTGATTGCAGTATATAACATCGCCCCCTGGCTGAAACTTCTATCTCCAGAATCCGCTTCAACAATAGGAAGTGAGTTCTCCATTGTCCATTTTCTACCTGGCCCCTTTGGACTTTCCGTTGATTTTGCCAATGAATTTCCTGCTTCGTTTAAAAGTGAATCGCCGGATAACGTGTTGTAATGCGCAAACTCTGCTTTTGGCAATTTCTCCAATGCTAATTTCCTTGCCTTGTCTAAGAAACCAATGTAGCTATTGCCTCCTTTATAACCAAAAGCATCATAAAACCATTTAAAATATCTCTCTCTAAATTCCGGCGTCCATCCCTCATTAACTTTACTCAAAACAGTGGCAAAATATATCTGTTGGGCTGGTGGTGTTTTAGCCAGCATATTGGCAATATCCAATCCATACTGAGGGTTTCTAAGAATTAAATCAGATGAGTTCGTAACCGTTGCTTGATAGGTCGAGTCATCCTCTGCAACGTCAAGCAAAGCTAAAGTTTTCCCAACAACCGATGGATCATCAAGATGTACGAGAATTTTACTCAATTCCCGATTCAATACATTTGAATTCGCCGGATAAATCCTATTTAAGTAATTGATCAGTTTATCTTTATCACTTGGGATACCCATTCGTAAAATGATTAGTTCGAATGCCCTTAAGAGATCGGCTTGATTCGCAGAAGACACATTTTCGATATCGATAGCCATAAGTCTATTTAGCATAGCTGGCTGCATAGATGAATCACCCACTTTTGCCAATGCAATCATTGCTTGGATAGTTGCCTGAACACTACTTTCTTTGAAGGCCTTGTCCTTCCAAGAACTTAAAGGCTGATGCTCTAACGCAATGCGAGTCGCATATCGAATGTGCCTATCTTTATGATTTAAATATGGCCATATGCTTGCTGCTGCTTCAGCATTCGAAATTGAATGATACTTTTCAATCTCTTTCCGCAATTGTAGTTCCTTCGTTTCTGTTGCACTTTTGCTGGGTTTGGCATCAGCTTTTATTTTATCATGTTTCTTATAGTATACACGGTAAAGATCTGAATCTAATCTCCGGCCACCGGTCAAGAAATATAGTGCTCCATCCGGTCCGATTTCACCATCGGTCAAAGGCAATGGAGAACCAGAAATAAATTCCTCTGTCTTTGCTTTGTAACTCGCTCCGGACGGCTCTAATTGAACAGAATAAATGATCCCAAAACTCCAATCGAACGCAAACAATCCATTTCTATATTTATCTGGGAATTTAGCGTTACCTGCATATACAAGATTGGTTGGCGACCCTTGGCCTATATTTACCAATGCAGGTAAATTATCAGGATATGCGGGTGACCACTTACTGTTACCTGTACGCCATCCGAACTCACTACCACTCGTTACATGAACGATACGCGTTGGACGATACCAAGGCATACCGAAATCCCATTCCATGTCGGAATCATATGCAAACATTTCGCCATCTTCGTTAAAAGCGATATCATATGCGTTTCTAAAACCAGCACTAAACAGTTCCCAGTTAGAGCCGATCGAATCCGTTCTTGCAATCCAGCCGCCTGGTGCGTATACATCATTAGCATGCCCTCGTGGATCCTTTATTAATTGAAATAAATTATCTTCCTCCCAGTTTGAAGGCAATCGATAGTGGTCCATTTTTGGGACTTCAGTATGATTACCTGCAACAACATAGATAGTTTGATTATCAGGCCCTAGCACCACACTGTGAGGTCCATGCTCACCTTGGCCATCCAACGCTAACAGCTGAGTAATTTTGTCAAATTGGTCATCATTATCCGTATCCTGAAGTCGATAAAGTCCACTTCCCCTCTTAAGTTGATCGTCCTCCTTGTGGTTAATCATCACATACAGGCTATTGTGCGCCCACAATAACCCCTGCGCGTAACCCATTCCGACCTCCTTTTTAGAGGTATCTAAAGGCGTGTTATCCTCTTTAGGTATATCCAGTTTTTCCACCGTAGGGTGAAGAGAGTCCGTACCGATAGCTGGAATTTCAAGACGGAACAACGACCCGTATTGGTCTGACGTAATCATCCTTCCTTGATCGTCAAAAGTCATAGACACCCATGAACCCTCTTCATTCTCTGACGGACTATAAATATGCTCGATCACGAAATCTGAGGGTACGGTAAACTTTTCAACCTTCGGATCCACCTTCACTTCAACCTCTGGCTCTTGATTACAAGCGCCAACAACAAGGGCTAATATAAGTATGGTGGACAAAGTTACTCGAGTAAAGTATGCTTGCATAGATAGTTTTTTATAGAGTGGTTTGGTTTCTGTAGAAACAAATATATAATTACTTAAACGTAAACGTAAGTGATTTAAATAATATTTGCATCCCGCACTATCCTGCCACAATTCAAAAAGCCGCAACGATCCTTACATAAAAATTAAAGAACAAACAAAATCATGTAAATAAGCCGTGACATCCTGAAAGTTTTCATACATCCAAAATAGTTTAACTATATTTGTTATCTAGAAATCCCTTTTTATAATACAAGAACTTTTCATTTCACCTCTTTATGATATTGATTATTCTCAATGCGATTTTTTTCTTTAGCTTTTTGGTTTTTGCTTACTTAAACCTAAATGATAAAGACTCTTGGCTCTGGGTTCCCATTTATTTGTTAGCCTCCCTATGTTGTGGACTGGCTTGTTTCAATATAAAATTCCCCATGCTATACCTGGTCGTAATTATCTTTTACCTGATCTATGCATGTATGCTTTTTTTCGCGAAGGATGGAGTGAAAGACTGGATTTTAAAATACAAACAGCCTAGCTTAGTTGAGAGCATGCAAGCCACGAAACCCTACATAGAGAAGACGAGGGAGTTCTTTGGTCTACTTATCGCAAGCGCGGCATTAATCATTAATTATATTTATAGCACCTAATTGAAATGAGCCCATATTCTTATGATTTCGACAAACTAGAAGAACTGATAGTTACAATTATCGTTCAAAACGATGAAAGCAATTTTCTAGAGTGGCTGAAAGATAGTTCTATTCTTGCTAATGAATCAAGCTCTTTCAATAAATTCAAAGTTGCGTTTTCTCTCGTATCTCGAAAAGTTCCTAATCAATCTATTAAAACAAATAGTTCACAAGAAGAGGAATTAAAGAAGCAGTATGGATTAACCATAACGAACTGGGATCTTCAAAGGCTTTGCCGTATTTGGATGATTTTGAAAATAGACGCTTCAGATAAAGAACGCTATAAATCCAAGATAAATGAACTATTTAGGGATGCAGAAATGAATGAGCTAGCGACGATGTATGCTGCCCTACCAATATTAGCATATCCTGATAGTTGGATTTCTCGATGTGCAGAAGGCATACGCAGTAATATAGGCTCTGTTTTAGATGCCATCATATTAAATAACCCTTACCCAGCTGCTTTCTTAGATGAAACCGCATGGAATCAACTAATCCTCAAAGCGTTTTTCACCGACAAAGATACTGCTCAAATCATAGGAGTGAAAGAAAGGGCTAACGAGAACTTGGCGAAATCTTTGCAAGATTATATAGATGAGCGAAAAGCCGCAAATAGACCGATCAAGGATCAATTGTGGGAAATGCTCAAGATTAATAAATTAGAAAACAAATAATATCATGTGTTGCAATCATTCAATTAATGAAAGGAAGAAAGATCTAGGAGATAACATGCCTTTGAATTTAGATGAAATTAAAGGCATGCATTTCTTTGATCCCCATATCCATATGACCGCACGGACCACTGATGATTATCAAGCGATGGTCGATGCTGGAATTGTTGCTATCATTGAGCCTGCTTTTTGGCTTGGTCAACCGAGAACTGGCCTCTCTAGCTTTCGTGATTATTATAGCAGCCTGATTGGCTGGGAACGATTCCGTTCCTCACAATATGGTATAAAACATTACTGTACCATTGGCTTAAACTCACGCGAAGCAAATAATATTGAACTTGCTGACCGAGTTATGGAGCTACTTCCTTTATTTATTTATAAAGAAGGAGTTGTAGGAATTGGTGAAATTGGTTTTGACGATCAAACCCCCGCAGAAGAAAAATATTATAGAGCTCAATTAGAGCTCGCAAAGGAGGCTTCGCTTCCGGTTCAAGTACACACCCCACACCGTGATAAAAAGAATGGCACTTCGCGCAGTATGGATATCGCGCTTGAGCACGGCTTGGACCCTAAAATGGTGATAATTGATCATAATAACGAGGAAACTGTAAAAGAAGTTCTTGACAAAGGGTTTTGGGCAGCATTTACTATTTACCCTTTTACTAAAATGGGAAATGAGCGCATGGTTGAGCTAGTAAAGCAATATGGATCTGAACGGATTATGATAAATTCTGCTGCAGACTGGGGAATTAGTGACCCTCTTGCGGTTCCGAAAACCGCAGCTTTAATGAAAGCCAAAGGGATAAGCGCTCATGATATTGAGCTTGTAACGTATAGAAACGCTATTACTGCTTTTGCGCAAAGTGGGCAATTAAAGGAAAGTGATTTTCTCAGATCCGATGCATCAATTGATCAAAGCCAAAGATACGAAGGAAACACGATCTTGAGAGGTGGACAACAGCCAAGAACAGATAAATCATCGATGATTATTAAATAACTAGGCTAAGCATTGAAAAAGATTTTCGGTTATTTACGCCTTGCCCGTCCTGCTAATATAGTAACTGCAATTGCTGATGTATTGGCGGGAATTGCCATATCAGGATTGTTTTTAAGCCTTCTAGATAGAGAAAACTACATTGATATTACGCTCCTTTGCCTTTCTACAATTGGACTATACGGCGGTGGAATTGTATTTAACGATGTTTTCGACGTAGAGCTTGATCGAACAGAAAGACCAGAAAGATCCATTCCTAGCGGTTTAATCTCTCTGAAAGAAGCGACCATATGGGGCACCTTTTTGTTGCTTTTTGGAATAGTAATGGCATTTTCAGTAAATTCTACAGCTGGTTTTCTGGCTATTTTCATCACCGCTTCTGCGCTAATTTATGATAAGTGGGGAAAGCACCACCCTTTTCTCGGGCCACCGAATATGGGGTTATGCCGAGGCTTAAACTTGCTCTTAGGTATTAGTATTTTACCTGCATGCGTTTGGGAGTTCTGGTACATTGCAATCGCGCCAATCATCTACATATCAGCGATAACCATGATAAGCAGAGGCGAAGTTCACGGGAGTAACAGAAACCCGCTATACGGCGCAGCTATTTTGTATGGAATTGTTATTTTGTTTATCTTAGGGTTTTCTTGGGTAAACGGAATGACCCTATTCATGACCCCTTTTCTCTTAGGCTTCGCGATCATGATATTTAGACCGCTTCTTGCGGCTATAACATCTCCAACGGGTCCATTAATTGGTAAAGCGGTAAAAGCAGGTGTTATTGCGCTTATCTTAATGAATGCATCTTGGGCTGCAGCTTCGGGTACATGGATAGTAGCAATCTTAATCGTTTTGTTATTGCCTTTATCAATTTGGCTTTCTCGAAAATTTGCAGTAACCTAGCAAAAATATATTATTCTTCAACATATGTTTATACAACAGTCCTTTAGCGTCAGCTTTCAATATAAAGTATATTTTTCAGATCATCTTTTTGATCCTTCAAATCCTATTTTTAATGACATTTTAAAAGAGGCGCACCAACCAAATAGTTGCAGAAAGCTCCTTTTTATCATTGATCAAAACATTGAAGTTAATTTCCCTGAACTTTATGATCAAATTGATCTTTACTTCAAAAACAATGAATATGTTCAAGTGATACAGGAAAAGATAGTGGTGGCAGGCGGAGAAATTGCTAAAAACGATGTTCAATACTTTGACCAAATAGTTGATGCGATAAATCGCCATGGTATTGATAGACATTCTTACGTGGCAGCAATCGGAGGTGGATCCGTTTTAGACCTTACGGGATATGCCGCTGCGGTTTCCCATCGCGGGATCAAGCATATTCGAATACCTACCACCGTTCTTTCTCAAAATGATTCGGGAGTCGGTGTAAAAAATGGTGTAAATTATGAAGGGAAAAAGAATTTCCTCGGAACATTTGTTCCCCCCTTTGCTGTTTTAAATGATTACCAATTTCTAACTACCTTAAGCAAAAGAGACTGGTTATCAGGAATATCCGAAGCCATAAAAGTCGCTTTAATTAAAGATGAGCCATTTTTTAACTGGATTGAAGACCATGCTGAAGCTTTAGTTAACCGCGACATGAAAGCGATGGAATACCTAATCGAACATTGTGCTAAATTACACCTTGACCATATCGCTGGGGGAGACCCTTTCGAATTTGGATCCTCAAGGCCGCTAGATTTCGGACATTGGAGCGCACATAAAGTAGAACAATTAAGTAACTTTGAAATTTTACATGGTGAGGCAGTAGCAATGGGTATTGCACTCGACACAGTATATTCTCATCTCATTGGCTTACTGCCTTTGGAAAGCACAATCCGAATCATCAAATTAATTCAAAAACTAGGATTACCCATTCAGCATCCTTTAATGGAAATCAATGGTGAAGATGACCCTTTACTTTTAGGTCTCAAGGAATTTCAAGAACATCTTGGTGGCCAATTGACCATTATGCTACTTGAAAAAATTGGAGTTGGGCTTGAAGTGCATGAATTAGATCATACACTTTTGATGAAAGCCTCTGTACAATTAAAAGAATTCACCGATACACAAACCTTTAATTAGGAGAAATAAATGGAAACGATGAGCAAACATATTACGTACTGCACAAATATTCATCAAGGTGATGATTGGGCTTCGCATTTAGAGGCCTTAACCCAAAATTTTCCCTCAATTAAAGTTGCTTTTTCTCCTACTTCTCCAATGTCTATAGGTTTACGGCTATCCAATGCGGCGAGCCTAGAACTTGAGAAAAAAGAAACACTTACTGAATTTAAAGACTGGCTAGAAAAAGAGCAGGCTTACGTTTTTACGATGAATGGGTTTCCTTATGGCGAGTTTCATCATGGACCAGTAAAAGAACATGTCCATACGCCCGACTGGACCACCCAGGAGCGGTTGCTTTATACACAGCGCTTATTCAGGATCCTAGCTGAACTATTGCCCGAAGGCATGCACGGTGGCGTTTCCACAGCTCCTTTAAGCTATCGTTACTGGTACGACACTGAGAGCAGGCATGAAGCAATAACAAAATCTACAGAAAACATTCTAAAGGTGGTTGAGCAATTAATTTTAATTAATAAGAACACATCTAAAGTACTGCATCTAGACATTGAACCTGAGCCAGACGGCTTACTGGAAACTGGACAAGAATTTATCGATTGGTTCGAAAACTTTCTTCTGCCCATGGGGAAAGAATATTTAATAAAGAAGTTTGCGATTTCGTCCAGCGAAGCCGAAGCACTATTAAAAGAACATATCCAGCTGTGTTACGACGTTTGTCACTTTGCTTTGGGATATGAAAATCATGCCGAAGTGATCAGCACCCTAAAAGAAAAAGGGATTAAAACTGGAAAAATACAAATCAGTGCCGCCTTGAAGTCAACATTACCACCAGAAGTAGACAAAAGGAAAGAAATTATAAATGCTTTTGCTAGTTATAATGAACCTACCTACCTTCATCAGGTAATAGCCAAAACAGAAGATGGTAGTATTTTACGTTATCGTGATCTTCCAAATGCGCTTCAAGACGCCAACAACCCAGACGTTAAAGAATGGCGATCTCATTTCCATGTCCCCATATTTTTAGAAGACTTCGGACAACTTGAATCAACACAGAGCGATATATTAGAAGTGCTCCAAATTAATCAAAAAGAAAACTTGACCCCTTATTTAGAAGTTGAAACCTATACTTGGGAAGTACTCCCTACAAACTTAAAACTTCCACTGCAGGAGTCTATCGGACGCGAACTTTTATGGGTAAAAGATCAGCTCCCTTAAGAATCAAAAATTATGCAAAAAACAGTAGTTATTAATATTGTTGGCCTTTCATCCGCTGTTATTGGAGAACACACGCCATTCTTAAAAGAATATAGTTCAAAACGCCATTTACAAACAATAAAACCATTACTTCCAGCGGTTACTACCGCCGTTCAATCCACCTACTTAACCGGAAAATGGCCAGCAGAACATGGCATAGTTGGGAATGGCTGGTATGATCGGGAAGACAGCGAAATCAAATTTTGGAAACAATCTAATAAACTAGTTTTAGCAGAAAGTATATGGGACAAAGCGAAGCGGGAAGACCCGAACTTTACATGTTCTCAATTCTTTTGGTGGTATAATATGTATTCTAATGCCGATTATACCGCAACACCTAGACCTAACTATTTAGCGGACGGAAGAAAATTACCTGATTTCTATTCTAAGCCAGCCGAATTAAGAGATGAGTTACAAGAAAAATTAGGACAGTTCCCTCTTTTTCATTTTTGGGGACCCGGAGCAGATATCAAATCATCGCAATGGATTGCTGATGCAGCCATGTTTACGGACGAAAAATATGATCCTACTCTATCTTTCATCTATCTTCCACACCTTGATTATTGTCAACAAAAGTTTGGACCAGATCCTTCAAAGATTTCTAAGGAACTAACAGAAATTGATGAACTTGTAAAGAAAGTTGTCAATTTTTACGAAAATAAAAACACCAACATCATCATCCTATCTGAATATGGCATTGCACCGGTAAATAACGCGATTCATCTTAACCGAATCTTCAGAGAAGAGGGTTTACTTCAAATTCGTGTAGAAAGGGGATTAGAACTTCTGGATCCAGGAGCTTCAAAAGCCTTTGTGGTAGCCGATCATCAAATTGCACATGTTTATATTAATGACAAATCAGCCACAGAAAAGGTAGAAAAAATCCTAAGAAATACGCCAGGAGTGGAATTAGTACTTGATCGGGAAGCACAAAAGGAACACCATATCGATCACGAACGTGCAGGAGATTTTGTTATTATGGCAAACAAAGACAGTTGGTTTACCTACTATTTTTGGTTGGATGATGCGAAAGCTCCAGATTATGCCCGTGTGGTGGATATACACAAAAAACCAGGCTATGATCCGGTAGAAATGTTCATGAGTTCTAAGCTGCGAGCGGCTTACAAATTACTCAGAAAGAAACTTGGCTTTCGCTATGTAATGGATGTGATCCCTTTGGATGCTAGTTTAATTAAGGGTTCACATGGCGGCACATCTGTTCATCAACAATTCCATCCGGTATTAATTACGAAGGTACAACAGGATAAAGCGGAGTTAGATCCTACTCAAGTATATGACGTGATTTGGAACCATTTATTTCCTAAAACCATACAATAACAGCAATTTAATACTTATTTCCCCCACCAATTAATGACTTACGAATTCTATACCCGTGTAGGTGTGAATATCGTAAGTCATTATCTTATTCCCAAAGTGGTTTACCAACATAAACAAGCGTAGATCAGCATTTTTCTGGGAACTGAAAAACAGCCTACAAGGAATTTATTGCCTAGGGCTGTTTCAACTATGATAATCCTAAAATCTTCCTGTTTAGGTCTTTGTCAACACCAACGGCAGCAAAATCATCAAAGGCTCTTTCAGTGACTCTTATAATGTGGTCTTTTATAAATACCGCACCTTCTTTTGCTCCATCTAAAGGATGCTTTAATGCACATTCCCACTCCATTACGGCCCAACCCTCAAAGTCGTAGGCTGTAAGTTTACTAAAGATCGCTTTAAAATCTACTTGTCCGTCACCAAGGGAACGGAATCGTCCAGCACGATTTACCCAACTTTGATATCCTCCATATACCCCTTGCTTTCCTGATGGATTAAATTCAGCGTCTTTAACATGAAACATCCGGATGCGCTCATGGTAATAGTCAATGAAGGACAGGTAATCCATGCATTGAAGTAGAAAATGTGAGGGATCATATAAAATACAGGCACGAGCATGATTGTTTACTTGTTCTAAAAACATTTCGTACGTTATCCCATCATGAATATCTTCACCAGGATGGATCTCATAGCATAAGTCCACCCCATTTTCATCACAGATATTCAAAATGGGAAGCCATCTTTTCGCTAATTCAGTAAACCCATCCTCAACCAAGCCAGCGGGACGCTGAGGCCATGGATAAACCGTATGCCATAACAATGAACCGCTAAAAGTGGCGAGAGCATTTAATCCAAAGTTTCGAGATGCCTGGGCCGCATACTCCAATTGCTTAGTAGCCCATTGCCTTCTTGATTCCGGATTGTTGTGATACGCTTCTGGCGCAAAGCCATCAAACAGCGTATCATATGCTGGATTTACAGCAATTAATTGCCCTTGCAAATGGGTTGATAATTCTGTTATCTGCAATCCTGCTTCATTGACAATTCCTTTTATTTCATCGGCGTAGGTTTTGCTTTCGGCAGCTTTTTGCAAATCGATCAATCGGGGATCCCAAGTAGGGATCTGAACACCTTCAAACCCAAGAGACTTCGCCCATTCACAAATGGACTTTAAATTATTGAACGGTTCATCTTCGCCTAAGAATTGAGCAAGAAAAATTGCAGGTCCTTTAATTGTTTTCATGTAATATGGTTATTAATGTAATAAAATATATAATTTGAAAATAGCTTAATGTATATAATATCAGTTCACAAAAGTTAGAAAGTAAACTTTATTAAATAGTTGCTTACTATTGTCTGTTGATTATTGTCAATTAGCTGAAAGTTGGGTGATAGGTGTCAATACCACTTTCCTAAATTCGACCTCAGAACCCTCTGCTTGTAATGCAATTTGACCACTGTTAGCAGTACAATCATACCCTTCATTTACAAGATCGCCGTTTACCCAAACTTTTATCACGCGATCTAGGCATTCGATCTTCATAGTGTTCCAATCCCCTAGCGCCTTTTCCGAATCATCTGTCAAGTTTTTAATCCGTCGTGCTTTATCTCCATTTATTCCCCAATTTTCTTTTGGGCCACGCCTTTCTTCCATATTTGGAACCGTGATATCCTCCTCAATACACCAGAAGTCACCAGCCTCCTTATGTTGCATTTGTACCTCTATCGACTTTGGAAACATACCATAAAGGGCACGTGGGGTGGAAGCGTGAACAAGAACGCCACAGTTTCCCGGTTTTCCTGCAAATCGATATTCGACATCAATACGATAATTCTCAAACGTTTTATCCGTAATTAAATGCCCGTTTGGAGTTCCCATACTTACCAATAGGCCATTTCTTACCAAAAAAGGGCTTTTGGCGTCAAGGTTATTATCCATCTCAGGAACATCGATATGCCAGCCACTAAGATCTTGGCCATTGAATAAGTTAATGGATTGAGCATTCGAATTAAACAAGAAAAAAAAACTAAATAATAATGAAAAAAAATGTCTCATAATTTACGAATCGTATGAATAATTAAGGATTGCCCTGATTGTCTGAATAAGCGTTTGAAAAACAAATGCCCTAGTTAATAGTGAAGTTAGAAAAATAATCCAATTTTTTATCATTTAATTGAAAAAGCCAATAAAGCGAGCGGCCCTCTCGCAGAAGAGGGCCGCACTTTAAAAACATACAACTGACTCCTCATTCAGTAAGGTGTCTGGAATCTTAATTTAGAATTTAAACTATAGAATTCGTTCAAATATAATCTCACGCATCGAAAATTATATCAGTTAATCTTGATCAATCAAATTTTCGAAGTAAAAAACACCTTTTTTATTTGCGATGACAATGTCTGTACGGCCGTCCTTGTTGATATCCTCCGCAACGATGTTTAATCCCGCTCCCGAATCGTTATCTATTTCATGCATGACCCAATAGGGAGCCTTCTCAGGCGTTGACTCAAACCAAAGCAAGAGAGACGGGTCATGTGTGCCTGGATCGTCGCTGTTATGATGTGCAAGGAACCGTTTCCCCGTGATTAGGTCTGGTTTCCCATCTCCATTAATATCTGCAAGGATGGTAGCGTGGGTCTGCGATACAGCGTCGCTTATTAGATGGGTTTTCCAATTATTATCCGGCAGTTGCTCGTGCCACCAAATACCTAATTGATGGGCCGATGCACTGATGACATCGTTGCGACCATCGTTGTTAACATCTAATACGTGCATCTGGGAGCAGTCTTCACCTAGGTCAGCTGCATGAAAAGTCCAATTCGGCTGCTTCGAATCGACTGGACCTTCCCACCATCCCGATTTCACAACAACGTCATTCCTGCCATCTCCATTGACATCGCCATGCCCAATGCCATGTGAAAACATTTCCGTCCCTGGTGCATTCTTTTCGCTAATCGAATACCTCTTCCATTCTGTTTGGTCTTTATCGGTAGGCGCCTGAAGCCAAACGACTTCCTTGGTATCAAGGTCCCCACACAGGATGTCCATCCGCCCATCTCCGTCCATATCGACAAAGGCAGGGGACTCGTTAGCGATCCCTACATTTTCCATGACGCTGTGCTTTTTCCAGTGTCCCCCTTCATTTTTAGGATTCTCGTACCATACCGCCACCTTGCCTGGAAAGTCAATCCAGATCAAGTCTATCCAGCCATCGTGATTCACGTCCATTGTGAAATTCAGAAAGGATTCACTGTACTCCTTGGTAGGGTCAAAAACTTTGCCCGGCGCGATTTCGTGCCGTTCCCAGTTCGGCGCTTCAAACCAATAGGCGCCCGCGATAATGTCTACCTTACCGTCATTGTTGACATCTGCAGCAGCCACTCCTTCAGAAATGAACTCGGTAGTTAAAACATGTTTCTTGAACTCAAGTTTAGGCTTTTCAGACGGTTTATCTGTAAAAGAACACCCGGACAACCAACCTCCGAGTATCAATAAAAAACCAGCGGATTTGTAAATCTTTTTCTGTATCATCATATTTTATCTAATTTCCATTGGACTAAATTGTTTTAAAAGTGTCGATAAAGCGACCCTGAGCAATTCACACTCAACTCGTAGTGAGCTTTTCAGACTTATAACGGTTTCTCAGTAGCAATCGCTAATCTTAGATTTTTACTATAATTTATTAAAGCGCATTAATAGTAAGGTCTCTCAATTCCAGTTTCGCAGCGCCCCCACTATGGAGTTGAAAAGCGATAATCCCCTTTGAAGGAACTGTAGGATCCTTTTCGACATAATCACATGTTTTTACGCCATTAATGTATAGTTCATGATGATCGCCTTTGACGCGTACGATGTAACTGTTCCAACCATCTTCTTTTAGGATATGCTTAAGGACACCCAGATCGCCTTTAACCAATGTTCCACGGCGGTGTTCGTCATAAATATCTCCCCAAAAACCATTTCCAATATCTGCCTGATAACCCACCATCTCACCGTTAATTATAGCTGAACGATACTGGATTCCGCTGTTGATCATACCTGTACCTTGATCCCCAGATAAGCGAAATAAACAGCGAAGCTCAAAATCTCCATATTCCTTTTCAGTATGCAAATATAAATTTGAAGGGATGTCTCGAACGCCATCACCACCAATGATGATACTATCCACCACTTTCCATAGATTTTTATTTTCGGGGAACGCCTTCCAACCTGAAAGCGTTTTCCCGTCGAACAGCGAAACCGTCGTTCCCGAAGACTGGGCGGATACATCCAACGAACCGAAAATCAATACACCCAAAACAAGCATCCGATGAACTGACCCTGTAACCGTTTGTGAAAACCCTTTCCTAGTTAAATACTTTTTCATTTGATTTCTCTTCGTTAAACCATAAATAAAATCTGTGCCAAAGGCACTACAATATTTCCTCTTACTTTTTGAGTAATTCGGTTATCGCCAATTGGTTTTCATGGAACCGGTGAGGGTCTTCCATTTCTGCCAGCTGCTTAGACAATTCCTCCAGCACCTGCTGGGACTTCGGCGAACCGATCGATCCAATTCGCTCAATGGTATAGCCCAGGATGTTCGGCAATTTCGACTTCAGCGCCAAGCCGGCAGCTCGCTCCATGTCTAATTCAACAAGAGGTTCGCCAGAATACCACAGCATCAGTGGAAGATTATGATCATCCTTGTCGCCCCCGTACTGGTAAAGTGCCTCAAGCACATCCCACCTATTTCCGGGCGCTGTTCTCTGCACCGCCGAGGCCAGATAAAGCCGGACCAGTGCTGAGCTTTCATTCTGGGCCATTTCAGAAAACCTCTGGAGCGCGGTCTGAGAAAGGTTCTTCCCTTCGGCCAGAAGTTGGATTGCCCAGCTCCTTACATACTCGCTTTCGTGGGAAAGAAGCCCAATAAGATCTTTTTCGGCCACTCCGTTGGTCACATGCAGAGCCCATAATGCGCGCAGCTTGCGCGTCACATCGGGATTGTCAGATAAGATCTTCTTCAGCGCACGGTGCACCTTTTTGTTCGCACCCCTCGCCTGCAACTCTAGCCGCGCTTGCTGGACATACCAGTCGTTGCCGTTAAGCTGGTATTCAACAAGCTCCATGTTGGATGATTTGGATAGGTCTACTTGAACCCATTGGTCCTTCGCATTGCTGATCTTGAAAATACGGCCTAAGTGCTTGTCGTGTACATCCGGGTTGGGACTGTGGCACTGGTTTTTGTCGTACCAATCAATCGCAAAAACAGAACCACTCGCATCGTACCTGAGGTTTAGCCATTGGGACCAAGCATCATTGGTCAACAGGAAATCATCGCCGTGTTTACCCACATAGCCTGAACCCTTCCGCTCGAGCCTGTCGACGTTTACCCTGGCACCGTTGATGCTGTTCATAAAAATGCTTTCCCGGTATTCTTTTGGCCAAGTGTCCCCGCCTAAGTATATCATGGCGCCGGCATGTGCATGGCCACCCCCTGCTGAGGCCGACCTGAAATTCCCAGCATGCGGTCCACGGTCACCCACCCAGTGGACATGGTCCGCGATCGTCTTGATGTCGTCATAGGTATGCGGATTGAAATGTTCACCCGCTTGTCGTTGGTACCGTGCCCCTTGAATGACGTGAAACAAATGCGGAATTACACAGACCGTGGAAAAGGCATGCCCGTAGTCGTTAAAATCGATCCCCCAAGGGTTACTTGTCCCTTCAGAGAACACCTCGAATTCGTGCCGGACGGGGTGGTAACGCCAATAACCAGCATTGATCTTCTGCCTCTTTTCGTCGGGATCACCAGGCTTACCTACATTGGAATGCGTAAACACGCCGTGAGTACCATAAAGCCAGCCATCTGGCCCCCATCGTAAGTTGTTAAGCGTCTCATGGGTATCCTGGTAACCCCAGCCGTCCAGAAGGACTTGTGCAGGTCCTAACGGCTTGTCTCCAGTGCCGTCGATGGGAATAAACAAAAGGTGTGGTGCGGCCCCCACCCAGACTCCGCCCATGCCTACCTCAATGCCGCTGACAAGGTTGAGGCCTTCCATAAACACGATCCGCTTATCAAGCGTCCCGTCGCCGTTGGTATCCTCGAAAATAAGAATCCGGTCTCGACCCTCACCTTCCGCGGCGCGGACCGGATAGGTATGCGCCTCCGCTACCCAGAGTCTCCCCCGGGAATCTAACGTGAAACTGATCGGTCGAACGATGTCAGGTTCCGCTGCTGCAAGCGTAACCGAAAATCCTTCAGGCATCGTCATTGCGGCCGCGGCCTCAGCTCCGGAAAGCCCCGCATGCAATACTAAATCGAGTGGGGGCAATATAATGATGTCCTCACGCTTCAGCTCGTTGGCAAAAACCGGTCGGCTCCCATACAAGCGGAAATCATCGAAACTGATGTGACCCCAGATATCGTCGCCGATATAGGGGATCTGGGAGATACCTGTTTCTTCGTCCACCAAACGGATGAAGATATCCTTACCCAGGACCGACCTCAGGTCAACGACAACAGGCTGAAGTGTTGACCGTCCAGAACCGGTAATCTGGAAGAAAACGTTATCTGTACCGGTCTCTACCAACTCGACTCGTGTGTCCGCAAGTGCCCCTCCTGAAACAAGGAAAGAGGCAAAAGGGTGCGATGCTCGGAACGGAACGGAGCTCAATGTACCCGTTGCCTTATAGTTTATCGTACCTCCGCTACTCACAAAATAGGTACCCTCCTGCCCAATGCGCATGTCTTTACCGTGCAAAGGTGAAGGGTCGCCCGTTATCGGCGGAGTAGAAAAGGCGTCACCCGTGGCTGTCCAATCTCCGAACGTTCCACTTTCGAAGCCCAGATTTAGCGTCCGACCATCTTTTTGAGGCAGCTCTCCCGGTGAAGAATCCGGCCCGCCAAGCGTGCCTTCTACTACCTCGAACTTGCCGACCATCCCCGCGGCACGATGACCCGGGATTGAACAATAATACGTATCGCTGGACTCCGCCGTGAAAACAATTGACGTCGTGGCTCCTTTATCAACGATTACATCGCTCTTAAGCCCCAGCTTTTCCATCGCTATGTCATGAGCCATCAGCTCCCCGTTAACGATCGTAATGCGAACACGATCGCCCTTCTGCGCACGGAGAACTGGGTTGCGCGTCCCGTCAACGCCAAAATAACCTAACATTGTGCTCTCTAGAACATAATCGCGGTCAAAATCCGAATTGTCCTGTATGGGTTGGAGAGCAACGCTTTTGCTCCAGACCTCCGGAGATAAAAAGACACAAAAAAACAAAATGAGAGAAAAACGAAAACTAATCATATATGATACTTATTTGTTTAGTAAATACTGGAAACAAAGCGTAATATAAAAGGACATTCAATCTACCCTCTTTTGACTACGCCCAAAATTTCACCTTAACTTAGGCCTAAGTTATTATTTAAAATAAATACGAATAGCGTACTCAATTCAAAAAATGACCAATGACCTTTGTATTAGCACAATAATATCGCTAATAACCTAAACTAAAGTCCTCTATTTTGTCCATTATTGACTTTATCATATCATAAACCACGAGCAGTTTTTATCCTGCCAGTAATTAAACAGCAGCCATTCTATTAAAAATCCTTTAATAGCTTTTCAGCCAAAACCTTCGCTATTTTAAAATAAGATTCAACCGTCCAACCCGCGACATGTGGACTCAAAATAACGTTTGGATATTTTTTTAAATCATTAAACCAAGGTGCAGAATTTAAAGCTGGAAAATCCTCAATAGGTAAAACATCAAAAGCTGCACCAATTATCTTCCTTTGTTCTAAGCCTTGCACGATCGCTTCCATATTGGAAATCCCACCTCTCGAACCATTTAAAAGATAGAAGGGCTTCCGAAACTGACTGATGTAATTTTTATTGATGAGACCTTTGGTTTCCTTAGTTAAAGGAATATGCAGGCTCAAAATATCAGATTCTTCAAATATTCGAGTCATACTAACTTCTTGAGCAGAAGCGTCACCATAGTCGATTCTGTACTTATCATAGGCGATAGTATTTACCCCAAAACCAGAAAGTTTTCTAGCCATGGCTTGTCCATTATTACCATAACCAATTAAACCAACAGTTTTTCCTGATAATTCAGTCCCACGATTCTCTTCTCGCTTCCAAATCCCTTTACGAATCTCGGCATCAGCGATCATTAAATTATTTAGTAATGAAAGTAGCATGGCCAACATATGTTCGGCTACAGCATCACAATTCCCCTCATTGGCACTGATCAATTTAATATTTTTATGCTTGGTATAATCAACGTCTATGTTATCTACGCCCGCGCCTGCTCTCGCTATTATCTTTAAATTCGTTGCCACGTCGATAAAATCGGCATTAACTTTAAATTTAGATCGCAATACAAGTACATGATAGTCAGCAATATTAAGCAGCGTCTCCTCATACGTCCAAGAAGGTCGATAATCAACAAGAAAGCCACCAGCTTGAGCCATTTCTATAAAAACCGGATGAATGTCATCTACAATTAAGACCCTGAAGATTTGATTTTTATTTGGAAGCATTATTGTCTGGTTTCTGATATTTTATTAGTTAAAACGATATAATCTGCCACGCTTAATCGCTCGGCCCGCAATTCCAATAGAGGAAAATCCTTCATTATTTCTTTATCAATTAATGATGAAAGTGAGTTTCTCAAGGTTTTTCGCCTTTGATTAAAACCAGCTTTAACTACTTGCCAAAAAAGCGCCTCATCGCAATCAAGCTTCTCTACTGTATTTCGAGTGAGACGCAGTACTCCAGATAGCACCTTCGGTGGAGGGTTGAAGGCACCGGCCTTAACCGTAAACAAATAGGTAACATTATAAAATGCTTGCAAAAAAACGCTAAGGATACCATATTCTTTGCTTCCAGGCTTGGCGGCACAACGCTCAGCAACCTCCTTTTGAAACATCCCAACCACTTCAACCACCTGATCTCTTTCTTCAAGTATCTTAAACAAAATTTGAGAGGAGATATTGTAGGGGAAATTGCCCAAAACAGCCACCGGACCACGAAATAAAGCACCAAAATCCAGCTTTAAAAAATCGCCATGAATTAATCGATCATTCAAATCCGGATATTGCCTTGAAAGATAATCGACCGACTCAACATCTACATCAATTAGCCAGGTTTGGTACCTCGGATCTTTTAATAAAATATCTGAGAGAATACCCATTCCTGGCCCTACTTCCAAGACGTTTTCAAATCGACCATCTGATTGTAAGGAATTTACTATTCTCTTAGCAATCGCTCGGTCAGTTAGGAAATGTTGGCCTAAATGTTTCTTTGCTCTTACAACTGACATAATTATGAATATTTAAACAAACTTAGATAAAAATACATTTATAGACGATTTAAATAAATCCATTTTACATCCAGCAACAAGCTTAAAACCTAGCATTGATCTCACTAAAAAACCTGATTATCCCACCATTCTATTAAGATTATCGCCTCTTAAATAACTCATGCTGTCCATATTTATACAGGTTCGTTTTAGCTCTGACCGTAAAATAGTTGATAACTCTATCATTTTTCTTACTTTTGAGAAAAGAATTTCAAAAAATGAGTGATAAAATAAAAATAGGCATTTCAATTGGTGACATCAATGGCATTGGGTTAGAAGTAATTATTAAGACTTTTGCTGATACCAGAATGCTAAATTATTGCACTCCCATAGTCTATGGACACTCCAAAATCGCTTCTTATTATCGTAAAACCATCGGGCTAAACGACTTTAGCTTTAATGTCATTCAGCTTGCTTCACAGGCAAATCCAAAACGGGCGAATATTATCAACTGTTGGAATGAAGATGTGAAAATCACTCCCGGCGAAGCAAATGAAACTGGTGGAAAATATGCATTCATATCTTTAGAAAAAGCTACGGATGATTTACTGTCAGGTGAAATAGAAGCGCTCATTACGGCTCCTATAAATAAAAAAACAATCCAAAGTGATCATTTTCACTTTCCCGGTCACACAGAGTACATTCAATCAAGAACGAATGGTGAAGATTCATTAATGTTTATGATTAATGACGAACTAAAAATTGGGGTAGCGACCGGGCATATTCCTGTTTCTGAAGTTTCAAAAAACATAAACAAAGAAGGCCTTTTATCCAAATTGAAGCTGATGAATGAGAGTTTAAAAACAGATTTCTGGGTTGAAAAACCGAAGATTGCTGTATTAGGACTTAACCCACACGCAGGAGACAATGGCTTAATAGGATCAGAAGAAATTGAAATAATCCAACCAGCAATCGAAATGGCTAATGAGAACGGAGTTTTTGCTTTTGGGCCCTACCCTGCTGATGGCTTTTTCGGTGGACAACAGTACCACCAATTCGATGCCATTTTAGCGATGTACCACGATCAAGGCCTGATCCCTTTCAAACAAGTTGCCTTTCATAATGGCGTAAATTTCACCGCGGGACTACCAATAGTTAGGACCTCCCCCGACCATGGGACCGCGTTTGATATCGCTGGAAAAAATTTAGCCTCGGAACAGTCTTTTCGAGAAGCTATCTTTTCAGCGATCAACATTGTAAAGCGGCGTAAAGAGCAACATGAACTTTTATCAAACACCTTAAAAATAAGAAGATTAACCAGAGATCGGGATTGATCTATTTGAGGCATATTTCTAATACTGAGTGAAATATTTTCACATGTTAGATATTATCTTTAAATTTGCGGGCTTAATTGACGTGCTTTGAAATTTTTAAAACAATATCGTATACCATTTACCGGCTTAAAAAATGATCGGCATGAATTTGACTTTGAAGTAGATAAACGCTTCTTTGACGAATTTGAATATTCAATTGTAAAAGACGGGAAACTAAAAGTCCTTGTCGAACTGGAGAAGCAAGAAACCATGATGGTTCTCAATTTCAAGATTGAGGGTTATATTTCACTTAATTGTGACTTGTGTTTAAATAACTATCCAGGTAAGACAAGCATTAATGAACGATTAATAATAAAATTTCAGGAAGAAGATGATCTGAATCAACTGACTGAGGAGATTCTCGTTTTATCAAAACAGGATTATGAATTGGATATTGCACCTTTACTGTATGAATACATTAATTTAGCAGTACCGATAAATAGTCGTTGCGACAATCCTGGCAATGAGGTCTTTTGCGATAAAGGGATGATTGAAAAGATTAAGAGCTTAAGCGACAACGAAGAAGCAACAGAACAAAACGACCCTCGCTGGGATATATTAAAGAAAATAAAAAATAATTAAATAAACATAAAACGAGATGGCACATCCAAAACGGAAAACTTCCAAATCCAAAAGAGACAAAAGAAGAACGCATTACAAAGCAGTAACACCAAGCCTTACAACTTGTCAAACTACTGGGGCGGTACATTTACCACACCGTGCCTATGAAGTAGATGGCAATTTATACTTCAATGGGAAAGTAATCATTGAGAATACAGCTCTTGCATAAAATTTTTCAACATAAAACATCCTAAGGTTCACAATAACTGTGGTACAATAGGATGTTTTTTTATTGTTAATAAAATTACGGATGAAGATTGGCTTAGACATTATGGGTGGCGATTACGCCCCAAAAGCAATTGTTTTAGGAGCCATTGAAGCTTTCAAATCTTTGTTGCCCGGACAAACCATTGTCCTTATCGGCGACAAAGAGCAAGCGATTGAAATTATTAACTCTCAAAATATCGATCCTGGTGTTTTTGAATATATCCATACCACCGAAATTATCGGAATGGATGAACACCCAACAAAAGCGATTACGCATAAACCGAATGCAAGTATTTGTGTCGGTTTCTCTTTATTAAAAGAAGGGAAACTTGACTCTTTTGCGTCAGCAGGTAATACTGGAGCCATGTTGGTAGGTTCCATGATGAGCATAAAGGCAATCCCTGGCGTTCATAGACCAGCTATTGCCTCGAATATTCCAAAAGAAAAAGAAGGTTTTGGCATCCTATTGGACGTAGGTGCTAATGCTGACTGCAAAGCTGACACCTTATTGCAGTTTGCCATTTTGGGCAGCATTTACATAGAATATGTTTATAAAGTCCACAATCCGAAAGTCGGGTTAATCAATCTTGGCGAAGAAAAAGAAAAGGGGAACCATCTTACCTTGGGCACTTACCCTCTTTTAAAAGCAAACGAAAACCTCAACTTTATAGGCAATATTGAAGGTCGCGACTTATTTAACGACAAGGCGGATGTAATGGTTTGTGATGGCTTTACAGGAAATGTCCTTCTTAAGCTTGCGGAATCGTTTTATGAAATCGCACTAAGAAGAAGTTTTAAAGATGAACTCATAGACCGCTTTAATTACGAGCAATATGGCGGAAGCCCTATCTTAGGCGTAAATGCGCCAGTTATTATTGGCCACGGAATATCTAGTCCGGAAGCGATAAAAAACATGATTCTATTGTCAAAAACGATGATCGAGTCTAAAGTTACCGATAAAATCAAAAATGCATTTAAATAAAAACAATTTATAATGGGCAAAATTCATGCTGCGATCACCGCAGTAAACGGGTATGTTCCTCCTGATATCTTAACTAATGAAGATCTTGAAGCGATGGTTGATACCAATGATGAATGGATCATGAGCCGTACCGGTATCAAGGAAAGACGAATCCTTAGAGGCGAAGGATTAGCTACTTCTGATATGGCCGTTCCTGCAGTAGAGGGGCTATTAAAAAAACGTGGGATTAGTGCTGAGGAAATAGACCTTATTATCTTTTGCACCGTAACTCCCGACATGATTTTTCCTGCTACTGCTAATATCTTAGCCGATAAAATTGGCGCCAAAAATGCATGGGGTTTTGACTTGCAAGCCGCATGTTCTGGCTTTATTTACGGGCTAACCACTGGTGCACAATTTATTGAAACAGGAAAACATAAGAAGGTTTTAGTTGTTGGTGGAGATAAAATGTCCGCTATAGTTGATTATACTGATCGCTCAACCTGTATCTTATTTGGCGATGGTTGTGGTGCGGTTCTATTAGAACCTAATGAGGATGGACAAGGCGTTTTGGACTCTATTTTAAAAAGCGATGGCTCTGGAAGAAATTTCCTCGATATGAAAGCAGGCGGTTCATTGCGTCCTGCTAGCCATGAAACCGTAGATGCAAAACTACATTATATCTCTCAAGAAGGGCAGTCCGTATTCAAATTTGCTGTAACAAAAATGGCGGATGTTGCGGCTGAGATTATGGAACGAAATCAACTTACTGGAGATGATGTTGCCTACTTAGTTCCCCATCAAGCCAACAAGAGAATTATTAGCGCAACTGCCAATCGAATGAACGTAGGTGCTGAGAAAGTAATGATCAACATCCAGAAATATGGCAATACAACAAATGCAACTATACCGCTTTGTTTATGGGATTGGGAGAATCAATTAAAAAAAGATGACATCTTAATTTTAGCAGCTTTTGGTGGTGGCTTTACTTGGGGATCTGTCTATCTAAAATGGGCATATTAACTTATAAATAAATATTCTTAAATCGAAATACATGAATCATATGGATATTAAACAAATTCAGGACCTGATTAAGTTTGTAGCAAAATCAGGCGTAAACGAAGTATCTATAGAAGAGAAGGATTTCAAAATTACCATTAAGGCTAATCAAGAACCTACTTACGTTACCGCCAATATTCCAAACCAAGTACAGGCGGCTCCTGTACAGCAACAAACACCTACAGCTGCACCGACAGCGCCAGCGGCAGACACCTCTACAGTGGAAGACACTTCTAAATACTTGACTATTAAATCTCCTATGATCGGTACATTTTACAGATCAGCCAGCCCGGACAAACCTTCGTTTGTAAATGTGGGCGATGATATAAAAGCTGGAGACGTCGTCTGTATCGTAGAAGCTATGAAGTTATTTAATGAAATAGAATCCGAAATTTCAGGTAAAATAGTGAAAGTGTTAGTTGACAATGCTCAACCAGTAGAATATGACCAACCCCTTTATTTGGTTGATCCTAACTAATTCCCTGATCGACTTATTTAAAGAAGAATATGTTTAAAAAAATACTCATTGCGAATCGTGGAGAGATTGCATTGCGCATTATCCGAACCTGTAAAGAAATGGGGATTAAAAGCGTAGCTGTATATTCTACTGCTGATCGAGATAGTCTTCATGTGCGATTTGCTGATGAAGCGGTTTGTATCGGTCCACCACAAAGTATAGATTCTTACCTTAATATTCCTAACATCATATCAGCAGCAGAAATCACAAATGCTGATGCTATTCATCCAGGCTATGGCTTTCTTGCTGAAAATGAAAAATTCTCAGCAATTTGCCGTGACTATGGAATCAAATTTATTGGCGCTACCCCAGAGCAAATCCATGATATGGGAGATAAGGCGTCAGCAAAAGAGACCATGAAAAGAGCTGGTGTTCCAACAATACCTGGTTCAACAGGGCTGTTAACGGATGTAAAGGAAGGAATAAAGCTAGCAAATGAAATAAAATACCCAGTCATTCTAAAAGCTACTGCTGGTGGTGGTGGCCGGGGAATGAGAGTTGTTTGGAAAGATAGCGACTTTGAATCCGCATGGAATTCTGCAAGACAAGAATCTAAAGCTGCCTTTGGAAACGATGGTCTTTATTTAGAAAAGTATATTGAAGACCCTCGCCATATTGAGATCCAAATTGTAGGAGATCAATATGGTACCGTATGCCATCTTTCGGAACGGGATTGTTCAATCCAACGACGTCATCAAAAACTTGTAGAAGAAGCACCTTCCCCATTTATGACACCTGAATTACGTGAAAAAATGGGAGCTGCCGCAATTGCTGGCGCTAAAGCTGTAAATTATGAAGGAGCAGGCACCGTGGAATTTTTGGTGGACAAGCATCGGAATTTTTACTTCATGGAAATGAATACCCGTATTCAAGTAGAACATACGATAACAGAAGAGGTTATTAATTTCGATTTAATTAAAGAGCAAATTAAGGTAGCCGCCGGAATTCCCATTTCGGGAAAGAACTACGAACCCAAAATGCATTCTATCGAATGTAGGATCAATGCTGAAGATCCTTTTAACGACTTTAGACCTAGCCCAGGAAAGATAACAAACTTTCATTCGCCTGGTGGACATGGTGTTCGCGTGGATACTCACGTTTATGCAGGGTATGTTATCCCTCCATATTATGATTCAATGATTGCAAAACTAATTTGCACAGCCCAAACTCGCGAGGAAGCAATTTCTACCATGGAACGTGCTTTAAGTGAATTTGTCATCGAAGGTGTTAAAACAACTATTCCATTGCATTTAAAATTAATGCAAGATCCAAATTTTAGAGCAGGTAACTTTACGACGAAATTTATGGAAACTTTTGATTTAAGCGAAGAATAGCTTAATTTACAACAATTATAAGTACAGTTTAAATACCATTCTTTTCATTAAGAATGGTATTTTTGTTCCAGATAATTTAATATGAGCAAAATAACCGGTCAGAACCTTCTGAATGCAATAAAAAATAAAAGTAAAAACCTAGAAGGGGAAATGTCATTCTTTGAGCATCTTGAAGTATTAAGATGGCACCTAATCCGATCTGCTATTGCCGTAGTAGTGTTTATGGGAGTGGCATGGTCATTCTTTGATGTAATTTTTGACAAAGTCATAATGGCCCCTAAAGAGACAGATTTCTGGACCTATAGGATGATGTGCGCTCTTGGGCAGAAATTTAACTTGGGAGACGAGTTTTGTGTTGATGCAATTCCTATCCAAATCATAAACATTCAAATGGCGGGTCAGTTCACCTTACAAATGAACTCTTCCCTACTAATAGGCGTAATGGTTGGCTTCCCCTACCTGCTTTATGAAATTTGGCGCTTCATCAAACCGGCACTTTCGGATATCGAACGTAAATCTGCGACAGGCTTTGTTTTCTATGCAAGTATGTTATTCGTTATCGGTGTACTCTTTGGCTATTATGTTATTACACCGCTTTCAATCAAATTTTTAGCGAATTGGCAAGTCAGCTCCGATATAGTAAACCAAATTACGATAAGTTCATATTTATCTACCGTTGCAACAATCACAATTGGTGCGGGAATTATATTCGAATTGCCAATCGTAATTTTTATTCTATCGAAGATAGGAATTATGACTCCGCAGTTTATGCGCTCTTCTCGTAGGTATGCGGTTATCATAATTTTGGTAATATCAGCTATAGTAACTCCAACACCGGATGCGCTTACATTGTTATCGGTTGCCTTTCCTATGCTTCTATTATACGAACTAAGTATATTGCTGGCGGCTAGAGTACATAAAAAGAAACTAAAAGAACAAGAAGAATTTTTTAATTCATAAATGAATTAAGCGAAGCGATTTTGTGAACAATTAAAACGGAAAGTGAGAAACAGATCATTCATGACCGCTTCAAATATTACTTAAAAACAATTTATTCTAATGAAAACACATCAATCAATAAGCATTGCAATAGGTGGAGACCATGCAGGCTTTGAATATAAGGAACACTTAATCCAATCGTTAAAGGATCAGGGATATACGGTTAAAGATTTTGGTGCATTCAGCACAAACTCAGTGGATTACCCCGACTTCGCACATCCTGTAGCTAAAGCTGTTGAAGATAACGAGTTTCAATTCGGAATTCTAATTTGCGGAAGTGCTAATGGTGTAGCAATCACAGCGAATAAACACCAAGGTATCAGAGCTGCGATTTGCTGGGAAAGTGAATTGGCTGCTTTAGCGCGCCAACATAATAATGCAAATATCGTCTGCATCCCTGCTCGATTCGTCTCAATTGAGAAGGCCGAAGATATCGCAAAAACTTTCCTCACGGTTTCTTTTGAAGGAGGGCGACACGAAAATCGAGTAAATAAAATAAGCAGCTGTTAATTTAACCTTGCGCTTTCTTAAAAAAAACAATATTCAATGAAAAAAACAATGAATTCCCTGTTCCTGATTTTTGGAATAGCTTTTAGCAGTTTTGCACAAATTGACTCTTCCGCGGTTAAATATGCTTCGGAAATCACAATATCATCGGCTACCAAACACCTTAGCATATTAGCGTCGGATGAATTTGAAGGTAGAGATACCGGACAGCCAGGAGGTCTTAAAGCCGCGCAGTACATCGCTGGTGAGTTTAAAAAACTTGACCTGATTGCACCTATAAATGGATCTTATTTCCAAGATGTCGAATTGGTCGAGACGAAATTTGACGTTAAAAAATTTGAAATAAATGGCAGGAACCTGAATGTTGGTGATGGTTTTTATATGACTGGCTCAGGCACTTTGACAACTATTTCCGCCAATGATATTGTTTTTATAGGTTTTGGAATAACAACTGACCACTATGATGACCTTAAAGGAGTCGACATCACAAATAAGGTTGTTATGCTTATAAATAAAGAAGAGCCCAGAAATAAAAAAGGTATTTCATATATCACGGATACCGACTCATTGTCGGAATGGTCGACAAGTCGTAATAAACGTATTCAAAATATCATCAGCAAGAACCCAGCATTAATACTCGCTGTATCTCCCGATGTTTCAAACATGCTTGGGCGCTTTGAAGGAACTTTTTCTCGGGGACGCATCCTTTTAAAAGAAAACTATAAAGAAGGCGCAAATAGCGCGGCAATTGCTCACATGACGCCCGAAACGGCAAACTTATTGTTAAAAAGTGCCAAAACGGATTATAATAAATTGGTTGCCAAAATTAATAAAAAAGGCAAACCCAATACTTTTACTTTTAAGTCAAATCTCGTTACTACTTATGGAACAACAGTTACAGATGTGCATTCACCAAACGTTTTGGGCTATCTAGAGGGATCAGATCTGAAGGACGAACTAATTGTAATATCCGCACATTATGACCACGTTGGAATTGGAGCAAATGGTGAGATCTTCAATGGTGCAGACGATGACGCATCCGGAACCACTGGCGTGTTAGAAATAGCAAACGCCTTTTCGAAAGCCAAAAGAGATGGTCATGGCCCACGTCGGAGTATTTTATTCTTAGCGGTAACGGCTGAGGAAAAAGGACTGCTAGGGTCCGACTATTACACGCGCCATCCTATTGTTCCGTTAAAAAACACGGTAACGAATTTGAATATAGACATGATTGGGAGGGTTGATCCTGAACATGAAGGGAAACCGGCTTATATTTATACGATTGGATCAGATAAGCTAAGTTCTACCTTACATAAAATTAGTGAGGATGTAAATACAAAATATACCAAACTGGATATCGATTATAAGTATAATGATCCCAATGATCCAGAACGAATTTACTATCGTTCCGATCATTATAATTTTGCAAAAAATGGCATACCGGTTATCTTTTACTTTAATGGGGTTCACGCAGACTATCATAAAGCAACAGATACAATAGAAAAAATAAATTTCGATCAATTAGTACAACGTACAAAGTTAGTTTTTCATACCGCGTGGGAAGTCGCTAATAGGGATCAACGATTAGTGGTTGATTCCAATAAAAAGTAGAAAATAGTGAGTTAGGTATCGGAATTCTACGCCTTTCACTATGACAAAAACAAGGAAAGATGGCCTCAAAACAATCGAAAGAGTTTCTAAAAGAAAGTGAACAGAAAGCCTTTGATCTTAACCACCGTAAGATCATCAATAATAATATTGACAAATATAATACAGCGGTTGAGATCGGCATTTCACGTTTTAATAACTTAGAAAACTCTAAGAGAAGGGCCTATAGCACCAAATGGAAGGTTTTAGAAAACCTTGACAAAACCCTGCCTGAGTTTGAATCTAACTTTCAACGCAAAGGTGGAAAAGTAATATGGGCGGAGAATGCCGAAGAGGCAAGAAACGAAATATGGAAAATTATTTCCCGCCACAATGCAAAATCGGTCATTAAGTCTAAATCTATGGCGACCGAAGAAATCAATTTAAACGAGTTCTTGGAAAATAAGAATATCGATGCTTTAGAAAGTGACTTAGGAGAATATATTGTACAACTCCTAGGGCAAAAACCCTATCATATTGTCACCCCGGCTATGCATCTTAGCTTAGAAGATATTTCTAAACTTTTTCATGAGAAATTTAATACACCTTTAAATGCCACCGCCAAGGAGTTAACATTAAAAGCCCGGGAATTACTTCGAGACAAGTATTTACAATCCGATATCGGCATAACAGGTGCCAATTTTATCATTGCAGATACCGGGTCTATAGCATTAACAGAAAATGAAGGGAACGCTAGGTTAGGTACAACTTTTCCAAAAGTACATATTGTGGTAGTAGGCATTGAGAAAATAATACCATCTATTGCTGATCTCGACCTCTTTTGGCCTTTGCTGGCTACGCATGGAACGGGACAAAACCTCACCGTCTACAATACAATCCTAAGTGGGCCTCGCCAGGAGGGGGAAACCGACGGCCCAGAAGAGATGTACGTCATTTTACTTGACAATGGTCGAACAAATGTTTTGGCACAAAAAGACCAACGTCAAGGTCTATATTGCATTCGCTGCGGTGCATGCCTAAATGCATGTCCCGTATATAAAAACATTGGCGGTCATGCTTATGAAACTACTTATAGCGGACCTATAGGTTCCCTTATTACGCCACACATGAAAGGTATGGAAGCATTTAAGCATTTAAGCGACGCTTCTAGTTTATGTGGGAAATGTACTGAAGTTTGCCCCGTAAAAATAGACATACACAATATGCTATTAGCGAATAGAAGGGATGCAGTAACTCAAAAACTCACTCCGGAAATGGAACGTATTGGATGGAAAGTATTCAGTGCAGCTACCAGCAACAGAAGTCTATTAGATCGATTTGGTGGACGATTCAAGAATTTCATAATGTCAACTTTCATGAAAAAGAAATGGGGAAAACACAGGGAGCTTCCAGACTTCCCAGATAAGTCTTTTAGTAAGCAATGGAAAGAGAGAAAGGACAGCTCTTTAGATTAGTACTATCCACTCTTCACTAACAACACTTCTGCTATCGGGCTGAAGAGATAAATCCTACCCGTTTTTAGTTCGACGCATCGATATCGTTTTCTTAATCTATCACCTTTTTCAAATACTCTTCCATCTTTTGACGAAAAAACACTCTGTTTCGGCAAAGCTTCAACCATATGATGATTTGTATTAACCTCATCATATTTTCTTAGGGTGCGGAAAAGATGAATATCTGTACAACTCGATGCCTTAGGATTTTGAAGATAAACCTGTACTGCATCTTTTATATCCTCTGGAAAAACATTCAAATCAAAGAAAATAGTCATTAATACCCTAAAGTTATTTTTCCAGGCGGGTCCATGGGGCTTGACGAGATGCTTGTGTTGATTCCACGTTTGCAGATGAGCAAATTCATGAACAGTGGTTATTAAAAAAGCATAAGGATTCAAATCATGATTTACTGAAATACGATGGCCTTTTTCTTGATAAGGCGGTCGATAATCTCCAAATTTGCTTGATCGACTCTTTGTTATTTTGAATTTACACCCTGACTCGCTGATCCATTTTGCAATTATCTCCGCTGCTTCAACTGGTATATAGTTTTTTAAAATGGAAAAATGGTCTTTCATTTATAAACTCAAAAATCAATCTTAGCTTCCTTCGCAGCAGATATGAATAATAGATAGGCAAAATAACCCATGCCTATTCCGACATGATCAGCGAAAACATCATGAAATTCAAAAGAACGATAATTGGTGAAATATTCTTGTATTAATTCGGTTCCAATTGCAAACGAACTTGAAACAATTAAAATTAAGATGACAGGAAAACTAATCAATTTAAATGAACGGCTATTCTTCAATAAACCAAAAAATAACAATACAGTAAAAACGAAAAATATTCCTGTATGCACTAACTTATCAACTCCAGGAAAATTAAACAAGGAAAGTTTACCTTCATTGATATTAATTGGCATAGATATTAAAAAAAGAACGAAGAACCCCCATACTACAGCCCAAAAATAATGCTTCATAGATAGTTTTTACGGGTTAAAAAAGCATGGCATTGTTTCACGTTCTTTCTTATTGACAAAGTCCTTAAGCACCGACAAGCTCTTTATATTCTTCAGCAGACAATAAAGAATCAACATCAGCTGGATTGTCTAACTTCACCCGGATCATCCAACCTTCGCCATATGGGTCATTATTTACCAATTCTGGGCTAGCATCTAATTGGCTGTTCATGGAAAGAACTTTAGCAGACAAAGGCATAAATAAGTCAGAAACGGTTTTCACAGCTTCGACCGATCCAAAAATATCATCCTTTCTTACTTCCTCATCAATAGTGTCGATATCAACAAAAACAATGTCACCTAACTCACTTTGCGCAAACTCGGTGATACCAATAACGGCTTCGTCGCCCTCAACACGCAACCACTCGTGGTCTTTGGTGTACTTTAATTCAGCTGGAAAATTCATAACTTTTAATTTTTATCAAATTTATGATTCTTAACTTGAATAGCAAAGAATAGCTTGGATTTCGTACATATAAATCTCCCAATTTATACCTATTGGAAGAAAACTCTAAGGTTAATACCAAAATTAGTATAGGAAGTAGCATACGTTTGGGAAGTATAGGGTTTAACTGCATTGCTGTCGTAAAACATACGCACACTAAAACTTCGATTGATCAAATAATCAATTGAAGGCCTTAGGGTAATATTACGATTTCCAGAAGCGACTTCTGAGTAATCCGAATCCGACCGATAGACCTTTGTTTTCATATCATTAATGGCAACGTCGACCTTAAAATTAAGATCGTTTTCAAGTTTTACTCCCCCAAACAAACCAAAAGGAAGCCTAAAACCATTAACTCTGTAACCCATTCCGATTACCAAAGCTTTATCATCCATTTGGGCCAATTGGCTATTTTGCATGCTTAAATTAAGCATTCTCGACTTCCTATACTCGGCATTTGCGGAGACGTTATTCTTAAAACGGACATCCATGCCAATTAAAGGCAAAAACTCTTCCTGTATTGAAACCTGCATAAACTGAAAGGCTGGCAAAAAGTTTTCATTCCTATCTCTAGCTATTGGATAGCCATTTATCAGCTCATTCCTAACAGACGATTGGTAACTATTAATGATATAGCGACTTCTATACCCATGAATTATATTTACCGACGTGAAAATTTCGTTAAAAACTTCATAATTGCTTAATCCCTTGTAAGAAATGCGCCAATTCGGAATAGGTATATTAGGGAAAGTGCTATGCCTATACGAAGATGATTTTCTTCCGGAATAGGTGGAAAGGAAGGCTCCTACAACGACATCTTGGGCCGCAGGTCCGTAACCATCCGCAAAGGACCCTACCTTCCCATTAGAATTAGAATTTAACGCCCCCAAGTAATTAGAAATTTCCTCTTTCGATCTTTCAAATGTTTTGAATAAATCATCGTCATTTTTAAATGCAGTGCGCAAAGAAAAGAAAGACATGCTAAATGAGCCATTTATCGATGGTGTTAAGCTTTCAAAAGACTGACTTTCAGTAAAGAAACGAAAAGTGCTAGTATAGCTTTGATTTTTCATTCGATCTGCTGTCAGCTCGATTTGCAAATCTTCAAACGGCTCAACATTCGCTCTAAACGCTACATCCTCTTTTAAGGTGTTTACGTACAGTTGATTTTGACTTGTATCACTAGTAATCCACCCCTGTGTTGCCGCTCGCCCTCTTATATCCTTCTGACTACCAAGTACGAATCCCCACCCTGGCGAATTATAGTCTAAGTCATACCCCAAAATATTTGTATTAGGTAAATATCCTGGCAAAAAGGTTCCATCGGTTCGAGTGTAGGCAGCATTAACATTCTTAATACTCGTTAAAAGTTGCACAAAAAGGTTCCCTTCATCACTCGATCTTAAAAATCCAAACTTTCGATAGAAGGCAAGTAAATTCAAAGTAGGGTTAATTTGAACAGTTCTAGAATTCTGAATATTATTCCCTAGGGACACTGATGGATCTTTTAACATGAATAAAGGCTCGCTTTGCCAATTAAACTGGGATCCGAAGCGTGCTATAACATTTACCCAATCTAATCCCGGAATTTTATTAACAGGAAGGGTATAGTTCAGATTTACCATGTGGTTATAGTCTGTATTCCTACCTAAGCGCCAGAAGTTTTGCCACAGTGTATCCCGCTTTAAAGTCGTCATTCGCCCTTCTGGTTCATCAATAATAGAGTAATTTGTCGCATTAAAATCAAGCTTCAAAGATCGGGTCAAATTCCAGCTGATTCCGTAAAGCCGAGACATAGCAAAATTTTTATTGAAGAAAGTCCCAACTGGCAGGTAATTATCAGGAGAGTTTTCTCGCAAGGTATTTTCTGCATATAGACGATCCACGTTAATTCGGAAATTGAGAATAGATGGGAGCAAATTAAAGTTGAAATCGCTAATAAGTGAAAACGCTCTTTTTCGACTAAGCTTTTTAAAAGGTTCAAAGAATATCTCATTTGAACTGTTATAATCATATGCCAATGAGGCTTTATAATTCTTTTGACTATTACTTTCAACTAAATAATCTCGATGAAAGTATTCCGAAAACGCAAAGGAAGCATTCAAGTTTTCAACATCCCAAATACGATTAGGCTTATCCGTACTTAACCTAAGTTTCCGCACATTAGTGAAGTTGATACTCCGTCTAGTTGTCACGTCTTGCGTCAAGCGCAATAAAGAATCGCGATCATTACCTGACAAATTATTCAATGAAGTCTTTAAAATAATATCCGGAACCAAAGGGTTAAACTCAGGCGTTCTTAATTGATTCGAATAATTAAAATACACGGGAATTCGTATACCCAAATGTTCTGGAAAGAATTTACCCAATTCTGCAGAAGTTGTTAAATTAACAAATTGTTCTTCATCTCGACTTCTTTGCCCGACACGTTGATCAATCGATCCAAATCCAATCGTACTCTTGGACGTAGAAAAATTGACATCTGCAAAATCAGCTAATTGCGCATTCAATCGCATTGTTGCCGCCCAGCCACCTTCATTATCAAAACCTGATAAACGCAGTTCGTTAAACCAAATCGTAGCACTTTTATCCAACCCATCATCTCCTAGTGGATTTGCAGGACTCCTCAATGGATTTTTTACCCCAAGCATGTAAAATCTTATCTTACTTAGTTCTGGCTGGCCTTTTATGGTGACAATTCCCCGGTCGTCAAACAAAGTAAAAGGCATTTCTATCGGCCAAGGTTGCCCATTAAATAAAGCTTTGTTTCTTTCGTCTTTAGCTTCCTGAAAAAGACTCAACCTGACATCCATCCGATTCTCTTCTGGCCAAATCAATTGTGGATCCTGCACACCATAAGGGGTTACCTTTAAGGGAATTTCGTATTCGTAATAATTATCTGTCCCATCTGTCCCTAGACGAATGAATGCATTCAAATCATAATCTTTCAAATAGTCACCTTCTGCATGCACAAAGAGTTCAAGGTTTCGATGGGAACGAAAGTCAATCATTGATGATCTGTAAGTTCCTCTTCCGTAACCGTCTCTCAAGTTTTTAACATCAAAAGATAATGCTTGCTCGTTTAACTGTATGTTATTGTAGGTATTCCCATAATCTATTTGACGCTCAATACCTGGAGGAACAGTATAGGGAATAGGTTGACGTTTTCCATTTTTCTCAATACTGACTGCTGCGATTTGAACTTCGGAATTATCTGGTGCAGGATTAATCAACAGAGGATCCGCAATCACTTTCGCAGCAGAGCGTTCTATATTATAGTTACGCCATTCTCCCCTCACTAGCTCAAGCTTTGCTAAACGAATTACTGTCGTATCCGCAAAGTCCGTTAAGAACATCCGAATAAAACGAATGGATTTAAAATCCCGAATATCACCAATTCGTTCCTCAAACTGATTAATAGGAATTCGAAGTTGATACCAGTTCACATCAGCATTTTTTCCGTTAGCCAATCTCACTTTTGCAGTATGCTTGTCAACAATAAAATTTTGCCCCACCTCCATCTGACCAGGCTTTATTGCTACTTTATATTGATAATACTCCTCAATCTGATTCATATTATTGTCGCGATTTATATCCTCGCCATCCGGCAGTAAGGTTGAAGCGGCATTATCAATTCCAAACTCTTGTCGAGCTTGCTCTGAAGTAGGTGAATTACTTTCAGTTCCATTATAATTCTCATACCTTTTTAAGATTCCAGCCGAACTTGCATCTAAGGCTGATCCTAAATAATATTCGAAATTATCATTTGACGGATCTCGCTCGACTTGTTGGCGTATCTGCGGATTGAGTTGGTTTAAGTAGTGGGCAAAATGGACCCTCTCATCAGCATCATTTAAACCATCCAAACCAATGTCTTGCAAAGCACGGGCAGTTGGATCATTATCAAATGCCTGAATAAGTGGCTGATTTTTAGGAACTCTCCCCCATGCAGTAGTATCCGTCTGAGAGTAATCACCATTCGTAGGAATTCCATTTTCCAAAGACTTGCGACCATCTTTTAAGATGTCTTCAGAAATGTTTCCTAAATTAAAATAAATACTACCTCCTTCAACCCCCGGTTTATCGATAAAAGGATCCATCATCCATAATTCTATGAATTCGATGTTTTGAGACTCAAAATCAGGGGTTTCAATTTTCCTCATGATCCCACCCCATCTAGATTTAGGATTTAGTAGGGTCCCGTCAACATTCAATCCAGAGGTTGCAAAATTATAAGGGCCTTTGGAATTCGGATAAAAGCTCAAGTCTAACGTTGAAAGATATAAAGGTTGTCCGGTACTAGATTCTTTAAAAGGGAAGACTTCCTGTTCAAGAACTTCACGTACGCTATGCAGCGATAATTCTTCCCGATTCCCACGAATGTTTGATGGAGTAAGAGTGCTATTCCTATAAAAAATAGGGTCAATATTATAAAATGCTAACTTTGCGCGATTATATCCATATCTCAAATCATTACTGTATTGTGATTCTGGAAAATGTTGTGGCGTTCCAGAAATTTGCCAGTTGATGGCTCCTTTCAAATCAATAATTGATTGACTGTTTTCAAAATCATCGATATAGCTAACTCCGCCTCTGTTCCCAGCTATATTTAGTGCACGCGGATGACCAGGCTTTAGGGCAGCAAACTCTCCAAAAAATGAAATTGTAGAAGGTGAATTCGTATTAATAAAAGGTATTCTATCCACCATTCTCGTTAACCATCTTGAGGACGAATTGTAGTTCATATCAAATCCATACATGGTATTTGATATAGGCTCTTCCGCAAGGTTTACCTTTTGAGTTAAGGGCTTTTCCGTCAGATTTAGAACTGTAGCTCCAAAATGAAGATTATCATTAACTAAATAATCCAGACGGCTACCAATCATACTTTTTTGTTGAAGACCAAATAACTCATTATTCTCAAGTTTGATCCTGATCGGTTGTCCCGAATTCAATAAGGACTCATTTAAGATCCTTAATCTTCCAATTTCATAATCTATAGTAAAATCGGTGCCTTCTTGCAAGGGTATAGAACCAGAAAATACTTGAACTGATCCTCTGGGTACGTTAATAGCATCTAATTGAAACTCTGCGCCAGTTTCAGACTCATAAGTCCCTTTAATCAAGTACCGATTTTGACCAGGATAAAGCTGCTGGGCAATCACTTTTGTGGAGTCGTATAATGCTTGAAAAGTGTATTTCTCAATTAAATGTCGCTCCGTTATCTGGTTAAATTGTTTAGCTAGATCATTGCCAAAAGGTTCAACGTATGGAAATTTAACTCTTCCTTGCTCGGAGTCAATGGTTACTCCTTCAAGGAAGTCGAAGACTCCGTCTGGCTGCCTATCGTTTTGAGCATTAAGACGGTCAAGGCCCAAAGCCTGCAACCAAAGCTTATTCGTAAGAGCTTCTCCTTCGTAAACAATTGGCCTATCCACCCCGCTTTCATTTTCTGTCCGAAAAACATTAAATACAAAATTGTTTCTCCCTACCCGATAGGCCCCGATTGAATAAATATTTTTCATCATCAAATCCCATATCGGCAGATTCGTTTTTAATGTTTCATTCTTTAATAACTTGGTGTAAAGAACCCGCGGGTTAGAAGGATCTACAGGAACATCGGTTGACAACTCACCCACCTGATATTCTTGCCCATTTGCAGTATATCGATAGGCTACTGCTAAGACTTGATCTACGTTTAGAGGAAGATTTAATGAAATATAACCTAATCGCGGATCAAGAGTAAATTCTCTTTCTGTTAATTTCCTTGCATTGGTTAGTTTTGCATAATTATCCGTGCCTCCATAGGTTTGAAAAAAAGTTTGAACTGCATTTGAGTTGGTAAATCGGATATTATTATCGGTAGAAATCAGTTCCAACAAATTATTAGATTGTTGCGGATAACTCGGATCGTTTAATAAACCCGCTGCTGGCAAAACGGAGTTTCCTGACCTGATTAATCCGGTATTATAAGGCCGATGTTCGGCTAAATCCATAAAAGCTAAGATATCTCTAGCATTGTCGATAGTATTACTTCTATTCGTGATCCAAACTTCAATCTGTGTAACATGAACATTACTTTGGATAACAGGAGCGGTAGATAGAGCGCGGTTATAATTGTCTCGGAAATACTGTGCTAAAAAATAATGCCTATTAGCTTCATAATTATCAGCAGAAAAAGCAAATTCATTTTGTTGTGCGCCATTAGAAATAGTAATTTCTTTTTGCTGTGATTTATGTTGAGAAAAAACACTGGTGAGATGAACTCTCCCAAACTGCAGCTGAGTTTTTAGGCCAAATAGGGCTTGACTTCCAGAAATTAAACTAGAGTTTAATGGCAAGCTAACGTTTCCTAACTCGATTTTCTGAATGATATCATCATCCTTCCCAACATAGTCTAAACGCATTTGGTTTTCAAAATCAAATTGAGATTCGGTATTATAATTCGCAGTCAAACTCATCAGATTACCAATCTGACCTGTCAAATTCATCTGTATTCTTTGGTCAAAGTCAAAGTTATACTGATTACGCTGTCGTTCATTAAACAAAGGGTTTTCGTTTTTATTATGTTGCCCCATTAGTGTAATGTCGGCACTTCCTCGTGGGATGATGCTTATTTCAGTTCCGCCAAAAATCTTTTTAAACGTTTCACTCGCGATTTCGATACTTGGCAACAGGTTCTTTCTCCTTGTTTCAGCAGAAAATTTATCGGAAAAACTTTGCCAATTTTCTCTCTTTAATTGCCTTTCTTCATAGCGATTATACTCCTCCCTATTAAAAACATACGGAGGTCTGAAAAGGCGGCCACCGAGTTGATCATGAATAATATAGTTTTTTGAGTTAGTATCGAACTGTACCTTACGTTGAATATTTGAAGGAATAGCAAAATCGATACCTGATCGCTTAGGATATAAATTTAAAAACGGGGAGTCTTTAATGGGATATTTTAATCGAATAGAGTCGGATTTATGGGCAATAGGATCCTGAGAGTAACCTTCGATTAAACTAAAAACCGACAATACGGTTAAAAAAAATGTTATGATAGTAAACTTTTTCCCCAAATAAAAAGTATTATAATTTTACAAACGCAAAGATACAAGTATCACAGTCGCTTTAAAGCTTCCTTAATTAAATGTTCAACAGATATAGACGAGTCATTATCGTAAATACTCCGCAAAAGTTTCTCCACTTTATTTTTTACAAATCCGAGCATTACTAAAGCAGAAAGTGCTTCATCAAAAACGGTTTGATTCTTCGGCATACTAATCAAAGTATCCGGACCTTCCTTCTTTAATTTATCTTGTAGCTCAAGGACCATTCGCTGAGCAGTTTTGGGCCCAATACCTTTAATCCTTTGAATCAACTTTATATCTGCCTGAATGATAGCATTCTGAATTTCTGATGGAGTGATAGAAGATAAGATCATCCTGGCCGTGTTGGGCCCAATGCCTGAAACAGAAATTAAATGTTCAAATAAGCGTCTTTCCCCTTCTTCATAAAATCCATATAGTGTATGAGAGTCTTCTCTTACTTGAAAGCTGATATAAAGCTTACAGGCTTCCTGACTTTTAATGCACTCGAAAGTATTCAAGGAAATTACGATATGATAACCAATACCTCCTGCATCCACGACAACGTGAGTTGGCCCTTTGTAAGCCAACTTCCCACTTATATAATCATACATTCTATTTCTTTTTGGTGCTTATAGATTTTTCCCTAGCTTGTACATCGGTAACTGCAATAGTCACCATATTCACAATCTCACGGACCGAACTACCAAGCTGTAAAACATGTACCGGCTTATTCATCCCCAACAGAATAGGCCCGACAGCCTCTGCATCACCTAACTCCTGCAAAAGCTTATACGCAATATTTCCAGACTCTAAATTAGGGAACACTAATGTATTTGCTGATTTGCCCTTCAGCTCGCTAAAAGGAAAATTATCCATCAACATTTCATTATTAATCGCGAAGTTACCCTGCATCTCACCATCCACAATAATATCAGGATGCTTTTCATGCAAAATCCGAACAACTTCCCTAGTTTTCAACGGAATCAAACCATCGCTCGAGCCGAAATTACTATAAGAAAGTACGGCTAATCGCGGTGCCATATTCATTTGCTTAACAGCATTGTTAAGTAAAACGCTAATATCTACCAGTTCATCAACTGATGGATCCTCATTAATTGTGGTATCACCAAAAAACACAGGCCCCTTTTTGGTCAGCATCATATACATTCCAGCGACTCTACTGCCGGGTAAAGTTCCGATTACCTGAAGAGCTGGGCGAATCGCGTCAGCATAGTTTTTTGTAAGACCCGAAATTAAGGTGTCTGCATCACCGAATTGAACCATTGAGGCGGCAAAATAATTCCGATCAAGCATTGCTTTTCGGGATTCACTTTCGCTAAAACCTCGACGTTGGCGCTTTTTAAATAGATATTGCGCATACTTTGTAAAACGTTCATTTCCTTTCTCTTCAAAAGGATCAATAATCTCAACATCTCCTAACTCCAAAGCATTTTCCGAAATTATTTCCTCTATTTTCGCCCTTCTTCCTAATAAAATAGGCTGTGCAATTCCCTCATCTTTAACAATCTGAGCTGCCTTCAATATCTTATAATTATCGGCTTCGGCAAAAACAACTCGTTTTGGATTATTTTTAGCTGCACTTATTAACTCACCCATTATACGTTCATCCAAACCTAAGCGGCGACGGAGTTCGCTTTTATAGGCCTCCCAATCCGCAATAGGCTTGCGAGAAACTCCCGATTCAATTGCAGCACGAGCGACTGCTGGAGCCACTTCAGTAATCAAACGAGGATCTGTTGGTTTAGGGATAATATAATTTTTCCCAAACTTAAGGTTATTGATATCATACGCTTCGCTTACAGCTTCCGGAACAGATTTCTTGGCAAGTAGCGCAATGGCATGAACAGCGGCAACCTTCATTTCTTCGTTGATGGCAGTGGCCATAACGTCTAAGGCACCTCGAAAAATATAAGGAAATCCTAAAACATTATTCACTTGATTAGGAAAATCAGAACGACCGGTTGCCATAATAATATCCTTACGGGTTTTTACAGCTAAATCATAATCAACTTCAGGGTTGGGATTTGCCATGGCAAACACAATTGGATTTTTTGCCATAGACTTCAACATGTCTACGGAAACGACATCAGCCGCAGACAATCCAATAAATACATCTGCATTCTGCATTGCCTCTGACAATGTATTGATTTTCCGATCGGTCGCAAATGCTGCTTTAATAGGATCCACCACCTTACGATCAGTCCTAATAACGCCGGAACGATCAAGCATTACAATATTTTCAGGTTTTGCTCCCAGGGCAATGTAAATTCTTGTACAAGACACCGCAGCGGCCCCAGCACCATTTACAACTATTTTTACTTTTTTAATATCTTTCTTCTGAAGCTCACAAGCATTTATCAATGCTGCACCCGAAATAATGGCTGTCCCATGCTGATCGTCGTGCATGACTGGGATAGTCATCTCTTCTTTTAGCCTACGTTCAATCTCAAAACACTCTGGCGCTTTTATGTCCTCCAAGTTTATTCCTCCAAAAGTGGGCTCTAAAGCTTTGACGATCCTGACAAAGTCGTCTACATCAGTAACATCAAGCTCCAAATCAAAAACATCAATATCAGCAAAGATCTTAAATAACAAGCCCTTCCCCTCCATAACCGGCTTACCAGCATCTGGTCCTATATTTCCTAAACCTAAAACGGCGGTGCCATTACTTATTACAGCTACTAAATTTCCTTTGGCGGTATATTTATAGGCATCATCCTTGTTTTCTGCAATTTTTAAACAAGGCTCGGCGACACCTGGGGAATAAGCTAATGATAAATCCCGTTGAGAATTATAGGGCTTCGTTGGAACAACTTCAATTTTGCCTGGTCGTCCTTTTGAGTGGTAATCTAGGGCATCTTGCTTATGGTTCTTTTTTCTCATTTTTTTGATCTTTGTAAAGCAAAGTTAGAATTCTTTTCTGTTTAAGTAAAACCCGTGAATAAATGTGCCTAAATATGGCATTATCAGAACAATACTTAAATTCTTATTGAAGGATAACAATAATTAATCGATAAAACGAACTGGAGAAATTAATGCATGCTGAGAAGCTGTTTTAAAGTCTCGCCATACTCTGTTTACCTCGGAGGATTCAAAAACAGTATGCATGCCCATAAATGGGTAAAGTGAATCTACCAAACGTCGGGAACTTTCAGCAGCTTGTAAAACCTCTTTAGTAAATGTTTGCTGATCGCGTAAAGAAACTTTATTGCCTGCACTTAACTCATTCCATAAAAAAGTCAATGATGCAAAAACAGTTTCTCGAGCGGCGAAAAACTCCTTCTCACGTGCCTCAATAAGCCTCCCAAACTCCGAAAGCTCGGACAGTGCTGGTCCTTCAACTTTAGTCAATTTACTAAGGGAAATCTGCTTTACCAGCTCAAGGAATCGCTTTGCTAAACCACTAGTCATCACCAGCATGTTTATCTCCGCTAGTAGTTGAAAGGGAAAATGATAAAGAATACCCGTACAGTTAGGCGACGGCTGAAGCAGATTGAATGAATAATTTTTTGGAACATTACATCCATCAACTCGAAAATCATGACTTGCAGTAGCCCTTAAACCAGTTGTTTTCCAAGTATCTAATACCTCAACTTCCTTACTGGGAATAATAAAAGAGGAGAAACTACCATTCTTCTTATTATTGATCAACCTAGCGTTTAAAGAAAAAAAATTCGCATGTGAAGATCCACTCGCATATTTCCACGAACCCGTAATATGATATTGGTTCCCTCTTTCTTCAGCAATTCCAGACACTGCTCCACTTCCCGCTATACAAGTTTTAGGATCGCTGAAAATAATGCTTGCTACTTCTTTATCCAAATACCCCGCAAACATATTTGCACCTGCCCCTAAATTAACATTCCAAGCAAAACTCCCATCTACGACTGCTAACTCCTCCATAAATAAGGAAAATTCTGGCAAATCCATTTCCATACCACCATACTCCTTCGGTACTAGTAAATGAAACCACTTATTTTTATAAATAATTTCCAACTGCTTAGAAGTAAGCTTTCCGATGCGTTCGGCTTCGATTGCTTCCGACCTGATGACTTCTATTAAAGAACTACTTATCATGCTATTGAACATTGAAATGACTATCCGATCGCGAAAATAAGCATTAAAAATTGTATATTTGCGGCAAAAAACAGCCATTATAAACAATCCTTTCAATGAATATCGACATTCACTATCAAGAGAAGTTTGAAAATAGACATATCTCACCACGCTTAGAAGATTTACCGGAAATGCTACAGTCCATTGGGGTCTCTTCCATCGATGAATTAATGGACAAAACAGTACCCGCGCAAATTAGATTAAAAGATGCACTAAAACTTCCCGCAGCTTTAAGTGAAGCTGACTACTTAAGGAAGATGAAACAAGTGGCTTCAAAAAACAAAGTTTTTAAATCCTATATAGGTCAAGGCTATTATAATGTAGCACTTCCAAAAGTCATTCTTCGAAATGTTTTTGAAAACCCAGGATGGTATACGCAATATACACCCTATCAAGCTGAAATTGCTCAGGGTCGATTACAAGCATTATTGAATTTTCAAACCGTGGTTATTGATTTAACTGGAATGGAGATTGCAAACGCATCCTTGCTTGATGAAGGAACAGCAGCGGCAGAAGCCATGGCCATGCAGTTCAACCTCCGTAAAAACAAAAATGCTAATATCTTTATCGTTTCAGAGAATATTTTCCCACAAACGTTAGCCGTGTTAAAAACACGTGCAAAATCGTTTGGCATTGAACTTATAGTTGGAAGACACAACGAGCTAGAGTTAACTGACGCAGTATTTGGCGCGATAGTGCAATATCCTGCGGCAAACGGGGAAGTAAATGATTACAAAAACTTCGCAGATACTTTGCATGCGAAAAACATGACCTTAAGCGTTATCGCCGATATCATGAGCTTAGCGTTATTAACCCCTCCCGGAGAATGGGGAGCTGATATCGTGGTAGGAAATACACAACGATTTGGCGTGCCAATGGGCTTTGGAGGACCACACGCGGCTTACTTTGCAACAAAAGACATTTACAAAAGAAATATTCCCGGAAGAATAATTGGCGTGAGCATTGATGCATCGGGTAACTATGCATTGAGAATGGCACTTCAAACTCGCGAACAACACATCCGTAGAGATAAGGCATCATCAAATATCTGTACAGCACAAGCTTTATTGGCTATTATTGCTAGTTTTTATGCTGTCTATCATGGACCTAAAGGGATTAAACAAATTGCCAGTAAAACTCATGGATTAACTGTTTTACTAGCTAAAGCGCTTGAACAATTAGGTTATCAACTAGAAAACAAGACCTTTTTTGATACCCTCAGTTTAGAGGTGGGCGATTTAGCTGACCCTTTGCATGCGGAAGCTTTAGACAATGAGATTAACCTTTACTATACTGATTCAAAAATTGGCATTTCTCTAGATGAAACCACTTCTATTGAAGATGTAAAAACGTTAATCAAAATTTTCGCGAAAATAAAAGGAAAGAATAGCAGCGAAATAGACTTCTCAACTTTAGAAAAGGAACTGAATAGCACTATTCCTGCTAATCTACAACGAGAATCAGCTTATTTAACTCATCCGATATTCAACTCGTATCATTCCGAGCACGAAATGCTTCGTTATATTAAAACTCTTGAAGCAAAAGATTTATCCCTGTGTCATTCCATGATTCCACTAGGATCGTGTACTATGAAGCTTAATGCAACAAGTGAAATGATCCCGGTGACCTGGCCAGAGTTTGGAGACATTCACCCTTTTGCACCGTCGGACCAGACTGGGGGGTACATGCAGCTTTTAGACGAATTAAACCAATACCTCTGTGAAATCACAGGATTCTCAAAAATGAGCTTCCAACCTAATTCAGGTGCACAAGGTGAATATACAGGTTTATTAGTGATTCAAGCTTATCATGCGGACAGAGGAGAAACCCAACGAAATCTAGCCTTAATTCCTGCTTCTGCACATGGTACAAACCCTGCTTCTGCTTCTATGGCAGGCATGAAAATTATTATTGTCAAATGTGACGAAAAAGGAAATATCGACATAGAAGACTTAAGAGAGAAAGCGCAAAAATATAAAGATGAACTTTCTTGCTTAATGGTTACATACCCGTCTACCCACGGAGTTTTTGAAGAAGGAATCGTTGAAATGTGCAACATCATTCATGAAAACGGTGGTCAAGTATATATGGACGGTGCAAATATGAACGCTCAGGTCGGCCTAACTAACCCTGCGTCAGTAGGAGCAGACGTTTGCCACTTAAACCTTCATAAAACGTTCTGCATCCCACACGGTGGAGGCGGACCTGGAATGGGTCCAATCGGCGTAGCAAAACATTTAGTCGATTATTTACCTGGGCATGCGGTTGTTAATATCAACAATTCGAAATCAATATCTTCGGTATCTTCTGCACCTTGGGGCTCCTCGTCAATTTTAGGAATCTCTCATGCTTATATTTCAATGATGGGTCCTGATGGACTTACCAATGCAACACGTTATGCTATCTTAAACGCGAATTATATTAAATCTCGTTTAGAAAACGACTATTCTATTCTTTTCTCCGGGACTAATAATACTTGCGCACATGAAATGATTGTGGATTGTAGAGAATTTAAAAGTGTAGGCATTGAAGTGTCCGATATTGCAAAAAGATTAATGGACTATGGGTTTCATGCTCCTACAGTATCTTTCCCGGTAGCAGGTACCTTAATGATTGAGCCGACTGAGTCTGAACCCAAAGATGAATTAGATCGTTTCTGTGATGCTTTATTATCAATCAGAAAAGAGATCTCGGCAATTGAGAACGGAGAAGCCGATCAAAAAAACAATGTCCTAAAAAATTCACCTCATACGGCACGAGTAATCAGTAGCGATGATTGGGATCGTCCTTATACTAGAAATCAAGCTGCATTTCCATTGCCTTACGTTTCAGAGAGAAAGTTTTGGCCTGCAGTAGAGCGTGTAAATGATTCCTATGGTGATCGTTCATTGATCTGTTCTTGCCCACCAATAGAGGCATACGAAGAAGAAGCATAATATAGGTATTAGGTACTAGAGCCTAATTCCTAAGTATCAATTAAGCTTTAAAACTTCCATCAGTAAATTACACAATAAATAGGAAGAGCTGCCTGATTTCAGACAGCTCTTCCTATTTATTGTGTAATGAGAGATATAGGCATTAGGTTCTAATCTATCCCTAGTTTTTCAACTTTATCTAATATCTATAGCCTCAAAACTAATGCCTACCTAAATACCTAATCCAGTTTCCCTTCAAGCATCTCATCCATCTTCTCACCTGTAACTTCTTCCCTGATCTTGGTTTCCAGTTCATCCATCAAATCAGGATTATCCAAAAGTAAACGCTTTACAGCATCACGCCCTTGCCCAAGTCTCGTTTCTCCATAACTAAACCACGAACCAGCCTTTTTTACAATATTAAACTCTACACCTAAGTCAATAATTTCACCTACCTTAGAAATGCCCTCACCAAACATGATGTCAAATTCAGCCATTCGGAAAGGAGGAGCAACTTTATTCTTGACTACCTTTACCCTAGCTCGGTTTCCAGAAACTTCGTCAGAATCTTTTATTTGCGAAATACGACGAATATCCAATCGTACAGACGCATAAAATTTCAAAGCATTACCGCCAGTAGTTGTTTCAGGATTACCAAACATAACACCAATCTTCTCTCGTAATTGGTTAATAAAAATACAGCAACAATTCGTTTTCGCAATTGTACCGGTAAGTTTCCTTAATGCCTGAGACATTAACCTTGCCTGCAATCCCATTTTAGAATCACCCATCTCACCTTCTATCTCTGCTTTGGGAACCAAAGCAGCCACAGAGTCAATTACAATGACATCGATAGCGCCCGACCGGATTAAGTTATCTGCAATCTCTAATGCTTGCTCGCCATTATCGGGTTGAGATATTAATAAATTCTCGACATCCACACCCAACTTTTGTGCATAATACTTATCAAAAGCATGTTCGGCATCAATAAATGCAGCTATACCACCTTTTTTCTGAGCCTCAGCAATAATGTGTGTGGCCAACGTAGTCTTTCCAGAAGATTCAGGTCCATAAATTTCGATCACCCTACCTTTTGGAACCCCACCAATTCCTAATGCTATGTCTAAACCAAGCGAACCTGTAGGTATTGAATCTATGCGTTCAACGGCAGCGTCCCCCAATTTCATCACTGCACCCTTCCCGTAGGATTTTTCCAACTTATCAAGCGTAAGTTGTAAGGCTTTTAATTTTTCTTTATCTGCACTCATTTTAATAAATTTCTTAACGTTTCTATCTTTACTTTTAAATCGATCTGTCAATCAAGCGTAAATATACTAAACATTTTAGCTAAAAAGAACTTTTCACAAAAAAAATGGAGCTCCGCAAATCACATTGCTTTCTTCTCCTCTTTAATAAGCTTCTCATAATATTTGCAATATTCGCTTATCGGGCAAATTTCACATTTAGGCGTCCTGGCTACACAAATATATCTACCATGCAAAATAAGCCAATGATGGGCGATAGCCAGAATCTCTTTAGGTAAGTTCCTAACCAAATCCTTCTCAACCGCCAACGGGGTTTTACCAAAGCTCAAACCTATCCGTCTGGACACTCTGAAAACATGGGTATCAACCGCAATAGCAGGTACATCATAAATTATCGAAGCTATTACATTCGCAGTTTTTCGGCCCACTCCGGGGAGTTTCTGTAGTTCCTCGACCGTCTCAGGAATTTTTCCTCCAAAATCTTCTAGTAGCATCTTTGCCATTCCAACCAAATGCTTTGCTTTGTTATTAGGATAACTTACGCTTCGAATATAATCAAAAACTATATCAGACGTTACGTCGGCCAAAGCTGCAGGGTTTGGAAATCGTCGAAATAATTCAGGCGTAACTTGATTGATTCTCTTGTCCGTGCACTGTGCAGAAAGAATAACTGCAACTAACAACTGATACGGATTCTCATAATTTAATTCTGTTTCGGGATTGGGATGGTGCTTAGCAAAATAATCAAAAACCTTCTCATAGCGTTCTTTTCTCAACATAATCAAACATAAATAAAAATCTGTCCATAAAAAAACAAATGCTGGTATACGGGACCCGTTTACCAGCATTTGTTTTTTTGCCATAATCAAAAAGAATCTTTATTTTACTTTTTAAGATCCTTGTATTTCAGTTCCGCTAACTTCAACGCATTATAGGTATTTACAATACCACCAGTTTGGCTAATTTCGTCCAAATGAACCCTTTTGGATACCCGCCCATTATTGACTTTCACTTTCTCATCAACTTTGACTACAGATTCCATTATGATATTCTTCACATCAACAGCTGAAAACTTCGGGTAATAGGAACGAATTAAAGCAGCTAAACCAGCAACTACAGGTGAAGCCATACTTGTACCACTAGCTTCTTTATAAGTCGACCCGGGCCCTGCAGAATAAATGTCAACCCCAGGGGCAAACACATCGACACTTCTTTTTCCATAGTTAGAAAAGGATGCAATAATATCCGACTTATCCCAAGATGAAGCGCCAACCACAATCCAAGCCTCACCTTCGCCCTGATTAATCCCTAAACTATCAACAAAATAACGACTGGGGTAGTTAGGTACCTTATCAATGTCCTGCCCATCATTTCCAGCAGCTTGCACTAACAGAACATCACGCTCCATGGCATATTTTGCAGCTTCATCAACAACCTGCTTGTCTTTTACATAACCCTTACCAAAACTCATATTGATTATCTTGGCTCCATTGTCAACCGCATAACGAATTGCGTTAGCAACGTCTTTGTCGCGCTCATCACCGTCGGGAACTGTTCGAATCCCCATAATCAATACATTATTAGCGACTCCCTTAATTCCCAAATCGTTATTTCGGTCAGCACCAATTATTCCTGCAACATGGCTACCATGAAAAGCATCCGGACCTTCGATATCAGGATTCCCATAAAACCTTTCATGGCTATTCTCATAGTCATCACCAACAATATCACGAGATTCGTAGGCCATATTCAAATGATATTTTACTTGACTAGTATAATAATCAAAGCCGTCCTTTATCTCTTCATAAACTTCTTTATAGGACTTACCATCTTTCATTCCATTCCTTACCACTCGCAGAGCACGACCTTCTAATTTATTTTTAACTTTATAATTGTTAAAATCATTTTCAGTCGGGTTGTCATTTCCAATACTTTCAGTAATTGCATCTAAAAGTTCTTTCAAGCTCCGGAAATTCAGCTCGCCCATCTGAGCCCGTTGAAGTTTCTCCATATAAGTGGAAATCATCTCCTGATAGTCTTGAAATTCCTTCTTTTCGTCTTCAGGAAGAGGAGTCGATGGCAATACCGAAATATATTTCGGTTGAAGATCTCGGACTAAACGAACAATCTCTAAATTATCATATTGAACACTTTCCCCGTCAGCATTCCCTATAAAGTTCCAACCATGTATGTCATCAATGTATCCATTGTTGTCATCATCCAGCCCATTTCCTGGAATCTCTCCTTTATTAATCCACATTACAGATTTCAAATCCTCATGATCAGTCTGAATACCTCCGTCAATTACCGCCACAATCACAGGTACATTTGTCTTGTTTTGCAATAACTCTTTGTATGCCTTCTCCGTACTAACACCATGAATACCATCCTCTACTAAGTCTAGATTTTGCCAATTGGCCTTCCCAGCCTTCAGTTTTTGTGCTTGTGATGAAAAAGGAAGGATAAATAAAGCCAATAAGGCGATAAAAAAGCTAATTCTCATTTCTTAGGTCCTAAAATATTGTAAGAGACAAATATAAAATTAATTCAATTAGCGAGTTGTTATTAAATGTTAAATGAAGAACAAATGAGAATGACAAAAATTAACTACCATAGCCGCTCTTCGTCGCCATTGCTGTTTGCCTAATTATAATTATATTGGCTAATATTAACGTATTAAATAAAATAGCTCTATGAAGCAAAAAGAATATTCACGTAGAAAATTCGTAAGAGATATAGCAGTGACGACCGCCGGATTTATGATTGTACCCCGCCATGTCTTAGGTGGTAAGGGCTTTTTAGCTCCTAGCGATAAGATAACGGTTGGAATTATTGGCGCAGGTGGTAAAGGCAGGCAAAATGCCGCCGCACTTTTCGAATTAAAGGACGTACAGATTACGGCTATCGCCGATCCAGCGAAGTATTGGGATTTAAAAGATTTCTATTACAAATCGATAGCTGGTCGCGCACCCGTTAAGGAAATGATTGAAAACCACTATAAATCAGACTCCTCCAATTACAAAATTAACGAATACCTAGATTTCAGGGAAATGCTTGAGAAAGAATCATCATTAGATGCTATCCTTTGCTCAACACCTGACAATACGCATGCTTATGTTTCTATAAAAGCGATGCGGGCAGGCAAACATGTGTATTGCGAAAAACCGTTGACACATAATATATGGGAAGCCAGAAAGGTGAGAGAAGTAGCTGCAGAGACGGGTCTGGCTACGCAAATGGGTAATTCATTACATAGTGGTGATGGGATCAGAAAAACGGTAGAATACCTACGTGATGGTGTTATTGGAAAAGTTGAAGAAGCACATACATGGGTACCTGCCTCTCGATGGATTCCTGGACTACAAGGGCTTCCTGAAAGTCCTGCTATCGATGAGGAGGAAATAGGATGGGACCTATGGCTAGGTCCAACATCTTATATGCCATGCCGTAAAGAGTATATTCCCGTAACTTGGAGAGATTTCTGGGCACACGGCTGCGGTGCTTTAGGCGATTTCGGTTGCCATGATCTCGATGCTTCAACTTGGGCATTCAATCTACATTCTCCAGAAACGGTTGAAGTGCTTCCCGCCGGTTATAGCGATGCCAACATTGCACCATATGGCGAGATTGGGTACTATCATTTTGCAAAACAAGGAAACCAGCCCAAGTTCAAACAGGTTTGGTATTCTGGTGGTTTACGCCCTGATCGTCCAGAGATACTTCCCAGAGAATTTGAACTGCCTAGTCGTGGCTCCCTCTTCATTGGAAAGAAAGGAATTATGGTAACGGGTGCAGGCGGTTCGAATCCACGGATATTTCCTGAAAAACTTGGCGAAAGATATAACCTACCAAAACCTAGCATTCCGCGTTCAAATGGACACTTTAGAGATTGGATTGACGCAATCAAGGGCGGCCCAACCGCAAGTGCAAACTTTGAATATGGTGCTCGTCTTACCGAACTCACACTTCTTGGTGTCCTTTCCCTACGATTAGGTGGAAAAAAAATCTATTGGGATAGTGAAAATATGAAGGCTATAGGATTACCAGAAGCAGATCAATATATACGGGAATCGGTGCGCTCTGGATGGGAGATGATTTAGCAAGCTGTAATTTTGGGACGTGGGCATGAGAGTGATACGGGCTGCACTATTGCCTGTTTCGCTCAAATCCTACGTTACACTACAACAGTATCGTTATGATTCAGGGGTGTTTGTTATTTTAGGGATTGAGAAGAAGAATGATAAACATTGAATGAAGAATCGCTGAAAGCTACTCCTGCAGCAAACCCGCCAAAAAAAGGCCATAAACAAGAAAGCCCCTCGGTTTTCACCAAGGGGCTTCTTATAAAATTGGGCGCCGACCTACTCTCCCACATGTTATTGCAGTACCATCGGCTCT